>Ga0209070_100011_pt1 | contig 436651 bp, 398 predicted proteins | sample SynthPrep_5_END__FD_187205 | JGI IMG/M metagenome (GOLD analysis project Ga0209070, IMG submission 187205) | Synthetic microbial communities from Ohio, USA - SynthPrep_5_END_DS10_MetaG (SPAdes) (version 2) | ecosystem: Engineered > Bioreactor > Aerobic > Activated sludge | place: USA: Ohio...
GTTTTTAAGTCAAGCGTGACGATGATTCTTACTTCAAAAACACATCGTCACACCAGACTTCTTTACTCATTTCACCGCGTTAAACACCACCGTGAAGCGAGGGCGCCATTTTAGTGATTTAAGCGGGTCTGTCAAGCGTCTTTTTGAAAGATTTTTGCGAACCGTTTTAACTCACCTGAAGCACCGCATCAGCGCTACCCCGTGGCATGGCGCGCATTATAGGGCCTTTTGGCATACCTGCAAGCGGTTATTTATCGAAAAAGCGTGACTGCTGATAATTTAGCCAAAACACGCTTTTCCCGTCTTTATATTAAGCAGCAACTTTACGACTATTATACTCAGCCACCATTTGCTGCATTTGTGCATCGTCGTAAGGCATAAGGTTACTCAGGATCATGCGTTTTTCGCCTTTACCTATCAGTTCGCCCTGCTCGCTTAACGAGAACTCCAGTAGAGCATTACCACGTTTACCATCTACTGACAACGAAGATGCGGTAAGGCATAAATCCACTTTTTGTCTGGGCAGGCGGGCAAAGCTTAGTGCCATACTTTCGTAGATCACCAGCGGGCGCTGCGGATTAATCATCACCTGATGCTTTTGCATCAGCGGTAACAGGATATGCGGGAAGTTCTGACCGGAGAATTTTACGTAGTCACGGATCAGTGGCTCAATAACAGCTAAGTCATGCTGGCAAGCGCCGTTATGTTGCAAAGACAAGTAGGTTTTATCCTGATTATCACAAATCGTGATCAGGTTATCCTGCTCTTTACATTGCAGCAGCACGTCAGCCCCCACCATACCAGAAAACTGGCAGCTAAGTTGCTCAGTAATACCATACCGGTTTAGCAAGTACGAAAACAGCAAATCACCTGGTACGCAAAACCGTTTCGCCTCTTCATCATGAATGGGATTAAAGTCTGTCGCCACTTGTTTGGCAAACTCACTGGCCTGTTTACGGCTGAAACTAAAACCTGCGCTACTCTGGTTAACATACTTTTCTAACAACATCGATTGCTGACTCTCTTACAATATAAGCAGGCTATTCTACTCAAATTTAACGGGTTAATGGTCCAGCCAGTACTGAAACAGCTGTAGCGGGACCTCTACGGCGCGAAACAAATACGCCTCCGGCCGGCAATTTTTTCGCCTCTGCTTTTGCTGATGCCGCTATTGCAGCAACATCATGATGACACACACATAGCACCGGATCGGGTAATACTACTCCTATAGATAAGGTCAGCAAAGGATAAAAGCAGATATCACCAGAGCGGTTAACGGCACTAAGCCCGCCCGCTTCGACATGCACTGCATCATAATAATGCACAATACGCTGATTAAAATCCTGTACGATCTGCTGGCACGCAGTTTGCCAATCTTCGCTGGTAAAAATAATAATAAAGTCATCACCACCAACATGGCCAACAAAATTACCCGAGTCGGCCACGGCCTGACTAATGATTTCACCCAGCAGTTGCAACACTAAATCCCCTCTGCTGTAGCCATATATATCGTTGTATGGTTTAAAGTGATTTAAATCTGCATAAGCCAGTGTGAAGTGCAGCTGTTGGCTTAGTAAGCGATCTACTTCCTGATAAATCGGTACATTTCCTGGTAATAGTGTTAGCGGATTAGCATAGCGGGCATGTTGTAGCTTTCGCTCGGTTATTTTTTTCAGTAGTAGCCGCACGGAGCCAATACCAGCATAACGCTGTGCTGAGGTAACAATAAAAAACCAGTTATTATCACCGTCTTCATTACTTGTGACTAACTGACTGACGTCGTCCAAGCTTGCGTGTTCATCTACCACTACCGGGCTTATTGCCATAAGGCGCTTTATTGGTTTTTTTTCGTACAACGCCCGGCCATACGGCATCGCAAACATTGCCAGCAGTTGTGCCCGGTTTATCATTCCTACCGGAATACCCGATTCAACGACAGCCAGACCAGCCCAATCCGGATTGTTGCTAAATAATTGCATGACTTCGCCCGCCAATACCCCACTTTCTATAGCAGGCAAAAACTGAACAATCGCAGACACTTTTTCCGAAGCTGCAGTATAGGGCTGCTTTTGTTTAACCAGTAAATATCGCCCAGGCGGTGAGGATTCTATTTTTGCAGCTGGCCGTCCGAGCAAAAAGCCCTGACCATAATCAGCGCCCAGCTCCTGACACAGTAATAGCTCTTCCTGGGTTTCAATGCCTTCTGCAACAATTTTCGAGCCGGTTGCGTTTGCCAATGCCACTATATTTTGCACAAAAGCTCTTTTTGTCGGGTCGGTATGCAGTTGACTGATAAAATAGCGGTCAATTTTAACAATATCTGGTTTTAATTCAGACCACAGCTTCAGGCCGGAAAAACCGCTGCCTAAATCATCAATCGCGATAGAAAACCCAAGCTCACGGTAATGGTTTACTGCCTTTATTAATACGCTTGGATCTTCAACCTGATATTGCTCTGAAATTTCAATAACAACCCGGGACGGATCTAGTTCGGCTTGCTGCAATAGCCTATTTGTCAGCCCGGAGGGATGATCTGATGTTAGTAATAACAACGGATTGACGTTCAGAAACAGCAAGCCAGGCATCTTTGCTCTGGCAAAAGCCTGAATACTCATCTGTCGGCACAGCATCTCAAGCGGCTCTAGCATTCCACACATCTGTGCCGCTTTAAATAACAGTAAAGGAGAATGTAACGGGCTGTTAGATGGCCCTCGGATCAATGCTTCATAACCCAGTATCTCTGTAGATGACAGATTGAAAATAGGTTGAAAAAGCGGAGTCAGTGCGCGCTGCCGGATAAGGTGCGACAACTCAGTACAATAATTCGGGTTAACCGTCATAACTACAACCGATGTAAGCAACTGCGGCAAAAGGTTAATACCACTGTATGACAACTGCATGACATGGCGTTGGTTTTATGACAGTAAAAAAACGGCTAAAACGCTTGCTTTTTACACAGCAAGCAAATACTGTATATGCATACACTGTATAAATAAACATGTAGAGGTCGATATGTATAACCGCCCGGTTAACCAACAATTTTACGCTAATGCAGCAACTGCTTACTCCGATAGCCGTCTGTTGAAGATACATTCCGTAACTGATAGTGAAGCCGCTACAGCTAATGCCTCACATCACACTTTACTGCAGCTGATTCAGCAACATCAGCATCAGCAAGGATGGATTCTGTTAATAGCACCATCGCATATACCGCATAAAGCCTGGGCTGAGCAGCACCAGATATCTTTTCATAACGTTTTGATTGTACACCAGAAGCAAATCAGGGATCTCAGTGCAACTATTCAGCAGGCATTAGTATCAGCAAGCTGTAAAGTCGTTATCAACTTTGCCCGGATGCTGGACCCGCAGCAGCTCGACATCTGCCGTAAACTGGCGGTAACGCATAACACCTGGTTTTATCAATGCGAACAGCTGCAACAAGAGCACATTACCCATTAATGCATTTTAAATTCGCACAGCAAAGATGCTAAGATCAGGCCTTTTTAACGAACAGGTAAAGTGAATTAACATGCAATGTTACTGTGGCTCAGCCAAAGAATTCAGTTTATGTTGCCTGCCATTGATATCCGGGCAGGCACGGGCAGAACATTGTGAACAGTTAATGCGATCACGCTACAGTGCTTATTGTCAGCGTAATATCCAATACTTGTATCAGACTTACCATCAATCAAAACAGGCAGCTAATTCTGTTGCATCACTGGCAACTTTCGCCAATAACAGTCACTTTATCAAACTGAGCATTCTTTCCTCAGAGCAAACAGATAGCGAGGGCTATGTTAGTTTCAGTGTGCGCTATATGCAGCAAAGTACACTGTACGAGTTTGCCGAGCGATCCCGCTTTGTATACGACAAAGCCTGGTACTACATTGACGGTATATTAAATGATAAAGCACCGGTAAAAATTGGCCGCAATGAGCTTTGCCCTTGTGGTAGCGCCAAAAAATTTAAGCATTGTATGGTGCACCGTCTATCGGGTAACTAACAGCTTTGTTTAATAATCAGGCTGCCTCAATACCATGTAGTTGCTGTAATACTTCATAAAGATCTGCCGGGTTAGCCTGTGGTTTTTCAGGCGTGGTGTGTTGCAGTCTTCTGCGACTATGTAAACTTAAACTTTGCCAGACATCATCAGCTATGCGCTGTTTATCATCGTGCCGGGCTAAAGGCGGCGGATTAAGGTAAGTCGCTAGTTTTAGCTGAGCTAAACCAGTATTGCCAAGAGCCTCGCTATGTTTGAGCATTGTCATCGTATCAGTGTCTGTTTGTGCCAGGCTACGCGGTAAGGCAACACCGAGTTGCTGATATAAATTGAATTGTGTACTTTGCTCAATTGCATCCGGAGTATAAAACTGTGCAGACTCTTCCACTGCCGGTGATAACAACGCAAGGTACAAAGCAAAATCTGTGCGCTGGGCATTTTGCAGAGCGCGATTTAGTTTTACATCAAGTTGCCATTCGTTAATTACCATCGACATTTTGCGCAGTTATACCGGTTTTGTTTTACTCTTGCTGCATTTATCGGCAGTCAGACAAAAAAGTTTAGTAAATGCCTTTACATCAAAAGTCAGTTTGATAATATGCCGTCCACTCGTGGAGGGGTTCCCGAGTGGCCAAAGGGATCAGACTGTAAATCTGCCGGCACTGCCTTCGAAGGTTCGAATCCTTCCCCCTCCACCATTTTCCTGCTCTATCAAGCAAAAACTTCACACTGCACTACACTCCTGTATTAATTCTCTTGCTAATCACCTTGTTATTTCCGACACTTAACCGAATTTAGTTTTAAGCGAAGTGGTGTTGATGAATAACAAGACGCTTGAGAATCAGCGGATATTAATCGTTGACGATCAACGGGCTTTTCAATTGATGTTTAAAGGCATCCTGTACTCTATGGGAGCAACCAATGTTGCTTTTGCTCCCACCGGTGAGCAGGCACTGGCCAAGTGTGCCAATGTAAATTATGACATCCTGTTTGTTGATTACCATTTGGGTGTAGGAAAAAACGGCAAGCAGTTACTTGAAGATCTACGGGAAAAAAAGCTGCTTGGGCCGCACAGTATTTTTATGTTGGTTACCGGCGAAAACACTGTCCCCATGGTGATGAGCGCTGTAGAGTTAGAGCCTGACGACTATCTGGTAAAACCCTTTTCACAAAACGTACTGCGCAGCAGAATTCTACGGATAAAAAGAAAAAAATCTCAACTGGCGGCTGTGTATCAGGCGTTATTCGACGAGCAAGCTGAACAGGTAGTTACGTTGTGTCAGCAGGAACTAGGCACTGAAGGCCGTTATCAGCAATTTTGCAAACGTGTGCTGGTAGAAAATCTGATTAAGCTAAACCACCTTGCCGAAGCTGAACATATATTACAGGACACGCTGTCACAACGACGCAGTGGCTGGGCATTGTTGCTGCAAGCAAAAGTGTACTACCGGCAAAACCGTTTTGAAGACAGTATGGTATTGTGTCAGGAAGCGATAGAGAATAATCGTTATTTTGCTGAAGCTTATGATATTCAGGCGCAGAATTATCGCGCCATGGGCGAGATTGATAAAGCCTTTAGCAGCATTCAGGCTGCAGCAGAAATAGCACCTTACAGTATGCAGCGTCAGTACCTTGTAATGGAGATAGCCCGCGACCTAAATAACATCCCCCAGCAGGTTCTCGCCAGTAAGCAGCTATATGAGATCACCCGCCGCTCAATAAAACAGGATATTATTCACTTACTTAACTATATCCGCACCGTTATCGAAGCCGCGGTAAGGGCCGACGAACCGGCAAGCCGCAACCGCTACCTGCAAGAGGTGTCGCTTGCTCTGCAAAGAGTGAAGCGTGATGAAATGATGACCAGGGAAATCAACTTCGATTTATTTGAAGCCCTATGCCAGGCCCGGTTGGAATCATTAAACGGTGCCCAGTACCAGGCAAAAAAAACCTATGCGGCGGTATCTGAAGAACTACATGACCAACATCAAATTTTACCTGACGCTATCTTTTTGCTGAATCAGATTGGCGAATATGAGCAAGCCGCAACACTACAAAAGCTATTACCAGCAGAGCTGATGGCCAACCCGGTGCTGAATTCACTGTTCGGTGATCAACAACATTTTGTTGATCAGAAACAGTTGCAGTTTGGTGAGTTAAATAAAGCCGGTATCAAAAGCTACAAAGAAGGTAATTTTACCGCTGCCGTCAGGCAATTTGAAGCCGCACTGGAGGTGGCACCAATGAATACCGGCAGTGCTTTAAATCTTATCCAGGCCTCCATTCAGCTGTTAAACAGTCAGCAAAGAAATAAATCAAGAGAGTTGTTTGAGCGCTGTAAAAAAACATTCCGGGTTGTCGACAATATGCCGTTACCCGAGCATCATCGCGTACGTTATAAAGAGCTTCTGCAGCAATTTGATAAACTACGCGATGAATTCAGACGCTGATTACTGCAATATCACTTGTTGTGCCACGTCGTTAGCCAGCGCACTGGCACCAATACGCATGCCTGCATTGGTGGCAATTCGCCCGGTAATATCCTCATACAACTGCACCAGCTCAAGCGCCTGAGCAATACTACGTACACCGCCTGAGGCTTTAAAACCAACAGGCCGGTTTGCTGCCGCTATTACCGTGAGGATAATACGGGCCGCTTCAATAGTAACCCCGGTGGCTACTTTACCGGTGGATGTTTTGACAAAATCAGCGCCCCCCTCTATTACCAGTTCGGTCGCTTTGGTGATTTGTTGTGCGGTAACCAGCTCACCAGATTCGATAATCACTTTTAGACAGCTGTGGTCACAGGCCTGACGTATATCGTATAAAAAACTTTTAACTAAACCATGCTCACCACGCAATAGGGCTTTATAGGGCAATACACAATCAATTTCTGTTGCGCCTGCCATTTTGGCTTGCTGAATTTGCTCGCATACGATATCGGCAGCTAAATCTGCACCGGGAAAGTTAACCACCGTTGCAATGTTAGCCTGCAGTGCCCGTTGCGGCCATTGCCGTAAAGTTGCCAAAAATTGGGGATAAACACAGTAAGCCGCAGGTGTCAGAGCAGGAACACTTCCCAGCCACTGGCTAAAGCTCTGCTCTGTTTCATCATCCTGTAAACGGGTAATGTCTAATAATTTTGCCAGTTGTTGCAGGCGTAGCAGGTTTGTCATAGTTAAAGTCCCGTCGCAAAACAGCAATATTAGCTGTCTGTTCGTTGTAGTAACACCACACTGTTGATGCCGCGGAGCTTAAACCAAATGCCTATAAAAATGCAAAATGCTGTCACGAAAAATAATTGAAAATAATTTTGAATCTTTTGCCAGGAGTCCGGTCCTATTTACCAGTAGTAGCTAAGTAATACCTTTTTCTCTCCTGTTTCGATGTCCTAGTGTTTGCGCCGGTCTTGTACCGGCGCTTTTTTTTATAGCTCTAATAAATGTTGATTGTGTTTTAGCCAGGTTTTAGCCTGCTCTGCTTGCGGATAATGGGCCGCCACCAATTGCCAGAAACGTGGTGAATGGTTCAGGTGTTTAAGATGAGCCAACTCATGCACCACCACATAATCTGTTACCCAGGCGGGCGCCATCATTAAACGCCAGTTAAACCCCAACTCTGAGGTGCTTTTACAATAACCCCATTTTGTTCGCCAATTGCCAACAAGTATAGTACCAGAGCGTACGTTCATCCTGTTTTGCCAATAAAGCACCCGCTGTGTAAACCAGCTAAGTGCTTGTTGCTGATACCATTTTTGTAACAACGTTAGCAGCACCTTTTCATAGCGTTGCGGTTGCACACGGGATGACACAATAACCGTAATGTTATGCTCATCGTACAGTACTGCTGATTTCGCTCCCCGCAACCGGGTTAGTGCGACAGTGTTGTCAAGTAGCGGTAATTGCTGCTCTGCCAGCCATTGTGGCCTGGTTTGTCGTTTAACTTGCTGCAGATGTTTTAGGACCCACTGCTGCTTTTGTTGCACCAGCGCGTTAATGTCCGCCAGGCTATAACCCAGTGGCGCGCGCACTGTCAGCTGGCCCTGCTTAACCTGTAACGCCACACTACGTCTTCTTGAACTGTAATGCACGGTGTAGCTAAATTGCTCGGTTTCCATCATTAACGCTGACAATTTCTACTCCATACCGGGTTTCTGACTTAGGTTTATCCTGCCACCATTGTGCCACAGCAGCGGATAAAGTGTTATTATCCAGCTACTTCGCTGCATTAAACAGATTAAGGGCCAACAACAACATGAAAATTATTTCATTTAATATCAATGGAATACGGGCGAGATTACATCAACTACAAGCACTGATCGATAAGCATCAACCCGATATTATTGGTTTGCAGGAAATTAAAGTTCATGATGACGAGTTTCCGTTGGCAGATGTGCAGGCGATGGGCTATCACGTTTATCATTTTGGCCAGAAAGGCCATTATGGCGTAGCCATTCTCAGTAAACAGCCTGCCAGCAAAATGCAGTATGGCTTTCCTACAGACGATGCGGATGCTCAGCGCCGTATGCTGATTGGCAGCTTTACCCTGGCCGACGGCACACCGTTAACCGTGCTCAATGGTTACTTCCCTCAGGGAGAAAATCGCGATCATCCGGTTAAGTTTCCGGCAAAAACCAAATTTTATGCCGATCTGCAACGTTATCTTACTGAGCATCATACTCCAGACGAGCATCTGGCCATTATTGGCGACATCAATATATCGCCAGTTGATCTGGACATTGGTATAGGTGAAGCTAATGCCAAGCGCTGGTTACGTGAAGGCAAAACCTCATTTTTACCAGAAGAGCGGGCCTGGCTGCAGCAACTTAAAGACTGGGGCTTAATTGATACTTTTCGCGCCCTGCACCCGGAAACCGGCGCCCAGTACAGCTGGTTTGATTATCGTTCTAAAGGTTTTGATGACAACCGTGGCTTACGTATCGATGTGGTTATGGCTACAGCGCCCCTGGCGGAGCGTTGCATAGAGAGCAGTATTGACTATGAATTGCGTGGTATAGAACGCCCTTCAGATCACGCTCCGGTGTGGTCAGTATTTAACTAAGCCCTAACATTGCACACTAACAGGCAGTGGCTACAGCCACTGCCTGACAAACGTTTTATCCAGCTGCTGATAGGCTTTCTTCAGTAAAACCGCAAGGTCCTTGTAGCGCCCGGGTTGTGACACGGGAGCCAGCTCTACCCCATGCTGCTGCATTTGCTGCCTTATTTGTTGATACCAGGACGCAATCGACGGAGGCAGCTTTGTTTCAGCACGCACCCCAAGCCAATACCAACCTTGTAACGGTAGCGATACTAAAAACAGCATCATCGCCAGAATTTGTGGTAAGAATGCTGCACCTAAATAACTGTATTGTACAGCCGCACACAGCAGTGCCAGGCCAGGTAAATAACGACCCGTTACCGACGTCAGCAAAATAACCTTATTTTCAATAAACAGGCTATTAAGCTCTGCCTTGGCAGGCCACAACTTACTGTACTCGCGCCCGGCGCGTAGGGTTGCATAAAGCGGATACTGCATTACCACCTCCTACTGAAAACTATGTTTGAACGATAGCATAAAACCAGCAACTTTACCGCTGGCATTATTAGCACTTCGCTCAGACGGCCGAATGTGCATGATATTACGGCAAATAAAATTACACTTTACCTAAGCAAAAAGCAGCGGTTCAATTAGTGGAAACTGATATTTCAACCGGACTGAGCCATTGTTGTATGGTGAAACTCACTTTTTACCAGCATTAGCCCCACCTTTAGCTTAAACACAAACTAACAAAAAATATGCCACAATATTTAGTCTATGAATTACATAAACTTAAGTAAGTTAAACAGCGTTACGCACAAAGTTATCCACAAAATCTGTGGACAACACAACCCTATATAGCGCAATAAAACCACGGCTGCTGTCAGGTTATTTGCCAGCAAAAATAATGATTTCATGAAAAAATAATACTAAGTTCGTCAAAATGTCATATTTAACCTCAACGACACTGCTGATATTTTGTTTAACTGTGCCTGCAACGACACGAATTTATTGAGTAGTCAGGCCGGTTTGGATTAGGATAAGGCCAATGCTCTGGATTAGGACCTGCCCTGTTGCTAAATTGGCTAGCGCAACTAAACGAAATAGAAGGTGTTGCTGTAAAAAGCCCGGCCTACGGCACCTTGTTGCCAATAAGTTCACACCCGGAGCTGTTGTATAACAGCGGCATTGTGCAGCAGGCTTTATGTATTAAATTACAGCAAGGCACCGTTGTAGCGCCGTTTAACAGCCTGTACCAGTGCAGCCTTAATGGCAGGCGCAGGTTGCGGTTTAAACATAGCAGCGGCCTGACTTTGCAGCTGGATTTATCCTCAAACCTAATAGCCGACTGCGGTCAGGGTATTGAGTATTTGGCTGGTTCAAACCAGCAGCTTAGAGCGGGTCAACCGGTATTGAGGCTAGACCCTCATTATCTGCACTCTGGTCAGGGCTGTTATGCAGCATTGATGATTTTGCCCCATCCTGCTATCGAGGCGATATTTTGTATGCAGCGCTATGTAGCTGCTGCGACAGATACCGCTATAATTATTCAGTTAAAGAACAAATAAAATATGACTACGCTATACGGCATTAAAAATTGCGACACCATGAAAAAAGCCCGCAGCTGGCTGGAACAACAGCAAATACCCTATCAGTTTATTGACTACCGAGTTGATGGTTTAACAGCCGGGCAGCTGCAAAGCTTTGCCGCTCAGTGCGGTTGGCAAAACCTGCTTAATACCCGGGGCACAACCTACCGGCAGTTACCGCAGAGCGATAAAGCACAGCTGACCGAGCAAAAAGCACTGGCACTGATGCTGGCACAACCGGCCATGATTAAACGGCCGTTACTGGTGCATAATGGTGAACACCATTTAGGCTTTAAACCAGACGACTATCAACAGATTTTTGGACTAAATACATGAGTAACCTCAGTGCCGTAGTGGCATTAACCCAAGATTTAATTTCCCGCCCGTCTGTCACACCAGAAGACGCCGGTTGCCAGCAACTGATGGCTGCACGCCTGGCTGCAGTAGGCTTTAATATTGAGGTTATGCATTTTGACGATACGTTAAACATGTGGGCACGCCGTGGTAACGGCAAACCGGTATTTTGTTTTGCCGGCCACACGGATGTAGTGCCCACAGGGCCGGTAGAACAATGGCACACGCCACCGTTTGAACCAACCATTATTGGTGATACGCTTTACGGCCGCGGTACAGCTGATATGAAAGGCAGCCTGGCAGCGATGGTGGTGGCAACAGAGCGCTTTTTGCAACGCTTCCCGACTCCCAAATTCGACCTGGCTTACCTGATCACCAGTGATGAAGAAGGCCCCTTTATCAACGGCACCAAACGGGTAATTGAAACCCTGGAAGCTCGCAACGAAAAGATCAGCTGGTGCATTGTTGGCGAGCCCTCCAGCAGCCAAAAAGCCGGTGATGTGGTTAAAAATGGCCGGCGCGGCTCTTTAACCGGCCATCTTACAGTAAAAGGCATTCAGGGCCATGTGGCGTATCCGCAGCTGGCAGACAACCCGGTGCATAAAGCCGCCCCGGCCTTAGCCGAGTTAGCGGCAGAACAATGGGACAACGGCAATGCTTATTTCCCGGCTACCAGCTTTCAAATTGCCAATATTAATGCCGGTACCGGCGCATCAAACGTGATCCCCGGTGAATTAAAAGTCATGTTTAACTTTCGCTACAGCACTCAAAGCAGCGCAGAGCAACTCCAACAGCGTGTTATCGCCCTGCTGGACAAACATGGTTTGAACTATGAGCTCGATTGGACCCTAAACGGCCTGCCATTTTTAACCGACAGCGGTAGTCTGGTCGCAGCAACCGTTAAAGCGATTTATCAGGTTCAGGGCTTTGAAACACGGCTGGAAACTACCGGCGGCACCTCAGACGGCCGCTTTATTGCCCCCACAGGCGCCCAGGTGGTTGAGCTTGGCCCCTGTAATGCCACTATTCATAAAATTAATGAATGTGTGTCAGTAACCGATTTGGAGCAACTGGCTAAAATGTACGAAGCCGTACTGGAACAGCTTGAACTAAGCCTATGATTGACTGCAGCGATGACATTCTGACCGGCCTGAGCGAGCAGCACCTGCTAACCCGCCCGGACGGTTTTATGCTGCATAAAGCTGTCGCGCAGCCCTTTAGCGCATTATGTACAGCAGCGAAAGCCGCAGGCATTGAGATAAAAATTGTTTCAGCCTTTCGCTCTTACCAGCGCCAGGCGGCAATCTGGCAAGCAAAATTAGCGGGAAAAAGGCCTGTTTACGATCAGGATGGGCAATTAATTGATATCAGCAGCTTAACCGGCAAAGCTAAACTCGACGCCGTATTATTGTACTCTGCCTTGCCCGGTGCCAGCCGCCATCACTGGGGCACAGAGCTTGATGTGTACGATGCTGGCGCAGTGCCGCCAGACTACAAACCACAACTTGAGCCGGCAGAATATGGCCCGGATGGCCCATTTTACCGGCTACAGCAGTGGTTAAGTGCATATGCCTCTGACTTTGGCTTTTTTTTACCCTACCGTGAGTTTCAGGGAGGGGTTGCCGCTGAACCCTGGCATATAAGTTACCAGCCGCTGGCCAGCACTTATCTGGCCAGCTTTAACACTGGTATATTGCGTCAATGCCTGACACAGCATCCTCTGGCCGAGCAGCAATTAGTTTTAACCCACCTCGATGCTATTTTTAACCGCTATATTGCGAATATTTGTCTGGCAACGCCATGAACTGGCCACTGTTTTGCGCATTAACCCTGGCCTTTGGCCTGGTGATCAGTAATCTTTTGCTGATAAAACACGCGGCAAAGTTAAAAATGCCCCCATCACCAAAGCAGGCAGAGGGCAATAAAGATAACGCTGCCACACCACATAAAACTACTCAGCAGAGCCCTGTTCACGATCAAACGCAGAATAGCCCTGAATAAAGCGTTGTAACTGATCGCGCAGATTGGGTGGTGTCCCTTTAATCAAAATGGTATCGCTGTGTGGATCATACTGCACTCTGTCGCCAAGTAATTTTTGCTCAAAACTTAACGACAGGCCTGCTCCCTGCCCGGCAAATTTAATCAGTTTTTTCAGCTCCTTTACTTCTACCGGAAACTGCTCCGCCACCTCAAGCTGTTGCTCCTGGCAATAGCGTAAAAAACCCTGTTGCTCCTGTTCATCAATAACAGCCGACAGCTCTGTTAACACCACATCCTGCCCGGCTTTGGCCCGCTCTTCACAGTAGCTAAACACTTGTTTGCGGGCATCCGTTTTTTCATTGCTGTCAAACTCGGCAGCACTAAAATATTCTTCCACCGACGCCAGCACCACTTTACTGTTTACCCGCGCATCGGTACCTTCTTCACAGCCTAAAAAATCAAGAAAGAAATCGGCCACTTTACGCCCGGCACGGCCACGGATAAAACTAATGTATTTTCCCTGCTCTGGCGAACTGCCGTACTCGGTTAAATCAATACGGGCGGCCAGTTGCATTCTGGCAATATCCAGGTGACGTGAAGTAGCCAACTCCAGATCTTCGCTCAAAGAAAAATGGTCCTTGCTGCCTAACAGACAAAACAGCAGGTAATCACTGGCCAGATAGCGATAATGGCAGATCAGCAAATAGCCGCTTTCCGGTAACTGATGCGCCTGAAGTTGCTGCTCCAGCGCAGCGGTAGAGGTATTGGCCAGCACAAGAAAATCCGAGGTTTGCTTTTGCCAGTCATTTAGCACTGTCATAACCTGCTGATCTTTATCGGCATTAAATGCAGCATAGCCTTTGGCGGGCTTACCGTTATACGCCAGGTGCAACTGCTCTACCAAATGCGCCACTGCCGCCGTAGGTGCAACCAAAGACGGCCGGTAGTGCGCTTTACTCTGCGTTTGTTCATCCAGCTCAAGGTAATTTATCGCCAACTGCTGCACATCTACTGACATAACTTTTCCTGTTTAAAATGAATTCTGTTACTATTCTAACTGTTTAAACCACATGACTTGCGGATAATTCATGCCAATTGTATCAAAGTATTCCACCACCCAGATTGAAAAACTGGTAAATCAGTTACTGGACGTACTACACAACGAAAAAGCCACCACAGAACTCAGCCTGATGTGTCTGGGTAATGCCATTAGCCATGTTGTTAACAGCAGCGTGCCGGTAGCACAGCGCCAAACCGTTGTTGCCCACTTTAATCAGGCATTAACCGATGCCGTAAATACCAAAGTGAACTAAGCGCGTATGGTGCTGGAAAATAATCTGTCACTGGTAAAAAAAGTAAACCGCCTGCTTAACTGGGGCCATTGGTTCAGTTTTTTTAATATTCTGCTGGCGCTGGCTGTTACATCAGCTTACTGGTTAGCGGAGCCCTCGCCGGTGTCCGTGCTGGGCTGGCTGTATCTGCTGTTAAACTGGATTGGCCACACCGCTTTTTTGTGTTTTATGTTTTTTATCCTGACTATTTTCCCGGTGTCGCTGATATTTCCGTACCAGCGCCATGTACGTGGCTTGGCCGCTATACTGGCAACCACGGCGTTGGTGGTGCTGATTTTTGATGCTTATGTCTATGCCAGCCTGGGTTATCACATCGGCAGTGCCTCAATTGATCAGGCCACCGATCTGCTGCGCCAGCAAATAGTCACTAACTTACGTAATTTTGTGCTGATTGTACTGGCCGTTGGCTCTTTGTTGCTGGCCATTGAGTTGACCCTAAGTAACTACTGCTGGAAAAAAGTAGAACGATTAAAGCAATCCGGTATCGCAACGCCTTTATTTGCGCTGTTTATCAGCAGTTTTATGCTAAGCCATCTGCTGCACGTTTATGCCGACGCTAATCTGAAGTACGACGTCACCAAACAAGACAATGTGTTGCCCTTATCTTATCCGGCCACTGCAAAAACCTTTCTGGCCCGTTATCAGCTGGTAGATTTAAACCAACGGGCTCTGGTTCAACTGGATAAACTCAGCCTGCCAAACCAGTTTATTCATCAGGCGCTGGAGTGTAATGCTGATCATGCCGGTGCGCCCACCCTGCTGCTGGTTACCAGCAACTTTAGTGAGCAGTTGAAAAACGCTGTTGCCGGTAAAGGCTTAAGGCCACTGGAGCAACATTTTGCGCCACGCGCTGTTAATGAGGCTTTGCTGAACTTACTTTATGGTAAGTTTATGATAGACAACCAAACCGAGCAGCAACTACTAGCTGAGCCTGGCTGGTTAGTCCTGCTTTCCACGGCCAACATCAGTATCAGCCGCAGCGCAGAGACTGAAGTGGCAAGCTTGCCCTGGCTGCAGGCAGGACTTTCCGGTCAGTTCGCTATTGTATTTGATGACTCGCCAGAGCAACACTGGGCGCAGTACCAGCAATACAATAATATCGTATTGATGAACATCACCGGCAGCCACAATCAGTTTAATCTGGCGCCGGTTCAGGTTTGGTCAAACTGGGCCGCGTTACGCCGGTTACAACCGCACCAGGTAACCCAGCATCTGGACTGGCTGCCTACATTACTGGCACAGGCAGGCTGCAGCTCTCATGCCAGCTGGCTTGGTGACAACCTGCTGAAACCCCGCTCATTACCCAAACTCAATATCAGTGGCCAGGAAATTATCAGCTTTAAAAAAGATAAGATGGTCATACTACGTGCCGATGGCAGTTACGGTGTATGGTCTGCCGGTACACTACTGCCGCTAAACGATAAACTTGATTTGCCGATGTTGATTGATGCATTAAAACGGATCGAAACACCCGGCCATTAGCCTCAATGCACTGTTTGCCCAGGTCGCCTGGGCGGCCTGCCCGCCAGTTCTAACTCTGCCAGATGCAATATATTGGTTAATGCGATAGGCACTACCGGCTGAGAAAACCGCTCCAGATAAGCTATCTCAGCCTCTTTTAACATCTGCAGGCATAATTGATCGTACAGACTAAAGCCATCATATGCCAACGGCTCGTTCAACTCTGCCAGTTTCAGTTCGCGCTGGCGCTGCATAAACCAATGCAATAAAAACTCAAACTGTTTTACCTCTAACCACTGCCGCCAATCCATACCTATCTCCGATAGCTTGTTACGACATCATTCATAAAAACGATTAACTTAAGCTAGTTTATTCACTTTAAACAATATTAAGAACCGTTATCATTTGGTCTATAGCGATTACAGAGGATACCACCATGACAAAGACCATCACTTTTGCTGTTATGCATTTCACCATTGCTTTTGCCGTTACTTACCTGATCACCGGCAGCTTTGTGCTAGGCGGCCTGATCGCGGTAGTAGAACCTGCAGTAAATACTGTCGGTTACTTTTTCCACGAAAAAATCTGGCAAAACCTTGGCAATACCGGCCCGGCCGGCAAAAAAATAGGTTGTATAAATTAACTGGCCAGCTGTTAGCAGCAATATGTTAAACAACACTTTACCATTGTATTTGCTGCTGTGGTGTCAGAAAGCTCCAGGCAAGAATACGGCTGACTTTTTGCCCCTGGCGCATCTCTATCACCTCAGATTGTACTGCGCCAACACTGCGCAATAGTTTTTTCAGTATGCTCACATGCTTTTGCTGTGACACCAAAGTACTGAACCAGGATACCTGTTGTTTGAACAGCTGGCTTTCAGTAATCATCTGGCTGATAAATTTAAGCTCTCCGCCTTCGCACCACAGCTCATGTTGTTGTCCGGCAAAATTGCGCTGATGCCCCTGTCCGGCTTTACCAAGGTTAGCCCATTTTCTGCTACTGGCCGCTTCGGCTTCTGCCGAGGATGCAAAAAACGGCGGATTACACATTGTCAGATGAAAGCGCTGCCCGCTGTTAATTACTCCGGTGAAAATTGCCTTTACATCGTGCTGCTGCACAATATTAATATGCGATTTAAGCGCCGGGTTAGCCGTAACAATAAGCGCTGCGGCCTTTACTGCCACGGCATCAATATCGGTGCCATATACCTGCCAGCCGTAGCTCTGGCTGGCAATAACCGGGTAAATAACATTAGCGCCGGTACCAATATCGAGCAATTTAATTTGCTTGCCCGTTGGCAAATTGCTATAGCTGCGCGCCAGTAAATCTGCCAGATAATGCACATAATCGGCCCGGCCAGGGATCGGCGGGCACAAATAGCCAGGTGGTAACTGCCAGTATTTCACCTGATAATATTTTGCCAGCAAAGCCTGATTAAGCAGCACCACGGCCTGATTATCGGTGAAATCGATGGTGGGCTCCGCCGACGGATTCAACCGCACATAAGCTTCAAGTTGCGGTAAGGCTGCAATCAGCGCAGCAAAGTCGTAACGGCCCTGATGAAGATTACGCGGATGGAGTAACTGTTGTGAAGACACTTTATGACAGAGCCTGTATCAGGAAAAATTGCGCTAAGTTTATCATGCTATGGCTAATATGAAGCAGTACCGCAAAAAAACCGCTACAATAGCCGCCATTGTAATCTGCCCGCTTGGGGCGCACTTTTGGATACTGCATGCTGGCTCTTGGAAAAGTTAACCGTTTAACGGTAAAAAAACAGGTTAAATTTGGCTTTTATCTGGATGGTTTAAGCTGGGGCGAAATTTTGCTGCCCAACAATGTCGCACCGGCAGGGCTGGATATTGGCCAGCAGCTGGATGTATTTTTATATCTGGATTCAGAAGATCAGCTTATCGCTACCACTGAACAACCGAAAATTAAAGTGGGTGAAGTGGCCCAGTTGCAGGTTATTGCTACCACTAAAGTAGGCGCTTTTGTTAACTGGGGCCTGAAAAAAGATTTACTGGTACCTTTTAGTGAGCAACAAATTCCACTGAAAGAAGGCAATAAGTACTTGCTGTATTGTTATGTCGACAACAGTAACCGCATTGTGGCCTCCAGCAAACTCGACCGCCACTTACACAAAACCACACCAGAATATAACCCCGGTGACAAGGTAGAGATTATTGTCAGTGAACAAACTGACATTGGCTATAAAGCTATCGTAAATCATCAACACTGGGGCGTATTGTACAAAAATGAGGTGTTTAAACCTCTGCGCCGTGGTGAAAAAATGCAGGCCTTTATTGTTAAAGTGCGCGACGACGGCAAAATTGATCTGCGGTTGAATGCCACCACTTATAAGCAAGCACTGGAACTTACTGAGCAGGTACTGAAAAAACTGCAACAAAACGGCGGCAAGCTGGCGCTAACCGATAAGAGTTCTCCGGAGCTGATTTATGCAACCTTTGGTGTTAGCAAAAAGGCTTATAAGCAAGCTATTGGTACTTTATACAAAGATAAGAAAATCGTTATTCTGGAAGCCGGTATCATTCTGGTAAACAGTTAAAAGGGCCGTACGGCCCTTTTAACCTTGGTGGCATTACTCTTTGAAGCGCCTAAACTCATCTTCTGCTTCTTCGCGGGTCATGCCGTAATGTTCCTGCATTTTGCCGCAGAACTTTTCAAAACGGCCATTTACTTCTGTCAGATCATCGTCGGTTAACTTGCCCCATTTCTCTTTAACAGAGCCTTTAACCTGACGCCATTTGCCTTCTGCAATATCACTATTCATAATTTGCTCCACTGTTAGTTAGCTACTAAACACTGCAATACGTTTGGTCAATCCCCCGCGTAGTGCAGCAGCAGTATTAATAAAGCAAAGCGCATACCAAAAATAGAATGCAGAATAACACTATATTTTTCAGAATGTTAGATTCAAACAAAATCAAATTGTTAAATTATATTTAATAAACGTAAGTAGCTTTTACCGGTACCATTGCAACTTTTTCCGGAATATAAACTGCTAAGCACTACGGTTTTGCGGCTTAGACAACACCAAATGTACAGCACTGGTAGCGCGCTCTCTAAAACCGCCCTCACAGTAGCAAAGATAAAAGTGCCATAGCCGGACAAAGTTATCGTCATACCCCAACTGGTGTACCTTATCGCGGGCATGCATAAAGTTATCGCACCAGTCTTTTAGTGTCCTGGCGTAATCAAAACCAATATCCTGCAGATGGCGTACAGCAAAATCAGTTTTACGGCTGATGGCATCGGTCATCCGGCTGACTGAAGGCAGACAACCACCGGGGAAAACATAACGCTTGATGAAATCCACCTCACGCACGTACTGGCTGTAACGCTGATCAACGATGGTAATAGCCTGCAATACCATTAAACCGTCGGGTTTTAACAGGCTGGCACATTTTTCAAAATAGGTATCCAGATAATCTTCGCCCACCGCTTCTATCATTTCTATCGACACTAACTTGTCATACTGGCCTGTCAGATCGCGGTAATCTTGCAGCAGCAGGGTAATTTGCTGCTGCAGCCCTAACGCCTCAATACGGGCCTTAGTGTAGTCGTACTGCTGCTGTGAAATGGTGGTGGTGGTGACTTTGCAGCCGTAGTGCTGAGCGGCAAATATCGCCATACTGCCCCAACCTGTACCTATCTCAATCAGCTGATCGGCAGGTTTTAACTGCAGTTTTTCACAGATCATTTGCAGCTTATGCTGCTGTGCCTGTGCCAGATCAGCAGTAGCATCAGGATAAACAGCACTGGAATACATCATGCTGTTGTCGAGAAACAGCCGGTACATATCATTGCCAAGATCGTAGTGTGCTGCAATGTTCTTTCTGGCTTGCTGTTTTGAATTACGGTTGCGCCAATTCAGTAGTTTTAACAGCGGTCGGCCTAAACGGGTTATTGCCGAATCCAGCTTGTCCAAAGTGGCAAGGTTAAGGGCAAAAATACGCACCAGCGCCGTTAAGTTGTCACAGCGCCACCAGCCATAAATATAAGCTTCGCCTCCGCCTACTGAGCCGGCCATCACCATTTTCTGGTAAAAGCCAGGATCAACTACGGTAATAACGGTTTTTAATTCAGCGTGCTCATCACCAAAGCGCAGGCGTTGGTTACCTTCTACCACGGTGATATCGCCATGTTTTAGCTGGCTGATAAAATCCAGCGCAAATTTACGGCATAAGCGGTCAAACCAGCTCAGATTGTCAAAAACTGAAACTTCAGTAAGGCTCATGGTCATGCATTTGTATCCTTCGTCTTGGGGTGGGCATGCACAGGGATGCCTTTTAAATAAAGCTTCACTGCATGCCAGTATATTCGCAGTACTACCTGTACGTTTTGCCATGGCTGGCGGATCAGCCATTTTCGCCGCCATAAAGCACTGAGCTCATGCCGGGTTAAGCTGATCCAGGCGCTGAAAATTTGCTTATCTGCCTCAGTATTGCGAATACTGCAATGTAAATGCTGATCCGGAGTGCTGATTTGCCAATGGTATTGCATGTTCATTGGATGAAATGGCGAAACATGAAACGCTTTGTCGTGCACAAAGTGATGTAAACCGGCGTCGGTCGTGTGCAGCGGCATGGTCTGCAAATAATAATGCCGCTCATTCCAGGGCGTATTGGTGACTTCAGCTAACAAATAGCAAAAACAATCCTGTTCATCATAGCAGTAGTACAGTGTCAACGGGCTGAAATACAGGCCCCAGTTGGCCAGCGGCGTTAATACAAATACTTTTGCCACCGGGTGAGTCCCGCCAAGCTCAGCGACTTTATGGCACACAGCACTGTAGACACTGCCGCTGCCTGGCAGATAATCTTTGCGCCGAAAGCTCAGTGCGCCAAAGCGTTCAAACTTAATACCACAGGCTTGCAGCGCGGTTTGCTCCAGCTTGCTGCAGTCAAGCCAATAATGTGCCAGTGGATAACTAAAGCCGTACTCGCGCGGGGCCAGGCGTAAATGCCCTACCTCGCCCTGATATACTGCATGACCAGAGTGCATTAGTAATCCACTCCTAATAATGCAGCAACCTCTACCGCGCTTCTGGCACCGTCCTCATGAAAACCGTTATGCCAATATGCACCGCAATAATAGGTATGATTATGGCCATTAATTTTATGCCGTTGCTGCTGTGCAGCCAAAGTATAGTGGTTGTATACCGGATGATCGTACTGGAAAACCCGGATAATTTTAGCCGGATCAATAGCCTGAGTGTTATTCAGCGTGACACAAAACGTTACCGGAGCACTGATACCTTGCAGCAAATTCATATTGTAAGTAAGTGTAGCCCGATCGTTTACATTGGCATCCAGGTTATAATTCCAGGCAGCCCAGGCGCGTTCACGTTTGGGTAATAAACGGGTATCGGTATGCAGCACCACTTCGTTCTGCTGGTAAGCAATACCGCCTAATACTGCACGCTCTTGCTCTGTGGCGTTATTGCCAAGCAAACGCAGTGCCTGGTCGCTGTGGCACGCCAGGATCAGCTTATCGTACTGTTCGGTGCGCCCATCAGCAAAGCTCAGTGTTACGCCGTGTTCATCGCGCGAAACAGCACAAATATGCTGCTGTAGTTTTACTTTGTCATGGCCCAGTTTTGCCAGTAAAGCCTGGACATAGCTTCTTGAACCACCTTTTATTACCGACCACTGCGGCCTGTCAGTAATATTTAGCAAACCATGGTTATGAAAAAACCGCAGAAAAAAACGCACCGGGAAAGCTGGCATATCCGCCAGGCCGGCCGACCAGATTGCTGCTCCCATTGGCATTAAATAGTTATCACGAATGCCATTACCAAAATCATGTTTCAGTAAAAAATCACCCAGTGCCAGATCCAAATCAGGGTCATTCGCCGCCAACAAACGCTTGCCCAGTTTATTAAAGCGCATAATGTCGCTAAGCATTAACCAGAACGACGGCCGCAATATATTACGGCGCTGAGCAAATAAACTGGCCAGGGTATTACCGTTATATTCCAGATCCTGCGCACTGTTTTTTACTGAAAAACTCATTGTAGTGTGCTCAAACGCAACACCGAGCTCAGCAATAAAACGGTTAAAAATAGGATAAGTCCAGTTGTTAAACACTATAAAACCAGTATCAATAGCATATGACTTACCCGCAACTTCAACGTCTGTTGTTGCTGTGTGACCACCAAGGTAATCATTTGCTTCCAGTACCGTTACATCATGCTTTTGCTGCAACAGGTACCATGCCATCATGCCCGAAATACCACCACCCACCACCGCTATGCGCATACTGCTCCCTTATACCACTCTATCTTTTGGCTAAATTACTGTCCGTTGGCCATGCGTTGTTTTACCTTACCGGTTAACCAGCCAATAACAGGCAAATGCCGGTACACCATTTCGTTTAAGTCATAGTAATCGCGGTGATAAATAATCAGCCCGTCCTGCCAGCGCAATACGCTGCAACCGTGCACCACTATGGTTTTACCTTTACCAATTGCCGGATGACTAAACTGCATCTGCCAGCTGATAAACCCCTGGTCCCCCTGCTCCATTTGCTGCAAGCCGGTAAATTCGCAGTGCTGTAAACGGGCGTACGCATGATCAAAATACTCTGTCAGCGCGTTGCGGCCATGTAGCTCGTGTACCGGGTCAATAAAGCTGACATCCGCATGATACAACTGTGGCAATTTCTGCATATTCTGGCTGGACAAACCATTGTAAAACGCCAGAAATTGCTCAATGCGTGGAGCTGCTGCAGTATTCATGCTTTTTTCTTTACCTCTGCAAAAAGCGCTAATGTGTGTTTACGTGCCTCACCGTGATCGACAACCGGTGCAGGATAACCATTAGCAATACCAGGCCCGTGTGGCCAATGTATCGCTTTACCCTGCAGCTTACTTAGCTGTGGCACATAGAAACGGATAAAGTCACCGTTTGGATCAAACTTTTCACTCTGGCTGACCGGATTAAAAATACGAAAATAAGGTGCCGCGTCGGTGCCGGTAGATGCGGCCCATTGCCAGCCGCCATTATTGGCCGCAAAGTCGCCGTCAATCAGCTTTGACATAAAGTATCGCTCGCCCCAGCGCCAGTCGATATGCAGATCTTTTACCAGAAAGCTGGCGGTGATCATGCGCAGCCGGTTGTGCATCCAGCCGGTTTGGTTTAACTGGCGCATCGCCGCATCAACAATCGGATACCCGGTTGCACCATCGCACCAGGCTTTAAACAGCGAAGGGTTGTTACTCCAACGAATAGCAGCAGTTTCAGCCTGAAATGGCTGATGCTTAATTAAATCAGGGTAAGCCAGCAAAATGTGTTTATAAAACTCACGCCAGATAAGCTCAGACAACCAGACTTGCGCACCGCTTTTATCTTGCTGCCAGCTATCGGCGGCCTCTAATTGCAAACGTGCAATACACTGCGCTGCAGAAACAACACCGATAGCCAGATAAGCCGACAGTTTTGAGGTGCCTTCTATGGCCGGAAAATCACGGGCTGTTTGATAGTCCTGTACTTTTTCGCGGCAAAAAGCACGCATTAGCTGCAATACATCATGCTCTGCTACCGGCCACTCTGCAGAGCTGTTATCGCCAGCTTCTAATACTGGCCAATCCGGCAACTTAAGCTCAGCCGGCGCTAATGGTTTAGGGCGGGCATAACAGCTGACGCCCTGCTGCTTTAACTGCGCCAGCCAGCTGCGCTTAAACGGGGTAAATACTTTGTAGATCTCCCCCTGCTGGGTGCGCACAGAGCCCGGTGGCATAATGCACTGGGTATCAAAGCGGATAAACTGGCCATGTAGTGCCAGCACCGTTTGCTCAACCGCGTTATCGCGCTGCTGCTCGCGCAGTTCATATTCACTTTGCACAAATACTTTTAATAAAAAATGCTGCCCCAGCTGGTTAAACACAGCGGGTATTTGCTGGTAACTGCTACCTTCTATCGCTAATAAAGGGATATTAAGCGTTGCCAGTTCTTGTTGTAATTGCTTTACCCGCCGGCGGATAAGATCCTGCTTAATGGGCGCCATATCATGTAATTGCCAGGTTTTCGGCGTGGCAATATACACAGCAATAACTGCTGCACCGGTTCTGGCAGCATCTTCTGTTGCACTACTAAGCACTGCATTATCAAAACTACGTAAATCGTTGCGTAACCACACCACATTCAGCCGCTGCATATCAGGCCCTCAATCCAAGGTTTTCCGGATAAGGTGAGAAGTAGCGCTGGGCACTGATGTAAGCATTAGGGTATTGCTTTAAATGGTGCTGCAGCAACGTCAGTGGTGCCATTAGCGGCACAAAGCCCTGGCGGTAACGATGGATAAGCTCAGACAGCTCTTGCTTTGCTGCTGCCGTTAAACCATGTTTTAAAAAACCCTGCAAATGCTGCAGCACATTGGTATGTTGGCTACGGGTAGCGATATTTTTCAGTGCCTGCATTAAATCATGCAGATAACGTTGCTGTAATTCCTGCGCTGAGAACAGTTTGGCCTGAGCAACCAATCGGCCCAATTCGCGGTATGCCACCGGGCTGTGTGCCATAACCAGAAACTTATAGCGGCTGTGAAACGCGACCAGTTTGCCGACGGAAAAACCGTCTTGCATACTTTGCTGATAGTCGTAGCAACTAAATACGCGGCAGATAAAGTTTTCTTTTAGTGCCGGATCAAACAAACGGCCATCTTCTTCTACCGGCAACCAGGGATAGTGCTGCATCAGCTGGCGGGTATAAAGGCCTACACCCAGCTTGCCAAGCTGCTGGCCGGCAGTATCAAATAACCTTACCCGCTCCATGCCACAGCTGGGTGATTTTGCACAGACAATGTAACCACAAAGATCTGCTAACTCAGGCAGCTTTTTCGCGGTAAAGTCCAGCATGGCAGCGGTATGGTCAATGTTGCTATTATTACTTTGCACCAGATGAACATTGTGGCCGGCATCTAATTGCAGCCTGATTGCCGGGCGCGGCGAGCTCATGCCAATAGCCATTTCCGGGCATACTGCTACATATTCAACCCAGGGAGCCAGTTGCTGCAAACAAAAAGCCGATGCTTTATGTCCGCCATCGTAGCGTACTTTTTCGCCCAGCACGCAGGCGCTGATCCCTACTTTTATCGTCATAATATTACCGTTTAATTCGAGCTGACCTTAGTTACAGCAGGCGAATCAGTTTGGATCGGAAATTTTTAGCAACACAGTGTTACATGCATAAAAAAACGGCAAGTTGCCTGCGCAACTTGCCGCTTTGTCATTCACAATAACAATAGCTTATTTTTTGCTGGTGCCAACCTCAACACGGGATTTTAGCTTTTGTCCCGGCCGGAAAGTCACAACACAACGGGCAGAAATAGGAATATCTTCACCCGTTTTTGGATTACGGCCAGGGCGCTGATTTTTAACCCGCAGGTCAAAATTGCCAAAGCCTGATAACTTAACCTGATCCCCCGCTTCCAGAGCTGCGCGGATCTCTTCAAAAAAAGCTTCCACTATTAATTTGGCATCGCGTTTGCTAACACCAAATTTTGTAAACAGACGTTCTGCTAAATCGGCTTTGGTAAGCGCCATTCTTAATCCCTCAACGTTGCGTTGAACTCTTCACCAAGCGCGTTAACTACTTGATTTACCAACTGTTGGATATCTTTATCTTCCAGGGTACGCGCTATATCCTGCAGGGTCAGAGCAATGGCCAGCGATTTAAAACCCTCTGCCACACCCGGTCCTGTGTACACGTCAAACAATTTTAGGTCAACTAATTGATTTCCGCCAACTTTTTTTATAGTAGCAGCAATATCAGCAAAACGCACCTCTGATTTTACTACCAGCGCTAAATCGCGCCGGTTGGCAGGGTACTTAGACAGCTCACGTGCCTGCACTATATCACGCAGACCAAGCGCAGCCATATTAAGTTCAAACAGATAGGCTTTGCCTTTAATGCCCAGTTTACGCTCAGCTTCAGGGTGCAATGCCCCTACATAACCAGCTAACACATCGCCACGATAAATCGCTGCCGTTTGCCCGGGATGCAAAGCACTGTGCTCAGCGGTAACAAAACGGAACTGCCCGGTTGCTGACGTTTGCGCTAACAGCGCTTCAACATCGCCTTTAACATCGTAGAAATCCGCGGCACGGCTGTCCATGTTCCAGTGCTCGTTATGCATTGAGCCGACAATAACGCCACCAAGCACCGCTTCCTGGCGCACACCGCCTTCTGCTTTGGCATCAGGTATAAACTTAAGACCATACTCAAATAAACGAATACGGCTTTGCTGGCGGTTCTGGTTATATTGCACAGTTTGCAACAAGCCCGGCCACAGATTCAACCGCATTGCCGACATGTCGGCTGAAATCGGGTTAGGCAACACCAGCGCAGTTTGCTGTGGAAACAGCTGCTGCTGTACTTTAGGATCAACAAAACTATAGGTAATGGCTTCCTGATAGCCGCGATCTACCAGTACCGTGCGCAAGCGTTGAACATTCAGTTCAGCCTCGTTAAAGCTGCGCATTTTCAGTGCAGCCTGCGGCGCGACATTCGGAATACTGTTGTAACCATATACCCGGGCGACTTCTTCAATTAAATCTTCAGCAATGCTGATATCAAAGCGGTAACCCGGCACGCTAACCTGCCAGCCATCGGCTGTTTCGCTTACATTCAGCCCCAACCGGCTAAAAATAGCCGTTACCTCAGTTTTAGCAATACTAATACCCAGAATACGCGCCAGCTTGGCTTCAGTCAGGCTGATATTAGCCACTTTGGGTAAATGAGCCTCAGACACAGCCTCAACAACAGGCCCGGCTTCGCCACCGCAAATTTGCAGCAATAACGCTGTTGCCCGCTCCATTGCGGTATGCTGTAACTGCGGGTCAACGCCTCGCTCGTAGCGGTGTGACGCATCAGTGTGTAAGCCGTATTGGCGGGCTTTGCCGGCAATTGCAAGCGGGGCAAAAAAGGCGCTTTCTAAAAACACGTCTTTAGTTTGTGCGGTAACGCCGCTGTGCAAACCACCAAACACACCGGCCATCGCCAGCGCTTTACTGTTATCGGCAATCAGCAGGGTATTGGCTTTTAGCGTGACTTCACTTTCATCCAGCAATACCAGCTTTTCGCCTTCTTCTGCCAAACGTACGTTAATGTCACCATCAATATTGGCCAAATCAAAAGCATGCATCGGGTGACCTAACTCAAGCAATACGAAGTTAGTAATATCAACCACCGCATCAATGCTGCGTACTCCGCAGCGGCGCAGTTTTTCAGTCAGCCACAATGGGCTTACTGCCTGCACATTTACATTACGCACAATACGGCCTAAGTAACGCGGGCAAGCATCAGGGGCACTTAATGTAATACCTTTTTTATCACTGATGGCAGCAGCAACCGGCGTAATCTCCGGCTCGTTTACGGCTTGCTTATTTAACACGCCTACTTCACGCGCCAGGCCTTTAATACCTAAGCAATCAGCCCGGTTTGGTGTTAAATCTACTTCAATAATACGGTCGTCCAGCTGTAAATACTGGCGGATATCCTGCCCTTCCGGCGCATTCTGTGGCAGTTCGATAATGCCGTCAGAGTCATCAGCCATACCCAGCTCAGATAATGAACACAGCATGCCGTTTGAAGGCTGGCCGCGTAACTTGGCAGCTTTAATGGTAAAATCACCCGGCAATACAGCGCCTACAGTCGCCACTGCTACTTTTAAACCTTTACGGCAATTTTTTGCGCCACAAACAATATCCAGCAGCTCGTTGCCGCCAACATTCACTTTGGTTACCTGCAATTTGTCGGCATCCGGGTGCGGGCCGCACTCAACCACTTCGCCAACCACCACGCCATTAAATTGTCCGGCGACGGTTTCAATGCCGTCAACTTCCAGGCCAGCCATAGACAGCTGTTCAGATAAGGTGTTGGTGTCAATGGCTGGATTTACCCACTCGCGTAACCAGGCTTCACTGAATTTCATCTAAATTAACTCCGCTTATCTGAACTGTTTTAAAAAACGTAAATCGTTTTCGAAGAAGGCGCGCAGATCGGTAACACCGTAGCGCAGCATAGTCAGGCGCTCTACGCCCATGCCAAAAGCAAAACCGCTGTACACTTCTGGATCAATACCCACAGAGCGCAATACATTAGGGTGCACCATACCGCAGCCCAACACTTCTAACCATTTGCCATTTTTGCCCATTACATCCACTTCAGCCGAAGGCTCAGTAAACGGGAAAAATGACGGCCGAAAACGGATTTGTAAGTCTTCTTCAAAGAAGTTATGTAAAAAATCGTGCAGTATACCTTTTAGCTCCGTAAAGCTGACTTTGGTGTCGACCATTAAACCTTCAACCTGATGAAACATCGGTGTGTGGGTTTGGTCGTAGTCGTTACGGTATACCCGGCCTGGCGAAATAATGCGCAGTGGCGGCTGTTGCTGCTCCATAGTGCGGATTTGCACACCGGAGGTTTGCGTACGCAGCATCAGTTTCGGGTTGAAATAAAAAGTATCGTGATCAGCCCGAGCCGGGTGATGCTCCGGAATATTCAGCGCATCGAAGTTATGAAAGTCATCTTCAATTTCCGGGCCGTGCTTTACTTCAAAGCCAAGTTCAGCGAAAAACGCAGAGATACGCTCAATAGTGCGGGTTACCGGGTGTAAGCCACCGGTTTCCAGCATACGGCCTGGCAAGGTCACATCAATTTGCTCTTGTGCCAGTTTGGCCGCCAGCTGGGCATTTTGCAGCAAGTCGCGCCGTGCATTTAAGGCATCCTGTACCTGCTGTTTTAACTCATTGATCTCAGCACCGGCTTGTTTGCGCTGCTCAGGATCCATCGCACCGAGGGATTTCAATAATTCAGTAATACTGCCTTTTTTACCAAGAAACTCGACCCGGATAGTTTCCAGCGCCGGAATATCTGCGGCACCGGCAACGGCCTGTAAGGCGTTTTCCAATATTGCTGTTAGGTTCATGCGTGTCCTCAAAGCAGCTAGGGGGTTAAATCGTGTCAAAGCCGCCAATGATACACCAGAATTGCTGCTAAACGCAGGCCGTTAAGGCATTTTTTCTAAAAAGCAGGCTGAAATAATGTTACAGATTAACTGAGGATTTCTTTGACAAAAGGAATAGTCAGCTTGCGCTGATGCACTATGGTAGCTTTATCGAGTTTATCCAAAATAGACACCAGAGCGCGGATATCACGATCCTGGTGGTTTAATAAATATCGCGCCACTTCATCAGGCAGCTCCATGCCGCGCAAACGGGCTTTTTGTTGCAATAGCTTATGTTTGTCATCATCGGTAAGCAAACGTAGCTGAAACCCGGTGCAAGCCTGCAGCCTGGAGACTAAATCGGCCAGTTGCAGGCCAAGTTGCTGCGGCGCCTCGTTGCCAACAATAATCAGGGCTTTACCCTGCTCGGCCATCCTGTTGTATAAATCAAATACCGCCGTTTGCCAGCTTAACTCACCGGCAATGGCCTGAATGTTATCCAGACACACCAGATCAAGCTGCTCTAAATCATCGAGCAAACGCGGGCTTAGCAGCCGCCAGTCATCCAGTGTTAGCAATTGGCTGGTCAGGCCCTGCTCTTGCGCCTGTACGCAGGCGGCATATAACAAGTGCGACTTACCACTGCCACTGGCACCGAACAGATAAACCGGACTTTGATTGGCCGGTTTTTGCAGATAATTTTTTAAAAACGCTACCGCAGCGGTTTGCCCGGCAGCATAAAAACTGTCGAGCGTTTCATCTTCCGGCAAGGTTACTGCCAGCGTATACTGCAACGGCTGCATCAGGGCCTCAGATAGCGGTAGGTCGCCAACGTTGGCTGCGCTGGTTCATTGGCTGCTATAGCGTCGTTAGCGGGTTGCGGCTGTAACTGCTTGTTAAACCGTAACGCGTTAAGTAAGCCGTCGGCAGAAATACCCGAGCGCACGTTAAAGCGCGCCACGCCAGCGTGATAACTGCTGACAGTAACCTGCGACACCCCGACAACCTGTTGCAACAAGCGCTGCACCTGCACAATATCGGCCAGATCACTGAGCTGTTGCACTTGCAGTACAAACTGCGCGCCACTTTCACCCGATAGCACACTGGCATAGCGCTCAGACAGTTGAGCCGCCAGCACCGTCGTAAACTGTTGCATCAGTGAGGCTTCATCTGCAGCGGTAATTTCATCGCGTAAGGTTCGGCCATCATCCTGGCGCTGCCAGTTTAGCCGCAGCTGTTCTTTGCCATCTACGCTCTGGCGCTCAATAGTACCTATGATCACGATGTCTGCAGCATAGCGGCTGCTGGCATCAACAACAGGTTGCCAGAAGCCAGCCCAGACATCGGTTTCGGCTAAATTAAGCAAATCGTCCATATCGTACAGTGGCAGCATTAATGGCAAAGCCGCCTGGCGAAACGCCTGCTGCATTGCCACATTCAGTTGATGGCTGCCCTGGCGCACAAACTGACGCTCTGCACCGTTTTGCTCAACCAGCCAGACTAATGTATCCGGGCGTAACGCCCCCCACACCGGCACGCCCTGCTGTTGTAGCAACTGGTTTACTTTATCGGCATCCAGCAATACCCGCATCCGGTTACCACCGGCCTGGCGCACATTTTCAAATTGTTTAACATAGCCGGCAGCTTTGGCCAGTTCAGCCTTTACCTGTGGTAACTCTGTTACCCCGGCTTTACCACTGACACGCACCAGCACTTGCGCCAACGCCTGACGCTGCCATTCATTGCCAGATGTGGTGGAGTCAACGTCTGCTTGATACAAATCAGCAATTTGGGTAGCAAAAACTGCCTGTGCAGCAAAGATGCCCAGTAAAAATCCAATAAGCGAAAAATAGTGTTTCATCAGGTGCAACCTCAGGCCAATACCGGGAAAATACCTTTTAAACCGGCACTGATAAATTTAACCGCAATGGCAGCCAGTATCAGCCCCATTACCAAGGTAATCCAATCAATATTTTCAGGTAGTTTTGTATTTGCAGCATAACCAAACTCCGTTATTTATGCCTGCAATAGCTGCAGTGTAATGACAAAAGCTAACCGGTTTCAATGCGTTATAAAAAATAAAGCCACCTTACGGTGGCTTTATCGGCAACTTAATCTTTAATCCAGCTTAACACCGAGGCGGTTAGCCACTTCTTCATAGGCTTCTACCACACCACCTAACCCCTGACGGAAGCGGTCTTTATCCAGCTTTTTGCGGGTAGCTTTATCCCATAAACGGCAGCCATCCGGTGAAAACTCATCGCCAAGCACGATTTCACCGTTAAAAACACCAAACTCCAGTTTAAAATCCACCAGCATCATACCGGCGGCATCAAACAGCGCCGTTAATACTTCATTGGCTTTAAAAGTAAGTTGTTTCATTTTTGCCAGTTGTGCTTCAGTTGCCCAGTTAAAGGACACCGCTAATGACTCGTTTACCATAGGATCATGCAGCGCATCGTTTTTCAGGAACAGTTCAAACGTTGGCGGCGTTAACGCCATACCTTCAGTTACGCCCAGACGACGCACTAAAGAGCCGGCAGCAAAGTTACGCACTACGCATTCAACCGGGATCATCTTAAGCTTTTTTACCAGCACTTCATCGTCAGACAACAGTTGTTCTACCTGGGTAGGAATACCTGCAGCCTGCAATTTTTGCATAATAAAATAGTTAAACTTGTTGTTGATCATCCCTTTGCGGTCAAGCTGTTCAATACGCTCACCATCAAAAGCTGAAGTATCATTACGAAAGTGTAACACCAGCAAGTTGTCATCTGTTGTGTTGTATACCGTCTTAGCCTTACCACGGTATAACTCGGTTGTCTTCTGAACCATTCTAAAACTCCAGCCGCGCAGCGAAAAATTCAGCCGCAGAGTATAAAGATCTTTGCTCTTTATTCAACTGCGTTTTCTGTTTGCTTTGTAATTAAAGCTCAACCCTTGCCTGCCGTACAGCCTGTACGAACGGCTCATGTAATGTCAGCACCGTTTCAGCGCTTAGCGCTTCGCCATTGCTGTTTTGCATAATAATAGCCGTACCGGTGTCATTACGTTTCAGCACCAGCTGATATTCACCGTCCTGTAACGGCAACTGGATGGGCGCATCTTTACCCCAAATACTACTCCAGAAGCTCTGAGTCGGTTTTTCGTAAGTCAGATAATAGGTAAACGCCGAGCGGTTCATATCGGTTACCGTTAAATTTAATGCCGTGAATACCGCTTCAAGTTGCGACCACACCACATCAACTGACTGGCTACTTAATAAGGCAGCGTTACCGTCCTTATCTAACCCCGGCTCAACAGAAACGTCAGGTGCTTTGGCTCTGTTTGCCAGCGCAACCGCAATTTCCTCTTTGCCAACCCGGTCAATAATCTGGTTTAGCAAGGCAACTTCCTGACGATGCGCTTCGCGGCCAGCCAGTTTGTTTTCGGCAACAAAATGTTCATGCTCAAGCATAGTTACCGTTAAACTGGCAGAGCGGCCATGCGGGCGTGGCTCAAATAATAATTTAAAGCGCGCCTGCTCGGTTGCTTTGGCTGATTTCCAAAACCAAAAGCCGGTTTCATCTGAACGCGTTATCCAGCCGGTAGTATATTCCAGCCCTTTTTCGTCAGTTTGCTGCAGGGTTACACCTTTTTCAGCAAATTGGGCGGTTAAGGCCTGCTGTAAAAAAGGGATCAGATCGCCGGTAAAGTCATTACGATCAAACCAGACACGCGCCAGGCGTTCGCCCTCTTCTACCCTGCTACTGGATGCTGTTGCCAGCACCAGCGATGGCGCTTTTATTTCAACATCAACCGCTGCAGCGTCTGTAGGTGGGATATCGAACTGGCCTGGCCTGGCGGGTTGTTGTAATCCGGCCGGTACTTTAATGCTCTCAAGGCTGCGTTGCTCTGCGCTGGTATCAACCTGACTGCTGTCAAACATGGAACAACCTGCCAGCAACACGCTGACAGCAATACTACTTTTGGCCCAATATTGCACTTAACTACTCCTAATAAATAACGCTATGCATTATGGCAGCTCAATATCAGCCTGCTTTAATGCCTGTTCGATTACCGCCGCATGAATTGGTTCCAGTTGCGTTAAGGGTAACCGCATCATATCAGAACCTATCAAGCCCATTCTGTGCAAAGCCCACTTGGCTGGAATGGGGTTAGCTTCAATAAATAAATCGTGGTGCAGTGCCTGCAGTTTTTTGTCAATAGCCTCAGCTTCTGTGCGGTTGCCCTGCATAGCGGCCTGGCATAAGTCTGCCATCAAACGCGGCGCTATATTGGTAGTAACAGAAATAACACCATGGCCACCTTGCAGCATAAATTCAGCCGCCGAAGCATCATCGCCACTTAGCAACACAAAATCTTCAGGACAGTATTGCCGCAGTTGCGCCAGACGCTGCATTGAACCCGTGGCTTCTTTAATACCAACAATATTTTTTGTTTTTGCCAGCTCGGCTACGGTTTCAGGTAATAAATCTACCCCGGTTCGGCCAGGCACGTTGTACAGTAATACCGGTTTATCAGTCGCCTCTGCTACCGCATTAAAATGCAATACCATGCCTTTTTGCATCGGTTTGTTGTAAAACGGCGTTACCGTTAAAAAACCGGCAATGGGCAATTTTGATAACGCTTTAGTGCGCTCTACTGCTTCTGCAGTGGCGTTAGCGCCATTACCGGCAATAACAGCAATAGCACCATTTACCTGTTGGCATACTGCAGCAATAACCTGTAACTGGTCATTAAAAGCAATAGTGGCAGCCTCACCGGTAGTGCCCATTATTACCAGGCCCTGAGTGCCATTTTTCAAATGAAAATCAACCAGCGCACTTAAGCCTGTGTAATCAATTTCGCCCTGAGCCGTCATCGGCGTTATCAGTGCAACCCAGCTTCCTGTAAACATGTAAAGCACAACCCTTTTTACGTTAAGGGCGCCTATGTTAAAGACAGCAGGCAGCAAACACAAGAATGGATCCATGCTTATTACAACTTGGCGGCCAAGGATGAAATATTCCAGCCTTGTGCTACACTGCCGCGCATCGTTTTACTTAGTCTGTTTTATGTTTCTGCCGGGATTTTATTATGTCGCAACAACTTGTTGTCACCGCCATCGGAACCGATCGTACTGGTATTGTCAGTAAACTGGCGCGTCTGGTTACTGACTGCAATTGCAATATTATTGATAGCCGTATGGCGATTTTCGGCGGCGAATTTACCTTTATCATGCTGTTGTCCGGTGATCCTGCGGCTATTAGCCGGATTGAATATTTATTACCCAGCCTGGGGCTGGAACTTGATCTGACCACTATGACAAAACGTACCAGTGCCCATCAGCGCAAGCCGGTAGCTGCACACTATGTGCTCGAATATACCGGGCCAGACCGGGTTGGTACCCTTGGCGCCATTACCGGCCTGCTGGCAAGCCGACAGGTATACATTGGAGCCCTGCAGTCAGAAAGCCGGCCCGGTACCGATAATAATCAAACCGTAATGCACACGCTGATGACGCTGGAGTTACCTGAAGGCGAACAGCCAGAACAGATAAAAGCAGACATTACAGCGTTAATGCAAACAATGAATTTAACCGGCAGTTTTCATGCCCAAACCTGAAATGGAGTGCCTAATGACTTATTTAAGCGCCGGCGCCAACGCGCCTGACTTCACCCTGCAAGACCAACAGAATAATCCGGTACAGTTATCTGCATTGCTAAAACAACAACGGGTATTAGTGTATTTTTACCCCAAAGCGATGACTCCGGGTTGCACGGTACAAGCCTGTGCTTTGCGCGACAGTAAAGCAGAGCTGGCAGCCAAAGGCGTAACCGTGGTGGGGATCAGCACAGATGCACCGGCCAAACTGGCGAAGTTTGCTGAGCGTGACAAATTAAATTTTACCCTGCTTTCGGATGAAGATCATAAAGTTGCTGACGCCTTTGGCGTATGGGGCGAGAAAAAATTTATGGGCAAAGTGTATGACGGTTTACACCGCATCAGTTTCTTAATTGCCCAGGATGGTAAAGTAGAAAAAGTTTTTGACAACTTTAAAACCAAAGATCACCATCAGGTGGTGTTAAATTATTTAGGCTGACCCTGTTAACAATACGCCGTGCCTGCACTGTATTTGGTCTTAATTTTGCCGTCGTGCATGGCGTAACCTGCTATGGTTTTTACAGTTAATTTGTTTTAATCGCTGATTATCCGATCTTTACAGGAGTACCACATGCAAAAACATTTAATGGCAGTGCTTATTGCTCTGGCAATAGTTCCGGCTACACAGGCCGCTGATCTGGCAACAGAAAAAACGCCTCTGACCGTAAGCAGTGTGATCTCCGGGCTAAAACACCCCTGGGGTATGGCTTTTTTGCCTGATGGCAAAGTACTGGTTACAGAGCGTAATGGCGGCATGCTAATTGTTGATGCAGAAGGTAACAAAAGCGCGCCGCTGGCGGGTTTACCTGAAATTGATGCACGTGGTCAGGGCGGTTTACTGGATGTAGCACTGTCGCCCGATTTTGCTACCGACAACACGGTATACTTTAGTTTCAGTGAGCCTGGTGCTGATGGCAATAGCACAGCAGTGGCTCGCGCCAAATTAGGCGCCGACAAACTGACAGACGTGAAAGTGATTTTTAGCCAGCAGCCCAAGTATAAAAGTAACCACCACTTTGGCAGCCGCCTGGTATTTGATAAAAACGGCGAGTTGTTTATTACCACCGGTGATCGCGGCAGCCAGCGTGATCAGGCACAGAAGTTGGACAATCACATAGGTAAAGTGATCCGCATTAATACCGATGGTACACCGGCAAAAGACAACCCTTATATTAAAGACAGCAAGGCAAAGCCGGAAGTCTGGTCTTATGGCCACCGTAATATTCAGGGCGCAGCACTGCACCCGCAAACCGGCGCACTGTGGACACACGAGCACGGCCCGCAGGGCGGCGATGAAATTAATATTGCCCAGCCCACTAAAAATTATGGTTGGCCGCTGATCACTTACGGCGAAGAATATGGCGGCGGCGTAATTGGCAAAACAGAGCAGGATGGCCTTGAGCAACCGTTACACTACTGGGTACCTTCTATAGCACCAAGTGGCCTGATATTTTACACCGCCGATATGTTCAGTGAGTGGAAAAACAATATGCTGGTGGGCTCATTAAAATTTGGTCAACTGGTACGTCTGGAGCTTAATGGCGATAAAGTAAGCCATGAAGAGCGCATTATGATTGGCCACCGCATCCGTGATGTTGCGCAAGGGCCAGATGGAGCTGTTTACTTACTGACTGACAGCTCTGACGGCCAGTTATTACGTTTAACGCCAGCGAAATAATCCGGTGAAAAAAGTAAAATCTACAGCCAGCCTGCCGGCATTGTCGGCGCTGGCGCTGGCTTTGCCATACCTGTTCAGCCACAGTGTACGCGCTGAAGAAACCGAAGTTATTGTGATCAGTGCCTCAGCACAGCCAGAATCCTGGTTAAACAGTGCAGCCTCAGTAGAACTTAGCTCGCTGCCTGCTCAAGGCATTATTATCGACAGCGCGCAGATATTTGGCGCTATCAGCGGAGTGCAGGCAGACAGCAGAGCTAATTTTGCCCAGGACACCCGTGTCAGTATCCGTGGTTTTGGTAGTCGTAGCGCTTTTGGCATTCGCGGCCTGCACCTGCAACAGGACGGTATACCGCTGTCTACACCTGATGGCCAGGGCCAGCTATCCAGTGTTTTGCTCGACAGCGTAACCCAGGTAGAAGTGCTAAAAGGTCCGTTGGCGGCACTGTATGGCAACGCCTCTGGTGGCGTTATCTCGCTGTACAGCCACACACCGGTGCAAAACGCTGTTACTGCCAGTGTGGCAGGCAGTGAGCAGCACCGGCAGTATCAGCTGCAGGCTGACTGGGTCAGCGGTGATCACAGCTTAAGCACGGCAGTAAAACAGTTTCGCACCGATGGCTACCGGCCGCACTCTGGCGCAGAAAAACAGCAAGCACAGCTACTGTACAAAACGCTGTTGGCTAACAGTGTCAACCTTAGCGCCCGGCTTGATTACGCCAGAGATCCTACCCTGCAGGACCCACTGGGTATCACACTTAGCGCCTGGCAGCAGAACCCACAGCAAACAGATAGCGCAGCTGGGCAGTTCGATACAGAAAAATCCAGCCGCCACCGCCAGCTTAGCCTGAGTTTATCAGCCTATGATGATCCGGATCGCTGGCAGTTGGGTAGCTGGCTTGGTGACCGGCAAGTAAACCAACGTCTGGCCTTTACCGGCAGCGCGTTATCTTCTGCCGGTGGCGAAGTGGTGTTGCAGCGTCAGTTTAAAGGTATCAATGGCAGTTATCGGTTACTAGCTGGTGACAACTACAGCATACGCGCCGGTGGCAGCCTGGTACAAAGTGACGACGAACGGCTGGGGTTTGTTAATGACTTTGGCCAGCGTGGCGACTTACGCCGCGATCAGACCGACAGTGCTGATAATACTGATGCGTTTGTCCGCTTTAACTGGCAACCGGCAGCATTGTGGCAGGTTCAGGGGGGCTGGCGTTACAGTGAATTAAAACTCAGTATTGCCGATCGCTTTATTTTGCCACAAAACCCTGATGACAGCGGCGTTAAACAATTTTACAACGATGCCTTTGCACTGGGGTTAAGCTACCGCATTGCACCGGGTTTTAGCTGGTTTGTCAGTGCAGGCACCGGCTTTGAAAGCCCCACTCTGGCAGAAATTGCCTACCAGACAGACGATACCGGCGTGAATCTGGCGCTAAACGCCAGCACAAACCGGCAATGGGAAAGCGGCTTTAAATGGCTAAGTGACGGCTTAAGCGCCAGCCTGAGCTATTTTAACGTTGACAGTAAAAATGAGCTGTTAGTTGACAGCAACACTGGTGGCAGAACCAGTTACCGTAATGCCGCCAAAACCGAGCGCCATGGCGCTGAGTTGCAACTTAACTGGCAAACCAATGCTTATTTGCGCCAGCAACTGACTGCCAGTTATCTGTCGGCAAAGTTTGCTGATGCCGGGCTTGAAGGCAAACGCTTACCAGGCATAGCCGACAGCCAGCTCCATTGGCAACTGGCCGTCCAGCCCTGGCAAGACAATACGGAATTTGCCCTGCACAGCCAGTATCGCAGCAAAGTATATATTGATGATACCAACAGTAACAGTGCGCCATCAGCGCTGACATTTTCACTTAGTGCCCGCCATAGCCAGCAATGGCAACAGCTTAATCTGGCTTACTGGCTGGTGCTGGATAACATTAGTGATAAAGATTACGTTGGCTCAGTTATTGTAAACCAGAGCAATGGCCGCGCCATTGAACCGGCACCGGGCCGTCAGCTCAGTGCAGGTATCAGCGTCGGCTATAACTGGTAACCTTATGCTAAGGGCGGTACCTAATCGGTCGGCTCCTAATCGGTCGGCTCAGAGTATGGATGCACTCTGGTCGACCAGGCATTAACAGTAGCTTTAACCAGAGAGGCCAGCGGAATGGCAAAGAAAATACCCCAAAAGCCAAACAGGCCGCCGAAAAACAGCACGGCAATAATAATAAATACCGGGTTTAAATCTACCGCTTCAGAAAACAGCAACGGCACCAGCAAATTGCCATCCAGCGCCTGAATAATGCCATATGCCAGCATCAGATAACCAAATTCTGCCGTTGGCCCCCACTGAAAAAACGCCACCAATGCTACCGGCAAGGTCACTACCGCTGCACCGACATAGGGAATTAACACTGACAAACCCACCAACACACCCAGTAACAACGGATAGTTCAGCCCAAACAGGGCAAACACGGCATAGCTAACGGTACCGACAATTAATAGTTCAAGAATTTTGCCGCGGATATAGTTCATGATTTGGGTATTCATTTCACGCCATACCTGGGTAATAAGCTTGCGCTCTGTTGGCAGCCACTGAGCAAAACTGGCAGTTAACTGAGCCTTATCTTTAAGCATAAAAAATACCATTAGCGGCACCAATACCAGATAAATCAGCAGCGCCACTAAATCAACTATCGATGCCAGCGATAACTCCAGCATATTACGGCCAAATGCCATCACCCGCTCGTCAACCGAGTGCATTAAAATATTAACTTGTTCAACACTGACAATACCGGGGAAGTTTTCAGGCAGTTCAAGCATATAAGCCCGGCCCTGCTCTATCATCTGGGGTAAATCGCGCAGTAAATTACGCCCCTGATACCAGAAAATTGGAATAATCCACATCAGGGTCAGCGTAGCCAGGCCGACAAAACCCGCCACCACCGCTATTGTACTGACACCACGTGATAAGCCTAACCTGCTAAGCCGCACAACCGGCCATTCCAGCAAATAGGCAAACGCGATGGCCACTAATACCGGCGCCAGAATGCCGCTTAGCCAGTAAATAGCCAAAAAACCTATCAGTAATAACAGGAACAATGTAACAACCTGAGGATCAGAAAACTTATTGGCGTACCATTTCTTCAGCCAGTCCAGCATATTATTACTCCGTGTTACAGGGGGTTAAACGATTGCTGTAGTGTTTTGAGTATACCGGAGATCACAGATAATTTGGCAGTTAACACTCTGAGCTGACAAAATATATGGTAAATTACCACAACAGAAACACTGGAACTAATCAGCAAAATAGCAGACAAAGTCTGCATTGTTGATCTGACACACAGAAGAGCCCGGGCGTTGTTATCATGAAATTTTCAGCAGTAACCAACTCTTTAACATCCTGCCTGTTTGCAGCCAGCCTGATTAGCTCAGTGTGCGCTGCCAGTAGCTTGCCGGATTTGGGTGGCAATGGCTTTAGCGTCATTACACCTGATAAGGAAAAACAGCTTGGCGATGTGATGATGCGCCAAACCCGTGGCAGTTTGCCTATGGTGTACGATCCGCTGCTTGACGAATATATAAACTCTTTGGGTAACCGTCTGGTAGCCCGGGCAAACGATGTACGTTTTCCGTTTAAATTTTACTGGGTGCAAGACCGAAATATCAACGCTTTTGCCACCTTAGGTGGCAATATCGCTTCGCATACCGGCACCCTGGCTATCGCGGATAGCGAAAGTGAGTTTGCCTCAGTTATGGCGCACGAAATTGCCCACGTCACCCAGCGCCATATCGCCCGTTTTGTTGAAGCACAAAGCCAGAAAGCACCGCTAACTCTGGCCGGTGTGTTAGGCGCTATTGTGCTGGCCACCGTTAACCCCGAAGCAGGTATGGCCGCGATGATGGCAACCCAGGGCGCCGCGCAGCAAAGTGCAATAAACTTTACCCGCAGCAACGAGCAGGAAGCCGACCGCATTGGTATGCAGGTTATGGCAGATGCCGGCTTTGACCCTTATGCGGTGCCTAATTTCTTCCGTAAGCTGACAGAGCAAAACCGTTTTATCAGTCAGCAGCTGTCTTTTTTACAAACCCACCCATTATCGCAAAACCGGGTAAGTGACACGCGGATGCGGGCAGAACAATTCCCACAACGTTTTATTCCAGACAGCCAGGATTTCACCCTGAGCAAAGCCAGGGTACTGGCACGTTATCAGTACAATAAAAAAGATGCAGAGCAGGTGTTTCGCAAAAAGCTTAGCGAACCCGGTGGCAATACCAAGGCAAACCAATACGGCCTGGCTATCACCTTGCTTGATACCGGCAAATCGGATCAAGCCCGCAAACTGATCGAACAGTTGCTGGAAAAAGACGAGCATAACTTGTACTACATTGATGTTTATACTGACATTTTACTCGAGCAAAAAGAGTACCAGCTTTGTCTTGAGATGCTTGAGCAGCAATATCTGTTAAGACCAAATAATCAGGTGGTTACATTAAATTACGCCAATGCAGCGATGAAATCCGGCGGCCACCATCTGGCAATTCATTTGTTGAAAAGCCTGCTGTTCTACAAAAACGATAACATACTGGCCTACGATTTACTGGCAGATGCCTACAAAGCGTTAGGGGATTTTGGCAAATATTATGAAGCCAGAGCCGATTTAGCTTACCAGCTGGCCAACTATCCCAAAGCCATTGATGATCTTAATGAAGCGCTAAATCATCTTAAGTCGGAGCAAAAGCTGGAAAACCGCCGGCTGGAAGCCAAGAAAAAACAATTACAGGCCGAATTTAACCGCCTGCAGCGTATGTAACGTTCAGGCCCTGCCGCAACAGGAATACACCAATGATAAAAATTTTGCATAACCCGCGCTGCTCAAAAAGCCGCGAAGCGCTGGCTCTGCTGCAACAACAAGCACAGCCGGTTGAGGTAGTTGAGTATTTAAAAACCCCGCTGACAGCAGACGAGCTAACTACCTTATTAGGCATGCTGGCTATACCGGCACGCCAGTTGCTGCGCAGTAAAGAAGAAGAATACAAACAACTGGGGCTGGACAATATGGCCCTGAGCGAACAGCAACTGATTGCCGCTATGGTACAACAGCCCAAACTGATGGAGCGCCCGGTGATTATTAAAGGTAATAAAGCCGTTATTGGCCGCCCGGCCAGCAATATTCTGTCGTTGTTATCATGAGCTGCCGCATACTGATTTTGTATTATTCACGCCATGGTGCAGTGGCGGCGCTGGCAGACAAAATTGCTATTGGTGTACAGCAAAGTGGCGCAGAAGCACTGATACGTTGTATTCCACCGCTGGATAAACAACACGCCAGCCGCCATGCCGTAGTTGATATTAAAGAGCTTGCCAGCTGTGACGGCCTGGCCTTTGGCAGCCCGGTGCGGTTTGGCAATATGGTAGCTGATGCCAAAGCATTCTGGGACAGCACCACCAGTGTCTGGCTTAAGGGTGAGTTAATTGACAAACCTGCCGGTGTATTTACCTCGTCCGGCAGTATGCACGGCGGTAATGAAGCTACCCTGCTTAGCATGAGCCTGCCGCTGCTACATCACGGTATGCTGCTCACGGGTATTCCCTACAGCGAGCCAGAGTTGCACCAGACGCAAACCGGCGGCACCCCTTATGGCCCAACGCATGTCAGCGGCCACCACGCAGATGATAAACTCAGCGTTGATGAACAGCGGCTGGCCATCGCCTTTGGTAAACGGCTGGCTACATTAAGCCTGCAATTAAAACAACACAGGTTATAAATTATGCAACCAGGCAGTACTGCGCCGATGTCGGTTAAAACAACACGTTACTTATTACTGGGCCGCTTTGGTTTTTTTGGTTTGTGGTTATTACAACCGCTATGGATTTTATGGCTGGCGCCGCCACAAATGGGCAATGCTTATGTATTACTTGCTTTACTCTGGCTGCCGCTTTGGCTGCCATTGTATGGCATTGTCAAAGGCCATGCTTATACCATGGCCTGGGCCAACTTTATTGTGATGATTTATTTTTTGCACAGCCTGACTAACCTGTGGGTGAGCAGCGGTATGCATCAACTATTGTCGGTGGTTGAGCTGGTACTGGCCAGCCTGATGTTTGTTGGTTGTACGTATTATGCCCGCCATCGTGGCCAGGAGCTTGGCCTAAAAATACCGAAGCTAAAAGACGACCCCAGACGTTAATGCTCCAACGGCTGCCCCATATAAAACGCCAGCCGTTGCTGAATAAAGCCGCTGGCGGTTATCTGTTGCAGCGTATCGCGCAGTAACTGCGCATTTTTCGGGTTATGCCGGCTTAAGCCACAATATACTGTTGGTGCTTTTGACCATAACAAATCCGCACTAAAACTCTGATCGTCCAGCGTTTTGACAAAAAAATGGTAAGACAGATCAACCGTCATCACCACATCAAGCCGCCCCTGTTTTAAGCGTAATAGATTGCTTTCCAATGAGTGCGCATCATCGCGGATCACATCACCACTTTGAAACACCTGCTCCAGCTCCGGGTAGGTAAAACCACGTGTAGTCCCTACTCTTTTGCCTGCCAGGTGTTGGATGGCAGTAATTGGCTCACTTTCGCGGCGGCGCACCAGCAGTTGCCGGGTACTAAACAGCGCGGTGCTCCACAGCAGCTTATCAGGTTCATTTACCCAGTCAGGGTTTAAAAAGCAGGCAATTTCAGCCTGCCCTTCAACCAGCCAGGGCTCTACTCTGGCCCGGGGCAAATTAATATACTGTACCGTGCGGTTAATACGCTGGCCCAGCTCATCAATAATATCTTTGCTCAAGCCTGCTTGCAGTTCGTTGTCGGCATTAAAAATAGCATAAGGAGGAGTATTGGTTTCACTGACAATGGCATAAAGCGGCGCTTTATCCGGCCACGCTGCAGCTGTATAACATAGCAGGATCAGTAACACTGCAGCTATTGGCATTAGCTTAACTCCCTGGGCAGGCTGTTACTGGCTTCTGCGTTAGTTTTCAACTCAAATTATTGGTGCTAATACAGCCTAGTCGCTTTCTTCCAGCCATTCCACTTTTTCTATCTGGCTGAAGCGGCTGCTTATTTTATGCGCTGACGTATGGATCTGTTTTACATCAGTCGCGGCCTGATCAATATGCTTAGCCAGGTTATCAAAACGGCCACGGAAGCGATCAAAGTCTTCTGCCAGCTTAACCAGGTGCTCCTGAATTAAGTGGATCTGGCGGCGGGTGGCGTCATCTTTTAATACACTGCGGGCCGTGGTTAGCACAGCCATTAACGTAGTTGGTGAGGTTAGCCATACCCGGCGCCGGTAAGCTTCCTCTACGATATCAGCATGGTAAGCATGTAACTCGGCAAAAATGGCCTCGGCGGGTAAAAACATTATTGCGCCATCTGAGGTTTCGTTGGCAATAATGTATTTATCGGCAATATCGTTAATATGCTTTTTAATATCCAGCTTAAACTGGCGCTGTGCCAGCTTACGCTCTTCCGGGCCAAATTGCGGATCGGTCATCTTTTTATAGCTTTCCAGCGGAAACTTGGCATCGATAACAATGTTGCCGCTGGGCTTGGGTAAAAACAGCACACAGTCGGCAATACGGCCATTACTTAAAGTATGTTGCAGTGAAAAATGCTGCTCGGGCATCACATTGCGGATCAGCGCCGTTAACTGCACTTCGCCAAAAGCACCGCGTGAGCGCTTATCAGCCAGCACCTCTTGCAGGCTGACAACGTTAGTAGACAGCTCGGTAATTTTTTTCTGCGCATCATCAATCAACGCCAGCCGTTTAACGATATCGGTAAAGGTTTGGTTAGTTTTTTCAAAGCCTTCACTTAAACGCCGCTCTACCTGACCGGCAATGTCTTTTAACCGCTGATCAATGCTTTGTGTTAATTGCTTTACCTGCTCAGCCAGCATAATTGCTTGCTGCTGCAGGTTTTTGCTCAGCTCAAACCGGGCTGATTGCTGGGTGTCAGTTATTTTTTGCAATACCTGCAGTAAGTGCTCTTGCTGCTGTTGTTGTAAATGCTGGCGCTGCAAATGCTGCTGCTCCAGCAACTGCTGCTGAAATTGCCCCTGCTGTTGCACCAGTTCAAGCTTATGCTGGGCCAGTTGCTCTGCCAGGCCACTGCCCGGTGCTCGGCGTAATAATAACAGTAGCAATAGCCCAATATTCAGTGCCAGCACCGCCGTTATCAGATAAATCCAGTGTTGTAATGTCATAAAACCTCTGCTGTGGCCAAACCATTGCCGCTCATGTTACGTATAACAGGCAACTATACAACTTTATCAGCAGCACTATGAAAGAACTGGCATTATTTCCGCTAAACAGTTTTATCTTACCTGAAGGGCGCATGCGCTTGCGCGTGTTTGAGCGCCGCTATGTCCGTTTAGTCAGCGAAGCCAGTGCCGGTAAACGCGATTTTGCCCTGGCGCAAATTAACCCTTATGTCAGCCAGCAACATGCTGATCGTATTTTGCCACTGGCAACACGGGTAAAAATTGAAGATTTTGAGCAATTGGAAGATGGCTTACTGGGCATCACCATTACCGGTATTGAGCGGGTAAAGATCACCCGCCGCTGGCTGGAACCTGATCAGTTACACGTTGCGATGACAGAACCTATGGCAAATTGGGCCACAACAGATGTCAATGCTGAATACACGCCGCTTATCAGGCAATTGCAAAAACTGCTACAACAATATCCGGCATTAAACCAGCTTTATCCAACGCCTAAATACACCGATGCAGCCTGGCTGGCATCGCGCTGGCTGGAGCTTATTCCGATGCAACCGGCACTTAAACAAAAACTGGCGCAGGAAAACAGCCCGGCACCTTGTCTGGACAGCTTACAGGCCTGGTTGTCGCATCAGGCCTGAGCGTTGCGCACCCGCTGATAAGCGGCTTGTTCGTCGTCAGTTAGCAAGGCAACCAATTGCCAGATGCCTTGCTGTGATTGCAGTGTATAAGAGGTGTGGCAGGTAAACAGCACCTGTTCGTCTTTACCATAAAAATACCAGTACAAGCTGACAAACCTTAAACTTTCTGACAACCGCACCTGGCTCTGTAAACGAAAGTCTGCCCGTGCCACCCCGACCTGACGATACTGCTCGAACTGCTGTTCAAAATACTGCCGCAGGCTTTCGGGCTCAGAAAACATTATTTTGCTTTCATCGGCTAGTAGCAAGCATGGCAATGAGACTAATTCCAGCAAAGGCGACAACTGATAATTGGAGTAGGCGTCGGCATAACGCTGAAAAAACGGCTCAATATTTTGTGGCATTTAGCTGATCCCTAAATATTTATGCACCTGCACACTAAGCCGCCAGTTGTGTTTTTTACACATTGCTATTGCCAGTTCTGTTGCCCGGCGCTGCTGACTGATCGGCTGCAGATAAATCAGCTTAGCTTTAGTATCAGTATGTTGCAATAACTGCAACAGCTCTTCGACATGTTTTTCCATCGCAACCGGATGTTTAATCTCGTTGGCTCTGTCCAGCGCACTTTGCAAAACCTTGTAGCCACCAGCCATATTTACCTTAGGTGATACGGTAACCCAGGTTTGCGCTGGTGCTTTAATGGTAAAAGTACCACTGGTTTCAATTTGCGTACTGTAGCCATTTTGGTGTAGCAGTTCACACAAGGGGTTAAGATCATACATGCATGGCTCACCCCCGGTGATCACCACATGCCTCGCCTGATAGCCTTCTTGAATAAACCGAGCCAGTAAATCTGCCGCGGTAACTTGCGCCCAGTGCTGTGTCTCGGCCGTTTTAATTACAATATCGCCCAGCGGCAGTGCCAGCTCGTCTTTAATATCCCAGGTGTGCTTAGTGTCGCACCAGCTGCATCCTACCGGGCAGCCCTGCAACCGGATAAAAATGGCTGCTGCGCCGGTAAAACTGCCCTCGCCCTGAATGGTTTCAAAAACCTCGTTAACTTTATACACTCTGTGCTTTGCCCTTTAGCCGGTGGCTGAATTACAGTACAATGCGCGCCCGGCTTCAGAGCCGGCAGCATTAATTGAAAATTTAAGCCGTATTATACAAGAGAGAGCCTGCTATGCCGAACAAAGTTGTGGTGATTTACTCCGGAGGGATGGATTCCTTCACTGTGTTACACAAAGCCGTGCAGGCCGGCCATGATGTGTACGCTTTGTCTTTTAATTATGGCCAGCGCCATGTAAAAGAACTGCAGTGCGCCGCTCAGGTGTGTCAGGAGCTGGGTATCAATCATAAAATTGTTGATATATCGGCGATTAACCAATTGCTGGCAGGTTCTTCATTAACCGACGATATTGATATTCCCGAAGGCCATTACGCCGCTGACAATATGAAGTCTACCGTGGTACCCAACCGCAATATGATTTTACTGTCGCTGGCGGTAGGTTACGCGGTATCGCTGGGCGCATCGCAGGTGTATTATGGTGCGCACTCGGGCGATCATTTTATTTACCCCGACTGCCGGCCGGAATTTGTGCAAAAAATGCATGATGTCTGCCAGATAGCCAACTACGAACCGGTCGATATTATCAGCCCTTATCTGGCGCAAACCAAAATAGAGATCCTGGCCGATGGCCTGGCAATGGGGCTGGATTACAGCAAAACCTGGACCTGCTACAACGGCCGCGAAAAAGCCTGTGGTAAATGTGGTTCTTGTCAGGAGCGGCTAGAAGCCTTTACGCTGAATAACGTCACAGATCCGCTGCCGTATGAGCAAAACCTGAGCTAATACCACACAACTGGTTATAACATATAGAAAAGCGGCCTTGTTGCCGCTTTTGTTGTCTCTATAATGGCGTAAATTTGAATTTGAGCGCTGTTGTATGTTGGCTTTCTGGTTTGCAATTCCGTTCTGGCAAAGAGTGCTGGGAGCCCTGTTACTGGGTGTCACTACCGGTGTACTGCTGGGCGAAACAGCCACCGTCTTTAAACCCTTAGGCACCTTATTTATTAATGCTATTCGCATGCTGGTGGTGCCACTGGTATTTTTTGCCCTGATCAGCAGCATTACTTCACTGGCCGACAACGGCAAAATGCAGCGGCTGGCATTTAAAACCGTGGGTTTATTTTTACTGACCGCCTTTATTGCCAGTTTAATTGGCTTAACGGTAGGTTCGCTGGTGAACTGGGGCGATGCCGTACAATTAACTGCTGCAGAGATAAAACCGCGCGACATTCCACCGGTAGCCGATGTACTAACCAACCTTATCCCTACCAACCCGCTGGCCGCTATGGTAAACGGTAATATTCTGCAAATTATCGTCTTTGCTGCCTTAGTGGGTATCGCCATTAATAAAATTGGCGAAAAAGCCGCGCCGATGAAAAAAGTGCTGCTGTCCGGTGCTGATATTATGTATCAGATCACCCGTATGGTACTGGAGCTAACCCCGCTTGGTGTATTTGGTTTAATGGCCTGGGTAGTGGGTAATTATGGCCTGGACACTTTGTTACCGCTGGGCAAATTTATTCTGGCCATTTATCTGGCCTGTATTATCCATATCGTATTTACCTATGGCGGCCTGGTTAAGCTGTTTGGTGGTATGCGCCTACGTGATTACTTTAAAGCCATTTTACCGGCACAATTGGTGGCCTACAGTAGCGCCAGCAGTTACGGTACCCTGCCGGTAAGCCATAAAGTGGTAACCGAAAACTTAGGGGTGTCAAAAGATTATGCCAGCTTTGTACTGCCACTGGGCGCCACCATTAATATGGACGGCTGTGGCGGTATTTACCCGGCAATTGCCGCCATTTTTATTGCCCATCTGTATGGTATAGACCTGACAACAGTCGATTATTTGCTGATTGCCGGCACCGCGACATTAGCATCTGTTGGCACTGCCGGGGTACCGGGTACTGCTATGGTCATGCTAACAGTAACCTTAAGTGTGGTGGGTTTACCGATTGAAGGCATCGCTTTTATCGCCGCGGTAGACAGGATTATCGATATGATGCGCACCGCCACCAATGTAACAGGCGATACCATGGTGGCGCTGGTGATTGGCCGCTCGGAAGGTTTGGTACAAACTTCCGCAGAGCCGGCACAACAAAATACTGCAGTAGTATCTTAAATGATGCTACTGCAGTGCTCATTACGCTGCGCTAAACAAACTTTGGTGCAGCTGTTTTACCACTGCCGGAGCATCGGCATCCTGTACTAAAAAGCACAGGTTATGCTTTGAGGCGCCATGGCAGATCAGGCGCATATTAATGCGCTCCAGGGTATTAAATAAATCGCCGGTCACGCCTTTGCTGCTGTGCAGATGGTTGCCAATCACGGCTATCAGGCTTAAACCCTGCTCTACAGACACTTCACAAAAACTGCGCAGCTCTGCCAGTGCCGGCTCTACCGACGCACTAAAGGCACTGCTCATACCGCCTTCATCCAACGTTAGCGCGACGCTGATTTCCGAGGTGGTCACTAAATCAACCGAAATCTGGTGGCGGCTTAAAATATCGAACACCCGGGTTAAAAAACCGGCAGCGTGCAACATAGCCGGGCTTTTTACGGTGATCAGCGTTTGGGATTTTCTAAGTGCAATCGCACGATACGGCGGGCGCTCTTTTACCTCTTTGGCAATCCAGGTACCACCGGCCTCTGGCTCGCGGCTGGAGCCGACAAAAACGCCAATATTACGCCGCATTGCCGGTATTAACGTTGCCGGGTGCAAGACTTTGGCACCAAAGGTGGCCATTTCGGCGGCTTCATCAAAGCTGATTTCTTTAATGCAGCGCGCCTGATCGGTTAAGCGCGGATCGGTCGTAAAAATACCGACCACGTCGGTCCATATTTGTACCACAGCAGCATTTAATGCTTCACCCAATAACGCTGCGCTGTAATCTGAACCACCACGGCCAAGCGTGGTAGTCTGACCTATATCATCAGCGCCAATAAAGCCCTGGGTAACCACTACGTTATCTGCCAGCAAAGGCTGTAATTGTATGGCGCACAACTCGCTAATTTGGGTAATTTGCGGCTCGCCTTTACCAAAGCGGCTGTCGGTACGCAGCACGCGGCGGGCATCAAAGCATAAGCCTGCGACACCACGCTCACGCAACACCTGAGCAAACAGCACTGAACTTAAGCGCTCGCCAAAAGATTGAATTTCATCTTTATGCGCGCCGCTGTATACCGCACCGCCCTGTTCTATCAGGTCTTTTAGCGCCGACAGCAGCTGTTCAATATCAGCCGCTACTGCATCGGGCTGCTGCAAACGGTTTAATACGGCCAGCGTAATACGCTCAATGCCCTGATAACAGGCATAGCGTTCGGCAATATCGGTATGTTTGGTAATATCGACTAAAAGGTTAGTAACGCCGGAACTGGCGCTAACCACTACTAAACGGATAGCCGGTTCAGCCAGAATAATGTCAGCACAACGCGACATAGCATCGAAGTCTGCGACACTGGTGCCGCCGAATTTTGCAACAATAAGTTTGGACAAGGGTGCCTCTCCTTATAAAACATAATAAGCAGAGCATGGCATTTGCTAACAGCAAAACGAGAATGGCACAGATTGCTTCTGTAATTTCTGTAAACTGTAGTTAACAAAGGCCAGAAGCTCTCCACCGAAATTCAGGTGACAGTCGCAAGGATTCAGCCTTAACGACCGAAAAGCACAGCTCTATAACTGCGCTTTTCTCGGCGTTAGTCCCCCTTGTTCAGGCTACGATGTATAGACATCTGTCCTGAACTACCTGGCTAACGCGCCTCTTCTGGTCTATCAGATATGATTGACGGGCGACACCTTACCTTGTTTTTATCGCTCAGGCAATAGCCTTTTAGCCGTCTAAAAAACAGTTGCTCAGTTACCACCCGCTGTCGCGTCTGCCAGCGCTTATAATTGCGCACTATGGTAGCGGTTTAAACTGAACAAATCCTTAGCCGAAGTGAAATAAAGCAGTGAAATAAATTAGTGCAGCCGGTCAATGTTACGCAGCTGTGCCATAAATTCGTCCATATCGGTTTCTGATTTCGCATCGCTGTGCCATTTGTTATGAAATCCCAGCGTTAACTGCACTTTGCCATTGCTAAAATACACCTCGTAACCATCAAAGCCGGAATTTACCGTCACGCCGTCCAGCTCAAAGCCGGCACCAAGCTCATTGTTTATTGCCTTGCCGTGCTTTTCTATTTTACTAAACACGCTGAATAAAAATTTAGCATCCAGTTCATTTTGCATCTGTAGTTTGCTCCTGTCTGTGTTGGCTAAAGAGTAACACCGGTTTGCAGCCAATACGCACAAAGGTTATAGTCCGGCCGTCTTATAAGGAGAAATATATGTACAAGACTCTGATTACAACCGCTATTGCCCTGACATTTTCAGCCGCTATTTCGGCTAACATCGTTCAGCCGGCGCCACTGGTATCAATAACCAGCCACGATGCTTACTTCGACAACCTGCGCGCCCACTGTGGTAAAGCCTATGAAGGCAAAGTCAGCATTGATACCCCACAAAGTGGTGGCTTTGAAGGCCGCTTAGTAATGCATGTGCGTAATTGTACAGACACTCAATTACAAATTCCGTTTCATGTGGGTGATGATCACTCCCGCACCTGGATTATTACCAAAACCGGCTCAGGGCTGAGTTTAAAGCACGATCATCGCAAAAAAGACGGCAGCCATGATGTTTCTACCATGTACGGCGGCCACACTACAGATGCGGGCTGGGCTAATGTGCAAAGCTTTCCGGCCGATCAATATTCAAAAGAGCTGTTCTCGCGTTTAGGTAACCCGCAGTCAAATACCAATATCTGGCAAATGTATATTTATCCGCAAACCTTTAGCTACCGCCTGATCCGCGAAGGCCGAGAGTTCCGGGTAGATTTTGATTTAACCAAACCGGTCGCCCTGCCGCCAACGCCATGGGGCTATAAAGACTAATACCCCGGCACAGGCGACCGGTAAACTGGTCGCCTGATTTCAGTTACGCTAAGATAAACTGATTTTGCCCAACTGGCGCCGCCACAGCGCGTCAGGTAAAGAAGCAAACAACAATAAAAAAACCACGGAGCCACTATGATTACCCTTTCCCGCTTTAGCGCACTTGCTACTGCGCTGACAGCCCTGGCGGTATTAACCGCCTGCTCAGAGCAACCAGCCAGCGAAAAAACAGCAGATGTCAGCCCAACAACAAGCCAGACTGCAGCAAAAAGCTCTGAATTACAGTTTAGCGAAGTCAACCCGCGCTTAGGCGAATATATTAAAACCCTGTCAGCGGATGAATTTCAGGGCCGCGCGCCAGCGACAAAAGGCGAAGAATTAACCGTTGCCTTTTTAGAAGATAACTTTCGCCGCATTGGCTTAAAACCTATTGATGGCGATAGCTATAAACAGCCGGTATCACTGGTACAAATTGACCCGGTTCAGGTATCAGCCATGACATTAAAAGGCGATAAGTTACCGGCGCAGTTTAACTACCGCGACGATATGACAGCATGGACCACCCAGGTCACCGAACAGGTTGAGGTAACCGACAGCGAAATGATATTTGTTGGCTACGGTATAGTGGCGCCGGAATACGGCTGGAATGACTACGAAGGCTTAGACGTAACAGGCAAAACCGTGGTGATGTTTGTTAACGATCCGGGCTTTGCTACCCAGGACCCGGCATTATTTAACGGCAATGCCATGACCTACTACGGCCGCTGGACCTACAAATTTGAAGAAGCTGCCCGCCAGGGCGCCGCTATGGCACTTATTATTCATGAAACCGCAGCGGCCAGTTATGGTTGGGGCGTGGTTGCCCATGGTTCGCCGATTAAATTTGATTTAATCAACGAAAACAAAAATATGGATCGCGCCAAAGTAGAAGGCTGGGTAACCACTGAAGCCGCCGAAAAGCTGTTTGCTAATATCGGCACCGATCTGGCCAGCATGCATAAACAAGCTCTGCAAAAAGATTTTGCGCCGGTTGCGCTTAATGCTACTGCTTCGGTCAGTGTACAAAACAACCTGCGTGAACTGGTTTCCAGCAATGTAGTGGGTTATATCGAAGGCAGCAAATACCCGGACGAATATGTGCTGTATATGGCGCATTGGGATCACCTGGGCATGGACTTCTCTAACCCGAAAAACAAAGTATTTAACGGCGCTCAAGATAATGCATCCGGCACCGGCGGCTTACTGGCGCTGGCCGAATACTTTACCCAACAGGCAAAACCAGAACGCTCGGTAGTGTTTGTTGCGGTAACCGCAGAAGAGCGCGGTTTATTAGGTTCAGCCTGGTATGCAGCTAACCCGGTATTCCCGCTGGAGAAAACCGTAGTAGGCATTAATATGGACGTAATGAACGTTTATGGCCCGATGAAAGATATGGTGATTGTTGGCCTGGGTAATAACAATGCTGAAGATATCCTGATCAAGTACACCGAACAACAAGGCCGTTATGCGGTGCGCGAACATAACCCGGAAGCCGGTATCGCGTATCGCTCAGATCACTTTAATCTGTCGAAAAAAGGCGTGCCAATCCTTTACGCAAAAGGCGGTAACGACCACTTTGAAAAAGGTGAAGAATGGGGCAAAGCCCAGCGCGCTGAATACAATACCTGCTGTTACCACAAGGTAAACGACGAGTGGAACGACGACTGGGATTTACGCGGTGCGCAGCAAGACTTATTCCTGTTTTATCAGGTTGGCAACGAGCTGGCTAACAGCCGCCAATGGCCAAACTGGAATCAGGGCAACGAATTTAAGGCAATACGCGATGCCTCAGCAGCAGAGCGCCGGTAATTTATTGCCTCATTACAGTCCCTGCTGTTCGGCGCACATCACCGCGCAGCAGTGGACTCAGGAGCCTCAGAGATGCCCTATCAGAACTACCTTTATGTCTGGGATGACCGGTTTCTCTACATCACCCCGGGCATCCGCTCCGATGTAACACAGCGCCACACAGTAACCCTGCTTGTCGCCCTGAATGATGCTGGCTTTGTACTGGGCACCCAAAACGGCCAGAGCCAGCGCTATCAAGCAGCACTAATTGCACGTCATACCCCACGATCCCTCGACGCTAGCGATACCGCCCTGCTATCACTCAACTTTGATCCGCAAAGCTACGAGCACCACGCGTTGACCGCCTTTCTGGCTAACCAAGCCGTACGCTCGGTGAGCCTCACGCCGGGCGCTATCGATCGGCAGGAAATGCTCAGAGTCGGCTCTGGCACCCTGGATAAATCAGCCCTGTTTCGTCTCACTACTGCGCTACCCAAGGCCATCAACGGCTATCGCCCCATCAAGGTAGCGATGGATATGCGTGCACTGCATGTGGCGCAGAAAATCAAAAAAGAGTTACCATTGACCAGCAGCGTAGCCGAGCTTGGTGCCGAGATCGGGCTGTCCGCCGACCGATTAACCCACTTATTTTCAGACAAACTAGGTATCCCGATTAAGAGCTATATCCTTTGGGCGAAAATGCGCCGCGCCATCGAGCTGATAGCTCAGGGAGAAACCTTATCAGCCGTTGCCTACGACGTGGGCTTTTCCGACTCGGCCCACCTGACTCGCACCATAAAGTACTTCTTTGGTCTGACACCTTCATTTGTGGCCAAAGGTATGAAGGTGAAAATGCTTTAACAACGTCGCGGAATAGCCGCTGCATTCAATTATTGATAATCATTATGATCTAGCCTCTTTAAGTGACCCCCTGAGGTCCTATAAAAATAAGAGGAAACATCCATGAACAACTTTCCGCAGTACCGGGGACTAACCCGATTCAGCTTATTGACGACAGCCGCATTACTCAGCGGCTGCTTCAGTAGTAATAATGATGGCGGTGACAGCCCCCCTCAGATCAACTACAAAGCCACCATTGAGCGTACCACCTACGGTGTACCCCATATTACAGCCGACAACTACGGCGGTGCCGGCTATGGCCACGGCTATGCGATAGCTGAGGATAACCTGTGCATCCTCGCGGATGCTTTCGTCACCTTCCGGGGAGAACGCTCCCAGCATTTTGGTCCGAACCAACCAGCCTCTCCCATGGGTACCTTCGGCTCGCCGCCCAATCTTGAAGCAGATTTCTTCTTCAGATTTTTGATCGACGACCAACAGATAGCCCACTTTAAAGCCGAGCAGGAGCCGGAGCTACTTGAGCTGACTCAGGGCTTTGCCGCAGGATACAGCCGTTATGTCAGAGAGATCAAAAACGGCGAGCATGTTGGCCGGCACGCCTCTTGTCGCGATGAAGACTGGCTGACCACCATCAGCGAAGACGACGTACTGCAACGACTGATTGCGCTGAATCTGGCCGCCAGCAGCGCTAACTGGGTGCAAGAAATCAGCAATGCACAACCACCCACCATCGACGCTAGTTCCATCGCTAAAACGGAATTGCAGCAAGCAAGCATCGAGCTGGATCCTGAGCGTTTTCTGCTCGGGCGCAAGCAAGGTATCGGCAGTAACACCTTCGCCTTTGGCGCAGATGCAACCGGATCCGGCGGACTACTACTGGCTAACCCACACTGGTATCTGCTCGGCGTCGACCGCTTCTATCAATTACACATGACCATCCCTGGGAAGCTAAACATCTCCGGCGCTGCAATCATAGGCGCACCTATGGTGCTAATGGGCTTCAACGACAATGTCGCCTGGGCGCATACTGTGTCCACAGCGCGGCGTTTCACCTTGTTCCAGCTGCAATTGGCTGAAGGAGATCCTACCCGCTACCTGCACGACGGCGAAGAACAGGCCATGAACGCCAGCGAAATCACTGTGCAAGTCAAACAGGACAATGGTTCACTCACAGCCGTGACTAGAACACTGTATCGCTCCAGCTTCGGCCCGATGATCAACCTGAGAGGCCTTGGATTGCCCGGCTGGAATAATCAGAGCGCCTTTACGCTGCGGGATGTCAACCTTGAAAACACTCGCGCATTCCAAAACTTCTTAGCCTGGAATCAAGCTGATTCCCTTACTGAGTTCTATGACATCGTCCGGGAATATGTCGCCATACCTTGGGTCAATACCGCTGCAATTGGCCGTGGCGATGATCGTGCTCTGTATTCCGACATTACCGCAGTGCCCAATGTGCCCGATAGCATGCTACCCAATTGTCTGATTCCCGGTCTTGGTGAAGCGGTATTGCAAATGGTGCCAGGCTTGCCATTGCTGGATGGCAGCCGGTCGGAATGCAATTGGCTCACCGATACTGACTCTGCGCAACCCGGAGCCTTTGGCTCCGGTAATCTACCCAGCCTGTTCAGCCGTGACTATGTTGCCAATATGAATGACAGTTACTGGCTCAGCAACCCGGAACAGCCGCTGATCGGATTTGCCGGCATTATCGGCCGGGAAAACAATGTTCAGAGCCTGCGCACCCGCATGGGACACACCTTGGTGAGGGAACGCCTGTCCGGTAGCGACGGGCTCGACGGTCATCTGGCAAGCAGCGAGAACATTCGCAATATTGCCCTGAACAGCCGCGTCTACAGTGCCGAACGTCTTAAGACGGCTATCCTGTCAGTAGTGTGCGACAGCAATGCGCCCGACAGCGAGCAGCAAGCCTGCCAGGTTCTTTCAAATTGGGACAACACAGGTAATCTGAACGCCAGAGGAGCTCATATCTGGAGCGTATTATGGTTAAAAATCAGAAGTCTTGCTCTGTATGCCACGCCGTTCGACGCCAATGATCCGGTTAACACCCCAGACGGGTTGAACAGCAGTGCCGATGTTCACAATAGCCTGCAAAGTGCCTTTTCAGCCGCCGTATCAGAGCTGGTCGCCAGTGGTGTGGCGCTGGATGCCAGGCTCGGCGAGGTGCAATTCTTTCTCAAACCAGGTGAGCAGATCCCGCAGTATGGTGGTGAAGGTAGCGAAGGCTATTTCACCGTACTGCGCAATAGCTATATGCATGTAGTGGACTTCCCTGACGGCGAGCCAGTAAGGGCCTACACCCTGCTATCGCACGCCCAGTCCACGGACCCTAGCAGCCCGCACTACGCGGATTACACAGAAGCCTACTCAGCCAAGCAATGGCACCGACTGCCTTATACCCGGGAGCAGATAGCGGCAGCATTGGAATCCAGCATTACCATCGAAGAGTAGTTCTCCCCTCCTTCAGGTTCTGTGTAGCTAACGCCTATCAGAGCCCGAAGGGGTTCTCAAATCACCAAGCTTAAAAAATAGTTTGACCAGCATGCTAATAGATCCGGTCGTTTTTTGGCTGGACAGCCTCTTATCGCTTTTTTATGGGTTAAAACTGGCCTTAATCCATAGGATAATAGGGCTACTGATGTGGAGCTATCGATCAGACTTAAAAAGCGGTCCCTTTTTTATTGCTATTATTTTTATCCCGCTGCTGCATAGAGATAACCCGGCCCAACTGATATATTCATAATCTATTCAGTAAGTTCAGCTTACTGTCGGCTCAATTGACTAAAGGATAATCCCATGCGCTGGTGGCATAAAACGCTGCTTACAGGCTTAGTGCTCATGCTGCTGTTACTGGCTACGGGTTACTGGTACCTGCAAAAAACGCTGGCTGCTCTGCCCGTGCAAAACCTGCATTACGACGTTAAAGCCCTGTCGCTGCGCCAGCTGCAATTACGCCATGTCAGCTTCAACATTGCCACAGCCAATGCTCACGTGCAGCTGAACGACGTGACGGTTAGCTGGCAGTTTCCGGCCTGGTTTAATCTGGCACTTAATCATGTGCAACTGGGCAGCGGCAATATTACCCTTACCAGCTGGCCGCAATCTGATACCAGTACTGAAGAGACACCACCGCCTCCTTTTAGCCTGCCAGAAAACTGGCAATTGCCAGCCATACTGCCTGGCACCGTTTCGCTGCAACAGTTTGGTATTCACCTGCCCTGCGGCCAGAGCCGCTGCAGTTATCAGCTGCAGGCGGAACTGAGCATTGTGCAACAAAAACTGCAGTACCAGCTTACTGTTGCTGATGCTGCCAATACCGACACAGACAGTGCCGATGCTGCCAGCAGCGATATAGCGCGGTTAAAGCTGAGCGGCGATTACCAGACCATACAAAACCTGCCACTGCTTAATGCGCAACTCACGCTGGATGACAGCGCCTGGCTTGAGCTCAGCCAGCAGCTCTCAGCCCAGGGCGGTATTAACGCCAGCGGCGAATTTAAACTGGATATTGCCCCGCCCTCGCCCTGGTTATTACAGCAATTTAAGCTGTGGCAAATTGAACTGCCAGCAGATGCTTTAGCCCAGTTTACCGCACCGGTAACGGTACAAAGTAACTGGCAACTGGCACTGCCGGAACACCTTAGTCTGGCCAGCCTTAGCCAGCAAGCCAGCGGCAGCTGGCAACTAAGTGCTAACCTGCCCACACCGCTTAGCCTGCCGGGCATAGGCCAGTTGCAAGGCACTGTTGATGCCAAACTGGGCCTCGAGCAAGGCGAGCTGACCCAATATCAGTTAAATAGCCAGCTAACCTTATTAAAGCCGCAATTATCCGGTGATTTGCTGCAATTGGGCCTTAATGCCGATGCGCTGCATATAACCGTTAATGCCGATGGCAAAAGCCAACCGCAACTCAACGCTCTGCCACTATATGTTGCACTTAACAGCGAAGGTGAAACAGCACTGGGCTTAACCAGCAATGTTATGCTTAACCTTACGCCGCCTATCAGCGCGCAACTGCAACAGGCAAAGCTAAGCCTGAAGCAACAACTGTTTAACCCGGCGCCAGACACTAAACTGAGCGAAATAACACTTAACAGCGACTTTAATGCCTACTGGCTGGCCGACAACTGGCAGCTGGATATCCAGCAGTTAACCGCCAATATCGCCACCCTGAGCACACCGGATATTAATGGCCGCAATATTAAACTCAGCCTTAGCCCTGGTCAGTTTAATGGTGATGACCGCTTCAGCCAGGTTAAGCTGCACGCAGATATCAACCTTAGTGTGGCCGAGCTTAAACATCCACAGCTAAAAAGCCAAAGCTGGCAGTGGCAAAGCAAGCTCAGGGGCGATCTTAACGCATTGACGCTGGACGGCCATATAAGCAACGCCGCCAGCCTGGGGCTGAAACATCAGCTGCGCTATCAGCAGGATCAGCTTGAGCTTAGCTGGCAGCTGGATGATATGTTTTTGCTGGCCGGTAACCCGCTGGCGGCAACCTTAACCGCCTGGCCCGATTTACTCGAGTTTAACCGTGGCCGCATTGGCGGCGCAGGTGAACTCACCCTGCTACCTGCGGTCAGTGCCAGTGCTAACGTTAATTTATCTGGTGTCAGTGGTATTTATGATCGCAGCCTGTTTAAAGAGTTAACCACAGCGCTGCAGCTAAACTATCAGGCCGATACAGTGCAACTGGGTACAAAGGATGCCACCGTGGCAGAAATTGAGCACGGCGTGGTAGTCGGGCCGCTAAAACTCAATGCGCAATATACCGCTAATACCGATGCCATTACTGCCGGTAAACTGGATATACAACAGTTGCAACTGCTGGCTATGGGCGGGCAGGTACAGGTGCAGCCGGTACTACTGGATTTAACCCTGGCAGAGCAGCAGTTATTACTACAGTTAAAACAAATTGATTTAACCCAGTTGCTGCAACAACACCCCACTACCGATCTTACCGGCAATGGCCGTATCTCGGGCACTATTCCGCTGCTGCTGGGCCGTAACGGTGCCAGTGTAAAAGATGGTAGCATTGCCGCAGAAAGCCCGGGCGGCAAGTTGCAGTATCGCCCGCCTACAGCGCAATCTATGGCAGCAACCAACCAGGGCATGAAAGTGGTGCTGGAAGCACTGGACGATTTTCATTATTCGGTGCTGTCGAGCAATGTCAGCTATGATACCAGTGGTAAATTGTTGCTGGGGCTAACATTGAGAGGACAAAACCCGGCACTTGAAGCTGGCCGGGCAATAAATCTGAATATCAATCTGGAAGAAGATATACCGGCGCTGATCACCAGCCTGCAGCTTAGCAGCAAAATCAGCGATAAAATAAAGCAACGGGTGCAACAACGTTTACAACAGTCAGGCGCAAAACGCGCTAACGGAGTACAACCATGATACAACAACTTAGTGGAGCAGTCGTGCTGGCACTGTTACTGGCCGCCTGCACCCCCAAAGTGCAGGTGGCATTGCCAGCCGAACCGATTAACATCAACCTGAATGTGAAAATTCAGCACGAGATCTATATTAAAGTCGATAAACAGCTGGATGAATTATTCAGCGATGACAGTGGTTTATTCTAAGGAGCACATGATGAAACGGTTTAATAAATTAAAACTGCTACTGTTACCTGCGCTGTTTGCCATTAGCCTGCCGGTACTGGCAATGAATTTACAGCAAGCGATGTCGGCACTGGGCCAGGCCAAAACACAAGGCTTGGTTGGCGAGCAGGCTAACGGCTATTTAGGCGTTGTCAACAACAGCGGCGATGCAGCCAATATTGTAAAATTGATTAACGACGCCCGCCGTGCTGAATACGCCAAACTGGCACAACAAAACAACATAGCGGTAGCAGACGTAGAAGCAATGGCGGGCAAAAAAGCCCTCGAGCGTACCAGCGCCGGCCATTATATTTTGCTTGACGGTAACTGGATTAAAAAGCCCTGAAACCCGGCCCTATAAGCCTGGTACCTGCCAAACCGGCATCTGCAGGCAAGATGCCGGTGTCTGCACATTATTGGCGATTGGGGCATAGGTTTTATCTATGCCCATAAAACCCTATCTCAGCTTTCTTTGCTTGTTTTACGCCAGTTTATACAGCGCCGGCGCGCTGGCTCAATCACAGCAGTTTGATGCGCTGGTTAAACAAATAGAAGGTGGCGAACGGCCTTTTTTCAGCATAGCTGATTATCAGCAAACTCTGCTTGAGCTTGAAACCGCCCTGCCCGAGAATGACAGCAAACGTACCAGTGTGCTCAACCGGCTACGCTGCACTTTGGCTTATTTTGATAAACCAGAGCAAGGTATTAGTTTTAGCGATGAAAAGCTCAGCCTGGCAAAAGCACAGCAGGATCACGAAGCCTTGGCCGACTATTATGTCTGCCGGTATTACCTTTACAGCCAACTGGGGCAAACCCAGCTGGCAGAGCAAAACGCCCGGCTTAGCTATGACGCCGCCAGTGCCAGTGAAAACCCACTTAGTATTGCCATTAGTTTAAGTTTGCTGGGTAATATTGCCTCTTACCGCGGCAATTATGCCGATGCCATGCAGCATTATGTTAGTGCGTATCAGCTGCAGCTTAATTTGGGATATCAGTCTTATATCAGTGACTTAGTATTATCCATAGCCGCCACTTACCGTCGTATGGGCTTGTATCAGGAGGCGTTGAACTATCTGCAGCAGGCAGAGCAGGAGTTTAGCGCACCACAAGAGCAATTTCGTCTGGCGATGATCTTAAACGAAAAAGCTTTCTCTTATGCTGAGATGAACCAGCCTCAGCAGGCACTGGAGTTATTTGAACAAGCTTTACAGGCCTATAAACAGCTAAACGAACCGTTATGGCAAACCTCCATTAAGGTAAACCTGGTGTGGGTATATAACCTGTTGCAGCAATATGACAATGCCCTGGCATTTCACCGCCAGGCACTTGCAGAGCTAAACAGCAGCACAGTGCCGGATCAGTCTTCGCTTGCCACTTACAAAGGGCTGTTAGCGCTGTACCATGGCGAAACTCTTATTGCCTTGCAACAGCCCGAGGATGCGCTGCATCAGGTTACGCTGGCCGAGCACCACCTCAGTACGGATGACAACCCGCGTTACCTGCTTATGCGCTATCAGGTAAAAGCCAAGGCACTGGCGGCTTCCGGCGACACCGCAGCGGCTTATCAAATGCTGCAACGCTACGTTACGCTTAATCAGCAACAACAACAGCAAGCTAAAGAGCAACAAAGTAATTTACTGCGGATCCAGTTTGACTCAGCCCATCAGCAAGAGCACAACCAGCAACTGGCGGCAGAAAAAGCGCTTATGCAACGGCATGTCAGCACCTTGCAGCTGGCGCAACGCTGGCAATACGTGGCACTGAGTTTAACTGCATTATTACTGCTGATTTTATTTATTGCAGCTTTATCACTAAAACAGCGCAACCGCAGGTTGCATAACCTGGCCATGACAGACGAGTTAACCGGTATTGCTAACCGGCGGCGCATTATGTTGCTGGCCGAGCAAGAGCGGGTAAAAGCGCTGGATACCGCCCTGCCACTGAGTTTTCTGATCCTCGACCTGGATCACTTTAAACAGGTAAATGACCGTTACGGCCACGAAGCCGGCGATTTAGCCCTGCAGCAATTTAGCCTCACTATCAGCAGTTTACTGCGTGAGCAAGACCACTTTGGCCGTACCGGTGGCGAAGAGTTTTTAATCGTGCTGCCCGACACCAGGCTGACACAAGCAGAAGTCATCGCTGAGCGCTTGCGTAGTGCCGTTGCGGCTATTTGCGTTAGTAACAGCAAAAACCCTTTTTCTATTACCTGCAGTTTGGGTATTACCCAAAGCCGCCCAGATGAGTTATTAAACATTACGCTGGGCCGCGCCGATGATGCGCTGTACCAGGCCAAAGCTGAGGGCAGAAACCGGGCTGTCAGCCTTGTATAGCCCGACTTTAGTCTAATACCTTCCCTGTTAACATTTTTGTACTATGCTCAGCTGACCCTAACCATAATTATATCAATACCTACAGAGGCTAAAAGATGAATGCCATTTTTCTGATGTTGATGGGGCTTGGCGCCATGGCGCTTGGTTACTTCGTCTATTCCAAATTTATTTGCGAAAAAATATTTAAAGTTGATCCTAACTTTCGTACTCCCGCCCATGAAATGCAAGACGGCATAGATTACGTTCCCACCAACAAATATATCCTTTGGGGCCACCACTTTACTTCTGTCGCCGGTGCAGCACCTATTATCGGCCCGGCTATTGCCGTGATCTGGGGCTGGGTACCCGCGTTTTTATGGGTAGTATTTGGTACTATTTTCTTTGCTGGTGTGCATGACGCCGGCGCTATCTGGGCCAGCAGCCGCAACAAAGCAAAATCTATTGGTGCCTTAACCGGTGATATTGTTGGCAACCGTGCCCGTAGTATCTTTATGATTGTTATCTTTTTAGTATTGCTGATGGTAAACGCCGTTTTTGCCGTGGTTATCGCCGGCCAGCTGATTAGGTTCCCAAGTGCCACTATCCCGGTGTGGGGCGCTATTGTCGTTGCGCTGATTATCGGCCAGCTGATTTACCGTAAAAATATGAGCCTGCTGCTGGTAACTATCGTCGGTGTGGTTGCGCTGTACGGCATGATCTACATTGGCCCTACCCTGCCATTATCATTACCGGAAATGGTTGGGCCGCTGAGCGACAACCAAACCTGGATCATTATGCTGTTTGTCTACGCCGCTATTGCGTCCTTACTGCCGGTTTGGATGCTGCTGCAACCACGTGACTATATCAACGGTATTCAGCTGTTTATCGGCTTAATTTTGTTATACGGCGCGGTAATTATTTCCGGCCCGGATGTAGTAGCACCAGCCTTTAATACTGATGTTCCGGAAGGCACGCCATCTCTTATTCCGCTGCTGTTTGTTACCATTGCCTGTGGCGCTATCTCGGGCTTCCACGGCCTGGTATCCAGCGGTACAACTTCTAAGCAACTGGATAAAGAACCCGATGTGCGTTTTGTTGGTTACTTTGGTGCCGTAGGCGAAGGCTCATTAGCGTTAGCCGCAATTATTGCCGCCACTGCCGGTTTTGCTACGCTGGCCGACTGGCAATCTATTTACCACAGCTTTGGCCAGGGCGGTGTGTCGGCCTTTATTACCGGTGGCGCGAATATTCTGCAAGCCGGTATCGGTTTAGATACTGTGCTGTCGCAAACGCTGTTAACGGTAATGGTCGTATTATTTGCCGGTACCACTATGGACACCGGTTTACGTTTACAACGTTATATCTTCCAGGAATGGGGCAGTATTTATAACATTGGCTGGATGCAAAAAGCGGCTCCGGCCACCTTGTTAGCGGTTGGCTCATGTTTACTGCTGGCATTTGGTGCCGGTGGTGACGGTTCCGGCGGTATGCTGATATGGCCACTGTTTGGTACCACTAACCAGTTACTGGCTGGCTTAACCTTACTGGTTATCACTGTTATGCTGGTTAAATTGCGCCGGCCAATGTGGTACACACTGGCACCGTTAATTTTCCTGCTGATCATGACCACGCTGGGTCTGCTTATTCAGCTTAAAAGCTTCTACGACAAAGGCGACTGGTTCCTGTTCACCATGGACTTAATTGTACTGGTAGCAGCCATTCTGGTATCACTGGAATGTAGCTCGGCATTAACCAAACAACTTAAAGCTAATAAAGCTAACCCCGCTGCTGACGAAGCATGAGTTTAGACAAATTTAAGGCCTGGTTCCGCCAGGCCAGTTTTTACGCAGAAGAAGCCTACAATGCGCCCTATCGCAGTGCGATAGCGCGCGCAAGGCGTGAACAGGACGACCTGTTTATGCTGCTGATATTCTCTGAAATGATGGGCGTGCCCAACCCCGCCAGTTACTACACCCTTGAGTTACAACCTTTATTAATGGAACGCTTCCATGACTGGCATACCCGTATGGGCATGGAGCATTCGCCACTGGATAATTTCAAATGTTGTTAACCGACAAACGTGTGCTGCTGTTTGGTGGCAAAGGCGGTGTGGGTAAAACCACGACCTCCTCGGCAATGGCAGTGCTGGCAAGCCAGCGCGGCAAAAAGGTGTTGCTGGTTTCCACCGATCCGGCACACAGCCTGGCCGATGCTTTTGACCGTGAAATTGGCGACAATATTACCCGGTTAGCCCCTGATTTAGACGGTTTAGAGCTGGACCCGGACCGCGAGGTAGAGCAACATCTGGCCAAAGTTACCGCCCAGTTAAAGCGCTTTACCCGGCCTGAAATGTACAGCGAAATTGAGCGGCAGATGCGCTTAACCCGCCAATCTCCCGGTGCGCAGGAAGCTGCGATGCTTGAGCGCATTGCTAACGTGATTGAACTTGGGTTAAAAGACTACGACTTAGTGATTTTCGATACCGCCCCTACCGGCCATACCCTGCGGCTATTAAGCTTACCCGAAGCCATGGCAGCCTGGACGCAGGGCCTGCTGAATGCCAATAAGCGCTCAGAAAAACTCGGTGACGTACTGGGCCATTTAACACCCAAAGCCGGGCGCGATGTCGACAACCCGCTGGCTGATCCTAATCAAAACGCTACCGACGGTATGGATGCACGCAATAAAGCCATTACCGAAGCCTTACTGGCCCGCCAGCGCTTATTGCAACGTACCCGCGAAGTGTTAACCGACAGCAGCCGCACTGCCCTGCTGTTTGTGTTAACGCCAGAAAAACTGCCAATACTCGAAACCGGCCGCGCAGTACAAAGCTTATTGCAGGAAAAATTGCCACTGGCAGGCTTGGTAGTAAACCGCATATTACCCGACAACGCCGATGGCGACTTCCTCGCCGCACGGCGTGCGCAGGAAAAGGTGCATTTAGCCCAGATAGAGCAGGATTTTGCCAAACTACCGCGCTACAAAGTACCACTGCAAGCTACCGATATTCAGGGCTTAACGGCATTGCAGCATATGGCAACCTTACTGGAGCAAGCCGGTTTATAGCCGGCTGTGCTGTTTGCTCGTCTAACACTGTTGATTACTGGCTGCCCTCGCGTAGGGCAATTTTGATAACATATTGAAAGTTTTCAACTTCAGCAGAATGCCAAAAGTTTTTGAAGTTAAATATTCTGGCTGAATCATAGCTAATTTCTAAAGTTCGGCCATCCAACCAATTAACAGCCAGATTATCAACCTTGTCAGCCGTAAAAATTGGCTCGGCATCCTTATAACTTGCACCAGAAACTACAATGTAAACTTGCTCTGCATATCCTGTGGTAGCACCACAATTTCGGCGTATATGTACAGCGGCAGTTTTCTGTTCTTTGTCAGCGGTTTGGCGAATGATTTCATCTACACACGGGTCAGCGCAGGCTGATAGCAAAATGGCTATTGCTGATAAAAATAGAATTCTCATGCTCACCTCATAGCTGCCGCACACTCGAACAACTTGTTGCGAGTCAAGCGACCAGCGGGCGCGTTTGTGCTGGCTCTTGCCAGGCTCAATTACCATAACTCTTTTACTAACGATATTTTTCCTTCAGTAAAACCGAATAAAATGAGCAATGGTTTTTTCTGTTGCCAAGTTCCATCTTGCTGTATCACGCCGTGGGAGTATTCAACAGCGACATGATTTTTCCCGAGAATCGTTTTTAAAACTCGCTGTTCATTTTCATTACTATTTTGATAAGCACCACGTTCCAAGTTTCGAATAAAAGCTTTCCGCCATGACTCTTTGTCAAAACTAGCTTCATATTCTACGTGAATATATTTGACGTCAGCATGCATCAAGGTCAAAAAATAATCGATATCTTCGATGCTCGACCCTTTGAGGCTGACTTTATTCAGGGCTTTGAAATAACTGTTAATTTGGTCCATCTGACAACTGGAGTCACAATTATCTGCGATGGCTTTGTTTGAAAGACATAGCCATATTATTACTAAAAAAAGCGTATAAATAGACTTCATTACGATTCCCTGTTAAATATGATATGTCTAATGCCAGCGCATGCGCGCGAACTTGTGAGCGTCGCGACACGGTTTGTTATGTAGCGATACTGTCATAGGTTAGCCCGATAGCAAACTGAGCCTCGCTTAACCGTAACACCACTTCTGATTTTTTATTTTCACCTTTCACATAATCGAATGGCGGTGCCTGAACAAAATAGCCATTCTGCATAGTACCAAAAGAATGTAGAACAAAATTGGATTGCACGTGTACCGAGCAACTTGGCAATAAATGCGGCAGCGATACTCTGGAGCTTGAGCCATTGCAATCGGCCCCAGAGCCATAAATATCGAGCAATCCTGAAATACATTTTGCTTCTTGAAGTCTTGACTCAACAATTACTTCCCAATTTGCCTGAAGCCAATCGCTGAGTAAATCTTCGGAAAGCAACTCTTCCATTTTCTGATAATTAAACAGAAGAAACTGTCTAAAATCTTCTAAAGTATCTTCAAGTTTCACTGCTGAATCCTAGCCCCATAACGCCCCAAGCAGGGGCATATTTTGCGTTTTGAGCGCAGCGAAGCAAAATATGTCCACTGCCTTGGCTTGTTATGAGTCAGCGCCACGGGTGACTGTCATTCTGAAAAAGAACCTCTTCAATAGAAAAGCTATCTTTAATAAGATTCCTTAATGAATCCTTTGCCGCCCTTAACAGAACTCTATGCTTGTCAATATGCGCCTTTAATCGCTTAGCTGATTCAATATCATCAAACGATATCGTTATAGTACTGACTTGCTCACGAAAATCATCAAGGGTGGAACTAGGCCAGCAGCCTGTATCGCCTTTGACTAAAGCCAACTTTGTTTCATTGTACTGCCTATCTAAGTCAACATTTAGCATCTCATCAGATGGAGCTTTTACTTTCAAAACAGCTACTTCACCGGATCGATCCCATTCAATTGAGTTTGACATAAACGACAAGAAGTCAAATTTGGAAACATATAAGGAATCACAACAACTAGCCAGCGTAGGATCGATTATTTCCAAGCCACTTCTTAATTCCTCACCTAGCTCAATAAACATATTGGATGCTTGCTCTACCTTGTAGCTATTGTTATTTAAAGCGTGCACCATCGCTTGAGCATCCCCTCCAACCTCAAAGCCCTCAAAAGTTCGATAAAACTCTTCTGTTACGTCATCTAAGGCTTGGACACAATAATATAGCTTTGTAAGTGAGCGGCATGCTTTTTTCCTTTTATCGAACGGCAAGTCAATTAGCTTTCCAATAGTTTTGTCTACTATGAAAGTAACTATCTTCCCTACAATTCCTTCAGCGGTAATCAATATAGCCTCCTCGACTCATAACAGCTTTATAGTTTGGAGCGTACACGATTTCATGCTGTGTAAACTCCACTCTATCTTTTGTAAATGAAATCACACTAGCCAATAACACTAAGTAAATCAACAGATTTTTCGTTGAACAGAATGCTTTGGTTGCGGAAAGCGTGGTTTAAGCTTGCGATTTACTTGCTAACAATAAATTCACTTACAACTGTTTATTTATCCATGCAATTTATTTTAATTTACACACCATACAACGCTTGCTGCAGCGCGTGAAACTCGTCTTTAAATGCCTGTTCTGCCTTGGCTGGAAACGGATACCCTGCCGGGCCGACAAAAACGAAATCGGTTTGGGCGGTCAGGTTATTGTCATTACGAATGCGGTTATACGCGTCTATCCAGGCGTCGTAGTGTTCTATCAGGCTAACGGCGTGCAGCATAAGATGCGCTGGGATCAGGTGGCCTTTGGCCAGTAGCAGATCACGAATGGCGATATTGCCCTTTTGAATTACCTCGGCTTCTAAATGCAGGTTTTTATTATCCCAGCGCTGAAAGGCGCGTTTGGTGCGCTCTAACTGCATTTGCATCGGGCCAAACAGCTCGGCCAGTGCTTGCTCTTTCCAGTTGCGGGTAGATTCAAACACCTTTAAGCCCTGGCTAAACTGGGCTTCTATCTGGGTTTCAATGGTTTTATTGCGCCGCAAAAACAATACGCCCAGTAAGGCCGTTACCACGCTGCTGCCAAGAAAGCTGCCGATAAGTACTTCCAGAAACTGCGCCATTTGCCTATGCCTTTTGATGTTTTGGCTTAAGCAATAAAAATAGCAGGCCGCTGCGCTGTAGCGCAGATTTTAAGCTTTATCTTTTTGTGCTACCCATTTAAGACCATAAAATACTTAAGATAATTAAGCCGATAATCGCAGACATAAACAATATGTTATACAAGGAGCTGGTAAGCCAGAACTTCAACATGGTTTTACCCCAGCTTTGCTGGTAGTAAAACTTTTGGCATAACAATAAGTAAGTTGGGATCCAAATAAGGGTGGCCGTGGCCAGCCATTCAATGGGCTGCACCAGCCAAGGCCAGCTAACGGCAGCAAGAGCCTGCAGTGCCAGATACAACACTGAGAACTGCAGAATAAAACTGTGGCTGTGCAGTGCCACAATTAAATGCTCGGTATAGTACCGCTCTGAGCGGATATACATTAGCTTAAGCAGCAGCGCAAATAACGGCAGCAGCAAAAACATCATTTGCGGTGCCAGGCTGAAGAATTTATTTATCGCCAGTTTGGGGTTGGCAATAATGGCATCCAGTTTGGTGTAAAAGATGTCTTTGTCGTCATCTGATAAAAACATCAGATCGTTATCCGTCGGCCCCTGCTTTTTTACGCCTTCATTAATACCGCTGATCAGGCCGCTAATGTTTTCGGCCTGCTCTGTTGTGATACCATCAGCGGCCAGCTGAGCGTTATCGTTGGGTATATTTACAGTGCCCACTGATTCAGGCATTAATTGAGCAAACAGTAAAAAGGCAATAATTGAGGTAAATAAATACAGCCGCAGTGGCGGCACATAAGGCACGCGGTGGCCCTGCACATAACGGCGGCTTAAAAAGCCGGGCCGGAACCATAGCGGCACCAGTGTGCGCCAGACGCGGGTATCCCAGTTACTAAACTCACCGAAAAACTCTGTTACCACACCACTGACATTACGAATGTAGCTTTTCTTTTCCTGGCCACACTGATGGCAAAAATCACCTTGTAAGCTGGTGTGGCAGTTATCACACTGCCGGGCTGATACATCCATTTTAGTCTCATGTTTTATTATTATCTGCGCCACCGATTCTACGTTAAGCAATTGTTTTGGCAACTGTTGTCCGCAACTTTGCCGCGGACACCACAATTGTCCGCGGACAGTGCCAAACACCACATAAAATAAAATAAACCATTATTATTCAATGCGTTAAATATTGGCACTAAAGCTGCTATATCACTACATTGCTAATAAGTAAGAGCACAGTAACGATGATCCAGGGTACACAACAACAAGACAATATTATTCAGCGCCCGCCTAAAAGCGCGCTGCGCCGGTTTCTCCCAGCCGTTGCCATCACCGGTACCACTTTGGTACTGGCGGTGGCGTTTTTTCAATCGGTTGGCGAAAGCGCCAGTTTAGTTTTACCACGCAGCCAAATGCAGTTTGCCAGTGTGCAACGCGGTGACTTAGTGCGTGATATCGCGGTGCAGGGCCGCATTGTCGCCGCCAATGCCCCTACCCTGTACAGCCAGGAAACCGGCCAGGTGCAATTATTTAAACAACCGGGCGAAGCGGTAACGCTGGGCGATTTACTGGCTACCATTACCAGCCCGGCGCTGCAAAACGATTTACAACAGCAACAGGCGGTATTAGCCAGCATGCAAAGCGAAGCTGAACGCGCAGAGCTAGACGCGCGTGAGCAACAGCTGGATATGGAGCAGGTAATGAATGCCGCTCAGGTAAATTTGCTGGCGGCAAGGCGCGAACTGCAGCGGGCCACCCAGTCGATTGAGCTTGGCGTTATTCGCAAACTGGATTTTGATATCGCCACCGACAATCTCACGAAAGCGGAATTGGAGTTTGATCATGCCAAGCGCAAAGTTGAGCTGGCAAAAGACAAACTCAGCTTTGAACTCAGCTCACGGGCGCAGGATATTCACCGCCAGCAACTGGTGGTAAACGAGCTGGAGCGCAAAGTCACGGCATTAAATATTACTGCGCCGGTTACCGGCCAGCTGGGTAACTGGCTGGTTGAGCAGCAAAGCCATGTGCTGCCAGGCCAGGCGCTGTTAACTGTTATTGATTTAAGCCAGTACGAGGCCGAACTTGCCGTACCGGAAAGCTATGCCCGCGATTTATTGCCCGGCCAGCAGGTAGAAGTCGATTTAGGCAACCAGCAGTTAAGCGGTGCCATTAGCTATATTGCGCCGGAAGTACGCAGCAACCAGGTCAGTGCACGGGTGCGCTTTAGTCAGGCCGACAGCCGGCTATTACGCCAAAGCCAGCGTTTAACTGCGCGAGTAATACTGGAGCATAAAGAAAATGTGCTGAAAATTGCCCGTGGCGACTTTATCAGCTCAGGTGGTGGCCGCCAGGCCTACCAGGTAGTGAATAACCAAGCGGTACGCAAGCCGGTTGAATTAGGCGCACTGTCGGTACAGTGGGTAGAAATACTCAGCGGCGCCACTGAGGGCGAACAATGGGTCATTTCCAATTTAGCCGACTTTAAAGACTTAAACCGGGTAAACCTGAATTAACAATGCAACGAATCAAATATAGGAATAACAGATGATAACGCTAACCAACTTAGGCAAAGTTTTTCGCACCGAATTAATTGAAACCCATGCCCTGCGCGAGGTTAACCTGCAGGTAAATGAAGGCGAGTTTGCCGCCCTTACCGGCCCGTCGGGGTCGGGTAAATCTACGCTGCTAAATATTCTTGGCACGCTGGAAAGCTTTGACAGCGGTGATTACCAGCTTGATGGAAAATCGGTAAAAGGTTTACCGGATGCCGCCCTATCCAAGCTGCGTAATGAAAAGATAGGTTTTATCTTTCAAAGCTTTAATTTAATTAAAGACTTCAGCATTTACGACAATATCGAACTGCCTTTGCGCTACCGTGGCCTAAAAGCGGCAGAGCGTAAGCAGCGTATTGAGCAAGCGCTGGAGTTGGTGGGCCTGCATGCGCGACGCGATTACCTGCCAGGCCAGCTATCCGGTGGCCAGCAACAGCGCGTGGCCATTGCCAGAGCTATTGCCGGCCAGCCACGCATTTTACTGGCCGACGAACCTACCGGTAACCTCGACTCGTTAATGGCGCGCCAGGTAATGGAGCTGCTGGAGCAAATTAACCGGCAAGGCTGCACCATTTTAATGGTAACGCATGACCCGGATCAGGCGCGCCGCGCCGGGCGTAATATCCAGATCATCGACGGCCAGTTACACGACTCTACTATGTACGATCCACTGGCGCAGCACACTGCTTAAGGAACTGTTATGGAACAGCTATTTTACTACCTCAAAGTCAGCTGGTTTAGCATTAAACGCGCGCCCCTGCCTTATATGTTGACAGTATTGATCTTAAGCCTGGGGCTGGGTGTGTTTTTCAGCAACGCCACCTTTTATTACCGGATGAACAGCGATCCACTGCCAGATAAAAGTGACAAGTTGTTTTTTCCAATGCTGATGTTGGTGCCTTACCAGTGCAGCGATTGCAAACCGCCGCCAGTGCTAAGTTACAGTAATGTCGCCAAACTGGACGTTAGCACTATCCCTAGCGCCAAAGCCGCTATGTACAGCGCCGATGGGTATCTGCGTCAGCATGCAGCACAGCCCCCAACGCCGGTAACTGTTCGCATTACTCAGCGTGACTTTTTCAGCATGTTTGATGTACCGCTGCTGCATGGCACTATCTGGGCAGACAATCAGGCACGCGACGAGCTGCTGCTAAGTAAAGCTACGGCAGAAAAAATACTTGGCCGAACCGACGTGGTCGGGCAGCAGTTGCTGCTGGACGACAGGCTGTTTACCATTATAGGCGTACTCGACGACTGGCAAATGTTGCCAAAGCTATATGATGCTTACAATCGGCAGTATCTGAACCCGGTAGAAGATGTTTATCTGCCACTGGAAAGTGGCTACGACTACAACTATTTATCAAGTACCAACTCATCTACTTTTGACGATGCCGATTTCCGTAAGCTGGCCACAGATGGCCGTAACAAGGCCCTACACCAATTGCAATACTGGGTTCAATTAGACACTCCGGCACAGCAGCAGGCATACCGCCAGTTTATGGCTAATTTGGTTACCGATGAAAAAGCCGCTGGCCGCCACCCGAGCGCCGAAGCTAATCAGTTAGTGATGTTGCGTGATATCGTACGCTACTTTGGCGGTGAGTCGGCGGATATTAAAGCCTTTGCTATCGTTACCCTGCTGTTTTTACTGGTAAGTGTATTTAATGCCAGCCATTTATCGTTAAACCGTTATCTGAGTAACCAGTACGAATTTAGCCTGCGCCGTGCGCTTGGCGCCAATCGCAGCCAGTTACAAATGCAATTGCTGGTGGATATGGGGCTGATGAGTACCTTTACCCTGGCCGGCGCCGCAGTTATTGCCTATGGCTGCACAAAACTGATGAACAGCCTGTGGCCTGCTAACCACTTATTTGCCGGTTGGGACGTACAATTAATGCTGGCACTGGCCGTACTTACCCTATTTTGTAGCTACCTGGTAACGCTATATCCGTCATTACGCGCCTCTTTTGGCTCACTGAACAAGCAACTTAAGGAATAACGCTGATGCCACTACATTTACTGTTTAAATCGCTACAACGGCGCAAAGTGGTAACCACCCTGCTACTGGTCCAGCTGGCAATGACCTTTGCTTTACTGCTTAACAGCATATTGCTGGCGCAACAAACACGGCAGCAACTGCAGCAATCTACCGGGCTGCCGTTGCAACAAACGCTGCAGGTACAGCTTAAACCGACGACAATAGCCTTACGCCAATACCCGGCACTGGGCGATTTACTCACGCGGCAATTAGAAGCCATTCGCACAGTGCCTGGAGTAGTTGCTGTGGCTTACAGTAACCAGGGCCCTTTGCTGCAAGGCGGCAATAATGGCAATGTGGAAGATCCCGATCGCGAAGAGCTTAGCAGAGCCAATGCCGTGCCGTTATACACCGTATCAGCCGATTTTTTTAACGTGTTGCAACTGCAAGTTTTGGCCGGGGAATTGCCGCAACATGAAATCGCTGTAGACGGCGTAGCAAAGTCGCCGGTGGTTATTACTCAAAGCCTGGCCAATAAGGTGTTTGACGATAAACCAGCGGTAGGCCGGCTGGTAAACCGTGGCCCGGTTGCGGCCGTCGTAGCAGACTTTTACGGCCAGCGCTGGGCCGGTACCGTCAACTATAACTCCATTCAGGTAGCACCATTGCTGGGCGTTGACTGGGGTTACAGCCTGCTGATCCGCACTACAACAGACAGCACCACTAAGGTGCGCCAGGCACTAACGCAGGTGCTGCAGCAGGTAGATAGCAATATTGAAATTTTTTACATCCGCACGCTGGCAGAGCAGCAGCAACTGCTATACAGCAATGAATTTGGTTTGGCCAGCCTGCTTAGCTTACTCAGTGCACTGATGCTATTGGTAAGCATGATTTCCAGCTATAGTAATGCCTATTTTCATACGTTAAAGCACCAGCAGGAAATCGGTATTAAACGGGCGCTGGGGGCCAGCAAAGGCCGTATTTTTACTGAGCTGCTAAGCGAAAACTGGTTAACCACAGTACTTGGCGCTATTGCCGGCGTTGGTTGTGCGCTGGTGCTTAATCAGGTGTTAGCGCAAGTAATCAGTATTCCCTCTCTAAACTGGTGGTTACCGTTGCTAACCTGCACTGTCTTACTACTTTGTGTCACTGTAGCCACATGGTATCCTGCGACTATTGCCACCCGGATATCACCGGCCACTGCCACTAAAGCCTTATAAACTATGCTGAAATTATTGGTTATTGATGACAATCAGCCAATCTGTCAGGCCCTGCAAACGCTGTTTGCGTTGCAGGGTTATCAGGTGTTTTGTGCCCATGCCCCTGAGCAGGCCTGGCAGTTGCTGCATCAGCACAGCATTGACTTAATATTGCAGGATATGAACTTTAGCGCCGGCGAAATGCAGGGCGCTCAGGGCAAAGCCTTGTTTTATCAGTTGCGTCAGCAATATCCGGCAACACCTATTGTGCTGATGACCGCCTGGACCCAGTTGGAAATGGTGGTAGAGCTGGTAAAAGCCGGTGCCACCGACTATATCGCCAAGCCGTGGGATGATCAGCGCTTGCTGCTTACCGTAGCCAATACGCTCAAATTAAAGCAGCTAACCGAGCAACAGCAGCGCGCTGAACGTGAACGTCATGCCGCCTTTGCCGGCAAAGACCTGTGCGGCCTGGTGTTTGCCAGCAGCCAAATGCAGCAACTGCTGCAAATGACACTACAATTGGCACCTGCCAATGCCGCGGTGCTGATCACTGGGCCTAACGGCGCCGGTAAAGAAGGCATAGCCAATGTATTGCACGCCAATTCTGAGCGTAAAGATAAACCCTTTATTAAGGTGAATATGGGCGCCCTGCCGGCCGATTTAATGGAAGCTGAACTGTTTGGCGCTGACGCCGGCGCCTATAGCGGCGCCAGTAAAACCCGTATTGGCCGGTTTGAAGCAGCAGATGGCGGCAGTTTATTTCTTGATGAAATAGGCAATTTATCGCTGGCCGGCCAGGCCAAGTTGCTGCGGGTACTGCAAACCGGCGAGTTTGAACGCTTAGGTTCCAGTCAAACGCGTAAGGTAGATGTGCGGCTAATCAGCGCCACCAACATCGATTTAACGGCTGCCATTGCTCTGGGCCAGTTTCGGCAAGACTTATATTACCGTGTCAATGTGGTGCAACTGGCACTGCCTGCGTTAAATGAACGGCCAGACGATATACTGCCACTGGCGCGTTATTTTCTCGCCGGTAAAAAAGCCTTAAGTGCTGCAGCAGAGCAATTACTGCAGCACTACCCCTGGCCCGGCAATGTGCGCGAGTTGCAAAATGTCTGTCAGCGTGCCCTGCTGCTAAGCAGCACTAATGAGATTCAAAGCAGCGATCTGGGTTTGCCACAGCTTGCCCTGGCGGGCAAAAGAGCGCTGGATGATATCGACCAGGCGCAACTGCAGCAGGCACTGCTGCAAGCCGGTGGCGTAGTGTCGCGTGCTGCTAAACAGCTTGGCATCAGCCGCCAGGCGTTGTACCGGCGGATGGAGTACTACGGTATTGATGCCCCCTAAGCCGCGTTTTTATCTGCCGCGTTTAACAAAGTTAAGTACCCATAGCCGGCTAAATGCGCTATGCGCGCTAATTGCCCTGCTATTGCTGGCGGTTCAGTATGCTTTTTTTGCTGCCAACCCCGCCGTTACGCTGGTTATATGCGTTGGCGTTGTGGCTTTGGCGCTGTTACTGCACCGGGCGTTAAAACCGCTAATGCTGGAAATTCAGGCGCTTAACCTGCACGCGCAAAACCTGCAGGATGGCAGTTTTAACACCAGCGCTAACCAGCAAAAAATTAATGAACTCAGTAGCCTGGCAGACAGCTTAAATACAATGTCGGCCCAGCTGCGTGCCGAACGCGCCACGTTATATCAGCGCGAGTTGCTGCTTGATACCGTATTACAAAGTAGCCCAACGGCACTGTTGCTAACTGATGCCAGCGATACCGTATTAATGAGTAACCCGGCAGCACGGCTACTGCTTAACGGCGGTAAAGCCTTTGACGGCAGCAAGCTGTTTGCCATTACCGGTATGCAGCCTGAGCTGGCTGTGGCGCTACAGAACCGCCAGCAAGGCCTGATCCGGCTGGAAAACACCGAACAAGCGGTATGGCATTTATCTGTCAGCCAGTTTCAGCTTAATCAGAAGCAGCACTGGCTGTATTTGCTCAAGCCGCTTACCCGGGAAATTCAGCGCGAAGAGCTAAACGCCTGGAAAAAATTATTGCGGGTAATAGGTCATGAATTAAATAACACACTGGCGCCGCTATCGTCGCTGGCGTTTTCCGGTAGCCAGTTGGCTCAGCAGCAACATAATGCGGTGCTGGGGCAATTATTTGACACGATCAGTGAGCGCTGCCAGCAGCTAAACCAATTTGTGCAGGCCTATATTCAGTTTGCCAAATTGCCGCCGCCGCAATGCAGTAGCATTAACTGGCCCCGGCTGATAAACCAGCTACAGGATCAGTACGAATTTGAACTGCAAGGTGAGCTGCCAGACAACAGCTGGCAAGCCGACCCGCAACAGTTAACCCAGTTACTGCTGAACTTACTGAAAAATGCCCATGAAAGCGGCAGCAACCCGGAGCATATTTCCCTGCAGATAAAACACACGACCGATAAGCTACTGCTGATATTACAGGATGGCGGTGGTGGTATGACAGAAGAAGTATTGCAACATGCGCTGGTACCGTTTTATACCAACAAACCGCAGGGCTCTGGTATTGGCCTGACATTATGCCGTGATATTGCCGAGGCACATGGTGGCAGCATCAGTTTGCGTAACCAGCCACCGGGGCTTGAAGTAACAGTGCAACTGCTCAGGCAAACACCCACGGCGCTATAAGTTGTTTTTTCAGGTTAAGCTTTTTATTCCCACTGTACCGGGCATTGCTTTTTCTGGGCTTTTTGCAACATTTCCACTAACGGCAGCGCCCGTACATTCAGGCTAATATAAGCTTTGCCTGCCCCGCTTTGCCCGGTGCCTGCAGCCTCGGCTTCAGTTTGTGCCGCTTTTTCCCGCTCTGTTTCAGCTATCGCAGTTAAGCCCTGCTGCAGTTGTGTCAGTGCTGTTGCGACATCTTCAGCAAATAACGCCGACGGGACTTTATCGTCACGGCCCATCAGTTTTAATAATTTCAGCGCCACATCTTTAAAGTAAATCAGATCGCCGCTGGCCTTGGATTTAAAAGTTACTATCATGCTGACTTTCCCCCTTTGTAATAAGTAACCAGACTGGAATTACGGCCTGGTTGAACAATAACTGCAGCATAACGCTAAAGATGGCTTATGTTGAATTATATTTTGGCCGTTAGCCTAAGGCTTTAAATCAATGTATCAGCATTAATACAATGCACTGAGTAATAGCCTTAAGCGGTTTATTTAAAAAATAATTTTGATCCAGCACAAATTAAGCTTGCATAAAAAACGAGCGCTAATTAAAATGCGCTCGCTCGAAAGGCAAGTCTTCCGAAAGGAAGTACACGCAAAGCTTCAGGTCTAAGGGTTGTCAGGTAATGACATCTACGATAGCTGGGCTGCCGTCGCAAATGCGATGTTTATTCTGCTCTGTCAGAGTTACTCGACATGCTGCATGTCCTTTCGCGATAAGCACTTCAAATGACTGAAGCTGCTTAATTAAAGATTGTGAAATAACTCATTTTGGAGCACGACTATGAACGCAAAATTAATCACCTTAGCTACTGTTATCGCCGCCACTTCATTTATCAGCACTCCAGTTGCAGCTAACGACCAGCTGGCACAATCAATCTGCTCTTACGTTGCAGCAGATAACAAAAACAACCTGCGTAAAACCTTAGCCGACAACCGTTTACGTTTACGTGCTGTATACGATGGTATCATGTGTGACGGTTTACCACTGGTTCGTCACGCTATCAAACACAATGCTGCTGATACTGCAGGCTTTATTCTTAGCCAGTTACCAGGTAGCCTGGTTGCCGCATCAGGTGATGCAGAGTGGGCAGCAAGCAATGGCTTCGCCGCTTCACCAATTATCGCTACTATCAAAGAACGTAGCGCCAGCTAATAAGCTAATTCTTTTAACAAAGGCGCCAGTTTGGCGCCTTTGTTTTTGCTACAACACTTGGCTTACCTCCAAGCTTTGCTATAATCCGCTTTCCACTTAGCCTGACGGGACGACCCGCCAGCGCAGCTGTAACGGGGACGACCCCACCCGCTTTTGGTGTTACCACTATGTCATGGTTTTTACTTTCTCTGGCTGGCCTGTTTGAAATTGGCTGGGCGCTTGGGCTTAAATACAGTATGGGCTTTACTAAACTGTGGCCGTCGGTATTTACGTTGATAGCTATGCTGATCAGTATCAGTTTATTAGGTCTGGCCATGCGCCAGTTGCCGGTGGGTACGGCCTATGCCGTATGGACCGGCATCGGCGCTGTAGGTACTGTTATTGCCGGTATTATCTTATTTAATGATCCGCTTAACCTGCCGCGGGTATTGAGTATTATGCTGATCCTGACCGGGTTAATTGGCTTAAAACTCAGCAGTTAAACCTGCAATGCAGCCAGGGACGGCAGCTTAATGCGGATCATCAATATCTGGCCGCTGCGCATCATCTTTACGCCGGCTAAACAAGCTACCATTAGTGCGGGTAAGCCATTCATTGTAAGTGCGGTGTACACCGCGGCGCATAGCAGAAGACGAATTTTCCAGAATATCTATCCCTACCAGCACAATTACCACCAGCACCGATAGCTTAATTGCCACCAAATCCTGGCCGATACCAATACAAACACCAATGGCCGCTAACACCCAGATAGTGGCAGCAGATGTAACACCCAGCACCATACCGTCGCGGGCCAGCATAACGCCTGCACCTAAAAAGCCCACCCCGGTAATAACCTGGCCGATAATGCGGGAAGGGTCGGTCATGCTACTGTTAACCGACATAGAAGCGGCAATAAACACATAAGTGCCCATTACAATTAAGATAGAAGTACGAATACCGGCCGGTTTACCACGCAGTTGCCGCTCCAGGCCGATAATAAAACCACACAATAACGCCGTACCTAATTCCGCCCACGCAAAGGGCCGGATATCAAAAATCAATTGCCAGTCCAGCATACTAAATCCTTATTTGCTGCTTTGCGGCCTGCCATTCGGCCTGCGTTATTGCTGTGGTTTCGCCCTCAGGCAGAGGGTGTGACGCAGCATCCCGTTTTCTTATTGCAACCTTTTGTAATATAGCGGCATTTTGCTCATTTGTACGCTTGTTCCAATCAACTATTTCATTTATATGACGGTAACAGCCCACACAGACCTTGTCGGTATTCAAACGGCACGCGGCCACACAGGGCGATTCAACCACCTTTTACTCCTTGTTTTTATCTTCTGTTGCATGAGTTCTGGCGCAAGGCCTGCGCACAATGCTTAACTCTGCTGCAGCTTTATGCCACTCTACAGCAGCGAATAAAACTATGATAAGAAAATACAGGAACCTACCAATGAAACCAATGCCCCCTTCGCTTATTGCACTTGCCCTCAGCAGTTTTTTTCTGCAGGCAGAAAATACGCCGGACAAAGCCCCAGCCTGGGATGTTAATGCACCGCAAGGCCAGTTTGAAACGGTGGATATTAACGTCTCGCAAGGCAGTTGGATGAATGTAACAGTAAGCCCGGATGGTAAAACCCTCGCTTTTGACCTGCTGGGCGATATTTACACTATGCCAATAACTGGCGGCAACGCCACGCAGCTAACCAAAGACATCGGCTGGCAAATGCAGCCCACTTTTAGCCCGGATGGCAAACATATTGCCTACACCAGTGATGAAGGCGGTGGCGATAATATCTGGATCATGAATGCCGATGGCAGCGAGCCTCGGGCAGTAACCAACGAAACATTCCGGCTGTTAAACAGCCCGGCCTGGAGCCCGGATGGCGAATTTATTGTGGCGCGTAAGCACTTTACCGCCAGCCGGTCATTAGGCGCCGGTGAAATCTGGCAATATCACAAAACCGGCGGCAACGGTATTATGCTGACCGAAAGAGCTAATGATCAGAAAGACTTAGGCGAACCGGCATTTTCACCAGATGGTAAATACATCTATTTCTCGCAGGATGACACCCCAGGCAAAACCTTTCACTACAGCAAAGACTCCGAAAGCGGCATTTATAAAATAAAACGTTTTGAACGCGAAACCGGCAAGTGGGAAGTAGTGCTGGACGGCGCCGGTGGTGCTATCCGCCCTACACCGTCGCCGGATGGCAAATATCTGGCCTATATCCGCCGGGTAGATTTTCAGAGCACGCTGTTTTTATATGATTTAACCAGCGGCGAACATATAAAGCTGTACGACGGCCTGGACCGTGATATGCAGGAAACCTGGGCCATACACGGTGTTTACCCTACGCTAAGCTGGACACCTGATAATAAAGCGCTGCTATTTTGGGCCGGTGGTGAGATTAAAAAGCTGAATATTGCCGATAAACAAGCCACCACTATCGCATTTAACGTCACCACCAGTAAGCAAATTCAAACCGCAGTGCGGGTAAAACAAGATCTGGATAAAGACCAGTTCGACACCAAAATGCTGCGCTTTATTCAGGTATCACCAGACGGCAAACAGGCAGTATTCACTGCTCTGGGCCAGTTATACATTACTGACGTAGACAGCCCTAAACCCCGGCGCCTGACTAAACAAAGCACCGACTTTGAATATTACCCGCAGTTTTCCCGTGACGGTAAAGAACTGGTGTACGTTAGCTGGAACGACAGCGGCCAGGGCGCGGTAAATATTGTTAACCTGCGCAATGGCCGCATCAGTAAACTTACCGGCGAACCGGGCAAATATGTAGAGCCGGTATTTAGCCCCGATGGTAAAACCGTTATATACCGTAAAACCGGTGCCGGCAGCCTGCTGCCACGCCAATGGTCGCTAAACACCGGTTTATATAAAATCAGCAGTAAAGGCGGCACACCTGAGCTTATCAGCAGGAATGGCCGCGCACCTATGTTTGGCGCCGACAACAACACTGTTTACGCTGCCGACTACGACAGCGCGCCCAGCCTTATTCGCATTGATCTAACCAAACAGACCCAGCAAACGCTGTACACGGCTAAGTTTGGCACTGAATTTAAACTGTCGCCGGATGGTAAATACCTGGCTTTTGCCGATCGCTTTAAAGTCTTTGTTACGCCTTTTACCGAGCGCGGCAAAGCTATTGATATCAGTGGTACAGATAAGCAATTTCCGGTAAAGCAGCTGTCAGTGCGTGCCGGTGAATATATCAGCTGGAGTGGTAACAGCCGACATATTTACTGGAGCCTGGGGCCAGAGTTGTATCATGTCAGCATTGAAGGGCTGTTTGATTTTAGTGATAAAACCGACTTTGCGGCAAAAAATGGCGTTAACCTCGGTTTTACTGCACCGGCTGACATACCTCGCGGCAGCGTGGCTTTTGTTGGTGGCCAGGTGATCACCATGAACGGTGATGAAGTGATCCAGGATGGTGTGGTACTGGTAGAAAATAACAAGATAAAAGCCGTTGGCAAGCGCGGTGACGTTGCCGTGCCAACCAACGCAAAAGTATTTGATATCAGCGGTAAGACCATTATGCCTGGCCTGTTTGATGCCCATGCCCATAGCTCACAAGGCAGCAACCAGATTATTCCGCAGCAAAACTGGCAGAACTATGCCTCGCTTGCTTTTGGTGTTACCGCCATTCATGACCCGTCTAACGATACCCGCGAAGTCTTTGCTGCCAGCGAAATGCAGCAAGCAGGTATTATCACCGGGCCACGGATTTTTTCTACCGGTACTATTTTATACGGTGCTGAAGGTGCCGGTTACACCTCGCATATCGACAGCCTGGACGATGCTAAATTTCATTTAGAGCGCCTGCAAAAAGCCGGCGCTTTCAGTGTAAAAAGCTATAACCAGCCACGGCGCAACCAGCGCCAGCAGGTTATTCAGGCCGCCCGCGAGCTAAATATGATGGTAGTGCCCGAAGGCGGTTCGTTAATGCAGCATAACCTGACGATGATTGTCGATGGCCACACCACCGTTGAGCATGCGTTGCCGGCAGCAAGAGTGTATGACGACATTAAGCAATTATGGCAGGCCAGCAAAACCGCCTATACCCCTACGCTGGTAGTAGCCTATGGCGGTATTTGGGGTGAAAACTACTGGTACGACAAAACTGAAGTATGGAAACACCCGAAAATGCGCAGTTATGTACCGATGGATCAGCTGGCGCCACGCAGTATGCGCCGCCCTACTGCACCGGATAACCACTACAACCATTTTAATGTGGTAAAAACCGCCAAAGAGCTCAGTGATATTGGCGTGGTGGCGAATATCGGCGCCCATGGCCAGCGTGAAGGTTTAGGCGCGCACTGGGAAATATGGATGTTTGCCCAGGGTGGCATGAGCCCGCTGGAAGCATTAAAAACCGCTACCATTAACCCGGCAAAAACCTTTGGCATGGACCATCAGTTAGGTTCACTGGAAGCCGGTAAACTGGCCGACTTAATTGTGATAGACGGCAACCCGCTGGATGATATCCGCGTAAGCGACCGCGTTAGCCACACTATGGTAAATGGCCGCTTATTTGATGCCAACAGCATGAACGAAATTGGCCTGCGCGAGCGTAAACGCCAGCTATTTGAGTTTGAACCACGTTAACTGTTAATTAGTAAACTACTGCCGGGGCAGTGCCAACTGCCCCTCATTTATTTTTTTTGCCTGTTTATTTGTTCTTAATCAATCATTTCTGCCCAGTTTTGCTTATACTCAAACCCAGTTTTAACCGCTGTTCATCTCTGTGGAGCAAGAGTGCCGTTATTGCAGCAATTTCTGCATCAGTTTATTCATGCCTTAAAAAACCTGCTGCCTATAGTGGCGGTTGTGTTGTTTTTTCAACTGGCTATTTTCCAGACTCTGCCGCCAGAACCCTTTACTATTGTTATTGGCTTGCTGATTGTTGCCATTGGTATCGCCTTGTTTCTGCTTGGGCTGGAGCTGAGCATTTTTCCGGTAGGGAAAAACCTGGCGAATCAATTCGCCCGCAGAGGCTCTCTGCCGTTGTTATTGCTGTTTGGTTTTGCCATTGGCTTTGCGGCTGTGGTGGCCGAGCCGGCGCTTATCGCAGTAGCGCAGCAGGCGCAGTTAATCAGTGAAGGCCGGGTAGATGCATTAACCCTGCGTTTAATCGTGGCGTGCTCCGTTGGCGCAGTAATGTCGCTGGGGGTATTACGGATCATTCTTGGCTGGCCTATCCACTGGCTGATGATCGGCGGTTATATACTAGTGCTTAGCGTAACCTTTTTTGCCCCCGCTGAAATTGTTGGCCTGGCATATGACTCTGGTGGCGTTACCACCAATATCGTCACCGTGCCGCTGATTGCTGCGCTGGGACTGGGGCTTGCCAGCTCAATTAAGGGCCGCAATGCCCTGACCGATGGCTTTGGTTTAGTCGCACTGGCGGTAATGGTGCCCATGATCAGCGTGCAGCTGTATGGTATTTGGGTATATAACGTCAGCGACGCTGCTGCAGTTGTCAGCAGCGCTGATTTGGCAACGCCGATGTTTTGGTTACTTAAAGCCATTATCGATTTAGCCACTATGGTAAAAGATATTCTGCCAATGATATTGGTGGTGCTGGTGTTCCAGTATCTGGTGTTACGCCGGCCCCTGGCCAACCCGGTAAAAGTGGTTGTAGGTTTTAGCATGGTATTGCTTGGGCTGTATGCTTTTGTGCTGGGCTTAAAACTGGGTTTATTTCCGGTAGGCTCGCTGATGGCAGAACAACTGATCAGTAAAAACTACAACAGCCTGATTTTACTGTTTGCCTTTATGATTGGCTTTGCCACTACTATGGCCGAGCCGGCACTTATTGCCATTGGCGAACAAGCTGAGCAGGCATCCCCCGGTAAACTCAAAGGCTCGGTGATCCGGCTGATTGTAGCACTTGGCGTTGCCGTGGGTATTACCGTTGGCGTATACCGTATTATCAGTGGCGATTCGATCCACTATTACATTATGGCCGGTTACGCCGTGGTGGTATTGCTAACGGCCTTCTCGCCGCGTTATATCACGGCGCTGGCATTTGACCTTGGCGGTGTTACCACCTCAGAAGTAACAGTACCGCTGGTTACAGCTTTAGGTATTGGCCTGGCCACCTCTATTGAGGGCCGTAATGTATTAATTGACGGCTTTGGCCTGATCGCCTTTGCGTCAATTTTTCCTATTATTACTGTTATGTTGTACGCCATCGTGGTCGAGCAACTAAATAAGCGCAGGAGTGCACAAGTATGAAATTCTCCGCCATTGTCGTTATAGCACCGGAAGAGCTGGAGCAAACTGCAATAGAGCAGGCACAAGCCGCTGGTGCTACCGGCATTACCATTCTGACCGGCAAAGGTATTGGCGGCGAGAGTAAAAAAACTTTCTTCGGCATGACATTTGAAGGTAGCCAGTCTGTATTGCTGATGGTGGTGGCTAAGCATATGTCGTTGCCTATTCTAAAAAAAATGCAGGCGATATTGCTGCAAGACGATAAATCACGCGGTATCGCTTTTACAGTACCCATTGATCACCTGACGGGTATCGATATGGGCCAGATTATGAAATTTGAACAACATTTACGCGAGTAACACTATTAGGAGCCAAGTAATGGCAATTAAACTGGTAAAAGAGTTAATGGTTAGCCCGGTGATTTGTATTTCACCTTTTAGTACCTTACGCGAAGCCATGAGTCTGATGAAAAAGCACCATGTAAAAAGCCTGGTGGTTGACCGGCAAAATGAGCACGATGCCTATGGCCTGATCACGTACACCAATATTCTGAAAACCATCATTGCAGAAGAAGGTGATATTGACCTGATTAATGTCTATGACGTTTGCGTAAAGCCAGCTATCGCTGTTAGTGAGCAGTTGGCACTGAAATACGCCGCCAGCCTGATGACCCAGCATAAATTAAAACGCGTGCTGGTAATGCAGGATAATAAGTTAACGGGTTTACTCACCATGGACGATATGATTAACGACGTAATGGCTTTAGTGGAATAAGCCGCATTTTAGCGGCTTAGCAGTAAATGCAGCTGATTACGTAAGCCTTCTTTGTCCTGGGTATCAAAGGGCAATACCAGATCATCTTTGCCATTGCCGGTCAGGTCCATTACCCGCACCTTACTGGCATCGCGCGGTAAATCCAGTTTCAATTTATCACTGCGCCGGCTAAACAGCCGTTTATCATCATGCTGGTATAACCGTAATTGCTCGCGGCCATCGCCCACTAACAATGACTTAAAACCATCGCCGTTTAGGTTAGCCACCTGAAATAACGGCATATCGTAGCGGAAGTTACCAATGCTGACATCAATGGTAGCCTGCTGGCGAAAATCAGCTTTGGCACTGTACTGGCGCTGCTCATTTAACAGATAAAAATCAATATCCAGATTAGCACTGCCGCGCAGCAACACCCGGACCAGTGTACCTACGCCAAAATGGGTGCTGGGGATATAAAAATCTTTGCGGCCATCACCGTTAAAATCATCAATCACTACGTCTATTGGTGAGGTGTCGGTGGTAATACGGGTATCCGGCTCAGCATTGAAGCTGAGCCCCTGCTCAGTTGCGCGACCAAAATGAACCCGAAAGCTGTTGTTGCGTTCCAGCGCATCGGCCAGTTGCTCGCGGTTAATGATCAGATCGGGTATGCCATCGCCATCAATGTCAATAATATCCCGCAGCGTGTCGATATTCTGACCACTGTAGCTGCGCCCGGCATCGTTGCGTTGATCGGCTTCCTGCTCGGTAGACAGCGCCACCGGCCAGTTCATTGCCACAGCTTCCGTGGTAAAACTGCCGTCAGGCTGCTGCAAAAAAACCTGAAACTTACCCTGCCAGACAAACACCAAATCAGTTTTACCGTCCTGGTTTACATCTGCCAGGTAAGGTTTGCGTGGGTTGTAATCCGGGCTGGCACGCCAGCTTTGCACCAGGGCCGGAATGTGCAGCGGATAATGAGTAAAACTGCCATCCGCCTGCTGACGATATAAATGCGTGTGCTGAAAATCAGCAATAATAAAATCACTTAAGCCCGAGCCGAGATCAACAACAAAGTTAGCTTCGCGCAGCCGGTTTTGATCCAACACCCGATACAAGGATGTACTGGCAACAAGCCGCTCAGCCGCCGTATTGTCGGCATTTAACCGGCTAACGCCCCCCAAGCCGAGAAAGACCAGCTGCGGTTTGCTGTCGCCGGCCAGTATGGCTTTGTTAAAAAACTGCGCATCAGCCGGTATTGGTAATAACTGTACTTTATAGTCGGTTAAATCAATTACCGACAACCAGCGGGCAAACTGGCTAAAACCTGATACCAGCAATTGCTGGCGATCTGGCAAGTGGACAATGTTGCCATTAGCAGGATGTTGCAACGCCACCGTAACTCTATCTAACTGTGCCGCTAATGCCTCCACACAGACAAAGCCCAAAGCTAACAGCAGCGCACTGACTTTTTTCATTATTTTTATCCCGGTTAAGACGTTAGCTAAATAAATAGTAATACGTAACGTATTCTTATCCGGATGATAACGCAAAAAGCCGGTAAATACCGGCTGCAATTGTGTAACAAAAATTAACCTTAGCGGGCGTTAGTGCTCTCGAATATTTTATCTGCAGAAGCAGCAACAAAGCCGGTATACAGTAAGCCGTTTGTCATTGGATAACGACGGGCAAATTCATAAAAACAGCTTGGAATGGTAGCAACAACATCGCTGAACTGCACCGGATGTAAATCGGCCAGCGTGGATGACTGCTCTAAATACACCTCTGGCGTACCTTTAATTTCGCCGCCTGAGGTATTTAATAAAAAGCCTTCGTCTTTTAATGTCTTGTTTACCTGCTCTAAGGTGCTGAAGCTTTGCAAATCATTCACACTAACGGTGAAATGGTTAGCCCGGTAACCCCAGGCTGCAACCCAGGCCGCGTATTCGCTTTCTGCCAGCAGTTTTTCATATATGGCCTGGCTTACCTGCCAGTGCGTACCACTGTATAAAAAGTTATCAGCAGTTACCGCTTCAGCCGGAATTTGTTCAACCAGCGCGGTAATGGTATCACGCAGGTAAGCCGAGCACTTATCCAGCAGCAGCTCCGAAATAAACACTTTAGGTAAGCTACGGTCGGCATGCTCGAAGTGCTTGGCATACAGCTTTTTCGCTTCAAAATGATACTCGCCGCATTCTTCATAGCCCAGTGCTTTAAAGTGTGCAGCCAGTTTTTCCAGCCCTACCTTTTCCAGATTAAAAGTACGCAGCGCAATATGATCGTTAATCACATCATCCTGCTGCGAGCTACCCAGCAACTGGTGTACTTTTTTGGCAGAAGGAGTCACGGCTACATAGTCTTGCCACAGGTTGGCAAACAACACTTTTACATCAGTATGCATATTTTTCCGCCTTAACATTTACCAGTTATTACTTGTCTGGCCCTCAGGCCTTATCTAACACTATAAATCTTGCCATATCGCCATCGTGTAGCTGCAGTGTATCGGCAAATTCTGCGCTTAGCAGTAGCAGCTGCTGATCTGCATCAAACTTTGCGTTCTTACCAAAGCTGGCCCTGAACTGCTGCAACCGGGTATTTGCTACCGCCAGCGTTTGCCCACCCTGCACTTCAGTAATTTTAACCCTGACTTTCTGGCTGGCCGCTACCGATTTAATCTGGCTTAACCGTGCTTCTACCGTTGGGCCGGCATCGAATAAGTCAATATAACCACGGTGAGCAAAGCCTTCATTTTCCAGCATGTTAAGCGCTGGTTTGGTGTTTTGATGCACCTGACCGATAACATCCTGGGCGGCCTGTGGCAATAAACCAACATAAATTGGATGGCGCGGCATCAGCTCGGCAATAAACGCTTTTTTACCCACACCAATCAGATGATCTGCGGTGGGAAAATCAATGGTTAAAAACAGTTTTTGCAGCCAGTGCCAAAATGGTGGCTGGCCATCACTGTCAGCAGCACCGCGCATTTCAGCAATAACGCGATCGCTAAAGCGCTGCGGATACTCGGCCATAAACAAAAACCGCACTTTGGATAAAAAGCGCCCGGCATGGTTACGCCGGTAACTTTCACGCAAAAACAGCGTGCAAATTTCTGAGGCGCCGGTGTAATCGTTACACAGGGTCAGCGTTTTTAGCTGGTTAAACACATTCAGCTCAGCACTGTGGTGAATAACGGTGTTCTGCTGAAAGTGATACAACGGCGTACTGGTGCCCACCGCAGCTTCAATGCCGGTAGTACCTACAATTTCGCCGCTTTGGGTATCTTCCAGCACAAACAGATAACCCTGATCGCCCGGTGTACTCACCTCGGCCGCAAAGCTATGCTCGGCATGCGCAATTTTCTGCTTTAGCCGCGCATCGTTTACCGGCAACGAGGTAAAACCGGCACCGGATTCTATAGCGATGTTTTTCAGCGCTGCAAAATCAGCTGCCGTTATCGGCCGGATAACTAACATGATTTACCCCTTCACTACGTGAGCTACAGCCTGCTCAAAGCGGGCTAAGCCTTCGGTAATGTCAGCATCAGGAATGATCAGCGACGGCGCAAAACGTACCACGCTGGTGCCGGCAACCAGTGCCATTAAGCCCTGATCTGCCGCTGCTAACATAAAATCACGCGCTTTACCGGCGTAATCGCTGTTTAGTACGGCACCAATTAATAAACCTGCGCTACGTACTTCACTAAACACATGGTATTTATCATTAATTTTTTTCAGGCCATCCTGAAACAGCTGGGCTTTGGCTTTAACACCAGATAATACTGCCGGTGTATTTACCGTGTTAACTGCCGCCAGTGCCACTGCACAGGCCAGCGGGTTACCGCCATAAGTCGAGCCGTGCGTGCCTACCACTAAGTGCTTGGCAATGTCGGTAGTGGTTAGCATAGCGCCTATCGGGAAGCCGCCGCCCAGCGCTTTGGCTGTGGTTAAAATATCCGGCGTTACGCCATAGCCCATATAGGCATACAGCTCACCGGTACGGCCTACGCCGGTTTGTACTTCATCAAAAATCAGCAGTGCATTGTGCGCATCACACAGCTCGCGTACGCCTTTAATAAACTCAGCAGTGGCCGGCATTACGCCGCCCTCGCCCTGCACCGGCTCCACCATTACCGCACAGGTATTGGCGTTAATCAGCGCTTTTACGCTATCCAGATTGTTAAATTCGCCGTGTACTATGGCTTCTGGTTTAGGGCCAAAGCCATCAGAATACGCCGGCTGGCCACCTACGGTTACAGTAAAGAACGTACGGCCATGGAAACCTTGTTTAAAGGCAATAATCTGGTTTTTCTGCTCGCCGTATTTGTCTTTGGCAAAACGACGCGCCAGTTTTAATGCCGCTTCGTTGGCTTCAGCGCCGGAGTTAGCAAAATACACTTTTTCAGCAAAGGTAGCGTCAACCAATGCCTGGGCCAGCAGCAGCGCAGGCTCGTTGGTCATTACGTTAGATAAATGCCACAGTTTGTCGGCCTGTGTTTTTAGCGCCGTTACCAACGCCGGGTGACAATGGCCAAGGCAGTTAACGGCAATACCACCGGCAAAGTCGATAAATTCCGTACCGTTTTGATCCCACAGCCGTGAGCCTTCGCCTTTTACCGGAATAATTTTTGACGGCGCATAGTTTGGTACCATTACATCATCGAATACGCTTCTTGAAACCTGCATAACTACCTCACTGTGTCTGTGGAAATGGCCTGTTTTCTTAAAATAAATGCTGCCAGGCGCGAATAAATTTAACTCTATTATATTGCTCACCACTGCCACATTGCAGTACCATTATCGACAATTTAACAAGCTTAAATTGCAATTCAACGGATAAGGTTGTCAAAATGATAAGCAAGGAAGATGAAAAACTACTAGCTGTGCTAAAGCACAATGCCCGCGCCAGTATCTCTGACTTAGCCCGGATGCTGGATTTATCCCGCTCTACCGTGCAAACCCGCATCGCTAAATTAGAGCAAAGCGGCGTGATTAAAGGTTACTCGGTAGATTACGGTGAGGACTATCTGGCCTCGCTGGTGTCGGCACATGTCAGTATTAAAGTGCGGCAAAAGCTTACCGCCAAAACCAATGTTGAGCTAAAACAAATTGCCCAGGTTTCAGCGCTGTATGCTATCAGCGGTGAGTACGATCTTATCGCCATAGTGCAGGCCCAAAGCACCGAGCAGCTAAGCCATATTCTGGATGATATCGGTAATTTAGACGGTGTAGAGCGTACTAACTCGTCGGTTATTTTAGAAACCAAGTTTAAGCGCTGAAAATCAGGGCAGCAAAGCTGCCCCGAATCCGCTTTATCGCTGCAACGTTACCGTTGGCTCACGCTGTTGCTGCCATAACTGCGGGTTGGCTTTGAGATAATCAATAAACGCCTGTGCTGCTACTTTACAATCTATCCCTTCAGTTTTACATGGCAGTTCATCATTATTGCGATAGCGGGCGCTAAACGACTGCGCCCCGCTGCTATCTTGTATTGCCTCAACCCTTGCCACCGGATACAGCTGGGGTTGCTGCTGGCGCAATATTATATCCAGCCGGTCGCTCTGTTTTGCCTGCAATTGTTGCAACAGTTGCCAACCATCGTTGCCATCAGCCAGATAGCTGGTGGTTACCAGGTTGTAGTGCTGCTGATCGCTAACAGCATGCCAGACACCATCCTGCTTTATATCCAGTGCAGTTAACTCTGCGGTATCAGGCCCGGTTTGTTTTGCCACATAACGTATACCCGCAACATATGGATACTTGCCGGTATGGGCGCCGGGCACAACAGACTGGCTGATAATTTCTGTTAGCAAAGCTCTTAAATCTGCACCACTGATGCTCAGCACGCTAAGCGGGCTGTCGAAGGGCAGTACCTCTAAACGGATATTGCCCTCACGTACCTCGCCAGCTAACAGCGGCGCGCGAATATTGCCCGCGCCAATTAATGCCAGTTGCACCGGGCGTGTGATCAGGCTTTGTACAGCACTCTGATTCACGTATGCCAGCATTGCATCAGCAATATGCCCGGCCAGCACTGAGCCGTGACTATCGCTGCCTGCAGAGCCCGGCAGGCGTACATGCGGTATTTCAGCTTCAGTGGTATTTATTACTGCGCCATAGGCCTGTTGCACGGCTGGTAAATATTGGCTATCCAACAAGGTGCGCAGCGCGGTATCTTCCTGCACTATGGCCGTGCGCGGCAGGCTGGCAATATAGCGCTCTGTCTTAATTTGCTTATCTGCGCTAATACGGCTTGGCTTATCACGCAGTGCCGAGCTGAAATAATCCGTGCTTGCCAGTAAGGTATTTTGCCCGGCGCAGTTTATCAGCTGACCAGCCGGGTTAAACTTAAGCCTGGCCTGGCCTACAGCCTGAGCAAACTGGCCGGCCTGCACCACACAGGTTTGGCCTTTACCATCAGGATTAGTCACTACCTCGGCATATGGCCGCTGTGCTCCCAAATACCAGTGACGAAAATCACCCAGCAAACTGTGCGAATGGCCGCCGACAATAGCATCTATACCATTAACAGCGCTGGCCAGTGCTAAATCACGCTGGTGGCCTAAATGCGTCAGCGCAATAATGTGTTGTACGCCCTGAGCACTTAATGCATCTACGGTGCGCTGTGCACTTTGTATTTCATTGTTAAACACCACGGCGCCGGTATCAGGGGCTATGGCACGCATATCCTCCAGTGCTAGACCAAACACTGCCACCACTGCCCGCCCTGCCGCTGCGTCAACACTGGCCACCGGCGTTAGCTGATTACTATCAAGCGCAAATAAACTGTAGGGTTTCAGGTTTGGGCTGTTAGCCAGTAATGACTCGGCTGCAGTATCAATATTAGCTGCCAGAATGGGAAAATTAACGTTATCAACAAAGTCGGCCAGCTTGGTTAAACCTACATCAAACTCATGGTTACCCAGTGCCATGGCGTCGATATTCATCCGGTTTAATACATCAATATTAATACGCTGCTCAAACAGCTCAAAATAGGCACTGCCTTTAAAGGCATCGCCACCGTGCAAAAATAGTGCGGGCACCCCCTCTTGTGCCGCTTGCGCACGTAGTTGCTGCGCCTTAGTTAATAAACGCGGATGGCCGCCAATATAGGTGTAAAGCGGCTTACCAGCAGCATCTTTAACACTGGCAGGGCTGGCATCAAATTGCGAGTGGGTATCGTTAATATGAATAAGGCTTAAGGTTAAACCAGGCTCTGGTGCTGATGACGGTGCCCCGCCGCAACCGGCCAGTAGCATGGCAGAAAAAAGCAGTGAAGAGGTAAATCGCATAAACGGCAAACCTTGTTGCGATGCATAGTGTAATGATATTGGCCGCTACCTTAAGCACAAACCGGCTTTATCTCAAGTGAAAATCTGTAGTTACCGCTTGTTTTAGCCTGAGCTGACAGGCAGGATCCTTGCCTTACAGCAACCCACAGTGGCAGAGGTTTAACTATGGCAGCCATTTCAAATGTCGCCTTACTGGTAACAGATTACGACGAGGCTATTGCCTTTTATACCCAGAAATTGGCTTTTGATTTACTGGAAGATACCAACCTTGGGGGTGGCAAACGCTGGGTGCAGGTAGCACCGAAAAACAACAGCGGTACCGCTTTGCTGCTGGCCAAAGCCAGCAACGAAAAACAGCTGTCAGCCGTTGGTGATCAGGCCGGTGGCCGGGTCTGGCTGTTTTTGCAAACCGATGATTTCTGGCGTGATTATAATGCTATGCAACAAGGCGGTGTGATATTTCACGAAACACCACGGCAAGAGCCTTATGCTACCGTCGTGGTATTTGAAGACTTATATGGCAATAAGTGGGATTTATTGCAACGGCGCAGTTAATTAGGCCTGTTCATTAACTTAAAGCACTGCGCTGATTTTCTCTGCCAGTGCTTTAATTTTTTCCATATCGCCCATTGCTGCACCATGGCCGGTTAATTTTGTTAAATGCTCAGGGATCAGATGAAAATGTATATGCGGCACAGTTTGGCCCGCTGCTGTACCATTTAACTGCAGCAGTACGACACCTTCGACACCCAGCGTAGATTTAAGCGCCGACATCACTTTTTGTACTGTGGTCATGGTGTGGGTTAGCTCGTCTGCCGGAATATCCAGCAGGGTTTCAGCGGCAAATTTCGGGATCACCAGCGTATGGCCATCTGCCTGCGGCATGATATCCATAAACGCCAGGGTGTAGTCATCTTCATACACTTTAAAGCTGGGGATTTCACCGCGCAGAATTTTGGCAAAAATATTGTCGTTATCGTAGCTCATGCAGCTCTCCTTTATGCGGGCCAATACAGCAAACTTAGCCGATTATGCCAGTACTTGACGATATTAAACCAGCTTTTGACGATACGTATTAGCTCACAAACGCGGGCTTTATCGCCCGGCGCCATATATTTTTACCGGAACACGCCGTAAACCCATCCGTGGGGCTCGATTCGCGCCGTCCGGGCGCTCAACGGTTCCGGCGAAAAAGTATTATGCCGGGCTCAATCAGGCATTGCGGCAAATTTTATAAACCCATCAGATACTTTGCATGAAACCGCAGATGCTGCTCAATAAAGCTACTAATAAAATAGTAGCTATGGTCATAGCCGGCCTGCATACGAATATCGGCTTTGGCACCGCTTTGTTTAGCCGCAGCAATTAAGCTTTCAGTGCGCAACTGCTCAGGGTAAAAGTTATCGGCTGTACCCTGATCAACCAATAGTGGTAGCGGGTCTTGCGCTGCAGCTAACAATACAGATGCATCATATTGCTGCCATTGGCTTTTATCTTCACCCAAATAGCCGCTAAAAGCTTTAATACCCCAGGGGCAGTTTACCGGGTTACAAATGGGGGAAAATGCCGACATACTGCTATAGCGCTGCGGGTTACGCAGGCCAATCACTAAAGCACCATGACCGCCCATAGAATGGCCGCTGATAGCGCGTTTAGCCGATAACGGCAGTTCAGCTTCAACCAACTGCGGTAATTCACTGACAATATAGTCGTACATACGGTAGTGTTTGGCGAATGGCTCGCGCGTGGCGTTAACATAGAAACCGGCGCCCAGACCAAAATCGTAAGCGCCGTCTGCATCGTCCGGTACGCCATCACCGCGCGGGCTGGTGTCGGGTATTATCAGCGCTATGCCCAGCTCAGCAGCCACGCGTTGTGCACCGGCTTTGGCCGAAAAATTCTCATCGGTACAGGTTAACCCAGACAACCAATACAGCGCAGGCACACCTTGTGTTTCTGCTTGCGGTGGTAAAAACACCGAGAACTGCATATCGCAGTTCAGCACAGTTGATGTATGAGTAAAACGAATTTGTTTGCCACCAAAGCAAAGCTGTTCGCTGACTTTGGTTAATGCTGAAGTTGTCATAGTAGGTTTCCTTCCACTGACGACCAGAGAGGATTAGAGTCCCGTTCTGGTCGCCACAGAGTATTTTTAACTGTGCCAAAATGCGGTTGCAATTCCCGCTGTGCTCGCCACAGCAACTCGCCCTAATGCCTACGGCAGGGCTCAGACACTCTGTGGCTGCGCCATCGGGATTCCAACCTCTTCTGGTTAATTACCGGCTAATTCTGTTAAAAATGAATTACTGTACGAATCGACTTACCCTCATGCATCAAATCAAACGCTTCGTTGATTTGTTCCAGCGGCATGGTGTGGGTAATAAAAGTATCCAGTTCAAACTCACCGTTTAAATAGCGTTCTACATAATCTGGCAGCTCAGTGCGGCCTTTTACGCCGCCAAAGGCAGTGCCGCGCCAAACACGGCCGGTAACCAACTGAAATGGACGGGTAGAAATTTCCTGGCCGGCACCGGCAACACCGATAATGACCGATTCACCCCAACCTTTATGGCAACACTCCAGCGCCGAGCGCATCACATTGACATTACCGATACATTCAAACGAGAAATCTACCCCGCCGTCAGTCATTTCAACGATAACATCCTGAATTGGCTTATCAAATTTTTTCGGGTTTACCACATCAGTTGCGCCAAGCTTTTTCGCAATATCAAACTTACTCTCATTAATATCAATGGCAATAATGCGGCTGGCTTTGGCCATAACAGCACCAATAATGGCAGATAAACCAATACCACCCAGGCCAAATACTGCAACCGTATCGCCCTCTTTTACTTTGGCGGTGTTCATTACCGCGCCCATGCCAGTAGTTACGCCGCAGCCCAGCAAACACACTTTTTCCAGCGGTGCGGCTTTGTTAATTTTGGCCAGCGAAATTTCCGGCAGTACCGTGTACTCAGAAAAGGTTGAAGTACCCATATAGTGATAAATTGGCTTGCCGTCTTTAGAAAAACGTGTGGTGCCATCCGGCATTAAACCTTTGCCCTGGGTAGCGCGAATAGCCTGACACAGGTTGGTTTTGCCGGATAAACAAAACTTACATTTACCGCATTCTGGGGTGTAAAGCGGGATAACATGGTCGCCCACCGCAACTGAGGTTACGCCCTCGCCCACGGCTTCTACTATACCGCCGCCTTCATGGCCTAAAATGGCCGGGAAAATACCTTCAGGATCTTCACCCGATAAGGTAAACGCATCAGTGTGGCACACGCCGGTAGCAACAATTTTTACTAACACTTCGCCTTTTTGTGGTGGCATTAAATCCACTTCTTCAATCGATAATGGCTGGCCTGGGCCCCAGGCTACAGCGGCGCGTGTTTTAATCATCTTCATTTGGTTGTCCTTTTACGTAAGTTGCACTGGCGATATTAGCATTGGCTACAAGTGTAACCTGATTTTTATTTTTGCCATATCAGTATGAATAGCACTAGAATGCAAATCAGTTTTTCATATATGAAAAGCTGATTGACGAAAGGCTGCGGTTAGAACCCCGTTTTGGTCGCCACAGAGTGTCTGAGCCCTGCCGCAGGCAGTAGGGCGAGTTGCTGTGGCGAGCCAGGACGGGTGTTGTAACGCAAGCAGCCTTTTTACGCAGAAGTTTATGCAAAAGAAGGCTCTAGTGAAACATTGGATTGGCATCAGCGAATTTGTAGCGGTAGCAGAGCTGCAAAGCTTTACCAAGGCCGCAAAACAACTGGGCATTTCGGTAGCCCAGGTAAGCCGCAATATTGCAGAACTTGAAGCCATGCTGGCGATAAAACTGCTGTATCGCAGTACACGCAGCGTCAGCTTAACCGAAGAAGGCTTATTGTATTTACAGCACTGCCGGCATTTGGTGGCCAGTTTGGAGGAGGCTAACCGCACTTTAGCAAACTTAAAAGCCTCCCCGCGTGGCCAGATTAAACTTACCGCGCCGGTGTTTTACGGCGAAACCCGTATAGCGCCGTTGCTGCATGACTTTATGCAGCAATACCCCGACACCGAACTGGATTTGCAGCTCACTAATAACAAACTGGATTTAGTTCAGGGCGGCTTTGATTTAGCTATCAGGTTAGGCACGCTGGAAAGCTCCAGCCTTATAGCCCGTAAACTGGCAAGCCGCACGCAGTATGTGGTAGCTTCCCCGGCTTATTTAGTTAAGCACGGTACGCCACAAAACCTGGCTGATCTTACGCAGCACCAGTGTTTAACCGGCACAGTGGCACAGTGGCGTTTTATGCTGCAGGGAAAACTGGTGCCATTTAAACCACAGGGCCGTATTGTCTGTAACAGCGGCGTGGCGTTAATGGACGCTGCCCTTAAAGGCCTCGGGCTGGTGCAGTTACCGGATTATTACGTCGGCAGTAAATTACAAAGTGGTGAGCTGGTGGCCGTGCTAAACGAGCTACGCCAGCCAGATGATGGTATCTGGGCGATATACCCGCAAAACCGGCATTTATCTGCCAAGGTGCGGGTGTTGGTAGATTATCTTGCCGCTAAGCTTAATTAACTGCGCATTTGTAGCAGGCCGGCTTGGTTGTCAGCCTGTGCTGTGATAGCGTTTTAGTATTATTTACTGTTTTGGATACGTGATGAAACAACTATTTCTTGCTTTTACCCTGTTGCTAAGTGCCGGCTTTGCTAATGCCAATGACAAATTTAATGAAGGCGAGCACTATCAGGTGCTTAATACCGCGCAAAGTGGCAATACCAAGGTAGTGGAGTTTTTTTCTTACTACTGTCCGTTTTGCTATAACTTTGAGCCTATAGTCGCTGAACTGAAACAAGCTTTACCCGAAGGGATCAGCGTACAAAAAATACCTGTCTCTTTTCATGGCGGAAAAATGGCGCCGGCAGTGCAACGCGCCCATGCCATGGCGGTATCGCTTAATGTTGAAGAACAATTTACCCCTCTGCTGTTTACGCAAATTCATCAGCAGCGCCAGCCCCCGGCAGACAGAGCAGCCCTTAAAGCCCTGTTTAGTAAAGCGGGCGTAACTGCCAGGCAGTTTGATGCTAATTTCGACAGTATGCCGGTTAGTGCTATGGTGGCCGATTTTGATCAGGCGATTGAGCAAGCCGCAGTGCGTTCAGTGCCCAGTTTTATTATCAACGACAAGTATCTGGTAAACATCAGCGCGGTGTCATCGCAACAGCAGTTTAATGCGCTGGTGAATTACTTACTCACTTTAACATCCGAGGTTACAGCAGAATGACAACACTGAAAATTGACTTGGTATCAGATATTGCCTGCCCCTGGTGTGCTATCGGTTATGCCCGGCTGCAGCAGGCCATGGCAACCCTGCCGCAGCTGCAAATTGAGCTGGAGTGGCATGCGTTTGAATTAAACCCGGATAAAAACGCAGCCCAGGAGCCTATTTTACCGGCGCTTAGCCGAAAATATGGCCGTAGCGAGGATGAAATGCGCGCCACTCAGGCCAATATGATGCAAATAGCAGCTGATTTGGGGCTTAATTTCAGCAAAATGCAACAGCGTTATACCTGTAATACTTTCGATGGCCACCGGCTGGTTAAATGGGCTGCCACACAGAACAAAGCCACCGCGATGAAGCTTGCGTTGTTTGACGCCTATTTTGGTGAAGCAAAAAATATATCTGACGCAGCCGTGTTAGCTAACTGCGCCGAACAAGCCGGGCTGGATAAAACTCAGGCAGAGCGTATTTTGGCAAGTGATGACTATGCCGACAGTGTAACTGAAGACATTGCTCAATATCAGCAAGCCGGTATTTCATCGGTACCGGCCTTTATTATCAATAACCGCTATCTTATCTCCGGCGCGCAGGAACCCGCCCAACTGGCTGCCAGCCTACAGCAAATTGCTGCTGAAATGGCTTAAGCGGCTACTGAGAACCTGTACCAGGCGTAAAGCGGTAATGGCCGGTAATGTTGTAATCAAACAGCATATCAGCCAATACCGGCCCGGCGCCGATATTATGCACAATTAACGGCCGCAGGCCGTCAGCCGAGCTTTTATTAACCACTATACCTATGTGCGGCAAATTACCCGGCAACATCCAGGTAACCAGATCACCTGGCTGATAATTACTGCCCTGCTGACTAACCGCTAAACTCTTGCCATGGCGACTAAAAAATGTTTGTAAATTAGGTACGCGGCGATGATCGATATTGCTGTCAGGCCTGGTTAAACCCCAAATCCGTTTCGATGGATATAATGCAAAATTATCGCGCATATCCTCGTGCACCAATTGCTGTAAATCAAAACCCAGCGCGCGGTAACTGCGGATCACTACATCTGTACAAACCCCGATATCAGCCGGTACGTCACCATTAGGGTAAGCAATACGCATATAACGGCCGTCGTACCGCACCTGTTGCTCGGTGCGTTTTAGCGCAGCCTCAACCAGTTTGTCGCTAAACACTTCTGCAATACTGTGCTGTGGCAATAACCACAGCACCAATAGTAAGGTTAATTTTAAGTGATGGGGTAACACAAAAAAAACTGGCATTTAGCACTCCGGGCAACACATTCAGACTCTGTGATAAGGCTCGTCGCTAAAAGTAAAGTTCAAAAATTGCATCATTATATTTACACCCAGTTTTCACATTTCAATCCTATAACGCGATTGAACTCCCGCGTATTGTTCGTCACTAATATGGCATCTTCAGCCAGCGCATGGCTTGCTATCCACAAATCATTCGCCCCTATAGGGATGCCAGCTAATTTTAAACGATTAAATTGCTCTGCGTAATGAAGACAAAGTGAAGCAGAAGATTGATACACCACTGGAATTTGCCGGGTAAGCACTGCCAGCTTACGCATAACTTCAGCAGTTTTGCTACTGTTCTGTGCACCTTTTAGTAGTTCAGCATAGGTAAAAAATGACATTCTTAATTGTGCCTCTGCGGGCAAGGTGTCGATATGTGCAGCAACTGAAGGCGGGTTATTTTTTATCAGATAGATAAGAATGTTGGTATCAAGCAGATAGATCACAACTCCTCCCTATCTTGCATCAATGGCTGAGCACGATATTCTGCCTCAAGTTCTGCAACAAAGTCCGGGGCAAACCCATCCAGTGCAGCCATCAAAGCTTCACCACGTTTTGGTGGTAAAGGATGGATCACCAAATCACCCTGTTCATTACGACTTATTTCGACAGTATTAGTATCCAAGCGGAATTCCTGCGGGATCCGTACGGCTTGACTGTTACCATTCATAAACACACGACTTACAGCTGACATAGCCACCCCAATGTACACACGGTTATGTATGTATATTGGTACCGGAATGTAACCTTGTCAAGGTAGGGTAATGCCAACTTTGTAAGTTATTTAGTTCAAGTTTAACATCGGCCTTTTTGCTTTTGGCAGGCTTTTAATCACCAACTGATACGAGTTTTCAAGCTGCCGTTTTAGCTCATTTTCCGGCACACTGCCATCAAGCAGCACGGTATTCCAATGCTGTTTGTTCATATGATAACCAGGCGTAACAGCCGGAAATATATCGCGCAGCATCAAAGCTTCTGCCGGATCACATTTCAAATTTACCCGCGCGACACCTTGCTGCTCAGCTAAGATTGCAAAAATTTTACCCGCCACTTTATACACATAAGTATCGGGGCCAAACGGGAAGTCTTCAATGCTTTGCAGTTGCATCAGGCAATGATCACGGCATTGTTGAAAATTCATAACTGTCCTTGCAATCTGCTGTCAGTACATTTACTACAGCGGCTTTACATAGCAGCATAATAAGCAAGGCTTAACGTGGAAGGGAAGCAAAATAGCAAAAACGCCTGAGAAGCAGACCCTCTCAGGCGTGTTACCATGTTATTTCGACACGATGCCAGCACTCTGGACTTTTTTCCATTCATCTTTGTCCAGTACCATATCGCGGTTAGTATCAAATTTCTCAAACAAGCCATTGTACAACTCAGCCTGAGTTAAGCGGCTGTCGCCATCACGATCAAAATCGGACAGCTTGCCACCAAAACGGGTACCGCTAAACTCGCTTTCATCAATCATGCCATCGCTGTTGCGGTCCATCTTGCCGAAAAAACGATCACCGATGTGCCGTTCAAACTCTGTTTTAGAAATTGAACCATTATTGTCCTGATCAATTTCATTAAACTTGCTGTTGGCAGCCAATGCCGACGCAGACACCAGTGATAAGGCTAATACCAGTGCAGAATTGATATGTTTTTTCATGTCAAATCTCCTTCAGTTGTTAAATAAACTGTGCTGCAAAAGTGCAGCTGGTATTCATTACGCAACTGTTGTACCAACACATTTTCGCCGTGGTAGATAAACACTTATATTGCTGATTTTGAGCAATATTACTGTTTATTACCACGGCTAATCTGCGCCCGGTGACCATATAGCACGGGTAATATTTGCATACCGTAGGTAAATACTACTGTCGCAAAAGCTGAATAAATTAACCTTTAGTGTATTTATCCAGCCACTGGAATACTTCGTTATACCAGCGCACACGGTTATCTTTATTTAAGATCCAGTGATTTTCATCCGGAAAGATCACCAACCGAGAGTCGATCCCTTTGCGCTGCAGGTTAGTAAAAGCACCCAGGCCCTGGGCATAAGGTACGCGGTAATCTTTTAAGCCATGAATAACCAGCATTGGTGTTTGCCACTTATCGGCCAGAGCCGCCGGGTTAAACTTTTGGTAATCCGACTCTGGCTGCCAAACCGGCCCGCCTAAATCAAACTCCGGAAACCACAACTCTTCGGTGCTGCCGTAAAAGCTTGGCATATCATACAAACCGGCGTGGTTTACCAAGCATTTAAAACCGGTTGGCCAGTTACCGGCAATCCAGTTCATCATATAGCCGCCGTAAGATGCGCCCAGTGCACAAGCTCGGTTGCCGTCAATCCACGGTTGTGCCTGTACTATATAGTCAAAACCTTTTTGCAGATCTTCCAGCGGCTTACCGCCCCAATCACGGCTGATAGCGTCGGTAAAAGCCTGACCATAGCCGGTAGAGCCATGAAAGTCGACCATCACCACCGCATAGCCTTTGGCTGCATACATTTGCGCGTTCCAGCGCTCGTTAAACATATTGCCAAAGCTGCCCTGCGGCCCGCCATGTACTAAAAACGCCATCGGGTATTTTTTCTTCGCATCAAAATTCCACGGTTTTACCAGATAGCCGTATACCGTAGCGTCGTTAGCGCCTTTAAAGCTAAATTGCTCATAGTCGCCAAATTGTACTTCTTTGCGCCAATTGGCATTGATATCGGTCAGCTGCGTTAAGCTGCCCCCATCTGTGCTTAACTGAAATACCTCAGGCGGCATATCCAGTTTGTGGTTAGTAAATACAATTTTGTCACTGGCTACGTTCAATGCTCCGGCAGTACCATTACCATGCACTTTTCGCACATCGCCAAAACTGGTGTTAATAGCATAAATACTGTACTGGCCCACGTCCTGGGTGGTGACATAAATAGTGCGGTTATCCGGGCCGAACTTATAATCACTGATTGAGCGGTCAAACTCCGGCGCCAGCTCGTTGCGCTGCCCTGTTACCATATCCAGCAGTATCAAACTGAATTTATCCGCTTCAGCCTGTGGCTTACTCATGGCTTTGTAGGCCATAAAACGGCCGTCAGCAGAGAATGATGGCTGCGCATCCCAGGCCGGGTTTGCCTCTGTCATATTTTGCTTTTCACCGCCAGTTACCGGCACTTTAAAAATATCGTAATTGGTATGCCAGGCCTGATCTTCAGCCGGGATTTTGGCGCTAAATACCAGGCTTTCGTTATCCGGCGTAAAAGCAACTTCGTTGATACCGGCGATATCGGTATTCCACTCACTCATCAGGTTAACAGCATTCTTTACTGTACCCTTGCCAAGCTCTGCAATATGTAAATGGCTGCGGTAAGGTGTTAACCAGCTGTCCCAGTGGCGCACCATTAACTGATCGTACGCCATAGCCGTATCTTTTTTCGCCGCATCAGCCGCTTTAGCATCCAGCGTACATTGCAGGTTCTGGCAACCTGGCTTTACCGACAGCGCCAGCGCCAGTTGTTTGTTATTTGCAGAGACTTTAAAACCCTCTACCGGCAGCGGTAAATCGGTAATTTGCAACGCCTCACCGCCATATAACGGCAACTGCCATACCTGATTAGTGCCACTGCGGTTGGCAATAAAATAAATACTCTGGCCATCATTGGCCCACTGCAGCTGGCTTTCACGGCCGGCACTTTGGGTTATGCGGGTAACTTTATTCAGGTTAGATAAATCCATCAAATATAAATCGCTGGAGGTATCTGCCGGGCTAAAACCGCCGTTGGTTTGGCCGTAAACTAAAAAGCGGCCATCGGGCGACAACACCACATCGTGCAGCTTATTAAACTGATTTAAATGTTCTACCGTCAGTGGCGCTTTGGCCATCACGGCCCCGCTTAATAATACTGACAGCGCAACTAAAGTTTTTTTCATTATGGGTCCCCTGATTATTTTTGTTATTGCAAATCCAGTTATCGCAAATGTAGTTATCGACAGCCTTGCTATTATCACCGTGTCAGTGGCAAAAAAAAGGCCACAGTTTAGTGCTGCGGCCTTTTATCGGATCAGGCCTTAAGCGCTGTATCCATATTTTCAATATTCACTTTCCAGATGGCAGGGCCTTGCTGGTGCACGTTGTTGCCGTTGGAGTCTACCGCTACCGTTACCGGCATATCCTGTACGTCAAACTCGTAAATAGCTTCCATGCCTAAATCGGCAAAGGCCACCACGCGGGATTTTTTAATCGCTTTAGACACCAGATAAGCCGCGCCGCCTACCGCCATTAAATACACTGCTTTGTGCTGCTTAATGCTGGCCACGGTTTTATCACCACGCTCTGATTTACCAATCATGCCCAGTAAGCCGGTTTGCGACAGCATCATATCGGTAAATTTGTCCATCCGGGTAGCGGTAGTCGGGCCAGCCGGGCCTACTACTTCATCACCCACCGCATCTACCGGGCCAACGTAGTAAATAAAACGGTTTTTAAAATCAACACCGTCGGGCAACGCTTCGCCCTTATTCAGCATATCGGCAATGCGTTTGTGCGCCGCATCACGGCCGGTCAGCATTTTGCCGCTTAGCAGCACCGTTTCGCCGGCTTTCCACTCTAATACATCTTGCGGCGTTACCGTATCCAGGTTCACCCGGCGCACATTGGCACCCAGCTCCCAGGTTACCTGTGGCCAGTCTTCCAGTTTTGGTGGCTGGATATCGGCCGGGCCGCTACCGTCTAAATGAAAGTGCAGATGGCGCGTGGCAGCGCAGTTAGGGATCATCACTACTGGCAAGCTGGCCGCATGGGTTGGCACACTGTTAATTTTGACATCTACTACCGTGGTTAAACCACCCAGGCCCTGAGCACCAATGCCCAGTTTGTTTACTTTTTCGTACAGCTCCAGGCGCAGCTTTTCATCGGCGGTTTCTGCACCTTTGGCAATGAGTTCCTGAATATCTACCGGTTCCATTAGCGCTTCTTTGGCCAACACAGCGGCTTTTTCTGCTGTACCGCCAATGCCAATACCCAACATACCCGGCGGACACCAGCCGGCGCCCATTTTCGGCAGTGTTTCCAGCACCCAATCGACAATAGAATCAGACGGGTTCAACATCGCCATCTTGGTTTTGTTTTCCGAGCCACCGCCTTTGGCAGCAATCATCACTTCAACATGATGGCCAGCCACTAAATCGATATGCACTACAGAGGGCGTATTGTCTTTGGTATTTTTACGGCCACCGGCCGGATCGGCCACGATAGAGGCACGCAGCGGATTGTCCGGGTTTAAATAAGCACGACGGGTACCTTCGTCCACCATCTGCTGCACTGTCATATCGGTTTTATCCCATTTGACATCCATACCAATTTTAACAAAGCAGGTCACAATGCCGGTATCCTGACAAATTGGCCGGTGGCCTTCTGCCGACATACGCGAGTTAATTAAAATTTGTGCTATGGCATCTTTTGCCGCCTGGTTTTGCTCTTTGTGGTAGGCCACTTCCAGCGCTTTGATAAAATCCAGCGGATGATAATAAGAGATGTACTGCAGCGCATCTTCGATGCTGTCGATAAAGTCTTGCTGGCGAATAACCGTCATGTTGTTTTACCTGTCCTCTGACGCCTCTGGCAGCGCCATGTTTAACTATTTTAGCGGGTGCTGGTATGATAGCGCGCATCAGAAACAGCGGCTAGCCCCATTCATGCAGCAGTACCTTATTCCGCCTCAAATTTACGGTGATACGCCGGACAACTTGCTTAGCTTCTTCTGCCACTTTGCGCAGCAACCCTGGGCCATGCTGCTAGATTCGGCCGCGCCACAGCATGTTAACAGCCGGTATGACATTTTAGTGGCGGAGCCGCTTGCGACCTTAGAGGCGCAAAACGGTGCCAGTATTTTAACAGATGAACACGGCGCACATAGTTACCACGAAGACCCCTTTCTCGTGCTTAACTGCGCACTAAAACGTTATTTTCCACAGCAGGTTAACAACAGCGCCCTGCCCTTTATTGGTGGCGCTCTGGGCTACTTTGGCTACGATTTAGGCCGCTATATTGAAAAGCTGCCCGCAACAGCTAAAGCCGACATCAGCCTGCCGGATATGGCAGTAGGTTTTTATCGCTGGGCACTGGTGCTGGATAAACAACTTCAGCAGTTATGGTATGTCGACTATCAGGGCGACGCGCAAGCGGGTTGGCAAAAATTACACATCAGGCTGCAGCAAAAATCAGCACCGGCAGCACCCTTTCGTTTAAGCAGCGACTGGCAAGCTAATATGGATAAAGCCGGTTACGTGGCACGCTTTAACCAGGTGCAGGAGTATCTGCTAAGTGGCGATTGCTACCAGATAAACCTGACGCAGCGCTTTAGCGCCGGTTATCAGGGCGATGAATGGCAGGCCTATTTACAACTGCGCGATAAAAACGCGGCGCCCTTCTCTGCCTTTATCCGTTTGCCGCAAGGCGTTGTACTGAGTATCTCGCCGGAGCGTTTTTTACAGTTGCACAATGACAAAGTTGAAACCAAACCAATTAAAGGCACACGACCGCGTGGGATCTGCCCGCTGACAGACGAAGTAGAAGCCGATAACCTGCGTAATTCTGCTAAAGATCGCGCCGAAAATGTGATGATTGTGGATTTACTGCGTAACGATTTAGGCAAAGTCTGCCTGCCTGGTTCAGTCGCGGTGCCGCAATTGTTCGCCATTGAAAGCTTTCCGGCGGTGCATCATTTAGTCAGCACGGTAACCGGCACCCTGGCGCCTGAGTACAGCGCCTGTGATTTACTACGCGGCGCCTTCCCGGGTGGCTCAATTACCGGTGCACCTAAGGTACGGGCAATGCAAATTATTGAGCAACTGGAGCCACAGCGGCGTTCAGTGTACTGCGGCGCCATCGGCTACATTAACAGCAGCGGCGACATGGATACTAATATCGCTATCCGCACGCTTATATGCAGCGAAGGGCAAATTCATTGTCAGGCCGGCGGTGGCATAGTGGCCGACTCTGAAGCAGACAGCGAATATCAGGAAACCTTAGATAAACTGAACAAAATTCTGCCTGTACTGGCAGCTAAGGGGCAATAAAGGTGCTTGCTGCAGAATTTCGCCAGCGTTTTTTACTGCAAACGGCTGCCAAAGCCGGGGCGATATTACACAGCGATCAACACCAGGCCGCAGTGCTGATCCCCATTATTGATTACGGCGACAAATTGCATGTACTCTTTACCCAGCGCGCGTTGCACTTGCGCCATCATCCCGGCCAAATCAGTTTTCCGGGCGGGCGTATTGAAGCCGGTGAAAGCAGCTGCACAGCAGCCCTGCGTGAAGCGCACGAAGAAATCGGTTTAGCCCCAAATGCAGTTGAGCTACTTGGCACTCTGCCACTGCAAAGCACCAGCACCGGTTTTACTATTCAGCCCTGGGTTGGCCTGCTGCAGCCGCAGCGTAGCTGGCTATTACAGGCCGATGAAGTGGCCGGCATTTTTGAAGTGCCGCTAACGCATTTTTTGCAGCAGGAAAATCGTCACCAATTCAGCTTGCGGCTACGCGGTAAAGTACAACAGCTGCATGCGATGCCGTATCAGGATAAGTTTATCTGGGGCGCCACTGCGGCGATTTTGCATAGATTGTGTGTGCAAATAGCCTAAAGTCTTGCCCGGAGAAATTCGTTTCTTAAAAAGCCTGAGGGTAATTCGGTTGCGGTATAAAATGCTTTAGTTGTCTTGAAAGTAACTGAGAACATCCATTTCTTTGTGCAACACGCCAATAATATCGATAACTTTACTACCTGGCAGGTAAAAGATTATGTGTTGTCCCTGAGGGAAGCTGTAATAACCCTGATGAATATCAGTGCGATGTTTACCCAGTAATGCGTTTTCGGCAAGCCATTCAAAACGCTTTTCAATGTCTTTTAAATAGATGTTTCGCTGCTTCTTACCCCATGTTGTTTCGGTATACCGCGCGATATTTATCAAATCGTCCCTGGCACGAGGGGTGATCCGGTAGTTTTTCTGCGGTTTAAGCGCCATTAGCTGCCGGCATCCAGCTCGTTGATAAGCGAATCCATACTAAAGTCATCAACAAAGTCGCCCTTGCCGGCTTGTTTGGCGCCTTCGGCTAAATGCACCCGCAAGGCTTCCAGTTTGCTCTTACGTTCCTCCATAGCACGCAGCGCATCACGTACAACTTCACTGGCAGAGCCGTATCGGCCACTGGATACTTCATTCTTAATAAACACTTCCCAGTGTTCACCCAAGCTTAGACTTGTCGTTGCCATGACACACCTCAAATATTCATAATTAACAATTATGAATATAGTTTGTGTAAAAGATCAAAGCAAGAGACTTTTGTGCGTGCTGAGCAACAGCTTGGTTTGTATCGGCAAATCGCCTAACCGTCTCTCATTAGTTTTTCTCATCTGTAATAAGCACCGACCAGTTACCAACCGACTTACAGAACAGCGCGGCTTGGGCTACAATGGTGCAACTTTGATAACGACCAAACAGAATTAATTATGATTATCAGCGCTTTTGATATGTTCAGCATCGGCATAGGTCCGTCCAGCTCGCATACTGTTGGCCCCATGCGGGCAGCAAAGAAATTTACCGACGATTTAACCAATAAAAACCTGCTCGACAGCGTTACCGGCGTAAAAGTAGAACTGTTTGGCTCGTTGGGCCAAACTGGTATTGGCCACGGCACCGGTAAAGCAGTAATTTTAGGCCTGGCTGGCTATTTGCCGGAAACGGTTGACCCCGACGCCGTACCCGGCTTGTTAAAGCAAGTTAACGACGAGCAGCAAATTCGCCTGGCCAAGGTAAAACCGGTCAGTTTTCCACGCGAAGGCGCCATAGTGTTTCACCGGCGTAAAACCTTAAAAGAGCACTCCAACGGCATGGAGCTGATTGCCTATGATAAAGATAAAAACATCGTGCTAAGCGATGTGTACTTCTCTATCGGCGGCGGTTTTATAGTGAAAGCCGAAGATTTTGCCAAAGAAAAAGAAGCTGCCAGCCAGTTTGCCAGCGATAACCCGCCGCCGTTTCCGTTTGAGTCAGGCGCTGAGCTGCTGGCACTGTGTAAAGAACATGGTCTGTCGATCGCCGGTTTAATGCTTGAGAACGAAAAAGTACTACGCAGCCCGGCACAAATTACCGATGAGCTGAACAATATCTGGCTAACCATGCGCGCCTGTATTGAGCGTGGCATTAAAACCGAAGGCATACTGCCGGGCGGGTTAAAAGTAAAACGCCGCGCCCCGGCGCTGTATAAAAAATTGATGGCAGAAAAAAGTAATGATCCGCTGCAGGTAATGGATTGGGTAAATCTGTTTGCACTGGCGGTAAACGAAGAAAATGCTGCCGGTGGCCGTGTAGTTACCGCGCCCACTAATGGCGCCGCCGGTATTATTCCGGCGGTATTAATGTACTACGACAAATTTATTCAGCCGGTAACCCCGGATATTGCCGTGCAGTATCTGTTAACTGCGGCCGCTATCGGTATTTTGTATAAGAAAAACGCCTCTATCTCCGGCGCCGAAGTCGGCTGCCAGGGTGAAGTAGGCGTAGCCTGCTCTATGGCCGCTGCTGCGTTAACTGAAATTCAGGGTGGCACACCGTCGCATGTTGAAAACGCCGCAGAAATTGGCATGGAACACAACCTCGGGCTAACCTGTGACCCGGTTGGCGGTTTGGTACAGGTGCCCTGTATTGAACGCAACGCCATGGGCTCGATTAAAGCTATTAATGCTTCAAGGTTGGCGCTGCGTGGTAGTGGCGATCAGAAAGTATCGCTGGATAAGGTTATTAAAACCATGTGGGATACCGGTAAAGATATGCAAACCAAGTACAAAGAAACCTCACGCGGTGGTTTGGCAGTAAATATTATCGAGTGTTAAGCAGCTTGAATTAATGGATCAGGCCCGCTTTAGCGGGCCTGATCCATTTACATTACCCCGGCTTTTTCGCCCAGGCAGCGCACCAGCCTTCACTGGCAACCAGTTTGCCAGGAAAAATACCGCATGGCCGCCAGGCCTCACCATCTGCGCCTTGAATAAGTGCACAGTTGGCGCAGTTTTGCCCTTCTTTAGCAGACTTATGCACATATTGCAGCGCCTTGGCCTGCGGGTTTTCCGGGTCCAGTTGTTCACTGGCAAAGGCCTTTAAACTAATACCGCCCATACTTAAACCCACTACACCGCCGGCCGATAGTTTTAAAAAACGTCTTCTGCTGGTTGTCATAATTTTTCCTCTGATCGTGTTTTTACTCGTTTGCACTTAATGTTGTTGTTATTGTTTTTAGCTATCGCTTAGTACTACTACGTTAAGCCGTCGCCGGTTTAGTTTGCTGCAAAACAGAAAAAACCAAACCAAAGCGCCAACGTCACGTATCGGTTACAACAATCAGTTTATAAGCTTAGTGCATAGGATTCTTTGATGAGCAACAACATTATTATCACTGGCGCGGCACAGCGTCTTGGCTTGCATTGTGCTCTGGCACTGCAACAAGCCGGTTATCAGGTTATTGCCACCTGGCGCAGCGAAAAACCCGGCCTGGCACAATTGCGGGATGCCGGGGTGCAATGTGTACAATTGGATGTAACAGATCCGAGCCAATTGGCCGGTTTTATTGCACAGGTTAAACAACAACACCGCAGCTTAAGAGCACTGATCCACAATGCCTCCGACTGGAAAACAGATGCACCGTTAAACGACGCAAGCACAAATGCACTTGCCGCAGATGCAGTGGTGTACGATGCTATGCAGGCTGTACATGCCAAAGCGCCCTATATGCTCAATCGCGCCTTTACGCCTTTATTGCAGGCCCACGACGGTATAAGTGACATTATTCATTTAACCGATTTTGTCGCTGGCGTCGGCAGTAGCAAGCATATAGCTTATGCTGCTTCTAAAGCCGCGCTGGAAAATTTAACCTATAGCTTTGCACGGGCGCTGGCACCCAAAGTTAAAGTAAACGCCATAGCCCCGGCGCTGCTGATGTTTAATCAACATGACGATGCAAGCTATCGCGCCAAAGCGTTGAAAAAGTCCTTGTTGCAAAGTGAGCCGGGCCCAGCGGAAATGAGCAATACCGTGCAGTATCTGCTAAACAGTAACTATATGACCGGTAAAGTAATAGCCTTAGATGGTGGCCGGCAATTAAACCTGCCATAACCGGTTCTAAACCGATCAGGGTTTAATTTGTCATCTTTGGCTGGCAAAATACCCTTAACTACCAATGATGAAGCACATCTATGAAAGCCAGCCTTTATTTAATAAGTATATTGTTCACCACCGGCGTTTTTGCCACCACCCAGCCGGTAGCCGGTAAATGGATCACTGATTTACAGGGGCAAACCTTAACCGATCCACAGAGCTCTGGTTTTACCTGGCGTCATGGTGAACTGATTCATTTAGGCGATAACAGCGCCGCGGAGCATATGCGTAATAAATTGCTGCGGATAAACCCGCACACCGCACAACTTAACGCTGAGCCGCTCAATATTACGGTATCAAGCCAGGTGTTAAGTGGCTGTTTTGGCGAGCTGTTTAGCAAATACCCCGACTTTGAATCCCTGACATGGGACAGAGCAGACGACACCGTGTTTATTACCGTTACCGAAGACTCGTCTTTTGTGCAACTAAGTACGGATTGTAAAGCAAAATACGGCGACACCCACTCTACCGACTTCCCCACCTTGCTGGTCAGAATTGAAACAGACCGCAATATGAGCCGAGCCGAAATTACTGCGGTGCGGCCGGTACAGTTTCCCAAAGCTGCCAGGGTAGGCAACTTCCCCAATGACGGTATTGAAGGCTTAGCCTTTGATAACGCGGGCAATTTATACCTGGCATTGGAGAAAAACCTCGCCAATGCGCCGATGATCTTTCACACCGCATACCAAACTGATTTTTGGCAACAAGATGGCTACGTTAAAGTGCAGGATAGCGGCTTTGTGCTACCGGTACCGGATGCCAATAACCACCCGATTAACGGCCTGGATTATTTGCCGGCCAAAAAAGCCGGCCACCCGGGCTACTTAGTGGCCGCCGCACGCAATGATGACCAGCTATGGATCATTGACTTAAGCCAGCAGCAAGCCCCCTTTGTGCAACAAATGGCCTACTACGCCCCCACACCGGCCGACAGTGTCTGCCCGGCCTATGAAAAAATGGTACAAACTGCCATTGAAGGTGTGGCCGTGCACGGTGATACCGTGTATTTGGTTAACGATGCCTGGAAAAAACATTACCCGGATAATATTCAATGCCCGGCCAATGCCGCGCATTTTAACAAGTTTGCGCCGCTGCTGTTTAGCTTGCCGGTAGATCCGCGCTGGTTTATTCAGGGCCTTCACTAAGCATTACTGCGCAACCTGGTGAAGTACTGCCCGCTATCTGTTATTATTGCCTGCTGTTTGCCGCCCTCGTAACGGCGCTGCAGGCCGGCACAACTCCTCTTTGTATTTACGGGATTACTTATGATTAACCACTTTCGCGTACTTGGCGTAAAAACCAATGCCAGCGATGACGATATTAAAAAAGCCTATAAGCGCTTCGCCAATAAGTATCACCCAGACAAACTGCTTGGCCTGACTGACGACGAAAAAGATCAGGCCGCAACCCAGTTACAACGGGTAAAGGCCGCTTATGAGGTGTTATCTGATCCAAAACAAAAAGCGGCTTTTATCAAAGATTTTAACAATGTTATTGTTACCGACCCCGCTGCTGCTATGCAGGAGCTGTGGGATCAGTACTACTCTTAAACCTATCAGGGTCGTCAACAGCTTATGGCAAACAAACTGAATATGGCGCGTATTCGTGCTCTGCAAACTGATGCGTTGGAAAATATTGAATCCTATATGGACCCCGATACCCCCAAAGCACTGGAGCAATTTACCGCTAAGATGAAAGCCATTTTACTGGCTGATCCACAAATGCTTGAATCCGTACCTGAGTATTTGCCAATGGCCTTATACGGCCGGGTAAAATTTCCGCCAGCGGCCAAAACGCAGTGGCAACAGTGGTTAAATAGCAGTACAGCACCAAGCTGGGACGAGTTTAAAACCTCAGTAGCTTTTAATAACGCCGATGTTGAACTGGTAAAGGCTATTCGTGCTTACTCTGAAGCTCAGTTAATCGAAGCCTGCGCCGTGTTGTTTTTACTGGAAGGTGGCAAAATTACCGCCAAGCGCCGTAACGGTAGCGAAACCTATAACGAAGATCCCAGCTACGACACTGATGACGATGAAGAGACCGACAGCTATCACAGCGACTACGACAGTGACGATTACGGCAATGATAGCGACGACAGCGACGAAGAAGGTTACGACGATCAGTACGACGACATTCGCTTTAACGGAGAAAAACCTTAATGACGACCAACTTAATTGAGATTGCCGTAGCTGAAATTAAACAACTGGCCGTGGTTGAACCCAAACAAGCCAGTAAAAAATTTGAGCTGATTGCCAACACCATGAGCGACGAGCAACTGGTAGAAGTTATTGAGAATATAGATATTGTTACGCTAACTCAGATTAACAGCGAGCATGATCTCTCCTTTCCTTCTATTATCTCTGAGCTGATGACGCCCGAGCGTATCCGCGATATCGTCTGCCAGCAGCCGTTGTACTGGGAAGAGAAAATCAAAAATAATGCTGAAGAACTCAAGCAGCACACCTTTGATTTTTTAACTTATTTAATCCGCACTCAGGATAACGAAGACAAACAAGCCGCCATTTTAGAATGCATAGCAGAAGACCCTGCCGGGTTGTTTTACTTGTCTATTCCGTTTATTGAAATTTACCGCGGCGAACACATTGCTGATGAAGACTTTTACGCCGACACCCTGCACGAAGAAGAAGAAGATTTAGAAGAAGCTCTCAGCTATACCGAACGACAAATAAGCGAAGACGCACACGGCCTGGGCTTTGATGATCCGCGCAGCTTACTGGCGCTGATCCGCCAGTTAGCGCCGCAGGTAGAGCAAGCCATTAAGGCACTTATCCGCAACGAAAACTCCGGCTGGGAAGGCATTATCAGTAAATTTGCTACCGAGTTGGTAATGCAGGCAAAAGAGAAAAACCAGGCCACAGATGAATACGCCGAAGTGGACGATATGTTCAGTTTTCTCGACTAAGGAACAACCTTATGCAGTTAATGCTACGCGATGGCAGCTTTGGCCCGTTTTTAACTCAGGTTATTACCAAAGCACAAGCCGACGACAAGCTCAGCAGTAATGATTTGCAGCAAATTAAAAGCAAAGCTGTGCTGATGAGCTTAAAATTTGCCGATAAATTCTACAATAAATACAAAATGCATCTGCTGGAGCAAGCCGCGCACGACATTATCGGCGTGGTAAGCTTAGGGTTGCAGGAGCTTAGCTATAATGACCCGGAGCGAGCCCTAACGCTGCTGCTGGCGCCGGAAGGCGTGGTAAAGCCGTTTCAAAAAGGCTGGAACATGCTAAGCACCGTCAGCAAAAATACCGGTAAAAGCTCGCTGTACGGCGATGTGGAAGAACAACTGCTGCAAAGCATTGCCACACCGCCTGATGCCGAAGAATGGAACGGCTGGGCACAGTACCAACAGGCACTGAAAGATCACCGCCGTACTCAGTCTATGCAGTTGCTGCAACAGCAGTTTTATGCCCGTAGCCATTTTGATGAGTTTGAACATTTCAGCTTAGAAGAAGTACTGGCCGAAGTGGTATTTTACCGCGCGCTTACCGGTGGCGATAAAGTACGCCAGGATTTAAAAAAACGCCTTCGCAATATTACGCTGCAACCGCACTGGTTTAACGACACCTTTTTCCAGCTACAAACTGAAGCCACTCTGGCAGAATTACCGGCAGCCAATGCCGACGCTATCCGCGCTGACTTAGGCCAGCATTTTATCCCTGCGCTGCTACGAACATTAAAATTTGCCAAAGACTATCAGGCCATGGCGCAAACCGACGCCTCGCCGGAAAAGCTTGACGCTTTTGAAGGCAAACAAGGCCTAAGCAACCCGTTACTTGGTTGGCCGCAGTATCTTGAGCTTTAAACTTTAATGAACTGATCATCTTCGCCGCTATCGGTTCGCCGAACCGTTTTATACTGTGGTGATCATGGCTAGAAACAAGGGATAGAGGCGAAAGAATAACCGGGGAATTGCAGTTGGAGCAGTCAGCGCTTTACGCTGGCTGCATTTGCTTCAGATGTAGTTGTTTTAAAAACTCAGGCGCTAAGTCAGCTCCATTGGGCCAGACAACAGTTTCCAATTCAGGATCAACTGCTACTTTCCGAAATATTGCTAAGTCTTTTAGCGGTTCAAACACTGGGCCTTTTAGTGCGCCATCCAAATCTATCTCGCCTGACGTACCATCATCAAACGCAACCCAAATAATGTAATCAGTTACGTATTTCGCAGCTTTAATGTGCAACATAACCTACTCCAGTGGTGCAATGTAATTAAGCGGTTCACCAACTCTGGCACGGCGCCAGTTTTCTTCCAATTCAGCCTGATGTAGTGTAATCCATTCCTGCACAAACACAGCGGCCCGTTTAGGTAACTCGCCTTCAAGTATGGTTCCATCAAATGAAAATAGCGCTTCGTAACCAGAATATTTCGCATGAAAATGCGGTGGGTTGTGATCGTTAAAATACATGGCGATCACAATTCCGTAAAATCTGCTGATCACTGGCATTAGCGTATCCTCAAAATATAGTTCCATCATAGTGAAACAACGCCAAGTGTCAAACCGACCTTAGCCAGACAACTACAATCTGGTTTATTCCTGAGATAACCGGTATATATGGTCAGCAAAAAACGTACCGCCAATGCGATGTGCGTTGGCGTCAATACGCTGCAATACAAAGCCGCATTTGGTTAATACCTTTTCTGATGCGGCATTGCCTTCGGTTACTACGGCACGGTAGTGGTTGATGTTATGCGTGGCGCTGGCCCAATCTATCAGCCCTTGCAGCGCTTCTGCCGCATAGCCTTTGCCATAAAATTCAGGTAAAAACAGATAGCCCACTTCGGCAACGCCACCTTGCAGCACAAAACCGGTAACACCCAGCTCTGCACCGCTGGCTTTATCAGCCACCACCAACCCGAGCCAGTTGTCGCTATCCGGAGTCCAGGGCTTAAGCCATGCGGCAAACTTCTGTCTTATTATATCTTGCGGCGGCACATCAAAACACAGCGCCACTATTTGCGGCTCGCTATGCAAGCGCAAAAACAACGGCCAGTGCTGTTGTTTTAATGGGCTTAACATTAAGCGGTTGGTTTCGATGTTTATTATCAACAGATTTTCCATTTAGTGTTTTGGCTAACAACAGCTGAGAATTAGCCCTAATAACTTAGTTTATTCAACAGATTAGCTTTAACGGCTGGCCACTCACTGGCGATAATGGAATAAACCACCGTATCGCGGTAGGAGCCATTTTCCATGATCTGATGGTTGCGTAAAATGCCATCTTGCTTAGCGCCAAGCCGCTCGATGGCAGCACGTGAAGCCCGATTAAAATAATGGGTGCGAAACTCTGCGGCAATGGCGTTAAGTTGTTCAAATAAATGCGCCAACAATAGCAGTTTGCATTCAGTGTTGACCGGAGTTCTTTTGGCCGAATCGGCATACCAGGTATAACCAATCAGTGCTCTTCTGTTGGGTGTATCAACATTGTAGTAACGCGTTGTTCCGACAATTTCACCTGTTGCTGTTGACCTTACCGCATAAGGTACATCGCCATGATTTGCAGCAGCAATGGCTTCAGCAACGTAATCTGCCATCTGGTTTACTGCAGGTACATGAGCAAACCATAGTTTCTGGGGCTCACCATCGGCAACAGCCTTTTGTAACGGCTCAATATGGCCTTCAGCCAGGGGCTCCAGCGTAACAAAACGGCCAACCAGTTCTTGTTGCTTAATCCACATAGTATTTTTACCAGACAATTTTTAAGTGCTAATTTTTACGACCCCAAGCCGCGCTATTACCTAAACTGACGTAATTGGATATGGTTGCCATCTGAATCTGCGATATTGCACACGGTAAACAGCGGATTAGACCATAAACCTTCAAAAGAGCGGCCACCCAGCTCTTCTGCTTTTAGCTTTGCTTCTTCAATATTATCAACGGTTAAAAATAGTTTTACGCTATTAAAATCCGGCTCCGGCATGGTTACCGGCGGGGTATGAATAATAATATTAAAGCCATCTTTAACCAGACTAATCAGCTGAGGGGTCTCGCGAAGCACTGCCATCGCAAAAAGCTCCGTGTAAAACTTGGCCAGATTTTTTATGTTGTTTGAATAAACTAAAGCACCATGTTTTGCCGGGCCGTTCATGAAATCCCCTTAAAAATTGAAATAAGAATGCTTTGTAGCGCTGCATGGTTATACAAGGGTTAACTCTGCAGCCTTTGCTATAAATCCTTAGCAGGCCGAAAGGTAATCACAGTCATAGCCTGTACACGGCATAGGCGTTAGAGGTATGCATGGCTTTGATATGCTGTGGTGATGGATCACTGGCCAATCTTCCATATAGCGCGGAATCAGAAACAATACCATTGATTTCCCAGCGCTGTCTCAGTAAGCCCTCTTGAGAAAACCCAAGCTTTTCTAACGCTTTTGCTGAGGACCGGTTATCCGGGTCTATTTCAGCCTCAATCCGGCGAAGACCCAGAGAATTGAAGCCATATTGAATTAATGCTTCACCAGCCTCAGTAATATAGCCCTTACCCCAACAAGCCCGGCTTAAACCAAAACCGATTTCAGCCCGTTTCGATTCTTTGTCATAGTTAAACAACATACATTTGCCAACCAACTCAACGGTAGACTTAAGATATACGCCAAGCACCAGTGATTCTTGACGCTGCATAGCATCGTTGCTGTTATCTACGAAACGATAAGCATCCTGAATGCCAGACCAGGGTGCAGTATTCCAGTACTTCATGACCTCAGGATCAGAAAATATTTCCAGTAAGCTGTTCGAGTCAGCGGATACTAAAGGTTTCAATGTTAACCGCCCAGTTTCAATAACGGGGAAAAACAACACTTCTGACATTCATTGGTCCATTTGTGACACTGCTCTTACCACAGTGGTCCTTAACGCTCAAAACTGCGGTGTTATTAGACTTTTGTTACTTGACCGGTTAAAAGGCTTACAGCCTCTATAATCGCTGTCGCCCCCTCTTTGGGTTTAGCCTGAAGAATAAAATGAGGGCCAACAAGCTCTGCAAATGTAATGTCGCTGTATGCTTGTACAAACTCCAGCTTTTTCCGTGGATGCACCAGCATATCGTTTGCCGCGCCAATATGTACAGCCGGAACGCCCGACTTAAAGCCGCCATATTTTGCCTGGGCGATGACTTTTAGCCTTAGTTTAAGTGTCTTGGTTGGAACGGCATCTATAGCATTTCTCAACAACTCGATTTCATTATTGCCGGCGTCTTTCCCCAAAAAGAAAAGCCTGTAAACAATACCAGAAAACGGCAGGCAGGCTAAATAGCGTATTGGTAATAGCGACGCAAAACGCGCAACCATCTTTTTAGGCCCCGATAAGAAAGAAGCAACGAAGATTATGCCTTTTAAATGCGGTACTAGCTGCTGTGATAGCAATGCGGCAATACCACTGGAGAATGACTCTGCAACGAGAATAAAATCTTCATCCGGAAGGCGTTTTAATATGTCCTGTGACAGAGATTTATAATCTTGCGCGCCTTCGGTTGGTAACGGTAAAACTACTAACTCCATGCCTTGAATATTCGCCACCAGCGGGTCAAACAATATTCCGGTTCCATCCATTCCGGGTAATAGCACTAACTTCAATTTTTACGGCCCTTTATATTACAACGTACGTCTTCTTTAGATTGGATCTTGTTGCTATTTCTCAAAACAATGATTTCCAAACCCTACAACAGCGCAAGCAATATCAAAGCCAAGCACTGCGCATAAGAACGACACTAAAGCCAGCGTGCAAAACCAGCTGAACCTGGTGCTAACTGCATTACAGCACCGGATAACAAAGAAATTGAATTAAACAGCATGTTATATTTGCTGCTTTTCAGGACCACAAACAAAACGCTCCTCCCCAAGGTGATAAATATTATTAACAGCTACATAAGTCCCTGACAATATGCCTGAAATTGGAAGAAGAACTAGCCCGCTGATCGAATAAAAGGTATTAGCTTCCTCGAAGCCATTGATGACCTTAAGCGTTTTGCGGTCACTTGAGATTTCACAACGATTAACCTTCGTCAGGTCATCTTGCGGAACCATTACACAGCCACTCAAAAGTACTGAAAGCAGCAATAATACTGTCGCATTTTTCACTTTAAAAATCCCTCTCAATAATGCCCCGGTTTTGGAACTTTTCCGCCTTTGTAAATTTAATGCACTTTACATTACGACCTTTCCAAATAACTTACAATGAGTTATATGCGCCCCGTTAACAGTATAGCGGTAATCTCACTTACCACCCATCAGGAAACCTTTAAGGTTACATGTATTGCCATGCTCAGCTTTTCATGTAACCATACATGTTACTTTAAGTGATTTGAGAAATCGATTTGCCTCATATTCTCATCGCATCTTCTGTTTGAGCAGTCATTTAAAAAACTATTATCAGCCCCTTAATGGGAGCCAGGAGTTACAGCATGTCATCTTTTTCAGACCCGAAGGCCATTGCCGGCTATGCAGAAAACACCCTCCGGCGCGTTCCCGGACTGCATGACATACATCGTATGACAGCATTACTGCTGGCCGAACGCACGCCTGCTAACGGCCGAGTATTAGTTGTTGGGGCCGGCGGCGGTATGGAACTTAATGTCTTCGCCCGGTTATTTCCCGGTTGGACATTTGATGGCGTTGATCCCTCTGCAGAAATGCTGGCTATGGCAAGAACCAGTCTGGGATCACTGGCGCCCCGTGTTCAGCTGCACCTCGGCTTTATCGATGTCGCGCCCAAGGGGCTATTTGATGCGGCGTCTTGTTTGTTAACACTGCACTTTACCAACGAAGCTGAACGCTACAGAACACTTTGTGAAATTCATGCGCGCTTGAAGCCCGGCGGCGCACTTGTTGCCGTGCACTACAGTATTGCTCAAACCGGTGCAGAGCGTGATTTATGGCTGACCCGATGCGCTGAATTTGCTATTTTATCCGGCATTGGTGCTGAACAAGCAAAGGCTTCGCTAGCTGCAATTGGCCAGCAACTGCCGATTCTTTCACCGGAGCAAGATGAAGCGCTGATGCAAAAAGCAGGTTTTTCACACATCAGCACCTTCTATGTTGGCTTAGGGTTCAGAGGATGGGTGGCCTATGCCTGACAATAAGCGTTGTATATATTCCGCTATTTGAGCTTGGGCAAAAACGATAAATCAACGTAGTACTTCTCCGGGTTGCCCTGGGCGATAAATACTCTGATCGTTTCCTGGTTAATATAAGCGGACGGGTCAAACCACAGATTATTACTTTTAAAGATATGAATGTCAGACGTGGCCGGGTTTTGCCATTGCGTTAGCACCCGAAACGGGTGTTTGCCGTTAACTGACAACGCCGTATTCTGCTCAACACTCTGGTACCGGGTTTCTATTGCTACGCCACTGTTTTTTAGCATTTCATCCTGCCGGCCTTTTAACGCGATATACATAATAATACCTGCGCCTACCAGAAAAAACACCGCGCCCATAGCGGCTAAAATAAGCGCAACGCCCCACAGCGAAAAGAAGTCATTAATTTTGGCATCTGATGGCCGCGCTGTCTGGTATAGCACTTCTACCTGCTCGCCTTGGGCATAACGTGCCGGATTACTGCCGGCAGTTGGCGCAAATTCAATTACCTGGCCGTTTTGGGCAGTAAACTCAACTAAAGGCCGGTAACTAATGGAATCACTCGTGCGTGATACTAACAGCTCAACCACTATGCCCTCTGCCGTTGCGGTGTCTTTTAGAAATGCAGTGGTACTGTTGTAGGCAAAAAAGGCCCCCGCCAGCATAGCGACGCCAACCAAGGTGAATAAATATTTAACGATTGCAATTGCTTTCATATCTGATCCAATAAGTACTTTTTAGTAATAGCTGCAGTTAGTGGTTTACGCAGGCATTATCAATAACGGCAGCGGTAATATCAGCAGTAAGATAGTTCTGTGCTTCTGCTGCAGATATCGCCATATGGCCAAACACCAGCCCGTCACCGGTGACAGCTAACGTACGTGATTCACAGGTTACTGCGACCGGCATGGCTAAACTGCCAGACTTACCCTCCCGTTCCAATATGAGGTTAGTTCTGCCAACCAGATCGCCATCCAGGTACCATTCATCAAAATAAGGGCCGCCGACCATATCACGGTAAACAAAGTTGGCATCCGGGTTAAAGCTGCCAGCTACCGGGCTAAGTCGCAGCGCCTGGTTAAGCTGATGCGGCAGGCGCAACCAGCCCAGTACGCGGCCGCTACCAAGCCGATAGCCGTTATCTTGCCGGGAAAGGGGTATGGCCTCGCGGGATGAATACACCGGCCCGGCATTTTGCTGTGCTATAACAACAGCATACGGATTTACCTGGGCTACAATAGCCACATGGCCATAAGGATTAAACAGCGACGGGGCGTAAACAATAATGTCGTCCGGCGCTGGCATGGTATTGCTGCCGTTATGATATTGCAGTAAAGCGCGTTGTTCATTTAAGGCGCCATCAGGCAGGGTTTGGTCAAAAAATGTTTTGGCGTGCCCGTAAGAGTCCGGCATCTGGTGGCCAAACCTTTCATAGTAATAGCGTTTTACAAACTCAATACACTGGTACCTGATACCAAGGTTGTAACCGGAAGCGGTTAAATTTCTGCCATGCGATTGATTTACCCCGCCGTTGTAGTAAATAGCCACGCCGTTTAATTCATCAATCTGCGTACCCGGCGAAACACTGCTACCCAGTGGCATGCGGGTAATAACCTGATAGCCACCCAACACTGCTGCAGCCACTACCAATACAGCAGCCAGCCACATGATTTTTTTATTCACAACTACATCTCATCTTTGATTAATACGGTACCTGGTTTTGCCAATAACGGCCAATCTATACATAGCGTACTGAGTGACGGTTTGAGTTCGCGGTATTGCCAACCTGGGGTTAGCCCCCTGCGCGGGAGCGAGAGTTTATTCTGTCAGAGGAATGTAAATCAAGTATTTTATGTTGGATAAACTTATGTAACTTGCGTTACCCCAACGGATAAAACCATACAGTTTGAATAAGGTCATTTTTAATCTTATCCACTACCACTGCGATTTATTTATGCTGAATAGTCAAAGACTTTGCTCTATTTATCTTTCTTCACAGCCTCAACCTTGCGGCATTACCCGGTTACGGCCAGCGCGTTTTGCTTCATACATAGCAGCATCGGCCTTACGCACTACAGTGTCGGCATCAGTATCATCTGCGGCTGAAGGCGCTACACCAATACTGATCGTTACCCGGCCCGCAGTGGCAAAATCCAGGCTGGCTATATCGCGGCATAGTTTATTGGCAATAATAACAGCACCATGCAAATCAGTAGCCGGTAAAACGGCAATAAACTCTTCACCGCCGTAACGGGCAACAAAATCACTATCGCGGATAGTATTGTCTAGTAATTTAGCAACTTGCTGAATAACCTGATCGCCGGTTTCATGGCCAAGCTGGTCGTTAATCTGTTTAAAGTGATCAATGTCCATCAGCAGCACAGCATAACTATGGCTGCTGCGTTTTGCTGTAGCAAATTCTGCTTTAAGCCGCTCGTCAGCAGCACGCCGGTTATAAATGCCGGTTAGTGCATCTTTGTGTGATAGCTGTTGTAGTCTGGCATTGGCACGCTCTAAATCTGCGGTGCGTGTAACCACCTGCTGCTCCAGTGTGCTGTTAGCCTGCAGTAATGCCTGGCGCTTGGCAGCCATTTTTATCATCATGCTGCTAAGTGCACCGCTAAGGTAACGTATTTCCGTCAGCTTGCTGCTAACGTTAAACACCACATTTTCACCGCCCTGCGCAACTTTTTGTGCCAGACTGGCCAGTTGTTCAACCGGGCGGCTAAAATGGCTGGCAAGCCGGTATGCCAGTATCATGGCCAATAATAAAGTCATTGCGCCATACCACATAAGCTGGCGGTTAAGTTTTGCTACCGGCGCCAGTGCCTGCTCTGCCGGTTGGCGCAGAATAAGTTGCCAACCCAGATCATCGCCCAAACGGGTGCTAATGCGAATACGGCTGGTAAGGTATTGTTTATCCGCCCAATCTACCAGTGCCACCTGCCCGGCTGGTGGCAGATCAGCGGGTACTGCCAACTGGCCAATATATTCGTACGGGTGCAACCAGTGTCCGGCGCTGCCAAGAATTAGCAGCTCGACGCCGCTATTGGCGGCATCAGCGGTAAGCACCGAACTCAGCACATCGTGCACCCAGCCCCAGTGCACATGGGTAGCTACAACCCCGCGAATGCTGTTATCAGCACCGTGTACCGGTGCAGCAAAGTCAATAAAACGCAGTGGCTCGTTGCTGTTTTGCTGTGGCAACAACCTGGCCAGCAATACTGCCTCGTGCACATCGCCAACAAAGCTACGCTCTAACCCGCCACTAAACCAGGGCCGCTGCGCTACATTCTGCTTTAGCAACATACCATCTGTGGCCTGCAGCACAGTGCCGTCTGGCGCAGCCAGCCCAATCCAGGCGTAAAACGGATACGACTGACGGATATCGTTCAGCAACTGCTGTACTTCAGCGCCCTGTAAGTCGCCGAGTGTTAACAAATGGCTTTTACTTAACAGCCGTATTTCGCGCTCACGTTCAACCAGTGTTCGGCTGATCAACATAGCAGCCGAGTTGCCTGTGCTGTATAGCGCATCGCCAGCGGCTTTAGCTAAGGTAGCTGAGGCAAGACGATCTAAATAGGCCGTTAAGCCGACACTTACTGCTAAAAACAGAATGCCGAATAACAACACCAGCCTGGCATGGAAACTATTAAATTGCTTCATTAACCATTCGCTGTGTTACTCCTGCAAAAATTTTTGCTGTGGTAAAAATTTTTTGTTGTGGCAAAGCCTGTTACAACACCGGCGCCAGCCGTTTTTGTACATCGGCCAGTTCCTGGTTATAGCAGCTGATATAAGGCAACTCGGCAGCGCTGGCAGCTAATTTTAACGCGTAACCCCGCTCGATATTGCACACTATCGTTAATGCCTCTGCCATCTGGCCGCTGTTACAGCTGATAGCCTGCTTTATGTCCGGGTTAATATTTAAATGCTGTAAAAAACGGTCTGACTCCACACCAAACAACATGTCAGAACCAGAAATTAACGCCGCCAGAAAATACTGATGACACTGCTCGTTACTAAGCTGCCACAGTTTGGCAATACGCTGCGCGGTGTAAGCGCGGGTTAATACCGTGATCGCCGCTGTTGGTGCGGCATTGTTAAGCACGGCATACATCAGCACCCATTTGCGGGCCAGCTCCAGCCCAAGCCGGGTAATCATTTCTTTTACTGAGCTCACTTCACGGGTTTTACGATATAGCGGGCTGTTCACAATTTTCAGCATGCCCATCACTATTGCCGGTTCGTCCTGCAGCAATAAAACCAGTTGGTTAATGTCTGGCTCGTCGGCAAACAGGCAGCCGATAATTTCAGCCAGCCGCAGCACACTGGGTTCAATTTTTTTACCGGCAATCAGTAAAGGTTTAGCTAAAAAATAACCCTGAAATAACTCACAGCCCAGTGCTTTAAAAGCAAGAAACTGTTGCTCGGTTTCAACCTTTTCAGCCAACCAAATCAGCCCTGGCCTGCTGTATTGCGCTTTATAACGCTCGACTTCGGCCAGGCTGCTGTTTAGCACATCTATTTTGATAATATCGGCCAGCTCCAGCAATGGCTGCCAGGCGTCGCTGAACTCAAAATCGTCCAGGGCAAAACGAAAGCCCTGCTGTTTAAAGCTGGCAACAGCGGCAACAAATTCCGGGGTAGGTTCAATGCGTTCAATCAGTTCTATTACCACTTGTGACGGCTCAAGCGGCAGAAAACTGCGCGACAGCAAAAACCGGGCACAAACATTAATAAATACCGGCGCACGGTACTGCTCAATTTGCTCGGTTATACCGCCGCACAGGTTATACAGCAGTTCAGTGGTGGCTTTTACATCACCCAGTTCAAGCGCAGTAACACCGGTGTCGCTGCGATACAACAGTTCTACGGCATAGCGTTTTTTATTGCGATCAAAAATAGGCTGGGCTGCAAACAAGCTTTGTAAATCTTTGGCACAACTAATATTCTGGCTTGGTATGCTCACGTACTGTCCTTACAGCTAAACAGTTACAGTTGGTAGCGGCCAATATAAAGCCAGTACCGTAAGCTGTCTAGTTCATCTGTTTTTTATCGCCAGGGCAAGGCGTTGATCTTTACGCAGTACCAACACGGTAAACAAAGTGGCACTGACAAACATCAATAAACTGTACACACTGGGTGCCACCGACATAGGCTGGTTTTGCAAAATACCGGTGGTGATCAAGAGCGCCAGAGTGCCGTTTTGCAAGCCCACTTCAAGGCAAACCGTGCGCGCCTGCGCCTCACTGTGCAACAGGTAGTTACCCAGCAGATATCCCAGCAGCATTGTAAGCAGGTTTAGCGTTAACGCGGCCGGCCCGGCTTTGGCCAGATACAGCCAAAGCGCATCGCCTAAATCCAGTGCAATAGACACTATCAGCAGTGCCAGCACCAGCACCGAAAACTTGCTGATTAGCGGCTCAGCCCGGCGGGCAAACATTGGCCATTTCGCCCGCAGTGCCATACCCAACAATACCGGAAATACGGTTATGATCATTAGCTTAAACCAGGTGCTGATTACCGGCAGCCTAAGCATTGATTCGGCATCACTGTAATAACCTATCGCCCAGGCGCCCAGCAACGGAATAGTAATAGGCGTAATAAAACCAATCACAGCTGTTAGCGACACTGATAAGCCCACATCAGCTTTACATAAATAGCTGTATAAGTTCGACGTGGTACCACCGGGGCATAACGCCAGAATAAATAAGCCTATTGCTAACTCGCCATCGAGCTTAAACAGCGCAATAAGCGCCACCGCAACCAGCGGCAATAACAGCATCTGCGCGAAGGCTCCCAATAAAAACCCGCGCGGCTGGCGAAACACCCGCTGAAAATCTGCCGGTGTTAAACTTAAGCCAACACCGGCCATAATCAATATCAGCGCTATGGGTAAACCAATCTGGGTCAGGGTTTCAAACATACAGAGGCCATATCATTTTTTTTTGCTTAGTATACAAACTACAGCAAGCTGCCAATGGCTGCAATTAAGCAGTGCGTTGTTACAACAACTGTTTTATTGCCGTGCTTAAGCCATCCAGCGTCAGGGCATACATGCGTTTTTGCATTAGCTGCTCTATCATGCCGATAGAATAATAGTGCCCCCACCACTGTTGTGGCTGCGGGTTTAGCCACACGGCTTTGGGGTATTGTGTTAACAAGCGCTGTAGCCAAACTTTGCCAGGCAGCTCGTTATAGTGCTCAACACTGCCGCCAGGGTAGTCAATCTCGTAAGGGCCCATAGTGGCATCGCCGACAAAAATCAGTTTGTAGTCGCTGGCATAGGTATGAATAATATCGTCTACCTTTACCTGCTCGGTATAGCGGCGTTTATTATCGCGCCACACGCCTTCATATATGCAGTTATGAAAGTAGAAGAACTCCAGGTGTTTAAACTCGGTTTTAACGGCGGCAAACAGTTTCTGGCATTGTTCGATATGATCGTCCATTGAGCCACCCACATCAAAAAACACCAGCAGTTTAATGGCGTTGTGCCGCTCGCGCATAAAGCGTAAATCCAGCCATCCGGCCTGCTCAGACGTAGCCTGAATAGTGCCGTGTAAATCCAGTTCGGTTTCTGCGCCGCTGCGGGCAAATTTACGCAGCTGTTTCAGTGCCAGTTTAATACTGCGGTTGTTTAGCTCACTATCTGTGTCCAGATCTTTAAACTCGCGTTTATCCCATACCTTTACCGCACGGCGCGCACCACTGCCCTGCTGGCCTATGCGCACGCCTTCCGGGTTATAACCATAAGCGCCAAAAGGTGAGGTACCGCCAGTGCCAATCCATTTATTGCCACCGCTATGCTTTTTTTGCTGCTCAGCTAAGCGCTCATGCAGGGTTTCAAGCAGTTTATCGAGGCCACCCAGAGCCTGCAGTTTGGCTTTATCTTCGTCGGTAAGCTTGCGCAGCACTTCGGGCACCAGCCACTCGGGCGGTATGCTGGCGGCGATGTCTATTTCGGCTACACCTGCAAAGTACTCAGCAAAAGCGCGGTCGAATTTGTCGTACTGGGTTTCATCTTTTACCAGACACAGCCTGGACAGCTGATAAAAGGCTTCGGTGTCGGCAAATATCACTTGTTTTTTCAGTGCATTAAGTAGGTCCAGCAGTTCGGTAATGCTGGTTTTTAAGCCGTATTTGCGTAGCGTAAAAAAGAAATCAATTAGCATGTGCTGGTTCCGCTGTATTGTTCCCGCTGCGGCTCACAACACTTGCCCCGGCTCGTCGCAGCAACTCGCCCTAATGCCTGCGGCAGGGCTCAGACACTCTGCGCCGACCGGAACAAGGTTCTGGTCCTTCTCCGATAACTCAAAGTAAGCCACCTTTTATCGTCCTTGCCGCTTGGCTAAAAACGCCAGCTTTTCAACCAGCGCCACGTCCTGCTCGTTTTTAAGCAGTGCACCAAACATCGGCATTAAACCGCCCTTGTGCTGTTTGTCGGTTAATACTTCTGCCGGAATATCTTCGGCCAGCAACAACTTTAACCAATCGAGCAGCTCTGACGTTGATGGCTTTTTCTTTAAGCCCGGTAATTCGCGCAGCTCAAAAAAGGCTTCCAGCGCCACACTTAACAGTTGCTGCTGAATATGTGGGAAGTGCACCGCGACAATAGCGCGCAAGGTATCAGCATCCGGAAAGCGGATATAGTGAAAAAAGCAGCGGCGTAAAAAGGCATCCGGCAGCTCTTTTTCGTTATTTGAGGTAATGATCACTATCGGCCGCTCAACGGCGCTTATTTGCTCACCGGTTTCGTGCACGTAAAATGCCATCCGATCCAGCTCGTGCAGTAAATCATTGGGAAATTCAATATCAGCTTTGTCTATTTCATCAATCAGCAGCACTGGGCGCTTAGCAGCGGTAAAGGCCTGCCATAGTTTGCCGGGGCGGATATAGTTGTTGATATCGTGTACCTTGTCACTGCCAAGCTGGCTGTCGCGCAAGCGGGACACCGCATCGTATTCGTACAGGCCGTGCTGCGCCTTGGTGGTTGACTTGATATGCCACTGAATAAGCTCGCAGCCTAAGCTTACTGCCAACTCTTCCGCCAGCCGGGTTTTACCGGTGCCTGGCTCGCCTTTTATCAGCAGCGGTTTTTCCAGCGTTACTGCGGCATTTACCGCTAATGCCAGTTCATCAGACACTATATAGTTGTCGGTGCTTACAAAGGCCATGAGTCCCCTCTATGCTTAGTGTTTAAACCTGCTCTTTTTACAACTTGGCAGGCTTGTGGTGAAACGTAATATCTTATAGCCAAAAGCTACTGTAATTTTTGCCACGCTGGCGTATTCTTATAACCAATTTATCGTAAACGGAGTTTTTTTATGGCAAACGTCTATGCAGACAACTCATTGTCTATCGGCCGCACCCCGCTGGTCAAACTAAACCGGACTATTGAAGGCGGCGCTAACGTGTACGCCAAAATTGAAGCGCGTAACCCCAGCTTCAGCGTAAAGTGCCGCTTAGGCGCCGCATTAATTTGGGACGCCGAGAAAAAAGGCACCTTAACGGCTGACAAAGAAATTGTCGAGCCTACCTCCGGTAACACCGGTATTGCCTTAGCATTTGTTGCCGCCAGCCGTGGTTATAAACTTACGCTGACCATGCCAGCCACCATGAGCCTGGAGCGACGCAAGCTGCTAAAAGCCTTAGGTGCTAATTTAGTACTGACCGAAGGCCCTAAGGGCATGAAGGGTGCCATTGAAAAAGCCAAAGAAATTCAGGCGTCTAACCCGGATAAATACTTAATTTTGGGCCAATTTGAAAACCCGGCTAACCCGCAAATCCACTTTGATACCACCGGGCCGGAAATTTTTAATGATTTAGATGGCAAAGTCGATATTTTTATCGCCGGCGTTGGCACTGGCGGCACCATCACTGGTGTTAGCCGCTATCTGAAACAAGAGAAAAACCTGCCGCTGTTAAGCGTAGCAGTAGAACCGGCGGAATCACCGGTTATCACGCAAGCTAAAGCCGGTGAAGAGCTAAAACCCGGCCCGCATAAAATTCAGGGTATTGGTGCCGGTTTTATTCCGGGTAACCTGGATTTAACGCTGGTAGATGAAGTTGAGCGCGTAACCAGCGACGAAGCCATTGCCGGCGCACTGCGCTTAATGCGTGAAGAAGGTATTCTGGCCGGTATTTCCTCCGGTGCGGCCCTGGTAGCGGCGCAGCGCCTGGCAGCAAAGCCGGAAAATGCAGGTAAAAATATTGTCGTGATTCTGGCCAGTGCCGCCGAGCGCTACTTAACCAGCCCATTATTTGCCAGTGTGTTTACCGAGCAGGAATTACAAGCTTAATCAGCACGATGCACTTTATTAAGGGCTGCTTTTGCAGCCCTTTTCTTTACAGTTGCAGAAAAAAAAGCCACACTGGATGCTGATTTTTTTACCGGATGCCATAGATGAAGCTACGCTGGATACTGCCACTTATGCTGTTGCTGGTTGCCTGCAGCGAAAGCACGCCAAAGGTAAACGCCCAGTGGGGCACACCGGAATATATCGCCACCCAGTTTTTTAATGCCCTGTATAACGAAAAAGATCTGGAAAAAGCCAAGCAGCTTAGTACCGCTGATTATGCCGCATTAATGGAATCTTACGGCAGTGTACGCCAGGTTAACCGCACCCTGATGAATATGTCGTTTGATACCGTAGAAGTGCGCGTTAACCGCAGCGGCGGCAACCTGCGTGAGCAATATGAAAATGAAGCAAAAATCGCTATTTTGCTTACCGGCAGCTACGACGGTAAGCAAGTTGACGAATTGCGGGTTGTTGAAGTAATTAAACACAATAACCGCTGGCTGGTTAAAACCGTGCAGATAGATAAATTCAGTAGCAGCGCGCGCTAAGCTTAAACCACAAGATTTAGTTTATACCACCAGCCTTAACGCTGAAAAAATGCCGCGATGCGCCGCTGGCACTCGTCACCGTTAAGTAAGCGCTGAAACTGCACCAGCTCTGTGGCAATAGTTTCCAGCGTTAGCGGCTGTACATTACGTTTTAACAGCGCTTTACTGCTTTGCACCGCATCGGCCGGTAACGCCGCCAGCTTCAGTGCTTTTTCCAGCGCCAGCGCACACACATCCGCACTGCTTACTACCTGATTAACCAGGCCCATCTGTGCGGCCTCAGTTGCACTGAAAGCTTCACCGAGCAACAAATACTGTGCCGAGCGCTGATACCCTGCCAGATTTGGTAACAGCACGCTGGAGCCTGCTTCCGGGCATAAACCCAATTGGGTAAACGGCAACTGAAAACGGGCGTTGTCCGCGGCATACACCAAATCGCAATGCAGCAAAACTGTTGTACCAATACCAATAGCTAACCCGGCCACTGCAGCCACCACAGGTTTAGGAAACTGCGCCAGAATATACAAAAACTGCACTGTCGGGTGCTGGCTGTTTAACTCACCGGCGCCGAGAAAGTCCTGCAGGTCATTGCCGGCACTAAAGCAGTCGGCACTGCCCTGCAGCAGCACTACCTTGACTGCAGGATCAGTTGCCGCCTGCATCAGGGCATTATTAAGGTCGCGATACATCTGCTGGCTAAGGGCATTCTTTTTTTGTGGCCGGTTCAGGCTAAGCTGCAGCACGCCCTGTGCAGTTTGTTGGGTAATGTCACTCATAAATTTCCGCCTTATTTACCTGCCACGCTACCTTCACGGCGCGGATCTGCAGCCCCCTGTAACCCCGATTCAGTAACCATTATGGCATGCAAGCCGCTGTTTAAATCCTGCAACTGTACTTTATAACCCATATCTTCAAGCACAGCCTGCTGTTTCTCCAGGGCGGTGCCTTTTTCCAGCGCCAGATAATCATTACGGTGGGTAATGCGTGGCAGGTTCAGTGCCTGCTGTACATCCAGATCCCAGTCCAGCACAGCCACTATACTTTGCGCAACATAGTTAATAATGCGGCTGCCACCGGGCGAGCCGATTACCAGCTTCAGTTTATTATTCTGGTCAAACACCATCATCGGCGCCATAGAAGAGCGTGGCCGTTTGCCACCTTCTACCCGGTTTGCTACCAGATGGCCGTCAATTTCTGGGCTTAAGCTAAAATCGGTCAGCTGGTTGTTCAGTAAAAAGCCCCCCACCATTAAGCCTGAGCCAAACACGTTTTCAATACTGGTAGTCATGCTTACGGCGTTGCCGTCGCTATCGACAATAGAAAAATGGCTGGTATTTGGCAGCTCCGGTGATTTAGCTGACAACAGCGGCGGCGCACCAGCTGGTGTGCCGGCCTCTGCGGCTAATCCGGCTTTATCTGGCGCTATCAGCTCTGCACGGCTGGCCAGATAATCCGGCGCCAGCATGCCCTCTACCGGTACAGCAACAAAAGCCGGATCGGCCAAATAGCGGTCGCGATCAGCAAAGGCCAGTTTTGCCGCCTGCGCCAGTATATGTGTGGCCTGCACACTGTCTGGCGCCACCTTGTTTAAGTCGTAATGCTGTAAAATACCCAGCATCTGCAATACGGCTACACCTCCGGAGCTTGGCGGAGCCATACCGCACACTTTATACACCCGGTAGGGTATGCACACGGCTTCAGGCTGCTGTACTTTATAATTGGCTAAATCGGCCACACTGAGCTTACCGGGGTTAACCGGCGCGGTTTGTACCCGCTCACTGATCGCTTTGGCCAATTCGCCCTTATAAAAGCCATCTGGCCCCTGTGCGGCTATGGTTTTTAACGTCGCGGCATAAGCCGGATTCTTCAGTATGCTGCCCTCAGCCACGGACTTATTATGGGGAAAGAAATACTGTTTTGATTCATAAAACTGCGATACGCCTTTATTCCAGCCCATCTCCAGCTGCCGTGCAGTACGTGAAGATACCGGGAAGCCCTGCTCAGCTGCAGCAATCACGTCGGTAAAGAGTTCAGCCCATGGCAATTTGCCATGCTGCTGATGCGCTTGGGCTAACATAGCGACAACGCCCGGCACACCTACGGATTTTCCGCCAACATAGGCTTCACGCCAGTCCATGGTTTTGCCGTTAGCATCGCGGAATAAATCAGCTGTGGCGGCTGCAGGCGCCATTTCACGGCCATCAAAGGTGGTAAGGTGCTGCTGTTTAGCTTGCCAGTGCAGCATAAATGCGCCACCACCAATGCCTGAGCTTTGCGGTTCTACCAAACCCAGCATCAGTTGGGTGGTAATAGCCGCATCCACTGCACTGCCGCCTTTTGCCAGCACAGCGCGGCCGGCTTCAGTTGCCATTGGGTGTGCTGATGACACCATATACTGCTTGCCACTAACCAGTTGCTGCTGATAAATGCCGGTAGCGGCTTCCGGCTCACGGTTTTCCTGTTGTGCAGTAGTTGCAAACACCGTTAAAGCACAAAAAATAAACGCAGTACGATACAAAGCTGAACGAGCAAACATAGTAAAAGAGATCTTGTAAAGAAGGTGCCTACACCCTAACCAGATAACTGGCTAAGATCAATAACCACCAACGCGGTTGAACCGGCTTTAGCATCAGTTTACCGCCAGAGCTGAAAGCCAAAAATTTTACTTGACGCTACAGCGCAGATCGTTTTGCATAGGCCGCCTGATAACTTAATGATGACACGAGCTTTGCGCCCATTACTGTCCACCAATAGCCAGCCCACTAATAGCCAACCCCACAAGAGCCACTTAACTGCTTATCTATTCCTGGCAACCGCGATGGTTTTACTGGCGATGCTGCCTGATAGCTGGCAGCAGGCATTACAATACAACCGGGCAGATATCAGCAATGGCCAGTACTGGCGCTTATTTACCGGCCATTTGCTGCACAGCAACCACTGGCATTTACTGATGAATCTGGCTGGTTTACTGCTGGCCATGCTGCTGCATGGCAGCTATTACCGCGGCAAAATGTTAACGCTGCAATGGCTGCTGTGTGGCCTGACAATAAGCCTGGCGCTGTATTATTACTCACCAGAGATCCATATTTACGTCGGTTTATCCGGCCTGTTGCATGCCATGCTAACGCTGGGCGCGCTAAAAGATATTCAGTTAAAACTGGGTACCGGCTGGCTTTTGTTGGGCGGGCTGATAGGCAAAGTCGGCTGGGAACAATGGCACGGCCCTGACGCTGAGCTGGCTGAGCTGATTAACGCCAGTGTTGCCACAGATGCGCATTTATACGGCGTATGCAGTGGCCTGTGTCTTGGTTTACTGCTGTATGTCTGGCAGCGCTCAGGCAAAAAATAACCAGGCTACCAGGCTGGCAGTTAAACAGTAATACAACATCGGCAGCAGTGTATAACGGATAATTTCACCCTCGCGGCCATTAAGCCCCACTACACTGGCCGCAGCGACCACGTTCACTACACAAATCATATTACCGGCGTTGGCCCCCAGCATTTGCAGTGCCAATACCAGTTGACGGCTAAGCCCCGCATCATCAGCCATTGCCTGCTGAAAACTGGCAAACATTAAATTAGAAAAGGTGGCCGAGCCGGCAATAAAAGAGCCTAAAGCCCCAACTAACGGCGCCATTAACAGCCAGATATCACTTAACCGGGTGGCGGCAAGCTCAGCCAGTGCCATAGGCATAGCCTCAAGCCCGGCGTTGTTAACACCGGATTGCAGAAAAATACGCACCATCGGCACCGCCGCGCACAATGCCACTAAAGACGGCCACAACATGCTGCTACTCTGGTGTAATGCCAGGCGTAAATGCTTTACGCTGCCGCGCTGAATAAACAGCGCCAGCAGTGCTGTCAGCACAAATAAAGAACCGGGTAAATATAGCGGCATAACACTGACGGAAATAGCCGAGCCAAAAATACCGGCCCAGACAATGCTGACACTTTGCAGCAAGGCTTTAAAAGGCAGCTCAGGTATGCGGCTTAACACCAGCAATAATGCCACGATAAGATAAGGTGACCAGGCGCACAGCAAACCAAATTGCGCCGGCTTATTTTGCTGCGCTACGCTCTGATGCACTGAGTTGTGCTGCAAACTGTTGGGTCCTGCAGCTGCGGTAACCGGCTCAAAAGCCGCAGGCAATAAAATGCCCCGCTTTGCCAGGGTGCACACTATCAACAGGCCGGTAAGCGCGCCCAGCACAGACGGAAACTCCGGCCCCAGCAATAAAGCAACCATATAGGCCGGCACGGTAAACGCCAAACCACTTAACAATGCAAAAGGTGCTATAGCAAAACCGGCTTGCCAGCTGGGCTGGCTGGCGAAAAAGCGGCAATACAATACCGACATAATAACCGGCAGCATGGACGCCACCATAATATCAATACTGATAGCACGCAGGGCTATTTGCTGCAGATCGCTGCTGCTAAGCTGCGGCACGCCCTGTGCCAACCCAACCAGTACCGGCGTACCCACAGCGCCAAAGGATACCGCGCAGGAGTCGGCAATCAGTGCCAGCACTACCGCTGCCATCGGGCTAAAACCTAAAGCAACCAGCAAAGGCGCAGCAATGGCTGCAGGTGTACCAAAACCAGCCGCCCCTTCCAAAAAGCTGCCAAACAGCCAGGCGATGATAATCAGCTGTACTCTTTTGTCTGTGCTTACCTGGCTAAAACCTTGTTTAATAACATCAATAGCACCGGTTTGCTGTAGCACTTTTAACAGCAAGATAGCGCCAAACACAATCCAGACAATGGTCAGCGCAATCACCAGCCCTTCAGCCAGCGCTGCGGCCATTTGCTGTATTGGCATTTGCCAGACCAGCCACGCCAGCAGCACTGAACACAACAAGCTAAGCGGCATGGCCTGGCGTGCCGGTAAACGCAGTAACACCAGTAGCACAAATACACTGAGTAACGGCATTAAGGCAGTAAGAAGTTGTAAACTGGTCATGCCCGCTCCGCTGGCTTTATCGGCTGTTGCAGTTTACAGATAGCAGCTTAGCGCAGTTTGATCCAGCATAAAAAACCAGCCTGCCAGAATAGTACAAAGTATTAAAACGGTGCTCTGGCAGTAAACTCCATCACCTGAGCGCTAAGCGGGTGCACAAAGCGGATGTATTCAGCATGCAGCATTAAACGCGGGCTTTTTGCGGCAATAGCCTGTGGCGCATACAAGGTATCACCCAGCATGGCATGGCCCAGCGCCAGCATATGCACCCGCAATTGATGCGATCGGCCAGTCACCGGTTCCAGTTTCACCCGGCTTTGATTGGTGCCAGCGTTATAACTTAACAGCTGATAGCGGGTTTGTGATGGCTTACCCTGTTGCGGGCATATTTTATACAGTGGCCGGCGTTGCTCATCGGCGGCTATGGCTAAATCAATCACCCCTTTGGCTTTAGCCAGCTTGCCTTCTACCACCGCAACATAATGTTTTTGCACAGTACGGGCCTGAAACTGCTTACTGATATCAGACAGCACTCTTTTAGTCAGCGGCAGGATCACCAGCCCGGAGGTATCGTAATCCAGCCGGTGCACCACCTCGGCAAAAGGAAATTCGCGCTGTACACGGCGGATCAAACAATCCTGATTTTGCGGATGCCGCCCCGGCACTGTCAGTAGCTGCGCAGGTTTATTCACCACCAGTAGCACATCATCTTCGTATACTATCTGGTATGGCTCGCTGGTTGCCGGCAATATTGCCAGATCGTCAGTGCTATTACTCATGGGGCTCTCCGTAGTTTTAACGGCGGCTATTATGCCGTAAAACCCCTTCGTCTGCTGGTTAAATTCGGCTAAGCTAAGCGCTTTGCCGCCAAAGCTGCCGCCTTATGACCGAACCTTTTGTATATACCCCGCCCGTTGAGCCCTGGCTTGAGGTGCTATATCAGGACAAAGATCTGATTGTGCTGAATAAACCCAGCGGTCTGCTGACTAACCCCGGCCGCGGCGAACATTTAGCCGACTGCCTGCTAAGCCGTGTACAGCAGCAATATCCACTGGCGCAACTGGTACACCGGCTGGATATGGCCACTTCCGGCGTGGTGGTTATTGCCCTGCGCCGCTCTAGCGAGCGGGCGTTAAAGCAGCAATTTGCTGATCGTACTGTCAGTAAGCGTTATCTGGCAGTGGTTTGGGGTACCCTGCAACAAGCCGAAGGCACTGTTGATATGCCGCTGATAGCCGACAGCAGTAATCCGCCCAAGCAGAAAGTGTGTTACAACCAGGGCAAAAACGCCATTACCCATTACCGGCTGTTGCAGCAATTACCTGATCGGGCACTGGTAGAGCTAAAACCGGTTACCGGGCGTTCGCATCAGCTGCGTATGCATATGCTGGCGCTGGGGCACCCAATACTGGGCGATGCGTTTTATGCCAGTTGTGCGGCCCTCAATGCTGCCCCGCGTTTATTGCTGCATGCCGCCACGCTGGAGTTAAACCAACCGTATAACGGCAAAAGGCTAAGGTTTGATGCCGATACTGACTTTGTCAGTGCTGCCGGCCAGCTAAACAGCGTATAAAAAAACGCCTCACAAGGAGACGTTTTAAAAGTATTAAGTATGAGGGCCGGGTTAACAGAGCAAGCTGCATACACTCGAAAAAAACGCCTCATAAGGAGGCGTTTTATAAGTGCTGAGTATGAGGAGGCTGGAAACCCGATCTGGTCGGCGCAGAGTGTCTGAGCCCTGCCGCAGGCATTAGGGCGAGTTGCTGCGGCGAGCCAGAGCGGGTATTGCGGCCGTATTGTTACAACATTATAAATTCTGCTCAAATAACTTATAAATACGGCGGTACTCATCCAGCCAGCTGCTTGGCTGGCGAAAGCCATGCGGCTCTACCGGGTAAATTGCCGTTTCAAAGTTAATGTTTTCCTGCTCAATTAACCGCTGCACTAACCGCACGACATCCTGAAAGAATACGTTGTCATCAACCATAGGCGCATTAATCAGCAAAGGCTTTTTCAGGCCCTGGGTAAAGTAAATTGGCGAACTGCGCTCATAGGCGATAGGGTCAATAGCAGGCGTATTAAGAATATTCGACGTATACGCATGGTTGTAATAGGCCCAGTCACTCACCGGACGCAGCGCAGCACCAGCCTGGAATAAATCCGGTTCGGTAAACAGCGCCATAAAGGTCATAAAGCCACCGTACGAGCCACCGTAAGTACCAATACGGTTACTATCAACATTAGCATTTGCCACCATCCAATTTACGCCATCAACCAAGTCTTCAATCTCTGGTGTACCCATGCGGCGGTAAATAGCGGTGCGCCAGTCGCGGCCATAACCTTTTGATGCCCGGTAATCCATATCCATTACCACATAGCCTTGCTGTACCAACAGGTTATGGAAGAAAAACTCACGGAAATAACCCGACCAGCCCATATCACTGTTTTGCAGATAACCGGCACCATGGTTAAAAATAACGGCGCGGCGTTTTTCGCCCTGCTGGTAATCGGCCGGGTAATACACTTTAGAAAACACTGGCTGTTCGCCATGGCTGGAAGGTACCGCAACGATCTGCGGTGCTACCAGCGGTAACTGTTTAAACTCTGCCGATATGGTGTCAGTCAGGCGTTTAACTTCGGCGCCCGGTACAGCATCAGCCACGTACAGCTCTTCCGGCATCAGGTTGGTGGAATGGCGCAGTAACAGTTTTTGTTCGTCTGGCGACAGCGTAAAGTCGGTGCTGCCACCCAGTTTGGTTAACTGTTCAGTGTTGCCATTGGCTAATACCGCACGGTACACCTCGTAGTTGCCCGGGTGCGCCACGTTAGCTTTAAAGTAAATAAACTGGTCATCACTACTAAGCACCGGATCGCTGACTTCAAAAGTACCGCTGGTCAGTTTTTTAGCTTTGCCTTTCAGCGGCTTAACATATAAATGAGAGTACCCGGATTCTTCTGACAGATAGTACAGGCTGTCAGTGTTGTTTAACCAGCCGTAGTCGTTAAAAGAATAATTAATCCAGGCGGTGTCATGTAACCTGTGCTGTGGCACCAGTGTTTTTTTCTGCAAATCGACGGTGGCTATCCAGCGGTCTTTGTTATCCAGCGCTTTAAGCATTAAGGCAACATGTTCACCGCTGCTGTGCCAGCGCATAGCGCTTTGCGTCCAGTACCAGTCATTCATCAGACCGATATCGCGGATCACCTTCTCGCTTTTGTATTTTTCACCCCGGGCTTTGGCATTTTCTGCTTTAACCTCAGCCAGCACATCTTCGTTATAGCCTGGCAGGCTGGTGTAGCTTAACTCACTGCTGCTGCCGTCTTTAAGGTTTAGCAGCAAAATGCGCTGCGCTGCAGGAATAACATCATTAACCCGCCCGCGCACCGGCTGTGCGGCGATATCACCGTTCGCGGTAATGTAATTTGGCATAATATCTTTGTCATTACGCTTACCGGCTTTGCGCACCGATACCAGCATATAGTCGGCCTTAGGTGACAAGCTGGCGCCAACTACCTGTAAATCTTTACCCAGATAAAACGCTTTGGGCGCCATGCTGGCGTTTTGCGCCTGTAACTGCTGCTGCGCGGCATAACGCTGTTCAGCATTTTTTTGCTCCAGCGCGACAAACTCAATCAGCTTGTGCTGCTCTTGTGCCAGATAGCCTTTGGGCACAGCCGGTGCTTTGGGGCTTTCGGCCAGTTGCAAGTTAGCCAGCTCAGTGCGGTTGCCTGAGGCCAGATCGATAGCGTAGTAAGTCCAGCCTTCGCGGTATGCGATACGGCCATCGAGCAAAAATAGCGGATCTGCCTGTGCAGCGCTGTCGCGGGTTAGCTGGATTAATTCAAAGCTTGCCATGCGGCGCACAAACAGATTGCCTTCAAAAATATAGGCCTGCAGGCTGCGATCTTTATTGTAAACCGCGCTGGCACTGCCTATCTGGTGCTGGCTGGCTACTGCTACCTGTTCACCATTGCCTTGTGTGGCCAGCGGCCGGACAAACCAGTCGCGCAGTTCGTTGCCTTGCTGCTTGCGTTGATAAAACACCTGCTGGCTGTCAGCACTCCACAGCGCTTGCTCTGGCTGGCGGCCAAGCCAGTCAGGGTCAGCCATAATCTGCTCCATGCTCAGTTTGATACTGGCATCGCCATTAAATGCCTGCGGTACGCTGATAGCTGCTGTTTGATAAGTTTGTGGCTCGGCTTTTCTGGCCTGCAACGGGCTGGTTAGCACTAAGCTGCACAATGCGACAGCCAGCACTGAATGACGGATCTTAGTCATAGCGGGTTTCTTATAGTAGTAAAAGACGCTCTGTTATACAAAGAGCGCTGCTGTAACGCAACTGACACACCAACAGATGCGGCTGACAGCAAAGCAGATAAGATTAACAGACAGAAAAAAGCCGGCCTGAACCAGACCGGCAAATACAGCGTGAATAACAAGTATTCGAACAGCTGTGGAGAAGTTAAGCGGCTATTTTAGCGCTGATTTCAGTTAAACGGGCGGTTGCTGCGGTAAGTGCCGCCTGCTGTGCGTCCGTTCCCATATTAAGGCCTTCGGCATAAACAAAATGCAGATCCTTTAAACCAACGAAGTTAAAAAATGTTTGTAAAAACGGAGTCTGGCTGTCCAGCCCGGTACCCTGATAAATACCACCACGGGCGGCAAAAATTACCACTGGCTTATCATCCAGCAAGCCAACCGGGCCCTGCTCAGTGTACTTAAAGGTAATACCAGCACGCGCTACCCGATCAAGCAAGGCTTTTAACTGTGACGGTATACCAAAGTTGTACATTGGCACGCCTAAAACAATCACATCTGCCGCTTTAATACGGGCAACAATGTCGTCAGAGATAGCGGCCAGGCGTTGCTGCTCGCTACTGCGCTGCTCTGCCGGTGTCATCCAGGCTGCCATTTCTGCCATTTCCAGGTGCGGTACCGGTGTAGCGTTTAAATCCAGGGTGTCCAGTTTAAAGCTGCCTTTTGGCAACTGGGCAATGAATTGTTGGGCTAACTGAGCCGAGTGACCTTTGTCACCGCTAATAGAACTGTTAATCAGTAAAATATGTTTCATGATCGTCTCCCTTTGTTAGTAAGCTCATAATAAAGTATTTTTTTAGGAAGAAAATCAGAATAAAACGCACATACCTTTCTAATTTTTAATTTGTTTAAATAGCAATCCAGTACAGCTTCCACCGCGTAAATATGGCTACACAGCAGCAATGCCGGTAACACCGTAACCAGGAACATAAAACATGTTGAAGTTAGCCAAGGTACCAAGGCATGATAGGGTCCCCCCGCCAATACCGGATACTCAAGCCTCTATGACAAGGCAAGAAATTACCAATAATAACTGGGAAGAGGCACTCACTTTTGTCGCCCTGCAGCGTGATCGCAGTGCTTATGCTGAACTATTTAATTATTTTGCACCAAGGCTAAAAGCTTTTGGCATGAAAATGTTTGGTAACGAGCAGCAGGCGCTGGAAATGGTGCAGGACACCATGCTGAATGTCTGGAAAAAAGCGGCACTGTTTGATGCATCGCGCGGTTGTGCCTCTACCTGGATTTTTACCATTGCCAGAAATGTGCGCTTTGACATGCTACGCAAAAAGCAAAGCCGCAAAGATGATGTCAGTGCTGATGATCTATGGCTTAACGGTGAATACCCGGAGCAGGAAGCCGACAACGACGCATCACAATGGGATACCCAGCTGCTGATGGATAAACTGGCACCGCACTTTACCAGCCTGCCGCCGGCGCAGCGCGAGGTAATGGAAAAAGTATATTTGCAGGAAAAATCGCATCAGGAAGTATCGGATGAATTGGCGATCCCACTGGGTACAGTGAAATCACGCATCCGCTTAGCGCTGGACAGATTAAGAGAGGCATTAGATGGCGCACGCAATTAAGTTTCATCCCGGCATGTCATTGCTGGAACAACATGCCGAAGGCACCTTAAGTGCCGACGTAGCGCTTGCCGTTGCAGCGCATATTGACCTGTGCCCACATTGCCAGCAGCTTAGCCGTGACATTACCGCTGATCTGGCGTGCCAGTTGGCACAGCAACCGGTTAAAACCAACTCTACCGACTGGCAGCAAATGCTTAATGACATTATGGCGCAGCCGCAATTGTCTAAACAGGTAGCTGCCGGGCAATCGCAATTGTCTGCACAGCATGCTGAGCCCATCATAGTTAACCAGCGCGAGTTTGTTTTGCCGCGTGCTTTACAACGCCTGGCAGCAAACCATGGCAAATGGTTGCATCTGGGTGGTATAGCAACGGCAAAATTGCCGGCAGGCAACGATTATCATGTATCGTTACTGTATATCAGTAAAGACACTGAAGTCCCGCAGCACACTCATCTGGGGCTGGAGATGACATTAGTGCTGGCCGGTAAAATTGTTGATGAAAACGGCGAATATAAAGCCGGTGATTTGCTGATTAACTCACCGGACGATACCCATACACCGCGCACTATGGCAGACGAAGATTGCTTATGCCTGTCGGTACTAAGTGCGCCGTTAAAGTTTAAAAAAGGCTTAACCCGGTTATTAAACCCGCTACAGCAGTTCTTTTACTAACCGCCGTTCCCGATTAACGCCAGCAACTGCTGGCGTTTTTTTCACAGCTGTTTTAACACAACAGTGCAGTTCCACCTTTAAGATTAAATACCTGTTTAAAGCCTAAACGCCCCAGCACTTTGCAGGCCACCAGGCTACGGTTACCTGAACGGCATACCAGCAACAAAGCCTGGTCGCTGTGCAGCTGTTGGTGAATAACGGCGTCAGCCAGCTTGGATAGCGGAATTTCCTGCACCTTGTGCTGTGCCAGATAAGCGGCCGGTAGATACTGTGCCAGGGCACCGGCACTTTGCTCATGCGGCTCACGCACATCAACCACCTGCATTTGCGGCCGTTGTTGTAAAAAGCCGGCCAGGTGCTCTGGCACAATCACATCAGTGGCATCAGACAAACTTACCTCAACCAGGCCACAAAAATAGCTGCTGGCCTGCTGTAATGTTACGGCTTGCTGCTGCAACTGTGGTTGCCATTCGGTTTGCGGCTGATTATTTAGCAGTGCCTTGATCAGCGGCTGCTCTGTTGCTGCCAGTGCCAGGCTGGTAAAAAAGCGTTGCGCGTAATCATGGCTGGATAACAACAACGTCTGCGGCCCTACTTTGCCAGCCAGTAGCCGGATGCTGTTTGCCAGTGCTGAAATATCGCCGCCGGGTAAATCGGTGCGGCCCACTCCACCTGGCAGTATCACATCACCGGTAAAGGCACATAGCAGCTGTTGCTGTTTGTGCAGCAAAATACTCACCGCCTCAGGCGTATGGCCCGGTGTGGCCAGCCGGGTTAACTGATAAGGCCCAAGCTGAATTTCAGCGCTGTGTTCAGGCCAGCCTAATACATCACAGCCGCTACCGGCGCAGGGATTACCCAGCAAGGTTAATAATTCTGTGCGTGCCGACTGATGATCCTGATGTAAATGAGTATCCAGCACGGCTTTTAACTGTAAACCCTGGCCCTGAATAATATTGGCTATACGCCCGGCCAGCGGCAATACCGGATCTATCACCAGCGCTTCGAGGCTATCAGGGCAGATCAGTACATAACTGCACAAGGCTTCATGCTTTAGCTGCAGTAAGCCGCGGGCATGAATTTCCAGTGTCGGTGTAGCGTCGGTCAGCACCAGACAATGCTTAGATACCACTGCTTTAAGCGCACTAATAGCCTGGCAGGCGTGCTCACATTCCGCTTTGGTCATCGCCGGGCCAAAGGATAAGCGGATAGCGCCCTGTGAGCGCCAGCTGTCCAACCCCATGGCATCAAGCACAAAACTGCTGGGCACTTTAGAACTGCAGGCCGAACCCGAACTTACCCGAATACCGGCCGCATCAAACAAATCCATAATGTCTTTGCTGTAAAAACCCGGCACCGAAAAATTAATCGTAGTGGGCACCACATGCGGTATATCGCTGTTAAGCACCAAAGCAGGAAACACCTGCTGCAATGCCGCAATAAGCTGCTGCCGGTATTGCCACAATGTGCCTTCAGTTTGAAACGCAGAGCCGCTGGTTTTGGCAAGTTCAGAAAAAATGGCATGCAAAGCGGCGATACCGGGCAGGTTTTCGGTACCAGAGCGTAAACCACTTTCCTGGCCGCCACCGGCAATAAACGGCTGATAAGGCGTGTTTTTACGCACATACAAAAAGCCGATGCCTTTAGGCGCGTACAGTTTATGGCCACTAAAGGGCGCGTAGTCAATGCTGGTATCGGCAATATTCAGCTGCATTTTACCCAGCGCCTGCACACAATCTACCATCCAGTAAACTTGCGGGTTAACGCTGCGGATCAGTTGCTCCAGCGCCACCAGATCCTGCTTTACGCCGGTTTCATTATTCGCCGCCATAGTGCAAATCATCACCGCAGAGGCCAGATTAGCGCGGATAAAGTCGCTGTCGAGCACACCATGCTGATCCACCGGAATGGCCTTTACCGTGGCATCAAGCTGCAATACCCGGTTCCAGTGTTTCAGGCTTTCCGGCACCGCTTTATGCTCAGTAGCGCCATACAGCAATAAGGTTGCTGCACCGGTTTTGCCCTGCGCCCGGGCCGCCATTAACGCCGAAACAATCGAGGTTTGAATACCCTCTGTCGCCCCTGAGGTGAACACAATGTCACCACTGCGGGCACCGATTAACTGCCGGGCCAAAGCGCGGGTGGTTTCCAGTTCTGCTTTGGCTTTAATACCGGTAGCGTGGCTGCTGCTGGGGTTACCATAGCCACGCTGCATCGCATGCATTGCTGCCTCTGCAGCTACCGGCAGTACCGGTGTGGTAGCATTGTTATCCAGATACACTTCTGTATGCGCCGCGCCTTTCATAGCATTTGCCTCTGCCTGTTATAACTAAAAAGAATATGTTATTCCGCACAATAATAACTGGCTGACAGGCACAGCTCAAGCGCCAATAGCGCATTAAATAACAAACCGCCCGAAGGCGGTTTGTGTTTAGCTGTTTATTCAACCAGATCTTTGGGGATCTGCGGCCGTAACTCTGACCAGACTAAGCCGCTTTCTTTACCGTATTTACGTACGGCAAACACCACTTCGTCAAACTTACCGTTTTCAGCATAAAGTTTGATCTGGTGGTAATATTTACGCGCTAGCTCACGTGCTTTGGGGTGCGAAAAGTAAAAACGGGCAATCTTATTATACAGACCGCGAAAGCCGTTTAAAATCAGCACGTAAATACGGTTAGCAGAATGCAATGCCAGTTCGTGGTTTAAATTGTAGTCAAACTCGGCAAATGCCTCGGCGGTGTCTTCCAGCGCTTCAGCACTGGCAAACAGTTCTACTACCTGCTGGGCGTTGTTTTTAATCGCACCACGGATATAAATCGCGCTGATATTAGTACGGGCAGATAATAAATCATCTACCAGTTTTGGCATTTGGTCTTCGTCTAACCGGGCCAACGTCTCCAGAATGTTTAAACCTGAGGTTTCCCAGTAATTATTTACCTTTGTCGGTTTACCATGTTGAATGGTTAACCAGCCGTCACGAGCTAAACGCTGTAATACTTCACGCAAAGTGGTACGGGTTACGCCTATCAGTTCAGACAATTCACGCTCTGCTGGTAATATAGAACCAGGAGCAAATTTTCCGTTCCAGATCGAGTCAACAATATACTCTTCAGCAAACCCGGCCGGGCTTTGTGCTTTAATCAGATTAGTCATGCGGATCTGTCCGTCTTTTTGTTCAGAAAAAAAGTTGACTGATTGTACCAGAGCGCCAACAGTTAACAAGCCACCCTTCTAAATTAGCCCGACACCGCAGCCGGATTGTGCATTACGCTTAAATACCGTAGATTAACCGCAGCTGAAGAAAACTCCCGTTAGAAGGATAAGAAATGCTACAAAAAATCAAACGTTTATCAATGCAGCGCTGGGGTTGGACGCTGCTGATATTATCCTGCCTGGGGTTATTAGCCAGCGCACTGTATTTTCAGTACGGGCTAAACCTACAACCTTGTATTAAATGTATTTATATCCGCAGTGCTTTTGTTGGTGTGTTACTGGCCGCCATTATTGGTTTACTGGCGCCTGCCAATGCCTTGTTCAGGCTGCTGGCTGTGTTCGGTGTGCTTGCTGCTGCCGGTTTTGGCATTATGCAAGCCAATGAACTGCTGCACATTGAGCAACTGCTGGCAGAAGGCGGCTTTTTCAGTTGCGCGCTGTTTGCTGAGTTCCCTACCTGGATGCCGTTGGATCAATGGCTGCCAACGGTGTTTGAACCCACCGGCAGTTGTGGAGATACCAGCTGGCAGTTTTTAGATAAAAGCATGGCGTTCTGGAGTGCGGTATCGCTTTGGATCTATGCCGTAATAGCAGTAATACTGCTGCTAAGCCAGCCGGTACGGATTAGCAATAACCCTTATCGCGATTAGTAACCAGAGCACGAACCGGTTTGCCCACGCCAACACGCCGTAGACCCCTCCCTGGGGGCTCGACTCAGGCATCCATGCCTTCAACGGTTGGCTTAGGGCAAGCCGGTTCTCCTCTTAGCTAAGTGCAGGATAATCGGTATAACCCTCAGCGCCGCTGGCATAAAACAGCTCTGGCTTAGGCGTATTTAATGGCGCATCTTTGGCAAAGCGCTGCACTAAATCCGGGTTAGCAATATAAGGCACACCAAAGGCTACCGCATCTGCCGTACCTGCTGCCAGGGCAGCGTTAGCAGACGCTTTATCAAATTTCTCATTGGCGATATACACACCAGCAAATTGCTGTTTCAGTTGCGGCCCCAGGCTGTCATCGCCCTGTGCTTCACGGGCGCAAATAAAAGCGATACCACGTTTGCCTAACTGCTGTGCCACATAACCAAAGGTATCGGCACGGTGCGAGTCGCCCATAGTGTGCGCATCGGCGCGTGGTGCTAAATGCATACCCACCCGGCCAGCGCCCCACACACCAATAACGGCATCGGTGACTTCCAGCATTAAACGGGCACGGTTTTCAATACTGCCGCCGTAGTTATCGGTGCGTTTATTGGTGCTGTCCTGTAAAAACTGATCCAGTAAATAGCCGTTGGCACCGTGAATTTCCACGCCGTCAAAACCGGCTTTTTTCGCATTCTCTGCCCCCAGGCGGTAGGCTTCAACAATACCTTTAATTTCGTCAGTTTCCAGCGCGCGCGGCGTAACATAGGCTTTTTTCGGCCGCATTAAACTAACGTGACCCTCTGCAGCTATGGCGCTGGGGGCAACCGGCAACTGGCCGTCTAAATAATGCGGATCAGAGATACGGCCAACATGCCATAATTGCAGCATTATACGCCCGCCGGCGTTATGTACTGCAGCCGTGATTTTTCGCCAGCCGACAACCTGTTCATCTGACCAAATACCCGGCGTATCGGGGTAACCCACACCCATTGGCGTTACCGAAGTGGCCTCGGTTAGAATAAGCCCGGCACTGGCGCGCTGCACATAGTATTCTGCCATCAGCTCATTGGGTACCCGGCCCTCACTTGCACGGCAGCGGGTTAATGGCGCCATAATAATGCGGTTGGGTAACTGTAAGTCGCCTACTTTTATCGGGTCGAATAGCGTTGTCATAATATAATCCTGTGTGGTTAAACTGTTGTTTAATTAAGGCTTGTTACTTAGAGCTGGCTGCTGATCTGTGCCAGAAACTGCTGGATCAGCACCTCATCCCGTTTAAAAAAATGCCACTGCCCTACTTTCTGGCTACTAATAGCACCAGCCCGTTGCAAAGTAGCCAAATGGGCTGACACCGTGCTTTGCGACAAGCCGGTTTTACGTTCAATTTTACCGGCGCATACGCCTAAGCTAAGCGGGTGATCCTGATCAGCAAAATACTGCTCCGGCGTTTTTAGCCAATGCAAAATATCGCGCCGTACCGGATGCGCCACCGCCTTTATCAGGTCATCGATTTGTTTTGGGTTAAGTTCCGTCATACGCTCATCTTTAATTTATATATCGCGATGAAACGATATATACGGTTAGTGCAATAGCATTTCAAGGGCAGGGTTTAAGTTAAATTAGGATTTGCAAAATTAGCTGGCCAATAAGGTGGTCAGAGTGTTCGCTTTTCCATTAAAAAGTTCGTTAGCACTACACCGCGCACTTCTTTTTGCTGCTGCCTTACCACTTCAAAACCGTAGTGCTGAAAAAATGGCTTAGCGGTAATGCTGACATCCGCGTAAAAGCGTTTTACGCCATAGCGTTTGCCGGTTTTTAACAGGTGCTTCATTAAGGCTTTACCCACGCCCTTTCCCTGATACGCCTGATGGCAAAAGAAAAAGTCGATATAGCCATCCGTTTGCACATCGGCAAAGCCAACAATTTCTTCGTTGTACAGTGCAACAAAAGGTTCACTTTGCATAATACGCGCCGCCCAGACATTAGCGTCATAACGCTGTGGCGCCCAGGCTTCGCGCTGCTCAACGCTGTAATCGCGCTGATTGACGTTATGCACAGTGCTATAAAACAGCTCGCGCAGTAGCGGCTCTTCGCCGGGTTGGTAGGGTCGAATGTGGTACATTATTTATGTCTCTGAAAAAACCGCTGGCAGCATAGCAGAGCAGCCTGCTGCAGCCTATGCCCCGGCAGGATTTTGTCTTAGCGTTGCCGTGGCTTTAGCTTCGCCAGGCCCGCTTAACCGACCTGAATTTTGGTGTCGGCATAGCGGGTTTTACGCTGTTTGGGTGTAGCAAGGAAATAGGCCAGCGTTAGCGGCCCCAGCCTTCCGGCAATCATCAGAAAGATAATGACACACTGGCCCGGCACACTGAGGTTGCCGGTCAGGCCTCTGGATAACCCTACGGTGCTAAGGGCCGACACTGCTTCAAAGGCGATATCCAGAAAAGGGGCTTTTTCCAGCGCGGTTAATACAAAAATAGCGATAAACACCAACGCCATAGAAACAAATGTCAGCGCCAGTGCCTTCAGTACCTGTGCATTAGGTATAGTGCGCCTGAGCAAGGTCACATCATCACGGCGGCGTAAAAAAGCATAAGTTGCCATAATTAAAATAACAAAGGTGCCCAGTTTAATACCGCTGGCGGTACTGAGCGAACCACCGCCGATAAACATCAGTAGTAAGGTCAGCACGTTGCTGGCGTCTGTCATCTGGCTGTAATCCAGTGTGTTAAACCCTGCTGTACGCGGCGTTACCGCCTGAAACCAGGCTGCCAGTGCCTGATCTGTTAGCGACAAATTAGCCAGCGTAGCCGGGTTATTTGCCTCCAGTATCCACAGCAGCAAAAAGGCGATGACATTGATAATCAGCGTAGATAACAGAACAATACGGGTATTCACACTGAGTAAACGCCAGCGCTGTTGTTTTTTCAGATCGATCAGCACGGTAAAACCGATACCACCAATAATAAACAAGCTGCTGATAATCATAGTCACCGCAATATTACCGGCATAAGGCATCAGGCTGTCGCTGCTAAGCGCAAAGCCAGCATTATTAAAGGCCGATATAGTATAAAACACCGCATGCCAGCTTGCCGTGGCCAGGCCAAGCTCGCGATACCATGTCAGCGTTAGCAGCAAAATACCGGCCAGTTCAATAACCACAGAATACAGCAATACCGCTTTGGCAATTTGTACCACCTGCGCCAGGCTGGTTTGGCTCATGGCTTCCTGGGCAATTTTTTGCTGTGTCAGGCCAATTTTTGCGCCCAGGCTAATTACCGCCACCACGGCAAATGTCATAAACCCTAATCCACCGGCTTGGATCAGTGCCGCAATAACCAGTTGGCCAAATAACGTAAAATGCGTACCGGTGTCCACCACCACCAGGCCGGTTACCGTTACTGCCGATGTCGCAGTAAACAAGGCTTGTAGCAGGTTAAGCGGTGCCGTCGTAGCAGCGGGTAATGACAATAACAACGCGCCAAGCACTATCAGGCCGGCAAACCCCAGCGCTAACACCGCAGGTGGGCTTAGGCTTAGCGTGCGCGACGACAATGGCCTGTGGCGAATATAAGGCAGGTATTGCGGTAGCCAGTTTTTCATCAGCTTAGCTTAGGTGCCAGTGATTTAAGGATCTCAAGGCTGCCGGCCAGTATCAGGCTGTCATGGCGCTCTAACACAAAATCTGTTGCTACAGGTGATAGCAGTTTGTCACGTCGCTTAACCAACACCACTTTGACAAAAGCGGCGCCATCGGCCAATAACTCATTAATGCGATGCCCTTCAAGACGTGGGCTTACATCAATCTCAACCAGATACTGGTTATTTCCCAGCGCCATATACTGGCTTACCATAGGGTAGTTAAGCGCCTGCGCAACTTTAACGCCCATCTCCTCTTCCGGGTGAATAATCCGGCTTACGCCCAGTCGCGATAAAATCATATGGTGTGCTTTAGAGGTGGCTTTTACCCAAACCTGGCTAACACCGATATTTTTCAGGTTCAGCACACATAAAATGCTGGCCTCTAGGTTTTCGCCAATAGCTACCAGCACCGCATCACAACCGGCAATATCCAGTTCTTGCAGCGCCAGCTCATCAGTAGCATCGGCTATTACGGCATGGCTTAACTGATCTGCCAGACGGTTGATAAACTTATTATTGCTATCAATACCAATCACCTGATGCCCCAGGCGCATCAGTTCAAGTGATGCGGCGGAGCCAAACCGGCCCAGCCCTATTACTGCAAATTGTGCCATTTTAACTGTGCCACTATGAAAAATAGCCCGCATTAAAAACCCAAACCGGGCGGCTGTCTGCGGCTTCGTAGCAATCTTTATAAAATCTTTATATCCAAACGTTAAATCTTTAGAAAAGCTTTACAGCATCGCATACCCAAAATCGTTAGGCTTTAGCTACCCAACCGGCCTGACTGCAGTGCCTTATGTCGACCTACTCATACGCATTTACCGCTGCCGATAGCGGCAACCGGCATTTCTTCTACCGGGTTATTGGCTATTTACTGCTTAGCCTGAGCGGCGCACAACTGCTCACCACCGTTGTCAGCTTTAGCCTGGCCGACAAAGCGTTCTGGAGTTTCTTATTATCGGCCTGCATTACCGCCGGTGCCGGTAGCATGCTGGTTGTGCGATCTGGCGGCATGGTGCAGCTAAAAAAACGGTATTTGTTTTTACTCACCACGCTTTGCTGGCTGACGATTTGCGTGTTTTCGGCGTTGCCGCTGTACCTGAGTATTCCCGGCCTGAGTATTACCGATGCCTGGTTTGAAACGGTATCGGCCATTACCACTACCGGTTCTACCGTATTGAGTAGCCTGGATACCATGCCAAAAGGCGTATTATTCTGGCGCGCGCTACTGCAATGGATTGGCGGCATCGGTATTATCGTGATGGCGATTGCCATTTTACCGGCCCTGAAAATTGGCGGTATGAAGCTGTTTAAAACCGAAAGCTCCGACATTTCTGAAAAAATCCTGCCGCGTAGCAGCAGTTTGTCGGCTTATATTCTGCTGGTGTATTTAAGCATCAGCGTGGCGGCTGCCCTTAGCTACGCTATTGGCGGTATGTCGTGGTTTGATGCTATTACCCATGCCATGACGTCAGCTGCCACCGGTGGTTTTGCTAATTATGATGCCTCGTTTGGCTACTTTAATGACAAGCCCTGGCTGCTATGGCTGGCCAGTTTATGGATGGCAATGGCAGCGCTACCCTTTGTGTTGTTTGTTGGTATGGCCAAAGGTGATAAATGGGCTTTACTACGCGATCCACAGGTAAAGGCATTTCTGGCGGTAGTGCTGGCCGTTACACTGATGCTAACCTTATATCAGATACAGCATCACGACAGACCCTGGCAGGATGCCCTGACACACACCCTGTTTAACGTGGTGTCGGTGATCACCACTTGCGGTTATGCCTCAGAGGATTACTCCGCCTGGGGCAGTATGGCGCTAGTGCTGTTTTTTTACCTGACCTTTAGTGGCGGCTGCTCTGGTTCAACCTCAGGCGGTTTAAAGATTTTCCGTACCCAGCTGGCCGGTTATTTATTGTTGAAACAATTAAATTTGCTGATCCACCCCAATGCTATCTGGACACAAAAATATGGCAGCAAAAAAGTAGACGACGCATTGCTTGGTGCAGTACTGGCGTTTGCCTTTGTTTATTTTGCTACCATAGCCATACTGGCATTGGTGCTGTCGATGTTTAATCTGGATTTTGTTACCGCGCTTACCGGTGCAGCTACGGCTGTTAGTAATGTTGGTCCCGGTTTGGGTGATATTATCGGCCCGGCCGGTAATTTTGCCTCTTTGCCGGATGGTGCAAAATGGAGTTTAACCCTGGGTATGCTACTGGGGCGGCTGGAAATTTTAACTATGCTACTGTTATTTACGCCTATGTACTGGCGCTACTGAGTTGATACCACCAATGAAATTAATGCAAAGCGGGCATTATGCCATGTGGCAGCTATTACTGCTGGCGCTTGTTGTTCCGCTGCTTATTGCGCTGGCATTGCTACCTGCCAGAGCATTACTCACAACCACAGATGTGGCCATGCTGCAACTGCTGTGGGTAACCTGGGTAGCGCAGCAGGCCGGGCAGCGCTGGGCCATTATTACCACCATTAACAGCGTGCTGCTGCTGGACTTTCTTTTTGTAGCCCCCTACTACACCTTATATGTGCACCAGGTTGACTATCTGATCACCTTTATTGTGATGCTACTGCTGGGCATTTTTATTGGCAGGTTATCCGGCCGTTTGCGCGTTGAACTGGCACGGGCGAAAAAACATATGCGTCAGCGCCAGTTGCTGGCCGGTAAAACGCGCCAGGCCCGGATGCAGGCAGAGCTTGAACACAGCCGCGCCATGATGCTGCGCTCTATCTCGCATGATTTACGCACACCGCTGGCCACCATTATGGGCGCCTCCAGCATGCTGGCAGATAAAGAACTTAAGCTTAGCGAAGCAGAAGTACATGAGCAGGCCGGCAATATTTACCGCCAGAGCAGCCTGCTTAGCGAGCACTTTGACAAAGTCATGGAGCTCAGCCGGGTGCAGCAACCGCAAAGCACTATGCAGGTAGAGCTAGTTGCCGTTACTGATGTCATCTCAGCCGCCATTGCCAGGCGGGCCGCCTTACTGGCCACGCAGCCGTTTGATGTGCAACTTAGCTCAGCCGACTGTTTTGCCGACGCCAGCTTGCTGGAAATCGCCCTGGCGAATATGCTGGAAAACGCCGTAAAACACGGAGTGGCGCCGGTTAGCATTGGTTTTACCCGGCAAAATGGCCATTTTTTGCTAAGTGTCAGCAATGCTGCAGGACCTAAACGCAACGTACAGCGCGACAGTGGCACCGGCCTTGGCACCGCTATTTGCAAAGCGGTAATGCACTTACACAACGGCGACTTTAGTTTGCAGCACGACACCGAACAAGCCACGGTTACCGCTTTGCTACGCTGGCCGCTAACCAGTAACAATGGAGTACAGCATGGCTGAAACGATACTGGTGCTGGAAGACGACCCGGCAATGCAAAGCTTTCTTAGTACCTTGCTTAAAACCCAGCAGCATCAGGTGTATAGCTTTAGTGAAGGCATCGCCGCTTTGCAGCATTTGGTGCAACAGCCGGTAGATTTAATTTTGCTGGATTTAGGCCTGGCAGATATGGACGGTCAGCTCTGGTTGGCGCAATTACGCAGTTGGTGCGACACGCCGGTAATAGTCATCTCCGCCCGCCACCGTGAGCAGGACAAAGTGCAGGCGCTGGATAACGGCGCTAACGACTATGTCACCAAACCCTTTAGTGCGGCAGAGCTGCTGGCACGCGTTCGGGCGAACTTACGCCATAATACGCCACAGCAGCAGGCATTCAGCTTTGGTAATATCAGGCTGGACCCGGTGCTACGCCAGGTTAGCCGCGCCGGTGCTGAAGTACACCTGACCAAAACCGAATATGATATTTTGCTTTTGCTGATGCGCCATGCCGACAAAGTACTAACCCACAACCAGATCCTGACTCAGGTATGGGGTAAAACCTATACCGACCGGCCGGAATATGTGCGGGTGCATATGGCACAGCTACGGCAAAAACTGGAAGACACCCCGGCCGCGCCGGTATATCTGAAAACCGAGCCTGGTGTGGGCTACCGGTTAAAAGTGTAAAACGAAAAAGCCCTGCAATGCAGGGCCTGATTTAGAACATGAAACGGCTTACAGAATAGCTAACAGCTCTACGTCAAAGATCAGTGCACTGAACGGTGCGATGGCATTGCCAGCACCGCGCTCGCCGTAGGCCAGATCGTGCGGGATATATAAACGTAACTTAGCGCCTGGTGACATCAGCTGCAGTGCCTCTGTCCAGCCGGCAATAACACCTGATACCGGGAATTCTGCCGGTTCGCCGCGCTGGTAAGAAGAGTCAAACACAGTGCCGTCAATTAAGGTACCGTGGTAATGCGTGCGTACCGTTGAATTGCGTGTTGGTTTTTCACCTTCCGCCGCTACCAGTACTTCGTACTGCAGGCCAGAAGCGGTTACGGTAACTTCAGCACGTTTGGCATTTTCAGCCAGGAAAGCTTCACCGGCACCGGCTAATAATTCCGCTTTCTCAGCTTGTTCTGCTTGCATACGCTCGCTGATCACACCAAAGGCGGCACGAATTTGCTCGTCGCTTACCGCAGCTTCCTGTTCGGTATAGGCGGCGATAACACCGGCTGCAACGGCGTCAATATCTAAGCCGTCAAACGGGTTGTCGGCCAGTTGCTGGCCCATTTGTAAACCAATACCATAGCTGGCGTGCTGTTCAAGCGTTGTATATTTATCTGACATGAGTTCCACTTATGCTAACGAAGCTTAATGCTTCGGGTTAAAAAGTGCGCCTATGCTATCGCAAAAACGCGCGAATGTCTTGCCACCTCATACTGCCAGTTGCTGTATCCGCAGCCAGATAGCATTAACATGCTGCTGGTCTTGCTCTGTCAGCTCGCCATTGGCTATCGCCTGTGTCAGGGTACTGCTAACCTGGGTTATGACATCGGTGGCGGTAAAAGGCTCAGCCGCTACCTGCAAGGTACCTACGGCTAAATCGAAATGGCCCCGCAGGTAACCAGAGGCAAATAACTCGTCATCGGTAGCAACCGGCACTAAGGCATCAAACAAATCGGCGGCAGCGTCGATAAACTGCTCTGGTACTGATACTGCTGTCATATTACTTTTCATCCTCGTACCCTAAGCGGTACATTACGTAGTCGTTATAGCCGGTAACTATATTAATTAAACCGGTAAGCTGCTGATCCAACTTTGCATCACCGGTATCGGCCAGTAACGGCCTGCCCTCAAGCTGTTGCAGTTTGGCTTTAGCGGCAATCAGTACAATATTGTCGCGGCCAATGGCGCGGATAACGTCGGGCGATAACTGCTGATTACCGCGGCCAAACACATGGCCCTGGCCACCAATTAAGGTGATCACCAATTTGCTCGGGTAGCCCTGCACCAGTTCAAGCAGCTGCGCTGCGCTAACATCTCTGGCAATCAGCGCGCCGTTTTCTACCACATCGACACCAAGCAGCGTGTTATCCAGCCCAAGCTCACTCATCACCGCCGCTACGGTAGAGCCAGAGCCCATTACATAGCGCACGTGGTCTTCCATTTGCGCAGCAACGTAAGCGGCTAAATCGGCCAGCACCAGCTCTTCAGACTCGCGCCCGCCCATTTTCACGCTTTGCACATAGCGCAACTGCGCCGGTATGCGCATTTCACCAAAACGGCGGGCTTTTACCACACCATCGCGAAATGCCTGCTCGTCAATATCCATTACCGCTGCTTCACTAAGTGACACCAGTTCTCCGGCGATCAGTTTAGCCATAAGCTTGCCGGCAGCCTGTGGCGATATGGCATAAACGCCGGAGTGAATTTTTACCCCGGCCGGAATGCCCAGCACTGTAGTTTGCTCACCCACCGCAGCGCAAATATTGCGCGCTGTGCCATCGCCACCGGCAAACAGCAAAATATCTACGCCCTTTTCGGCCAGTAACCTGGCGGCGTGTTCAGTATCTGCAGCGGTTGATGGCGACGTTTGTGGCTGACAGATCAGCTGATAATTCAGCCCCAGAGCATCACACACACTCTGCCCCATCGGGCCTGCCACAGTGAGCACCTCAAACTTGTCACGCAGCGGCAGCAATTCTGTTAAGGCGGTATTTGTGCGGTTTATTGCCTGGGGTATGGCACCCAGCGCCAGTGCTTGCTCGGCCTGGCCGTCTGAACCTTTTAACCCCACGCTGCCACCTAAACCGGCCAACGGATTAATAATAAGCCCAAGCCGAAACAGATTTGCCATACTGCAATATCCTTTAGCACATCTCAAAAATGGCGGCTATTGTAATGCCTTCCCCTTTGCTTTCCCAGTCCTGCAGCGGCAATGCAGAAATAAAGCTGGGTAAAAACGGATATATTTCAACAACAAAATTGCGTAAGCCACAGCAGTCAGCTTTACTCATTAACATAGCCGGTAAAGCAGTTTTCTTATCAGAGGTAAATCGATGTTATTGAATTCCCTAAGATTTAAACTAACTGCCGGAGTAGCAATACTCATCGCCATTAGTATCGGCAGCATGACACTGATAGGCTGGTACTCCATGAGCAGTTCAAGCGAATCTGCCGTTAACAATGTACGCCAGTCTCTCGAACAAACGGCCCAGACCATTTTAGCGGCAGAGGCTGGTATAACTGCCCTGGAAACTGCCGCCCTGCTAAACCGTAATTATGATGTGGCTAAAAACCTCGCCAGTCTGATGGCCAATACCGCCCATGGCAGTGGCCAAACACCTTACAACCGTGAGCAGGTGCAAGCATTAGCCGGCCATTTGCTGCAAGCCAATCCTGGCATATCTTCTATTTACACCCAATACGAAGTAAACGGCTATGACAACCGTGATAGCGAATTTAATGCCACCAGCCCGCACAGCTCACAAGACGGCACCCTGGAAGTGTACTGGATCCGCGAAGCGTCCGGCCTGAAGTTTATACAAACGGAAGACCCGGGCATTAAGTACCTGGATAAGCGCAACGAGCTGGGCTTGCGCGAAGCCGAATGGTACCTGTGCAGCCGCGATGCGCTTAAACCCTGCCTGATGGAGCCATATATCTTTGAAATTGAACCGGGCAATAGTGCGCTGCTTACGTCGCTGGTGTATCCGGTGGTGACAAATGGCCGTTTTCGCGGTGTCGCCGGAGTAGATATGAATCTGCCGGTACTGCAGCAGGGCCTGATGCAGCAAGCCGGCACCTTGTATAATGGCAAGGCCGAACTGTACCTGTTAACCAGCCGCGGCATGCTGCTGGCCAGCAACCGTTTTGCCGATAAAATCGGCAGCGCCATGCCTGCATTGGATAACGCGTTGTATCAGCAACTGCAGCAGGCCGGCAGCGCCGTATTTGAATTTAACCAGCAGTTAATTATTAAAAGCCCGATCCGCATCGACGCCTCCGGTTCAGAATGGTTCAGCGTTATTGCAGTACCCAAAGCACTGGCGCTGCAAGCAGCCGACGAATTGTCAGCGCAACTGGCCGCAGATGGCCGCAGTACCACCCTGACCATGGTTGGTTTTGGCGTGCTGTTGCTGCTGGCAGTGATGGCGCTGCTGGCCATTTGGCTAAATGCCGCCACGCGGCCCATCGGCAGTATGAGCAAACTGATGCATCAACTGGCAGGCGCTGAAGGCGATCTAACCGTGCAGCTCTCAGCCAACAGCCACACTGAACTGAATGTAATGGCCGACGGCTTTAATGCCTTTGCCGCAAAACTGAGGGACATGATCCGCTCGTTAAAAGGTGCCTCCGCTGAGTTACAGCAACAGAGCCGGCAACTGGTAAGTACCATTGATAAAACCAGCCAATCTACCTCAGTACAAGCCAGTGAAATCCAGAATGTGGTAACGGCTATGCACCAGATGAGCGCCACCGCCAATGAAGTCGCCAACCTGGCCAGCAGCACCGCCAGTGGTGCTCAGGAGTCGATAGCGGCACTGGATGAAGCCAACCGTTTGTTGCAAAACACCGTGGAAGAGTTCAAAGGCGTAGCACGGGACTTTGATAGCAGCAGCCAAAAAGTGGCGGCCGTTGCCAGCAGCAGCCAGGAAATTAACCAGATCACTGAAGTTATTCAGGCCATTGCCGAGCAAACCAATTTACTGGCGTTAAATGCCGCCATAGAAGCCGCCCGAGCTGGCGAGCAAGGCCGCGGTTTTGCGGTGGTAGCAGACGAAGTGCGCTCGCTGGCAGCCCGCACCCACAGTTCAACCGATCAAATTAAAAAGCTGATTGACGGCCTGCAACGCCAGGTGAAAGATACGGTGGCGCAAATCAGTGTCAGTACCGCCAGCGTAGATAAAACTGTAACCGAAGCCGAAGTCGCCTACGACAAGCTGTCACAAGCTACAGCCGGCATGTCGACCATTGCCGATAATGCTTTTCAGGTGGCGGCCGCGGCTGAGCAACAAAACCAGGTTAGTGAAGAAATTAACCGTAATATTACCGCCATTGGCGATGCTACGCGCGAGCTGGAGACTCTGGCGCAACAAAACCTGCAGATCAGTAGCGCTATTGATACCGTTACCACTCGTATCGATGGCCAGTTAAGCAAACTACGCTGTGACTAAACCGCTACTGCGGCTAAGCCAATGAGGAGCTGGCAATGCATAAACTCATCCTGCCACTGCTGCTGATAAGCAGCAGTGCTATGGCCGACAGCAGTTGGAGTTTCACCCTGACCGCTGCCAGCAACTACCTGTTTAACGGTGTCAGCCAAACTGATAAAAATCCCGCCTTACAACCTGGCATAAACTGGGATGCCGGTAACGGCTTTTATGCCGGCAGCTGGGCATCAAACGTAGATTTTGGCGAAGGTACCAAACTGGAATGGGACACCTATATCGGCTATTACACGGAACTGGCAAACGGCCTGGGTATTGATGCCGGTTTTGCCCAATATACTTACCATGGTATGAGCGAGAGCGATAAACTGAATTTCCCCGAGCTTTATTTAAAGCTGGCCTACTCCGGCGTTAACCTTAATCTGTGGTACAGCTACGATTACTTCGGTTTTGGCGGCGGCCACTATGTAATTATGTTGAACAAAACCATAGCACTCAACGATAACTGGGCATTATTGCTGGGTGTGGACCGCTCCACCTCAACCGATATCGACAAATACAACTGGGAAGGCGGCCGCAGCTTTGAGCACTGGCAATTAATGCTACAAACACAGTACCACGGTTTGGATATCGCCTTTGGTTACCATGATACCAGCCTTAAGCAGCGCTGGGGCGATGCTGTTATTTTGCTTACTGTCAGTAAAACCTTCAACTGGTAGTGCTATTGCAGCTTGGCAGCAGCTTTGCTACCCGGCAAGGTTAACGCCAGCAGCGTTGCCGCCAGTGCCAGCATGGCAGCGATCATAAAGGCTAAACTGGCACCCTTGCCGTTTTGCCAGATTAAGCCAGAGAAATAAGCGCCTATAGCACCACCGCCACCGAAAATAACACCGGCATACAACGCCTGGCCACGGCTACGCAGTTTTTTTGGGAAAAACTGCTGAATAAACTGCATGGCACAGCTGTGGGCGATAGCAAAGCTGCCGGCATGCAGCAACATACTAAAACACAGCAGCCAGACGTTGTCGGCCATCGTTGCCAGCACACTCCAGCGCAGCACCGTTAAGCCATAGCACACGCTTAACAGCACCCGGTAACTGCGGTTACGCATTAAGTTACCGGCAAAGTAAAACGCGGCTATTTCGGCGGCCACCGCCAGGCCAATAAACAAGCCGGTTTGCGTACCGCTGTAACCCAGATCGCGGCTGTATAGCGTGAAAAAACCATAAAAAGGCGCAAAGCTCATTTGCAGTAATAAAGCTGCCAACATAAAACGCAGCAATACACTGTTTTTTATCAGTTTGCTAAAGCGCACCGGCTCGCTGCTAAGCTCAGCATTAACACTCACTTTGGGCAATAAAAATAAGCTGGTGAGCAGCAATACTAAAAACAGCAAGGCTGATAACGGCAAAAACTCACTGCCATAGCGCTCAAACAGCCAGCCGCCCAGCATTACCAGTACAATGTAACCCACGCTGCCTGCAGTACGGATACGGCTGTAAGCGCGGGTATCGTCATTAACAAAGGCAAAAGTAGCCACTTCCAGCTGCGGTAAAATGGCGGTCCAGAAAAAACTGAACAGCGCAAACCCAAGTAGCAAAGGCCAGAAACCATAATCGGCAAAGCTGCTAAGCCAACCAATAGCCGCTAATAAAGCACCAAGGCGCATTACGGTTAACGGCTTGCCGCTGCGCTCGGCGATCAGCGCCCATACTGTAGGGCCAACAATACGGCTGGCGGTCACAATGGCCAGCAGCAGGCCGATATCAGCCGAGCTTAAGCCACGGCCATCAAGAAACAGGCCGAAATACGGCACAAAAATACCCAGCACGCCAAAATAAGTAAAATAAGCCAGCACTAAGGCTGGCCGGGCGGAAATGCTAAACATACGGCGGTTTAATCTCTGCTGTTGCGGGCAATATCAGGTGTGGCTACCTGTACATGCATATTTTGCGCGCGGTGGCGCAGGTAGTGATCCATCAGCACTATTGCCAGCATGGCTTCAGCAATGGGCACTGCGCGAATACCAACACAGGGGTCATGCCGGCCTTTGGTGACAATATCTATCACTTCGCCTCGGGTATTAATGCTTTTGCCGGGGATACTGATACTGGAGGTCGGTTTAAGCGCCATACTAACCAGCAAATCCTGGCCGGAAGAAATACCACCCAGGGTGCCACCGGCGTGGTTGGCGCTAAAGCCCTGCGGCGTTAATTCATCACGGTGGGTTGAACCGCGCTGCTCTACTACGGCAAAACCGTCGCCAATTTCTACCGCTTTTACTGCGTTAATGCTCATCATAGCGTGGGCAATATCAGCATCGAGCCGGTCAAACACCGGTTCGCCCCAACCTACCGGCATATTGGTTGCCACCACATTTACCCGGGCACCTACCGAGTCGCCGTCTTTTTTCAACTGGCGCATATACTCATCCAGCGCTTCAAGCTTGGATGGATCGGGGCAGAAAAACGGGTTGTTGTGTACTTCGTCCCAACTAACCAGATCCGCTTTAACCGGGCCCAATTGGGCTAAATAGCCACGGATTTCAATGCCGCATTGCTCACGCAGGTACTTTTTGGCAATGGCGCCGGCTGCTACCCTGACAGCGGTTTCACGCGCTGACGAGCGGCCACCACCGCGGTAATCGCGGATACCAAATTTATGCCAGTAAGTGTAGTCAGCATGGCCGGGGCGAAATTGCTCTTTAATCTCAGAGTAATCCTGCGAGCGCTGATCGGTGTTTTCAATCAGCAGGCCAATGCTGGCACCGGTGGTGGTATTTTCAAACACGCCGGACAGAATTTTTACCGCATCTTCTTCCCGCCGCGCCGTGGTGTAGCGCGACGTGCCGGGTTTACGCCGGTCTAAATCCAGTTGCAAATCGTCGGTGGTTAACGCCATCCCCGGCGGGCAGCCATCCACTATGCCGCCAATGGCCGGGCCATGGCTTTCACCAAAAGTCGTGACTTTAAACAATTGCCCTATGCTGTTACCGGCCATAGCTGTTCCTTAACGTAATGAGTCTTTAAATAAATGCTGGCAGCGTTCCAGTTCGGCTTTGGTAATGGCAAATACCCCTAAACCACCGTGCGCAAATTCCAGCCAGTCAAACGCCACTTCGGGGAAATCCTGCTGCAGTTGCACCATGCTGTTGCCTACTTCACATACCAGCACACCACCATCAGTTAAATGAGCTGCCGCTTCACGTAAAATACGCCGCGTCAGTGCCAGGCCATCTTCGCCGGAAGCTAAGCCCAGCTCAGGCTCGTGGCGGTATTCGTCAGGTAAATCGGCCATATCGTCAGCATCAACATACGGCGGGTTGGTCACGATTAAATCATACTGTGCGCCAGCCAAAGCGCTGTAGCCGTCTGATAATATCGGAAACACTCTGTGTTCCAGGCCGTGGCTTTCAATGTTTAGCTGCGCCACTTCTAAGGCATCTTCGCTGATATCCACCGCATCAACTTCGGCCTCGGCAAAAGCATAGGCACAGGCAATAGCAATACAAGCCGAGCCGGTGCATAAATCCAGAATATGCTGTGGTGTTTTACCGCCAAGCTGACGGATAAACTTAGCGCCGATTAATTCAGCAATTGGCGAGCGCGGCACCAGCACACGTTCATCAACATAAAACGGTAAACCGGCAAAATAGGCCTGATGCGTTAAATAAGCCGCTGGCAGGCGCTGTTCAATGCGTTGTTTTAACAGGCTGATAAAACTCTGGCGTTCTACACGGGTAAGGCGCACCGAAAACAGCTTTTCATCTGTCATTGGCGGTAAAAACAGCACGTGCGTTAGCAAAGCGGCGGCCTCATCCCAGGGGTTATCGGTGCCGTGGCCCAAATAAACCTGCGCCTGGTTCATTTTGCTGACAGCAAAACGCAGCCAGTCGTGCACGGTAACAAGTTCAGCGAGGGCGTCGCTAATCAGCTCAGGGGTAAACAGAATTTCGCCAGTATCGGACATGATGGATTTAAGCTCTTTTTGTAATAACCGGTCAGTTTGAGTAGACTTGCGCGATGCAAAAGAAAGCCATTGTAACATCAACCGGTATCAGTGCCGAGGACAGCCAGCTGTTTCGCGAGTCGATAACAGGCGCGCAGCCTATTGCGCAGGACAAGATACCGCCAGTTGCCGCCCCTCGCAAGAAAAAAAGACGTACAGACGTCTTAAGCAAACAGCTTGATGAAAATTTGTTCTGGTTCTCAGATGAATTTGAAGGTTATGTTGCCGACGGTGCCAGCCTCAGCTGGATACAAAGCGGCGATGATCCGCATTTAACCGGGCGTTTGCGCCGGGGTGAATTTCAGCCTCAGGTGGTGCTGGACTTACACGGTATGACCACCCAACAGGCAAAAACAGAACTGGCTGGCCTTTTGGCGTACTGTGAAAAACAACAATTTAACTGCGCCTGCGTAGTGCATGGCAAAGGTTTGGGTATTTTAGCAAAAAAAGTGCCTAACTGGCTGATCCAACACCCTAATGTACGTGCCTTTCATACCGCGCCGAAAAGCTGGGGCAAACATGGCGCACTGTTAGTGTTACTGAAAATAGCCAGCTAAACTCAGAAACTCAGCAGCGCCAGCTCCTGTGGTGCTAAGCGTTCCAATAAACGCCCACGTTGCCCAGGCTGGTAATCAATACAAGCCAGCTGTGCCGGGCTGAATATTGGTGCCTGATCCGGCACAGTAAAAGCTTCCACCAAAAAACTGACTAATGGCATATGCGATACCAGCAACACACGGGCATCCGGCTTTTCGCTGATACGGGCATCAAAATAGGCTTTAAATAACGCGGCATCACCATCGGGCACCAGTTGCGACACAATCTCAAGTTGGCTAAACGGTGCCTGCTTGGCTAACATTAGCTCTGCAGTTTGACGGGTTCGTTGATAGGGGCTTGCCCAAACCCAGTCAAAGGCGGCATAGTGGTGCTGTAACCATAACGCCATCTGGCTAACCTCATGCTGGCCTCTGGCATTTAGCTGTCGCTGGCTATCTTCAGAGGATAGCGGTTCTGCTTCACCATGACGCATGATAACGAGATTTACCATTGCTTAAGTACCATACTGCTGTTTGTGTCCTGTTAAATCCCGGGCAGATAACAATACGCCGGGTAAAAATTGTGCGCTATGATAATGAAAGTTGTCGTCCAGAGTAACTGCTAATAACGCATAACATCTAAGCTGTTTATTACTTATCGCTATGATAGAGCCGTTCAGAGCCACACCAGTACCGCAAAAAAAAGGATAACTCTTGAAAAATAGTCAGATATTGCAAAGCCCTAACGACAGCAGCAGCTATGAATACCTGCAACTGAGCAATGGCTTAACAGTATTACTGGTACATCAGGCTGACAGTGAAAAAAGTGCTGCCGCGCTTACGGTAAATGTTGGCCACTTTGATGATCCACTGCCGCGCGAAGGTTTGGCGCATTTTTTAGAGCATATGTTGTTTCTTGGCTCTGCACGCTACCCTGTAGCAGGCGACTACCAGCAGTTTATCAGCCATCACGGTGGCAGCCATAACGCCTGGACAGGCACCGAGCACAGCAGTTTTTTCTTTGATATTGATACCGCATTTTTTGCCGAAGGGCTGGACCGTTTCGCCGATATGTTCTGCCAGCCGCGGTTTAGCAGTGAATATGTCGAAAAAGAACGCCACGCTATTGAGGCTGAGTTTTCGCTGAAATTAAAAGACGATGGCCGGCGGATTTATCAGGTGCATAAAGAAACCATTAATCCGGCACATCCGTTTGCTAAATTTTCTGTCGGCAACCTTACTACCCTGGCCGACACCGCCGAGGGTAGCCTGCAACAGGCTTTGCAGGATTTTTTTACCGCCCAATACAGTGCCAGCCGTATGACACTCGCGCTGGTATCGCCATTAACCTTAGCTGCGCAAAAACAGCTGGTGTTACAGTATTTCAGTGCCCTACCCGCCCATTTACCGGCCAAAACCGCCCTGACTGTGCCACTGTATTTACCTGAGCATCAGGCAATACAGCTTAATATTCAGCCGCACCGTGACACACAAAAGTTAGTGGTCAGTTTTGCCATGCCGGATATTCAGCATTGGTATAAACATAAAATTATCAGCTTTATTGCCCATCTGCTGGGTGACGAAGGCCAGGGTTCATTACTCAGTTACCTTAAGCAGCTGGGCCTGGTTAACCAGTTAAGTGCTGGCGGTGGCATAGATGGCAGCAACTATAAAGACTTTACCCTCGCCTTTGAGCTTACCGATGCCGGCCTTAACGGGCGCGACACTATTTTGCAGGCTCTGTTCAGTGCATTGGCAGAGCTGAAACGCCAGCCTTTACCCAGCGGCTTATTTGCCGAGCGGCAAAAATTGCTGCACTGGAGTTACCTGTACCAGGAACCCTCCACGGCACAGCAAACAGCCAATCATTTATCGGTCAGTATGCAGCACTACCCGAAGGAAGATGTCATCTTCGGTGATTACCGGATGGAACTGCCAGACAATGCGTTATACCAGCAGGTGTTAGGTTATTTTAGCAGCGACAATATGCGGCTGATGTTTATAGCACCGGGGGTTACCACTACTCATGAAGCGCGCTGGTATCATACGCCGTACAGTGTAGAGCCACTTAGCACAGCATTACTGCGCCAGTTGGATAACTGCCAGCCGAACAGCGCCATTCGTCTGCCTGCGGCTAACCCATATTTAACCGGCGATATCAGCCTGCTTGAGCCAAATGCCCATATGGCCCTACCCAAAGCGATATACCAGCAGCAGGCGCTTAGCGTCTGGTATAAAGCCGATACCGATTTTCACACTCCCAAAGGGCATATTTTTGTTCAGCTTAGCTTGCCACACAGTATTGAGAACTGCGCGCAAATGGCCGCGACCCGGCTTTGGGTTGAATTGTTTCTGGATAATATAAACCAGCAGTTCTACGCCGCCACAACCATCGGCCTGGTATATCATCTGCACGTGCAGCGTCAGGGGATCAGCATCCATACCAGTGGCCTGGCAACCAATCAAATTTTGCTGCTACAAGAGCTGCTAAAACAAATGCCGGCACAACAATTTGATGAAACCCGCTTTGCTGAGCTAAAGCGCCAACTGGGCCGGCACTGGCGCAACAGCAGCAAAAACAAGCCGGTTTCACGCTTATTCAGCCAGTTATCGGCTATTTTGCAGCCACTAAACCCTGAAATTGAACAACTGGCTGATGCGTTAGATGCGCTGAGCTTCAGCGATTTCTTGCAATTTGACCGCGATCTGCTGCAACAGGTGCATATTGAAAGTTTATTGCTGGGTAATTGGTCTGCCAGCCAGGCCACACAATTAACCGACGTGCTGCACAACTGGCAAACGCAATTGCCCAGCACCGGCGTGCGATTAAACAACCCGGCTTTTGCTTTACAAGGCCAGGGCCCGGTATGGCTACAACTGGATGTAGAACATAACGATCATGCTCTGGTGATTTATTTACCGGCGCAGCAGGCTACGCCTGAACAAATGGCGCTGTTTATGCTTGCTAACCATGTGTTATCACCCGAGTATTTCCATCAGCTACGCACAGAGCAACAGCTCGGTTATCTGGTAGGTACCGGTTATGTGCCTATTAACACCTTACCCGGTATTGCTTTTTATGTGCAATCACCTAACACCCACTGCGAACAGCTGTACGAAGCAACCATCATGTTTTTCCGTGCTTTTCTGGCCGACACTGAAACCATGTCAGCAGAGGATTTTGCTGAAATAAAACAAGGCCTGCTGGCCCAATTACATGAGCGTGACAACAGCCTTGGAGCAAGAGCAAAACGTTACTGGCTGGCGCTGGGCCAGCAAGATCATAGTTTTGCACTGAACGACCATATTGCCAGTGCACTAAGCACGCTTAACCTTAGTGACTTTATTGCGTTTTTGCAGCAGCTATTACTGCCCGATTATGACGCCATTTTTCTGGCGACGGATGGCAAGCCGACACACAGCCATTTGCAGTTCAGTACAGCGGCAGATCTGAAACAACGGCTGACACAACAACAAATTGCTTTTGACAGTGCTGGTAAAGTTATATAACGTAAGCATTCATATTGCTGACTAGCCACCATAAGTGTTAGTAAAACTAAAAAAAATTATAAATATCAGCGCATTGTTCATTAGCTTTTTGCCCTTTGGCCTGCATGCAGCAGGTTGGACTAGCTTGCAACCCTATGTGCTGAGCACCGTTCTGCTGTGCTCTTTTGGCGCCTTAATTCTGGCGCATGTCAGCATTTTAAAAATGCGCCGCTATCAGGCAAAACTCGAAAGCAGTGAAGAACGGCTGCGGTTATCGCTGTGGGGCAGTGGCGATGAACTATGGGACTGGAATATCAGCAGTGGCGAGCTGTACCGCTCCAGCTCCTGGCTGCATCCGGTTGAGCTGCAACCCAACAGCAGCGATGTACCGCCGAATAAGCAACAAATTCATCCGCAGGATATTGACCGCGTTTGCCAGCAATTACAATTGCATCTGGAAGGTAAAACCAGCCACTTTGAAGCCACCTACCGGCTTAAAACTGCAGATCAGCACTGGACCTGGGTACTGGACCGCGGTAAAGCCGTTGAGTTTGGCAAAAATGGTAAACCCAGCCGCATGACCGGCACACTGAAAAACATTCACCAGTTAAAACAAACTGAAGAGCAGTTGCAACTATTTGCCCGCTGCCTGCAAACGATTTCTGATGCGGTAGTGATTTGCGATACCGATTTCAACATTATTGAGGTCAACCCGGCCTTTAGTAAAATTACCGGCAAATCCCGTGAGTTAATGCTTAACCGCCGTTTTGAACTGACGATGTACCCCAGCCGCTTTATGCATGATATCCGCCATACATTGCACCAGCATGGCAGCTGGAGTGGTGAAATTCGCGAGCAACGGCTTAACGCAGAAGTGTACCAGGCCGAGCTGACGTTCGATTTAATTAAAGATGAACTGGGTTTGGTCAGCCAGTATGTTGCTGTATTTTCAGATATTACTGAGCGAAAACTGCGTGAAGCAGAGTTAAGCCGGCTGGCCAGCAGTGACACCCTGACCGGCCTGCCAAACCGGGCGGTATTCTTGCAGAAACTGGCGCAGCTGGTAAGCGAAAAAACCGAGCATGCGTTGCTGGTATTTGATTTAGATAATTTTAAAAAAATTAACGACTCCCTCGGCCATGAACTTGGCGACAACCTGTTGTGTAAACTGGCGGACCGCTTAAGTAATTATCAGCGCTACCAGAATTGTCTGTACCGGCTGGGCGGCGATGAGTTTGCCATGCTGCTGGATCACACTAACGATCTGCATTTTATCACCTCACTGGCAAAAGAGCTGCTGGCGCTGATCAACCAGCCGATATTGGTCAATCAGCACGAGCTGGCCATTACCAGTAGTATTGGCATAGTGTTATTTCCGGATGATGGCAGCGATCCGCAGGCACTGCTGCGTAACGCCGATACGGCGATGTATCATGCTAAAAGCCAGGGTGCCAACCGCTACCTGTTTTTTAATGACTCAATGAACAAGCTGGCGGTAAAGCGGCTGCAGGTAGAAAACCTTATTCGCCATGGCCTGAAAGAAAGCTATTTCAGCGTTTATTATCAGCCCAAAATGGATATTGCCACTGGCCGCCTCACCGGCATGGAAGCGCTGGTGCGTTTTATTACCCCCAAGGGCGGCTTAATAAGCCCGGCTAGTTTTATTCCGGTAGCAGAAGAAACCGGCCAGATTATAGAAATTGGTGAAGTGGTTTTGCGCCAGGCCTGCAAGGATGTAAAACGCTGGATCGATCAGGACTTATTTCAGGGCCGGGTTGCGGTTAACTTATCGTCACGCCAGTTCAGCCTGCCATTTTTGTGTGAACAGATAGACGATATTCTGCAGGAAACTGAACTGCCTTCTTATCACCTGGAACTGGAAATTACCGAAGGCACGGTAATGCAGTCACCACCGCAGGCGATTGACACCATGAAAAAACTACGCGCCCGCGGTATTCATCTGGCCATGGATGACTTTGGCACCGGCTATTCGTCACTGGCGTATTTAAAACAGTTTCCGCTAAACACGCTGAAAATAGACAAAGCCTTTGTCGACGACATGAACACCGCACGCGGCCGTAATATGGTAGACACCATAGTAACCATTGCGCATAACCTGAGCCTGACGGTAGTAGCAGAGGGCGTTGAACAAGCAGAACAGCTTGAGATGCTGCGCAAACTGCGCTGCGAAGTGATCCAGGGCTACTACTACAGTAAACCGCTGTCTGCAGATGACTTTGCTGACTTTTTACGCCAGCACAAAATACAATACAACAAACCGGTTGCTGTACCCGCGCTTAGCTAAGCTTATGCTCAACAGTAGCTACAAAAAAGCCCCGATAACGGGGCTTTAAGTTAGTCTGAGTCGGTCTCGACATAAGAAAAGTCGTCACTGCCATCGGCAATACGCTTTTTACCGAACACAGTATGAAACTTACGCTTTTCTGCCAGGCGCTGTTTGTATTTCAGCCAGGTTTTTTCAAACGCTGTGGTGGCAGGTTCTTCACCTTTACACACCAATATAAAGCGTTTTTCCTCATCATTCACCGGCGCACGGTTCCCCTGCTCCAGCTCCTGCATTGCCACCCCATGTTTCTCCAGCATGTTACCTTCTGCCAGAGTAAAGCGCCCGGACCGCGTAAATCCTCTTGGGAAATTACGGTCATCGAAAAAGCGACGGTTAGCGACAAAACTTTGCTGCATCACTTTTTTCCTCTAATCTCGTTGAATATCAAGCCAGCCTGTTTAAACTGTGCGGAGTATGGTTAACAAAATTCCTGTCGTAAAACAAATATTTTTTATCGACACCATAAAAAAACTAAAGGATTCGATTTGGATACCGAACTGCTTAAAACCTTTATAGAAGTTCAGCGTACAAGGCATTTTGGTAAAGCTGCCGAAAATCTCTACCTGACCCAGTCTGCCGTTAGTTTCCGCATCCGTCAGTTGGAACAGCAACTTGGCGTTAACCTGTTCAGCCGCTACCGTAATAATATTCAGCTTACCGCCGCCGGAGAGCGCCTGTTACCGCATGCGGAAGCCATGCTAACGGCATTGCAACGAGCCCGGCAAGACGTTGCGGTAAGCGCAGAACAAGCCTTACAACTGTCTATAGCAGCCACGGCAAATATCTGGGATGCATTTTTGCTACAAGGCTTTATCAGTATCCAGCAGGCACTGCCGGGGTTGTCCTGGCGGGCGGAATCTATGGGCAAAGATCAGATTGCCCGGCAAGTGCTGGAGCGCCATCTCGATCTGGCTATTTTGTTTGATGCGCCCAAAGTAGACGAAATGCAAATAGATAAGCTTGGGGATATAAAGCTATTGCCGGTCACCACTTTTGCCAGCAACAACGCCGCCCAGGCCATGCAGCAGCAATATATTCTGGTAGATTGGGGTACCGCCTTTGATATTCAGCATGCGCGTTTCTTCCCTGATTTACCGCCACCACAGTTACGTACCGGCAGTGCCCGTATTGCACTGGAGCTGATGCAGCAAAGCGGTGGGTCGGCTTATTTACCCGATACCATGGTAAAAAAACTGCTGGCAGATACCAGCTTACGTCTGATTGAAGATGCGCCGGTAATGACGCGGGAGTTGTTTGCCGTATCGTTGCCCAAAGCCGCACAGCGCAGCCAGATCAGCGATATTATTGCGCAGTTGCGTACCTTGCTACACAGTACCGCTAAATAGCAGCAATAAATATTCAGGGCCGGAATAACACCGTATTGCGGCCACGCGCTTTATTAAGCACCAGGCGCTTATGGCTGTTAAACAGGGGTAACAGCAGCGGGCCGGTAAATAAGGCCGCCAGCGCCCATTTAAACGCCTTCATGCCACTGCGTAGCGCAGCAATATAAATACCAGCGGCGCTAAGCAGCCACACTACAGGTAATACTAACACCTAAACCCCCTCAAAATGACAACAGGCCGGTTATTATACCGGCCTGTTGTTTTTACTGCTGTTAAGCTTTAGTTATAAAAACACTGCTGCTGCTCTGCCATCGTAACTAATAACGGGGCTGGTGCAAAACGGCTGCCAAACCGGCTTTCCAGATTACGCAACTGTGCCACCAGGTTAGCTGCGCCTAACTGATCAATATAACGGAATGGCCCACCCAGAAACGGCGGGAAGCCAATACCGAAAATGGCGCCGATATCACCGTCCCGCGCGCTGGCGATAATGCCCTCATCCAGACAACGCACGGCCTCGTTCAGCATTTGTACTACGCAGCGGTTGCTGATTTCATCGCTGTTAAGCCTTGGGGCCGGTGTAACGCCCAGCACGCTATACACGCTTTCATCCACCAGTTTTTTACCTTTTTTGCCATTTGTGCCATACAGGTAAAAGCCTTTCTCGGTTTTTTTGCCTTTACGGCCATCAGCCAATAACTTGTCAAAGGCGGCTGGTGCAGCAAAACGCTCGCCAAGCTCAGTGGTTAAAATAGGCGAAATCTTGGCACCAACATCAATACCTACTTCATCCAGCAAGGTTACCGGCCCGACAGGGAAACCAAATTTGACTAAGGCTTTATCTATTTTTTCTACCGGCTCACCTTCAAGCAGGATATTGGCCGCTTCGTTCATATACAGCGCCAGAATACGGTTAACGTAAAAACCTGCGCCATCTTTTACCACTATTGGTGTTTTGCCTTGTTTACGGGCAAATGCCACTGTAGTAGCAATGGTTTGCGCCGATGTAGCCTCGTGCGCTATTACCTCTACCAGTGGCATTTTATCTACCGGTGAAAAATAGTGCAGGCCAATCACATTTTCTGGCCGGGCCGCTTTGGCAGCAATCTGGCTTATTGGCAATGAGCTGGTATTGCTGGCAAAAATGGTGTGTTCACTGCAATGCTGTTCAATATCCGCCACCATTTGCTGTTTTAAGGCTAAGTCTTCAAATACTGCCTCTACCACGATGTCGGCATCATGAAAACCGCTGTAATCTGTGGTGCCGGTAATTAACAGCAGTTGTTTTTGCATTTCAGCTTTGCTGATAAAACGGCGTTTAAACTTTTTCTCCAGCAACGAGTAGCTGTATTTCAGCGCATTACTGATCCCCTGCTCGTTAATGTCTTTAATACGCACCGCTATGCCGGCTTTAGTGGCAGTAACATTGGCAATACCCCCGCCCATTAAGCCACCACCGAGCACGGCGGCTTTACGCACTTTATTTGGCTTAGTGTCACCGGCGCCGCTTTCTTTTTTCATCTGGGTGGTAGCAAAAAATAAGCTACGCAGTGCAGCCGACTCTTTGGTCATGCACAGCTCGCCGAAGGCTTTGGCTTCAGCGGCTAACCCGGCCTGCATACCACTATCGACACCGGTTTTTATTACATCAAGGATCTTCAGTGGTGCCGGGTAATTGCCCTGGGTTTTCTGCAGTGTTTGCTTGCGTGCCTGGCTAAATAAGATATTGCGGCCAAACGGCGTGCGCTCCAGTACCTTGCCAACCAGGTTTAATTTTGGCTGCTCGCGCTGTGGCTTACCTTTAAGTGCGCGCTTCACTGCGGCTTCAAGCAAAATACTGTTTGCCACCACTTCATCCACCAGCCCGGCTTTCTTTGCCTGTGCCGCACGTAATTGCTTGCCGGTTAATATCATATCCAGCGCTTTTTGCAGGCCAACTAAACGCGGCAGGCGCTGCGTACCACCGCTGCCGGGTAATAACCCCAACTGCACTTCCGGCAGGCCCAGCACGGTTTTATTATCATTACTGGCAACTCTGGCATGGCACGCCATTGCCAGCTCTAAACCACCACCCAGGCACGGGCCGTGAATAGCCGCTACTAACGGGATAGGTAACTGTTCAAGCTGATCAAACATTTGCTGGCCCATGCGGCCGATGGCTTGCGCTTCTTCGGCAGTTTTACAGCCATCCAGCATCGAAATATCCGCTCCGGCAATAAAGGAGTCGGGCTTACCGCTGATAAACACCAGGCCTTTTAACTGGCTGTTGGCTTTAATGTCGGCCAGCAGGCTGCTGATCTCATCAGCAAAAGCGGCTTTTAATACGTTCATTGACTCACCGGCGATATCCATCGTAATAACGCCAATCTGATCATCGCGAATTTGCAGGCTAAAACTATTGGTTGTTGTCATTATTCTGTCTCCACTATCATCGCCGCGCCTAAACCACCGGCTGCGCACGCCGTAGTTAAGCCAATACCGCCACCACGGCGTTTTAATTCATTCAGAGTTTGCACGATTAAACGGGTGCCGGTTGCAGCAAACGGGTGGCCATAAGCCAGTGAGCCGCCCTGAACGTTAAATTTGGTCATATCAATGTCACCGATAGCAGCTGAGCGCCCCAGCTTTTCTTCGGCAAATTTTTTGCTGGCAAACATTTTCACGTTGGCCAGCGTTTGCGCCGCGAACGCTTCATGCATTTCAATCAGCGTTAAGTCATTTAAAGACATCCCCGCACGGTCCAGTGCAATAGGTGTGGCATAAGATGGCCCCATCAGCATGTCGTCATACACATCTATCGCAGCAAAAGCATAACTGCGAATATAACCCAGCGGCGTATACCCAAGCGCTTTGGCGCGGCTTTCTGTCATCATTAATACCACAGATGCGCCGTCGGTCAGTGGTGTGCTGGTGGCTGCTGTCACGGTGCCATGCACCCGGTCAAATACCGGTTTTAATTTGGTGTAGGATTCCAGCTTAGAATCCTGGCGGATATTGTTATCGATATCTAAAAAGCGCGAATAGGGCTCCACATGTGCAGTCATTACTTCATCTTTCATCACGCCGCTTTGCCAGGCCTGGGTAGCTAAACTGTGAGAGCGGTGCGCCAGCGCGTCCTGATCGGCCCGGCTGATATTATGGGTTTTTGCCATTTGCTCGGCGGTATCGCCCATCGATAAACCAGTGCTGTACTCGGCCACAGCCGGCGGCACCGGTAGTAAATCTTTTAAGCCCAAACGGCGGAAAATAGCCAGCTTCTGGCCGAAGGTACGTGCTTTGTTTAAATCAACCAGCGCCCGGGCCAGCTTTTTGCTAACCCCAATCGGCAGCACCGAGCTGGAATCCGCCCCGCCCGCCAAACCAATTTGGGTAATACCGGCCATCATTGACTCGGCCACACTGACCACGGACTGAAAACTGGTGGCACAGGCCCGGGTAACACTAAACGCATCAGTAAGTACATTCATGCCGGTACCCAGCACAATTTCGCGGGCAATATTCGGCGCTTCCGGCATTTGTACTACCTGGCCATACACCACCTGCTCAATTAATTTTACATCCAGCTCGCTTCTGATCAGCAGCTCGTTTACCACCAGCTTGCCCAAATCCAGTGCCGAAACACCATGAAATTCAGTAGCCTGTTTGGCAAAAGGTGTACGCAGGCCACTAACAATGGCGATCCGATCGCCCTGGCGGGTGGTAAGTTTAATTGGCGAGCTCATAGTGTTCCTCTTGTTATCAATATTACAGGTCAGACCTGTATTGTTGAGATCGATTGTAACGACAGTCGCTGAAAATTAAAACACTTGTTTTAATGCAAACGGAACCATATTTAGGTTATAACGTCTTAGCCTAGCCCGTTTTTTCGGCCAATGGCGTTAAAACAACCAATAAATCCAATTAATTAAGACAGATAACATTATGGTGAATGCATTTTCCGGCTTGAAGGCCTATCTGGACAGCCAGGTATTGGGTCAATCTGAACTTACTGAGGGAATATTGCTGGCGTTGCTGGCTAATGGTCATTTACTGGTAGAAGGCCCACCGGGCCTGGCCAAAACCCGCGCCGTTAATGCGTTGGCACATGGCGTTGAAGGCCAGTTTCACCGCATTCAGTTTACGCCAGATTTATTACCGGCCGATTTAACCGGCACCGACATTTACCGCCCGGAAACCGGCCAGTTTGAATTTCAAAGCGGCCCGCTGTTTCATCATATTATTCTGGCTGACGAAATAAACCGCGCCCCGGCCAAAGTGCAATCTGCACTGCTTGAAGCGATGGCTGAAAAGCAGGTTACCGTTGGCCGCAAAACTTACCCTCTGCCAGAGTTGTTTCTGGTAATGGCGACACAAAACCCGCTGGAGCAGGAAGGTACTTACCCTTTGCCGGAGGCCCAGCTGGACCGTTTTTTACTGCATTTAAAAGTCGATTACCCGGATGCCGCCACTGAACTGGCCATACTGAAATTAACCCGCGGTGAAGCGCTGTCTGGCACGCAGGCCGCCGTATCGCCTATCAGCCAGGCCGATATTTTTGCTGCGCGCAAAGCCATTTTGCAACTGCATATGGCTGAAAGCCTGGAGCACTATATCGTGCAGCTGATAATGGCGACCCGCAACGCCAAAGCTTACAGCGATAAACTGGCCAGCTGGATTGGCTATGGCGCCAGCCCCCGCGCAACCATTGCCGTAGAACGCTGTGCCCGGGCCAAAGCCTGGCTGGCTGGCCGTGATTTTGTCACACCCGACGATATTCAGGCAGTATTTCACAATGCCCTGCGCCACCGTTTAATTCTGACCTATGCCGCAGAAGCTGAAGGCATCACCACTGATGATGTGCTGAGCGAAATTCTGCGTCTGGTACCGTCTGCCTGATATGAGCGTTCAGTTGTCTGCCCAGCAATGGCTGGCACAAAACGGCACTAATGGCACAGCGCCTGGCCTGGCAGAACTGCTTTGGTACCAGCGTTATACCAAGGTGCTTAATTTAACCCCCGGTATGGCAATTCAAAGCAAACTGGCAGGCACTTATCTGGCCAAAAGCAAAGGCCGCGGCATGGAGTTTGATGAGGTACGGCATTATCAGAGCGGTGATGATGTGCGCACCATTGACTGGCGTGTTACTGCCCGCACCGGCAAAGTACATACTAAGCTGTTTCGCGAAGAAAAAGAGCGGCCGGTATTTATTCTGACCGATCTTGGTAATAGCATGCGCTTTGGCTCCAGTTTACTGTTTAAGTCAGTACAGGCTGCACACTTAGCCGCGCTGATTGCCTGGCACGTTAAACAGCGTGGCGATAAACTCGGCGGCCTGGTATTTAGCCAGCAGCAGCACTTTGAGCTGAAACCGCATAGCCGCAGCCATGGTGTGCTGCGTTACTTTCATGCGTTAACAGAAGTGCATCAAACCAGCAGCGGTAACCGTGGCCTGAGTTTAAACGAAGCACTCAGCCAGTTACGCCGTTTGGTGCGCCCCGGCAGCCTGGTTTATCTGTTGTCTGACTTTAACGATTTCAATGATGATGGCCTGCGCCATATTCGCGCCATTCGCCAGCACAACGAAGTAACCTGCTGCCCTATCAGCGATCCGCTGGATTTAATGCTACCGGTAAATAGCCATGGCATTGCCGCGGTAAGTGACGGCACTGACACCGGCTATATCGAACTTGGCAGTAGCACACTAAAACAACGCTATGCCAGTCAGCAGCAAAATGCCCGGCAGCTATTGCAGCAGCATATCAGCCAGCTTGGCTGTAAATGGTTGCCGGTTAGCGCTGCCGAGCCGGTACTAAGCCAATTAGAGAGAAAGTGGTATGGCTGATACACACTCGCCGTTAGACCAGCTTGCCGATATCAGTGAACCTGCTCTGCAAACGGGCTTTGCGCTGGCGCCGCTCTGGTGGTTGCTGCTGATATCAGGACTTGCTGCCCTGGCGTATCTGGTGTTGCGGTTGTATAAGCGCTGGCGTTATTTTGCCGCCAGGCGCCAGGCTTTACAGCTGCTGGAGCAGATATCAATTGAACCCGATGCAGCGGCACAAATTAACCAACTGCTAAAGCGGGTGCTGCAACATTATCAGCCATTGCACCCGGCGCTAACGATGCCCGTACAGCAATGGCAAAGCTGGCTGGCGCAGCAACACAGTAAGCCCTTACCGGATCTGACCCGCCTGCTGTATCAGGTGGGTAGCGACAGCAGCGCTAATGAGCAATTTTACCAGTTTGCCAAAGCCTGGCTCAGTAGCTATCGCGGTAAAGCACAAACTATCGCAACCAACAGCACGGAGGCTGCCAATGCTTGATTTTGGTTACCCCTGGCTGGCACTGCTGGCGCTGGCACCTTTATTACTGCGGCTAAAACGCCGTGCAGCTTCTGAAGCCGCTTTAACCCTGCCCGCCCTGGCTAAACTGGCCTCATCTGATAAGCAGGCTGATCGTAGCTGGTTCAGTTTAGGCTCGGTACTGGCAATGCTGATCTGGCTATTACTGGTGGTATCTGCCACCCAACCGCGCTGGCTGGGTGAGCCGGTGTCTTTGCCACAGCAGGGGCGTGATTTGATGCTGGCCCTGGATTTATCCGGTTCAATGGAAATTGCTGACATGCAGCATCAGGGCCAGAGCATTAACCGGCTGGACGCGGTGAAACTGGTGGTCAGCGACTTTATTAAACGTCGTCAGGGTGACCGAATTGGTTTAATTTTATTTGCCGATGCTGCTTATCAACAAACACCGCTGACGTTTGATTTAATCACTGTACAAAAAATGCTGGATGACAGTGTGTTACGTCTGGTGGGCACCCGCACCGCTATTGGCGAAGCCATCGGCCTGGCGGTAAAACGGCTGAATACTTATGAAAGCTCAAATAAAGTGCTTATTTTGCTCAGCGACGGCGCCAATACTGCCGGCAATATTCAACCGCTTGAAGCTCTGCAACTGGCCAAAGCCGCCGGGGTGAAAATTCACACCGTCGGTGTCGGTGCAGAGCAAATGATGCAGCAAAGCGTATTTGGCCGGCGCATGATTAACCCATCGCAAGATCTGGACGAAGCCTTATTAACCCGGCTGGCCAGCGAAACCGGCGGCCGTTACTTCCGGGCCCGCGATTTGAATGAACTAAACCAGATTTACCAACTGATAGACCAACTGGAACCGATAGAGCGCGACAGCGTAACCTACCGGCCACAGCGCAGCTTGCTGCACTGGCCACTGGCGCTGGCGCTGTTGCTGTCATTTGTGCTGGCAGCCCGCAACATACACTGGCGTGGAGTATTTAAACATGCTGGCTGATTTTCACTTTTTACGCCCCTTATGGTTACTGGCTGCGCTGCCGGTGCTGCTGTTTACTGTATTGTTGTATTATTACCGCCGCGAGCAAAGCCCCTGGCACAGCCTTATTGCACCGCATTTACAACAGGTATTACTCGGCGGCCAGCTACTGATAAAGAAACAACCACTGGCATTGCCATTGCTGGTGCTGTGCTGGCTTACCACTACACTGGCGCTGGCAGGCCCCAGCTGGCAAAAACTGCCGCAACCGGCATTTGCGCTGAAAAAAGCCACTGTATTAGTCTTGGATATGTCTTTATCGATGCGTGCTACCGATATGGCGCCCGATCGGCTGACCCAACAGCGCTTTGCCGCACTGGACTTTACCGAGCAGTTAAAAGAAGGCGAACTGGCCCTGCTCAGCTTTGCCGGCGATGCGTTTATTATTTCGCCGCTGACGCCGGATCATAATAATATCCGTTTACTGATCCCCGATTTAAAACCCGAAATTATGCCGGTACAGGGCTCTAATTTACTGGCCGCATTGCAGCAGGCAGATAAACTGCTGCGCCAGGCCGGTTATGTCAGAGGCGATGTGGTGGTTTTTACTGATGGTTTTGACAATAACAGTTTACGTGAGATGCAGGATTTACTGAATAACTGGCCACACCGGCTGTCAGTGTTAGGTTTTGGTACTGAAGCCGGCGCACCGGTTAAACTGGAAAGTGGCGAACTGCTAAAAAGTGCTACAGGTGCAGTAGTGGTGCCCAAACTGCCCCAAGCCCAATTAGCCGCACTGGCTAAGCGCAGCGGTGGTGTTTATGCACAGGCTACTGCTTCGGCTAGTGCGCTGGATGATCTGCTTAACTTACCGGCGCTTTCCGCACTGGATCAGGCAGATACAGGCAAGCAAATTCAGGGGGACCAATGGCAGGACAATGCTGTTTATCTGGTCTGGTTATTATTACCACTGCTTTTGTTACAACGTAAATTCAGCAGCCTGCTCAGCCTGGGTGTATTAATGTTATTACCCTATCAGGCAGATGCCGTGGAATGGCGCGACTTATGGCAAACCAAACAACAGCAAGCCAAACAAGATTATGCCAGTGGTGACTTTGCCTCAGCACAGCAAAAGTTCAATGATCCTTTGTGGCAAGGCAATGCAGCCTACCGTAGTGGTGACTATTCGTCTGCAGAACAGGCGTTTCGTCAGGCAGCAGAGCAAAACCCCGGCGCGGATGCCCTGCATAATCTGGGTAACAGCCTGGCACAGCAGCAACGCTATGATGAAGCATTAACGGCTTATCAGCAGGCTTTGCAGCACAATAAAGACTTTGCTCCGGCGCAGCAAAATGCTGATTTAATGCAACAGCTGCTACAACAGCAGGAACAGGAAAAACAGCAACAAGAACAGCAGGATCAACAGCAACAGGACGGCGATAAACAACAACAGCAAGACGCTGATGGTGAATCGCAAAGCGACGACAGCTCACAGAGCGATGCTGATGCTAATGCCAACAGCGAATCGCAGCAACAACAAAGCGAGCAACAACAGCAAAATGCTGAAGCTGAGCAGCAAGAGCAACCTGAACCGCAACAAATGCAGGCAGAAGAAGATGCCCAGGCTGATGAGGCTGAACAGCAGCAAGCGGTACATGAGGCCTGGCCTAATGCCACGCCCGAAGAGCAACAGCAACTGGATAATCTGCTGCGTAAAGTGCAGGACGACCCTGCCCTGCTGCTACGCAATAAAATGTATTTAGAGTATTTAAAACGCCAACAACAGCGTTTGCCCAAGGGAGTTGATGAACAATGGTAAAAGGTGTGCTGCTGGCAGCCGTGCTGCTGCTGAGTTTACCGTTACAGGCGCTGACACAGCTTAGTGCCAGCGTTGATAAAAACCCGGCCTTGCGCGGTGAAGCCGTTACGCTGGAAGTTACGGCTAACGCCAGAGTTGCAGCCGATGCTATTAATTTCAGAGTGCTGGAGCAGGATTTTACTGTAATGGTGCCATCGGTAAGTACCAGCACCCAGATCATTAACGGCCAGTCGAGCCAGAGTACCATTTGGAGAATTGTGCTGTTACCTAAAAAAGCCGGCAGCTATACCATACCGGCTTTCACGCTACAGGGGCTTAGCACAAAACCTATCAGCTTAGAGGTGCTTAACGAAACGGCACAGAATAACAACAGCAGCAATACCGAACTGTTCCTGCAAGGCAGTATCGAGCAGCAGCAGTTGTACGTGCAGCAATTGAGTTATTATCAGGTAACCATTTATTTTAACGGTGATTTACAGCGCGGTTCATTATCAGAGCCGCAAATGGACGGCGCCAGTATTATGCAGGTTGGTCAGGATGCCGAAGGCACTGAACTGGTTAACGGCATTCGCTATCGCACTATTACCCGCCGTTACGCTATTACACCGCAGCGCAGTGGCAGCTTTACTATCACTCCGCCTACCTTCAGCGGTGAAATGATAGACCGGGACAGCGCCCGCTATAACTATTTTGCCCGCACTAAAACGGTAGTGCAGCAAGCCGAACCGATAGATGTAGTGGTGAATGCCATTCCGGCTAATTTTCCCGGCAACTGGCTGGTAGCCGGCCTGGTCACATTAACCGAAGAGTGGAGCCCGGATATCACCGGCTTAAAACAAGGCGAACCGGTGACCCGCATTATTACGTTATCTGCGGTAGACGTAGCAGAGAACCAGTTACCCGATTTAACCCAGGGTTTTCCCGACGGCCTGCGGCTATACCAGGAGCAGCCCCAGGCTAAAAGTGCTGAACGTAATGGCCGCCTGGTGGCACAAAAGATTTTTACCACCGCAGTCATTGCTAACACGGCAGGAGAACTGGAGTTGCCGGAGGTGTCGTTAGCCTGGTGGAACAGCCAGACCAATAAACTTGAACATGCCCGCCTGCCCGCCCGCACACTGAGTGTTGCACCCATAGCCGGCGTTGCAGAGCAAACCACAGCTATATCACCTGCACTGAATATTGCTCCGCCTTTAGCAACACCAACCAGCAGCGAAACCTCACCATGGCAATGGAACTATATAAGCAGTTTATTGCTGGCTGTCTGGCTGTTAACCTTGCTTGGCAGTTATGTGTTATGGCGGTTAAAAGCCGCCGTTAAGCCTGCCGTGCAAACACAAAACCGGGTACGCTTTAACAGCTCTGAACTTAAACGCGCCTGCAAACAAGGCGATGCCACTGCCGCTAAAGCAGAGCTGTTGCGCTTTGCTCATCAGCAACTGGACAAACGTTGTCAGTCGCTAACTGAGATGAGTGCTTATATTCACTCGGCCGAACTCAAAAACCAGCTTATTAAACTCAATGCAGCGCTGTACGGCAATAGCAACACCTGGCAAGGTGAGCACCTGTGGCAAGCCTGGCAGCAATATGATGCTGGCAGAAAAGAGACCAGCGCATCAGACAACCTGCAACCCCTTTATCCGCAATAGCAATTTACCGCTTAACACACTTTACCCGTCCTGCGTGCATGCTTACCGTTTAACGCTGGTAAGCATGCACGCAACTTGTTAGCATAAATACGTTAACTCAGCCTGATCCCGTATCAGGTATTTTTTTGTACTGCATTTTGGTTAAGCCCATTTGGGGTTAGCCACTGGTTTTTGGTTAGCCGCGGGTTAACCAAAGTTCAGAGCAGCTTAATAAGGAGAAACTGTTTTGGAAACAGGCACAATTATTTCACTTGCGATCTATTTTCTTGCCATGCTTAGTATTGGCCTATACGGCTACCGCACCTCTACCAGTGATGTATCCGGCTATATGCTCGGCGGCCGCAAACTGGGCCCAGGCGTAACAGCCTTATCCGCCGGAGCTTCAGATATGAGTGGCTGGATGTTAATGGGGGTCCCCGGTGCCATGTATTTAAATGGCCTCAGCAGCGGCTGGATGGCTGTCGGCTTATTAATCGGCGCGTTTTTTAATTATATTATTGTCGCGCCAAGGCTACGGGTATATACCGAAGTTGCCAATGATTCTATTACTATCCCGGATTATTTTGAAAACCGCTTTGCCGATAAAACCCGTATATTACGGGTGGTCTCATCGCTGGTTATCGTTATTTTCTTTACTTTGTATACCTCATCCGGCGTAGTGGGTGGCGGTAAGCTGTTTGAAAGCTCTTTCGGCCTGAGTTACGAGCTTGGACTGTATATTACCGCCGGCGTGGTGGTGGCTTATACCATGTTTGGCGGCTTTCTTGCTGTAAGCATTACTGACTTTGTGCAGGGCTGCATTATGTTTGTATCGCTGGTTCTGGTACCGGTGGTGGCACTGGACCATCTGGGAGGAGTTAGCGCCGTTGTAACCCAGGTAAACAGTATTGACCCCGCGTTGCTCAACCCTTTTATAGACGCAAAAACAGGTACAGCACTATCTGCATTAGGCATTATTTCGCTATTATCCTGGGGCTTTGGCTATTTTGGCCAGCCGCATATTATTGTGCGCTTTATGGCTATTCGTAGCATACGTGATATCAAAACTGCCCGTCGTATTGGTATCAGCTGGATGTTTATTACTCTGCTGGGCGCCGTTACCACCGGCTTGGTCGGCGTAGTTTATGTCGCCAACACTAAAATGTCTCTCAGCGACCCAGAAACAATTTTTATTGTATTTTCACAATTTCTATTTCATCCGTTGATATCCGGATTTCTGCTAGCCGCTATTCTGGCTGCCATTATGAGTACCATTTCCTCTCAATTGCTGGTCACATCTAGTTCATTAACTGAAGATTTCTATAAGATATTTGTTAAACGCGACGCCAGCCAGGGCGAATTAGTCTTAATTGGCCGTTTGTCGGTCTTGCTGGTGGCAGTGGTTGCCATAATTCTGGCTTATGACAGAGACAGCTCTATTCTCAAGCAGGTGAGTAATGCCTGGGCCGGTTTTGGTGCCGCTTTCGGTCCGCTGGTGGTGCTGAGTTTGTACTGGCGCCGGATGACCTTTACGGGAGCGCTTAGCGGCATAATATCAGGTGCTGTTACTGTATTATTCTGGATTTACGCTCCGGTGCTGGAAAATAATGAAGCGTTAAATAGTGTGGTTTACGCCATTGTTCCTGGCGTTATTATCAGCACTGTAACTATTATTCTGGTAAGTAAACTAACACAGCAGCCTTCTGCCGAGGTAAAACAGCTATTTGAGCAGATGCTGGTTAAACTGAAACAGGCGTAAAAGTATTTACTTTTGCAGATCAGCCGGGAAGCAATAAAAAATTGTATCCCCGGCTGACGATTCTTTGCTAAATTACAAATTCAGCGTTTCCTTATGAGACCAGACGTCTATGTATTTTTATGCGGCCCGCCAACCTATTCTTAACCGTAATAAAGAATTGTATGCCTACGAGTTGTTATTTCGCGACGGCCTTGAAAATGTATTCCCGGACATAGATGGTGACGAAGCAACGTCACGCATGGTTGAAGGCAGCCAGTTTAGTTTTGGCTTAGATGATTTTCTTGGCGATAAGCCCGGCTTTATTAACTTCACGCTGGATACGCTGCAAAAAAAATATCCCAGTATGCTACCCAAAGAGCAGGTTGTAGTAGAAATACTGGAAACCATACAACCAGGTAAACGCTTACTGGCCGAATGCCAGGATTTAAAAGAAAAAGGCTATTTGCTGGCCCTGGATGATTATATTCATCAGCCGGTGTGGCGGCATTTTTATCCCTTTATCGACATTATAAAGATCGATTTTCGTTCTACCTCAACCGCTACTATTATCGACATTAAGCAAGCCATTGCTGATTTTCCGCATATTAAGTTGCTGGCAGAGAAAGTAGAAACTAACGAAGAGTTTCAGGTCGCCCTTGACCTTGGCTTTAGTTACTTCCAGGGATACTTCTTCTCCAAACCCGAAATGATGCAAAGCAAGGCCTTGTCACCGGCACAGATGACACTGGCAGAATTGCTGTATGAAACATCTAAATCAGATCTGGACCTTGGTAAAATTACTCAGGTATTTCAGCGTGATGTACATCTGTCATACAAGTTACTCCGTTATAGCAATTCGACTATTTTTAAACGCCGCTCAGAAATTGAAACCATAAAGCAGGCGCTGGTGGTATTGGGCCAGGCTGAGCTGAAGAAATTTTTGTCTTTATTATTTACCTCTCAAATCAGCAGTGATAAACCCGCAGAGCTAATGCGTTTATCGATGACCCGTGCCCGTTTTGCCGAAGGTATTGCCGAACTGCATGGCAAAGTAGATACCGCCAAAGCCTTTCTTACCGGCATGATGTCGCTGATGGATGCAATACTGGACGAGCCTATAGACAGCGTAATGAGCAAACTGCCTTTGGCCAGGGAAATTAAAGATGCGCTGGTAATGCGTCAAGGTGTATTGTCTGAATACATTACCCTGATCCAGTTTTATGAACAAGGCCAGTGGCAAGAGGCTAATCAGGCGATAAGTATGCTGCAATTACCGCCAGATAAAGTACCAGATGCCTATCATACGGCAGTGCAATGGGCGAACGAGCAAATGAAAGCCCTTGGAGACTAATCACAAGGGCTACACCGGGCTAGTTGTAGCTCAGATAAGGGCCAATTTTGGTTGCCAGTTTATCGCCAATACCTTTTACCTGAGTTAACTGTGCCTGATCTTTAATCGGGCCGTTCTCAGCAATATGATCGAGCACAGCCTGAGCTTTTTTCTTACCCAAACCAGGAATTGCATCGAGTTGCTCCAGAGTGGCATTGTTGATATTTACTTTTTGTACATTATGCGCAGCAGCGCTGGCCTTGGTAACCTCAGCCGCAGGTTGTGTCTGTGCCAGACACTGATTAGCCGCTAACGTTAATAATGTCATACCCACAGCAATAGCTAATTTTTTCATCGTTTCATCCTTAAAGTGCTCTCCTATCCCTGAAGACTCCCTCGACTACAGCCTGCCACACCTCGGTTGGCATTATTCCGGCAGGCAGGCAACCCAATCAGCATCGGAGATCTATAAATGCCAACACTTTTAAATTAGCCAATAAATTCACATTTGCAAATATTAATTAACTTTATTTCAATTTTGCCAGCAATAACATTCAGCGCTAATTAAGACATGCGCCACTAAGCTGCATGCAGGAGCTTAAAATAGGTGCTGATGTGTGGTGAAAAAACAAAGATAAGTCTTTGACACACATTGATGATTGCCGCTGAATTAATAGTTCGGTACAGTACCGCTGATACATTCTGGAGAGAACAATGCTTCGCACTAAGGTACTTCTGATCATAACTGCACTGCTGTTCAGTGCTACCACAGCGGCAATGACATCGCCCAAACGACCTGCTGTGACAAAAGAACAAGCAGCAACACTGGCCCAGCAGAGATATCCGGGTAAAATCGTCAAAGTTCAGACCGAACAACAAAATTATCGCATCAGGGTGTTACAATCTGATGGCCGTGTGGTAACAGTATTAGTTGATGGCCGTTCAGGCCAGGTGCAAAGGGAAGGAAATTAATGCGTTTATTAGTTGTTGAAGATGAAAACCTGCTGGCTCAGCAAATAAAAGAACAACTGCAGCAGCAACAGTTCAGCGTTGACGTTGCTGTTGATGGTGACGACGGCTGGTTCAAATTGTCCGAGTACCCCTACGACCTGGCAATTATTGATATCGGCCTGCCAAAAATGGATGGCCTGACACTGATCCGCAAAGCCAGACAAAAAGCGCTGAAAACGCCTATTATTGTGCTGACCGCCCGCGGCAGCTGGCAGGAAAAAGTTGAAGGCCTGGATGCTGGTGCTGATGACTACCTGACCAAACCCTTTCATACCGAAGAGCTGCTTGCCCGTTGCAATGCGTTAATCCGCCGTGCTGCCGGACAACCGGAACCGACACTGTCTGCAGGCCCTATTGCTCTGAATAGCCGAACACAGCAGGTTTGGGTTCGTGAAGAAGAAATAAACCTGACCGCTTACGAGTATAAGGTGCTGGAATACTTCATGCTTAACCCTAATAAGGTTATTTCCAAAACAGAACTGACTGAGCATATTTATGATCAGGACTTTGATCTGGACAGCAATGTGATTGAAGTTTTCGTGCTGCGGCTACGTAAAAAGTTGGACCCTGATGGTGAAACCAAGCCAATAGAAACACTGCGTGGCAGAGGCTACCGCTTCACAATGACAGTAGCCTGATATGACGCTGTCATTAAAGCTGAGGCAGCTGCTGATCAGCATTTTTTTGCTGTTGCTGCTGCTTCCCAGCTCTTTTCTGGCAATTGATCGTGCGTTTTACACCCAGCTTCTGACTAACACAGAACAGAAGCTGGAAGTGCATATGTACGCTATGTTATCTGAACTTAGCGTGTCAGAAGACAAAGTTGAGCTAATCAACAATACTCTGGCGCCGGATTTTTACCGGCCTGACTCTGGCCTGAGCGCTTTTATTACCCATGAACAAGACTTAGTCTGGCAGTCAGACTCGTCACTGAACCAGAACTTTGTGCCTCCGACCGAAGAGCTGCCACCAGGTGAGCATTTATTCCGCTCGGTTACGCAACATGGTATGCAATACTGGATTTTGTCGATCTCGTTATTATTTGATGCCGAAGATTACACCCGGCCACTGAGTATGCACGTGGTGCAAACACATGAACGTTTGATAGCACCGCAAAAGACATTTCGCGCAACATTAATTCAGTGGTTTATCGGTATAGGTATTATGCTGTTGTTGTTAATGCTGCTGGCATATTACTGGACGACTAAACCGCTGTCGCGGCTTGATCATGAAATCCGCCGGGTCGAAAATGGCAGCCAGGAGCAACTCACCGGCCGCTATCCTGCTGAGCTGAGTATTCTTAAAGAAGACTTAAATTTACTGCTGCAAAACCAAAACCGGCAAAAGCAACGTTACCGCCATCACCTCAGTGATCTCGCTCACGCGCTGAAAACGCCGGTTGCAGTGTTACAAACCTCTGCTCTTAGCCAGCAACCTGAGCTTAAAGAGCAGCTTGACCGTATTACCGCCATGATTGAACACCAGCTAAAACGTGCCAGCAGTTCAGGCCAGGATATCTGGAAAAAACAAATTACGGTTAAACCATTAATAGAGAAGCTTACCTCTGCGCTGCAGAAAATTTACCGTGATAAGAATGTCGCTTTTACCGTAGATTGCGCGACTAATGCGGTATTTCGCGGTGATGAAACAGACTTAATGGAAATTCTTGGCAATCTGCTCGACAATGCCAGTAAAGCCTGCCGGCATCAGGTTTATGTCACTATCCGCCAAAATCCGTTCAGCCTCTGTGTTGAAGACGATGGCCCGGGCGTACCGGTGGCAAAACGTAAACAGCTATTTGAGCGCGGCACCAGGCTGGATACCTATCGCGAAGGCCATGGCGTAGGGTTGGCTATTGTTGCCGAGTTGGTTGAATCTTATTCCGGTGAACTGGTATTAGATGATAGCCCGCTGGGCGGCGCCCGTTTTAGTGTAAAATTTAACTAAATACACTCTGCGGTGTCCCGGCGTTGATCGCGCCGGGCAAACCAGGCGTAATAGCATACTAGACTGTCTAATTTGAGTTGGATACCACCCGATGGAACTTAATAACCCTGCTGTAATAAAAATTAAAAATTTACGTTTGCGTACCTATATTGGTATTAAAGACGAAGAAATAAACAATAAGCAAGATGTTGTCATCAACGCAAAAATTCATTACAGCGCTAATGATGCTGCCAACACTGACGATATGGACAAGGCGCTTAACTACCGCACTATTACTAAAAAAATTATCGCTCTGGTGGAGCAACAACGTTTTTCTTTACTGGAAAAACTGACTGCAGAAGTGCTGGCTATTGCTGCTGAACACCCTTCAGTGCGCTATGCCGAAGTAGAAATTGATAAACCACACGCTCTGCGTTTTGCCGATTCTGTATCGCTTACCCTGTCGCTGAATAAATAACTTCTATACTGAAGTTGTCTTCAACGTTGTCAGCAAGGTTTATCTATGCATATTTTACTAACCGGCGGCACCGGTTTAATTGGCTCTGCGCTGGTAAAACACTGGCTTAACCAACATAAGCTGGTCGTGCTGACACGTAATCCAGCCCAAGCTCAACAACAACTGGGGCCTGAGGTAAGCACGGTTCAGTCATTGCAGCAGGTTGATTTTAACCAGATTGATGCAGTAATAAACCTTGCTGGCGAACCTATCGTTGGTAAACGCTGGAGTGATGCGCAAAAGCAACTACTGTGTGACAGCCGTTGGGCAATAACAGAACAAGTGGTTGATGCGATTAATGCCGCCAGCTCGCCGCCGTCGGTACTGATCAGCGGTTCTGCTATCGGTATTTATGGCCGTCAGCAGCAACAGTTTATTGATGAGGATTATCAGCCGTTTCATGCTGAATTTTCATCTGAGCTATGTCAGCGCTGGGAACAACTGGCACTGGAGGCTCAATCTGCAAGTACCCGCGTCTGCTTATTACGTACCGGTATAGTGCTGGCAAACGAAGGCGGAGCGTTAAAAAAGATGCTGCTCCCATTTAAGCTCGGCCTGGGCGGCCGTATTGGCAACGGTGAGCAGTATATGTCGTGGGTGCATTTGCAAGACATGCTGCGTTTAACAGACTTTTTGCTGCAACACCCTACCTTAACCGGTGCATTTAACGCTACGGCTCCTAACCCGGTAACGAATGCAGAATTCAGCCAGCAACTGGCCAAGGTATTGCACCGCCCCGCTATACTGCCAATGCCGGCCTTTATACTTAAGCTTATGCTGGGTGAAATGGCCGATCTGTTACTGACCGGCCAACGGGTTATACCGGCAAAACTGCAACATGCCGGTTTTATGTTTAAATACGCACAACTATCCGATGCACTAAAAGCGCTGCAAGGTTAGCCCTGCAGCACTTTGCGCATTAACTGGGCACCAGGTATGCGCAGTAGCCGCTTTAGCTGCCACCAGCCCAGTAAAGTTACTGTTACGACACCCAGTGCAGGCCCAAGCCACCATAAGGTGTAATGCAGCTGAAATGGCAAGTTAAACACGCGTTGCTGTACTATCACCAGCATCAACTCCGCCAGAATAGTGGCAAATAACCCCGCCATTGCTCCAAGCAAAGCAAACTCCAATATCAGCGCATTACGCAAGAACGCATACTGGGCACCTAAAGTGCGTAAAATGGCCAGCTCCTGCTCACGTTGCTCCAGCGTGGCCTGCACCTGAGCCACCAGCACTAATCCGGCGGCCAGACAAATAATCACCAGGATAAAACTCAGTGCTACTGTCACCTGCTCAATAATATCGTTTACCTGTTTTATAATATTATCTACGCTTATCACTGTTACCGTTGGCATTAAACGCGCCAGTTGGTTTAGTAACTGATTACGCTCAGCCTCCAGATAAAATGCCGTGATATAAGTAGCGGGAAAATCTGCCAGCAAGTCAGGGCTTAAAATCATGTAAAAATTAGGCTGCAAACTATTCCAGTCCACTTTACGGATACTGCTTATCTGAGCACTCATTGGCTCGCCACCAATAGAAAACACCACCGAATCACCCAGCTTTAACGCCAGCCGCTCAGCCAGCTCAGCTTCAACCGACACCTGTGCAGTGGCATTGCTGTCAAACCAGTTACCTGCCGTAATTTGATTATTGGCTGGCAGCTCTGACAGCCAGGTCAGGTTTAGCTCACGCCCCACCCCAACACGCTGCTGGCTACGATCTTCTTTAGTCGCTTCTTCCTGCAGCTGCTCATCGTTAATCGATACTAAGCGGCCACGCACCACCGGATAATAACTGTCCAGCTGCAACGCATGCTGCGCAGCAAACTGGTTCAGATCGTTGCGTTGCTGTTCAGTAATATTAACCAAAAACTGGTTTGGCGCCCCTGGCGGTATCTGCTGCTGCCATTGGCCAATTAATTCTGCCCGCAGAAAATATAATAACAGTGCCAGGAAAATAGCCAGACTGAACGTAATCAACTGAAAACTGTTTGCCCAAAGCCGGCGCCGCAAGTTGGCCAAAGCCAGACGTCTGGCACTGCTTTGTCCGGCAGCTACCGGTTTTGCCAGCCGTACCAGTAAGCTGGCACCAGCCAGCAACAGTAAGGCAAATAAGCCGCAAAGTGCAAACAAGCCAATACTTAAGATAAATTCACCGCTAAACAACCACATTAAGCCCCAGATCGCTACGGCACCAGATACCAGTTGCAGCTTATCCAGCCCCAGATTTATTACCGGCTGCTTTAATACATCAATCGCCGCAGTCTGAGACAACCGCCACATCGGCCGGGCAGCAAACAACAAGGCACAAATTACACAGGTTAATATGCCCAGCCAAAGTGGCCGCCAACTAAACTCTGCTCTGTAATCGCTAAGAAACTGCGTAATGCCCCACTGCGCAGCTTCAATGGTTAGCTGTCCGGCAATAACACCGCACAACAGACTGAACATAACAACCAGCAACAAGTGGCTGCCATAAATAAGCCTGATTTGCGCTGTAGTGGCCCCCAGTGCCTTAATTACGGCTACCGACTGGGTATGGCGCTGGCTATAACGCCCCGCAGCTACAGCAGCGGCACAAGCTGCCAGAACAATCCCCAGCAAGCCTGCAAGCAACAAAAAGCGCTCGGCCCGTTCCAGTGCACTGCCAATAGCTGATTCGCGGTCCATATCCTGCCAGCGTTGATGTGCAGTCAGCTGTGGTGTCATCTGTGTTTCAAAACTGGCAAGATCTGAAGCGGCACCGGCAAATAAATAGCGATAACCAATACGGCTACCCGGTTGCACAATTTGTGTTGCACTCACGTCATCCAGGTGCATCAGTACGCGTGGCGAGCCACCAAAAACGCTTAGTGGCGCATCAGGTTCATTGGCAATAACACCATTCACAGTAAGGCTTAGCATGCCTATTTCAATTTGATCGCCCGGTGCTATACCCAGTAAATTAAACAAACGCTCTTCAACATAAACCGTACCGGGTGTCAGGCTGGCATAGTCACCAGAGTTGATATCTGCCGACGCCTTAAGTAACAGCTCTCCACGTAGCGGATAGCTGTCGCTGACCGCCTTTATTGTTGCCAGCTGCATACTGTCACCGGCGAACAGCATAGAGTCGAACTGCATTTGCTGCGCCGTTGCCAGGTTATTCTGCTGCGCCAGTTCTATCACTGCCATATCAAACGGTTGGCTGGAGCGCAGAACTTTATCTGCCGCGGTAAACTGGGCACTGCGTTGCATCAATGCACTTTTCACACCTTGCGTAATGCCACTGAGGCTCACCACTGAACCCACCGCCAGAAACAAAGCAAAAGCGATAACCCACAGCTCGCCGCGACGCAGTTCACGCCAGAACAGGCGCCAGGCAATACTAGCCCACATGAGCCATTTCCTCATTTGCTGTTACAAAACGCCCAGCCTGCATACGATATTGCCGCTGACAGCGCTCTGCCAGTTCATCATTATGCGTTACCAACACCAGTGTAGTGCCCTGTTCAGCATTTAAACTAAACAGTAAATCTTCAATTTTACGCCCTGTTGTAGCATCTAGATTTGCTGAAGGCTCATCAGCAAACAGTACTGCAGGCCGTGTAATAAATGCCCTGGCAATTGCAACACGCTGTTGCTCACCACCAGATAACTGCGCCGGATAAAAATGCGCCCGCTGCGCCAACCCAACCTGCTGCAGTAATTCAAGCCCACGCTGTCTTGCTTGTTTATCGCCGGCAAGCTCTGCTGGCAAAGTAACGTTTTCCAGAGCAGTAAGGCTGGGTAATAACAAAAAAGACTGAAATACAAAGCCAACATCTCTGGCACGGATTGCCGCACGCTGATCTTCTGACAAAGTGTGTAACAGATGCCCGGCCAGGTGTACTTCACCTGCCGTAGGTACATCCAGCCCGGCCAGTAAACTGAGCAATGTTGACTTACCAGAGCCGGAAGCACCGACAATAGCAACCGTCTCAGCGCGATTGATAGTCAAACTGATATCATGCAGGATAGTGAGTGAACCATCGGTAACTTTGACGCTCTTAGCCAGGTTAACCGCTTTAATATGAACTTCAGGTATTTTCATTATGCGTATTTTCTTAATTTTGTTAATCGGATTCTTCAGTCAGGCCAGTTTCGCGCAAAAATTACTGATCCTGGGCGACAGCCTCAGTGCAGCTTATGGCATGCAACAACAACAGGGCTGGCCTCACCTGCTACAACAGCAACAGGAAGACTGGCAGCTGATTAATGCCAGCATCAGCGGTGAAACGACCGCTGGCGGATTGGCGCGTTTACCCGCACTGTTAAAACAACATCAACCTGACGCGGTATTAATTGAGCTTGGCGGTAACGATGGCCTGCGCGGTTTTGCCATTGATACTGTGCAATCAAACCTGAACAACATTATTTCACTGATACTGCAGAGTAAAGCCGTGCCGGTGTTAATGCAAATACGCATTCCGCCAAACTATGGACCACGTTACGGCAAGCAATTCAGTGATTTATACCCGCAACTGGCAGAAAAGCACCAAATAACGCTCTGGCCGTTTTTTATGGACGACATTGCTGTTAACAGCGAACTAATGCTGCCGGACGGCATACATCCGAACAGCCAGGCGCAGCCGCAGATTAGCGAATTTGTCGGCAAGCTATTGGCCACGTTAAAAACAGACTAACGGATTTTGAAACAGAATAGGTAAAGACTCAAGGATGAGTTTGTTAGCGGATGTGTATTGGTAATTTGTTGCTATGACGCGAAGTGGCGTCCCCTAGGGGATTCGAACCCCTGTTACCGCCGTGAAAGGGCGGTGTCCTAGGCCTCTAGACGAAGGGGACACAGTAACAGTTGACAATGAATGATGAAGTGGCGTCCCCTAGGGGATTCGAACCCCTGTTACCGCCGTGAAAGGGCGGTGTCCTAGGCCTCTAGACGAAGGGGACGCAAAGACATTCATTCAAAATTGCAGATTAATTGGCGTCCCCTAGGGGATTCGAACCCCTGTTACCGCCGTGAAAGGGCGGTGTCCTAGGCCTCTAGACGAAGGGGACGCACGAAAAAATCTTGGTGGAGCTAAGCGGGATCGAACCGCTGACCTCTTGCATGCCATGCAAGCGCTCTCCCAGCTGAGCTATAGCCCCACACTTTTGTGCTTTTTGCTAACCTGAGTTAGCGCTGAACACGGGGCGCATTCTAGGGTGCCACTGAAAATGTGTCAACAGTTTTTTCAGCAGCTTTTATCGTTCGGGTGTTTTTTAAACGCAATGCTGAATTTGCAGGCAAAAACTGTTGAAATTACAGACTTTATAACAGCTTAGCGAAGGGTTTAACTATGTCGCTTCAAGCCTGCCACCACTAAACAGAAAAAACCGCGGCCGCATTTGCTTGTCAGCATCGTGTTATGGCTGTTTTTTGTATAAACTAAACCACATCAGATAAGCTGTAAGCGCGGTATATAAGACCTGCGTTACTTAAAAAAGGATTTTCACTATGTACGAAAAGTACTATGGGTTAAAGGAACGGCCATTCCAGCTCACACCAAGCCTGAATTTATTTTATGCCAGCAAACTGCATAAACGCGCCCTCGCCTATTTACAGTATGGGCTAAGCCAGGGCGAGGGTTTTATTGTCATCACCGGCGATGTCGGCACCGGAAAAACGACTATTGCCAATCAGCTGTTAAGTCAGCTGAATCAGGATGAAATTATTGCCAAACAGATTGTCACGTCAAAACTGGAGCCTGACGATCTTATTCGGATGATTGCATCCTGTTTTAATCTGGTGGTCACCGAGCATACTAAAGCCAGCTATCTTGATGCCATTTACAGCTATCTTAAACGCCTGCATTCTCAGCATCGCAGAGCACTGCTGCTGGTAGACGAAGCACAAAACTTACCACTGGCTTCTATTGAAGAGCTGCGTATGCTGTCTAATTTTCAGCTTAATGGTAAACCGCTGTTACAAAGTTTCCTGCTGGGCCAAAATGAATTAAATGCGATTATTCAGGCCGAAAATATGGAGCAGTTTCGCCAGAGGATTATCGCATCATCCAACCTGTCAGCATTTCAGATTGAAGATACCAAAGCCTATATCCAATACCGTTTGCTGCAAGCTGGCGGCAACACCGGTATATTGCAAGATGCCTGTTTCGCCCTCATTCAGCAGCATAGCCGCGGCATACCACGAAAAATTAATACCGTAATGGACAGAATACTGCTATTTGGTTATTTAGAAGAGTGCCCGGTTATTACGGCAGAGCATGTCAAAACCGTGCTGGAAGAGTTGTCACAGGAAATTGCTAACCAACAACCGTCGGCCCCTGTGATACAAGTGCAGCAGCCCCAGACAGTATCAACTCAGAGCATGCTAAGTGAATTATCAGCGGTGCTGGACAGTGCGCTGGAGCAAAAAATCCGCATGGCAAAAGAGCTGGATGTGTTACTTAAACGACAGCAGCAATTACTCAACAGCAGAGATAATAAAGAATCATAAACCAAGTATAACAACAACGATACGCCTGCAACTACAGGCGTATCGTGTAACTTAACCAGACTCTGTTTTCGGTAAGATCAAAGCTGTCTACTGAGGAATTGCGGCTGATACGCTTTAGCATAGCCTTGATGTCAGAATGTTCATTTAACTGGCGCTTAATGCCCATTTCTACCGATAAATTTTTGTCTTCGCGCTCATCGGTCAGATAATTAATATCGTAATAGTTGCTATTCAATAGCAAGCTGGAGTGCTTTGATAACTTCCAGGATGACTGAACAGAAAAAGCGTTACGATTATTTTGCCGCTCGGTTTCAACATACTCATCTTCACTGCGGCTGAGCATTACACTCAACGCCAGGCGGTTTTTATTGTAGCCTATTGTCATTGCCGCAGTTCGTCGCTTAATCAACTCCTCGCTAAGCTCAAGCTCTGCATTAAACAGCTGGCGAAACGATTCTCCGGTGCCTAACTGATAGTTATTTGTCGGCGGCCGAAAACAGTCTGTAAACTGAGCGGCACCGTCCGGACAGACAAAAATACCAAGATCTTCAATAATCTGGTCAAAAGAAGATAATGTCTGCACATCTTCGCGAACAGACAACCTTAGCGACAAAAATCTAAGATTGTATTGCCCCTGCAAATTCGAGCTACGGCCAAAGTAACGCCGATCAAGACTATATGACAAAGACGTTCGTCGCGTTGGTGCCAGAAAAACTTCAGCAGCAAGATAATTCTCGTTAATATCTTGCTGCTGCTCGCCAACAGAGCGCGTTGCCCAGTTTTGCGTAACATTTATTCGTGATGAATGGCCAAACTGATACTCAAGGCCGGCACCATATGACTTAAACTCATTGGCATAACCAGAAGTATTGTCGTTATCATCATAGCTGCCACGCACTATCATCGACAAACTCGGCAGCAATGGTAAACCAGCTGTAGCACTGGCCCGTTTACTGACAAAGTCACCTCTGCTGCCCTGACGCCCGGTTTTATTGTAGTTTGCTGATAACTGCCAAAACAGCGGTGATTGGCGTTGTGCACTGCCAAGCGCGAGAAAGCTGCTTAACGTATCATTGTCAAAACTACCTATATCATCCTGCAATTCTGGCTGCTTGGAACTTAGCTTGTTGTAAGCCAGGCCAAGCTGAGCATTCACATCAGCCGTTTGTAACGTGCGTAAATTTAAATTAGCACCATAATTGCTGGTTTTAGACAGATTTTCAGTGCCGGTAATAATATCGGAGAACACGCCGTTACGTGAGTCACGGATCCGGTAGCCTGAATCCGCACTTAAACCCAGGCTGACCCGATCATCGTACGCATTGAACATATTACGCCAGCTATATTTATCCAGGCTTTTATGTGAGCGTTGCGAGTCGTCATACCATACTGATTCATTTTGTAAAAACAGTGCGGAAGAAGCATTCTTACCGGTAAGGTTAATAGCAACCGAAGGTTTCAGTAAAGCAGCCATCCCTTTGTCCAGGCCACCACCAGCCTGTTCGTCTCTGATCCAGTAACCATAGGTGCGGGTTTCTATTTCAGGTTTAATATCTGTTGTTGCCGATAGCACCTGTGCAGGTGCCAGCAATGCAGCAATAGCAGTAACCAGCGGTGTTAATTTTGCTGTGTGGTGCAATACGGTTTTAGCCCGCGCCATAATAATAACCGTAGCCGTAACCTTTACCCTGATTACGGTGTGCCTTGTTAATCAAAAATCCAATCGCAATGTCTTTAGGTAATAATGCCACTGCCTGTTCTATTTCTGCCAGTTTAGAATGATTCTCTTCTACTACTACAACCGCCTGACCACACATAGAGGCCATTACAGCAGTTTCATTAACGCCCAGCAGAGGTGGCGCATCAAAAATAACAATACGGTCTGAGTAACGTGAAGCGAACTCATTTACCAGCATCAGCATACGTTCACTGGCAAGTAATTCCGTGGACAAGTGATGCGGCCGGCCAGCAGTGATAATCTTCAGCCGGTCGACATTGGTGCTCAGAATAATATCTGATACCTTAATCTCACTTGACAGCAAATAATCTGTCAGACCTATATCATGATGAATATTAAGCGTTTTTGATACACTGGGCCGCAGTACATCACTGTCTACCAGCAATACTGTCTTATCCTGTTCCAGTGCAATACTAAGAGCCAAATTGATCGCTGAGAAAGTTTTCCCCTCCCCCGGCCTTGAGCTGCTAACCAGGATCAGATTGGGATGCTTTAACGTACTGCTCAGTGCACCAAACGCATTGCTGATAAGTTTGCGTTTAATAACGCGGTATTCTTCATTGATCAGACGACGCTCACTGGACAACGAAACAAAGTTTTTCTGTTCCAGTATTTTCAGGTCCAGCGTGACCGAAGGCTTATGCCCCTGAAAATCTTCTGTTGCGGTGCGATTTTCTGCAGCAACGCTGTCCTCTGTTATAGCCCTGTATGTCGGCTCTCGTCTTGGCGCGGAAACCTCTTGCTGCAGGGTTGCATCACTATCCGGTGCAGCTACCTGCTGTGCACGCTCCAATGTAGTATCCGCCTGCTTGCCAGATACATCAGACTGTTTTCTTATGGCTTTTTCAATAATACTCACCGGATCACCCTCAACAACAGCTCGGCAGAGCGGCCAAACAGCACTTCATTGCTTAACAATGCGGCATAACATAGCAATAAGCCACCACTTAGCATGGCAAAATACAGAAAATGCAATCGCACCTGTTTTAGAATAGCGTGTTTATCTGTATGAGATACCACACCAAACACCGGATAATCGCTTATGCTCTGTAATTGCAAGGCGCTTGTTAATACAGGCGAAATAAGGCTACGTACAAACGCCATAAATATTCCTGCACCAAGCCCTACTAACAGCACCAACGAGTAAAAGAGTCCCCGGTTTGGTCCTGACGGCGTTAAAGGTACCCGTGGCGGCTCTATCACGTTGAACTGCACATCCTGAGATGATGCATCTGCACGGCGGGACAGCTCCATTGACTCTCTTCGGGCCAGTAAAGCTTCATACTTAGATTTGGTAATATCATAGTCGCGGTTCAGGCCGGTAAATTCAGCTTCAATCTCAGGGATCAGATTAAGCCTGCTTTCCAGTGTAGTAACCCGGTCCTGATAAGCCTGCACCCGCACCCGGGTAGAAGCCACTTCAGACTCCAGCCGAGACACACTGATACGCAACTCCTGATAAACCGCATTCTGGTTCAGGTTACTGCTCTGGCCCGGATTTTCTGACGACATTTGCGCCAATGCTTCCAACTCAGTGTCGCGTTGTTGTTCCAGCTGCGTAAGCAATCGTTTGGTTTCCAACACATCAGGATGAAACTCAGTGTAGCGGATCAGCAGATTATCCAGTTGTGACTGTAACGTTTTTATACGTTCATCAAACTGGGTGGCAGGCCTGTTCGCACTGCCGGAATAAGGCATGACGCCAAATACCGGCTCTTCACCCAGCAATTGGCTTTTAGATGATGCCAGCCGGGTTTCCAGCTCTTTAAGGGCCAGATTAGCTTCTTCCAGCCGTTTCTTTTCGTCGCTGATTTGACTGTAGTAATCACTTTGATTACCCGGCAAGATATTCATCCGGTGCTTTTTAAAGTCTGACAACCGCAGTTCCGCCTCGATCAGGCGGCGCTCGTAATCTGATATCTGATCAGTTAAAAAACGTTCTGCGGTTTGAGAATCTGCGCGGCTTGAGCCTATCCGGCCTTCAACAAAGTTGTTCAGCGTTTCTTGCACTACTTTAAGCGCCATTTGGGGCTGCGGGTTGTTGTAAGCAATAACGTAAATATTTTCCCGGCCGGACGCCGATATTTTTATCTGCTTTTGCAGAGTATTAATAAGGTCTTCAAAAGCTTTTTCGTCTTTGGCCTGAATATCAAGATCGGTCGCTCTGGCAATTTTCTCCAGATTTGGCCTGCTTAGCAGGGTGCGCGCCATCAGCTTAATTTCATCTTCAGAATTGGTTCGCAAGGCAAGGCCTCGCAGCAGAGGTTCCAGCACAGTACTGGTTTCTACATATAACTTAGCATTAGCTTCGAATGTGGGTGGCATGTTGTACACATATACCCATCCTACCGGGCAAATCAGCCAGGCGGTAATTACGATGTAGCGTCTGCGCAGCCACACACCCTGAATATAGGTGCGTACCTGCTCAATCGCTTGTTGCAGTTCTTTCATCAGTCACTCCCTGAACCTTAACCAGCGTATCCGCGCTGCTTAAAACCATGCTTCCGGAATAATTACTACATCGCCAGGCAACATATCTACGTTGGCAGCAATTTCGCCATCGCGGATAAGGTCATCCAGCCTGACATTAAATGTTATTTGCTGGCCATCTTTGGTTCTTACCAGCTTGGCACCGTTACCGTTAGCAAATTCAGTTAAGCCGCCAACTGCAATCATCAGATCAAGCACCGTCATATACTGACGATAACTGATAGCCTGAGGGTTGGCAGCTGCGCCGATTACCCGCACCTGTTCACTGTATGGACCAACGAAATTGGTTACCGACACAGTTACCACCGGATCGCGGATGTATTTACTAAGAATTGCCTCCATATCACGGGCAACCTGAGTTGGGGTTTTACCGCTGACGGGAACATCTTCAACCAGAGAAGTCGATACTTTACCATCTGGCCTGACGATAAAAGTGCCGGACAGCTCCGGATTTCGCCAGACAAAAATGCCAACCGTGTCATTTGGGCCGATAAGATATTGGTAATTATCAACGGAGGTAGTCAAAGAGTTTTGCACCGTTGCCGGTGGCAACGTGGGGTGGCTGCTGCAACCTGCTAAAAACAGACCTAAAATCAACGTTAAACCGCAATATCCTTTCGCTGGTGTAGCCATCATATTACTCTTCCTTTTACTGACGCCCTGATAATATAACTTAAAAAATTCCCCTTGTGATGTAAAAATTGAAAATTTAATTTTTGTTTTGCTGTAGAAATAGTATAATTAGTGCGCTTGGTTTTGCCTCATCGACCTTTTCGGTGGTGGTGATAGCTAAACGCAATGGATGCAACAAGGATGTCGTTATGAGTAAAGCAAGTCGTTACGGACGAAATACGATTGCAGACAAGCTGTTTTTACTGGGTGAATTAGTACTATTGGTATTATCCAGTTTACTTGCCAGCTATGCCTACAGTTATTACCTGTCTCCTGTATCTTTTGAACACCGCCTGATTAATGCTGCGTTATTTGCGGCTTCAGTAATGCTGTGCGCTTTGTCAGTAGGTCTTTATGACCAGAAACTGCGCGAGGGGCAAAAAGGTATTATCAAGCGCGTTGTGATTACTCTGCTGTTTAACGCAATTTTGCTTGAACTGATTATTTTTCAGCTGTTCTCCGTATTGCATATCAGTACGCTGTATCTGGCAGCTGCCTCTGTGTTTTCTGCTATCAGCGTATCTGCATTTCGCGCTTTCTTTCACTATAACGACATTACCCGCATCAGCCGACGTCGGGTGTTAATATTAGGTGCTGGTGAGCGGGCTTCCATTATAGAACGCCGCATGCGACGTAATGTTGATAAGCGCAATTTTGAAATTGTCGGCTTTACTCCGATTGAGGGCGATAAAGACGCCGGTATCGCTGAGCATAAGCTGGCAAAATTCGACTATAAAAACGACCTGTATCAGTATGTTGTTGAACACAACATTGATCAGTTAGTTATTGCCTGTGACGAACGGCGCAATATGCTACCTGTCGAGCATTTATTTAAATGCAAAACACGTGGCATTGACGTTATCGAGATCCTTGATTTTATCGAGCGTGAAACAGGTCAGATTGCAGTGAACCTGATTTACCCGAGTTGGGTTATCTATGCCAACGGCCTGGATTTAAATCAGCGCTTTAAAACCAATCTCGATTACAAGCTTAATGTCGTGCTGGCTATTATGCTACTGGCTGTTACCTGGCCGATTATGCTAATTACTACCCTGCTTATTTATCTGGAAGACGGCCGCAAAACCGGTGCTTCAGTATTTTACCGCCAGATAAGAGTGGGTTATGACGGTAAGCCATTTTATATTGTTAAATTTCGCAGCATGCGGCCTGATGCGGAAAAAAACGGTGCCCGCTGGGCAACTGCTGACGATGACAGAGTTACACGTGTAGGCCGTGTCATCCGCAAATACCGTATAGATGAACTGCCGCAATTAATGAATGTGTTATCCGGTGATATGGGCTTTGTCGGACCAAGGCCAGAGCGGCCAGAGTTTGTTAATCAACTGGCCAAAGACATCCCGTATTACAATCAGCGGCATAATGTTAAACCTGGCCTGACAGGCTGGGCTCAGCTTAAATATCCTTATGGCTCTACCGCTGAAGATGCACAGGAAAAACTCAAATTTGATCTGTACTACATTAAACATCGCAGCCTGATGCTGGATTTGATGATTCTTGTCAGAACCGTAGAAATTGTACTTTTTGGCAAAGGACGTTAATACCAATGCAGTATGCACGGTTAAGAAGTAATGCGCTTACTGTAGATGTTGAAGATTATTTTCATGTCGCAGCGTTTGATGCCACTGTGTCTCCGGCACAGTGGCCTGATTTTCCGCAACGCGTAGCCCGTAACACTGAAATTTTGCTGCAACAGTTTGATGAACATCAGGCTAAAGCCACCTTTTTTATTTTGGGCTGGGTAGCAGAGCGCTATCCGCAACTGGTAAAACAAATTCACGCAGCCGGCCATGAGGTTGCCAGCCATGGTTATGCTCATGCCAAAGCTTCTGTGCAAACTGCAGCTGAATTTTTGCAGGATGTCAGCCGGGCTAAGGCCATTCTGGAAGACATTACCGGCGCCGAAGTGGTTGGTTACCGTGCACCAAGCTTTTCTATTGGTAAAACCAATGAATGGGCGTTTGATGTTCTCCAGCAGGCTGGATACCTCTACAGTTCCAGTACTTATCCTGTTGTGCACGACTTATATGGCACACCGGATTGGCCGCAACAACCCTATAAACGGGCCGAAGGCATTTGGGAGTGCCCAATGCCTGTATTAAATAAAGTTGGCAAGCAGTGGCCCATAGCTGGTGGTGGTTATTTTCGCCTGTTGCCATACTGGCTTAGCAAAAAGTGTATCGACAGCTATCTAAAGCAAAGTGATGCGCCTTATATGTTTTATTTTCATCCGTGGGAAATAGATCCGCAGCAACCACGGTTTGAACAAGCACCATTTAAATCAAAATTCAGACACTACACTAACTTAAACCGCATGGAAGCTAAACTGGTGCGCTTGCTGCAAGACTATCAGTGGCGTAGCGTCAAAGAAGTATATCAACCGTATTTTGCTTAAACAGAAGGGAACCGGATGTATCAACTGAATACATTGTCGCTCAGGGACGAGCAAGCAGTGGCGTGGGATAATTTTGTAACAGCCAGCGACGAAGCAACCTTTTTTCACTTATCTGGCTGGCAGCAAATTATTGCCGATGCTGGTCATCGTTGCTATTACCTGTATGCCACCCAAAATAACCTGATTGTTGGCGTGTTACCGCTAGCCCGCGTTAAAAGTATGCTGTTTGGCGATGCGCTGGTGTCTACCCCATTTTGTGTTTATGGCGGTGCTGTTGGCGAACCAGCCGTTAAGCGTTTTTTGGAGCAGGAAGCGGTAAAACTTGCCACCTCACTGCAGGTAAAACACATTGAACTGCGTTATAAAACCGTGCAGGACAACGACTTTACCACCCGCAGCCAGCACGCTTACTTTGCCTGTGAGCTGGCTGAAACAGCCGAGCAGATCCTGGCTAACGTAAAGAAAAAGCAACGTGCGGTGATCCGGCATGCGTTGAACGAACCCTTGCAGTATACGCTGGACACCAACCCAAACGATTTTTACCAAACCTATTCAGAAAGCGTGCGCAATCTGGGTACTCCGGTATTCAGCAAGGCTTTTTTCCAAAAAATTATGCAGGTATTTCCCGCGCAGACAGAAATTCTGACCGTGCGTAAAGAGCAGCAACCGGTATCTTCAGTGCTGAGTTTTTATTATAAAGGTGAAGTGTTGCCTTATTATGGTGGCGGCATCAGTGAAGCTAAATCACTAAAAAGTAATGACTATATGTACTACCAGCTGATGTGCCATGCCAGGCTGGATAAAAACTGTCAGCGCTATGACTTTGGCCGCAGCAAACTGGAGTCTGGCGCCTATCAATATAAAAAACATTGGGGCATGGAAGCGACAGCACTACATTACCAGTATAAATTGATCACCGCCCAACACTTGCCGAACCTGAGCCCTAATAATCCGAAGTATCAGCTGTTTATCCGGCTGTGGCAAAAACTACCACTGTCAGTAAGCCAGTGGATTGGGCCGGCCCTGTCGAGGTACCTGGGATGACAGCCGCTAAACCGGATTTGCTGTTACTGGTACACCGTATTCCCTATCCGCCAAATAAGGGCGATAAAATCCGCTCATTTAATTTAATGAAAGCGCTAAGCCAGCATTACACAGTACATCTGGGCTGTTTTATCGATGATCCTTTTGACCGGCAGTATATAGATACACTCAGCCAGTGGTGCGCCACGGTATTTTGTGTGAACCAAGCCAAGTGGCAGGCAAAGCTGTGCGCTTTGCGCGGTTTTATTAATAATCAGGCCATTACCCTGCCCTACTATTTCAGCCTGGCTATGGCAGCCTGGGTAAAAACCACGATTAGCTCATATAAGATTGAAAAGGTACTGGTGTACTCTTCTTCTATGGCTCAGTACGTCGATAAAACTGACTATCAGCAATTGATCAGAGTGATCGACTTTGTTGATATTGATTCAGATAAATGGCGCCAATACGCCGAAAAATCACGCGGTGTAAAACGCTGGTTTTATCAGCGTGAGGCCAGGTTACTGCTGCAATACGAAAAACAGATTTGTCAGCGCTTTAACAGCAGCCTGTTTGTTTCAGACGACGAAGCCAGTGCATTTCGCGCCATGCTGCCTGCTGAGCTGCAGCACAAAGTACACAGTGTATTAAATGGCGTTGATACTGACTATTTCTCACCTGATATTCCAGATCGCAGCGCAGAACATACCTTGCCTGAGCAGTATATTGTATTTACCGGCGCCATGGATTACTGGGCCAATGTAGATGCAGTATGCTGGTTTTGTCAAAACATCTGGCCACGGCTGAAACAGTTATACCCGCAGTTACACTTTATGATAGTCGGTGGCAAGCCCAGCACAGAAGTCCGGGCTCTTAGCCAGCAAGCGGGTGTAATTGTTACCGGCCGGGTAAATGACGTACGCCCTTATATCAGCCACGCGCTCTTTGCGGTAGCACCTATGCTGATAGCGCGCGGTATACAGAATAAAGTGCTTGAAGCAATGGCAATGAACAAGGCCATAGTCTGCAGTGCCATGGCCATGGAAGGCATTAATGCGCCTGCCAGCGAAGATGCGGTAATTGCCGATGGTGTAGATAGCTTTATCCGCGCTTGCAAAAAGCAATTGGATCGCACTTCAACGCCCTCTGCCAACCGGCAGTGGATTTTACAGCATTTTACCTGGCAACAAACGTTAGTACGGTTAAACAGCTTTATCCATCCGGAGCTGCCGGCATGACTGCCCTTAACCGCCAGGCCAACATTTTGCTGCTTGCTGTGATCAGCCTGGCTTATATTGTGCTTTACGGCTCAACCTGGCTGGATATGGAGCGGGTGTGGCGCAGCTCTGCAACTTATAATCATTGCTACCTGATCCTGCCCATCTGCCTGTATTTTTTTTATCGCGCCAAAACACCGCTTATCACGCCTTCAGCCGCCGGTTACTGGTTATGGCTGCCGGCTCTTGGTTTAATATTATTGCAATTAATCTGGCTGTTTGGCTACGCGGCAGATATTGCCCTGCTGATGCATATTGCTGCCGTAATGTCGCTACAGGCTTTGCTATGGCTGGCTTTGGGTAATACTAACAGTCGTCTGCATTGGTTTGCCATCGCATATCTGATATTTCTGGTACCTTTTGGCGAAGAGTTATCGCCGTTTTTACAGAACATTACCGCCGATCTCACCGTAGTGATGTTACAGGCTGTCAGTATTCCGGTTTACCGTGAAGGGCTGTACCTCGCCACCCCGGTAGGTTTATTTGAAGTGGCAGAAGCCTGCTCAGGCTTACGTTTTCTGATCGCATCACTGGCTATTTCAGCGCTATTTGCCTACCTGCACTACAACAAAATCTGGAAACAAGTCAGTTTTGTGGTGTTTATGGCCTTGTTATCTGTGCTGGCCAATGGTGTACGCGCTTTTATGCTGGTTTACATCGGTGAAAAAACCGATATGCGCTTTGGCTTTGGTGCTGATCATTATTTGTATGGCTGGCTGTTTTTCGGCCTGGTATTAATAGCCGGTTTCTGGCTGGGGGCAAGATTTTCAGATCCTACCCAGCAGCTTGAACGGCGCAGCAAACAGCATTTTAGTTTACAAACCAGACCATCAATGTTGTTTCTGGCCAGTGCAATTATTGCGCTAACCCTGAGCTACCGCTTGTCGTTAAACGTGATGGCAGAACCCGCAGCAATACACAACCTTGCCATGCCTTTTGCCAGTCAGCCGGTAGAAAAAAGTAACTGGGGTATCAACTTTATAAACAGTCTGGCCCAGAGCCATGCGCAGGATACTGCTGGCACCGAATATTTCGTCGCCCGCTATGGTAATAAACAACAAAATGGCGAGCTGATTAACTGGCAGAACAACCTGTTTGATAAACAACGCTGGCAGGTACAACAACGTATTATCGACGCCGACAGTGCCATATTACAGCTAAGAAGCCTGACGAATGAACAACGCACAGTGCTGTATTGGTACCAGATTGACGAACAACGGGTAGTACCCGAGCTGGAAGTAAAAGTACGCCAGGCCTTAAGTTACCTGGCGGATGATCAGTCCAGTGCTTATATTTTTGCTGTATCCGTTAATGGGATAGCATCAGAGCAGAACCTGGCAGTGTTACAGCAGGCAGCAGCCTTATTGTCACAAACCCACACGACTACGGAGCAGGCTGTTGCCGGAGGCCAATATGACTGAGCGCCAGCAACAACCGGTGCATATTGCTCATCTTATCTGGCACTTTAGCACCGGCGGTCTGGAAAATGGCCTGGTTAACCTGATAAACCATTTACCACAGGACAAATTCCGCCATAGCATTATTACGCTAACCGGCCATGACCCGCAGTTTGCAACGCGTATTAAAACAAACAATGTCAGCCTGCACTGTCTGAACAAAGCGGAAGGGCATGACTGGGGCACCTTTGGCCGGTTAAATACGCTGCTGCAAAACCTGCAGCCTGACATACTGCACAGCCGTAATCTGGCAACGCTGGAACTGCAGGTTGTCGGCTGGTGGCGTAAAGTGCCATTACGTTTGCATGGTGAGCACGGCTGGGACAGTCATGATATCGGCGGTTGTAACAAAAAAAACCGCCTGATCCGCCGCGCATTCAAAGGCTTTGTTCAGCGCTTTATTTGCTTGTCATCTGAAGCTGAGCATTACCTGACTGATATTATTAAACTGAATAAAAACCGGGTTGAACGCATTTGTAACGGTGTAGAAACTAGCAAATATGCTCATGCCCTACCCGCAGAGCTGGCACTGCCGCCTGGCACTACTTCGCCTAACCCCATTGTGTTTGCCACAGTGGGCCGCCTGGCCAGCGTGAAAAATCAGGCATTGCTGCTACGCGCTTATAGCTTGCTGTTGCAGCAATATCCGCAGTACAGCAGCCAAAGTGCGCTGATTATTGTCGGCGACGGCCCCTGCCGGCAAGAACTTGAGCAACTGCGCGATACCCTGCAGCTGGGCTCTCAGGTGATATTTACCGGTAACCGGCAGGATGTTGCGCAGTTAATGCAGCGCTTTGATGTATTTGTGTTGCCCTCTCTGGCAGAAGGAATTTCTAACACTTTACTCGAAGCCATGGCCGCAGGTACGCCGGTTATTGCCACTGCCGTGGGTGGCAACCCGGATTTACTGCCGGCAGCCCTGCTTGATACTAATCTGGTAGCCTCAGACAACCCGCAGCAGCTGGCAAATGCCATGCTGCGCTACCTGCAACAGCGCGACGCGCTGACTTATGACGCTGAATTGGTAAAAAACCATTGCCATCAGCACTTTAGTATAGATACGATGGTGCAGCGATATCAAAAGCTTTATGAAATGACAAGGATGCAGACTTAACCATGTGTGGTATAGCAGGAATTTATCAGCTGAAAACCCAGGCTACGCCTGAGCCGCAAGTTCTGGCCAAAATGAATGACAGCCAGTGGCACCGCGGGCCAGACGCCGGAGATTACTTTTTTCAGCCTACGGTTGGCCTGGCACATCGCCGGTTATCAATTATAGATATTGCCGGCAGCCCGCAGCCCATGCAAAGTGCCAATGCGCAGGCCTGTATAGTGTTTAACGGTGAAATCTACAATTACCGTGAGCTGCGCCAGGAGCTACTTGGTAAGGGCTATCAGTTTAATACCAACGGCGATACCGAAACCATTCTGAATGCCTGGCTTGAATGGGGTGAAGACTGCGTGCATCATCTGCGCGGTATGTTTGCTTTTGCTATCTGGGATAGCAGCCGTCATTGCCTGTTTCTGGCCCGTGACCGCCTTGGCATTAAACCGCTGTTTTACTCGCTGCTTGATGACGGTCAGTTTATTTTTGGCTCAGAACTTAAAGTGCTGCGCAACCATCCGGATTTTATTACCACGCTGCGCGACAGTACTATCGAAGATTATTTCAGCTTTGGCTATATTCCGGAGCCTTACACTATTTACCAGCACAGCTATAAACTGGCGCCGGGCCATACGTTATTATTGCAGCACGGCCAGCCCAAGCTGAGTGAACCCAAACAATACTGGGATGTACCCACGCAGTGGCAACATGCCGTAACAGAGCAGGAACTGAGCGCAGAGCTAATAACCCGATTTCGCGAAGCAGTGGATATTCGTCTGGTAGCAGAAGTTCCACTGGGGGCCTTTTTATCCGGCGGTGTCGATTCAAGCGCCGTTGTCGCCATGATGGCCGGCCTGCAAAGTGATCCGGTTAATACCTGCTCTATTGGTTTTGACAGCCCACAGTTTAATGAAACTGAGTTTGCCCGTCAGGTGGCCGCGCGTTATAACACCAACCATCATGAAAATATCGTTAGTCAGAACGATTTTGAGCTGCTGGACCAACTGGCAGACTTGTACGACGAGCCATACGCCGATAGCTCAGCAATACCCACCTACCGCGTGTGCCAGATGGCCCGCCAACAGGTTACGGTAGCCTTAAGCGGTGATGGCGCCGACGAGTTATTTGCCGGCTACCGCCGTTATAAACTGCACCTGAATGAAGAGCGTTTTCGTAACTGGTTGCCACTGGCAATAAGAAAACCGGTTTTTGGTTTGCTGGGTAAAATTTACCCTAAACTGGATTGGGCTCCACGCTTTTTACGCGCTAAAACTACCTTTCAGTCGCTGGCGATGGACACCGTTGCCGGTTACCACAATTCTATTGCCATTTTACGCCAGGACCAGCGCGACAGGTTGTTTTCAACAGCGTTTAAGCAGCGCCTTAACGGCTACAGCTCGCTGGAAGTGTTTCGCCGCCACGGTGATAAGGTTAAACATCTGGATCCGATGAAAATAGCCCAGTATCTGGATATGAAAACCTATCTGGTAGGCGATATTCTGACCAAAGTAGACCGCGCATCTATGGCACATTCGCTTGAAGTGCGGGTACCGTTTTTGGATCACAAATTTGTTGAGTGGGCTTTTACCGCTGAATCGGGTGCAAATTTGCGAAATGGTGTAGGTAAATACTCGCTGAAAAAAGCACTGGAACCCCATTTGCCGGATGACGTGCTGTATCGGAAAAAAATGGGCTTTGCTGTGCCACTGGCCGAATGGTTTCGCGGCCCGTTGCAGCAAAAACTGCAGGATAAGCTGCTGTCAGATGTGATGATGAACAGCGGCTACTTTAATGTTGCCGAGCTAAAGCAGCTGATTGACGATCATAAACGCGCCCTGAAAGATAACAGCGCAGCGCTATGGACCCTGTTGATGTTCGCCGCCTTCCTGGAGCGCAACAGCAAATGAAGATCCTGCATATTTTCGATCATTCTTTGCCATTGCACAGTGGTTACACTTTTCGCTCACGTGCTATTTTGCAGCAGCAACGTAAACTTGGCTACCAGACATGCCATGTTACCAGCCCGAAACATCCAACCGAAGCGCAAGGTACAGAACAAGCCGAAGGCTTCAGCTTTTACCGTACTTTGCCTTACAGCAGCTGGTTTTGGCGCTTACCGGTGTTAAAAGAGCTGGCCGTGGTACTGGCGCTGAAAAAACGCATCTTAGACATTATCAGCCTGGAAAAGCCTGACGTGCTGCATGCGCACTCGCCGGCACTAAACGGCCTGGCCGCATTATGGGCCGCAAAAAAAGCCAAACTGCCGGTGGTGTATGAAATACGGGCTTTCTGGGAAGATGCCGCAGTTGACCATGGTACCTGCACTGAAGGTGATCTGCGCTACAACATGACGCAATCACTGGAAACCCATGTTGCTAAAAAAGCGGATGCTGTTACCACTATTTGCGAAGGTTTAAGGCAAGACCTTGTCAGCCGTGGGATCAGTGCAGAAAAAATAACCGTGATCCCCAATGCGGTTGACCCCGACCAGTTTCAGCTTATTCGGGAAAAAAACGCCGCGCTTGAGTTGCAGTTTAAGCTGAAAAACAAGCCGGTGCTGGGGTTTCTTGGCTCGTTTTACGCCTATGAAGGTTTGGATCTGCTGATCAGGGCCCTGCCACTGATCAGACAAAAAGTGCCGGACGTGATGTTGTTACTTGTTGGTGGCGGGCCACAACAAGAGGCGTTGCAGCAACTGGTTAGCGAGCTTCAGCTTGATGATGCCGTGATTATGCCGGGCCGGGTGTCACACAGCGATGTGATGCAGTATTACAGCCTGGTCGATTTACTGGTGTATCCGCGTAAAGCCATGCGCTTAACCGAACTGGTCACGCCGCTAAAACCTCTGGAGGCCATGGCGCAAGGTATGATGCTACTGGCATCTGATGTTGGCGGCCATCTGGAGCTGATTGAGCATGCCAAAACCGGCTGGTTATTCCAGCGCGATAATATTGATGATCTGGCCGAGCAAGCTGTCAGAGCATTAAAAAACTTCAGTACCAACGACAGCATTATTGATAATGCGCTGCATTTTATCCAGACAGAACGCAACTGGGCGGTATCTGTGGGCCGTTACGCCGATATTTATACGAGGCTGGCTCGTGTCTGATAGCGTAAGCAACATGCATATCTGTCTGGTGGGCCCTATCCCACCGCCCGCTGGTGGCATGGCAAACCAAACCCGGCAACTCAAAGCATTGTTGCAACAAGATGGCGCAACTGTTGAACTGGTTGCAGTAAATGCGCCTTACCGCCCGGCATTTGCCAGCCGCATTGTGGGGCTGCGTGCGCTGTTCAGGCTGATACCTTATATTATTAATCTGTATCAGGCTGTTGGCAGAGCACAAGTAGTACATATAATGGCTAACTCTGGTTGGTCATGGCATTTATTTGCCGCGCCTGCTATCTGGCTAAGTTACCTGCGCCGTAAACCGGTTATTGTTAATTACCGCGGCGGACACGCCGAAACCTTCTTTGCAGCCAGTTGGCGCAAAGTACATTTCTCACTGCGTCGCGCCAGCGCAGTGTTAGTGCCTTCTGCTTTTTTACAACAGGTATTTGCCAGCTATGATCAGCCATCAGCGATAGTGCCGAATATTCTGGATCATACGGTGTTTTATCCAGCCCAGGAGCCCAAAGCTGAGCCGGCTACCGCCCCGCATTTTATTGTTACCCGTAATCTGGAAGCCATTTATGATGTGGCTACCGCACTAAAAGCCTTTGAGCTGGTTTATCAGCGGTATCCACAGGCAAGGTTAACCATTGCCGGTACCGGCCCGTTGTTAGCCCAGTTGCAGCAACAGGTGCAACACGCCGGACTGACACAGGCCGTAAGCTTTGCCGGCCGGCTGGACACCACGCAAATGGCAGAGCTGTACCGCAGTGCTGATATCATGCTAAACACCAGCCTGGTTGATAACTCGCCTAACTCGGTTATTGAGGCCATGGCCTGCGGCGTGCCGGTAATAAGCACCAACGTTGGCGGTATTCCACGTTTAGTCACAGATAAAACCGACGCTCTGCTGACAGAGCCGGGCGATTATCAGGCTATGTTTACTTATGCACTACAGCTGCTGACGTCCCCTGCGCTGCGCCAGCATTTAGTGCAAAATGGCCTGCTGAACAGCAGCCGTTTTCACTGGCACATTGTGGGCCGGCAATTAGCCGGACATTACAATACGGCAATACGCAGCATGGAGCACCCGGCATGACAGCGCTTTATACCCGGTTTATTTCAGCCATCATTTTCCCGCTGCAGGAGTATTTTAAAAAGCATGACAGCGTACGCCGCCGCCGTCAGTTAGAACAAAGCCAGTGGTTGCCACTGGAACAATTGCAACAATTGCAAAACCACAACCTGCAGCGCTTTATTACTCAGCTTTACCAGCAGGTGCCCTACTACCGCAGCCTGATGCAACAACACAGCCTTACACCTGATGATATTCAAACTGCGGCTGACTTAAGCAAACTACCCTTTTTAACTAAAGCGCTGATCAGCGAGCATTTTACCAGGCTAAAAGCCGGTAACGCCGGCGAGCTGAAACGCTTTAATACCGGCGGCTCCAGCGGCCAACCGTTGATTTTTTTACTCGGCAACGAGCGGGTATCGCACGATGTTGCTGCCAAATGGCGGGCAACACGCTGGTGGAATGTGGATATTGGCGACAAAGAAATTGTTGCCTGGGGCTCTCCTATTGAGCTTAATGCTCAGGATAAAGCCCGGATCTGGCGCGACCGGCTGTTTCGCTCAGAACTGGTACCGGCGTTTGATTTAACGGAAGATAAACTACTGAGCTTTTTGCAGCAAATACGCGATGTTAAACCGCGCATGTTGTTCGGCTATCCGTCGGTTTACCACTTACTGGCCCAAACAGCACAGCGCCATGGTATTGTTATGAACAATCTGGGCATTAAAGTGGTATTTGTTACCTCTGAGCGGCTTTACCCTTATCAGCGTGAGCTGATAAGCTCTGTATTTGGTGCGCCGGTAGCTAACGGCTACGGTGGCCGCGATGCCGGCTTTATTGCCCATCAATGTCCGCACGGCGGTATGCATTTATCCTACGAAGACATTATTGTAGAAATAGTCGATGCTCAGGGCCAGGTGCTGCCTGCCGGGCAGGCCGGAGAAATTGTGGTTACCCACCTGGCCACATCGGAATTTCCTTTTGTGCGCTACCGTACCGGCGATGTTGGCACCATCGCGACAGAAAGTTGTAGCTGTGGCCGCAGTTTGCCGCTGCTGGAATCGATTGAAGGGCGCAGCACCGATTTTGTTATGGCCGCTGACGGCACTATGATGCACGGCCTGGCACTGATTTATATTCTGCGCGATATTAATGGTATAACAGCATTTAAAATTGTGCAGGAGTCACTCAGCCTGACTACTGTGCAGGTGGTATGGCAGCAGGGCGAATTACCAGCAGACATACGCCAGCAAATCAGCAGTGGCCTCCAAGCCAGACTGGGACAAAACGTGGACATTGATGTGCAACAATTCGATGAAATAAAACCAGAAAAATCAGGCAAGTATCGCTACGTTATTAGCAAGGTAACAGCGGTATGATCGACAGTTTTTACCTGTTAACGGCCATAGTCGCGGTGTGCTACCTGTTATATTGGGCTGACAGGCAGGATAAAAGCTGATGCGCGATTTATTACTGGTTCTGTTTTTATTTATCGCAATTTATTTCTGCTTTAAACGGCCATTTCTGGGAATTGCATCCTGGGCATGGATCTCACTGATGGCCCCGGCGAACTGGGCGTTTGGTTTTTCCAGCAGTTTCCGGCTTAACCTGACCATAGTACTGGTCACGGTTATATCCTATATTGTGGTGCAAAAAAGAAAGACATTTGCTTTTAATTCAATAAGTTTCTGGATTTTTCTATTCGGCATCTGGACATTAATTACCTCGTTTGCCAGCTTGCACAGTATCTCAACGTACGCAACTGACTACTGGCAGCAATTTATTAAAGTACTAATTTTTTACTTCTTTATATCGCTGATTATTAATAAAAAACTACATATAGACACTTTAATATGGGCAATTGTGCTGGCCATTTCCTCCTATGCAGCCATGGAGTCGGTTAAATTTATTCTGTCAGGTGGTGGCCATATGGTTACAGGCCGGGCCGGTGCTATCCGCGATCGTAACGATTTTGCCGTTGCCGTTAATATGTGTATTCCACTGATCGTTTATCTGATCTACGCCACCCGGCATCATTACTTAAAACTGGGTTTGTGGGGCCTGCTGTTAATGAACATTCTTGCTATTGTCGGCACAGGTTCGCGTGGCGGTTTTATTGGCCTGACAATACTGGCTTTAGCATTTTGGTGGAAGTCTAAACGTAAACTGCTTTGGGCCCTGTTAGCCATTATTGTATTGCCCACCGCTTATCAGTCTACGCCGGAACATTGGCGCGAGAGACAAAGCACCATTGAAACTGCATCCACCGATGATGCCTCTTTTATCGGCAGGTTATGGGCCTGGAAAATTGCAGTTATGATAGCGCGCGACCACCCTATTACAGGTGCCGGATTTATGGGTGCAACAGACCACCTGGTGTGGCATAGCTACGCACCTTTCACGCCATTTTTTGGCCCGGTTGAAACCCCAGAAATACCTGAAGGTTCAGCCCCTAAAGCCGCACATAATATCTATTTTCAGGTATTGGGCGATCACGGCTATGTTGGCTTAAGCATCTTTCTGATGATTTTAACCAGCATGTTATGGGTAAACAGAGGTAACCGGTTAAAAGCCAAAAAACATCAACAGCTCTGGTGCGAAAAACTCAGCGCAGCAATATCATTGTCTCTGATAGGTTTTTGTGTCACCGGCGCTAACGTTAGCCTGGCGTATTTTGACTTATTTTATGCCCTGGCCGGCATTGTCTCGGTGATATCGATCTATAAACTTTATCAGCCGGAGCAACCGCCAGCCAAAAACGATACTGCAGTAGCAACCACACTCTATCGGCCAAAGCTGACCTACTAAATAACACCTCCGCGGTAGAAGCTCTGCGCTTAATGACATTAAGCGCAGGCAGCCTTTAAGGTATTATCCTGCCTTGTGCCTGCAGTTTATTTCTCAGCCCCGGCACAGGGTAGCCAAGCTGATAGGCTCTGGTTGCATACTGCACTGCGTCATCCGTCTGCCCGGCATCAAGTGAGTACCAGCCCAAAAAGTAGTTTAACTCTGCTGATTCTGCCTGCAAATTCTCAGGTGCCTGTTTCAAGGTTTTTAGCGCAGCTTTGGCATCGCCGTTTCTTTTTAGGTAATAAGCTAAAGCCGTGTAAGACAGTGAGTTATTTTTATGTGTTTTTAATAAGCCCCGCAGCGTCTCAAAACCGGCTTTTTTGTCGCCCATTTCAAAATACACCTTGGCCATATCAATATAAATTTCCGGGTACCAACTGTGGTCTTTATTGATATTACGCGCAGTAAACTGAATTTCACTTAGTGCCCGCTTTAAATGTGCTTCACGCAGATTACCTGAGCTTGACTCGGCACGTTTAAGGTAAACCACCCCGGCACAATAGTGCCAGGCTCCGCCTGCAGATTCGGCAAAGGCCAGCGCCTTGCTACTGTCGGCTTTACTTTGATTAGGGTACAAACCGGATTTACGCGCAGAGCCGGTAGCAGAATATGCCAGTTTGCAACGTTGATCCCAGGTACTGAACTCAGCCTGCGTAGGCGTAAAATCAAAACCAAACACAAATGTTGGTAATATTAGCGCTGCGGTATAAATAAAAACGGATTTTTTCATCATTACCATCCCTGATAAATATCATTAAAAGCGAAAACGCATTAACCATAGCAAAATCCGGCCAATTTAGCATTACTGATCATCCGGCTTTAACTTTACCGCGCCAGACGTTAGAATGACGCACTGCCGTAAAGGTTATGGCAAAAATTCAAGAGGATTGCATGGATAGCATATCCAGCCGGGCCCGCACGGCTTTCAGATGGACATTGAGTTTGCGACTGCTGTCACAGGTGTTTACCTGGCTTTCGTCTCTTTTTGTTATCCGCCTGCTTACTCCGGCTGATTATGGCATAGTTGCCATTGCAGAAATGGTGCTGATGCTGGCACTGCAATTTGCCAGTGCCGGGCTTGGTGACGTTCTGGTGCGGCAAAAGCAGCTGGACGAGCTTTACATCAGAAAAATTCTCAGCTTACTGATGCTGCTAAACGGCGGCCTTGCCATATTGCAGCTCAGTTTTGCTGGCACTGTAGCCGCTTTTTACCAGCAACCGGCACTGGAATATGTGCTGTACGTTTCAGCAGCGGTGTTTCTGGTAATGCCATGGATCACGGTGTCATCCAACCTGCTTGCCAGAGAGATGAATTTTAAAAGCCGCTCTAAAATCGATTTTGCCGCCACACTCAGCGGCAGCGCGCTGGCATTGCTGTTAGCCTTTTATGGTTTTGGTTTCTGGTCACTGATACTGTCAAATATTGTGGTGGTGTTTATCCGCGCTATTGGCTATAACCTGGCGCTGCGCCGGTTTTACCTGCCACTGTTTGAGTTTGCTGGCATGTTGCCGGCATTAAAATTTGGCCTGACACTGATGGCTACCGGCATACTGTTTACGCTATTTATGAAAGCCGACATTCTGATTGCAGCCAGATTTATTGAAGCCAGCCAGCTTGGCTATTACGCCGTGGCTATGCATCTGGCATTAATGCCAATGACAAAAGCCATGCCGCTGATTAATGAAGTTGCTTACCCTATGTATGCCGCTATCGGGCACGACAAGCAAAAGTATCAGCAGGTATTCTGTTATATGCTGCGCATTATTACGTTATTTTGCTTCCCGTTATTTTATGGTTTCGCCGCTACTGCCGATGAGCTGGTGCAACTGGTGCTGGGCCAGCACTGGAGCCATGCTGTGTTGCCGTTGCAGCTAATATTGCTGACCATACCACTGCGTATTATTTCAAACCTGTTTACACCGCTGATGAAGGCGCTGGGCTTTCCGTCTACCGGCCTTATTCATGTCAGTTTTTCGTTGTTGCTGACCGTCATTGCCATTTATTTTGCTTCGGGCTATGGCATTACCGCGGTGGCAGCATCCTGGCTTATTACCACACCCCTGTTTTTCCTGTTTGCGGTATACTTATGCGCTTCGCGCGCGGGTATCAGCAGCATGGCAATTATCGGGGCAGTTATGCCGCCATTGCTGCTATCCTGCGCTATGTTGGGGTTACTGTATGGCATGCAGCAACTGGTATTGGCCGACATGGCTATGCTGCCAAGGCTGCTGATCATGATAGTGGCCGGTGCAGTGTTTTATGCGCTTGCGCTGCGCTTATGTTTTAAAGAACGTTTTAACGAGGCCCTGAAATTCAGGCTCTGATACAAGGACAGTATTTTGCAGCTCTATTATTTTAAAGATAAAGAAGGTAATTTCGGCGACGATCTGAACCCCTGGTTATGGCAGCAGTTGTTCCCGGATTTCTTCCGTGCTGATGCAGCCGAGCTATTTGTCGGTGTAGGCACGCTGTTAAATCACCGCATTCCGGCGGCACCGGCGGTAACCGTATTTGGCTCTGGTCATGGTTATGGCCAGCTACCTGCCATCAATGCAAACTGGAAGTTCTACTGTGTCCGCGGCCCGTTAACAGCTCAAGCGCTGGGATTGCCAGCAGAGCTGGCGATTACTGATCCGGCGTCGTTATCTGCACAGCTGTATACCCCTGCCGTAGAAAAACGATATAAAGTCAGTTTTATGCCGCATTGTGAAAGTGCGCGGCTGGGCGATTGGGAAAGAGTATGTCAGCAGGCCGGCATCCACTTTCTTGATCCGAGAAAACCTTTTCTGCAAGTGTTTGACGGCATCAGGCAATCAGAGCTGCTGCTAACAGAAGCGATGCATGGCGCCATACTTGCCGACTCGTTTCGCGTACCCTGGATCCCGGTAAAAGCCTATCCGCATATATCAGAATACAAATGGCAAGACTGGCTGCAGTCGGTACAGCTAACTGCAGAGTTTTCCGCTATTCCGCCGGTATGGCGAGGCGATCAGTCGGCAGAAAAAACCGTGCGGCTGAAAAACATGCTAAAGCGCAGCCTGCAAAATACGCCGTTGTGGCGCTCAGACTGGGGAGTGCCACCACCACGGCAATCTCCTGCGCAGCATATAGATCTGGTTGCAGCAAGGCTGGCAGATATTGCCAATATCACAGCGCCACAACTTAGCAGCAATACCGTATTTAATAACAACACGGTGCGCTTGCAGGAAAAGGTACACCAGTTTAAGCAGGACTTTGGTAGTTGAAATGGTATCTGAAATGACGAGCCCTTTAGTCAGTGTCATTATCCCGTGTTATAACAGCGCCGCACACATTACAGCAGCGATTGACAGCGTACTGACGCAGGATTACGCCAACATCGAAGTCATAGTAGTAGATGACGGTTCAACCGATAACAGCATTGATCTTTTGCGCCAGTTTGGTGACAAAATTATTGTGCTGCAACAGGTTAACCAGGGGCCTGCAGCAGCCCGGAATGCCGGTATGCGCATCGCCAGCGGGCAGTTTATCGCCTTTAATGACAGTGACGATTTATGGTTACCCGGTAAATTAACGGCGCAAATATCTTATTTGCAACAACATCCGGATATCGGTTTATGCTATTGCGGCTGGGCCATCTGGCATGGTGCAACGTCGCTGGAAAACATCTCAGCCCAGTTGGCTGGTGTCAACAAGGCTGACGCAGCTGAGGATGCCTATTACAGCGGTTGGTTATATCTGAAGCTGCTTAAAGACTCGGTTATTCATACCATCACCGCCGTACTACGCCGGGAAGTAATAGACGACATTGGCATGTTTAATACGGATTACCGTATTGGCGAAGATCATGATTTCTGGCTGCGGATATCGCAACGATATCAAATGGCGAAACTGTCGCAAACCTATGCGGTGTACCGTGATAACCCAGATAGCACGACAAAAAAAGTACATGCGAAAAACTTCAGCCTGCTGGTGCTTGAATCTGCGGTGGCACGCTACGGCCTTACCTGCCCTTCCGGCGCACGCGAATCTCAGGCAGTTGTTAACAACTATCTGGGCGGCCGGCATTTTACTTATGGTTATAATGCGATGATGCAAGGCCACAGAGATAAAGCGCTGGTATCGTTTAAAGGTTGTATCCGCTATCGTTACCGGCTGGGTAAAGCGGTATTACTTAGCGCTGTATGTGCAGTGCCGCTGTTGTATAAACTGTTTTTACGCAAAAAAATACCGGCAAGTAGTTAAGTGAAACAATGATTGTTAACTGTAATAAAGTAAGGAATACCATAATGTGGCGCCATGCAGGAACTGACACCTCTACCGCAGCTGATGCCGGCACTACCACGCCGCCCAGCTATATGCTTAGCCTTAACGGTACAGGTGCACTGAATACACTGCATATTCTCAGCCAACGCCCGTTGCAGGTAGCTGAAGATGACCAGACACTGGTGTGCCTGCTGGGCCGGGTAAGGCCGTATAATCAGGATTACCTGCCCGGCGATGCCGCACAATGGTTTTTACAGTTGCATCAGCAACAGCCGCAACAGTTTTATCCGCAGATTGCCGGTTTCTTTGTATTGATCATTGTCGACAAACACCAGGGTAGCGTTAGCATAGTAAATGATCATGTCGGCGCTGTGCCTTTTTATATCGACAGCAGACAGCAAGGTCAACTGGTACTGAGCGACAGCCTGTCGTTATTGCGCCAGCATAACCCCAACGTAAACCTGGATACACAAGCGGTTTATAACTACTTGTATTTCCACTGCATTCCATCGCCTGATGCCATATACCAGCAAATCAAAAAGCTGGAGCCGGGTGTAGCCTTTACAGTTGGCCCCGACGGCAGCCTGCATAACGAAACCTATTATCAGCCGGATTTCACCCCATCAACCGAACCACAGCAGTTATTACAGCAGCAATGTCAGCAACTGATATCCGAAGCTGTTGCGCGTAATATCAGCCCCGATTGCGCCGCCTTTTTAAGCGGTGGGTTGGATAGTTCAACAGTAGCCGGTATGCTGGCAAAGCACAGCGCTAATACCGGTGCCAGCGCAAAAACCTATTCAATTGGTTTTGAAGCACAAGGCTACGACGAAACAGCCTATGCCCTGATCACAGCAAAACATTTCGGCACCGAACATAAAGTGCATTACCTGCAGCCGGCAGAAATCACGCAGCATTTTAGCACCGTGGCCGCCGCTTTTAATGAGCCCTTTGGTAACTCTTCTGCAATGGCAGCGTATATCTGTGCCAAAGTGGCGGCAGACGATGGTATAAAAGTGCTGTTAGCCGGCGATGGTGGCGACGAAATATTTGCCGGTAATGAGCGCTACGTCAAACAAAAAACCTTTGAACATTACCGTGCTCTGCCAGGTCCACTGCGCTCATCGCTGGACCTGTGTTTCTACAACGGCCTGGCCGCAAAACTGCCGGGGCTGAAAAAAGCGTATAGCTATATTAACCAGGCTAAAGTCGCCTTGCCGGATCGGCTGGACAGCTACAACTTTTTAAACCGGTTTGATATTAACGACATGTTTTGCCCGGCGTTTATCGCCCATATTGACAGCCAGTTGCCGTTACAACAGAAGCAACAACGTTATAAGGCGTGCCGTTCTGCTGATGCCGTTGACTGCATGATGTATCTGGACTGGAAATTTACCCTGGCAGATAACGATCTGGTGAAGGTTAGCAGCATGTGCCAGTTGGCCGGCGTTGAAGTGCGTTATCCGTTATTTGAAAAAGAAGTGGTCGATTTTAGCTGCAAAGTAAGCGCCGGTATAAAAGCGCCAGGGCAAAAACTGCGTGATTTCTACAAACGCAGTTTTACCGGGTTTCTGCCCGATGCCACACTGAGTAAAAGCAAACATGGTTTTGGCCTGCCTTTTGGCGTATGGATGAAACAACAACCTAAACTGCAGCAAATAACCGCAGACAGCCTGGCCAGCCTGAAACAGCGCAATATTATTCAGCCAAGCTTTATTGATAAAGCACTGGCAACCTATCAGCAAGGCCATTCGGGTTATTATGGTGAACTGGTATGGATTATGGTCACGCTGGAATTGTGGCTGCAACAACATGAGGCCGGTTATGTTGCATAAAATACTGCAAGTTACCGGTAAATTGCTTGGCCGGAATAAGCTGAGTATTCTGATTTATCATCAGGTACTGGCAAAGCCCGATCCAATGCGGCCCAGCGAACCTACCGCAGAGGTGTTCGACTGGCAAATGCGCTTATTGCGCGACTATTTTACCCCACTGTCACTGCAGGATGCGTTGCAACATCTGCAGCATAATACCCTGCCCGCCAATGCAGTGTGTGTTACCTTTGACGATGGTTATCTGAATAACCTGACAGTAGCCCAGCCAATACTGGCTAAATACGGTATTCCGGCCACGGTGTATGTTGCCACGGCTTTCACCCAGGGCAGCAATATGTGGAATGACCGGCTGATTTATCTGTTTTCACAACCTGAGCGCCAGCAACTGCTACTGGACGATACGCAGTTACCCTTAGCGGACGCCGCAGACCGGCGCAGTAAAGCGCAGCAATGGCTGAAAAAATTAAAATACCTGCCAATAGCCCAGCGGCTGGAAAAAATTGACCAGTTTTATCAGCAAAATAATGCTACCGAGCAAGAGCCACTGATGATGTCACCAGCGCAGATAAAACAGCTATCTGACAGCGGTGTTACCATTGGCGCCCATACGGTAAACCACCCTATTTTAAAAGTGATGCCTGAAGAACAGCAGTTACAGGAAATTAGCCAATCCAGGCAGCAGCTGGAAAATTGGCTGGGCAAACCTGTACAGCATTTTGCCTACCCTAACGGGGTAAAAGACACAGATTTTGATGACACTACGGTAAAACTGGTTGCAGAAGCCGGTTTTAGCAGCGCGGTTATTACTAATTGGGGCATTTGCACCGCAGCTACCCCGCCCCATTTGCTAAACCGCTTTACCCCCTGGGATAAAAGCCCGCTGAAATTCCACTGCCGGCTAACCCTCAACTATACCAAGCCTGCACATGTCTGACCCGGTTTACTGGCAAGTGCAGCTGTTTGATATGAACGATCCGCAGTTTTTTGCGGACTGGACCCTGTTAAGCAATAGCTATCATGGCAATAATCAATTACTTGGCACTGAGTTTCTGACCTCATTATTAGTGTATTTTGGCCATACACCGTTATACCAGGTACGTGCCATCCGGCAGGGGCAAGTGCAATGTCTGATGTTGCTGCGACAGCGCAACAAACTGATCTGGGAGCTATATAAACCCAGCCAGGCCCAGGTTGGTTTGCTGTTAATAAATCCGGCATTTACGCCAGATGTAACGGCATTACTTAGCGCATTACCGGGCATAGCAGCCCGTATCGATTTTCTCAGCCTGGATCCGGCAGAACATCTGGCGCTACTCAATGTACTGCATGATCATCAGCAGGCGTTTTATGCCACTAATATGCAGATCAAGTTGCAAGACGGCTTCGACAGCTATTGGCAGTTACGGTCAAAAAACCTGCGTAAAAATATGTCACGCTATGAAAACCGCCTGCAACGTGAAAATACAACTCTCGATTTTCGCCAGATCAGTGGTGCGCAACATATTAAGTCTGCTGTAGATCGCTACGGCATGATCGAATCTAAAGGCTGGAAAGGTAAACTCGGTACGGCCCTGCATCCCAGTAACCGGCAAGGCCAGTTCTACCGCGATTTTTTATATCAGCTGGCGCAGCAGAACAATGCCATGGTTTATGAATACTACATACAAGACCGGCTTGTGGCCTCCAGGCTATGTTGCATCAAACACGATATGCTGATTATTCTGAAAACAACTTTTGATGAAGAGTTTAAAAGCTTCGCGCTGGGCCGGCTGTTGTTAAAACAGATCCTGCATACGCTGTTTGACAACCACAGCGTAAAAGTAATCGATTTTTATACTAACGCCTCACCAGAACAGCTTGAATGGGCCACAGACACCCGCTCTATTTACAACGGCACCGTGTATGCAAAAAACATCTTTGGCAACACCTTACAATTATTAACCCGGCTAAAGCAAAAACTGAAGAAAAAACCCGTGACAGAGGTGGCTGAACCATGACAGAGCCAGCCGTACAACAGAGCCCCTCAGCTTTACCGCCGGTGTTTGTCTGCAACTACTGGTTCAGTGCTTTTGCAGAGCATGTAAACCATAACAAACACAACTTTAGCCTGCCTTTAACCGCGCATGCCGGCCTCGCTTTTTTTAGCAGCACCCCAGGCCAGCCTGATAATATCCTGGACAGCATGACGAATTACTACTCGCCAATCTATGGTATTGCTGAGCAGCCGATAGCTACTTTGCCCTGTGCGGCAACATTACAACACCACGCCAGTATATTCTCAGCCTATGATTACATTAATATTCTGCCGCTTTACAACAACCAGGCACAAGCCTGGTGCCAAAGCTTTGCCACATTAGGCTTTAAGGGTTTTATTTACCAACACTCGGTAAACTGGTACGAACCCAATATCACCAGCTTAGCGCAGTACTGGCAACGCCGGCCCAGTCAGCTGAAAAATACGCTGAAACGTAAGCAAGAGCTGATGAATAAAGACGGTAACTTTACCGTTAAAGTATACAGTGAAGGTTCTGCAGAGGTACTGATGCAGGCCCTGATTGATTACCATCAGGTGTATTACCACAGCTGGAAACGTTCTGAACCCACTCCGGCTTTTATTGACTGTATATGCCAGCATAACTGGCAAAGCAATGCCCTGCGCATTGGGGTCATTTACTACAACAATGAACCGATAGCGGCGCAAATCTGGTTTGTGTACGACAAAACGGCAGCCATTTTCAAACTGGCTTATAGCAAAGACTTTACCCGCTTCAGCCCGGGAACTGTGCTGACAGCCGCACTGCTTGAGCATGTGATATGCCGGGATAACGTCAACACGGTCGATTTTCTTACCGGCAATGACGATTATAAAAAAGACTGGATGTCAGCAAAACAGCCACTTTATGGTATTCAGCTATGTAACAAACGGACATGGCGCGGCAAACTAAAGGCGCTGACGAACGCTATAGCCAACTTTAAACACAAACCCGCGCCGAAATAATCACACTGCTTTCATCGTCAGCTTGCAGAATCAGCCTACTGCCTTAACTATATTTTGCAGTTGCTGCTTTGACAAAGCCTGATGCACCGGCAGTTGTACCAAATGTTGTTGATAGTTGCTGGCAATGCCGGTTGCTGTTGTTGCCAGCTCTTCCCAGCGCAATACCTGAATTTGCTGCTGACGCAATCGCGTAAAGCCATGAATGTCATGCAGTAAAAACGGCAGTACGTAAGGCACATCATGCTCTGTCAGCATCGGATATAACACCTGCCCCGCACTGCTGCGCTCCAGCTGCTGCGCTAAATACCGGTAATTTTCCCGCCGCTGTCTGCTAATGGCTGCATAATTACTGCGTAACATCAGCCAGCGGCTGGCCCGTAAACAATCAGCAGTTTGCATACCGGCGCGAAAATACCGCAAATCTGCATCAGCGGAGCGGTTCACCGGCCGGTTACCGCTGCGCAGCGCTTTTAATTCTGTAGTAAAACCGGCAGCTACCTGCGTATCCGCTTTATAACCGGGTAGGTACAGCACGCCGCCATCTGCGGTACCCAAAGTTTTAGCAATACTGCTGACACTGGCGCTGATAGCTGGCGGTTTGGTCGCGCAGGTTTGCCAGAAATGCGCCAGGCTATGCGCGTTATCCTCAATTACGGCTTTGTTAGCTGCAAACGCCGCCTGAATAAGCTCATCAGCATTTTGGCTAAAGCCAAAATAATGCACGATTACCACATGGGTTACCTGCGGGGTAAGTAAGTGGCTAAAAGTAGCAATATCGGTGCTTAAATCGGCCAACTGCGGGTAAAATACAATGTTATAACCAGCATAAATAAATGGCTCCACTAACGCCGGACAATGATACGCCGGTAACAGCACGGTATTTTGCTGCGCGCTATGCTTTAAATGCAAAGCTGCTGCCGCCAGCGCATATCTGGCACGGCTGAAAGTGCTGACATTGTTAACAGGCAGCGGATATCGCCATAAACTACAGCCTGTTAACGTAAAGGCTGGTTGTGCTTTGATCAGCGAAGGCGGGAAATGTTTGGCATCCATTAATGGTGCAGAAAATTGTACCGGCATTGACTCAGTCCATGAATTCACACCCGCACTATGCTATAGCAGTACCACCGCACAAACAACAACCCAAATAGTTGCCTAAATACAAAAAGTACCAAGATACAAACTTGGTCATCGCCTCCGCAACGGTTATCATAGGGCCTGTTCAGGTTTACGCACAAGGAAGGCAAAGTGCAACAACATCACCTCAGTACCGGTTTTATTCAGCTGAACCAGCGAGAGTTATTTCTTCGCACCCTGCAAAACAGCGGGGGTAATGGCAGTGCTGTTATAGTTATTCCACCTTTTGCCGAAGAAATGAATAAATCCCGTCATCTGCTAAACGCGGCTATGCGGCAATTGGCTGCGGCCGGTTACAGCTGCTTTATGCTGGATAATTATGGCACCGGCGACAGCGCCGGTGATTTAGATCAGGCCAGCATAGACATCTGGCGTGACGATCTCTGCCAGTTATTAGTGCTGTTGCAGCAACAGGGTTACCAAAGCATCAACTTTATTGCGGTGCGCTTTGGCGTGATACAACTGTTCGACTTGCTGAATAAACACAGTTTACCCTTGCCGGTGCAGCAACTGGTGTTATGGCAGCCGGTATTTGATGTCAGTAAATTCTGGCAACAGTTTGTCCGGTTAAAAGTGGCCGAGGCCATGGCGGCAGGTAATAAAATCAGCCAAAAAGATCTGGAGCTGCAGCTAAGCGAAGGTGAAAATATTGAAATTGCCGGTTACCCGATTAGCCCGGCGTTTTATCACAGCCTGCTTGATATCAACAGCAGCACTCCGGCGCAGCTAAACGACATTAAACTACACTGGCTGGAAACATCGCAGCTGGATACCGTGGCCTTACCGGTACAAAAAATGCGCGAGCAGTTACAGCAACACTGCCAGCTAAATTATACCCAGCTAAAAGCCGAGCCCTACTGGCAAACGGCAGAGCTGGCCAGCGCAGAGCAACTTATTACCCTTACCCTGCAATACTTAACTGAAGGGGCGCAGCATGACTGAACACTATATCAGCCTGGCGGGCGCTGATCATCAGCTAAGCGCTATTGTGCACCAGGCCCCGGCAACAACCGGCGTGTTACTGATTGTCGGCGGGCCACAGTACCGTGTTGGCAGCCACAGGCAGTTTGTTAAACTAAGCCGCTATCTGGCAGCTCAGGGCGTACCATCAATGCGGCTGGATACAGCCGGTATGGGTGATAGCAGCGGTAGTAAAGCCGCGTTTTATCAGCAAACGGCAGATATTGAACTGGCGATTGATGCTTTTTTTCAGCAGTGCCCACAGCTAACACAGGTGGTGCTATGGGGCCTTTGCGATGCTGCCAGTGCTATTCTGATCAAACTCAACCGGCCAGATCCACGCATCAGTGGTGTAATACTGCTAAACCCCTGGGTGCGCCAGCAGCAAAGCCACGCCAAAGCCATGCTCAAACACTATTATTTAAAGCGTCTGCTAAGCCGGCAATTCTGGCATAAACTATTTGGCGGCGGTCTGGCGCTGCGTCGCAGCATCAGCTCGTTCTGGCAGACATTACGGGCCAGCAAAACTGCCACTGTCGCCGCAACAGCCCAGCTTACAGTAACAGAGCAAAACTATGTTGCCGCTATGCTTAGTGGCTGGCAGCAATTTAACGGCAAAGTGCTGCTGATAAACAGTGGTAACGATCTGACCGCGCAGGAATTCTTGCAACTATGTGCCGAGAATCCAGCCTGGGGCAAATGTTTGCGGGATGCCGGGCACTACCCTATTAGCGATGCCAGCCATACTTTTTCCAGCGCACGCTGGCGGGAGCAGGTTGAGCAACAAAGCTATAATTTTGTGCAAACCACAAAGTAAATGCTGTTGATACCGTTCGGTTAAATAAAGCCAGGGAGCAGGATGCTTATGCACAGCACGAACAACGAAGCCGCTTTGCACAAATGGTTGCTGCTGGCTTGTGTGCTTTATCTGGCCTTTATTATTTACGGCAGCCTGGTGCCTTTGCGTTATGTCGCGCTGCCGTTTAACGACGCAATAGAACGCTTTTGGCAAATTCCGTATCTGCAGCTTGGCATACGTTCACGGGCTGACTGGGTAGCCAATATTCTGCTGTTTGTCCCGTTTGCTTTTATACTTTGTGCGCTTAGTTTCCGCCCCGGCGCAACTGCTGTAAATCTGGTACTGGCTGGTGTTATCTGGCTGTTTTGCGCCGCTTTAGCCGTTAGCATAGAGTTTACCCAGTTGTATTTCCCGCAGCGTACAGTGTCCATTAACGATATTATTGCTGAAGCCACCGGTGCCATGCTGGGCATCATTCTGTACTGCTTCAGAGGCCGTCAGTTAAAACAGTTTTTGACTTCGCTGGCGCTTATCCGTGGCCAGGCTTCGGTAGTTACTTACCTGCTAATTGGCTATGTTGCTATTTTTGTCCTGTACAACCTGTTACCGCTGGACCTGACCTTAAGCCCGGTAGAGCTGTATAAAAAGTGGCGTGAAGGCCGTATTGTGCTGCTGCCATTTGCGGGCTACCGCGGCTCGGCTGCCGACATTGGCTATGCGGTACTCAGCGATATTCTGTTGTGGTGCCCTATCGCGGTGCTGTTGTATCTGCAGCAACAGCAGGCTGGCATAAAGCTGTACGGTAAGGTGCTATTACTGGCGCTGCTGCTGGAGTTTTGCCAGCTGTTTGTATACAGCCGGGTTACCGATATCAGTGATGTACTCTGCGCCTTAATAGCCACCTGGCTTAGCGTAACGTTGTTGCGTTTGTGGCAACGCAGCCCGGCCAGCAATATTGCCGGTCCAACGGCAAAACTCACGCCGTGGTTACTGTGGCCAGGTGCCATTGTGCTGTACAGCCTGCTGCTTTTAATGCTGTTTTGGTATCCATTTAACTTTAATTTTGACTGGGCTTTTATCAACCAGCGGCTGCAGGCTGCACAGGGCAAGGTGCTGCTGGAGTCGCTGTACTTTGGCACTGAGTACCGTGCTATTACTGCACTGCTGCAAAAACTGCTGGCATTTCTCCCGCTTGGGGTATTACTGGCGCTGTTTCAGCACAGGTTGTCACTGCGCTGGCAGCAACAAACCTTGCAGATTGTTGGCAGTATTTATGTTATTAGCCTGGCATTATTATGCGAGGGCATGCAGCTGGCATTGCCCGGTAAAACTGTGGATATTACCGATGCCTTACTGCAAATAGGTGGTGCTGCAGCAGGCTTTGGTTTTACTGTTTTTTTCGCTAATCGCCTGCACCAGCCAGACAGCGCTGTGGTTAATCCCCTCCATGCCGTACCACCTGGCTTATCAACCCCGATAGCCGCTAAACCAGCATCAGGGTTGTACATAAAGCTCGGCAGCCATTTGGCTGTATCAATGCTGGCGATGTTTTTGTTTAGCCTGGTGCCGGCATTACCTTACAATGTGCGGGAATTGCTAAGCGATAATATCAGCGCTATTCCTGGTTTGTGCCTGATGCTGTACCTGCTGGCTATGCCCGCAGTGTTGAGCTTTAACAGTTATGCCCGTTTTATCCTCTGGGGCCCACTACTGTGTGTTACGCAGAGCCTGGTTATATTCTGGCTGCTGTATGCCACCGTACCGACAGAGTCACTGCATGACATTGTTGGCGCCCCGGTAACAACGCTGCCACGGGCCATTGAGCTAATGCTGCGTTTTATCGGCTTTTTCAGCCTGATCCAGTTCAACTGTATGGCGGCACTGCAATTTATTTACAGCCGTAGCAAAATACCCGCCACCATTTTATGGCTCGGGGCGAATGCTGCTGTGGCGTTGTTCTGGTATCTGGCCGTAGTAAAAATGGCAGCCACTGACAATATTGTTGAGCTACTGGCAGACGGCGGCAGCCTGGCTGCCATAACCGCACTGACTGCGTGGCTGATGTTGTTGTTTAGTGTTGCCGCTTATTTAGCTCAGCAGTGCTGTACCCCGGTGCCTACCCGCTGGAAATATCTGCCACTGCTTATCGTATTTGTGCTGCCACTGTCCTGGTGGTTGCTGCAAAATGCCACTGAAAGTGTTATCGTCAAATACCAGCAAGCTTATTCAGCGCTACAGTTTTTGCTCAGTACGGACAGAACCCAGTATGCCGCTCCGCTGCAATTATTTATGCGCTACAGCCTGGCGTTTATCACACTGCTTGGGCTGTTGTGCTGGTTTTTTATTCCGGCTTTAGCGCTGCGGCGCAATGTAAAATTCTCTGGTTCAGGGGCTTAACCATTCCATGCTAAACAGGTTATCGCGCTATTTTTTGCGCAGCGTAGTGTTATTGGCAGTGCTTGCCGTGGCGTTGTTTTTTCTTATTACATCAAAACCGGTGTTATCACAGCGTACTATAGAAGCCAGCGATGTTACCACAGCGCAACGTGTGCTGTCTGACACGGTGCAGCATCTGGCGCAGCCGGGCGGCAATATAAAACTGATCTTTGATCAAACACAGCTGGATGCGCTAATGAACGTGGCCAGCTATGCCCTGCCACAAGTAGAGTTTAGTGGTGTGCTTAATCCGTTTGGCGTAGCTTTGCATGGTCAGGCCAACCTGCCGCTAAGCTGGCCCAGGCGCGGTATACAAACATCCTGTTTATTTATGCCGTCAGACAAAGGTTTCGCTATTGAACACTGCAAACTGGGCGCCATAAAGCTACCGGGCTGGGTTGCTAACCCATTGCTAAAGCTAATGGTGCGCACTGTTATTGCCACACCGGCAGATCAGCAGTTGCTGGCCTTATTCGCCAGAGGCGAGCTGATAAACAACCGGCTGCATTTTGAGGCGGCCAATGCCAGCCCGATTAAACTAAGCCTGCATCCGCAAATTCATCGTCCATTTGGTTTTGGCCCGGCCCCAAGCGCGGCAGCAGATGTTGAATTTTATCTGCAGCAGTTAAAACACTTGCAACGCCAGCATAAACGCGAGCGCCGGCTGGCATTTTTTGCCCACAAACTGTTACTTGTTGCTATAAACCGCTCAGACAACAGCGATTTAGAAACCGAGTATAAAAACGCACTTTGGGCTCTGGCTGTAGCCTTTGCCAACAAAAGATTTATTTATTACGCCAACCCTGACGTAAAGCTGCACCAGGTACCGAATATGCCACCTATGTTGCTTAATGGCCGGCGTGACCTCAGCTTGCACTTTTTGTATTCAGCAGTGCTGCAAATGTTGGGTAACACCCAGCTATCACAGCAAATTGGCAATCTGAAAGAAATTATGGATGCAGACAGAGACAGTGGAGGCTCGGGCTTCAGCTTTGTCGACCTGGCAGCAGACAGAGCCGGAACCCATTTTGCTGAGCACTTAGCATCAGTAACGCCGCAACAGTTGAACCGGTTTAACAGCCTGACATTTGAGCAAGCGATAATGCCGCCAACACAGGATTTACCCGAAGGTTTGACTGAACAACAATTACAACAACAGCTTGGCGGTTATAACGGCACAGGTTTTAAACAGCTGGAACAGGAGATTACCCGGCGCATTAACGCATTAAAGCTATATAACAGCCAGCAAGAGCTGGCAGCAAACTAAAAATCATCACGGTAATAGTGCCCGGCGTTAAACTGCTGCACGATATTTTTTATCCGTAGCTGCACGTCATCAGGCAGTTGTTTGCGCCACTTATAGGCAGATTGCAACGGGTCTTTAGTGGTACTGTAATAAGCACTGTTGTCGCTGCCATGTACCGACTGCGCCAGATATTGCAGGCATTGCTGATCTGCTTTTAAGCCACAAAATGCCAGACACTGCTGCAACACCTGTTGTGGGTTTTTACACAAGTTTTCATATATCAGTACCATGTTGCTGCTGTCACCTGCACATTGCGCCAGTGCAAAATCATTAATAATACCCCAGCGTACTGCCAGCCGCTCTTCTTTACTCATTTGCTTTAAGCTGTCCAGGCTAAAACGCTGCTCGCCACTTTGCTGCAGTAATTTACTGTACAGATCCCAGTCTTCCCAGATGGGCAAACCACCATCAAATAAGCCGGCGTCCTGCCCTTTTAATGTAGAGGCAATATGGCCGCACGGATGGCGTAATATATGAATGCTGTATGCCGGCACCAGTTGTTTAATCGCCGCCATGCGGCCAAGCGACTCGATTGACTTCCAGACGATCTGTTGCTGCGCAGATTGCAACCGTAATGGCTTAATAAACCGTGGTGCTCCTAAGCGGCCAGCTATTTTAGTGCCGTATGCGCTGCCCAGAAACAACAGCCAACTAAGCGGATTTAGGTAGTCTTTGGCAAAAAACGGCCGCGAGGCTATAACTTTTTCCGCTTTGTTGGCAAACCATAACTCAAGTTGTGACTGCAGCGGATACTGTGTTGCTTCCTCTGCTTTTAACAATAACGGAATAGCCATATTCGGCTGTACGCTGTCTGGCTCATGCAAATAGTACGTCTGGCGCTGTGCATCAAACAGTTTACCAAGCCAGGTAGTGCCGGAACGGGGCATGCCAAATAACAAAATACAGTGTTTGTTCGTCATTAAAATATCCTTATTAACAGCGCTATGTTGCCGGTTATTCACACTCCAATGACTGGTGTGTTCAGAACTGGAAATAAATAAAAGGCGCTTCGCCCGATCCCAGCATAAGCATACTGTAAAGTAACAGTACGACAACTGAAGCCTGTAGTAGTTGTGGTATGGTCAGGTAACGTTGTTGCCATAACGCAATATAATGCTGCGGGATCAGGTGCAATAATACTGCCACCAGTAACGCAACGGCACCGACAGTAGTAAGATGAAATGATAATGCCATGTTATGCCAGATAGCCTGCAGGTACCCTCCGGCTTGATGCAGATCTTCAGCTCTAAACATTACCCTTAATAAACATACCAGAAAAAACGTTCTTAGCACTGAGAGCGCCCAGCGCCAACCTGTTTGACTGCCAAACCAGCCGTACTTACGCATATAGCGCTCAAACGCAACCAACACGCCATGGCATAAACCATAAAGCAGAAAATTCCAGCCTGCCCCATGCCATACCCCTATGGCAACAAAGGTGAGTACCAAATTGATATAAACATTACCGCGTTTACTGCCACCCAGCCCGTGGTAAAGGTAGTCGCGGAAAAAAGACGACATAGAAATATGCCAGCGCTGCCAGAAATTAGAAATACTGTCGGCCAGGTAAGGCCGGTTAAAATTTACAGGCAACTGATAACCCAGTAAACGGGCGCAGCCTCTGGCAATATCGGTATAGGCGGAAAAATCCATATACACCTGAAAACTGTAACCTATTAATGCCAGCACTAAAAACGCGGAAGAATGGTTAGCATAGTCCGTAAAGGCCGGGTCAACCAAATGCAGCGCCAGTATATCTGCCAGCAGTACTTTTTTGATCAGGCCGCGGATAATAAGCATAACCCCTTCCTGCTGTGCAGCGCTGTCAGCAGGGATATGCTGCGCCAGTTGCGGCAGAAAATAACTGGCGCGCACTATTGGTCCGGCAACCAGTTGCGGAAAAAACGATACAAACAGTGCAAAGTCGGCCAGCGAATCAACAGGGTCCAGCTGCCGGCGATAAATATCTATGGTGTACGACAACGCCTGAAACGTATAAAACGAGATCCCCACCGGCAAAATGATATGCAGGATATTAATGTGCGACGACATGCCCAGCATGGAAGCGACGGCATCCAGATTAGCAAGAAAGAAATTAAAATACTTAAACAGCCCCAGCACACCTAAACTAAACAGCAGCGATACCGCCAGCCAGATTTTGGGCCTTGCCGAGTAACGAATTAACCGGCCACAGTAAAAATTTACTACTGTCATAGCGCACAGCAAAGCACCAAAACGCCAATCCCAGCTCATATAAAACCAGTAACTGGCCAGCAATAGCAGCATTTTTTTCTGGCCGTTGTGCTGAATCAGCCGCAGCAAAATAACCAAAGCAATTAAAAACACATAGAACTGAAATGACGTAAAACTCATGGCGCTACCTGCCGCGTATCTTTTAATACCTGAGCCAGCGCAGCAGCAACAGCCTGCTCACCTTTAGCTGAAAAATGCACGCTGTCAGTAAAGTATTCGCGCCCACCAGGCACCTGCCCGGACAAACTGACATAATGCACATCAATGAACTCAGCAGCTACTTGCTGTAGCACCTGGTTGTACTGTTCAAACACCTCAGAAAACTGTCCGACAGTTAAACACGGCGTGTAATAAAGTGCTGAAGCGGCCAGTTGCTGCTGTAACTGCAGTGGCTGCTCTTTACGAAAGGAGCGCAAATTCTCCGCAAACAATATGGTTTTTACCTGTCGCTGTTGCGCCAGATTAACTATTTGCCTTAGAGAGGCAGCATATTGCTGCAGGTAGGGGCTAAGATCAGGCATCGGGGAATGCTTGTATGGCACGTAACGTAAATCTGTGCTGTTTTTCAACAGTAAATCCACGCTTAATAGCCATTTTGGTGCTGGTAACTGCGGCAAAGCATAACTTTTAGCGCTGTTGCTACGCTGACACAGCCGGCCAATATCGTTGCTTAAACCAGAATAAAGAATTAATACATCTTCTGACAAGCCCGCCAGTTGCCCGGCATATAACAAATACTGGCTGCCAATATCATTTCCCGGTATACCGGCATTAATGACCTCAAGCGGCATATCGGTGCTGATGCGCTGCAATATCGCCGGAAAAGTATCATCGTTGGTAGTCGCATAAGCACCATAAGTGCTCGAAGCGCCAAGCGCGATAACTCTGGTAGTACTGCTTGTTTTTGCTCCGACAGCTGCAGAGCGCAGCCCCAGTTGATTACTTTGTACCTTAATGCTGCTGCCGGCAAATTCGATATCCGGTGCCAGCAGCTGATAGCCATCATGTTGCACAAAAAGAGAAACAGCTTGTGCACTGTCAGCAAAGGCGGCGTTAAGAATGCTATTGCCAAACTTTAGCTGCGCCCTTACTTGCAGCACAAATTCCATCAGTACAAACAACAGCAGGGCCAGTAATAAGGTTTTCCCTATCTGACTGTCCTTAGCCATGTTGAAGTTCTCTGTTTAGTGGTTATAAGATCACAGTAAAATCTCCGCCACTGCTGCATGGCCAAGAAAGTCCTGTGGGCTTGCAGTGGGCCCGTAAGCCCCAGACTGGTACACCACTACCCAGTCTCCTATGTCTGCCTGCGGCAGGCTGACTTTATCTGCGAGTATATCCAGTGGCGTACATAAAGGCCCCACCACTGTTACCGGTTCAGCAGCAGCTTGCTGCATTTTATTGCCAATAGCTACCGGATAATTTTTACGGATCACCTGGCCAAAATTGCCGGAATTTGCCAGATGATGATGTAAACCACCGTTACACACCAGATAGGTTGTGCCCCGCGACACTTTTTTATCCACCACCTGGCAAGCATAAACGCCGGCTTCTGCTACCAAATAACGGCCAAGCTCAATTACCAGCTCTATACCGGCAAGGGCTTGCTCGTATTGCTGCAGCAGGTGTTTAAGCGATAAACCAATGGGCTGTAAATCAAGCCGTTTTTCGCCGGGAAAATAAGGAATACCAAAACCACCACCCAAATTGATTAAATCAGGCCGGTATGGGCAAGCGGCAACCAGTTTAGCCGCCAGATCAAATGTAAGCTGATGGGCTTCTGTCAGTGCTTCAGTTTTTAGATTTTGCGAGCCGCAAAAAATATGAAACCCACGCAACCTCACCGGCATGGCGGCAATCTGGGTCAAAAGCTCAAACACTTGCTCTTCATCAATACCAAAAGGCTTAGCGCCACCGGCCATTTTCATGCCAGAAGCTTTAAGCTCAAACGCCGGGTTAACCCGCAGTGCTACCTGTGGTGTGACCTTATGCTGTTCACCCAACCGGCAAATACGCTGCAACTCACCGGCCGATTCTACATTTAGTGTAACGCCGGCTGTAATAGCAGCGGCAAGCTCAGTATCGGTTTTACCGGGGCCGGCAAAACTGATATCGGCTACCGGCATACCGCTTTGTAATGCCAGTAGCATTTCTTTTTGTGATGCAACATCAAAACCATCCACCAACGGGCGCATATGCTGCACAACAGGCCAGTATGGGTTGGCTTTTACCGCATAGTGCAGCTTAATTCTGCCAGGAATTGCCGCCCTGAAACGTTGGATCTGTTGGTTTATAATCTGGCGGTCGTAAGCATAAAACACGGTTTTGCCCAGCATAGTGCTAATAGCAGTAAGGCTGAAGCCGCCCAGCAGCAAATTATCGCCCTGGCAGCTAAATTGCGACATAAGCTCATGCTGCGGCGCTTGTGGCCGTGTTTCTGTGTTCAGGGTATTACTCATCTGGATGCCTCATTAAAATAACCCCGGTATTGCTCTGACAATAGCTTACGGTCAATTTTACCATTGGCATTTTTTGGCAATCCCTGTTGCACAATTAAAGCCTTTGGCTGCATAAAATTAGGCAAACTGCGCTTTAGTTGAGTTGTCCAGTTAGCAATGTCAGGCTCACTACCGTCTTTACAGGCAAATAACACCAGAATGGCTTGCTCCAGCTCAGGGTGAGGTACGCCGATGGCGGCAACATCAACCAGTGCAGGGCTAAGTTGGTAAACGGCCTCTTCCACTTCAGTAGGGCTAACCCGGTAACCTGAGGTTTTAATCATTTCATCGCGCCGGCCAATAAAGTATAAAAAGCCATCTTCATCGCAGCGCACCGTATCGCCAGACCACACTGCAAGTTGGGGTAGCTGGATACCTTTAGGCGCTACCGGGTCAAACTTAAAACGCTCGGCTGTTTTATCGGGGGCATTCCAGTAACCCAGGCTAACCAGAGGGCCGCGATGCACCAGCTCTCCTGGCTCATTTGGCGCACACAAGCTGCCGTCTTCACGCACAACGACAATCTCGGCATTGGGAATAGCTTTACCCATAGAGCCGGGCCGCTTTTCCAGCTCGGCTGGCGGCAAATAGGTAGAGCGGAAGGCCTCGGTTAAACCATACATTAAATAGGGTTTCGCCTTATTAAATACCTGCTGCAGCTGTTGCAGCAAAGCTTGTGGCATAGCCCCACCGGAGTTGGTCAGATAACGCACAGTATCGGTGCTGCCTTCAACCCAGTTTGCTTTGGCCAGTTGCGCCCACAAAGGCGGTACCGCAGCAATGCCGGTTACGCCGTACTGCTGCACCGTACGCACTACATCCTGCACCAGGAAAAAATCCAGCAACACAACACTGGCACCGGTTAAAAACGCGGTGGTCAGCTGGCTCAGGCCATAATCAAAGCTCAGGGGCAACAATGCCAGTAATACATCATCGGCTGTATTGTTAAGATAACTGGAGACACTCTGAGCGCCCACCAGCATGTTGCGGTGTGACAACACCACCCCTTTGGGTTTACCGGTGCTGCCCGAGGTATACAAAATAGCCGCCATGTCCTGATCGGTTGCATGCGGATATAACTGCAATGTTCTGTGGCTGACGTCAGCATAAAACGACTTCAGCTGAATATGCGCCAGCGGGCTCATATCTTCAGTAACGTCAGTCAATAACACCGTGTGCAAATCACTGCACAAATGCAGTTCTTCTTCCAGGGTCGCCAGCCGGTCTTTGCTGGTAATCAGCACCCGGACATTACAATCCTGCAGTATATGGGCTACCTGCGCTGCCTTTAAACCCGGATTCACCGGCACAAATACCGCACCGGCCATTGCGCAGCCAAACAGGCTGAACACGGTTTCAAATTGTTTGGGCAGGTACACCGCCACCCGATCAAAACGCTTAACATCCTGCGCTTGCAACTGCACAGCAGTTGTTGTTACGCCTGAAGCAAGTTCAGCATAAGTTAAGGCGGTATTTTTAAAGTACAGTGCAGGACGCTTAGGAAAACGTGCAGCAGACTGGGTAACGATATCGTGGAGATTTTTGGTCATAGTATCCTTCAGACCTTTCACTTTTTATCCCTTTGTGTGCAATAATAAAACAGTTTTGCGGAAAATCCGACTGTAATTTATCTACTCTGTGTAGTTTAACCGCAGCGGCCCCTTTTACGCAAATCAGGGAACTACCTGTCATTTTAAGGAAGCATTATGCCACACCAGCAACTTCTCGCTGATATCTTACGCGCCGTCTTGCAAATAGATAAACAATTTACCGACGATACCCCCTTGCTGGGAGCTATTCCTGAGTTTGATTCTATGGCAGTTATTGCTGTAATAACCGAACTGGAAGAGCAACTGGGTATCCAGATTAATGATGATGAAATATCCGCCGACGTCTTTGAAAACTTTGGCCAGTTAAATAAATTTGTCACTCAAAAACAAGCTGCCTGACATCGCATTATGCCTTATATGGTACAGCGTCAGACAGTAAAACCTCAGGTATAAAGGACACAGTATGCAGAGTTTTTCCCGTGTATCAGTAATAGGTTTGGGCTATATAGGTTTACCTACCGCCGCAGTTATCGCCTCCCGTGGGGTTGAAGTGCTCGGCGTTGATGTGTCAGAGCATGCGGTTAACACCATCAATCAGGGCAAAATTCATATTGTCGAACCTGATTTGGATATGCTGGTACAAGCTGCCGTCACCACCGGAAAATTAAAGGCATCTTTAACACCGGAACCGGCTGAAGCTTTTATGATAGCGGTGCCCACGCCGTTTAAAGAAAATAAAACCCCTGACTTAAGCTATATCAAGGCAGCGCTGGAAAATATTGCCCCGGTTATCGCTAAAGGCAACCTTATTGTGCTTGAATCAACCTCTCCGGTTGGTACTACCGATAAAATTTCAGCCTGGCTGGCTGAGCTGCGCCCGGATCTGGTCATGCCACATCAGGACCCGGACAAAGCCGATGTTTTTATTGCCCACTGCCCCGAGCGCGTATTACCTGGCCGGGTATTGCAAGAGCTGGTCAGTAACGACCGGATTATTGGTGGTATTACCGAGCGTTGTGCGCAAAAAGCCGTTGCCCTGTACCACCTGTTTGTCCGTGGCGAATGTTTACTAACCAACGCCCGCACGGCAGAGATGGCTAAGCTGACAGAAAACTCGTTCCGCGACGTCAATATCGCTTTTGCCAATGAACTGTCGATGATTTGTGACCACTTAAAAATTAATGTCTGGGAACTGATCAAGCTGGCCAACCGCCACCCAAGGGTTAATATTTTAACACCCGGCCCTGGTGTAGGCGGCCACTGTATCGCTGTTGATCCATGGTTTATTGTTGACTCCGCGCCAGAGCAGGCGCAGATTATCCGCAAGGCGCGTGAAATTAACGACAGTAAACCGCTTTACGTGATGGATAAAATAAAGCAGGCCGCAGATCAGTTTAAAAAGCCGGTAATAGCCTGTTTAGGCTTAGCGTTTAAAGCTGATATTGACGATTTACGTGAAAGCCCGGCGCTGGATATCGCCATGTCATTATTAAAAGACAACATTGGCGAAATTTTGCTGGTAGAGCCTAATATTAAACAGCTACCGAAAAAGTATGCAGACCACAACGACAAGCTAACTTCTTTGCCACAGGCATTAGAGCAAGCCAATATATTAGTGGTACTGGTCGACCATAAGCAGTTTAAAACCCTGCACCCGGTAGATGTAGCAACCAAAGTTGTTATTGATACCAGAGGCATTTTCGGTTAACGAAAACCATTTCGCTACAAGGAGTGTAACTATGAAAAAAACTACCCTGCTCGCCAGCGCCGTTATGCTGGCGCTGCTTTCCGGTTGTGGCAGTAAAGACGCAACAGAGCATTACAGTGATGCGCTGAGCTTTATTCAGAATAAACAATACAGCGCTGCTGTAATCGAATTAAAATCGGCTGTGCAGCAAGAACCGGAAAATGCAGAATACCGTTTGGCTCTTGGTTTACTCCAGTTGCAGATTGGCGACAGTATATCTGCAGAAAAAGAGCTGGCCCGCGCACTGAGTTATGGCACTGACAAACAGAAAGTGGCTTTGCCGCTGGTTCGCAGTAGCTATCAGGCGGGTGATTATCAGGCAGTGCTGGCGCACTTTTCTGATGAGACACTACCACCGGAACAGCAAGTTTATATTGACGTATACCGAGCTCTGGCTCAGTTAGAGCTCGGTGACGCCGAAGCTGCAATAGCACTTTTTGACCAACTGGCAACACAAAATAACTTCAGCGATGCGGCAATTTATGCCCAGGCGCACTTACTTATTGCCAATCGCAATAATAGTCAGGCGCTTGAGATCATTAATCAGGTGCAGCCTGACAGCTTACTTTATGCCGAAGCACTATTTCTGCAAGGCAGAACTCAGTTAGCAGAAGAGCAGCATGCCGCCTCTATTGAGAGCATGCGCAACTATCTGACCATGGTGCCCAATAACTTGCAGGCCCGCCTGATGCTGACGCAAAACCTTGTCAGCACAGAGCAGTTTGATTTAGCAGATAAAGAATTAGCCTTGCTGCTAAAAGCATTTCCAAATCAGCCGTTTACTAATTATCTGAAAGCGGTGTTGGAGTATGAGCGCGAGAACTACACCCTGGCCAAAGAACATGTTGAAAAAGCCATCAACAATGGCCTGCGTAATACCAGCGCACGTATTATTGCTGCATTAGCATCTCTGCATCTGGGGCTGGAGAGCCAGACATTAAACCATCTGAGCGCGATACAAAACCAGTTGCCGCAATATCCGCCGTTGCAAAATCTTTACGCTTCACTGCAATTAAAGTCTGGCCAGCTTGATCAGGCTCAGGCGATTCTGGTTAACCAGGATCCGCAGGCAATGGATTACAAACTACTCGCAGCAACGTCATTCCAGCTGATTAAGCAAGGTTCCGGCAGTGCAGCACAAGAGCTGATTGCCAAATATGAATTAAGTGAAAACAGTAAAGATGTCGCCTCAATGACAACTTTAGGCCTGCTTAAAATGGGCATTGATGGCCAGGAATCAAGCGGTTTACGCGATCTTGAGCAAGCCCTGCAATTGGACCCAAGCCAGAGTCAGACCCGCGTGGTGCTTGCTATCAGTTACCTCAGACAAAAAGAGTATGACAAAGCCTCAGCCATAGTTGATGAGTGGCTGACAGACGAAAAGCTGGCTGTTGTTGGCTACAATCTGAAAGCTTATGGCGCCATGCTACAAAAGCAGTTTGATGAAGCTGAAGTGTTTCTGCAACAAGCGCAGCAAGCCACTCCTGACCAACCTTTTACTTTACTATTGCAAGCCCTTGTTGCCGGCACGAAAAGTGATTTTGTGCAAGCAAAGCAACTTCTGGTTAGATCGATAGAGAAGCATCCAACTTATCTGCCGGCATTACAGCAGTACTATGCGCTGAGCAAAGATGATGACAAAGGTGCTGACGCAATAAAACGGGCTGGCGCAATTTTAAAAGATAACCCGGGCAACAACGCACTACGATTAACGTTAGCCCGTATGCATTACCAACAACAAGACTTTAAAAAAGCTATAGAGGTAATTGGCGATCCATCAGTGAATATGGTTAATGCCACAGCAGCTTACTGGCTGACCTTAATAGACTCACATGCCCAGCTTGGTAATCAGAAAGAGGTGCTGGCTTTAAGCGAACGCTGGTACCAGCAAGAGCCCGAAAACCTGCGGGCAGCATACTTCTATGCTACCAGCCTCAGCCTGGCTAAACGCCATGCGGAAGCGATAAATGTTGCTGATAAACAACTGGTTAAACATCCGAAAAACCCAATGCTGCTGCGCAGTAAAATCATGGCATTGTCTGAATCTAAAGACTACACCAAAGCTTTGGATAGCTTCAAGAACCTGACAGAGCAAGATGCAGCAACGGCTGAAATGCAGTTTTTAAAAGGCCGGGTACTGTTTTTAAACGGCCAGATCCCACCGGCAATTACTGCTTTTAATCAAAGCTATCAGTTAGCGCCAACAGATCAGACAGCCATGTTTATTGCTGAAATTTATTCAAAAGACTATTCACACCAACGTGCTGTAGAGTTTTTAGAAGGCCATTTCAGTAAAAACCAGGCTAGTGGCAACCTGAAACTGTTTTACGCCAACCTGCTACTGGAATCTGATAAGAAAAAAGCCTTCGGCCTTTATGATGAAATTTTGCAGGCCTCTCCTGACAACTACATCATACTGAATAACTATGCCTGGATCCTGGCAGAGCAAAACCAGTTACCTGAAGCCAAACAGCATATTGAAAAAGCGATAAAGCAGGCACCAAAGCACCCCGACGTATTAGACACTTATGGCAAAGTACTGATGAAGATGGACAACCTGCCAGACGCCATAAAAGCCTTTGAGCAGTCTCTGGCGATAAGGCCTGAGAATGATCTGGTTAAACTTAACTATGCAGAAGCACTGGTACGTTCTGATAATAAAAGCAAAGCTAAAACGGTACTGGCTAATGTAAAAAGCCGTGATGCTGAAGTCATCAAACGGGTTGACGCCATTAACAGCATGTTGTGATAAAACTGCTGTGCTGCAGCAATGCAGCACAGCTTCTGTTAAAGCAGCTTCACTATGAAAAAACACCTCCGGCTACTGTCACGTAATTTTACAACATCAATTTCCACCCTCACCACCAAGCACGCAAGACACTGATAATAAACAATAAAAAAAGTTGGCACCAAAAGTGCTTATACATGAGTCGATTGCTTGAGGATAAGTTTGCGGGGCAACCCAGCTAACTTGTGTGGAAACTTCACTAAGGAAATGAAAATGAAAAAATTACTTGCAGGATTATTTTTAGCTGGAGCGGCGGCCTTTAATGCCAGTGCTTCAGTAATTATGTTTGACGACAGCTCATTTGGCGGTTCAGGTTCTACCATGTTCGACGAAATCGACTGGGATCCGGATCTGGCGAATGTGACCCAAACTGACACTAACGGCAATGGTTCAATTTTTGGTGGTCAGGATGATTTTATGGAGTTCGGCCAGACATTAATGGTTAACTTCAAACAATCAGGTATGCCAAACTTTTTACCATCAGCATACGAAGTATTCCTGGACTATGAATTTAATGGTACAGCAGAAGCCTTCCCCAACTTTGGTGGTTTAATTCAGGTTTTATTTGCTGGCGGCTCTGCCACTTTATGGGCTGACACCACTGTAAACGGTGCTTACGATGCAGGTACTGCGACTGCTTTAGGTACTTTTTCATTAGTTAACGGCAACTGTATGACAAGTGTTGCTGGTGTTGGTGCTTGTGATATCACCATGAAGTTTAATGCTAACCCAGGTTACTTCTACCACAATGGTAATGATATCTCTGGTAACAATGCTGTGTACTCACAACTGATTGTTACTGTGCAGAACATTATTGGTTTATCACCAAACTATAACGGTGTTCCAGGTTCTACTCAGGAATTCCAAATCCGTCACGATGGTAACCAAACCTTCACTGTACCAGAACCAGCAAGCTTAGCATTGTTAGGTTTAGGTCTGTTAGGTTTACGTCTGAACCGTCGTAACAAAGCCTGATTTATCAGCGCTAATTAGAAAGGGCATCTGATGATGCCCTTTTTTATTGTCTTTTACACTGTATCTGCTGATTACGCGTTTTTTTGCGTTATATCTCTGCTTACTCTACCAGCAATTGTTGCAGGCTAAACCGCAGCGAACGCGAAGCTGGTTGCTCACTGCGCCCTAACCGGCCAAAAAATACCTTATTAGCAAATACTTGTGGCGGTAATAGCGCAGCCAGCTTTTTGTCCATCACCACTGCGTTGTCAAATGCTTGCTGGTTAGTGGTAAACTGCAGGTTGTCACGCAAATAGCCGGAAAAAATAACCGGTGTCTGTTCAGGCTGAAAGCCTAGTTTTAGCTTAGTTGCCGTAAGCCAAAAACGCTGTAAAGCGCTCCCTGCGGCTACCTGCTGCTCCAGGGTAACCGGAGCCTCAGCAGCAGTGCTATACAGCACAAAGTGTGCGCTACAGCGTAATGCCGGTAATAAATCCAGTTGCAACCTGGGTGCTATGGTCCCACCCATATATTTGGCCATAAACTCAAAGCGCTCCCAGCTTGCCAGCGCCCATTTCATCAGTTTTGCCGTGGCAGCATCTACCCCTAATGCCTGCTCGGGGATTTTGTCTATACTGAACTGCTTACCCCAATCGATAATTTTACTATGTACATCATAGCCCTCTTTCATAATGAGCCGGGTGTAGGCATTGCCATATAATAACTTAGCGATAGTCCAGCGCTCAGCTGTACTTTCAAACCAATGCACCGCAAAGCCGGCTGGTAAGGCCATTTCAAGCTGACGCTTTTCCTCTGCGCTCAGTGCCATAGTGCCCATTGGCCTGCGTTGTACGGTTCGGGTTTCAATATAGGGTGCAAGCGCATCAGCTTTAATGCTGCTGTCTTGCAGCAAAGCAATTTTGTACACCGGATGCTCTGCATCAGAGCGGTCAATATCGCTTATTTCCAGCTGATATCCGCGTTCAGAAGCCGCAATACGGGCAGTTTCGAGTAAAGCACCGTGAGCCATATTGCTGGCAAAGCCGTTTAAATCGTATACCACATCGTGGCGGGTATCATTACCCAGAATGTCGCAACTTAATGCCGATGTCGGTCGAAAACGCCAGCATTGGGTATTATCCCCACTGGGCGCCCAGCGGGCTTTATCTAATACATAACGTAATGGATTTTGCTCCGGTGCGGTTTTAGGCGCTACCTGAACGGGTTGATTCAGAAAATACTTCCGGCCCAGATGAAGTGCCAGCCGGTTTATTGGATTGGCATTGCCAAAAGGCCGCCAGCTCACTTTATAGCTATTACGATAGGCGTCAAACTGCAAGCTTCTGGGCGCCGCAATAACCTTCCCGCGGTTTAGCATTAACTTTAATGCCTGAGTTGCTGCAACACCGGCACACAGCTCGCAAGCCATAATAGTTGACGGCCCTTTGCGTTCAGGTAAATTAATACTCTCTGGCACCACTAAATAGGCGCTGTGCAGTCTGGCAGGCGATAACCCGACAAAAAAGCGCAAATACTGTTCATTTTCATCACAGCCATCAAGCAGAAAATATTGCTCAAATGTCATCTTGCCGGGCAAAAAGTTCAGGTTCGCCACCCCCATTCCCAAAGGCGCAGCGGTTACAGCCGGAATACCCGCATCATAGGCTTTTTGAAACATCAGGCTTCTGATTTTCAGCGCAAAAAAATCAAGGCCATCAATATATACATCAACATCCTGTAAAAAAGCGTCGATATTACTTTCAGTAACACCGTCTGGAAAAGTGGTTATTTCCAGATCCGGGTTAATGTCCAGCGCCATTGCTACCAGTGTATCGAGCTTTTTTTGGCCAACGGAAGATAATCTGGCACCAGCCTGACGGTTAAAATTTTCAATATCGAAACTGTCGAAATCTGCCAGGTGAAACCGGCCAACCCCAAGCCGGGCCAACGTCAGTAAGTGTGCTCCTCCAACCCCTCCCATACCGGCAATTGCCACGCGCTTACTGGCCAGCAATTGCTGCTCTGCTAAGGTGAGCCAGCCAATATTGCGCGAAAACGCTTTGTAGTAGTCAAAATCGGATGAACTCATACGATTAGTCCTTTTGCCGGATTAAATAAGGGTAAAGCCGCAGTTGCGGAGCTAACTGGCTTTTGAGCATATTAAACAGCTGCAGAATTTCCGGGTTAAGTGCCGAAATGAACTTATGCTCAGGAAGATAAAACAACGCGCGGGTGCCATGATAATCCATTTCATCACCGATTTGCTCAAACGCCAGCCCCAATCGCTCAAGGCGTTTTTTTAACCGGGGTTCTACCACAACAAACATAGCCTTGTGATGACACATTTGTACCAGCGCTATAATGCTCAGGTATAAGCCTATAGCAATATTGGGGAAATTTCTGCGCTCCTCTTCTGAAAATACATCTTTTTCCAGATTAATCTCGTTGATGACATAGGGCGTGTTTTGCTCACCTAACCGACGGCGAAACGCTTCAGGCACAGCAAGCCGGGAAATTTCACTGAAAGATCCGCGTTCAAATTCAGACAGATCAATTAAATCGGTTCTGACTGACGATAAGCAGTGCTGTTCAAACGGCAACTGATAAGACGGGTGTTCCGCTGGAGGAATAACCAGCCGTGCGGTGCCGGCATACTGGCCAGTCCTTTTATGCACCAACAGCAAGGCGAAAGAGTACTCGTCACACTCATCGGTTTCCATACCATTTTCGCGCAACGGCTCCCAGCCCAGTTCTTCACAGTACACTGAGTGTCTGATTTTAAAAGACTCTTGTCGTAATGCTGTTGAAGCGGCAAACTTAATTTCAAAATACTGCTTAAAGTTGTCGGCCAGGCTGACACAATCCATGATGATATCCAGTTAATACATTAGACTCAGTAAATATAGTAGCCACTCTTTGTTTGTTTTACATAGTAAAATCATCTAACAATGCGAATTTCATATACTAAATTATTTAGAGTCACATCAAGTTCACAATAATATTAACTAACTGTATATTTAGCCGCCAGCTGCTGCAACGATGCACCGGTAACCCGGTTTATCCGCCAATCATGCAGCATAGTGGCGCCCTGTGCCTGATAAAAATCTATCGCAGGTTGATTCCAGTCTAGTACAGACCACTCAAGACGGCCACAGTCGCGCTCGACAGCCAGTTTTGCAAGATAACTCAGCAGTACCCGGCCCAAACCTTTACCGCGATATTCAGGCAGTACAAACAGGTCTTCCAGATAAATACCTGGTTTAGCTAAAAATGTTGAATAATTATGAAAGAACAATGCAAAGCCGGCAGCCTTACCATCATATTCTGCGATGACAACCTCAGCATAAGCTTTGTGACCAAATAATGTCTGTTGTAATTTTTCTTCTGTAGCCACAACCTGATCTGACAGCCTTTCATATTCAGCCAGCCCTTGAATAAAAGTTAATATAACAGGTACATCGTGCGGGGTGGCTAAACGCAAATGAATTTTATCAGACATAACAGCTCCTTAAAGCAATAAAAAAAACGCCGACACAGCATCAGGCTCTGTCGGCGTTTGAGTGTAGCAAGTTGTTTAGACGACGTCAGCTGAGACTAAAGCACGACTTTCCAGATCGCCCGCCTTAAAGCTGTCTACGCTGATAGCGCTAAAACGCAAGGCATTCATTTTCAATAACTGTTTAGATTCCGTGTCGCTTATCACTTCAGCCAGTAAGGCTTGCTCAATGGTTTGCTCCAGTGGTTGCTTACGCGGCAGCTTACCATCGCGCTGGGCCTGATAAATCTTCTTCATTACAGGCTGCGCTTCATACATTGCTATAAAAGCGCTTTCCATCAACCCCGTTGCATCGTCCTCCCCCTCGCCGATGTAACACAGATGTGTTAACCGGTCGCGTACCACACCAGGTTTGGACATCGCTTCGCAGATCTGAATAGCGGTATCGTCATCTGGCATTTTGTAGCCTATGCCGAACGGAAATACCAGAACACGCAATAACCCGGCAACAAAGCGATTAGGAAAGTTAGCAAAGAAGCCATCAAAAGCACGGCCAATTTCAAACAACGCCCGCTGCAGGCTGTAATGCACAAATGGCAGATCACATTGCTGACGACCATTATCTTCATAGAATTTTAATACAGCGGAGGCAATATACAGCTGGCTTAATACATCACCTAAGCGCGCTGACAGCATTTCACGGCGTTTTAACTCACCGCCTAAAATCAGCATCGAAAAATCTGCACTTAATGCCAAGCCACGGCTCATACGGCTTAACTGTTTATAATATTTAGCAGTTTCACCAGATACTGGAGCAGTGTTTAAAGCACCTGCTGTTATACCCTGCCACAGCGCACCGAAAGTATTCCCCATAGCAAAGCCGATATGCTTAAGCAGCAAGCTGTCAAATTGTTTTAAGCCCTGCTCTGCATCCGGGTTTGCCGCCGCTTCCAGTTCCGCCAGTACATAGGGATGGCAACGCGTTGCGCCCTGACCGAAAATCATCAGGTTACGGGTCAGAATATTTGCGCCCTCTACCGTAATGGAAATGGGTATACCCATATAACCATGTGCCAGGTAGTTTTTCGGCCCGATCTGAATAGCGCGGCCAGCATGAATATCAAAGGCATCATTCATTAAGGTTCGCGACATTTCAGTCATGTGGTATTTGGCAATGGCCGTTACCACGCTTGGGCTTAGCTTCATATCGATAGCACCGGCTGTCATAACCCGCATGGCTTCAAGGCTGTAGGTAAAACCGCCGATACGGGCCAGTGATTCCTGAACACCTTCAAACTTACCAATCGATAAGCCAAACTGTTGGCGTACATAGCCATAGGCACCGGTCATTCGCGCTGCCAGGTGCCCGGTGGCGGTGGCTAAGGCTGGCAGACTGATACCCCGGCCTGCTGATAAACATTCAACCAGCATCCGCCAGCCACGGCCGGCATAATCAGGGCCACCAATAATCCATTCCAGTGGAATAAACACATCTTTACCGTAGGTGGTACCATTCATAAACGCCATATTCATCGGGAAGTGGCGGTCACCAATCTCAACACCTTTATGGCTGGTAGGAATAAGCGCACAGGTAATACCCAGCTCTTCTTTATTCCCAATTAAGCCATCCGGATCATACAGTTTAAAGGCCAACCCCAGCACTGTTGCCACCGGTGCTAATGTAATGTAGCGTTTATCCCAGTTAAGACGAATACCAACGACTTCTTTACCTTCAAACTCCCCCTTACATATAATACCGGTATCTGGAATACCACCAGCGTCAGAGCCTGCCTCTGGGCCCGTCAACGCAAAACAGGGCACATCAGTACCATTGGCTAAACCGGGCAACCAAAAGTCTTTCTGCTGCTGTGTGCCGTAGTGCATTAGCAACTCGCCAGGGCCTAATGAGTTAGGCACCATTACGGTTACTGCTGCAGTTAAACTGCGGGTAGCAATACGCGAAACAATAGTTGAGTTGGCAATAGCAGAAAACTCGCGGCCACCGTAGGATTTAGGAATAATCATCGCGAAGAAGCCTTCACGTTTTAAGAAATCCCATACCTCGGTAGGCAAATCCCGCTGTTCCTGCACAATCTTGTAGTCATCGAGCATTTTCAGCAGGGTTTCTACCTGATTGTCCATAAAAGCCTGTTCATCAGCGTTTAGCTCCGCTTTAGGGAAACTATGCAGCTTGTGCCAATCTGGCTTCCCCTGAAACAGATCACCGTCCCACCATACATCACCTGCTTCCATCGCTTCACGTTCTGTATCAGACAGTGGCGGCAGAATTTTTTTGAACATGGTAAACACAGGTTTGGTAATTAAATTACGGCGAATATCAGCAACGCCAAAAATCACCGCCAGCGTGACAACCAATACTAATAGAATCAACATATTATCTTCCTTCACTCGCCATTGCAGGCGCGGTATGACTTAATTGAGTAACAGTGGCAACAGGTGCAGCAATGGCTGCAGACAAGTACGGCAGTAAGCGTAAAATCACGCCTTCAATATCAACTTTTTCATTAAAATCTGCTTCGGCTATTTCAGCTAAGGCTTCATTAGATGCCATGGTAAATACCACAGTACCCAGCGAAAAATGCAACCGCCAGAATAGCTCGCTGGGTGGTAAATCCGGACAGGCCTGCTGCACCAGTAATACCAGCTTATCCAGTACACGGCCATAATGATGGTTAAAAAACCAACGCAAGTGCCCCTGTACATCGGTATAACCACGACCCAGCAGTTGTAAAAAAATACGGGCACCATTTTGATGTACTTTATTTAACTCCAGTAACGGCTTTACAAACACCGAGAGCACCTGGCTTAAGCTGTTTGACTGTTGCACAGCCAGCAAGCGGGTAAACTCCTGATCCAACCGCGGCATCAGTACCACGAGGTAGCGCTGCAGCACGGCCTGAATAAGTTCTTTTTTTGAACCAAAATGGTAATTAACCGACGCTAAATTAACCTCAGCCATGCTGGTTATTTGCCGCAAAGAGGTATCGGTAAAGCCCGTTTCGGCAAACAATGTTTGTGCCGCATCGAGAATTTTATTTTGGGTGCTGTGCTTAACAGACATAACGCCACCAATATTTAAACGCATGTTTGAAATGTACGTTTGAATTTAAATACTGTCAAGCGGCAAATCAGCAACTGGTCTAACCTGGTATAATTATCGGGCTATTTTGTTGTACATCATTGGTATTGTGCAATTTGAAACTTAAACTAGTGGCTTACTGTCATTAGCTTTGCCGGAGTTCTTGTTACCCGTGCTGAAAATAAAACCCGAAGCGTTAAAACTGGGATATGCCATTAAGCTACCTGCCGGTTGGCTGAAACATCCGTTCTTGTCTGGCAATATGATTATAGAAAACAGCCAGCAGCTACAAATTATCAAATCGCTCAATCTGGATTATGTGTTTTTTTACCCGGATAAAAGTGTCCAAGTTGCACAACCGGCAGAGTTAAACGACGAGGACACAGCCGGGTTTAATATGGCAGCCAGTGAAGCGCAGCTGAAAATGCAGCAGGACAAAATGCAGCGTATTGAACAAGCCAAAGCGCACCGGCGTGATTTACAGCGCACCGAAAAAGCCTTTGCGCAATCCTTGCTGCAGGTAAAAAGCCTGATGAGCAAAATTAGCAGCCGCCCGCTTAACGCTATAGAAGAGGCTGGCAGCCTGATCAGCGCTATGGCGGATATTCTGCTCGGAGCCGATTCGCTGGTGCTGCATTTAATTTCCGGCGCAGCTAAAGAGCAGGAAGGCCTGTATTATCACTCTTTGAATGTGGCTACTTTGTCGATGATGCTGGCAAAAAACCTTAACCTGTCGCCAGCGCAGATTAAAACCGTCGGCATTGGCGCTTTGTTTCATGATATCGGCAAAATAAAAATACCCAGCCAGATTTTACGCAAAACCACAGATCTGAGTGCGCCAGAGCAAAACCTGCTAAAGTTGCATACCAAATATGGTGTGGAGTTAGTGGGTTTAACCGATACCTTTCCGCTGGACGCCTGGGCCATTATTGAGCAACACCACGAGTATATCGACGGCAGCGGCTATCCTAAGGCTTTAAAAGAGCCACAAATCGATGCCTTAGCTAAAATTGTGGCAGTGGTTAATGCGTTTGACAATTTGTGCCATCCGCTGGATATCAGTAAATCACGCTCGCCGCACCATGCGCTGTCGTATATGTACCGTAGTATGAAAGGCAAACTGCCTGATCGTGAAATGAAAGTGATGATTAAAATGATGGGCGTCTATCCACCAGGCACTATTGTTTTGTTGTCAGATCAACGGCTGGGCATTGTCATGTCCGTAAACAGTGACAGCCTGCTGTGCCCGAATGTGCTGGTATATGATGCTGATGTACCAAGACTGGAAGCGCCAATTTTAACATTAGAGCCGGATAAACTCAGTATCAGCAAAGTAATTAAAATTCAGTCGCTCCCGCAGCATATTGCAGAATACCTCAACCCCAGAGCACAGGTCAGCTACCATATTCAGGGCAAGCCCTGATGCTACTTTACAGATAAGCATGATCGGTTTGCTCTAAATCAACCGTTGGAGGCCATGGATGGCCGGAATCGAGCCTCAGGGAAGATTCATGGCGTGTTGATGTGAGCAAACCGCGTCATGTAAGACGATAAACTGACCACTGTCAGACACAAACAGCGGCCTTTTTATTACTTCAGATGCCGGTCAAAAAACTGCGTAATGCTTTTATGCAGATGGGTTTGTACCGGCTGACCAAACATTGAGTGCTTACTGCCCGGGTAATTAATCATATCAAACAGTAAGCCCTTATCCTGCAGCTGTTTATACAGCTTGGTGCTATGAGTAAACAACACATTATCATCTGCCATGCCGTGATAAATCAGCAAGTTACCTTTTAAACCATCGGCATATGGGAAAACAGCACTGTCAGTGTAACCTTGTGCGTTTTCTGCCGGGTGGCCTAAATAGCGCTCAGTATAATGGGTGTCGTACAGTGCCCAATCAGTAACCGGTGCACCGGACACACCAGCAGCAAAGTAATCATCGGCTTTAAACATCGCCATTATCGCCATATAACCACCGTAGCTGTGGCCGTAAATAGCAATTTTGTCCGCCGCGACATACGGCAGGCTGCGCAGGTATTCTACGCCTCGGATTTGGTCATTTAGTTCCGCTTCACCCAATTTCAAATAAATCGGATCTTCAAAAGCTTTGCCGCGGTTATAAGAGCCGCGGTTATCCAGCTGAAATACCAGATAGCCTTGCTGTACTAAATAATGCAGATACAAGTCACGCGGGCTCCAGCTATTGGTTACACGCTGAGCATGCGGGCCACCATAAACACTGACTATCACCGGGTATTTTTTATCCTGCTGCAGTGTTTTTGGCGCAAACAAACGGTAATGCATAGTTTGGCCATCTTCTGCCTTAAGCGTGCCAAAACGCGGCGCAGTCAACTCAGCGTGGTACGGCGTTAGCGCATGACTGCTGTTGAGCTCGTTCTGTTCCAGCCAGGTTAGTACCTTGCCATCCAAGCCGCGCAGCGCTACTTTAGTTGGCGTACTGACATTAGAAAAGCTGTCGATAAAGCTGCTGCCATCTTTGGCCATAACCAGAGCATGGTCAAAACCGGCTTCGGTTAAACGCTTAATATTGCCGCCCTTTAAACTCACCTGATATAGATGACGTTCCAGCGGCGTATCTTTACGGCCGGTAAAATACACCGTGCCCTGCTTTTCGTTTACCGCATCCAGTTCATCCACTACCCAGTTACCACTGGTTAGCTGACGTTGTAATTTGCCCTTAAAGTCAAAGTAATACAGGTGCTTATAACCATCACGCTCAGAGGCCCAAATAAAGCCCTGGTCGTTAGCCAGAAAATGTAAGTCGTCATGCAGGTTCAGCCAGGTGTTGCTGCTTTCGCTAAGCAACACTGTTTGCTGATTATTGTTTAAGTCGACCAACCGCAGCTCCAACTGCTGTTGATTGCGGCTTTGCCACTGATAACTTAAATAGCGGGCACTTTTTGTCCACTCAACCCGTGGTAGATAAATATCTTCATTATCGCCGTGTGGTAGCCAGTTAACACTGCCGTCTTTTAGCGTAACCACACCCAGCTGAATTTTGGCATTGGCGGTGCCGGTATAGGGATAGCGCTGGTTAAACAGCTTAATTTCGTCGGCATAAATTTCGTTACGCACCACCTCTGCCACGCCACTTTCGTCGGTACGGGTAAAGGCAATTTTGCTGTCATCCGGTGCCCACCAATAGCCGGTCATACGGTCCATTTCTTCCTGGGCAACAAATTCTGCCATGCCGTTTTTAATATCGCCGCCCCCGTCAGAGGTTAGCTGTGTTTCTTTGCCACTGGCAATTTCCAGCACAAACAGGTTCTGGTTACGGATAAAAGCCACATAACGCCCGGTAGGCGAAATCGTAGCGTCGGTTTCAAATTCGCTGGTATCGGTCAGCTTTTTCGCGCTTTTGCTGCTTAGTTGGTAGTAGTACAAATCACCGTTTAATGGGAATAACAGTGCATCACTGTTTTTCGACCAACTGTAACTGATAATGCCCGAGGCAAATAAGCGCATGCGCTCACGACGGGCTTTCTCTTCATCAGACAAGGTTTCAGCGCCGCTGATTAAGCTGTCGGCGTCAACTAACAGGCTGTGTTTGCCTTGTTTAATATGATACTGCCATAAATCCAGCCGGTTAGCGTCCCCGGCTTTGCCTTTAAGGTAGGTTACCCTGCTACCATCCGGCGCCATGCTTAATGAGCGTGGTGTGGCACCGCTTAATGCCGGATCAGCAAATAAGCGCTCTAACTCCAGTTGCTTAGCATTAAGCATGTTGCTGCCTCCGAATAGTAAACACAGTGCCAGTACAAAACGTGGTAATTTAACGTGCATTATTGTCCCTGCGACTTTGATTTAATTTTGCTTGCCGTTTGTATAATGCTTCAGGCCAAACTGCAAGAAAAAGCCGCTTGCGTTATGCTTAGCTGCGATAAAAAGAGGATTTAATACATGAAACTGACCGAAGTTAGCCACCCGCTGGTAAAACACAAAATTGGCCTGTTACGCGCTGCGGATATCAGCACCAAGCAATTTCGCCAACTGGCGGCAGAACTGGGTAGCCTGCTAACCTACGAAGCCACGAAGGACTTAGCCACAGAAACCGTTACTATCGACAGTTGGAGCGGCCCGGTCCAGATTGAGCAAATTCAGGGTAAAAAAGTCACTATAGTGCCGATACTACGCGCCGGCCTGGGCATGCTCGATGGTGTACTGGAGCTGTTGCCCAGCGCGCGCATCAGTGTGGTGGGTATTTACCGTGATGAGCAAACCCTGCAACCGGTGCCGTATTTTCAAAAACTGGCGTCCGATCTTGGGCAACGCCTGGCGATAGTGGTTGATCCTATGCTGGCAACCGGCGGCTCACTGATCGCCACTATTGATTTATTAAAACAGCACGGTGCCAACCATATTAAAGCCCTGGTACTGGTAGCCGCGCCGGAAGGTATTGCAGCACTGCGCCTGGCACATCCGGATGTCGAATTGTACACCGCTGCGGTTGATCGTTGCCTGAACGAACACGGCTATATACTGCCCGGCTTAGGTGATGCCGGCGATAAACTGTTTGGCACCAAATAAGGACAACCCAGTGCAGTTAATACCCTGGTCTTATCACACCCGCCAAGGCTTTGCCCTACGCGGCTATCGCAGCGACGCCAGCGGCAAGCCGGTGCTGCATATCTTGCATGGCAATGGTTTTTGCAGCCGGATGTATCAACCCATGCTGCAACTACTGGCAGCAGATTATGACTTGTTTTTATCGGATGCTCAGGGCCATGGCGACAGCGATCACGGCGGCGCCTTTGTCGGCTGGAACAACAGTGCCACATTGGCTGCCGAAGCCTGGCTGGCGCACAAAAACATCTACCCCACTGTACCGGTATACGGTGTCGGCCACAGCTTTGGTGGCATTTTAACAGCATTAATCCACACAGTTGCCCCCAGCCCCTTTACCGGTGCCGTCTTGCTTGACCCGGTGCTATTTACCCCCGGTATGCTAACGGTAATGAGCACATTAAACGGTGTACGGCTGTACCATAAAAACCCGCTAGCCAAAGCGGCACTGCGCCGCCGTCAGCACTGGCCGGACAGAGATACCGCCCTAAATTACCTGAATAATCGCGGTATGTTCGCCAACTGGCACCCCGATGCACTGGCTGCCTATATCGATCATGCGCTAAAGCCGTCAGAGCAAGGCCTAAGTTTAAAATGTTTACCGCAGCGCGAAGCTGATATTTTTGCTTCATACCCGCATAAACTTTGGCAGCAACTGGCACAGCCATGCCCGCCGGTACATGTAATTTACGGTGATAAAAGTTATGACTTTATCGCTAAATCACTGGGTAAATGGCAAAAACGTAATGCAGCTGTCAGTGTTGAACAAGTCAGCGGCGGCCACTGCTTTATGCAGGAAGATCCACAATCGGCGGCACAGTATATTCAGCTTGCGGTTAGAGCACTGAATTGTCAGTTGAAATAGCTGTTAATACACGGCCTGAATTCCGTTATAATGACGAAAATATTAACCTGGAACCCCAGATGAAAAAGCGTTTATTAGTTACCGCAATGCTGCTGTCTGCCTGTAGCCATTTACCGTCTGAGCGACCTGCAGACACTACTACCCTTAATGTGCCGCCACAACCTGCGGCGGTGTCAGAGCCTGAAGAAGTAGTAATCGAAAATTCCGACACAGCAGAGTCTGTAGCCACCGATTTTGAGCATATCTTTGTGGATAGTGATATGACATTCAGCGGCACACTGCCGTGCGCTGATTGTCCGGGTATCAGCTATCATATTAACCTGTACCGTGATGGCCGTTTTGAGGTGCGCCAGGAGTATCTGGAACGGAATCAGGTTAATCTGGTAAAAGGGATCTGGTTACTGGAAAACCGTAGTCTGCATCTGGTTAATCAGCAGCAAACCCTGCCCGCCTTTCATTTTTTATCTAACCGGCAATTAACCATGCTGGATTTAAGCGGCAAACCTATCAGCGCTAATCAACAGTATCAGTTGCAACGTGCCGCTGAATTTAAAAAACTTGATACCCGCCAGGCTATGCTTGGCTTATATATGCTGAGTAATAATCAGGCAACCTTTACCAGTTGCCGTAGTGGCGACAGCCTAAATGTAGCCAATACCCAGCATCACTTGCCAGTAATGCGCCAGTATCAGCAGGACGCCCGTTTTAACGGTAATGCCGTTATTGCCACCTTAGTAGGCCGCAGAGGCCAGGACGATCAGGCCAATACGCTGTTTATTGATAAATTCGAACAATTCTGGCCAGGCGCCACCTGCCCCGATCAGATCCAACCTGGAAAAATGCAGGGTATTGTCTGGCGTGCAGAAAAACTGACTGACCGTTATGTACCGCAACAGCTTAATGTCAGGGTGATTTTTGATCAGAACGACCGCTTATATGGGTTTGCCGGCTGCAATAACTTTAACGGTAATTACAAGCAGCGCTCTAATCAGTTAACAGTACAACCGTTGGTAAGCACACGTAAGTTCTGTGCTGAAAGTAGTGAGCTGGAGCAACAGTTTACCCAATCGCTGCAGTCGGCTGACCGTGCTGAAGTAAATGGCGATAAATTACAGTTGTTTAAAAATAATCAGCTTATTTTGCAGTTTAAGCCTGCGGTTAACTAACCGCAGCAACTTAGCTCTATCAGCGCAGTTTGCGTCAGTGCAGACATAAAAAAAGCCACCTTGCGGTGGCTTTTTTATTGCGGCGTAAATTACGCTGCTAAGGCTTGTTTCGCTTTGCTCACTAAAGCAGTAAAGGCTGCTTTATCAAATACCGCGATGTCAGCTAAAATCTTACGGTCGATTTCAACAGAGGCTTTTTTCAGGCCATCAATGAAACGGCTATAAGATAAACCATTCATACGTGACGCAGCGTTAATACGCGCGATCCACAGTTGACGGAACTGACGCTTACGTTGACGACGGTCACGGTAAGCATATTGGCCGGCTTTAATAACGGCCTGGAAAGCAACACGATAAACACGACTGCGGGCACCGTAGTAACCTTTGGCCTGGTTTAACACCTTCTTATGGCGCGCGCGCGCCGTTACACCACGTTTAACTCTTGGCATGTCAGACTCCTAATTAATTATGCGTATGGCATGCAACGGACTAAGCCGGCGATGTCTACTTTAGCGACTAAGGTTTTTGGACCTAACTGACGCTTACGCTTAGAGGTCTTCTTCGTCAGAATGTGGCGAAGGTGTGATTGCTTACGTTTAAAGCTACCAGAAGCGGTTTTTTTGAAACGCTTCGCAGCACCTTTATTGGTTTTCATCTTTGGCATAGTTAAAAACTCGCATTGTTAAGTTACAACGAATAATAAGGCGTTAACCCCACACTTTGCAGTGCGGGGTTACACTTGAAAGCACCTATTACTTCTTATTTGGGGCCAGCATCATGATCATCTGGCGACCTTCCACCCGTGAAGGGAAAGATTCGCACAAGGCAATATCTGATAAATCGTCTTTAATCCGATTTAACATATCAATACCAATGTCAAGATGCGCCATTTCACGACCACGATAGCGCAGCGTTACTTTAGCTTTGTCACCCTCTTCAATGAAGCGACGCAGGTTGCGTAGTTTTACCTGGTAATCGCCTTCATCAGTTCCAGGCCGGAATTTTATTTCCTTAATCTGGATCTGTTTTTGCTTCTTCTTCTGCTCTTTCAGAGCTTTACTCTTTTCAAACAGGAACTTACCGTAGTCCATCAACTTACATACTGGCGGTTCGGCTGTCGGGCTGATCTCTACTAAATCTGCACCGCCTTCCTCGGCCAAACGAATGGCTTCAGCAATACTTACTACACCCAGCTGCTCACCTTCAATACCAATTAACCGTACCTCTGGCAGGTTAATTTCTTCATTGATCCTGTTAGGACGGTTTGCAGGTAATGTTTTCTTTCCTACTTTAATAGTATGTTCCTCCGAAAATTAATCTTATACGCTTAATTAAGCTCAAACCCGGGTTTTAATTTCTGTTGTCAGCTTTTCTACAAAGGCTGCAACCGACATTTTACCCAAATCTTCACCCTTGCGCGTTCTCAGTGCAATATCACCGGCTTCCATTTCTTTATCACCAACGACAACAAGGTAAGGAATGCGCTTAAGCGTGTGCTCGCGAATTTTAAAGCCTATCTTCTCATTTCTCAAGTCACTTATGACTCTAATACCGTGAGATTTGAAAGTTTTTACTAAATTCTGTACATATTCGGCCTGATTATCGGTAATGTTCATCACCACCACCTGAGTCGGTGCTAACCAGGCAGGAAATAAACCGGCATATTCTTCAATTAAAATACCGATAAAACGCTCAATTGAACCCAAAATAGCACGGTGGATCATTACCGGCGTTTGCTTTTCGCCGCTTTCAGCCACAAAAGTGGCACCTAAACGGCCCGGTAAAGCAAAGTCTAACTGCACAGTACCACACTGCCAGGCACGGCCTAAACAGTCATGCAGGGTAAATTCAATTTTAGGGCCGTAAAACGCGCCCTCGCCCGGCTGTAAATCATAGGCGATATCATTGGCTTTTAACGCTTCTGTCAGGCCTTGCTCAGCGCGGTCCCACATCTCGTCAGTACCGATACGCTGTGCCGGCCGTGTAGACAGTTTTACAGCGACGTTTTTAAAGCCAAAAGTACTGTAGGTGTCGAACACCATCTGGATACATTTGGTCACCTCAGCCTGCACCTGATCTTCTGTACAGAAGATATGCGCATCATCCTGAGTAAAGCCGCGTACACGCATTAAACCGTGCAAGCCACCTGAGGGCTCGTTACGGTGGCAACAACCAAACTCAGCCATCCTAAGCGGTAAATCGCGGTAAGATTTTAAGCCCTGATTGAAAATTTGCACGTGGCCCGGGCAGTTCATTGGCTTAATGGCGTACTCACGGTGCTCTGACTGGGTAGTAAACATATTATCGGCGTACTTTTCCCAGTGGCCGGATTTCTCCCACAGCACTCGGTCCATCATTAACGGGCCTTTTACCTCGTCGTAGTCGTACTCGCCCAGCTTTTCACGCACAAAGCTTTCCAGCTCACGAAAGATAGTCCAGCCATCGTTGTGCCAGAACACCATACCCGGTGCTTCTTCCTGCCAGTGAAATAAGCCCAGCGCCTTACCAATTTTACGGTGATCGCGCTTTTCGGCTTCTTCTAACTGCAGTAAATACGCTGCCAGCTGCTTTTTATCAGCCCAGGCCGTGCCGTAAATACGCTGCAGCATTTTGTTTTTTGCATCGCCGCGCCAGTAGGCACCAGCCACTTTCATAATTTTAAAGTGCTGGCAAAAGCGCATATTCGGCACATGCGGGCCCCGGCACATATCAATATATTCTTCGTGGTGATACAAACCAGGCTGGTCGTCACGGCTGACGTTTTGCTCAAGGATTTCCAGCTTGTAGCTCTCACCACGGGCTGTAAAGGTGTCTACCGCTTCTTGCCAGCTTACTTTTTTCTTAATTACATCATATTCGGTTTTTGCCAGCTCCAGCATGCGCTGTTCCAACTTAGCTAAATCGTCGCTGCTAATTGGCTGGTCTAAATCAACGTCGTAGTAAAAGCCGTTATCAATTACCGGACCGATGGCCATTTTTACATTCGGCCACAGCTGCTTAATGGCATGGCCTAATAAGTGCGCGCAGGAGTGGCGGATAATTTCCAGACCGTCCTGATCTTTGCTGGTAATAATGCTTAAGGTTGAATCTGTCGTAATGGGATCACAGGCGTCAACTAACTGGCCATTCACCTTACCGGCGATGGTGGCTTTGGCTAAACCCGGGCCTATGTCTTTGGCAACATCCATAACTGAAACAGCATGATCAAAAGCGCGCTGGCTGCCATCTGGCAGAGTAATAACTGGCATGATAAATCCTTATACAGTGGTGGCCCATACCAAGGGTCACATGTTAAATAACGAGGCTAAAGCCGCAGTGCAGCAAAGCAGTTAATGGCCTATACAAGAAGCCATCTGCTAAACCGGGCACGGCAGCCGGTAAAAAAAGCAGCGCTATAGTAGCATCAGCCTGCGGGCTTGACCACATTATGAAAAACTTTAACCCAAGCAGAAGCCGTGATTTTTTAGCTTTATCAGCCATACTTCACATTAAGCGCATACGGAGGCAACACATGTGGCAGGCAATTGCTGAGCATATTAACAGTGAATTAGATATCGATTTTCAGATTGAACAGAAAAGCCAGTTAACGGGGGGCAGTATTAACCTTGCCTGGCATATCAGCGGCCAGGGGCAACATTTTTTTGTCAAAATTAATCAGCGTGAGCAACTGGAACAATTTGAAACAGAAGCGCTTAGCTTACAAGCTTTGCAGCAAAGCCACAGCATTAGGGTGCCAAAGCTGATTTGCTCTGGCCAAACTCTAGATAAAGCCTTTTTGGTATTGGAGTATTTACCTCTGGGCGGCGAAACCACAAATGGCTGGCGGGATCTGGCCCGGCAGCTGGCGCAACTGCATAAGCAACATGATCAGGCTATGTATGGTTTTGACTGGGACAACATGCTTGGCAGTACACCGCAGCCGAATAAATGGCAGGCAAACTGGAGCAGCTTTTTCTCGGAACAACGAATCGGCTGGCTATTGCAGCTACTGTTGGAACAAGGCTTCGGTTTTGGCAATATCGACCAGTTGGTAGAGCAATGCCGGCAACGCCTGCATCATCATCAACCTGCGCCAAGTTTACTGCATGGTGATTTATGGCGCGGTAATGTTGGCTTTACCGGTGACACAGCAGCAGTGTTTGACCCGGCCTGCTATTTCGGTGACAGAGAAACTGATCTGGCCTACAGCACTTTGTTTGGCCGTTTTCCGGATGATTTTTATCACAGCTATCAGCAGCATTATCCGCTGGATGATGCTTATAGTGATCGTAAAGATCTTTATAATCTGTATCATATACTTAACCATGCTTATTTATTCCGGGGTGCCTATCTGGTACAGGCACAGGAGATGATTAAGCAGCTATTTCATTAAACTTATTGCGACAGGATGTTATACACCCCCAGCAGTACCTGACTTTACGGAAAGCTATTTATGCAAGTTGCCCTGCAACCCGTGGCGCTGATCACCGGTAGCGCCAAACGGCTTGGCCGGAAAATGATCGAAACTCTGCACGCTAATGATTATCGCGTAATAATACATTGCAATCGCTCACGCTCAGAGGCTGATACTCTGGCCCTGCAACTGAACCAACAACGCCCTGACAGTGCCGCCGTGATACAGGCAGACTTATTGCAAGAGGCCTGCTGGCCACAATTAGCAAAGCAGGCCGTAGCCTGTTTTGGCCGGCTGGATGTGCTGGTAAACAACGCATCCAGTTTTTACCCCACCCCGGTAGAGGCAGCCAATACTGCACAATGGCAGGATTTATTTGGCTCTAACGTTAAGGCACCCTATTTTTTAAGTCAGGCGCTGGCTTCTGAGCTGGCGCGCCATAATGGTGCTATTGTTAATATGGTTGACATTCATGCAAGCAAACCTTTAGCTGGCCACAGTATTTATTGTATGGCAAAGGCGGCATTGCTAATGATGACAAAATCACTGGCGCTTGAACTGGCACCGGCGATCAGAGTCAACGGTATCGCGCCTGGTGCCATTTTATGGCCAGGTGAACAATCGGTTGCGCTACAACAGCACGATAAAGAGGCCATACTGGCGCAAATTCCGTTGCAGCAGCTGGGCACCGCCACCGATATCGCCCAAACGCTGTTATTTTTGCTAAAAGCGCCTTATATCACCGGGCATATCATTACGGTGGATGGTGGACGCAGTTTAAGTAGTGCCCATAAAGCCTGATACTTAACAGGCTAAACCGGCCGGAGGAAGTGCTATGAGCTTGTTGCAAAAAACTATTGAATGCCCATTTTGCGGCCACCCTATGCATTTAAGTGTAGAAGTTACCGACGAAGATCAGGATTACATTGAAGATTGCAGCAACTGCTGCAACCCTATCCATGTGCGGGTACATAAAGACGAGCTGCACCACAGTGTGCAGCTGTTTATTGACGCCGATGATGAGCAGTATTATTAGCCGGCAACCGCACCGAAGCGCTCAGCCATAATGCGCTCTACCGTTTGCACTATGGTTTGTGTTTGCTGATCCAGTTCAATATTCACTATATCACCCACTTGCTTTTGCCCTAGCGTGGTAATGGCAAGCGTTTCCGGTATCAAATACAAACTAAAGCCATCGGTATAGGTTTCGCCTACGGTTAAGCTGCAACCTTCTACCGTAATAAAGCCTTTGCTGAGAATATAACGCATATAGTCCGGCGCCAGTGTCAGGCGCACCGAGCAGTTATTGGCGCTTTTCTCCAGTGCTGTTATTGTCGCGGTGGTTTGGATATGGCCGGAAACAATATGGCCACCTAATTCACTGCCAAAGCTTAACGAGCGCTCAAAATTCACCGCTTCGCCCACGTTTAACCGGCCAAGGTTGGTTTTACTTAAGGTTTCTGCTATCACATCAAAGCAAACCCAACCGGCCTTGCTGTCAAAATCGGTTACGGTTAAACAAACGCCGTTTATGGCAATACTGGCGCCACGGCTCAGGTTTTGCAGGTGCGCAGCCCCTGGTTGCAGGGTTAACTGCCGAAATGCGGTGTCGTCACGAATGGTCGTTAACTCTGCTTTGGTTTGAACTATTCCGGTAAACATAAGCCCTCATTTGTGCTACATTGCGCGCCATTACACGCTGCTGATACAACAGACTTACTATGTTACCTTTTTCCCGCTTCGAAGCCAGAACCATACTAAAACTTTCCGGCCCCATAGTACTGGCACAGCTGACACAAACCTTAATGTACTTTGTCGATACTGTAATGGCCGGCCGTTATAGCGCCGTCGATATGGCCGCCATCGCAGTGGCATCCGGTTTATGGTTTCCGGTGGTGATGACCATGCAAGGTTTGCTGCTGGCCTTAACACCAATAGTGGCGCAGTACTACGGTAGCAACCAAACCAAGCCGGTTACCCATTTCACCGTGCAGGCGATGTATCTGGCCATGGCATTGGCAGCAGCGCTGTTTATCGTGATGTTGTATGTGCACGTACCGATTGACCTGTTAAATATGGATGAAACGCTGCGGCAAAAATCGCTGGATTATCTGTATTACGTCAGCTTTGGTTTATTTCCGGCGGCAGGCTATATGGTACTGCGCAGCATGTTTGAAGGGATCGGCAATACCAAAGCCAGCATGTGGATCAGCTTTGTCGGTATTCTGGTCAATATTCCGGCCAACTATATATTTATTTACGGCAAGCTGGGCATGCCGGCACTGGGTGGTGCCGGTTGTGGTATCGCCACGGCGCTGGTGTTTTTAGCCATGTTTATTGCCATTTTAATCTACGGCTGGTTTAGCCGCACCACCAGGCGCTACCGGCTGCACCCCGACAGTTATCGCGTTAATATCAAAGACTGCTGGCAAATTGTCTGTATCGGCACCCCTATCGCCTTTTCCATCTTCTTTGAAGTGACCTTATTTGCCTGTATCCCGCTGGCGATAGTACACCTTGGCCCTATTATGGTAGCCGGCCATCAGATAGCACAAAACTACAGTGGTATCGTATTTATGCTGCCGTTGTCGTTGGGTATGGCCACCACTATCCGTGTTGGCCATCTGGTCGGCCAGCAAAGCCTTACTGAGCTGAAAAAAGCCGTATCTACCGCCATTATCCTGGCCGTGCTGATGTCTTTTGTTATCGCTAGCCTGACCTTTATCCTCAGAGGCAGCATTGCAGCGCTGTACTCGCCGGACCCAACGGTTATTGCCCTTGCCGCGTCGTTACTTATTCTGGCCTGTTTTTATCAGGTATCCGATGCTATTCAGGTGGTGTCAGCTTGTGCGCTGCGCGGTATGAAAGTAACCAAGCCGGTATTTTTTATTACCTTTATTGCGTACTGGCCAATCGGTTTTGGCCTGGGGGCCGTACTGGGATTAACAAACTGGCTGGTACCGGCGATGGGCGCACATGGCTTCTGGATCGGTATTATTGTCGGTTTAAGCGTCGCTGCCGTATTGTTAGCCATTATCTTAAAACGCAATTTACACAGGTTAGAATATGAAGGCATGTCTGCTACCATTGCTGCTGATTAGCCTCAGTGCCTGCACCGACTACAATGGTGATAAAGCGCTGCAAAACTACCAACAGCGCCTGGAGCGGGTGCTGGATATATCGCAGAAAAATACCGCCCTACCCGATGCTGCAGTCATGGCAGCACAACGCGATTTAAAACAACCGCTGCCGGATATACGGCTGGACCTTACCGACGCCTATGCTACACGGCGCTGCAGCCTTGACACCTTAATTGGTGAGCGTAACAGCAGCTTAGGCAAAGTGTACAACGCCAGCAAGCAGCTAAGTTATGAGCTGCGTTTTCTCAGCCAATTACAACGCTGCCTTGAGCAAAGCTGGGACAACACCACACTGCTAAATCAGTTGCAGCAAGTGTATCAGCAAAAACAACACAGTATTGATATTGCCTTTAACAATATGCTGCTAACCGACGATACACTGCGCAAAGAACTACTGGGAATACGCAAAGCCCTGCCGCTAAAAGCAGCGCCCGGCTTTAGCGAAACCTGGCAGGCATTAACTGAACTTAATCAGCTGCAACAGTTTATAGCGGAGCAAAACTGGCAGGCTGCCAGCCAGATTAATATTGAACAACAACTGCAGCTGCTGTACCGCTATAACTTTATTGCCCGGCTGCAATACAGCTTACGTACTGCCAGCCATCAGTTGGCACAACTTAATCAACTTAGCCAGGCCAAAGCACCATCAGCGCTGTGCCCGCAGCAGCGTGACAGCGAGCAGCTGCATATTTTAGCCAATGTGTTCAGCAAGTATTTTGTTGCTGAAGTACAGCTGTACACCAGCGAGCTAAGCCGCTACCAGCAGCAGTTGTGGCCTTTATTGCAACAGCTGTATCAACACACCGAACTTAACAGCCCACTCACCTTGCGCTTTGAACAAACTTATCTGGATATGCGCACCGAACTAAGCCACCATGTACAGTGGTGGCAAGCACTAAACAGCCAATGCCCGGTTAAACTTACCACACAGCAGTAAGCTGCCGATACGGCGAAAAATACACCAAACACACAGTGTTAGCAGAAAAACACTTGCCATTGCCCCGGCGGCGCAATAACATAGCCGCCGTTGTCTGCCAAGCTAAGCTTTGGCCTGCAACGTAAAGTGTGCGTCCTTAGCTCAGCTGGTTAGAGCACCACCTTGACATGGTGGGGGTCGGTGGTTCGAGTCCACTAGGACGCACCAACATATTCCAGCAAAAACGCCGCTCAATGAGCGGCGTTTTTGCATTTTAATCGAAGCAGTAAGCCAATGGTTTCGGCAGGCGCTAATGCTAAGTTCAGGTATTACATCGGTTCAAGCACTTCGTAATGGATAGGTTTGTATTTAAAGTTGTTAGACTGCCCGGCAGAGCAGGCGGTCAAACCGACAATTAAATCCATCTTTGCCTCAAATACGGTGTAATCCCCCGCTCTGCTTTTAGGTGGCAGTACACGTATGCGCCCACTAGCGTCAACATCTACGTGCATAAACGTATTAAAGGTAGTGCCTATAAGATGTTCCGCAATGCCAAAGTCGGCAAATGCCCGGGCCAGGTTGCCATAACAGCCGGGAACGGCTTCTTCCTCGGGGTAAAAATGCCTGAAAGTATCTTTACTGCAAGGTGTTAGCAGGAAATCGTGGCTTTGCACTTTATCTTCGGTAATTTCAAACATCACATTGCTGAAATTTGAATACAATTTACTACCACAGCAAAACTGCAGAGATTCGTTGTAGTCCAGCGAGCGGCCGGACGACAGATACTCATTAACGTTGTGCTGGTTAAAACAATACAGATCGGAAACCTGCTCGCCGTGCGGGTCTATCACTTTCAAGAGCTGGCCGGCCTTCATTGTAAATGCTACACCGCTGCGCGGTGGTATTACTTCATTCATTGTTGTTCCTTGGAGAAAAAGGACATTGCCATTTGCTTCCCACAGTTCTGCCACTGTATTGACGCGCTTCAGACGCTTCCCCGTGATCGGCCAGGGTAGCGTTCATCTGGCCACAAAACAGCGTATCATTTTTGCGGATCCGTTTTTTCATGCTATCAAATTTCTCTTCATCTTTGAGCTGCTGAAATTGGCTGTGCAAGTTAAATACGATAGCCGGATATTGAAACTTTCTCGAGCGGCGCTTGCTGTATGGATTTAAACCAATAATAAAAAAACCTTCACCACCGAGGCTAAAACTAAAGTTAGGATCAGCAGGATTATTGCTGACACGCGCATCCCAGCCATGTTTTTGGCAATCTTTGTCGTGCAGAGCTTGTAAACGTGCCCACAGCGCCCGCTCAAAACCAGCATCACTACCCACCTCGCAATCGGTGAAGATGCATACGAAACTGAAAAATATATGCTTTTGACGATTGTAACGCGCTATAAAGTCATATAATTGGGCAAGCAACAGTCGATCTTCATTATCATCGTAGATATTTTGAAAACGATGTAGTTCGATTCGCCCTTTGTTATGAGCAATTTTTGCCCCAACACATGGATACGCCGCCTGACCCACAAATTCGTTAAAACTCGTCACAGCATTAATATCTGCGGACATTTACAACCCTCCAGACTGATGAGAGATACTGCACCTCACACGCTACACACAGGTAATGATTTTCTAATCTTTTAGTAACTAAGCGAGATCTGTGCCACAGGGTTAGAGATGTACCAGTTTTTCCGCACAGCACTATTTACCGGTTTAACAGCAGTAACTTAAAGATCCAGCATGCCCTCTAATGAACAAATTACTGCAATATCCTTAGTACAGGAGACGGTAAATTATTCATGGGCTTTGTACGTTTTTCTTATCAGGTGGGGAATTCGCCGCTTAGCTGATACGTCAAGCAGCGTTGTCGTTATTCAGTATGCAATCTGCACCATGCGCTGACTATCCGTTAACATCACTAAGCGTTTTATTTAATTGCTGTGCCAGCAGCGCACTTAACTCCGGCAGGCAGGAGCCGCAGTTAGTGCCACACTGCAGCTGTTTACCCAACTGAGCAGTACTGTCAGCACCATTTTGTATCGCTTCACATATAGCTTTGCTGCGCACATTAAAACAACTGCAAATCAGGGCGCTGTTGTCGCTGGCTATGCCCTGCCCAGCCTGACCACTAAGCAAATACTGCCGTGTTTGTTTGCTTAACGGCACGCTAAACTGTTGATTAATCCAGGTCATATCAATATCCGGTAGTGCCGGGCCTGCCAGCAACAGCCACTGCAGTTGATTATCAGCAATAGCGGCGGCACGATAGGTAAACTCAGCGCTACTGCTCTGCTCACGACAATACAGTGTGGGTGTTAACTGCAGCAGTTGTAATACATGTTTATCGCTGTCTGGCGCGGTGCTAAGCGCCAGGCGGTAGCTCTGACAGCCTGTAAGCGGTACCCGCGCAAGATAGTGCTGACTGAATCGCTGCAGTTGGCCTGGTGTTAATAGTGTTTTGGTAAACAGGAAGGCCTGCCATTTTGGTGCAAAGCGACTCAGAGCTACCTGGCTTAACTTTAATGCCGGCTGGCCTGAGATAGGATCAGTATCAGCAGCAAACAGCACATCAGCACGCGCCTGGCTGGCAAACTGTGTACTCCAGTGCATGGGTATAAACAGCTCTTTGGGTCGCTGCTTGTCACTGATCTGTGCGCGCACCAACATCGCACCGTTGTTGTTAGTCAACTTCACCAGCTCGCCTGCAGTAATACCGTACAAAGCAGCATCAGAGGGGTGCAGCGTAACGAAAGGTTCCGGCGTATGCTGCATCAAGCTGGCTACCTCGCCGGTACGGGTCATAGTATGCCACTGATCACGCAACCGGCCGCTATTTAACCGCAATGGTGCATCCGGCATAGCTGGCTTAAAAGTACCCTGCTGCACAGCAATAAACTGCGCCCGGCCATTAGCAGTAAAAAACTGGCCATCGGCAAATAAGCGCGCCGTACCTTTTGGGTGTGTGCTGGTTACCGGCCACTGTATTGGTGCAAGCTTCTGATATTGCTCTGTCGTTAAGTGTTGTAAGCCAGAAATATCAAATGCCCGTTCACCTGCATTGCCAAAACCGGACAGCGCCGCATGCTCAGCAAAAATTTGCGCGGCGCTATCAAAGTTAAAGCCCTGGTTAAAACCCAAGGCTTTTGCTACATCACAAATAATTTGCCAGTCGGCTTTGGCCTGGCCTGGCGGCGCGCACAGCGCACGCTGGCGGGAAATACGCCGCTCAGAATTCGTCACAGTGCCATCTTTTTCGCTCCAGCCCAGCGCCGGCAGTTTAATAGTTGCCAGTTCTAATGTATCAGTATGCTGATAAATATCACTTACGATCACCAGCGGGCATTTGGCCAGTGCGGCTTTTACTTTATCGGCCTGCGGCATACTCACCACCGGGTTAGTGGCCATAATCCATACTGCTTTAATTTCGCCGCGCTCAATGGCATCAAACAGCTCTACAGCTTTAAAACCCGGCTGCGTGACTAAATTAGGAGCCTTCCAGAACTCACCGATCAAAGCTTGCTGTGCCTTATCGCTGTAATCGATATGCGCCGCCAGTTGGTTAGCTAAGCCGCCTACCTCACGCCCGCCCATAGCATTGGGCTGACCGGTCAGCGAAAACGGGCCACAACCGGGTTTACCAATACGGCCGCTGGCCAGATGGCAGTTAATAATGGCATTAACTTTATCGGTGCCATCTACAGCCTGATTTACGCCCTGCGAAAACAGCGTCAGGCTTAGTGGTTGGTCGGCAAACCAGCGGTAAAACAGCAGCACATCCTCTAAGGGCATGTCACAACCGGCTGCGACCTGTTGCACAGTAGCCGCTTGCAGCTGGGCACTGGCCAATGCCTCTGCAAAGCCATCGGTGTGCATATTAATAAAACGATAATCGAGCTTACCTTGCTCAGCCAGAAAACTGAGTAAACCGGTAAACAGCAGTACATCGCTGCCGGGGCGCAGTTTTAAATGCAACTGCGCGGCTTCACAGCTGGCACTGCGCCTTGGATCTATTACCACCAGTTTAGCTTCCGGGTTGGCCTGCAGTACTGCCTGGATGCGGCCAAACAATACCGGATGATTCCAGGCCATATTCGCGCCAACCAGTACAAATAGCCGCGCCTGCTCAATATCGTCATAACAACCGGGCACCACATCAGCACCAAAAGCGCGCTTATGCCCGGCAACGGTAGAGGCCATACACAGCCTTGAATTGGTATCGACATGCGGGCTGCCTATAAAGCCTTTCATCAACTTATTGGCCACATAATAATCTTCAGTCAAAAGCTGGCCCGATAAATACATCGCCACGGCGCCCGGGCCATGCTGCACTATGGTTTGCTGCAAGCCCTCTGCTACCGCACTAATAGCCGTTGGCCAGTCGCAATCATTTCCGTTAACCTGCGGCTGTAGTAAGCGCCCCTCAGCAGACAAGGTTTGCGCCAGCGCACTGCCTTTAACACACAATCTTCCATAATTAGCCGGATGCGTGCTATCGCCTTGTACTGTCACTGCCTGATCTGGCGCGCTGGCACTGATACCACAGCCCACGCCGCAATAAGGGCAGGTGGTTAAGGTGCTGATTAAAATGTTACTCATGTGCTTAGGTTAGCTCCGGTAAAAAGTCGAAAAAAAACGCCCGCTGTGTGAGCCGGCGAACCGGATGACACAGCGAGCGTCGTTGCTCGATATACTTATGCTTTTTAGTAAATTTTATTGCAGCCTGAATTATGCAACATCGATACCAATAGAAAAATCAGTTAATTATCAATCAATTATATAAAATCAACTCGATACGATAAAGCTGCCTTTGCCTTAGTACAGTGCAAATTGCACCAATACTGTGCCCAGACATGACTTAAAATAATGACTGAAACATTTTAAGTTAATGAAAATAAACAACTTTAAAAAATGGCATACTAACTGCTTACTTTTACCCAGTAGATAAAACAGTACTTATACAGTATGGCAAAGGCGCCATCTGGTTGTGCCCATAACAGGGTGCAACCAGATGGCGTTTTTTTTGCACCAGACTTTTATTAAAAGGACAACATAGATGACACAGCCACATCGAAATAAAAGCGCCCGCCTGCTGTTGGCCCTGGGCTTTAGCCTCAGTTATAGCTTAAGCCTTACCCTGCCAGTGCTGGCCGCACCGGAAAAGCCGGATGTAAAACTGGGCTTTATTAAGCTGACCGATATGGCGCCGTTGGCCGTGGCGCTGGAGCGCGGTTACTTTGAAGATGAAGGCCTCTATGTGCAGTTAGAAGCGCAGGCCAACTGGAAAGTACTGCTGGACCGGGTAATAGATGGCCAGCTCGATGGCGCTCATATGCTGGCCGGCCAGGCCTTAGCCGCCAGTATTGGTATTGGCACCAGGGCCTCAATGCAAACCGCTTTGGTGCTGGATTTAAACGGCAATGCCTGCACCATCAGCAATGCGACATGGCAGCAGATAGCAGACAAGATCGAACGCAACAGCGCCGGTAAACCGGTTTATCCGGTAACGGCCGATGCACTGCAGGCTGCGCTGGCGGCCAAAACCAAACAGGGTAAAAAACTGCAGTTTGGTATGGTGTTTCCGGTATCGAGCCATAACTACGAGCTACGCTACTGGCTGGCAGCCGGCGGCGTGCACCCGGGTTTTTATGCGCCCCAAAACGGCGATAACAGCGGCCAACTGCAAGCCGATGTGTTGCTGTCGGTTACCCCGCCACCACAAATGCCGGCAACAATGGAAGCTGGCACCATTGATGGCTACTGCGTTGGCGAGCCATGGAACCAGCAGGCGGTGCTGCGCGATTTAGGCGTGCCGCTGGTGACCAATTACGATATTCACACTAACCTGGCCGAAAAAGTGTTTGGTGTCAGCCAAAGCTGGGCTGAGCGTTACCCACAAACCCACTTTCATCTGGTAAAAGCGCTGATCCGCGCCGGCCACTGGCTGGATGCCGACAACAATGCCAACCGCGCTGCGGCGGCCAAGCTGATTTCGCAGCCATTTTATGTCGGTGCCGATGAAAAGATTATTGCCAACAGCATGACCGGGGTGTTTGCCTATGCCCGGGATGATATCCGTGAAACGCCGGATTTTAATGTGTTTTTCCGCTATCACGCCACCTACCCCTACTACTCGGACGCAGTCTGGTATTTAAGCCAGATGCGGCGCTGGGGCCAAATCAGCGAAGCCAAACCGGACAGCTGGTATCAGGATATTGCCAAACAGGTGTTTCAGCCGGCGCTGTACCAACGCGCAGCCAAAGCGTTAATAGCCGAAGGTAAGCTGACTGCTGCCGACTTTCCCGATTTTAGCGTGGAAAGCGGCTACCGGCCGCTTGACGCCACCCGCTTTATCGACGGTAAACAGTTTGATGCCACTGCGCCAAACGCCTATTTGCAGCAATTTGCCATTGGCCAGAAAGACTAAAGGAGCAGCAAAATGAGCACTATTCCAACGCAATGGTCACGGGTAAAAAGCGTGTTGCCCGGCCAACAGCAACTGAGTAACTGGCTAAAACAAAGCCTGTTATCCGCCACTGGCATCGCCGTATTTGTGCTGCTATGGCAATTGCTGGCCAGCCAGATTAATACATCGCTGGGCAGTTTCCCCGGCCCGCTACAGGTAGTGCAGCAATGGTCCGGTCTGGTGGCCGAGCATAAAGCAGAACATGCCCGTGAGGCAGCGTTTTATCAGCGCCAGCTGGAGCGTAACAGCGCCACCCTGGCAGCCAACCCGGATGCCGTGGTAACAGTGCGGCCTTATAACGGCCGGCCGACTTTTTTCAGCCAGATTTTTACCAGCCTGTACACCGTACTAACCGGCTTTGTATTGGCATCAGTGCTGGCGATACCGGCCGGTATTGTTATCGGCCTAAGCCCACGGCTGTACAGCGCCTTTAACCCGCTTATTCAGCTGTTTAAACCAGTATCGCCACTGGCCTGGTTGCCGCTGGTGACTATTTTGGTCAGCGCCTTGTATCAAAGCGAGCAACCGCTGTTTGCCCGCTCGTTTTTGGTGTCGGTATTTACCGTTACGCTGTGCTCCTTGTGGCCCACTTTGCTTAACACCATCGTTGGCGTCAGTAATATTTCGCCTGATTTACAAAACGTCAGCCGCGTATTGCAGCTGAACTGGCTAACCCATGTGCGGCGCATTGTACTGCCCTCAGCAGTACCGATGATTTTTACCGGCCTGCGCTTGTCGCTCGGTATTGCCTGGATGGTGCTTATTGCCGCCGAGATGCTGGCGCAAAACCCCGGGCTGGGCAAATTTGTCTGGGATGAATTTCAAAACGGCTCGTCCGACTCGCTCAGCCGCATCTGCGTGGCAGTGCTGGTGATTGGCTTAATTGGCTACGCACTGGACCGGCTGATGTTGCAACTGCAGCAGCGCGTAAACTGGGATAAAAGCGCGCAGCTTAGATAAGCAGCTCAGATAAATAGTAGTGCGCCAGCCGCGCTTTAGAGGAAAAACACCATGCAAAAACCACATTTAGAACTCAGCCAGCTGGGTATCAGCTTCCCCACACCAAAGGGGCCTTTTGTCGCGCTGCAAAACGTTAACCTGGAAATTGGCAAAGGCGAATTTATCAGCCTGATTGGCCACTCCGGCTGCGGTAAATCAACGGTACTGAATCTGGTGGCCGGTTTACTGCAGGCAAGCTCGGGCGGCGTTATTTTAAACCAGAAAGAAGTTAATGCGCCCGGACCCGAGCGCGCGGTGGTATTTCAAAACCACTCACTGCTGCCCTGGCTTAGCGTGTATCAGAATGTCGAGCTGGCAGTAAAGCAGGTATTTCGCGGCCAAAAAAGCAAAACGGAAATGCGCGACTGGATTGAGCATAACCTGGCACTGGTGCAAATGAGCCATGCCCGCGATAAGCGCCCGGCAGAAATTTCCGGCGGCATGAAGCAGCGGGTCGGTATTGCCCGCGCCTTAGCGATGCAGCCACAGGTGCTGCTAATGGACGAGCCATTCGGCGCCTTAGACGCCCTGACCCGCGCCCACTTACAGGACTCGTTAATGGAAATACAGGCCAGGCTGAATAACACCGTGATTATGATCACCCACGATGTTGACGAGGCCGTGCTGTTATCGGATCGCATCGTGATGATGACCAATGGTCCGGCGGCCACTATCGGTGAAATTCTGCAGATTGAGCTGCCACGGCCGCGCAACCGCATCGCGCTGGCCGATTGCCCCACCTACAACCATTACCGCCATCAGGTGCTGAGCTTTTTGTATGAAAAACAGCGCAAGATCGAGGTATTAAACACCAAGGCTGTAACAACGGCCGCAGCAGAGGAGAAACGGGCATGACAGAGGCAGAGCTGATTATTATCGGCAATGGCATGGCCTGTCAGCGGCTGCTGGCCGAGCTGGTGCTGCTGCCAAACCGGCCAACACGGATAGTGGTATTTGGCGCCGAGAGCAAAGCGGCCTATAACCGCGTGTTGTTGTCCAGCCTGCTAAGCAATGAGCTACCCGACAGCGCCGCCGAACTGGTAAGCCCGGATTGGTACGCTGAGCACAATATCGAGCTGATTTGCGACGATGCTGTAGTGCTGATTGATCGTGAGCGTAAGTTAGTGGTAAGCCGCCATGGTCGCTACCGGCGTTATCAGCAACTGGTGCTGGCTTGTGGTGCCCTGCCGCTAACGCCGGCTTACGCAGAAGATAGCAACCAGACCTTGCGCCCGGGTATTTGCCATTTTCGTAACTGGCAGGATCTGGCTACGCTGCGTTTGGCTGGCCAGCAGCTGGAACATGCGGTAGTGGTAGGCGGTGGTTTTCTTGGCCTGGAAGCGGCCGAGGGCCTGCGTAAACTCGGTATGCAGGTTAGCCTGCTGCAGCGCGGTGCTTATCTGCTAAACCGCCAGCTTGATGCCCGTGCCGCCGGTTTATTGCAACAACAACTCAGCGCGCGCGGTTTAAACATTTTCACCAATAGCGAAATTGACCAGCTTAGCTACCATAGAGGTAACCGCGACGGGCACGGCCAATTACAGTCGGTCAGGCTAAAAAGCGGCCAACAGTTAAAGGCCGACTTAGTGGTGCTGGCACTGGGCATTAGCCCGAATATCGGCCTGGCGCAACAAGCGGGGCTCAGGGTTAACCGTGGCATAGTGGTAAACCCGCAGCTGCAAAGCTCAGACAGTGCCATTTATGCACTGGGCGAATGTATTGAGCTTAACGGTGAAACCTTTGGTTTAGTGGCCCCCATTAACACCCAGGCGAAACAGCTGGCACAAACACTGTGCGGTGAAAGCACGGCCTATTGCAGCGAAAATACGGCAACCCAACTAAAAATAAGCGGCATTGCACTTAGCTCTTGTGGTGATATTGCCACGCTTTGTGCTAACCCCGCCAGCTTCGATGCCTGTACAGATTATCTGGACGTTGAGCTTAACGAGTACCGCCGTCTGTGGTGGCGCGGGCCTTATTTAGCCGGTGCTGTGCTGTATGGTGATACCAGCCTGAGCCTGCAACTAAGTCAGCTGATTAACCGGCAACAGCCCTATTACGGTTGTCGCAGGACTTTATTACTGGGTGTAAACGACATCAGCAATGACACACCAGAAACCGCGGCTATTGCAGTAACGGATCGTCGGCAACAAGCCGCCTGACGGACTCAAAGGGCATAGTAATGACAACAGTAAGCAAATCCCAGTGGGTAGTACCTGATAGTTACTCTCTAAGAGGTAGTTAGTCGCCCCTTAATGGCAATAACAATACCGGCACAAAGCTTTTAAGCTTATATACACAACACCGAGCAAGGCGTTCTAAAGCTGAAAAGCAATGAAGCCTTTGCCGTGGCACTATCGCCACCGGGTACGGCGGGAAACGGCCTTACCTCCCCACTTGGAAAGGTGAACTATGTTAACTGACGCCTATGCGCGCCGCTTTAGCTATTTACGGCTGTCTGTCACTGAAAGCTGCAATTTCCGCTGCAGCTATTGCCTGCCTGACGGCAATGATTGCGACTCACGCACCGGCGAACTTAACTTAAGTGAAATTCGCCGTTTAGTTACTGCCTTTGCTAAGCTCGGCACCCGCAAAGTGCGCATTACCGGTGGTGAACCGTCGCTGCGTAAAGACTTAACTGAAATTATCGCCACCTGCAAAGCCGTACCGGGTATTGAAAAAGTGGCACTGACCACCAACGGTTATCGCTTAAAACGCGATGCGCTGGCCTGGCAAGAAGCGGGGTTGGATGCGGTTAATGTCAGTGTCGATAGCTTAGATGCCGACACCTTTCATCTGGTCACCGGCCAGGACAAGCTTGCTGATATTCTCGATGGTATTGCTTACGCTAAGGCCATTGGCATTAAACAGGTGAAAATTAACACCGTACTGCTAAAGCAGCACAATGCGTTGGCTCTGCCGGACTTTCTGCAGTTTATTCAACAGCAAGATATTGCGCTGCGCTTTATTGAACTGATGCGTACCGGTGACAATGCCGGCTTTTATCAGCGCCAGCATTTAAGCGGCACCAGTATTCAGCAGCAATTGCTAGCCCAGGGCTGGCAGTTGAACACTAAAGCAAAAACCGATGGCCCGGCGTTAGAATATTCCCACAGCGATTATCAGGGCCGCATTGGCCTGATTATGCCCTACAGCAAAGACTTTTGTGCCGACTGTAACCGGCTTAGGGTGTCCAGCACCGGTCAGCTGTATTTATGCCTGTTTACCGACAGTTATCAGGATCTGCGCAACCTGCTGCAAAACGATGACAGCGCGCCGGTAATGCGTTTTTTACAACAGGCCGTACAAGGCAAAGCCGCCAGCCACCAGTTACAACAGGATTACAGCGGCAGCACCCGGCATTTAGCGCAAATTGGCGGATAAGAGGTGGCTAAGATGACTGGCATTGTTCAATTTAGCGCACTGATTTTAGCCGGTGGACAATCCAGCCGCATGGGCGAGGATAAAGCACTACTGCAACTTAACGGCCAGAGTTTACTGATACATATGCAGCAACTCGCGTTAACCGCGGGCGCCAGCGAAGTGTTAATTAGCCGCAATCAGCCAGGCTTTATCCAGGATGCGCCGGGGCAATTTGGTCCGCTGGCGGGCATTTTAGCTGCACTTGAGCACTGTACCAGTTCGCATTTGCTGGTGCTGCCAATAGATACGCCACGGCTAGGCGTTACCAGCCTTAAGCTTTTGCTGCAAAAAGCACATGGCACAGCAAGCCACTTCGCTAACAGCCCCTTGCCCTGCGTATTACCGGTAACTGCAGCGCTCAGCACAATAATTGCCACGCAACTGCACCGGGGCCTGCGTTCGGTAAAAGGCCTGTTAGCACAGCTTAACGCCATAGCTGTGCCGATATCACCCAGTGAGCTGCTAAATGCTAATACACCGCAAGACTGGCAGCGTTGTTTGGATATATTTAGCAAGGGGAACCTTTATGCCAAAGCCTGATTTAAGCCGGTTTTATCCGCTCAATATCGCTGTTTTAACGGTATCAGACACCCGCACCAGCGCGAATGACAGCAGCGGCGATCTGCTATGTGATCTGGTGCGTGAAGCCGGCCATCAATTCTTCGCCCGCGCTTTATTGGCTAACAATAAATACGCGTTGCGCGCATTGTTAAGCCACTGGATCGCGAGTAGTAATATTCAGGTGATACTTATAAATGGCGGTACCGGCTACGCCGCAGGCAACTGTGCGATTGAAGCCCTGACTCCGCTGCTGGATACACCGGTACCAGGCTTTGGTGAGCTATTTCGTCAGTTGTCTTTTGCTGAACTTGGCTCTGCCGCACTGCAATCCGGTGCAGTGGCGGGCCTGGCCAACAGCACTCTGCTATTTGCTATGCCTGGTTCAGGTAGCGCTTGTACGCTGGCGATGCAGCAACTGATATTACCGCAGCTAAATGGCCAAACCGGCCCCTGTAATTTTTTAGCACACGTTAAAAACAGCCCAACGAAAAGCTGCGGAGTTTGATATGACAGCAATAGCAACAGATCAACTTAGCCCTATGAATTTGACTCATATAGATAAAAACGGAGCGGCTGCAATGGTTGATGTCAGCAGCAAACCAGCCACTACCCGGCTGGCCCGTGCGGGAGCCCTGGTGCAAACCACGCCGGAAGTACTGCATTTAATTGCGCAAGCATTACTAAAAAAAGGCGATGTACTGGCCACCGCCCGCATCGCGGGCATTATGGCGGCGAAAAAAACCAGCGAGCTTATTCCGCTGTGCCACCCACTGCTGCTAAGCAAGGTATCAGTCGATTTTCAGCTGTTGCCAGAGCAAGGCCAAATTCAGATCGAAACCAGCTGTTTGCTAAGCGGCAGCACCGGCGTGGAGATGGAGGCTCTCACCGCCGCCTCCGTTGCCGCCTTAACCATTTACGATATGTGTAAAGCGGTAGATAAAGCGATGACTATCAGCAATATCCGCCTGCTGGAAAAAACCGGTGGTAAGTCGGGGCATTATTGCTATCAACAACAGGATAACGATTAATGTTACGCGGAGGTTGGAACACCTTTTGGGTCGACACAGAGTGTCTGAGCGAGCGCGACAGCGCGAGTGAGTTGCTGTGGCGAGCCCGGAAGGTGTTGCAACCGGAAGCTTGACTAAACAAATAGCCAGAGGTAATCCAACCTACCTCCTCAATTATACTTCAGGAGCAGACTAATGATTAAAATCCTGTTTTTCGCCGCCCTGCGTGAGCGGCTTGAGTGCGAGCAATATCTGCTAAGTTGCGATGGTAAAATATTGAATGTTGCCAGCGTACTGGAACAGCTCAGAAACCGCTGCAATAACTGGCAGCAGGAACTTAGCCGCACTGATTTGCTTTGCGCCGTAAATCAGCAGTTGGTGCCGCTAACGGCCAGCGTGCAGGACGGCGACGAGCTGGCATTTTTTCCCCCTGTAACGGGTGGTTAAGAGGCGGCGGTTAATATGAGCATCTTTGTAGCAGTGCAAAGCGATGATTTTTGTGTCGCCAGTGAATATAACGAACTACGCCAGCATGCCGGCAGCGGCGCTGTAGTGACCTTTAGCGGCCTGGTACGCGAGCTTAGCGACAACACCCTGCACAGCATGACGCTGGAGCACTACCCCGGCATGACCGAACAAGCCCTGATTGCAATTGCCGAACAGGCGCAGCAGCGCTGGCAGCTTGGCGCGGTGCATATTATTCATCGGGTTGGCACACTTAAACCACATCAGCAGATTGTATTTGTTGGCATTGCCAGCGCGCATCGCGCTGCCGCCTTTGCCGCCTGCGAGTTTATTATGGATTACCTGAAAAACCGCGCACCGTTCTGGAAAAAAGAGCACACCGCGCAAGGCGATTACTGGGTAGAAGCCAAAGCCAGCGACAAGCAAGCGCTGGCGCGCTGGGAGTAGCCGATGATCCGCATTTTATTGCTGCTTTGTTTTATTAACGTGCCCGCTGTTTTTGCCAGTGACAAACTGACCATAGCGGCAGCAGCAGACCTGCGCTATGCACTGGATGACATTATCAGCCTGTTTCAGCAACAGCAACCCAATACTGACATCCGCGTGATCTATGGCTCCAGTGGTAAAATTAGTACGCAAATCCGCCATGGTGCGCCCTATGACATGTTTTTCTCGGCTGATATTAAATTCGCTGAACAACTGTATAGCGACGGCCATGCGGCCACCGAGCCACAGTTGTATGCGCTGGGCCGTATCGTACTTTGGAGCCCGCGCCGCGATATGGCAGGCATACCACTTAGCCAATTGGCTCAGCTGGACTTTAATCGCCTCGCCATTGCTCAGCCGGCCCATGCCCCTTATGGCCAGCGCGCCAAAGAAGCCTTGCAGGCAGCTGGTATATGGCAGGCAATAGAGGCGAAACTTGTCTATGGCGAAAATATTGCCCAAACCGCGCAATTGGCACAAAGCGGCGGTGCTGATATTGCCATTATTGCGCTGTCGCTGGCGAAGTTTCCTGAATTAGCTAAACAGGGTTACCAACTTATTCCGGCAGAGCTGCATCAGCCACTGACACAGGCTTATGTCATCACCCGCCATGGCGCCGATAACAGTGTAGCGCGGCAGTTCGCTGCTTTTATGGCCACACCTGAAGTGCTAAGCATTATGCAACGCTTTGGTTTTGAACAGCCCGATGTTGCAAAGACTAGCTTTCAGCAATCTGCTGCTGAACAACTGCAGGAGTAACAGTGATGATTGCGCTCAGCCCGCAGGACTGGCAAGCCATTCAACTGACACTAAAGCTGTGTTTATATACCACCGCCATTTTACTGCTGTTGGGTACACCACTGGCCTGGTGGTTATCACGTAGCCAAAGCAAATTACGCACTGCCATTCAGACGATAGTGGCACTGCCACTGGTGTTGCCGCCCACCGTGCTGGGGTTCTATTTATTGCTGTTACTCGGGCCGCATGGTGCTGTCGGCAGCTCTTTAGAGCAACTGGGGCTCTCGCATTTGGCGTTTAGCTTTAGCGGCATTTTAATCGGCTCGGTCATTTATTCGCTGCCTTTTACCGTACAGCCGCTGCTGGAAAGCTTTCGCCGTATGGGGCCAGGGCCGCTGGAAGTAGCCGCCACCTTAGGCGCCGGCAAGCTGGATCAGCTATTTAGTGTGGTGCTGCCGCTGTGTCGCGGCGGTTTTATCGTTGCTGCCACCTTGACCTTTGCCCATACGCTGGGCGAGTTTGGCGTGATCTTAATGCTCGGCGGCAGTATCCCCGGTGAAACCCAGGTGCTGTCGGTGTTGATTTACGACCACACCGAGGCGATGAATTACACTCAGGCGCATCAGTTATCGCTTGGGCTGTTAATCACCGCCTTTGTCGTGTTGTTTATTGTCTATGGCTTAAACCGCCGCTTTGAACGCGGGGCACTGCTGTGACGTTATCTTTGCAGCTACAGCTGACACGCGGCGCTTTTAGCATGGCAGTTGATCACAGCCTGCCGCTGCAAGGCGTTACGGCGTTATTTGGCCGCTCCGGCTGTGGCAAAACCACGCTGCTGCGCGCCATTGCCGGGCTGGACCGCCACCCAGGTGCCAATATCCGCTTTGGCAATAGTGTTTGGCAAAGTAGCGGTGAGCAAAGTAGCGCCGGCCAACAAGGCAATCACTTTATGCCGGTGCATCAGCGCCGTATCGGTATGGTATTTCAGCACAGCAGCTTACTGCCACACTTATCGGTGGCGCAAAACCTGTTATACGGTTTTAACCGCCGGGCAAAGCATAGTCCGATACAGCTGCAGCCCGAACAGGTGATCCAACTGCTCGAATTAACGCCCTTACTGCAGCAAGCGCCGGAAAATCTGTCCGGCGGCCAGCGCCAGCGTATCGCCCTGGGCCGGGCTTTGCTTAGCCAGCCGCAGTTACTGCTGTTAGATGAGCCGTTGGCGTCATTGGATCAGCAAAGCCGCAACGACATTCTGCCGTTTTTGCAGCGTATCGCTAATCAAACCGGCATTCCTATGCTGCTGGTTAGCCATCAGTTAGATGATGTAGTTAAACTGGCCGATCAGCTGGTGCTGATGCAAGAAGGCCGCATTATCAGCCAGGGCCCGCTGTCACAGCAATTGCTGCAGCCACAACTTGCTGCAATCGGCGCTATGTCACTGTTGTATGCGCACAGCCACGGCTGTAACAACCATCTTTTACAACTGAGTATTGGCAAGCAGCAGCTGCAACTACCGGCACCGCTAAGCAGCAGCGCCAGCACTCAGGCAGCATACCGCTTACGCATTCAGGCCCGCGATGTGGCGCTAAGCCTCACGCCGCTAACCGACAGCTCAGTCAGCAATCAGTTGCAAGTCAGCATCAGCGGTTTTAACAGCGCCCCCCACCCGGCCGAAGCCCTGGTGCAACTACAACTGGATGGCCAACCACTGCAGGCATTGCTAACCAAGCAATCGGTAGAGCGGCTGGGGCTGCAGGTCGGACAACAGGTGTATGCGCAGGTTAAGGCGGTGGCGTTGGATTAATGATAGCCGACGCGATAATAATCATAAAACAAATATTCCATCGGCACTTGTTCCTATAAAGTTTTTTTTATTGACTTCAATGAATTAGATATTTTCTGAAGGCTCTCAAAATTGCCTTTCGAAAATGGGTTGTCATATGGTTCAATTCTTTCGATAGAATTAGGATCACTAAAGATGTTGTTTACAATATCAAGCTGCCTTAGTATTTTATTTTTTAACTCTTTAGTTTCATTTTTTGAAATTTCGAGCTCTACCTTATCTTCTTCAATCTTAATAGCAACAGTAGATATTTTACTCTCAAGATCTTTAATATAAATCCAATCTTTATCTTCTATTGTGTCATCTGATTTCTCTTTCAAAGGTATTTTATGTGCAATGTTGTATAGAGCCGCCAAAAAAAATCTATATTTAGCAACTGATTTTTCAAGGTCCATGAATTTTTGCGCCACATTAATAAACCTAGCCAAATCCTCACTTTTCATCCATTCTGGTTTTTCACCTTTCAGGAAATTCTCAGCGTCGAAACTTGATGAAATACTTTTAAAATTAGTCAGTTGAATTTTATATGCAAAATCTTTCAGATAATTTTGTTTTTCCTTTTCCAAAACTGACAAGTCGACCTCTCTTAAAAAGGATACTGGATCTCTTTCTCGAACAATCTCTACATATGTAACTTCATAGTATCTTTTTAGCAGATACTCTTTATACTCCTCCCAATATACAGGTAGCATCCCATCATGCATACCAGCATTTAACTCTTTAATAAAGTCTTTATGGCTCAGGTAAAATCGCTCATTGAGCTTTTTTGAAGCAATAAAATTTTCATTTATTGCCTTGACAACCCCTCCCCACTGAACATTAGAAAAATGAACAGGTTTTTTTATTGTTAAATATTTTGATTGATCATCATATTGGCTGCTTGTCTTGATGGAGTACGATAAGAAATCCACCACACATTTTGTGGATTTTTCCTTGAGCAGCTCCCATTCATCAACAGATAAATAGCTTGGTATGCTTTGATTGAGAGCTTTATAACTTTCCAAATCTTCAACATTACTCGTATTAAAGTAATCAACTTTGCTCATTTTTTCTATATATCTAGTTCGAATTAAGTTCCATTTCTCTTGTGAAACATAGAATGGCTTCGATTTATTAAGATACTCAGAATACCTTTCAAAATCGCCTCTAGACTCAAGACGGCCAATTGCCATTGACCGAAATTGAATAGCAATCAAAACAAAGTAAAAAATTGATAAAGCCAAGGCAGTCAAAGAACTAGCCTTTTCGGTGGAAGCGCCGTCGCTCGTAAGAGCTTCCGCTCCCTTGCCTTTATTGTGTGTGATCTCAATAAGGCTTTTGTTCAGCCCCACTCCGCTTGTTTTAAATATGTAGGAAAATTGAGCACTCGGTGGAAGAGAAGGATATACAGCCTCAAAATGTCCATTTTTATAGTGTTCTTCAACTTTGTCAGAAAGTGAATTTTTAAGAATGTCGTATTCTACAATTTCTCCATTAATTTTTATTTGAACTTTTTCTGCAGGTACGTTACCGTTGTTTTTTACGACTAGTTGCTGGACTGTTTCGGCCGCAGATGATTCGAAATATTTAGTAGGAATTTTTTCTGAGATGGTGTAACGCAGATCAACAAACTCCTTATTTAAATTGAAAGCAAAATATGTAACAACCAAACCGATTGCCAATGGAATAATCAACATGCTAGTTAGTTGTTTCATTCAAGTAGTTCCTCGACTGCTGGTTATGTTCTTCGCCACTATTCTTCCTCATAAAAAATAGACTCTCAGTTATACGTATTTTTCTTACCTCAGGGTCACAGTATCTAAGGGACTGGTCTTTTTTGTTGCTTTTATTAATTAGCAAGCAGCAAGGCCGAACCCTAGATGTTTGAGACTTAAGCACGCTAGTACTCATCTAATGTTCTAAGGCCAGCAAAGCTATCATTTGTCTGATTTCCTCTATGGCATCATTTGGATCTGGAGGAAATCTTCCCATAAAGCCATTGTTTATATATTTGTCCCACTTAGCCAAATGTTCATCTTTAGGTTTGTACAAATCGGCATTTCTATTACAGTCTCTAGCTAGCATTACCATAATTACTTCGAAAGCTTCCGGACGAATGCTATCGTTGCCAAGCTCTGTCAATTCAGTAATACCGATAAATTCACCAATAGCCCCAGAATCAACAATACCTTTGCTAAGGTCGGAAACTATCTTGGGTTCAAAGCAGAATATAAATACACCAAGTAATCTCAGAAGAGTAAAACCAAGATACTGATTGGGAAGGAATTTCTCGCTGCTAGATAACACCTGGGCAATATGTATATATCTTACAACAGTTTCAACTTCACGGAGAGACAAGGATAAATGTTTGATTAGGTGCTCAACTGCTCTGCCAAATAATTCATTTTTTAAATAATTCTCAGGCAGATATTTTCCTGTTTTAACTAAAGCAAAAAAATGTTGGCGAGAAGCAAGTGCAGCATGTCGGTGCTGCCTGTTGGTTCTTTGCGTAAGCTCGAATCGGAACTTTAGAAATTTATCCAAGTATCGTTGAGCGTCTACTGAGTGACCATAGCAATGGTTTATAGACGCTTTAAGCTGGTTGCTATTTGTAACTAATACAAATTTCACCCCGGCTATAGCGAAGATATGTTTAATAATTTCAAGCATAGATACCGAAAAATCGGGACGACACCTGTCAAGTTCATCAATGAATATTACGATTGGCTTAGATTCTGCAATACCCTCTAAGACCGTCTGTAATTTATTTAAATTTTCTTCAGCTTTAACGTGCTCTTTCAACAAAGCTTCAACGGATGCATCAATGGCTTTGTCTGTAACCTGCTGTATCTCCTTGTCAAAGTCATCAACAACTTTGGTCGCATCCTGTCTTAGAATGTGTGCAATAGCCCCCTTACCGATGACTTTCGCACCAAAACGAATAGCTGGAATAAGTTTTTTGATGACCTTTTCGCGGCTTGGATCATCAGGCAGTATTTTTACCACTTCAGATAGTATGGTGAGTAGCGGCTCATTGGCATGATCAGCCTTAAACGCATCGACATAGATCAGATGGTGCGTGTCATTCTCAGACATCAAATTAATCAGTTTCAAACAAAATTCGGTTTTCCCTGTCCCCCAACCGCCGTCGATGACCATGGGCGATACATCAATATCTGATTTGAGCAGATTTATAACTTTTTCAGCGATACTTCGTCTTTGAAACTCATCTCTATCGGTGAAAGTTAGTTTTGATTTATCGTCCAACATCCATTTTTCCTTTTGGTAGTAAGTCGTTGGTCTTATTTCGCTCTACTCATCGCTTTTAAGGCATCGCCAACGCCAGGCATCGTTGGCCCGCTTTCATTGACCAACAATCCAGTTTCAGACCGACTGAATAACGCCTGCAGAACGATGTCTCTGGAGTCTTTGTCTATCGCAGACTCGTTTATCAATGAAAGGTATAAATAAGTTAATTGCTCTCGCTCTTCTGCATCACGCATAAGATGAAATGAGCTGAAAGCAAGCCTTGTAGTAGCACGTAGAGTAAATCCGAATAATGCAGCTAAAGTTGCAAATAATACTGCGCCCTGTACCGAGCGTACCGAAAACAGACTCTCACCGCCCAACAACCAAATTTCAAATAAATGCAGACCAAACATAATGGCTGTAATCACAAGCAGCGCTGTCAAGCCTATAAAACAAAGGCCTTGTATACCATAACGCTTTGCTGCAGCTTTCCAGTATTGAGCAGGCTTTTTCAGACGCAATTTTTCTTCATAGGTTTGTTCAAGCTCACCAACCCGTTCGCGCCAAGCTGTCATTTCTTGCTCAAATTCAGCTCGCAGCTCATCACGACCTTTTTGCGCAAGCTTTTTAACAGCTTTGAATCTTCGCGTTGAGTTGGTGGCGCTTCTGTTATACCAATTGCTGATGTTAGTTTGGCTTTCACTAAACCAGTCATCAAAAGCTTGCTGGTTGTCATCTAACTGCTGCACCAGTTGCTGATTTTTCTCCAGCAACCGGTCACGCAACCGAGTGATCGTTCCCCGCTCTGTATGACGGCGTTTTACTAAATCGCTGTTTTGATATACATACTCGTAAGCCAATACAGCGCCATCGAAGTACTCTCTATTGGTCACATTCTGTGTTGTTGATTTAGTTAAATAATCTAAAAAGCCTTGTGCCGTTGAATTACCTTTTTCGGTTAATATTTCAACGAACTGGTCAGCGAAAGGATGGTCACTGGCTATCCATCTGCTTCTCAGATTATTTAGTAACGGTTGTACGCTGTTATTAATTTGGCGTCTTAAGGTGTTATCGTCCCACTCATCCAGTTTATTTAAACTATTGACGGTATTGATTATATTTTTAAATTCATCTGAAACTGCTAAATGTCCAGAAAGCTTTTGGCCATTTGGCATCCCCCGCTCTTTAGCAGCCTGCAAATATTTATGCTCTGACCTTAAAAAGTCGACAAACTTGTTCAACCTATCAAAAGTGAACTGTTGATTTAACGAGTCAGAAAAAGTCAGGTTAATTGGCCTGTTTAAGTTCATTGTGCATCCCTGCTAAGTTAATTAACCTTTACCCATCGCTTTCCAATCAACAGCTGCTGCATAAGGGCTTGTTTCTCTTGTTACAGTCTCTGAGGGACAGGTCTTGCTTGTTGAAATGCCTCACCACTACAAACTAAATAAGTGAGTTAACCTTAAACCAGCTGTTACATTTACCGAAAAACTACGCTTGGTCAAGCATTTAAATGGCGTGTGCTTAGCTGGAGTTATAACGCTGGTTTGCGCTGGTGGTTAAGCAGAGTGGTACTTGGCGAAGTATTCTATAGGCGTTAGTTTGCCGGCTGTAATATAAAAGCCCGCAGTTGCTGCTTGCCGCCCATTACGTGCCGTATTAGCACCTGCCTGCCGGCCTCGTTATTGGAGGCCGATGAAAAATAAACCTATTCCTGTAATTGTCCTGGCAGACAACATTCTCATTATGCGCACTATCCGCTAATCCGCGATTTCGTCATAACCCGCGCCGAGGAATTGCACAAAGCAGAAGCCGTGGCCAAATGGGTCTGCCATTGGCGCCAACTTGCCCCAGTTTTGCGTCATGATCGGTTTCTCTAATCTGGCGCCGGCGCTAACAGCCTGCTGAACACTGGCTTCAATATCTTCTACCACAAAGTCCAGATGAACCGGGGTCCAATGGCGCTGGTAATCCCGCAATTGTGGCAACGCTTCCGCTGCGGGTGTACCAGCGGCTTTGGCCAGTAAATAAATGGGCGCCGAACTGCCAAGCATTTCTACGCCAAAAGAGCCAAAGCGACGGCCAATGCGCAGGCCGAACGCGGCTGTATAAAAACGAACTGCTTTTTCAAGGTCCTCAACATCAATGTTTACCAGCATATTCATAAGCTTGCTACCTTAATTGCCTGACGCTTAATTAAAGTGCATTATCGCTACTTTGCCGTCTGGCATCGCTCTGCCGCCAAATCAATGCAATCTATCGGGCAGACGGCAATACAGGTGGGTTTATCGTAGTAGCCAATGCACTCGGTACACAGCGTTGGGTCAACCTCATAATGTTTTGCGCCCATACTGATGGCTTCATTCGGGCACTCCGGTACGCACATATCGCAATTTATACAGCTCACGTCTATCACGGCGGGCATTATCAGCACGCCGCGTTAATAGCTAAATTGTTGTCTTCGGGTGCCAGCTGTTTTAACAGCATAGCAAAGCGTAAGTCGTGCTGCGCCGGCAGCTTTACCTTTAACTGATAACAGGCGCCCGGCGCCAGTACTATGGCGTTATTCTGTTTATCGCGCAGTGCTGCCAGCGTAAAAGCATGGTTGCCTTGTGGGGTCATCAGCATCAGCGTATCACCAACAGCAAACTGGTTTTTTACCTCCAGCAAGGCAAAGCCTTCGCTATCCTGCTGCGCAATAAACTCACCGACTAACAGCTGCTGCCCCACGCTATGGCTGGTGGCATAGTTTTGCGTATCCTGCGGTTTATGCCGGCGTAAAAAGCCTTCGGTAAAGCCGCGGTTGGCCATACCGTTTAGCTCACCCAGTAAGTCAGGGTTAAAGGCTTTACCGGCAATAGCATCGTCTATTGCCTGGCGGTATACCTGGGCGGTTCGCGCCACATAATATGGCGATTTAGTACGGCCTTCTATTTTCAGCGAATGCACGCCCATAGCCGTTAATGCCGGCACATGCTCAATAGCGCGTAAGTCTTTTGAGTTAAGAATATAGCTGCCATGTATATCTTCATCTATTGCCATCAGCTCGCCCGGCCGGCCCTGCTCTTCCAACAATGCCGGCGTACTTATAGGGGTAAACTGGATAGGATTAAATTGGCCAACTTCATCCTCTGCTGCCGCATGCACCTGATAAGGCCAGCGACAGCTGTTGGTGCAAGCCCCCTGGTTTGGGTCGCGTTTATTAATGTAGCCGGATAACAAACAACGACCGGAGTAGGCCATACACAGCGCACCGTGCACAAACACCTCCAACTGCATATCTGGCACTTCACGGCGAATTTCGGCTATTTCCTCCACCGCCAGCTCGCGCGATAAAATGACCCGCTCTACTCCTTGTGCCTGCCAGAATTTAACCGCGGCCCAGTTTACCGTATTGGCCTGTACCGATAAGTGCAGCGGTATTTGCGGGAAATGCTGGCGTAGTAAAAACACCACGCCGGGGTCTGACACGATCAACGCATCGGGCTGCAGCGCCACCACCGGCGCCATATCGGCAATAAAGCTAACGAGCTTGCTGTTATGCGGTGCAATATTGACTACCACATAGAACTTTTTACCCAGTGCATGCGCCTCGGTGATACCGGTTGCAAGTCCGGCTAAATCAAACTCGTTATTGCGCACCCTAAGGCTGTAGCGTGGCTGGCCGGCATAAACGGCATCTGCGCCATAAGCAAAGGCCAGACGCATGGCTTTTAAACTGCCAGCCGGAGAGAGTAGTTCAGGTATTAACATAGCATTTGCCTCTGCCATTATAAAACGCTGCCAAAAGGAGCAAAAAAGGCGGCTATTCTAACGCCGTGGTTGGCGCCGGTTTTGATCTGCCGCAAAAGCCGGGCCATTAGCACTGACACGGTTCATTCTGGCCACAGGCTTTAAAACCGGCAGCAAAGTGAGTTAAACGCTCGGTACGGCTACCTGCTGGCAGCATGACTTCAATCAAACTAAAATGCTGCTTGTTATTAAATGCCAGCTGCAATGCCTGAATAAAATCATCCAGATTGCTCACCCGGATACCGTTACCCCCCATGCTGCGGGCCAGTTCGGCATAATGCCAGTTGCTTAAGTTGGTGCAAGCCAGGCCGGGTGCAAAAGCGTCTATCATGTCCCAGCGCTGGTTATTAAACACAATAATTACCGGCGCAAAGCCGTAACGGGCGCAGTGGCCCAATTCGAGCCCGGTCATTAAAAAGGCGCCGTCCCCCACCAGCACTACCGGGCGCAAACCGGTAACGGCCTGCACACCAAATGCAGCCGGCACCGCATAGCCCATAGACGCGTAAAACGCCGGCGCCAACATTAAGCTGGGTTTGGCATGCAAGGACGCAAACAGACAATCACCGATATCGGAAATCAGCGGCACTATGTCTTGCTGCTGAGTTAAGAAATTATCCAGTTGCTGTACCAGACTGCTGGCTGTCAGGTGCTGCGGCGCCATCGTCAACACTGCCGGTTCCGGCAGTGTTGTGTTATCAAACGGCGCTATAGGCTGTTGTAATACCGCCGCCAGCAAAGGTTTTATTGCCAACTGATGATAGAGCGTCAGCTGATTTTGCTCAAGGCAAACCACTTTATGGGCGGGAAACAGCTCGCTATGAGCAGCAAAGTTGCTGTCGGTTCTAATTACGCCAATTTGCAAAATCAAATCGGCATCACGCAGCAGCTGCGTCGGGCGAATGTCGGTTTTATCAAGAAAGATACCGCCATACAGCGGGTGCTGTTGGTTAAAGCTGGCACGGCCCATCAGAGTGCTGACAAAGGGGATATTCAACTTTGTGGCCAACGCTTCAAGCTCTGCTACTGCATCAAAGCGGCGCACATCCACCCCAGCCAGAATAACCGGGCGCTGGGCATAGGCTAAGCGCTCGGCCAGATGCGCGGTTGCCAGCATCAGCTCATCTTCCGGCACGGCCGGTGGCTGGTAGTCTCCTGCCGGTATGGTGTTAAACTGCACCGCATCGCGCGGTATTTCCAGCAGCACCGGCCGGCTTTGTTCCTGCGCTGTTTTAAGCGCCAGACGGATATCTTCGCCGGCGCGCGCCGGATTATCTAAGCGTAACTGAGCGGCAGTAATTTCTTTATAAATATCGCGCTGGGAGTTAACGCTTTTGGCCTGATGGTGAATAAGCAAGCCGCGCTCAAGCTCACTTTGGCTGGGGAAACCGGCAATAATCAGCAACGGCACATGTTCAACAAAGGCTTGCGCTACCGCATTCACCGCATTTAACGCACCGGCACCGTACGTTAGTATCACTACAGCTGGTTTATTGCTGATGCGTGCGGCGGCATCAGCGGCAAACACGGCAGAGGGTTCATGGCTTAAATAATACAACGGCAAACTGTTGCGCTGTTGTAACTGTTCAAACAGCGGCAAAACAAAATCACCGGGAATACCAAATAGCTGTTTAACACCAAACAACTCCAGCTCTTGCAGCAGTGCATCAACCAATAACATAACCCACTCCAGTTTGTTTTTTATGTCTGGCAGTCTGGTGATAATTGCTATTGTCAGCTTTGATACAGATCAAGCATGCGCTGGCTTGCGCCAGCACAAAGGAGGTAGATCGTTTGCAGGAGATTAACGTAACAGCTCAGAAAACGGCAGTATGTTTACCGTTTCACCGGCGGGTAAACTGCTGCTGTCACGTGCCAGTACGATATAACAATTGGCGTTGGCAATGGAGCTAAGCATACCTGAGCTTTGCGCACCTAAGGTTTTTACTTTTAAACCGCCCTCACCCTGCCAGTACCAGCCGCGCTGATAATCCATCCGGCCGGGTTGTTTTTTTAGTGGCACTTCGCACTCGGCGCTGAGCAGTTTTGCTGGCTGAGCGGCAGTTTCACCGCTAAGTTTACGCAGCACTGGCTGTACTAACTGCTCCAGCGTTACCACTGCAGCGACCGGGTTACCCGGCAAGCCAAAAAACCAGCAGTTATTAAGCGCACCAAAAGCAAAGGGTTTACCCGGTTTTATCGCCACCTGCCAGAAGTTAATCTGGCCCAGTTTATGTAAAATCTGCCGGGTATAATCGGCATCGCCCACCGAGACGCCAGCGCTGGTAATCAGTACATCGGCCTGTGCCATTGCCTGTTTAAACGCCTGCTCTATTGCCGCCGGATCGTCCGGCAATAAACCCAGGTCAAGCACCTGAACGCCGAGACGCTGTAGCATAGCGGCGATAACATAGCGGTTGCTGTCGTAGATATGGCCATCTGGCAGGCTTTGGCCCGGTGGCACTAATTCATCACCGCTGGAAAAAATGGCTACTTTTAGCTGGCGCATTACTGTTATGTTGGCAAAACCCAACGACGCCAGCAAACCAAGATCTGCCGGGCGTAACTTATGGCCTGCGGCAAACACCTGTGCGCCTTTGGCGATATCTTCGCCAGCGCGGCGTACATGCTCGCCCGGCGTTGGCACCAGTTGACACAAAACCTGTTGCTGCAAATCGCTTTGTGTAAGTTGCACCTGCTCCTGCATTACCACAGTATCCAGCCCCTGTGGCATAACCGCGCCGGTGGTAATACGCACACAGCTGCCAGACGGCACAGTGTCGCTAAAAGCATGACCAGCCAGCGCTACACCCGCCACATCTAGCGGCTGACCGGGAGCGACCTCTGCCGCACGCAGTGCATAACCGTCCATGGCAGCATTGTCGTAGCCGGGTACGTTAATATTGGATAACAGCGGCTGCGCCAACACCCGGTCCAGTGCTTCAGTTAACGGCACTGTTATAGTCTGCTGCAATGGTTGGACCTCGCTGAGCATCTGCAGGATCGCCTGCTCTGCGCTTAGCATTGGCTTCTGGACGCGGGTGTCTTGCATCAGCTTTTGGTTCCCTGTTGGTTTACCATCCACACCGCAGCTTCTACCCGCGAGCGCAGACCAAGCTTTTTCAATAAGTGTTTTACATGCACCTTTACCGTACCATCTGAAATATTCAGCTCACGGGCAATCAGCTTATTGCTCAGACCTTTGGCGATAAAACTTAAAATTTCGTGTTCACGGTTAGTCAGGCTGTTAAGCTCTGCCGATGTTTTTACTGCCGGGCGGCGTAATGCCGTGGCCAGAACCTGGGTAATGGCTTCACTGAGCACCATTTTCCCGCTCAGCGCGCGCTTTATCTGCTCCAGCAATACTTCCGGATCGGCATCTTTTAGCAGGTAACCATCGGCGCCATTACTGATCGCATTAACCACATCTTCGTCGGCATCTGATACTGTCAGCATCACTATGCGCGAAGTTACGCCCTCGTCACGCATCTTCTTCAACGTGGCAATGCCATCCATACCTTGCATATTTAAATCCAGGATAATCAGATCCGGATCCAATTCCACAGCCAACGGTATCGCCTCGATGCCACTACCAGCTTCGGCAATAACTTCCAGTTCATCCTCCAACGCCAACAACTGCTTTAAACCTTTGCGCAGCAAAGGGTGATCATCTACCAGCATAATGCTGGATTTTTGCTCTGACATGTCTTGCTCCAAACCTAACGTATTTCTGTATGAGTATTAGCTTATAACAAGGCGGGGCTAACTTTGATATAAATCAGTTAAATGGCCGATAAGCTTATTCAGCTCTGTTACCAGCTACTGCCTGCCATCAGCAAAAAATGCAAAATATATCTTTGATTTTTAATACAATTAAAAACTCAACACTAAAAATTTACCACTTTGTAGGTACCTCTAACTATCCCCACGCTACTGCCAGCTAACTCCGAAGATACATTGTGACAATAAGCCCCAGCCTGCATAGTTTCCGCAGTCTAGTTTGCTGTTCCTCACAGGAGTTTATTATGTCAGACCTGAAAAAGTGGCAGCCGGAAGATGAACACTTCTGGCAAACCACAGGCCAACGCGTTGCCAACCGCAATCTGTGGATCTCGATCCCCAGCTTGTTGTGTGGCTTCGGTGTTTGGATGCTGTGGAGTATTGTTACGGTGCAAATGCTGAATGTCGGTTATCCGTTCAGCACCGCCGAGCTGTTTACCCTTACCGCTATAGCCGGCTTAACCGGTGCGACTTTGCGTATTCCGTCCAGCTTCTTTGTACGCTTATGCGGCGGGCGCTATACGTTGTTTCTCACCACCAGTTTACTGATGATACCAGCAGTAGGCACCGGGTTAGCGCTGCAAAGCATTGATACACCGCTATGGATGTTTCAGCTGATGGCATTGCTGTCTGGTATTGGTGGCGGCAATTTTGCCTCGTCCATGTCCAACATCAGTTTTTTCTTCCCGAAAAAACAGCAGGGCTTAGCACTGGGTTTAAACGCCGGGCTGGGTAATTTTGGTGTCACCACAGTGCAAATTCTGGTGCCGATCTTTATGTCATATGGCGTCTTTACTCTGCTGGGTGGCGGTGATCCTATGGTGCTGGCTAAAGCTAGCGGCACTGTTACCGGTACCATACCGGCGGGTACGCAAACCTGGATCCAAAACGCCGGTTTTGCCTGGCTAATTACCTTAGTGCCGCTGGCTTTTTTACTCTGGTTTGGCACCAACAATATCCACACCGAAGAAGTTACCCCCAAGCTGCCATCAGCAGTGAAATCTTTCAGCATTATTCTGGCAATGCTCGGCATAGGTTTTGTGACCTCTATTGCCGGTTTATGGCTGATTTTACCGGCATCGGCTAATGGTTCCGGCTTTGGCATTCCAAAAGAAATTGTGCTTATAGCAGTTTTGTTCGCCACCGTTTTCTTATTAAAACTCTTACCCGGTGCCATTCGCACCAGCCTGGACCGGCAATATAAGATTTTTAATAACAAGCACACCTGGGTAATGAGCGTACTGTACGTAATGACCTTTGGCTCTTTTATCGGTTTCTCAGCAGCCTTTCCATTATCCATCCAGGTAATTTTTGGCTACAGCCATATTATGGTGGATGGCGTTATGACGCATAGCACACCAAACCCGAATGGCCCCAGTGCATTAACCTATGCCTGGATCGCACCTTTTGTTGGCGCTTTAATTCGCCCGGTGGGTGGCTGGATAGCCGATAAACTCGGCGGTGCCTTTGTCACCCAGTTATGCTCAGTTGTGATGATATTGTGTGCTTTAGGCGCGGCTTACTATATGCAACTGGCGTATCAAAGCGCGACACCGGAGCAGTACTTCGTACCTTTTTTCCTGATATTTTTAGGCTTATTTGCTGCCAGTGGTATTGGTAACGGTTCTACCTTCCGCACCATAGCAGTGGTATTTCCCAAAGAACAAGCCGGCCCGGTACTGGGCTGGACATCAGCGGTAGCAGCCTACGGCGCCTTTTACATACCGCAGGTACTGGGTGAACAAATAAAAGCCGCCACACCGGAGTATGCCATGGTGGGTTTTGCCATCTTTTATGGCTTGTGCCTGCTGATTAACTGGTTTTTTTACCTGAGAAAAAACGGCGAGTTTTATAATCCCTAGTATCCGGCAAAGCCAAGGCGCATTTACTGCGCCTCAGGCTTTGATGTCATCTGCCGGTAGTTTATTTTTCTCACCGGTCATTAAGGTTCCGTACCTCGCAAGGTAGACAGGTTCAGCTGCCATTTTTGTCTGACGAAATATATTTTCATAACCATAGGTCAGGTAACGCCGCAAAACAGCAGGCAACCAAAAACTACAACGAATTGCCGCTTAGCATATCAGCCTACGCTTTGCTGCGTTGGTAGGGTATCAACTTAATCTCATCCTGCACTACTTAGCTTGCAGCGCTTCCAGCTGTGCCCGCATACGCGCGTTTTCGCCTTTTAGATCACTTTCACAAAATGCCTGATTCAGCACCTGGTTTAAGTTATCTTTATCCCAAGGCTTAGTCAAAAAGCGAAATACCGCACCTTCATTTACAGCCTGCAATACTGCCTGCAGTTGTGTGTTGCCACTGAGTACAATGCGCACTGTATCAGGATGGATTAATTTGACCTGTCGCAGAAAATCCAGCCCATTCAGATTATTACTTACCTGCAGCTGATGCTCTGCCAGCACTACCTGTACTTGCTGCAGACTCAGTAATTCCAGCCCTTGTTCAGCACTGCTGGCCGTTAAAATGTGATACCCTTCATGACGTAATTGCCTGGTCAGTGCCTTCAGTAAACTCTCATCATCATCCACAATCAATAACGTACGGCTCGCCCCCTTGTCCAACGCAACTTGGGCAGAGGTCTGTTTACGAGTGAGGGTGGAAAGAAAATCTGTACACATAACTGCAGACATGGGCCTTGCATAGTGATACCCCTGAATCACATCACACCCTGAACGGTTCAGCATATTCTGCTGCGCTTCAGATTCAACACCTTCAGCTACCACTTTCATATTCAGAGTTTGGCCCAGCTTAACAATGGCCCTGACCAGCGCATTATCTTCGGCGTTGTTCACCACTCCATCAACAAATAACTTATCAATTTTCAGTTCACTAAAAGGAAACCGCTTAATATAAGTCAACGAACTATAACCAGTACCAAAGTCATCTATTGACAGCTCTACGCCCATTTCGCGCAGCGCTTTCATCGTTCTGGCTGCGTCATCAGGTTTACGCATTAATACGCTTTCGGTGACTTCCAGTTTCAAAAAGCACGCCGACAACCCCGTACTTTTCAATGTCTGTTGCACTAAAGCCACACAGCTGCCATCTTCGATACTGCCGGAGGAGACGTTAACTGACATGCTCACTGACGGCCAGCCGCCTTGCTGCCAGCACACCAGTTGCTGACACGCCTGCTGTAACACCCAAGCGTCAATCCGGTCAATTAACCCGCATTCCTCTGCCAATGGAATAAAACTTAATGGTGAACGCAACTCACCGTTATGGCGCCAGCGCACCAGTGCTTCAAACCCCTTCAGAGTGCTGCTATGTAAATCCAACTGGGGTTGGTAATGCAGCTCCAGCTCGTTTTGTTCTATCCCCAGTCGCAGTTGCTGTTCCAGTGTCATCCGCTCTAACAATAAATCATCCATATCGCTGGTGAAACCATTTAACCGGTTACGGCCATTGGCTTTAGCCTGATACATCGCAGTGTCAACATGCTTTAGTAAGGTAGTAGCATCGGTGCCGTCCTCCGGATAAAAGCAGTAGCCAATGCTGGCAGTCACTATCGGCATCATATCCTGCAGTTGGTAAGGTTGCCCCAATAGCTTCAGTACCTCTCTGAGCGTACCGCTTATAGCCGCAACACCGTGTTGCTCTGCCAGCACCAGCACAAACTCATCCCCGCCCAGCCGTGATACCGTATCAACCTCAGTAATACTGTGCTTTAGCCGCTCAGCAACCTGCAGTAATAGCTGATCGCCTACAGGGTGCCCCAGACTCTCATTGATATATTTAAAATTATCTAAATCGATAAATGCCAGGGTAAAACCATGCTTATTGTGTTGCGCCTGTACTATGGCTTGCTGAATGCGATCCAACAGTAAACTGCGATTCGGCAAAGCCGTCAGTTCATCAAAGTTTGCCTGTCGCTCCAGCCTGGCCTGCAGTTGCTGCAGCAGGCTGGCCCGGCCCCACGCTACGGCCAGTTGCTGACTGAACGCTTTTAACGGTTCTAATGCCACATCTGACCAAGCCGCACCGTCGGCACGCAACACATTCAGCAGCCCTATAGTGTTATCACCAAGGCGCACCGAAACACAGGCATGGTGCTGCTGATTAAAGTTCTCAAGTAGTGCCTGACAACCGTCAATATCTGCTGCAGGAGGCGCATCGGTGCGCAACAGCTGTCGGCAGGCACAGCCGGCGCCATAACACCGGTCAAGTGCTACTACGGATGCTAATGAGCCGGTGATGCACGCCAATTGCATATTGCCATTTCCTGCCACCGAAGCATACAACCACGCCCCGACAACACCCGGCAGCGCCCTGACCTGTTCCAGGGCAATACGCAGCACTTGAGATTCACTGCGTAGTTCACTTAGCTGATTGGTAAAATCAAACAGCCCGCGTAGCAGACTATAACTTTGCTGCAGTTCCCGATGCTTATCTGCCAGTTCGTGGTTAAGCCGCACACCTTCTTCATAGGTCGATATCAGCAAATCCAGGATTTGCTGCTGTGCTGCATTAATCACATGCCGCTTGCCGTTCAATACCAGTTGCAGCTCCATACTCAGGCGTTGCTGATCATGCAGTGCAAAATTGGCCAGTAAATAATTCAGCCGCGATAATAGATAGCGTTCTTCATAAGGTTTGGTAATGAAGTTGTCGGCGCCACAAGTCAGGCCCTTTAGCACATCGGCGGAGTTAGTCAGCGTGGTGACCAGCAGTAACGGAATATGCTGAGTGGCCACATCGTTTTTCAGCTTATGACATAAGGTGTAGCCGTCCATATTTGGCATAACCACATCGCTGATAATCAAATCTGGCAGTTGCTGCTTAACCAATTGTAGTGCCTGCTCACCATCACTGGCTAACTGAACCGTGCAACCATGCTGTTCCAGCAACGCCTGTAGCTGTATCGCCTGGGTCAGGCTGTCTTCGACCACCAAAATGTTAGCATTTAATAACATCATACTGCACTCCATATCATCCGTCTGGTGCGTGCTGCAACGCCAGTATATTAAGTAAGGCGGCAATATCCCGAGGGCATAGCGTGTAGGTGGCCGCATTAAGCCGCACCGCCTCACCCGGCATGCCATGCACCACTGAGCTGGCTTTATCCTGCGCTATAGTCAGCGCCCCCAGTTTTTTTAATGTCAACATCTGCACCGCACCGTCCGTTCCCATCCCCGACAGCAACACCACCACACTTTGTTCACCATAGCTTTGAACCACGGAGTTAAAAAGATAACCTACCGCCGGCCGTTGGCCTAACCACGGCTCAGATACCGCTAACTGCAAATAGCAGGCGCCAGAGCTATCCAGACGTACCCCCAGATGACAATCATCCGGCGCCAGATACAGCTGCCCGGCTTTAGCAATCTCATTCTGTTTGGCAATACGCACCGGTATGGCACTACTTTCATTTAGCCAGTTGCAAAAACTGCCGATAAAACCATGGCTGATATGCTGCACCGCCAACAGCGGCCAGGGCAACACTGAGTGCAATGAACTGAGTAGTTCACGCAGTGCCATCGGCCCGCCCGTTGAGGCGCCAAGCACAATTATCTTTGGCTTTTGGCCAGTCAATTGAGAAACCACCGCCGCACCACTTGTCTCTGCCGAACGCTGGAGGCGGTTAACCCGGGTGATTACCTTAACCTGTGCCATATTACGCACAGTACGCACTAACTCTGCCGCATCCTGCTGATACTTAGGATGCCCCGGCCCGCGTGGTTTCTGTACTACCGCCAGAGCCCCCACGTCCAGGGCTCGCATCGCCACTGCAGCATCATTCGGGTCCTCGCTGGCTGTTACCAACACTATTGGCAACGGATTGACGCTCATCAACTGCTTGGTAGTCTGATAGCCATCCAGATTAGGCATATGGATATCCATTGCCACCACGTCAGGCTTCAGCTGACTGACCATAAGCAACGCCTGACGGCCATCACGTGCCTCTCCGACTACCTCCAGCCCGCCCTGCTCCAGCGTGTTGCGCAGTAACAGGCTGACTACTGCAGAGTCATCTACAATCAACACCTTCAGCATCACATGCTCCCACTGGTTAAGCTGATATTACGTGCGAAATGTGGCCGCACGTTGCTTAAGTTTATGCCCCAGATCGTGTAACGCTTTGGCAGCCTGCTCCGCCTGTCTTGCACCCGCAACATTATTCTGACTGGCGTTATTAATATCCCGCATCGCCGTGGCAACCTGATCCATGCCAATAAGCTGCTGCTGGCTGGATGCCGCAATCTGCATCGCCGCATCTGAGGACTGTTCAAACTGCCCGGCCAGCGCCAGAATGGCCTCGCCAGACAGACGCGTCTGATTGTAGCCAGCGTCAACAGCTCGCCCTCCCTGCTCTGTCACCAATACCACTTTGTTCATGGCTTTTTGAATGTCATTCAAAATAGTCCGCACCTGTACTGTGGCGTTGCGAGATTGCTCTGCCAGCGACTTTACTTCCTGCGCTACCACTGAAAAACCTTTGCCCTGCTCGCCAGCTTTTACTGCTTCAATTGATGCATTCACCCCCAACAAGTTGGACTGTTCTGCCAGATCTGCCACCGTGGCCACAATGTCACCTACGGTTTGGCTTTGTTCATTCAATCGGATAATGCTCTCCGACATCGCCTGCATTTGCTCGCGGATCGCCGTCATCCCCTCCAGTGCTGAGGTAACAGCATTGCGGCCATCCTGAGTGATCTGAGTAGTTTGTCTGGCACTGTCACTGACGTGCTTAGCTTTCTGGCTGGCCATATTGGCTGTTTGCTTGACTTCGTCGATAGTGGTGCTGATTTCGTGCACAGCACTGGCCGTTTGCTGTGCCGATGTAACCACTTGAGTGGTGGTGGTCAGGATCTCCTGACTGCTACTGGCGAGGATTTCTATTCCTTCGTTCAATTCACCTATCAGCTGACGCAAATTGTTGCTCATCGTATTGAACGATTGCCCAAGTATGTCGCGCTCTGAACGGGGTTGAATTTGTTCACGCAAATCGCCTGCTGCGATAGATTGTGCTTTGGTTGCCAACTCAACCAGATAATCCCCCATGTCAGCAAAAGCCCGGCTTAGTAAACCTACTTCATCGCGCCTCTGCTCAAAACCGGAAACACCCACCTGTTCACCGGCTGCCGCTTGTTTGGCAATGCGGGTTAAGGCCATCAACGGCAATACCAGCGCACGATTCAGGCTCCAGATAACAGCCGCTATGACCAGCAATACGAGCGTCATGCCCACCAGCATGGCCTGCCGCTGGTCGTTGAGCAGTTGATCACTGGCCGCCAGCTGATGTTCAACCTGTTGCTTCACCGTATTGCTGATATCTGCCGCTAAGGTGCGAAAACGCTGTACCCGTTCCGTTTGGATATCCAGTAATAAAGTTTGCGCTTGCTGCATTTGCTGTTGTCGCAGCAACGGAAGAATTTGCTTCGCGGTAGTGTCAATGTACTGTGTATGCAACTGTCGCAATTCCAGCAACGCAGGTTGCAACATCTGATGCTTATTCAGTTGTTGCAGCACGTTATCCAGCACCTGCTGGCGTTGCTGCAGTGTGCCGCCCAGTCCAGCCTCGTCATCGGCGGTCAGCTCGCCACGTAAACTACCACCCAGCATGCGGGCGCGTTGTTCATTGATATCAATCCGTATCTCTTCGAGTTGCAGCAAGGGTTGCATGGCCCCGTGATACAATGTCAGCTGCGATTGCTGCACCTGCTGCAAACTGCTCAGAGCATGCAGTTGCAACATCAGAAACAGCAATGCCAAAATACCAAGCATCAGCGTCAGTTTCTGCCCGGTTTTTAAGTTAATATAAAATGTCATCATTATCCCTGCTCCGTTGATAACAGCCGCTGTAATATGTCCAGCAAATTGTCCTGATCAAAACTGCTTTTCAGAATATAAGCATTGGCACCAGCCTCTAAACCGCGCAAACGATCTTCAGGGCTTTGTAACGCCGTCACCAGCACCACTGGCAAATGCGCTAACCGGCTGTCAGAGCGTACTTTCTCTGTCAGGCTGAAACCATCCAGTCCGGGCATTTCAATATCCGAGATTAGCGCAGCAAAATCATGGTGCTGCAGCGTCTGCCAGGCATCCATGCCATCGACAGCCGTCACCACCTGAAAACCGGCGCTTTCCAAAATGCTTTTCATTAAACTGCGAGAGGTAATTGAATCTTCCGCAACTAATAGTTGCTGACGATGCCCGGTCACTGCCGGCGACGGCACGGCCACTGGTCGGTCAGTGCGACAAGCACTCTGATACAGATCAAGCATATTCAATACCGGCACCAGTTGGCCATTACCCAGCCGGGCTACACCGGTAATACAAGTAACTCTTTTCAACTGCGGCCCCAAGCCTTTCAATGTAATATCTTGATCGGTAAGAATTTCATCTACCTGCAGCAAATATTGACATTCTGTCGTTTCAACTAATACCAGTTGCAGCATAGGCTGATGGCACGGGGTAGCTAATTGCAGCAGATCAGCCAGATGCCATAACGGTAACGACTGCTGCGCTATTTCCAACACTGTGCGATTCTCAACGCTGCGTATTGCCGTCGCTGGCATTCTGAGCACGCGGTTAATCGTCTGGCAGGGAATGGCAAACAGCTGTTCTGCCACCCGCACCAGTAAGGTGCGGTAGGTGCTGAGACTCACGGGTAATGTCAGTACAAAACTGCAGCCATGTCCCGGGTGGTTGTGGATCTCAATATCACCATTGAGACGTAACACTTTTTCTTCGACGATTGCCAACCCCAGACCTCGCCCAGACAGTTCAGTAAGCATCGGGCTGGTACTGAACCCCGAGCGGAAGATCAGTCTGCAACATTCCGCCTCCGTTAATGCTGATGCCTGCTGCAGGGTCAGCAAACTTTGCTGAACGGCTTTCGCCCTGACTGCTGTGGTATCAATGCCCTGGCCATCATCACTGAGCCGCAGACCGAACCGATTACTACTTAGCTGCATAAAATCGATACGCAGCGTAGCATTAGCCGGTTTCCCCGCAACCTGGCGTTGCTGCGCCGATTCAATTCCGTGATCTACGGCATTACGCAACAAATGCTGTATCGGGCTTCGCAACTCGTCCAGAATACGTTTATCAACCCGATAATCTGCACCACTTATCAATAGTGTTGCAGATTTGCCGGTCGCCTGGGCCAATTCACGCACCATGGCCGGCATACCTTCAGTCAGGCTGGTGCAGGGCAGCAGCAACACCTGTTGCAATTCCTGCCTGAATGTCGCCTCAAGGCTACTGCTGCGCTTAGCCAATTGAGACGCCATTCTTGCCAGTTGGCTCATGCGGTAGTCCCACTGCTGCAAAAACTCTGTCGCCCATTGCGCGAAAACAACTGTGGTATGTTGCGCCTGCACCGCCATGCTGTTTCTGTCTGCTCCGGCGATTACACTGTGGCGATCATCCACTGGCTGCTGCAATAACCGTAACGCGGCGCTCAATTCGTGGCGGTACCGGCGCCACCAGGTGAAATCAGTTTGTGCCTGATGCAGCGCGGTGGCCAGCTCGGCACTTTCCAGCCGGGCATCGAGTAAGTCTTCGGCACAAAACCACAACTGGTCTAGCGCCAGGCTGCTAACCCGTAACGTGCCAGGCTCAGGCATAGCAGCAACCACAGACGGCACGCTCACCTGTCCAACAGAGACTTTACTATCCGGCTCTGTACAGGACAGCTCCAACGCAGTGCACAAAGTGTGCAACGCGGTGTCATCGGAGTCGCCAGACGCTGCAGTCTGCTCGTCTGTTCTGCTCAGTAACCGCTGCAGCGACTGCAATGCCTGATTAACTAATGTAATTTGCTCACTGCCCGGGCCACGCTGTTGCTGCTTCAGGGCTGAAAAGAAGGTTTCAAGTTTCTGACATAGACGTTCAAACTGCAGCGCATTAACGGCGCGGGCTGCGCCTTTGAGACTGTGCACTTCGCGATACATGCTTTCCAGCATATCCGCTGTCGCACTTTGTTGTTCCAACAGCGCCAGCGCATCACGCAAAATGCCAAGGCGCTCTGTCGCTTCCTGTTGAAACGCTTTTAGCAGTCGTTGCTGTAACAGTTGCTGCTGCATTGTCATGATGCCAGACTACTATGCATGATTTTCTACCTGCAAGCGTGAGTCGGACAGCAGCTTGCCGGCATCCAGTACTGCCCAGGACGCATCACTGATACCGAGCAAATATTCCCGTCGTATACCATTGAGATGAGGCTGACTGGCTTGCAACGCTTGCCTGGGCAAACTATAGGTTCCCACTGTCCGGTCCGTTAGCAAAGCAAACTCCATCCGACCATCGCGCAGTATCGCAATTCGATTCAGATCGGATAGTCCTTGCTGTGGCAAATCAAAGAAGCAGCGTAAATCGATAACTGACACTATATGCCCACGCACGCCAACAATCCCCAGCACAAAATCCGGTGTATTCGGCAGCGATGTCAACTGACGCAGTGGCAACACCTCCACGACGTAACGGGCCTCAACAGCGTAGGTCTCCTGTGCCAGTTCAAAATAAAACAGCTCCAGTGTCGGTTCATCGGCAACCGGCGTTTCAACAACGGCCAGCTTGCGCGCTCTGGCTTGCAGCGTGTCCAGCACGGTGGTATCAGTGTTGAACATTTGCAGTACTCCGTTGTTGCCTTGCCTGGCGCGCCATCAACACTCCCTGCCGGCACTGTGCTACGGTCAGCCCTTCACCTTGCTCCAGTTCCTGGTTTGGCGGCAACGTATCCAACAGCGACAGACAAATATCATAATGCAGACTTGCCTGTGCTATTTGCACTAAGCAGTCGTACAAACGGGCGCTGAGAAAATGCGCCAGCACAAAATCCGGTTCCAGATATAGCGCCTGGCGTAACGCCTGCAAAGCTGCCTGTATATTGTTATTTTCCCATTCAATGTTCGCCAGTAGCCAATAACTACCCGGCTGCAGTTTGTCCATTGCTATAGCTTGCCTGACCCACCGTAGCGCTGATGCATAAGCACCACGATTGGCACAGTTGCGAGCTTGTGTCAGCGCCTGATTGATATCAGCTAACGGCAGCACAAGCGCTGGCACGGGCAGGCTAACAGCACGGACAGGCTGAGCCGCATCAGGCCGTGCGGCGTCGCCAGCGGGCATCGCCGGGCGGTGCCGCTGCAGAGAAATCGCCTCAGGCCAGTGCTGTCCCCTGAGACCTGCGGCCTGGTACAAGATTGCTTCTGCTGGCGCCAGCAGCAGCACACCTTGTGCTGTCAGGCAGCGTAGCAGCCGGCAGATAATATTGCCTGCCTGTTCCGGCTTAAAGTACATCAACACGTTGCGACACAATATCAGATCGCAATTAGCCAACCGGCGCAACGCATCGGGATAAACCGCTTCTGTCAGGTTCAACGGAAAAAATGACACCCCCCGGCGCAATGCCGGCACGATATGGTACTCGCCATTGCTGTCTTTGCTGCAATAACGGTCACGCCAACTGGTGTCAGGCTGGCGAAACGACCAGGACCGGTACACGCCTGCTTTGGCGCACTGCAGGAAAAGAGGATTGATATCGGTGCCAATAAACTGTAGTTCCCAATGACCGGCATCCGGCAATAACTCTTGTACTACAGCGGCCAGGCTATACACTTCTTCACCACTGCAACAGCCCGCACTCCAGATACGCAACCTCAGATCACCTTCACGCCGACGTTGCGCCAGTAATGGTGGTAACCAATGCTGCTGCAGGTATTGGAACAAGGCAGGATCACGGAAAAAGTAGGTTTCCCCGACAGTCAGTTGGTCAACCAGTTGCTGTTGCATCAAAGACGGCCAAACTGGTTGCTGCAACCTGACCAGGAGCGCGTCAACATTCGGCAATCCCATATGGTCAAGCAACTGCATAACATGCCAGCCAAGATCGGTCAGCCGCTCTGACGGGAAATGTACCCCCAACCGGGCGCTCAGTAAGTCATTGCAATGGCGTAATATGTCAGGGTTTAAGCCGGGTTCAGCCGGAGCTGTGGTGAAGGGCATTGTCCAGAACCTCCTGTTCCGCTGCAGTGAGTAATGAGCTCAGATCCTGGATCAGCATGACGCCATCCGCCAATGCAATCATAGCTTTAAGCTGTGTCGTCGGTTGTGGCAGCGTAACGGCCAGTACTTGTTGCTCCAGAGGGTACAATTGCACTCCCTCGACACTGTCAACCCACAGAAGCCATTCACGTTCAGACGTATTGACCCACAAAAAACGATGTTGCAACGCTAATTCAACGGTAGGCAAATTAAACTTTTGTCGTAAATTGGCGACTGGCAGCAATTTGCCATGCACGTTAACCAAACCCGCCACAAACGCCGGGCTATCCGGAAGCGGGCTTATTGCCACCGCAGACAGAACCTTATACACGTAGCTAAGTTCCACTGCATAACGCTGATTTTCTACGCTAAAAGCAAGTACATGCATAACGAAACCCATAGCCAAAAAATAAGTTTGGAAATTAAATGGGGCACTGAACAGTGATTTGAATGGTGGCAGATGTTCCAAGTATAGGTAGTAAACATTTGAGTAAAGTTTGACGACCTGATTATCAGAATAATATCAGAATTTCATGCATTGAGCTTTCCGGGTTATAGTCACAACACGGTAAATGGACTTCCCCTAATCTCATAGAGACTCATTAACTTCGGTGAGATTAGCTTTTTCAGCTGAAATATCACAAGCCATCATGCGGCCTTCTAACAACAACGCTGTTGAAGCTATACCCATTAAGTAATATCAGGCACGCTGTTTATGCTGCAGGTATTCCGGAGAAAAATTGAAATACACTCCGGTACCGCCCTGGCTACGCCGCCTTATGTCTATTGTCCCGCCCAAATGTTTACTGCGTTCCTGCATTATAGCCAGGCCATAATGGTTCAGTTTTTCTGCCGACTGCGGGATGCCAACACCGTTATCTTCTATTGCCAGCACTATCGACTCACCTTTTTGCTGCTGCAAACTGATTACAATCTCGCTACCGCCACTATGGTGCACCGCATTTTGGCTGGCCTCGCGAATAATTTGCAGCAGGTGGATTTCTTCATGTGGTGCCAGCGGAATATTGGTTAACTGATAATCCAGCTTTATCTGCATACCGGATTGCTCGCTGAGTTGTTTCACCGAGGCTTGCAATGCACTGTGCAGACCGGCGCCATCCACTTTCAGCCGGAAGGTGGTCAGCAGTTCGCGTAGCTGACGATAAGCCGCATCCAGCCCCTGCTTTAATTCAGCCGATACATCGGCAATGGTGTCTTTATCGTCTTTCTGTGTAGCTTTATTTAACCGGGTAACCTGAATTTTTAAATAAGACAGCGCCTGTGCCAGCGAGTCGTGTAACTCACGGGCAATCACGGTGCGCTCCTGCATCAACGCCAGCCGCCGTACCTGCTCTTCCTCCGACTTTAAACTCAACGCCAATGCCAACTGATCTGCCACCGAAGCCAGCAATTTCTGCTGCCAGCGGGCAAGCTGTTGCTCTTGTGCGATACGCGCCACCAATACGCCATATTTTTTTCTGTCACGGTGCAGCAAATAGTTGTAGCTATTGCTGTTGCACCCCGACAATTGCGGCACGCTGAGGCAATCGCCACAATTTTCCTGTGCACAAGGGTCGTCACTGCTATTACCCGGTAACACCTGCATATAGGGTTTATCACCTTCCTCAGTGAACAGACATAACTCCAGATCGTCGACTTTCACCACCGTTTTTAACTCAGCCACTATCTGATTAAAATCAACATATTCGGGTGCATGCTCACTAATACGCTGAGCGGTATTGTATAAAAAGCGCAAAGTGGTGTTAGTATGCTGCAGCGCTTCGGTTTGCTCTTCCACCCGTTTTTCCAGGTTACCGTACATATAAGCAATGGAGTCACTCATTTTATTAAAGCTATGCGCCAGCGCTCCAAGCTCATCGTTATTCGCCACACTGACACGGTGAGTAAAATCCCCCATTGCCACCTGCCGCGCACCTTTAGTTAAATCTTCCAGTGGCTGCTGCACCATCACTTTTAACCAGTAGATCACTATTGCCGACAATAATACTGTCGCCAGTAACGCCACCAATTGCAGAGTGCGAAAACTGCGCACTTTATATTCGGCATCCTGCTGGATATAAAACACCAGCTCTTCCAGTAACTGAATTTGCTGCTGTAACTGCCTTTCCAGTTGCGGCATATCTAACGGCGTCTGTTGCAACAACGGATCAATTAGCTGCCAGTGCTGCTGCGCGGCATCAAACTGTTGCACTATCTTGTCATTATGTAAAAACCGCTTAAACACCGGATGCTGCCAGCTGCGGCTGAATTGTTCCCGCGCTTGCTCCAGCTTCACCTCATCTTGTTGCAAGGTTAACCAGGCCAACCGGTAACTTTGCATCCGCAGCGAACCGGCGACATTTACTGCATGGGCGTCACTGTCGGTTTTATCCGATAACCAGTACGACGCCAGCATGGTGCCAATGGCCAGCGTAACAATACAGGCCAACGCAATATTAATTCGGCTAACAATAGAAAACTGTCGCATAACCACTCCGCATATTTACTGCTTAAGCATACCTGTTTATCTGTTATCACGCCGCTTTGTTATAAAAACCGCCGGCACAATTGAGCTACCCCCTTTTCCCCGCCTGGGTAGCCACCTTTACCACACTAACACCAGAGGGGGTAAAGACCTGCGTATTGTCCGCTATTACGGCGCTACCCACACTACCACTTTGTGGGTATTTTCGTTTTTTATCATGCATTTAGTGCTCTGGCTGCCTTGATCCAAATCAAGCATCATCACAGCGTTGTATCTATAGTGTGCATACCAGAAAAGCAAAATGTCTGTTCATGCAGGACAAGACCAGGAGTAAACCATGAGTCACCTACTCGACAAACTGCGGTTTTTTAAAACCCGCAAAGCCCCGTTCGCCGATGGCCACGGTGTTACCACCAACGAGGACAGAAGCTGGGAGCAAGGCTACCGCCAGCGCTGGCAGCACGATAAAATTGTGCGCTCTACCCATGGCGTTAACTGCACCGGCTCCTGTAGCTGGAAAATTTATGTTAAAGACGGCCTGGTCACCTGGGAAACCCAGCAAACCGACTACCCACGCACCCGGCCGGATTTACCCAATCACGAACCGCGCGGCTGCCCGCGTGGCGCCAGCTATTCCTGGTATATCTACAGCGCCAACCGCTTAAAGTACCCCAAGGTACGCCAGCAGCTGATGAAACTATGGCGCGAAGCCAAAGCCGCGCATAAAGATCCGGTAAAAGCCTGGGAGTCTATTGTCAGCAACCCGGAAAAAGCCAAAAGCTATAAAGAGCGCCGCGGTTTAGGCGGTTTTGTCCGCGCCAGCTGGGATGAAGTTAACGAGCTGATTGCCGCTTCAAATGTGTACACCACTAAAACCTATGGCCCGGATCGGGTTACCGGCTTCTCGCCTATTCCGGCCATGTCGATGGTGTCTTATGCCGCCGGCGCGCGTTATTTGTCACTGATTGGCGGTAATTGTTTAAGCTTCTACGACTGGTATTGCGACTTACCACCGGCGTCACCGCAGGTATGGGGCGAGCAAACCGACGTACCGGAATCAGCCGACTGGTATAACTCAAATTACATTATCGTTTGGGGCTCTAATGTGCCGCAAACCCGCACGCCCGACGCGCACTTTTTAACTGAAGTACGCTACAAAGGCACTAAAACCTGTGTTATCACCTCGGATTACTCAGAAGCGTCAAAATTTGGTGACACCTGGTTAGCACCGCGCCAGGGTACCGATGCCGCACTGGCAATGGCCTTTGGCCATGTTATTTTAAAAGAATTCCATGTTGATAACCCAAGTGCGTATTTTACCGACTACGTAAAACGCACCACCGATATGCCGATGCTGGTGATGTTGGAAGAGCAAAACGGCAAGCTGACGCAGGGGCGTTTCCTGCGTGCCGCCGATTTAGTGAATAACCTCGGTGAAGACAATAACCCGGACTGGAAAACCATTGCCATTAACAGTGATGGCCGCTTAACCAGCCCCAATGGTGCCATTGGTTATCGCTGGGGCCAGGCCGGTAAATGGAACCTGGAGCAAAAAGATAAAGACGGCGAAATCGACTTACAGTTATCGCTAAAAGACAACCGCGACGAGCTGGTCGAGGTGGCCTTCCCGTACTTTGGCGGCGCACCGCACGAATATCAGTACTTCCAGCACACCGCGCATGACGAGGTGCAAATTCGTAAAATTCCGGCCAAACGCGTCGAACTGGCCGATGGCAGCACGGCGTTGGTGGCCACCGTATTTGATTTAATGCTGGCGCACTATGGCGTAGATAACGGTATCGGTGATGCCAGCCGCGCTAAATCTTATGACGACAACGTGCCTTATACCCCGGGTTGGCAGCAGCCGATTACCGGTGTTAAGCCGGAAGATGTGATTCGGGTAGCGCGTGAATTTGCCCGTAACGCCGATAAAACCCGCGGCCGTTCTATGGTAATTGTCGGTGCCGCATTAAACCACTGGTACCACATGGACATGAACTACCGCGGTTTAATTAATATGTTGATGATGTGCGGCTGTATCGGCCAAAGCGGCGGCGGCTGGGCGCACTATGTTGGCCAGGAAAAACTGCGGCCACAAACCGGCTGGACCCCACTGGCGTTTGCGCTGGACTGGCAGCGGCCACCGCGTCATATGAACGGTACCTCGTTCTTCTATAACCACTCCAGCCAGTGGCGCTATGAAAAGCTGGATATGACCGAAGTGGTATCTCCGCTGGCGAACAAAGAAAAGTGGAGCGGCAGTATCGTCGACTTTAACGCCCGCGCCGAACGGATGGGCTGGTTGCCATCAGCGCCGCAACTTGGCGTTAACCCGCTTAGCCTGGCTGCTAAAGCCAAAGCCGCCGGTGTGGAGCTAAAAGACTATGTGCTGCAGCAGCTGACAGATCGCAGCATTAAGTTTGCCTGCGAGCAGCCCGACAGCCCGCAAAACTTCCCGCGTAATATGTTTATCTGGCGCTCTAACCTGCTGGGCTCCAGCGGTAAAGGCCACGAATATATGCTGAAGCACTTTTTGGGCACCAAACATGGTTTGCTCGGTAAAGACTTAGGCGAATTCGGCGGTAAAAAGCCACAGGACATCGAATGGACTGACAAAGGTGCCGAAGGCAAGGTCGACTTATGGGTGACGCTGGATTTTCGGATGTCCACCACCTGTCTGTACTCCGACATCGTGTTGCCTACCGCCACCTGGTACGAAAAAGACGACATGAATACCTCGGACATGCATCCGTTTATTCACCCGTTAACCGCCGCTATTGACCCGGTATGGGAAGCGCGCAGTGACTGGGAAATATTCAAAGGCATCGCCAAGGCGTTTTCCAAAGCTTCCGTTGGCCACTTAGGCGTTGAAACCGATGTGGTTACCACGCCCATGCACCATGATACCCCGGCCGAACTGGCCCAACCTTATGGCGTTAAAGCGTGGTGGAAAGGCGAATGTGACGCCATTCCGGGTATCACCATGCCGCACATTAATATTGTCGAGCGTGACTACCCTAATACTTATGCCCGCTTTACCTCGATTGGCCCACTACTGGAGAAAATCGGCAACGGCGGCAAAGGCATCGGTTGGGACACTAAGGAGGAAGTCAGCTTCCTGAAAAAACTCAACCGCGTGCATACCGACGAAGGCATTAACAAAGGCATGGCGAAGATTGACAGCGCCATCGACGCCTGCGAGATGATTTTGTCCTTAGCGCCGGAAACCAATGGCCATGTTGCGGTTAAAGCCTGGCAAGCGCTGGGTAAAATTACCGGTCGCGACCATACCCATTTAGCGCTGCCAAAGGCGGATGAGAAAATCCGCTTTAACGATATCGTCGCGCAGCCGCGCAAAATCATCAGCTCGCCGACCTGGTCAGGTCTTGAGGATGAGCATGTGTCGTACAACGCCGGCTACACCAACGTACACGAGCTGATCCCATGGCGCACCATTACCGGCCGCCAGCAGTTTTATCAGGATCACGAGTGGATGCGCGATTTTGGCGAGCAGCTGTGTAGCTACAAGCCGCCAATTAACCTCAAAACCGTGCAGCCGGTGCTGAATAAAAAACCGAACGGCAATAAAGAGGTGGTACTGAACTGGATCACGCCGCACCAGAAATGGGGTATTCACAGTACATATTCTGACAACCTGTTAATGCTGACGCTGTCGCGTGGCGGCCCTATCGTCTGGTTAAGTGAAACCGACGCTGCGGCGGCCGGCATTGAAGATAACGACTGGATTGAAATCTTTAACGTTAACGGCGCCATCGCCGCCCGTGCTGTGGTGTCACAACGGGTACCGGAAGGCATGAGCATGATGTACCACGCTCAGGAGCGCATTGTAAACGTACCAGGCAGCGAGCTTACCGGCACCCGCGGGGGTATTCATAACTCGGTCACCCGGGCGGTAATGAAACCGACCCATATGATCGGTGGCTATGCCCAGCAATCCTACGGCTTTAACTACTACGGCACCGTTGGCTGTAACCGCGATGAATTTGTCGTGGTGCGCAAAATGCAGAACGTTGACTGGTTAGACACTAAATAAGGTTGGAGTAAGTAACATGAAAGTCAGAGCCCAAATAGGCATGGTGCTGAATTTAGACAAGTGCATAGGTTGCCACACTTGCTCCATCACTTGTAAAAATGTCTGGACCTCGCGTGAAGGCGTCGAGTACGCCTGGTTTAACAACGTTGAAACCAAGCCCGGTATTGGTTTTCCAAAAGAGTGGGAAAACCAGCAAAAATGGAACGGCGGCTGGGTACGCAATAAAAGCGGCAAGCTGGAGCTGAAAATCGGCGGTAAACGTCGCATTCTGGCGAATATTTTCGCCAACCCGGACTTACCGGAAATTGACGACTACTACGAGCCGTTCGATTTTGACTACCAGCATTTACACAATGTTGGCGATACCAAGCACCAGCCGGTAGCACGGCCGCGATCGTTGATCAGCGGCCAACGGATGGAAAAAATTGAATGGGGCCCAAACTGGGAAGAAATTCTCGGTACCGAGTTTGCTAAACGCAAAATCGACCAGAATTTCAATGAAGTAGTGCAAAAAGACATTTACGGTCAGTTTGAAAAGACTTTTATGATGTACCTGCCACGTTTATGTGAGCACTGCTTAAACCCGGCCTGTGTGGCGGCCTGCCCCAGCGGCGCGATTTATAAGCGCGAAGAAGACGGCATAGTACTGATTGATCAGGACAAATGCCGTGGCTGGCGCATGTGTGTATCGGCCTGCCCGTACAAAAAAATCTATTACAACTGGAAAACCGGTAAATCCGAAAAATGTACGTTCTGCTTCCCGCGCATTGAAGCCGGCCAGCCAACGGTATGCTCGGAAACCTGCGTTGGCCGTATCCGCTACTTAGGCGTGCTGCTGTATGACGCCGATAAAATCGAAGTAGCGGCCAATACGCCGAACGAGAAAGACTTATATCAGGCGCAGCTGGATATCTTCCTCGATCCGCACGATCCGACAGTAATTGCTGCTGCCAAAGCAGAAGGTATCGGTGATAACTGGATTAAAGCTGCCCAGCGCTCACCGGTGTATATGATGGCGATGGAGTGGAAAGTGGCACTGCCACTGCACCCGGAATACCGCACCTTACCGATGGTGTGGTATGTGCCACCACTGTCACCGATCCAAAGTGCGGTGCAGGCTGGCCATGTGGGTATGAACGGTGAAATTCCGGATCTGAAATCGCTGCGTATTCCGCTGCGTTACCTGGCCAATATGCTGACCGCCGGTGATGAAGCGCCGGTAGTACGGGCGCTGGAGCGGATGATAGCCATGCGCGCCTTTAAGCGCTCGCAGCAGGTCGATGGCGTGGAAGATGCCGAAGTGCTGCAGCAGGTAGGCTTAACGCCGGTGCAGGTAGAAGAAATGTACCGCTATATGGCGCTGGCGAACTATGAAGACAGGTTTGTTATTCCTACCAGCCACCGCGCCTATGCCGAAAACGCCTACGACTTAAAATCAAGCTGTGGTTTTAGTTTTGGCAACGGCTGTGGCGATGGTAATAACGGCGTCAACCTGTTTGGCACTAAAGCCAAAGGCGTACGTCAGGTTATCCCGGTAGAGATTCAGGAGTAAGCCCAATGACTATACAAAGCATGCCGATACTACAACTACTGTCCTTGCTGCTGGATTACCCAAAGCAGCCGCTGCTAGACGCCAAAGCCGAATTGCTGGCGATAGTGGCCGATGCCGCTATCGCGGCCGAACTGAAGCAGCAGTTAAATGCTTTTATTACAGCGCGCTGCAGTGGTGAGCTGATGGACTGGCAATCAGAATACGATGGCCTGTTCGAGCGCGGTCGCTCACTGTCCTTGCTGATATTTGAGCATATTCATGGCGAGTCGCGCGATCGCGGCCAGGCCATGGTGAACCTGATGGCGCAATACCGCGAAGCCGGGCTGGATATCGGCGTAAAAGAGCTGCCGGACTACCTGCCGCTGTACCTGGAGTTTTTATCGACCCAGGGCCAGCAAAACGCGCAAATCGGCCTGGAAGAAATTGCGCCGGTATTGGCGGTACTGTTGTGCCGCCTGCAACAGCGCGAGTCAGACTACGCCGGTATTTTCGCTACCTTGGTGGCGCTATCTGCAGCAGAGGTCGATTTAGCCGATATTAAAGCGCAAATTGCCGGCGAGCAGCGCGACGACACACCCAAAGCGCTGGATAAAGTCTGGGAAGAGGAAATGGTCAGCTTTATCGGCAACGAGCAAGCCAATTCCGCCTGTGGCAGTGGCAATAAACCGACCGATGGCCAGCGCCGCGATCAGTTTATCCCGCTCAGCACTGAGCTGCTCGGCAGCGAAGAAGCCGGGCAACAACTTTATCAAGCAGCCGCAGCAAAGCGCGCTTAAAGGAGCATTAACATGGCACACTTAAATCTGTTTGCCTTTGGCATTTATCCGTACATTGCCATCGCCATTATGGTGATTGGCAGTTGGATCCGCTACGACAGAGAGCAATACAGCTGGAAAACCAGCTCCAGCCAGCTGCTGGAAAGCAAACAGCTGCGTAAAGGCAGCATTGCCTTTCATATCGGCGTGCTGGGCATCTTTTTAGGCCATTTCTTTGGCTTATTAATGCCAAAAGAAATTTGGTACCTGTTTGGTATTACCACCCAGATGAAGCAACTTATCGCCATCGGCGCCGGTGGCGTGTTTGGCCTGATCTGCTTTTACGGCCTAACGGTGCTGATTAAACGCCGCTTGTTTAACCCACGCATTCGCGCTACCAGCAACCCGATGGATATTGCCATATTGTTTTTACTCTATGCGCAGTTAATCCTGGGGCTGCTGTCTATTTTTGTCTCGATGGGCCATTTAGATGGCGCTGAGATGCTAAAACTGATGGCCTGGGCGCAAAACACTGTCACCTTTAACAGCGTGGCCGCAGCAGAGGCCATTAGCGGCGTGCACTGGATTTTTAAACTGCACGTGTTCCTGGGTATGACGTTGTTTGTGGTGTTCCCGTTTAGCCGCTTAGTACACATGCTAAGTGCACCGGTGCAGTACGTGCGCCGCCAGCACCAGATAGTACGCCAGCGTTTTGTGCGCTAGAAGAGACGGTTTAAGGCCCTGACGGTTGCAACACTCGCTGTGCTCGCCACAGCAACTCGCTGCGCTCAGACACTCTGTGGCTGCGCTAACGAGGTTCCAACCTGGGCCAGAAAGGATCGATTGACCAGCCAGACTGCGAGCCGATATTGCTAAACAAAGCGTCTTTGGCATGGATGCCAAAGAGGAGCCTCCAGGGAGGGATTTACGGCGTCTTTGTGTGCAATACCGGCTGAAAGCAGTCTGGCGATATGCTAAACGGCACCGATTACAGAGGTTTAATATGATACAAGTCAACCAAGCCAGTATCAGCGAAGCGGCAATTATGGCCGAAGTACAATACCATCCGGCCGCCAGCAAACGCGCGGCCACGCTTAAAGCCGCTGAATCGCTGATCATCGGTGAATTATTACGTCAACGCGCCAAAGCGCTGGGTTTGACGGTAAAAAGCGAATTAAATAGCGCCAGCGATGATGATTTTCTTGATGCCCTGATCAGTCGCGAACTGCCGATCCCCACTGCAACAGATGAAGAATGTCAGCAATACTACAAATTGAATCCGCAGCGCTTTGCCAGCTCGCCGTTGTTGGAAGTCAGCCATATTCTGCTGGCCGCTGCCCCGGAGGATGATAAAGCCAGGGTAGAAGCCAAAATACTATCCGAGCAATTAATCCTCAAGCTGCAACACGGCGACAGCCTGACTGAGCTGGCTACACATTACTCGGCCTGCCCATCCAAAGAAACCGGCGGCAGCCTGGGCCAAATAAGCCGTGGCCAAACCGTACCGGAGTTTGAGCGGCAAATATTCAGTGCAGAGCCGGGTTTACTGCCCCAAGGCATTGAAAGCCGTTACGGTTTTCATATCGTGTTTATTGCCCGTAAAGTGCCGGGTAAGCTATTGCCGTTTAGCGCCGTACAGCAAAAAATAGCCGAATACCTGAACGAAAAAGTACGTCGCAAAGCGGTAGCGCAGTATATTCATACGCTGATAGTTGCGGCAGAAATTGAAGGCTACGATTTTAACCTGTCGGCGTCGCCTTTAATGCAGTAACCTTAGTCGCAGGGCGCATACTTGCGCCCTGCTCGTCACGGCTTCTTTGCCTCACTAATAGCGTCGGCTGTGATAAGCATACGCGTCAAGTAAGATCCGTTCCCGCTGCTGATCAAAGCGATCATGTTGGCGCTCGGTGTTAGTGACAAACCGCTCATACGCCTGATCCACCTTGCGCTGAAATTTCTCACGGGCTTTGGCACGCTTATGCCCTTTGCTCTTTTTGCTGTCACGCCGATACTCACTTGCCAGTTTATCCAGTTCACGATCGAGCTCACGTTCAAACCCGGCCAATTTGCGCTGATGTTCTGCGGCAAGCTTGCGTAATTGCTGACGACTGCGTTCATCCAGCCGTGGTGCGGGGTGCCGATCAACATAATGCCGACTGTACCCCTGATATACCGGATCAATCCGCGATACCCGCAGCAGCTCTTGTGCAGCCCGTTGCATAGTGAACACCACGACATCCTGCACCACCCTTTCTGCGGGCTCATAACTACCCTGATGAGCACTTATTGGCCATGCTGGCAACGTCAGCAAGGTTGCAACTAACAATGTTTTCTTGATACCTGTTCTCATAGCAGGCTCCATCTTTGGGTAAACACCGCCTGAGTTTGGCGACAGTAGGATGAACCGGTGCTGAAATAAGTTGATAGCCAGAGCACCGCCACCATACCAATAACGGCAACCGCGTACCGAATGATAGGTAACCATTTAATATAATTATAAAAAACTCTATTCCGCGTTAGGATCTTCCTGTCGTCTTTTGTCAGGAAGCCCGCAATGAAAACACCCGTTTCTGCCTTACCTTTTGCCATCACTTTCGCGTTATCTGCTGCCGCCGCATCATCACCTGCACAGGCTGGCAGCGCCAGCGAGCAGCTGGAGCAAGCATTGACCCAAAGCAGTGTATCAGCGCATTTTCGCTATCGGCTGGAATATGTCGACCAGGACAATCAGCTTGATGATGCCTTTGCCTCTACCCTGCGTAGCCGCTTAAGCGTTAATACCGGTAAAGCCTATGGTGTTAGCGCCTTACTGCAGGTTGATAATGTCAGCCTGGTAGGTAACGACAATTACAACAGCACAGTAAATGGCAAAACAGATTACAGCGTGGTGGCCGACCCTAAAGGCACCGATATTAATCAGGCATTGCTGCGTTATCAGAACGACAGCGGCACCACGCTTAGCGCCGGCCGCCAGTTGGTTAACCAACTAAACCAACGCTTTTTAGGCGGTGTAGGCTGGCGCCAGAATGAGCAAACGTTAGATGGCTACCGCCTGCAACAAACATTTGCCACCGACTTTAGCGCTGAGCTTGGCCATTACTACAACGTTAACCGGGTATTTGGCCCCAAAAGCCCCGCTGCCGATCAACACGGCAGCTTTAATACCGCCTTGCTGCAATGGCAGCTACATACAGAGCACCAACTAGCAGCTTTTGCTTATGATTTTGACTTTGATAACTGGGCGGTGCGCAGCAGCCGCACTTATGGCGTCGACTATCAGGGTAAGCTGAGCGCCGGCCCGAAACTGAGCTGGCAGTTAGCGCTGGCCAAACAGGACGATGCCCACAATGCGCCGCTCAGTTTCAGCCATCATTACCACCGTTTAAGCCTGAGCTGGGCGCTGGATAGCGTAACGCTGGAAGCCGGCCAGGAGCGTTTAGCCGGTGATGGCCTAAACGCCTTTCAAACGCCGCTGGCCACCCTGCATGCTTTTTCCGGTTTTGCCGATATGTTTTTAACTACCCCCAATAGCGGCCTGCGGGATAACTGGCTGCAAGTTAATACTAAGCTCAGTGGTATAGCACTGACACTGGCATATCATCGCTTTGACAGTGATGCCGGTAGCAGCAAATACGGTGATGAATGGAATGCCAGCGCCGGCTACGCCCTGAACAAGCAATTATCTGCCTTACTGAAACTGGCACATTACAACGCAGACACCTTTGCGGTAGATACTTCTAAAGTGTGGTTGATGCTTAGCTACCAATTGTAGCCATCGTTAAGTTTTTCTTCTCTCATAGTTCCACCTTGGCCAATACTGCATGTTGGCTCCTCTGTACCGCCCCTGGTTTTCAGTGGGCGGTTTTTTTTATTTTCTATGTCACACAGCAAGCCCGGCGCCCTACTCCCGATGGGGTAATAACTGCAGTAAAACTGCGCCCTGGCGCCAGGTTGTGGTTTTCCCAGCTGCAAAAACATGATCCAGATCAAACTTTGCCCCGAGCTTAGCGCTAAGCTAAACCACAATATCTAGTGCCACTAAAACAAAAAAGCACTATATAGAGGATTAAATGCTTAAATTTACCGATGAGCAAATTGTCTTTCAGGAAGTGCCCGGCGAAGTGTCACTGGCCTTTACCGTCGCTGGTTGTCCGCTGGGTTGTAAAGGCTGCCATAGCAGCTATAGCTGGCACAGCGACCAGGGCACTGCGCTAACGCCGCTTTACTTGCAACATTGCTTAGAGCGCTATAAAGGCCTGATCAGTTGCGTGCTGTTTTTAGGCGGTGAATGGCAGCCTGATGCACTGATAGCGCTACTGAAGCTAAGTCGCAGTGCCAACCTGAATACCTGTTTATATACCGGGCTGGACGATGTCAGCCCACAGCTGAAACAGCAGTTAACTTACCTGAAAACCGGCCGCTGGTTGGCTGAACGCGGCGGCCTGAACAGCCCAAATACCAACCAGGTTTTTACCGACTTACGCACGGGTCAACGCCTTAACCACTTATTTGTTAAACCATAAAAGGGATATGCCATGCAAGCGCTCAACTTTTCGCAACTACAACAAAAACTCAGCTTTATCGACAACTACCTGCATGCCAATAATGCCGCCGATGGCTCAAAGCTCGATGCCAACGCTAACGTGACGCAAAAAAACATCGCTACCTTAGAAGCCGAGCTGATGAAAGATCAGTTTATTCAGGTAAACCGCGCTTTAGTCAGCAATAAGATCAGCGAGCTATTTGGTGCTGAGCTAGCGGCGGAATACCTGCGGCAAATTACTGAGCATGAAATTTATGTGCATGACGAAACCAGCTTAAAACCGTACTGCGTGTCGGTAACCATGTATCCGTTTCTCCGGGATGGCCTGACCAAACTGGGTGGCGAGTCGCAAGCGCCCAAACACCTGGAGTCGTTTTGCGGCTGCTTCGTTAACTTTGTGTTTGCTGTCTCCAGCCAGTTTGCCGGTGCTGTGGCTACGGTAGAATTTCTAACCTACTTTGATTACTTTGCCCGTAAAGACTATGGCGCTAATTACCTGCAAACCCACCCCAAGCAAATTGCCAACCACCTGCAGCATGTAGTGTATGCGTTAAACCAGCCGGCCGCAGCGCGGGGCTACCAAAGTGTATTCTGGAATATCTCCATTTATGATCAGTATTACTTTGACAGCATGTTTGGCAACTTTGTGTTTCCGGATTTTGTCAAACCTGAGTGGCAGTCTGTCTCGGCGTTGCAGCAGTTTTTCCTCAGTTGGTTTAATAAAGAGCGGGAAAAAACCGTACTGACCTTTCCGGTCGTTACCGTGGCGATGCTAACGGATAACGGTAAATGTAAAGACACGGCTTTTGCCAATGATATCGCCCGCGAGATGGCCGCGGGTAACTCATTCTTTATTTACCAGTCGGAAAATGCCGACTCCTTAGCCAGTTGCTGCCGGCTACGCAGTGAAATCAGCGATAATACTTTCTCGTATTCACTGGGTGCCGGCGGCGTGGCTACCGGCTCTATTAATGTGATTACCATCAATATCAACCGCCTGGTGCAGGATGGCCGCGATTTAGCCGTTGAAATAAGTAAAATTCATCAGTATCAGGTGGCCTACCGTAAGTTAATGGAACAATATAAAGCCGCCGGTTTGCTCACCGTATACGATGCCGGCTTTATCAGCCTGGACAAACAATTTTTAACCATTGGCATTAACGGCATGGTAGAAGCCGCCGAATCACAGGGCTTAACCGCCGGCAATAACGCCGCTTACATTCAGTTTGTGCAGCAACAGCTAAAAGTGATTTTTGACGCCAACAAAGCCGCCAAAGCCGAATACGGCTGCATGTTTAACACCGAGTTTGTACCGGCGGAAAACCTCGGCGTAAAAAATGCCAAGTGGGACCGCGAAGATGGCTACTTTGTGCCGCGCGATTGCTATAACTCGTATTTTTATGTGGTAGAGGACGAGTACAGCAATACGCTGGATAAATTCCAGCTGCATGGCCGGCAGCTGCTGGATTACCTCGATGGCGGCTCGGCACTGCATTTAAACCTGGAGGAAAAACTCGATCAGCCGGGCTATGTAAACCTGTTAAACATTGCCGCCCACACCGGCTGCAACTACTTTTGTGTTAACGTGAAAATTACTATCTGCAATAGCTGTGAAGCCATCGACAAGCGCACGCTATGTGCCTGCCCGAAATGTGGCAGTAAAGATATTGACTACGGCACCCGGGTTATCGGCTATTTAAAGCGGGTATCAGCTTTTAGCAGTGGCCGCAGATTAGAGCATAACTTGCGGCATTATCACCGCCAGGGTAATCACCACTACCAGCAAGACAATGCTGCAGCACAACAGACAGCTTAACTTGTCAGGGGCGCTTCATTGCGCCCCGCTTTACCTACAATACCAGCTGATAGTACTGCTTTAGCAATATTTACCCATAACCGAGCCGCGATATAGCATGGGCCCGAGCTTATATTCAGGGAATGGTGATGAACAAAAAACCTCATTTAACTGTCGCCATGCAACAGCTTATCAACCGGGTTAAGGCGGAGCTGCCGCTTTATGAACCTGCAACTTTTATTTGCGGCACCAATACCGACTGTATTGGCTGTCCAAAGAAAATGCTGGAAATGGTCGATTCCGAACTGTGTTTCTGGGAAAACGCAATGAAGCACGGCAGAGTGCCCAAATTTGATGAGCTGCGCCGGTTTGGCAAACTTTGCCTGAGTGTACAGCGAATGTTAATCAAAAATAAGCTGATCTCTGCCCCTGCCATGGAACACGTCACGCAACATAAAGTGTCCTTATAACCTCGGCAAATAACACTGCCTATACACGTACTTGCATATACTGCTGTAGTCGGCGCTATACAAATAACAACGGTTTAAATCTGGCCAGATAAAAAATTCCACTGAGGTGCGCCAACGCCATGGCGACACAAGCTGCTCTTAGCGACAGAGACAGGCTTTGTTTTAACGCGCCGATACCAAAGGCGATATAGCCAATCAGCAGTAAAATTTTAAACCCGAGCCACTGGTGCACAAAGGGCTGCCACGGCCCTATTGCCAGCAGCGTAAAGGCCAGCGTTAATAACAGGCTGTCGTTAATATGCGGTAAGTAACGCGCCGGGCTTTGCCGCCAGCCGGGCTTGCCGGCCATATCCAGCAGCAACCGGCCAATAAACAAGCCGGCGCTTAAATAAGCACAAAACATATGTAACTGTTTTACCTGTAAATAGTACTCCATAGCACCCTGCCTCTAAGCTTTTTCTGCGCACTACCTTAAAGCAACTTTGACTCTGAGCCTATATCGCCAAAGAGGTAGAAAACACCGCGCAGCAAACGGCATGGGTATTTAGTACCCAATGGGTAAATTTAACCCCGCCGTACTCAGGTCTAAAACACCCGGCACCAAACCAAAGCCATAATATTTCAATACATAACAACCACTTAATCTTTGGCTTATTTCTTGTAATGGTAAAAACGGCGGGCAAAGCCCGTTTAATAAAAAAACAGGAGTGAAGTATGACACTTAGGCGCAATAACAATGATGTAAGGGGGCTGTATGGCCGGATATCGTAAACTCTGGTGGCTGTTAATCGGTATTTTAGCCATTACCTTCTCAGTACTGGGCTATTTTGGCGCCGAGGTGTACCGCTCGGCGCCGCCCATTCCGGCACAGGTGGTTGATCAGCAAGGCCAGGTACTGATGACTAACGAGACCATTTTAAACGGCCAGACCGCCTGGCAGTCCGTTGGCGGTATGCAACTGGGTTCTATTTGGGGCCACGGTGCTTATCAGGCGCCGGATTGGACGGCTGACTGGCTGCACCGCGAGCTAATGGCCTGGCTGGAGCTGGCCGCACAGGACGAACATGGCCAAAGTTATGCGCAGCTTAACGCCACGCAGCAACATGCGCTTAAGTTTGCCCTAAAGCAGGCTTACCGTACTAACAGCTACGACACTGCCACTGATACCCTGCAACTGAGTGATCGCCGGGCACAGGCCATTGCCCAAACGGCTGAACATTATATTGCCTTATTTGGCGATGATATCGAACTTAGCCAGACCCGCTCTAACTATGCGATGAAAAACAATACCCTGCCCTCACTTAAACGCCGGCAGGAAATGACGCAGTTTTTCTTCTGGACCGCCTGGGCTGCCAGTACCGAACGCACACCGGATAGCGCTACTTACACCAATAACTGGCCGCATGAGCCGCTGATAGACAACCGGCCTACCGCCGAGAATCTGATTTGGTCGTTAGTCAGTATTATTTTACTAATCGCCGGTGTCGGCGGCCTGATTTGGGGCTGGGCGTTTTTACGTAACCACGACGAAGAGGAGCCCGAAGTACCTAAGCAAGACCCTATTGCCCGGCTTAAACTTACGCCGTCGCAAAAGTCATTAGGCAAATATATTTTGGTGGTGGTGGCTTTGTTTACGCTGCAGGTAATGCTGGGCGGTTTTACTGCGCACTACACCGTAGAAGGCGATGGTTTTTATGGCTTAAACACCACCGAATGGCTGCCCTACAGCCTGGCGCGCACCTGGCATATTCAGGCGGCGATGTTCTGGATCGCTACCGGCTTTTTAGCCGCAGGCTTGTTCTTAGCCCCGATTATTAACGGTGGTAAAGATCCGAAATACCAGAAACTGGGCGTCGATATCTTATTCTGGGCTTTAGTGGTGCTGGTTGCCGGCTCTTTTGCCGGTAACTACTTTGCCATTATGCAAATTATGCCGCAGCAGTACAGCTTCTGGTTTGGCCATCAGGGCTATGAGTACATTGATATTGGCCGCTTTTGGCAAATTATTAAATACGTTGGCGTGCTGTTCTGGCTGCTGCTGATGTTGCGGGCGATAGTACCGGCGTTTAAAGCACCGGGTGATAAAAACCTGCTGGCGCTATTTGCCGCATCAGTCATTTGCGTGGGTTTATTCTACGGTGCCGGCTTGTTTTACGGCGAACGTACGCATTTATCGGTAATGGAATACTGGCGCTGGTGGGTAGTACATCTGTGGGTAGAAGGCTTCTTTGAAGTGTTCGCCACCGTATCGCTGGCGTTTATTTTCCACAGCATGGGGCTGGTATCACGCAGTGTGGCCACCAGTGCCAGCCTGGCGTCTGCCTCGTTATTTATGCTGGGCGGTATCCCGGGTACCTTCCACCATCTGTATTTCTCCGGCACTACCACACCGGTAATGGCAGTGGGTGCCACCTTTAGTGCACTGGAAGTCGTGCCGCTGGTGGTACTGGGTTATGAAGCCTGGGAAAACTGGCGTTTAAAAAGCAAAGCGCCGTGGATGGGCGATATTAAATGGCCACTGATGTTTTTTGTCGCGGTGGCATTTTGGAATATGCTTGGTGCCGGCGTGTTTGGCTTTATGATTAACCCACCGATAGCGCTGTATTACCTGCAAGGGTTAAACACCACGCCCACCCATGCCCATGCTGCGCTGTTTGGTGTCTATGGCTTCCTCGCGCTGGGTTTCTGTTTGCTTATTCTGCGTTATATCCGGCCACAGCTGGTGTTTGATGAAAAACTGATGAAAACCGCCTTTTGGTGGATGAACGGCGGCCTGATACTGATGCTGTTTACCAGCTTGCTGCCGATTGGCTTTATTCAGTTCTACGCCAGCGCCACCGAAGGTTTATGGTATGCCCGCAGTGAAGCTTTTATGCAAAGCAATATCCTGCAAACATTGCGCTGGGTGCGTACTGTCGGTGATGTGATCTTTATCATCGGCGCCTTAGCCGTAAGTTGGCAGGTGTTAAAAGGCGTATTTGACAGCAAAGCTGCCCGGCAACCACTGCAGCAGCTAAGCTGATATTTCTGTTAATCAAGGACACCGCAGCCATGCTGCGGTGTCTTTTTTTCTGCTAACTACTTATACTTGCCCTCCTTTGGTGCAAATACCGGATTTAACCTTGCAACACCAAGCCAAAAACCTGTTTATTGCTTTGCTGGCACAACTGGGCCTGATTAAACGCGACAGCCAGCAGTTGTCGGCCATTCCACTAACTCAACGGTTAAAGGTAGCACTGTCGGCCTTTGTCGCTTTATTTATTGTGACCTGGGTCAGCCTGCAGCTGGCCGATCCGGCCGGTAGCATCGTATTACTGGCCTCAATGGGCGCCTCGGCAGTGTTGCTGTTTGGCTTACCCAACAGCCCGCTGGCGAAGCCGTGGTCGTTTGCTGCTGGCCATCTTATCTCCGCCACCGTTGGTCTTGTCTGCTCGCATCTATTTACCGATTTAGCCCTGATGGCTGCCGTTACTATCGGCATAGTGCTGTTTGTTATGTATATTTTTGAATGTATGCATCCGCCTGGCGGCGCCACTGCTCTGGTACCAGTTATTGCGTCTACCGATCAGGTACTGGGCTATGAGTTTTTACTGTACCCGGTGGCACTGAATGTGTTTGTGTTGCTGGCGATTGCGCTGTTATTGCAAAAACTCTGGCTTAAACACGGTATGCAAAAACCGACACAGAAATATGATCCGGTACATTTGCACCAGGATGCATCGCCGCTAAAACGGCTGGGCTTGCAACCGGAAGACTTACTCAGTGCGTTAAACAGTTTTGATACCGTAGTGGATATCAGCGAGCAGGATTTAGAGCGGCTATATCACCATGCGCAGCTGAATGCTTATCAACGTAAAAGCGGTGAGATACGCTGCCATGATATTATGTCCCGCGATCTCATTACCGTGGGGCCCAACAGCGCCGTAGCCTCTGCGTGGCAGCTGCTGCGCAAGCATAAAATCAGCATCCTGCCGGTAATCGACACAGAGCAGCAACTGCTGGGTGTCGTGTCGACTGTAGATTTTCTGAAAAACCTGCAAGTACCGCATTACTGGGGGCTGCTCCGTCATGTTAATCAGTTGCTGTTGAAAAACCGTCACCATAAGCAGTACAAGCGCAAGGTAGCGGAGATTATGGTCAGCAACCTCAGCGTGGCATATGAAGATGACCATATCGCCGCTTTGGTACCTATGCTATCAGATCAGGGCCTGCACCATATTCCGGTGCTAAATGCGCGGCAACAGCTGGTTGGTATCATTACCCAGTCCGATCTTATCGCTGCGCTGTTTAACAGCAAACTTGCCTGATCAGGCAAGTTTAAAACGGCCAACTAACGCCTGCAATTGCTCAGCCAAACGCGCCAGTTCGCGGCTGGTGCTGGCAGTTTGCTCAGCCCCGGCACTGGTTTGCACGGCAACATCGCTGATACTCAGTACTTTCTGGTTAATTTCATCAGCAACAGTACTTTGCTGCTCAGTGGCAGAAGCTATTTGCATATTTTTATCGTTTATCCCACTAATACCGCTTAACACACCGGCCAGTATGGTACCGGTTTCTGCGACTTTATCACTACCCTCCTGCGCCTGACTCAAGCTTAAGCGCATTGCATCTGTAGCCTGCTGAGCGCCCTGCTGCAATCCTTCTATCATGCGCTGAATATCGCCGGTTGATTGGGCGGTACGCTGTGCCAGTGTGCGAACTTCGTCTGCCACTACCGCAAAGCCCCGCCCCTGTTCACCGGCTCGGGCCGCTTCAATGGCGGCATTAAGCGCCAGTAAGTTAGTTTGTTCGGCGATGCCACGTATGACATCCAGTACCGACGTAATGGCATCACTATCATGTTTTACTTTCTCAATCACTTTAGCCGTGCTGTCTACCTGTGCTGACAAACGGTTAATAAGGGTTATGCTCTGCTCCAGTTTAGCCTGGCCTTGTGTCCCACCCGCCTGCACCGATTCAGATAACTCAGCCGCTTCTGCAGTGCTACTGGCCACATCCCGCACGGTGGCACTCATTTCGTGCATGGCGGTCGCTACCATCTCGGTATCCTGTTGTTGCTGTTGCACACCTTTGCTGGTTTGCAACGTCACTGCAGACGACTGCTCTGCAGCCGTTGCAACCTGAACCGTTGCTGCGCCGATGTCATTAACAATGCGTTGCAGTTCCTGCGCCATGCTATTGGTACTGTATGCAATACCACCGAACTCGTCTGTACCCTGATAGTGACTGCGTGCTGTCAGATCCCGCTGCGCCAGCGCAGCAATGGTGCCTTCTATGCTATGTACGGCAGACGCAATACTGCGCACTGTAATCATTGCGACGACTACCAGCACTGCCGCTATCAATAGTAATACCGTTACAAGCAACCATAACTGCCGTGTCGCTTGTTGATTTAGCTGCTCGGCTGCTGCTGCGATATCCCGGCTTAAACTCTGTTCAAATTCACTCATCTGAGCCAAACGGCTGCTAGATATATCAAACCACTGGCCATCATCTACATTTAGTGCAGCACCAATTGGAGTACTAAATGCCAGTTGCTGCAATCGTGCCACCTCAGGAAAGCTATTATGCTGAGTTACCTGTTGCCACTGTTGCTGCTGCGCCGTAGTTACCATACGCAGGAAGTTTTCGTTAAAGGCATTGTAAGCTCCCAGGTTATTACTAAAGCGTGCCAATAATTCGCCGGTAAAACTGCCCTGGCTAAATACCAAGCCCAAAATGGCACGCTCACGCCCCGCGCGTTCTTTCATTTCAATAAACTGGTTTAATGTTGCCAGCTGTCTGGCCATTTCGCGATGCGGTACGTCTACTTCCAACTGGTGGTTTAACGCTATCATTAGCGTAATTAATGCCGTATATCGCTCAGCTGATACGGCGTTGCTCATAGCTAATTGGTCAATCTGCCGGCGTAGTTCAGATAGCTGCTGTAACTGTTGTTGTAACGGCTGCAACTGCGGTAAACGCAAGACCATAAATGCCTGCAACTGCAGATCACTTTGTTGGCGTAACTGAGCTAACCGCTCGGCAAAACGTTTACCGGAGCTGGCCAGAAACACTCCACTGGCACCGCGCTCCGCTTGCAAAGTTCCCACCAGTTCATTCATGGTCACAGAGGCTTCAATAGAACTACTGATATGCCGGGCGAGTTCTACCGGTTGCCAACTGGCTGTTAGTCTGCCGCCCGCCAGCCACAAAGCAGCTAACGCCGGTAATAGCAGTAATAACATCAATTTTCGGCTGATAGCCAAATTACAGATAAAACGCCTCATAGACAGAACCCCATGGTAAAAAGTACTGCTATTTTAGGTAAAAAATACCTAACCGCCGAGCAGGCAAAGGTGATTACCTCTTTGTGGTTAGTTAATTACCCCGCTATAGTCGGCATATCCGGTAAACAGCTTTGTTACACTGGAAAAAATTGTCACAGAGCTTTGAGCATGAATATTGAAACCTACCCTGACTTAATCCGTGCTGCCGGTCAGCAAAGTGAGCCCCAGCGTTTATTGTTTGTATTCGCCAAAGCTGAGCTGCCCAACGGTTATACCGATACACAAAAGCACAACTTTGACCAGGGCCACGGCGGCGCCTTAGCACCGGTGCTGTGTGTTGATAAACTACCGGACGAAGTTGCCGATTTCAGCGCTTTAGTAACTGAATCAAAAAATACTGGTGTTGACTGGGATATCGCCTTTGTTTCGGCACTGGGCGGCCGCGGTGGCTTTGCCCCCAACAGCGATGAAGCCACACAGCCACTTAAGATGATGATGGAAAAAATTCAGGGCGGTATGATTGCTGATTTTCTCACCTTTAATAAAACCGGTGAATTAGTGGCGTTGTATTGATCACGCCACTATTAATAAAGCATATTGGGTTTAGTTTCCCATCTGGTTATCGCCAGTTACGAACGGGCTGTATTTCTATGCGCCTGAAGCAGACACCTCTGCAGCAGAAGCTCAGCCCGTTTTCACCCTGTTAAAATTGTAGTACCTCACCATCTGCAGGTACTTTTACCTTGTCAGCTACACCTTTCTCATTAACGAAAGCTCGCAGATCTTGTCGTGACAGTGCGGCATGATTAACCGTATCCATGTGGACACCGATTATCGCGGCATTCGGCATCAGTTTATGTGTGCGGATAACGTCTTCTTTACCCATAATGATGGAGCGCTCAAAGCCCTCGATTTGCGCATAGCCGGTATTCAGAATAACAACTTCCGGTTGATAGTTGGCTAACGCTTGCTCAACATCTGCGCGCCAGACGGTATCACCAACAATATAGGTGGTTTTAAAACCGGCAGCCTGCAACACCACCCCCATGGCTTCTCCCAATAAATCAGCCAACGGTGCAACAGCATACATTTCATCCGTACCATGCTGACCGCCGGTTTTCGTTAGGGTAATACCCGAAAAAACCGTACTTTGCTGGATAACAGAGACCTGTGTAAAACCCTGAGCTTTAATTTCAGCTGCATCTTGTTCATTCTGCACAAAAACCGGCAGGTCTTTAGGCAACATTTTTTGTGCTGCAACGTCCCAATGATCTAAATGCGTATGCGTAACTATAATTGCATCTACCCCAGCAATAACGTCATCAACTGGCAGTGGTAAATCAATCATTGGGTTTCGCAAGTGGCTACGATAAGTGCCTTCAAAACCGGGATAAGCTCCTTTTTCTGCCAGCATCGGATCAATCAAAAAGGTGGTATCACCATAAGTGATTTTAAGTGTGGCATTGCGAATAAGCTGGATTTCAGCCTGTGAGGCCGCAGCAGAGTTATTTTCCTGAGCCGCTTGCACAGCGCCTGCGGCCAGTATCGCCGTGCCAAGGGTCAGGCCCGCTAATAGCTGTTTTAGTTTCATCAATGTTCTCCGTTTGTCTGTTGAATAGCTGCTATACACAGCTGCCATAATATCCATAGCAGACAAAGTCAAAAACTGACCTGAATGACAATATTCGAAACTATCGGGCCAATCCGCTATAATTCCGCAGGTTTACTAATAATGCGTCTGTTAATCAACTAAGGTGGCCATGTGGCAGCACTCAAGGTAGGACTAATCATCTATCCAGACTTTAGTCCTTTTCACATTTCCGTGCCCTATATGATATTTAGTCCCATGCTGCCAGGGGAGTTATTGTTTGAGCTGTACCTTATTGCCCCGGATGGTCAGGCCAACCAAGCAGAGCGTGGTATGTCCATCGTGCCTGATGGTGGTTTAGAGCTGGTTGCTGCAATGGACATTGTTATCATGCCAGGCTGGCATAAGCTCGATGAGGCCCCCACTCATAACCTGCTCAAGGCACTGGTACAGGCATATCAACGCGGTGCCTGCATTGTCGGCCTGTGTTACGGCACTTATGCGCTGGCCTATGCGGGTTTATTAGATAACAAGAACGCCTGCACGCACTGGTTAGCGGAGAAAGACTTCAATCAGCGCTTTCCCAAAGTACGGCTGGATCCTAACGCACTCTATGTCGAAGATGACCAACTGATCACCTCGGCAGGTACTGGCGCTGGCTTAGATTGCTGCCTCTATATTGTCAGAAAATTCTATGGGGTAAAAATTGCTAACCGGGTGGCCCGCATCATGGTAGTGCCACCGCACAGAGAAGGCGGACAAGCGCAGTTTATTGAACAACCCATGGCAAAATCCACTCAGCAAGCGCAAATAAACCAGCTGTTAGATTATCTGCGCGAAAACCTGACGACACCGCATCATATCGATAATCTTGCCAACCTTGCGAACATGAGCAGGCGCACCTTTACCCGACGCTTTCTAAAAGCAACGGGTATGACAGTAGTGGAATGGTTGGTGAACGAACGGCTACAACGAAGTCGCGAGTTATTGGAAACATCAGCACTGTCAATTGAGCAAATAGCAGCCCAGGTCGGATTTCAAACCGCAACCTCGTTCCGACAGCATTTCAAACAACGTCATACCGTTTCACCGACTTCCTGGAGAAAAACTTTCGGCACAAATAACCTAATTAAAAATTAAACTGCGGAAACGTTTGGGATTAACAACACAACCCGGCCGATCGAATCTAGTCAAACTTCATCTCAAACCACTTTTGAATACCTTTGCTGGCCTTGAGCTAAATACGCATCAAAGCAGGCGCAGATGCTGCGCACCCAAAGCCGGCCCGCGTCGGTAACTTTGATGCGTTCGGCGTATACCTCAACCAGGCCGTCTTCCATAAACGGCTGCAACCGCTGTAACGCTTCAGCAAAATACTGCCAAAAGCCCCGGAGATGCCACTGGCGGCTGAAGGTTTCTACATTTAGCTCAAAATGGCAGATTAACTGGCTAATCAGGGCGGCCCTCAGTTTATCATCGCTATTTAAGCTAAAACCGCGCTCAACCGGTAACTGACCGGCGCTAATGGCGGCGTAGTAAGCTGGTAAGTCTTTGCTGTTTTGCCACAGCACGCCACTTACCTGACTGATACTAGACACACCAAGGCCTATCAATGCATCCTGGCCAGCGGTGGTGTAGCCCTGAAAATTGCGCTGCAACTTACCGGCCTGCTGGGCTTTAGCCAGCGCATCATCCGGTCTGGCAAAGTGGTCCATGCCGATAAACTGATAGCCGGTTGCGACAAAACGATCAATCGCCAGCTGCATTAATTCCAGCTTTAACGGTGCATCAGGCAAACTGCTGTTATCTATTTTGCGCTGCGCAGCAAAACGATCCGGGATATGGGCATAGCTAAACAACGAAATACGATCGGGGTTAAGCCGGATAATTTCATCTACCGTTTCAGCAAAACTGGCGCTCTGTTGAAATGGCAGGCCGTAGATAAGGTCAAGATTAATCGAGCTAAAACCCAGCTCACGGCTTAACAGCACCTGATGGCGAATAAGATCAGTATCCTGCACGCGGTTAATGGCAATCTGCACTTTTTCATCTAAATCCTGCACACCAAAGCTGACGCGGTTAAAGCCTAAAGTACGCAGATGCCGCAGCTTATTATCGCTGCAGCTGCGTGGGTCAATTTCAATGCTGATTTCGGCATCAGCATTAATAGTAAAAAACTTATGCAACAACGCCATTAAGCGGCTAAGTTGCACCTCCGTTAAAAAAGTTGGCGTACCGCCACCTAAATGCAGTTGGTTAATGCGTTTAATGTCCAGCAAGGGCGCATATAACGCCATTTCATCGGCCAGCGCATCGAGATAGGTATCGGCTTTATGCTGATGGCGGGTGATCACCTTATTGCAGCCGCAGTAGTAACAAAGCTTGTGGCAAAACGGGATATGCAGGTACAGACTAAGCTCGTCCGGGCTTTGGCTGATTGCGCCCTGGATCAGCCCATCGTCAAAGTCGGTACTCAGCGACAATGCAGTGGGATAAGAGGTATAACGCGGGCCGTTAATGTTATATTTACTAATTAATGCCGGGTCCCATTTAATTGTTTGCATCTTTACCTCTGTTATTGCGCCTGGCTGACTTAACGTTGCTCCACCGCGGGCTTAGTATCTGCCAACGCGGCTGTCTTTTGTTGCAGTGCCAACCATTGCAGGCTGCGATTTATAGGGGAAGGCAAACGCTCAGGCCCTATGCTGTCGAGCAGATTTTTGCAGTACAAACCAAGCTCCGTATCACCGAGCATTTGCAACCTGCGGCGGAAAAACAACGTATCAGGATCAACCTGGTTACTGATCATGGCGATAAAATCGGCCAGTTCAGCTTTTAACAGCAGGTCTTGCTGTGGCGGTTGCAGCTGCACTTGCAATTGCTTACCGTTAAGGCTGATACCAAACTCCAGCACAATATCTGCCACACTTACCACCACGCTTTTATCCTGCAAAAAACTCAGCTCGCCTGTGCGTAGCTCATGGTGGAAAAACCGGTTTAACGCCAACTGTAACATGCTGGCCTGCGCAGCTTTTGGTGCACAGCAGGTAAGGCCACGCAGCATTGTAGGTAGTGCAGCTACCAACTTAGAGTTAACTCTTTTAATATCAAACATATATAAACATTCCAATCGTATCAGGCCCTATAATAAAACCACAGCACAGCCGCATTAGCTATTCCCTGTCGGAGGTAGCTAAGGTAACGAAAATTAAGCAAGGGAAGTAAAAATGGAGCTGCTCTGCCCCGCTGGCAGTATGCCGGCGTTAAAGGCGGCCATCGAACATGGCGCCGATGCCGTGTATATCGGCTTAAAAGATGACACCAATGCCCGCCACTTTGCCGGGCTGAACTTTGACGAAGCCAAACTACGCGAAGCCGCACGCTATGTGCACCAACATGGCAAAAAGCTGCATGTGGCGATTAACACCTTCGCCCACCCGGATAACTATCAGCGCTGGCAACAGGCGGTCGATCTTGCCGTAAGTGCCGGGGCTGATGTGTTGATTCTGGCTGATATCGCTGTGCTGGCCTATGCCGCGGAGTGCTACCCCAAGGTAGAGCGGCATTTGTCAGTGCAGGCTTCAGCGACCAATGCGGCGGCGATTGATTTTTACCGCCAGTTTGGCATTAGCCGCGTGGTGTTGCCGCGGGTGCTATCAATGCAGCAAGTACAGGCATTAGCAAAAAGCTGTGGTATTGATCTGGAGGTGTTTGCTTTTGGCAGCCTGTGCATTATGGCCGAAGGCCGCTGTTATTTAAGCTCCTACATGACCGGGCAATCACCCAATACTGCAGGTGCCTGCTCACCGGCAGCTTTTGTACAGTGGCAGGATAATAACGGCACCCTGGAATCGCGCTTAAACGGTGTATTAATTGATCGCTTTGCGCCAAATGAGACTGCTGGCTACCCAACGTTGTGTAAAGGCCGTTTTAATGTCGGCGGGGACACCTACCATGCACTGGAAGAGCCCACCAGCTTAAATACGCTGGATTTGCTGCCACAACTTTACGCCGAAGGCATTAAGTCGTTAAAAATTGAGGGCCGCCAGCGCAGCCCGGCCTATGTGGCACAAATTACCCAAGTCTGGCGTGCCGCCATCGATGCGGTTATGGCCACACCAGAGCGTTTTAACGTGCAGCCACAGTGGCAGCAGGTGCTGGCCGGGCTGGCTGAAGGCAGCCAAACCACACTCGGTGCTTATCATCGTAAATGGAAATAATCTGATGAAATTCTCTCTGGGACCGGTGCTGTACTTTTGGCCAAAAGCACAGATGCAGCAGTTTTACCGTGACGCCGCCGATTCAGCGATAGATATTGTCTATTTAGGTGAAACGGTATGCAGCAAAAGACGTGAGCTGAAATTTGATGACTATATGGCGCTGGCACAGATGCTGCGTGAAGCTGGCAAACAAGTGTGCTTATCGTCGATGACCTTATATGAAGCACCCGGTGAACTGCGGGAGCTACGTAAGTATGTTGATAACGGTGAGTTTTTAGTTGAAGCCAATGACGTTGGCGCCATTAGCATGTTACAGGAACTTGGCCTGCCGTTTGTCGCCGGTGCCGCAATAAACTGCTACAACCAGCACAGCTTACGCCGGTTAGTTGGTATGGGGTTAACGCGCTGGGTAATGCCGGTAGAGTTGTCCCAACATTGGCTGGATACGCTGTTAAGCCAGAGCCTCATTAGTGATATCCGCGACTGTTTTGACACCGAAGTATTCGGCTTTGGCCATTTGCCGCTGGCCTGGAGTGGCCGCTGTTTTACCGCCCGCTCGGAAAACCGCAGTAAAGATCAGTGCGAGCTGTGCTGCATTAACTATCCGCAGGGGCGCCAGGTAAGCAGCCAGGATGGTACTGCTGTTTTTGTACTAAACGGCATTCAAACGCAGTCCGGTAGCCGTTATAACCTGATTAATCAGTTACCGGCTATGCAAGGCATGGTGGATATAGTACGGTTAAGCCCACAAGTTGAAGGCACCTTTGACTGGCTGACAAAGTTTAAAGCCAATATTAACGGCACAGCGCCGCAGCCACTGCCAGCAACCGACAGTAACGGCTACTGGCTGAATCTTGCAGGTATGGTAGCAGGTTGATAAACCCAGATAACACAACGGTTGCGACACACCTTGTGCTCGCCGCAGCAACTCGCCCTTATGCCTACGGCAGGGCTCAGACACTCTGCGGCTGTGCGCAATGTGGTAGCAACCTCGCTGAAAAACAGGAACAATCATGAGCAAACAAGCGGCCAAAATCGGCATAGTTACCGTAAGCGACCGCGCCAGTGCCGGGGTATATGAAGATTTATCCGGTAAAGCGATCATCGATACACTAAAAGACTACTTAACCAGTGACTGGCAAGCCGAATACCGGCTGATCCCGGATGAACAGCCGTTAATTGAGCAAACGCTGCGTGAACTGTGTGATGAACAAGGCTGCTGTTTAGTTGTTACCACCGGCGGCACCGGCCCGGCAAAACGCGACGTTACGCCCGAGGCCACCGAAGCAGTGTGCGACAGAATGATGCCGGGTTTTGGCGAACTAATGCGTACTGAGTCATTAAAATACGTACCAACGGCAATATTGTCGCGCCAAACCGCTGGCCTGCGCGGCAGCAGTTTAATTATCAACCTGCCAGGCAAACCCAAAGCCATTCGCCAATGTTTAGATGCGGTATTCCCGGCTGTGCCCTACTGCATTGATTTAATGGACGGACCTTATCTGCAGTGCAATGAAGCGGTGATTAACGCATTTCGGCCGAAAAGCTGATATCCAGCTCTGGTGTCAGGCTTCAACCGGTTTGCTCACGACAACACGGCGTGAACCCATCCCTGGGGGCTCGTCTCAGCCCGTCCAGGGCTTCAACGGTTGTCTTAGAGCAAGCCGGTCTTCGCTATCAGCCATGTTAGCGCCGCAGCAAAAACAACCATACCACCAGCAATAAGGTAATAAACCAAAAGCCGGATAACAGTTGCCAGAATAACAGTGGATTGGTTCTATGCTCCTGCTTCACCTCCTCGTGCAAAAACTCAGGGTTAGGTTGCTGTAAGTCGGTTAGCAGCTGGTTTATGCTTTGATAGCGCTGCGATAAATCCATGCTGACGCCCTTTTGCAAGGCACGATCAAACCAGGTGGGTATAACCGTATTAAACTGACTGGCACTGCGATAGCGCAGTTTATCGTAATCGGCCGCAGTGCGGCACTCTTCTACTGCATTGCCATAGGGTAAATGGCCGCCGCTGAACAACTCATAAGCAATAGTCGCCAGAGCGTAAATATCACCCTGCACGCCGGAGTTGTGCCCGAGTAAATAGTGAGGATCCGAATACGCTGCAGTACCCAGCGCCGCCTCATGCTGCAGCGGGCTGTATATTTCAGCCAGGCCTGCCACATACACCGAGCCAAAATCGACAATTTTTAAGCTGCCATCATTGAGGTAAATAATATTACCGGGTTTTAAATCCTGATGAATCGCGCCCATGCGATGAAACGCGGTTAAACCTTCGGCTATCTGCTTTACCAGCTTAATGGCCAGTGCCGGTTTTAGCGGCTTGGGCTGATGTTCAAACCACTGCTCCAGGCTTTGCCCCGGCAGATATTCCATTAAGTAATACAAAAAGCTGCGTGGCCGGGTTTGTCGTACTACCTTGACCACGTAGTCAGAATCAATGCGCAGGCCAATCCACTCTTCACGGATAAAACGGTCAATATACAACGCATCATCATCGTAATTCAGCGACGGGCATTTTAATACCAACTGCCGGCCGCTCGCCTCATCTTCTACCAGATACAAATGGCTGCGGCTGCTGGCAAACAACTCCTGCAGCACCTTATAACCATCCAGTTTCATGCCCGCGCTTAACGCCGGCGGAAACGGCAACCGGGTAAGATGTTGGTTTAAATCGTCCAGGCTTTGCTGCGGTAACTTTGTTACTTCTACCAGGATCAGGCTGAGATTATCATCACTGCCCAGCGCCAAAGCCTGCTGCTTTAATTGTGCGGCCGTTAAGCTTAAATCAGTCGCGGTTGATACCGCACGTTGCAGCTCATCGGCGCTGATAAAGTCGGATATGCCGTCAGAACACAGCAGAAACCTGTCACCGGGGCGTAAACTCTGGCTACCCTGTTGCAGTGCAACCCGTGCATCCATGCCCAACGCACGGCCAAGAAACTGGCGCTGCCCGGATAATACCGTAGTGTGATCCTGACTAAGTTGCACTAACACACCGTCGCGCCAGTGGTACAAACGGCTATCGCCGATATGAAAAAAATGCGCTGTTTGCGATTTGATAATCAACGCGGTAAAAGTGGTGAGATAGCCTTTCTGATCGTGGACAAACTGATGGCTCAGCTCATACAGCTCATTATTAATGGTGGCCAGCAACTGCGTGGCACTGTAGGCCACCGACCAGCTGTCGGGTGTCTGGCTATACTCGCGGCAAAAGCGGCTGACCGCCCGCTCACTGGCCTGCTGGCCGGCCTCGGCGGTACTGACGCCATCGGCCAGCGCAAAGCAGGCGCCTTTGTAAGTTACCAAGTGCGGATCTTGAGGCATATTGACTGCCACCGCATCCTCGTTGGCTGGCTTAATGCCCGCCTCACAGAGATGGCTGTAGTAAAGTTGCAATTCAGATCCGCTCACTTGTTAGTCCTTTTTCTGGCAGTAGTCACATTAACCGACATTAATCCGGTGCACAGTACCGTCTTCTCCTACTTCGGTAATATGGCCTTTCGGGTCGTCCAAAAACATTACCGCAACCAGGCCCACCAAGGCAGAGGCAGCAATAACATAGAAGAACATACTGTAACTGACATAGCTAAGCACAGTTAAATACACCACCGCACCAACATTACCGTAAGCCCCGGCCATACCGGCAATCTGGCCGGTCATGCTGCGTTTAATCAGTGGTACTATGGCAAATACTGCGCCCTCGCCGGCCTGCACAAAGAAACTACAGGCCATGGTGGCCAGCACCGCCAGCGGGATCCACCAGTGGCTGTCCATCAGCCCCATCAGCAAATAACCGGCCGCTAAACCGCCAATTAAGATCAGCATGCTTTTACGCCGGCCAAATTTATCAGAAAACCAGCCGCCCATAGGCCGCGAAACCAGGTTCATAAAGGCAAAACCCGACGCCAGTAAACCAGCTTTCACCGCACTAATGCCCTCAAAGGTCTCCAGAAAATACAGCGGCAACATTGATACCACCGCCAGCTCAGAGCCAAAGGTAGCAAAGTAGGCAATGTTTAAAATACTCACCTGCTTAAAGCTGTATTTATCCGCCTCCGGCACACCGGCCCGTAAATGCTCAACGTTGATACGCCAGGTTTGCTGGGTTTGCACGATAAACAGCAGCAATAACACACCCCAGAGCGCATACATCATATCGGTAGTAAACAGGTTTACCCCGGCCGGTGACAAGCGCCAGGCCAGCATGCCCAGCGCCAGATGCATAGGGATATTCATTAAGATTAAGCCCCACAAGGCACTCCAGCTGGATACCACCATAGCACCGGTTTTTTTCGGCTTAAAATACACCGAGCCTTTAGGGGTATTACGGGCATATTTGTAAAATACCAGCGCATATACCGCACTGATTACGCCGACAGTGCCGATGGCATAGCGCCAACCGTCAGCACCGCCATAAGCCAGCGCCAATGCCGGTAGCGTCATGGCTGCAGCGGCTGAGCCAAAGTTACCCCAACCACCATAGATGCCCTCAGCGGTACCTACCTGATGATGCGGAAACCACTCGCCAACCAGACGGATCCCCACCACAAAGCCGGCACCGACAAAACCGAGTAAAAAGCGGAACAGCGCCAGCGCGTCGTAAGTTTGCGCAAAGGCAAAACCAATACACAGCAACGCCGAGATAAATAACAACAAGGAGTACATAATGCGTGGGCCATAGCGATCAACCAGCATGCCGACAACGATACGTGCTGGTATGGTTATCGCTACGTTTAAGATCAGCAGCGCTTTAACCTGGGCATCGGTCAGCGCCAGGGCGTCTTTAATATGAATAAGCAAAGGGGCATGCGCGAACCAGATAACGAAAGTTAAAAAGAAGGCAAACCAGGTCAGGTGCAGCATTTTTACTTTTTGCTCAGCGAAATTCAGCAGGTTTAACCTACTGCCGCTTGCAGTTGCTAAAGCAGGTCCAGCCATAACATTCTCCACAGGATTAACAGATAAACTGCGCCAAGTGTAGAGAGCTGAAGCGACAAAATCATTGATATAAAACAAAGCCTGACAGGCAATTTCTTACTGTAAAACAGACAGATACCAATTTATAGGTAGGGCAACGACCACCGCCATGGCGCAGTATTTCAGCGCCTGCTACCCACTTTGGTGTAACTCCCCACCTTTCCCTATCTGGGCCAGCGCGACAGAGGTACACCCTCTGCGCTGCGGCAGCGTTCAACTTTGACGTTACACTAAGCTGTAATACTGATTGGCGGATATTTTGCTATGGAGCATGCTACTCCCACCACACTGGCACAGGCCACGCTGCCGGGGGCCAACCGCGCGCTACTGCTGGCAACGCTGGCCTTTGCCGCCTGCTTTTCGGTCTGGACCTTATACGCTGTAATGGGCATACAGTTGCAGCAACAACTGGCGCTCAGCGCTACACAATACGGCATACTGCTGGCGGCGCCGATATTAACCGGTGCCCTGCTGCGGGTGCCGCTTGGCATTTTGGCTGATCGCATCAGCAGCCGGCGCTTATGGCTGTACCAGATGCTGGCAGTAATACCGGCGCTGTTACTGCTGCCACTGGTAAACAGCTACAGCGGTTATTTATGGCTTGGGCTTTGGTTTGGTATCAGCGGTGTGTCTTTTACCTTTGGCGTGCGCTATGTCAGCGTCTGGTTTGCCTCAAGCCGTCAGGGCCGGGCGCTGGGTTTATTTGGCGTGGGTAATGCCGGTGTTGCCATTACCTTTGTGCTGGTGCCGCTGGCGGTAACTTACCTTGGCTGGCAGTGGGTGGGGCCGCTGTATGCTGCAGGTATGTTACTGATCACACTGCTGTTTGCCCTGTTGTCACCGGCAGAGCCTGCTCAGGCTTACACTCAGGCTGCAGCCCTTAGCCTGCGCACGCTGGCAACAGATGCACGCATCTGGCGTTTTTCCCTGTACTACTATTTTGTGTTTGGCAGTTTTTTAGCGCTGCTGTTGTGGCTGCCACAGTACTATATGCAGGCCTATGCCATGAATGCCCAGCAAGCTATGGCGTTTACGCTGTTTTTTGTTGCCACCTCAAGCATGGTAAGGGCATTGGGCGGCTGGTTTGCCGATCGCTACGGTGGCCGCGCAGTAAACTGGAGCGTATTCTGGGTATGCCTTGTGTGTTTGTTCTTTCTTAGCTACCCACCTACTACCTTGATTGTGCATGGCCTGGAAAAGGATGTGCAGCTGGAAATTGGCCTTAATGTCTGGTGGTTTACCTTACTGATTTTTGTTATTGGCGTGGCCCAGGGCTTTGGCCGTGCCAGTGTCTATAAAGTGATCCACGATTATTACCCGCAGCATATGGGCAGTGCCGGTGGTTTTGTTGCCGCTATCGGCGCCCTGGGGGGCTGTACCCTGCCGATACTGTTTGGCATGGCGCAGGATGTACTGGGTATTGTTACCGGCTGCTTTATGATTTTATACGGCGTACTGGCGCTGTGTATGATCACCATGTTTTTTGCCAACCAGGCGGCGCAATACCAGCAAAAGCTGGCTCAGGCACGCACAGAGAATTTTTTACGCGATGAGGATCAACCTCTTTAAGCTAAGGATAAACCATGCAAATTACTGATCTGGCAACCGAGCAAAAGCTGTTGCCGCTATTGCGCCAGGCGTTTCGGCCAATGTTTTTATTTGGTGCTGCCTTTAGTGCTATTGCTATGCTGCTGTGGGGCCTGGCTCTGGCCGGCCATATTCAGCTTAAGCCCTTTGCCAACGTGCTGTTCTGGCACAGCCATGAAATGCTGTTTGGTTTTGTTGCCGCTATTGTTATCGGTTTTTTACTGACGGCAGTACAAAACTGGACCGGGCTGCGGGCGCCACATGGTAAAAGCCTGCTGTTTATCAGCTTGTTGTGGTTAAGCGCCCGGCTGCTGTTGTTGTTTGGCCAGGGCTTACCGCTATATCTGGTGGCAGCGGTGGATTTAAGCTTTCTGCCGGTGTGTGCGGTATTGTTAGCCATACCGCTGATTAAAACCGGCCAACAGCGCAACCTGTTTTTTATACCGCTGCTGTTGCTGCTGAGCGCCTGTAATGCACTGATGTATATCGGTGTGGCCCACAATCGCTATGATTTAATACAGTTAGGCAGCCAAAATGCCATATGGCTGATTACGCTGCTGATGGCGATCGTCGGTGGCCGGGTGCTGCCGATGTTTACCGCCAATGGCACCCAAACTAAAAAGGTGGAAGCCATTGTCTGGCTGGACCGCGCTGCGCTGGGTTCTTTATGGCTGATCTTTGTACTGCACTTTTTTGCCCTGAGCAAATACCTGCCGCCACTGGCTATCAGTAGCTTATTTGCATTAAGTGCCCTGCTCACCGCCCTGCGCTGCCTGCGCTGGAAAATCTGGCTTACGGTTAAAGTGCCACTGCTGTGGTCGCTGCATCTGGCGTACTGGTGTATCCCGCTGGGGTTAGCGCTATACAGCGCACGTTATGCTGGGGTAAATATCAGCAATAGCATAGCACTGCATGCATTCACCGCCGGTGCCATGGGCAGCATGATTTTAAGCATGATGGCAAGAGTGTCACTTGGCCATAGTGGTCGCATGCTTAAACCGCACACTATTATGTCGCTGGCGTTTTTGCTGGTACTGGCTGCTGCGGTAAGCCGCACGGTATTAATTTGGCTATGGCCGGCCCAGACTATGCAATGGCTATGGTTAGGCATAGGCGGCTGGGTACTGGCGTATGGACTATACGTATTAGTGTATTTTCCGGTGCTGACCACACCCAGGCCAGATGGCCGGCCGGGGTAAATTACCTTACCTCTGAAGGGGTAAGCGTACGGCGGCTTTGATTTATATCAAGCCGCAACCCGTCACGGCTTTTACACTGGGTGAATGCTCTTGCTATGACGGAACGCAAAATGAACACCGATTACGATAACAAACCGCTGGTATACTCTTGCTCTGGCTGCTCTAACGTGGCCCAGTTAGCCAACGATCTGGCCGTGGTGCTCGACCGCGAAGGCTCGGCCCAAATGTCCTGCATTGCCGGCGTTGGCGGTCAGGTAAAACAACTGGTAAAAGTTGCGCAGTCCGGCCGGCCTATTCTGGCCGTAGATGGCTGCCCGCTTAACTGCGTAAAGCAAACCCTTGCCACCGTACACGTAGTGCCGACCTGGCATATAGAGCTAACCTCACTGGGCTATAAAAAACGCGACCACGAAAACTGTGATTTAAGCGACGCCTATAAACTGTTGCAAATGGTGCATAGCGATATTCTGCCACCCACTACAGGTTAAATGGCCCACAATTCTGCAGCCCAAGGCAAGCTACCGGTTTTAACAGCCACTACTGCCGGTACTTATTCGCCAATATCTTCAAACCACAGCTGCGGCTTGGCGGCAATAAAGTCCTGCATTATTTGGATGCACTCAGCATTATGCTGGTTCTCCAGAACAACGCCGCGGCTTTGCACATAAGCCTCCGGCCCCTGAAAACTTTGGTTTTCACCAATCACTACCTTGGGAATGCCATACAACAATACCGTGCCGCTGCACATATCGCAGGGTGACAAGGTAGAGTACAGCGTAGCGCGGCGGTAATCAGCGGCGGTTAAACGACCGGCATTTTCCAGGCAATCCATTTCGGCATGCAATACACAACTGCCCTTTTGCACCCGCTGGTTATGGCCGGCGCCAACAATCTTGCCATCGATAACCAGCACCGAGCCAATCGGAATACCGCCCTCAGCTAAACTTTTTTTCGCCTGGGCGATAGCCGCCTGCATATAGATATCTGTCATATTTGCTCCTGTAATTAGCCATTACCACTACACAATACTACAGAAACTATGCTGGCAGCTGCAGCTAAGGGTTAACTTGATTAGCATTAACAAAAGTGCTGCCTGTTCTCACCGGGGGCAGCCGAAAGCGGCATTAAACAAACAAATGTTTTTAAAACAATAGCTAAAACAATCGAGAAGCTAAAGTAAGCATTCCATTGCCGTTAGCGTCTCAGAGCCATTCGCCTGAATGACTTTGAAGCGCTTTTTTTGCTGCTGTCGCTGCCGCTTTACTGGCTGATCAACTATCAAAAAAAGCCGCCCTAAGGCGGCGTGTGTGGTGCTAATCACGGCAGTTTTTAGCTTTTAGTGATTTAACCGACTTTACCATCTTGCTAAATTGCCGCTCGTGGGCCCGCTTTTGCTGTAGTGATGCGCCGTTGCGTGCCTGTTCGGCGTTTAGCTTTTGGTAGTTGATTAATCGCCTTGCCTCTAAAACCCCTTGCGTTATAGCCTGTTGTACCGCGCAGCCTGGTTCTGCAACATGCTGACAGTCACTAAAGCGGCATTGGCTGGCTAAGGCATCAATGTCGGCAAACGCGCGGCGAATGCCCTCTTCACAGTCTGTCAGCTGCAGTTCACGCATACCGGGGGTATCAATTACAACGGCGCCGCCGGCAATAAAATGCATGGAGCGCCCTGTTGTCGTATGCCGGCCTTTATTATCGTCAGCTCGTATTGCTGCAGTTTTTTGGCCGCCACTGCCAGTGAGGGTATTCACTAACGTCGACTTACCGACACCGGAAGAGCCCACCACCGCTAAGGTGTTACCGGCTTTACACCAGTGCTGCAAGGTACTGCTGCAACTGGCATCAAGCGCATTAACTACCTCGACCATCAGCATGGCGTCTAGCTGGTTGACCTGCCGCAAAAAGGCGTCGACATCGGCGCATAAGTCCATCTTGGTTAATACCAGTAACGGCTCGGCACCGGCGTCGTGCGCCAGGGTGAGGTAGCGCTCTATCCGGCTTAAATTAAAGTCATGGTTTAACGAGCAGACAATAATTAGCGTATCGACGTTAGCAGCAATAAGTTGCTCGCCCAGCTGGCTACCGGCGGCTTTACGTTTAAACAACGACTTTCTGGTCAACAGCCGTATAAAACCGCCGGTGGCATCTAACAGCAGCCAATCGCCAATGGTTATTTGCGGCAGCGTGGTGCTGGCCATTAGACGGCAAGGGCCCTGCAGTGTTATCAGCTCATAACCACTGCGGTGATGTGCCGTAACCCGGGCGACAATGCTGTGTTCAAATTCCTGTAAAGTAAGTTGCTGTTGAAAAAAAGCCTGCCACCCCAGGTGTTGCAATGTTGAGGGTAAGTTCATGTCACTTCCTTCTGCCCACAGTGAAGCACTGCGCGCACAGTAAAAATGGTTAGGAGCTCTGGAATAAGGCTAAGGTAACCGTATTAAGCGGTTAGCAGAGTTCCCGGTCAGCAGACACCGGGCAAAGGCAGGTTAAGGCAAAAGGTAAAAGGTAAAAGGTAAAAGGTAAAAGTTTTACTTACGCCGCAGCCTTCGCCGGGTGGGTAATTGCAACAATCATCAAACTTTCCTTCTGAGGCTAAATAACGCACAAAAGTATACCGGTAGTGAACGGGAAAAGCCAATTTGGTTTTGTTCTATAAAAATGTTGTGCAAAAACAAAAATACCCTGCCGCCGCTTTGGTTGCCCACTGCGCAAACGGTAAAAATGCTTAGGGGCTTTATTCAAACTATTTACAACGGAACCTCTGCCGGCTGATGCTGACACTGACCGGTGCGGTCAGTTTAACCTGATATAACAAGTCATAGTCTTGCTCTGTTAGCGGCGCCATAGCGATACCGCTTAACTGCGCCACTAAATCAGGCACCGTGTTGCTGTGCCCTACCACTAATACCGGCAAGGTTTGCGCCTTTAACTGCGATAGCAAAACCTCTGGCTGACGCGGATCGTACTGCGTTATATCAAGCTGCTGCTGTTTTGCCACCGCCGCGGCCGTATGCCGGGTGCGCTGATAGGGCGTAGCGTAAGCAGCGGCCAGTTTAACATTCGCCAAACTGCTCGCCAGAGCATCGGCGCGCGCCTGACCACAGGCCGTGAGCGCCGGATCTTTGCCCTCAGCGTGTTTTTCAGCATGGCGCACTACATACACCGTATCAGCCACAACCGACGCTGTATGCAGGGCCAGCCAAACCACTGACAGACTGATGATTCTAAACAATATAGCTATTGTCCTTTATTACGTCGGGTTAGTTTGACTGTCGCCACACACACTGCAGGCGCTGTCTTTACTTAAACTAAACTGGCGCCACTGGCCTGTCAGCGCATCAAACAATTGCAGTTTACCGTACAGCGGTGTACCTACGTTGCCAAGGATTTTTACTGCCTCCAACGCCTGCATGGCTCCAATTACACCTACTACAGGGCTTAAAATACCGGCTTCCATACAGGTTAACTGCTGCTCGCCAAACAATTGGCTTAAACAGTGATAACAAGCGCCCTCGCCCTGCATACTAAAGCTGGCGACCTGGCCTTCAAAGCGGATGGCGGCGCCGGATACCAGCGGTACTTTGCCATTAACGCAAGCCGTGTTAATGGCATTGCGGGTGGCAAGGTTATCGGTGCAATCCAGTACCAAAGAGAACTGCGGCACCAGCTGCGCCAAGTCATCGGCAGTTAAGCGCTGCTGCAAAGCAGTAATGGCAATGTCAGAGTTTAGTGCCTGTAAGCTCGCTGCAGCTTGCTGTACTTTACTCTGACCAATATCGGCTTCGCGATACAAAATTTGTCGCTGTAAATTGCTGCGGTCAATAGTGTCATCATCTACCAGAGTAATACTGCCGATCCCACTGGCCACCAGATAGGGTGCCGCGGCACAACCTAACCCGCCCATACCAACCAGTAATACTTTACTGGCCAGCAATGCTTCCTGGCCTCTAAAATCCAATGCCGGCAACATGAGCTGGCGGCTGTAGCGCATAGCCTGTTGTTGGTTCAACGGCTGGGAGCTAAACGGTTTTGTCATGCTTGTTATCCTGCTTTATATGTTCAGGCCTGCGCCACAACCAGCATGCTACCAGCAGCAAAAACAGCGGTAACAACAGCTTGAGTAATACCGGAGCAGCTGAAAATTGAATCAGTACAGCGCTCAGTGTCATCATGCCGCCGGCCAGATATTTAGCACGGCGCGGCACTATACCATGCGCGCGCCAGGCTAATACCGGCGGGCCCAATCGCGAATGGGTTAGCAGCCAATGCTCTAATGCCGGCCAGCCTTTGCCGGCTGACCAGGCGCTAAGCAGAATAAAGGGCACCGTAGGCAAGCCTGGCAAAGGAATACCGATAAGCCCCAGGATTAAACTTATTAACGCCAACAGCCGCCAAAAAAACAGCTTAGTGATATGCCACATTATTTCAGCCCTAACCGCTGTGCCAGTTTATGCAGGTTACTCGGATCCAACTCTAATTGTCGCGCGGCATGTGACCAACTGCCATCATGCTGCGCCAGCGCTTGTTGTATCATATGCCGTTGCAGTTGGTTAACGGCCTGCTTAAGTGTAATGGTCGCGTCGTACTGCACCGGGTTATTTAGCGCAGTGTGCTGCTCTGCTACCGTCACGCTGTCAATATCCAGCAACTCCACGCCCAGTGTTACAATGTCGCTGCGTGCTGCACCATGGCTTAATGCTTTAATTGCCGCACGGCTAATTACATGCTCCAGCTCGCGCACATTACCAGGCCAGTCATAGCTTAACAGTGCCAGTTCAGCAGCCGGCGCTAAACGCAGAGCTCTGAGCCCAAGCCGGCTGCGGTTAAGTTCTAAAAAATGACCGGCCAGCAGCGGAATATCGTCCCGCCGCTCGCGCAAGGGCGGGATGGGTAAAGGATATACTGACAGACGGTGATATAAATCGGCGCGAAACTCACCACTTTTTACCTGTTGTTTCAAATCACGGTTAGTGGCGGCAACTAAGCGCACATTCACCAGACGTGTCTTATCAGATCCCAGTCGCTGGATTTCACCATTTTGTAGTACACGCAGCAGTTTAGCCTGCACCAATAGCGGCAACTCACCCACTTCATCCAGAAACAGGGTGCCACCATCAGCCACTTCAAACCGCCCCGCCCGTTCGCTGTGGGCACCGGAAAAAGCGCCCTTGTTATGGCCAAACAATTCACTTTCCGCCAGGCTTTCCGGCAACGCCGCACAATTGAGGTAAATCATCGGTTTACTGGCCCGGGCTGAGCTGCGGTGCAAATGCCGGGCAAACAGTTCTTTACCCACCCCGGTTTCTCCCAGCAGCAATACCGGCAAGTCAGAATTTGCCACTACGGTAAGTTCCTGCAAAATTTGCTGCAGTACTTTACTTTGACCAATCAGTTCATAGCGCAGCTTGGCGGCCGGTTCAAATTGCTGTTCATCAGCCTGATGATTCAGCCGCAATGCCCGGTTAGCTTGCTCCAGCTCAGTGGTTCGCACTGCAGCTTCTACCAGCAAGCTATAACGCTGCAGTTCAAATACAGCTGCTGCAGAAAAACTACCGGCTTCTAACGCATCCAGCGTTAGCACTCCCCAACAACGGCCTTCAATGTACAGGGCTATGCCCATACAATCATGCACAGGCAGCGCCAAGCCCGGTTGCTCTGCCAATAAACCATCGTATGGGTCTGGCAAACCACAATCAGGCTCAAACCGCACCGGATTGCGACTGGCTAAAATAGCCGCTAGCCGCGGATGCTGGCTCACCACAAACCGGCGTCCAAGTGCTTCGCGCACTAAACCATGTAAGGCCACCGGCTTTAATATGTCGTGCTCAATTTTAAGCAACCCTACAGCACCACAACCAAAATGATTACGTAAGGTACTCACTAAACGCTGTAAGCGCACGGCAGCTGGCAGATCTGTGACCAAATCTGCAATTAAACTTTCTTCCAACATGGTGGTTTTTACCCTTGGGTTATTTTAACCCTGATTTAGCTGGGTTTAATTTACCATAGCTATAAATAAAGCCATATAAATCAAAGGTGGTAGTTTTGGCCTGACTCTTGCCATCTATAGCCCAGACGGGAGCCTCTCCCCGGCATGTTAATTACTTAGTCAGGAGTATTTATGTCATTATTGGATCAATCTTTAGGCGAGATCGCCACCTCTGTAGCCGGTGCTACCGCCGTATTTCATCAGCACAAACTGGATTTTTGTTGTGGTGGCCAACTTAGCCTGCGCGAAGCCCTGGCCAAACGCCAGTTGCCGGCTGACGCTGTGGTGAATGCATTGCAAACATTGCAGCAGCAACCCACCGAGCATATCGATTGGCGCACAGTACCGGTAAAACAGCTTATTGAACATATTTTAACCCGCTTTCATCAGCGGCATCGCCAGCAGCTGCCTGAGCTGTGTCGCCTAGCGCGCAGAGTGGAGCATGTACATGCGTTGGACCCACAGTGCCCGGCAGGCCTGGCCGATCATCTGGATGATATGTACCAGGAGCTGGAGAGCCATATGATGAAAGAAGAGCAAATTCTGTTTCCGATGCTGGCTGGCGGCATTTATCCGGCCGGGCCCATCAGTGTGATGGAAGAAGAACACCTGCAACATGGCGATGCGCTGGAAAAACTTGACCAACTGACCAATGACATTACTTTGCCGGCAGATGCCTGCAATACCTGGACCGCACTCTATATTGGCTTAAAGGAGCTGAAAGAAGATTTAATGCAGCACATTTTGCTGGAAAACCATATTTTGTTTGTACAACCAAGCAGCGCCACAAAGGATGATCATCGCCAGACGTGCTGTGGCAGTTGCCAGTAGCAGCACGTATAGATTAATTAAAGCGCCAGGCACGGAGGCATTGGCGCAGCTCGCTACAGGCTACCGACTAAGCCAACGCATCAGATATTAATATTTAATAAAATCAACATCTTAAAATCATCATTTTTTAATGATACCGATAACAAGCTTTGAAAATACCCAATATCATGCTGGGAGCGCTTACTTAATGAAAATCTGATTCTGCATAGACTCAGTAGAGAGTACAGTCAGCAATTGTGTTATCGCAATAGGTTTGCTGTACAGGTAACCCTGCATATAGTGGCAGCCTTTGCTGATTAAATAATTCCGCTCTGAAGAGGTTTCTACACCTTCAGCAATGCAGATAACACCCAGGCTGTCGGCCAGTGTGATAACAGTATCAATAATAGCGGTATTGTTCGAGATATTAGAGACAAAACTGCGGTCGATCTTGATGGCATCGAGCGGAAAATCCTGGATATACTTCAGCGATGAATAGCCGGTACCAAAATCATCCAGAAAAATTTGAAAACCGGCGCTACGCAGTTCATTCATGTTGTAGAGCGCACTGTCTTTATTCTGAATTATTGTTGACTCCGTGATCTCCAGGCGGATCACGCTCGGTGAAATGCCCCTTTGTGTCACAATGTCTCTAAACCGCATTAGCATAGTTTTGGAACACAGCTGCGTTGCTGTCAGGTTGATAGACAGGTACAACGAGTGGCCTGTATTAGCCATAGCGTTGATATCATCACAAGCTGTCGCCAGTGAGTTATAGGCTAGCTCGTCAATTAAACCACTTTGCTCTGCGATAGGAATAAACACATCCGGCGGCACAAACTGGCCGTCATGCTGCCATCGTGTCAACAATTCTACACCGACTATCTGGCCGGATTGCGCATTGATAATTGGCTGATAGTAGTTCAGTAATTTATCCTGTGCGATGGCCTCGCGTAGTTGCTGTTGCAGGATAAACTTCTGTTTAGTTTGCTCTAGCAACCCGGTTTGATAAGAAAAGTGCTGATAGCTGCCACTTTCCCTGGCCATTCGTAATGCAATTTCGGCCTGCTTCAAAAGTTGTGACGCCGACTCCAGTTCAATAGTCTGGCAAGAGGTACCAGCAATACAAGATAAGGTAATATCTTGTTCGTGCATAACGACAGGGCTGATGATCAGCGATCGTAATTGCTCAGATAACTTGGCTACCAAATCAGTATCGCCGTTGGCTAATGCCACGATAAAGGTGGACTCTGCCGCATGGATCAATAAATCAGGCGTACTTATTTTGCTGCGTAAGCGCGAAGAAATTTGTAACAAGGCCGCATTAGTTGCCAAATCACCGAAAGCACTTTTAATTTCATTAAACTGTAGTAACTTAATAACGATAAAGGCTGTGAACTGCGACGCCCCTTCTATGGGTATCAAATACTGTTGCAATAGATTACGGTTCGGTAAGCCCGTAATCTGATCGTAATGCGACAGATGCTCAAGCTCCTGCTCCGTTAGCTTGTGTAACGTAATATCGGTGTATAAGCCATATAATTTCTGCGGCGTATCTGCATTGAAAACAGCTAATTTGCCAACATCTTTAAACCAGCGCCATTGACCGTCAATTGCTTTGATCCGGTAAATACAGTTGAATTCTGTACTCTCGTTGTCCTTAAGCGCTTGCCAGTTTTGGTAATAGCTGGCTTTGTCATCCGGGTGCAGTTTAGCCAAATAATCATCCAGGCCGCAGGTGGGCTGCGCCGCTGCGAATAGCAGTGCCATCCGGTTGGAGTACATCAGGCTGTCATTAGCAAGATCTGCCTCCCAGGCGTCACTGGATGCCACAGCCAGTGCCAGTTCCAGCTTATTGTTAACCTGCTTCAGTGCATTATGTTGCTGCAATAACTGCATTCGTTGTTTAAACCGGCTGTGGAACCAAAATGCTGCCACACACAATAGTATGGCCAGGTAACACATATAAGCTAATGGGCTGCGCCAAGGTGGGTAAGCTACACTGATTTGCAGCTGTGCCGGCAAACTGTATTGCTCTGCAGCCGGATCAAATGCCGTGACGGTTAAGCTGTAGTTACCCGGTTTCAGGCTAGGCAACGCCAGCTGTGGTACTGACTTGATGTACTTGGGTAAATCCATCGGCCCGCTAAGGTTAAACCGATATTGCATTTCGCTTTGTGCTTTGTAATTAAATGCCGAAACCTGCACTCGCAGGCCATAGTCATCGTGTGTAAGTTGCAACTGTTGTTGTTGCGTGGGTATTAATTGCGTGGCTAACGCCTTCGACTCCAGCGATGTCTTGGTAAAGTACAGTGTCGGTTTAATTTGTCTGGATGAGATAAACTGACCTGGCTCGAAGATAGTGACTCCCCGCATCGAGCCAAACACCATTTTGCCGTTATGGCCTGCAAAGTGGCTTGAGGTGCCATTAAACTCGTTGTAAGCCAAACCACTACGATGCGTGAATTGGCGCAACAGGCGTTTTTCCGGGTTAAAGCGCCATAAACCGGAATGGCTGCTCATCCACAGATAGCCCAACGTATCTTGTTGTAACGCATATAAGGTTGAGGTGGTCAGTGCCGGTTGTTCCTGGTTGAAAAAGCGGCTTCTTTCAGCCAGCGTAACGCTGTCCAGTTCTACCAGCCCCAAACCCGAGATTAGAAACCACAGGCTCTGATTAAGCTGTTGCATACCTTCACCAAATAAGCCTTTGTTTTTATGTGGCTCCGGTACCTGATATACCAGAGACACCGTATCTTGCTGCAGTGAATATTGCCAGATAGCGCCCTGATAAAAAAACAAATATTCATTTTCATTTAACGGGTTAGCACCAAACCATTGCGCTTGCTCAGGGGTAGATAAAAACGATGACAGCTGCTTTAATGGAACAACTGAAGTATCATTCTTTAACCAAAAGGCGCCGTTGATCGTAAAGGCCAACAGTTCTTTAGTCGCGGTTTGTGTCACATTGTAAAAGTACTGCTGAAAAAAATCGGCGTCTTGTGCGGTAGTATACGGTGCCACCTGCTTTAGCGCCGTATCAAACCTGGACAGCGAAACCGCGGTCAACAGCCAGAGATAACGTCCTGACTGATCAGGGTAAATACCATAGATTGTTGAACCGGACTCTACCGCAGTATTATCACTATTAACCAAAAATTGTTCAGTCTCACCGCTTTGCCAGTGGTAACGGTTTAGCCCGTTTTGGGTGCCAATCCACAGATCCGTTGGTGTGCTGTATAAACCAAACACAAAGTTATGGCTAAGCCGGTTTTCACCGCTACGGTTAAACACGTTGTCAAAACCGCTAAATTGGTTATGCCAAAAGTAAGCGCCGTCGCCGCGGGAACCCAGCCAGAAGGTGCCATCACCCAGCTCAATAAAATCCAGAATAGTGTCATCAGCATAGCCATAGCTGGTCTGCCCAGGTTGGAATAACGTATGGGCTGTCATAGTGTCATTATCAAGATGCAGCAGGCCTGCATTGGTGCCAAGTAGCAAACCATACTGCGATGAATGCTTAATCTTCCAGATATTATGCTCCGGCAACAGCGTTTCAGCCGGCAGACTTTCCCCGCTCTGCAGTATAGCCGCAACAGGCAGGCGGTATAGCCCATGGACAGTGCCAATAAGCAAGTGCTCACCGTGCAACAACAATGCTTTACTGTTAAGTTGATCGGCAATTGCGTCTTTAGGCAAATAATGAATCGGCTGCACTACCTTGGACTGCAGGTCTAGCTGATACAAGCCCATAGAGGTGGCGATAATTAACTTGTTATCTATCCGTAGTAAGTCACGAATATGATGCGCTATCGGATCTTTGTCGCTGAAGCTAAACACCTCAGTCAACTGCCCTGCTTCGTTCAGTTGATAAACGGACAAAGCATTGGCATACCAGAGGGTTTGCTGCGCATCCTGACGAATTAAGTAAATAGCCACGTCACGGGAAAATGTGTTGTCAGCTCCCCGCTGCAGATAACGTGCGTTACCAGTGAGTAAGTCCACCTCAATTAGACCGGCATCAGCGGTGGCTATATACAGTGTCGTATCGCTGATAAAATCAAAATCCCAGACAATGTCACTACTTAAATTAAGTAACGGCCGGGTATGTTCTACACTGCTGCCATCGAAGCGATCTAAGTCACTTTCCGTCGCCAACCAGAGTTGCCCTTTGCTATCTAGCTTCATGGCATATACCACGCCCTGACTTAAACCATTATCCGGTGACAGACGCGACACGTTGAGTGCCGCTAACGCAGTTAGGTTTACACAACACCATAAGGTAAGCCATATCACCAAGCCTGGCAGCGCGTTAAAGCGCTTCCGTCGCCAGAAGCTAAGGTTGTGTGAAGGACATGCAGTACGTTCAAAAGATGGCATATTGACGATTTTATTTTTTGCTTTACCACCGGCTAATAGCACTATAGTAGCGTAAAACACCAAGCGACGACATGCGGCTTTAGTAAAAGGCAAATTTACTGTTCGCAGGCTTTAATTAGCAAATATTAGTTTCACCATTTAGTAGCAACATTTTTAACAAAAAATGGCAATAAGAATGGGATTATTGGATCAATCTTTAGACAGTAGCCCCTCTGTAATCAGGGCTAGTGCCGTATTCCATCAGTACAAACTGGATTTTTGTTGTGGGTCGGGCAGCATGGCGATGCACTGGAAAAGCTTGATCAACTGACCAATGACATTACTTTGCCGGCAGACACCTGCAATACCCCGGACCGCACTGTATATTGGCTTAATGCAGTATTAAGCCACAGCTTGGCTCTCAACCACACTTTAAAGAAAGACAGCGTTAAAACGCTTGAAAGCGTACATTAGCAACAAGGTTGCCGGTTTAATTGCTCATCTTGCGCCAGACACTTGGCGTTATACCAACGTAACGGCGAAATGCCGCAGCAAATTTACTGGGATTAGTATAACCAACTGAAGTCGCAACATCTGTGACGCTAAAATCAAGCTTAAGCAGTGCCTGGGCCTTTTCCATTCTTTGTGCGGTAATATAAGCAAAAGGCGTCAACCCGGTAGAACGGGCAAAAGATTTGGCAAAGCTGGTCTCATCCATCTGTAACAACCCGGCCATTTGCGCCACGCTGAGATCCGTTTGCAATTTGTCCTTTACTAATTCCTGTACCCGGGTTAACGCTCTCTTCGTTAAAGGACGACGGTTCAGCAACACTTGGCGCTGTGGCTTTTCAGCTGAAAGTCGTTCCAGAATTTGCCTTACCCCCTGCTCAAAAAATACAGTGGAGATGCCGTAAATTTGTGCGCTGCGCCACAGGGCCATCAGCATGGCTGACATAAATTCATCATTGATAATCTGAAAGGTTTTTACCGTCAAATTATCAGCAGAGAGTTCTGTACGTCCGGCCAAATGCCAGGCGTTCAAATTTACTGCCAGCCCAAGCATATCAACCGTCGGGCATTGCGCGTAGCAGGGATCTCCGGACCAAACTGTCAACGCGCCCCGACTCCACTCTTCTTCAATAAACCGGGTACCAGACCATTGCTTTACCACCCCTCCACCGCCCAGATTTAGCCCTATGCGAAGGTACGGACTGGCGGGGATCTCTCCTGCAAACGTTTTGAACGCTGAACGAACCAACAGTATTGAGTCATCACTACTGGCAAAAACCTGTGCAGAATGCTCTCCATAATTATCAATTTCCCGTTTAAGCATTATTTTGCCAGCGTAAAAACCTTCATTTGATACAATATATCATAACATTTTGTCAGGTGTGGAGCATTTACCAGTTTTGGAGTGGCACACTTTTAAGCTGTCAGGATAATACGAAAATTATTCTTACTAATAATTTCAGCCTTTTAGGAACGTCATGATCAAATACGGACTGCAAGGCGCATGCTCTGCGTCGATTTTCATCTGCTGGGTTCAGGTTGCCTGGGCCGACGACAGCACTACGGCAAAGTTAGCAACCAACGAAGTGGAAAGGATTGTTGTTACTGCAACCAAACGTAATACCGAATTTCAGGACAGCGATGCCTCGGTAACGGTACTGGGCATTACCGCGATTGATCAGGCACGTTTGCGGGATTTCAGCCGTATTGATGATCTGGTACCCAACGTGCAATTTACTGAGTCTGGCCAACGGGGCAGTATTTTTATTACCGTAAGGGGGGTAGAGTCTAACCCCTTTATCGTTAACCGCGCTGCCGTCTATATCGATGGCATCCCCTTCAGGGAACTGAGCAATTCCGTACTCAACCAGATTGAGTCAGTTGAAGTGCTGCGTGGGCCGCAAGCAACGCTATATGGTGCCAATACAGAATCAGGTTTGATTCTGGTGACAACCAAGCCCCCAACTGACACGGCTGAAGGCAATATCCGCATAACAGGCACTCACTTTCCATCCGGTAACAGCATTGAAACCGATGGCGCGCTGAGCGGCTCACTGTTGCCAGGCACTCTGACGGGATCAGTTGCCTTTACGTTAGCCCAGGAGGATGCCTATTTAAAAAATAAAGGCACCTCTACCGGCGAAACCGGTGAATTCACTGAACACTATCTGCAAGGGCGACTACGCTGGACCCCCAACGACAGGTTAACGGTTAACGCCCTCGCCTACTGGCTGGATTTAGATGCTCCGGGTATCTTTGGTCAGCAATATGTTCCGCTTAATCTGGCGTTGTATAACAGTCTGTATGCCGATAGTTTTAACGGCGGACGCCTGGCGGATGACTGGACCTATTACGAAGATGCGCCTAAATATTTTACCGAACAACAGTTTGTTGCCGGGCTCAGCGCCACTTATCAGTTGGAATATGGTGCATTGGATCTGGCAGCGTCTCACCGGCAGGTAGAAAAAGATCATAAAGGCCTCGACTTTGATCTGACCGCCACCCCCGCCGTAGCAGGGCGGGAAGCTAACGACGAAAAATTCAATAATGTTGAAGCACGTTTCAGTTCTTTGCTGAGCGACAGCTTTGATTACATGGTCGGCGCCTCATATTACCAGGCAACAAACGACAATATTAAAGCAACTTTTATTGGCCCGGGCGATCTTAACTCTTATATTGCTGCCCCGGTTCAACGCAAAAAAAGCGAAGACGTCGGCTTGTTTGGTTCTGCTAATTTCTATGCGTCAACACAATTACGCATTACGGCTGGCTTACGCTATGATCAGGCCAAGCGTAGTACCGTACAGCAAGCTGGCACTCTCGATTTAGGCTTTGGCTCAGTGGTGGTATACCCCGAAGCGCAGTTAGCCAAAACCTACGATATTTTGCTACCGCGGCTGGCATTGCATTACAAGCTGACAGACAACCTCGCACTACATGCTTCGGCAGCACGTGGTTATATTCCGGGAGGCTTTAATCTCGTCGCCGTGCAGCAAGGGGTAGCCGATGACGACATTATTTCTTACGACAGCGAAACACTCTGGAGCCGTGAAGTTGGTTTTAAATGGCGCTCAGCAGATCAAAAAATGCGCCTGTCCGGTGCAGTTTTTTACATAAATTCAGACAATTGGCAGGAAATACAAATCGCTACTGATGAACAAGGCCGTCCTGTCAGTTCAGACTTTATCGGCTCTGATGCTTCCATCCGTAGTAAAGGGCTGGAGCTGGAAGGACACTGGCAAGTCAGCAGTGCATTTTCCGCGGATGCCCATATAGGTTATGTCGACGCAAAATACCGCGATTTACAAGTGGATGAGTCACTTAACGTGCGCCACCAGCCAATTCAGTTTGTACCTAAATATGACGGCGGCATGGCATTGCGATACCAGTGGCAAAACGGTATTTATGCGCGAACCGAGGTAGGTTTTACCGGAGAAACTTCCCTGCGTGCCCGGGGCGATATCCGGCAAGCTGCGACAACCACATTAGGCTTACAACTGGGCTATGTCGCCAATAAATTTGCGGTACGGCTGTTTGGTGAAAACCTGACCAACGAGCGTAAAGCCAGTGGTTTAGCTATTGAAAACCTGGCGTTTGGCAATGATGGTTTGTTTTATGCGCCGCTGGATGCGCCGCGGGTTATCGGTCTGGAACTGGAAACCTGGTTCTAAACAAATAATCAGATCTGTTTTTTGCAGGCGGGAACCCTTGCACAGAGAGAATCGCCCAAGGCTACTTTGGGCGCTTTCAATGCAGGAACCCGCAAATGTGTTAGAAACGCCGTTTTTGCGACAGCTTAACTGTGCCTTCACTATTAATTTTTCCATCTGCAGCCAACCCGAGAAGACGTCGAAACTTCGGACATTCCATATGACTTGGCGCAGAACAAACAGCGGCATGCCGCAGACCGTCACGCATTGCGATCAGCTTTTGAATGGTTTTGTCCAATTCGTCAGCCTTACTCACCAGCAGCTCTCTGTCGATATCAGGGTTACCTTTAGACCCTATCATGCGAGCGATTTCATCCAGTGAAAATCCCACTGCCTGCCCCAGTGCAATCAAGGCTAACCGCTCCAATACACTGGCGTTAAAAACCCGGCGCAACCCATGCCTGCCAACAGAATTGATTAATCCTTTCTCCTCATAAAACCGCAATGTTGAGGCTGGTACTCCAGAACGTTTGACAACTTCAGCAATGTCCATAAACACCCTCTTGACTTCAAGTTGACTTTAAGTTGTACGATAGCATTAGTGCAAAATCAAGACAAACAAAGGAGAGCGTTATGAACAATCTATTACCTATCGTATTCATCGGTATCGGAGCAACTATAGTGATGGACTTGTGGAGTATCGTACGCAAACCACTGCTCGGCACCCCCGCCCCAAACTATGGCATGGTAGGACGCTGGATTGCTCACATGAAGCACGGGCAATTTTGTCATAACTCCATCGCCGCATCTTCCCGCATGCCAGCAGAACATATCCTAGGGTGGATAGCCCACTATCTGATAGGCATAGTCTTCGCGGCCTTGCTCATTGGTATCTGGGGGGAATCGTGGCTTCACAATCCGACGGTAGGTCCTGCACTCACAATTGGCATAGGCACCGTTATAGCTCCCTTTTTGTTAATGCAGCCTGCTATGGGCGCCGGCATTGCCGCCGCCAAAACGCAACACCCAGGTTCTGCCCGCCTGCAAAGCCTGATAACACACACAGTTTTTGGTCTCGGCTTGTACATATCAAGCTGGGCATTACAGCTTTTTTACCCGATATAAAAGTCAAACTTACTCAACTATACATAGGAGAATAAAATGCGTATTCCCGCTCGTTTTGCCCCAATCCTTTTCAGTGCGTTGCTCTCAGCCATTATGGTCTGCATAGTATCTGCGTTTGTTCTGGCAATCTCACAAGGGATCCATTCCGGATTCGTTGCGCAATGGTTGAAAAGCTGTATAACCACATGGCCAATCGCTTTTCCAACAGTCGCAGTGGTAGCTCCGGGGGTGCGAAAAATCGTTGGACGCCTGACGGCTTAAGTCCGAGGATTTATTGTCATTAGCTCCATTGGCCGCCGCAGCATCAGATGTGCGGCGGTTTCTCGCAGCCCCCTAATGTGCGACCAACCTTTACATTTCGACGACAAACGTCGGCGTGGTGTTGGAGGCTGTTAGCTGGCCTGTTTTTCTACTTGTGGCGTTTTTAACGCCGGCTACGCGATAACATTTTCCCGTTATTCAGAGAGTGCCATAGGCTCGAACTTATGGCTTGAGTCGAAGCTCTTAAAATGATGGACAATACTCTCGACACCTGGCTTCAAACTCAAGTCTTGCCTCACGTTGAGGTAAAAATCGACTTCACGGATGTTTGGTTGATCGAAAAAGACAATTTTGCGCAATTTACCTTCAGCAATTAAGTGTTGCACGTCAGGATAAGGTAACCAGGCATAACCAATCCCTTCACAGACTAACTCAATGGCTGAGCTCAATTTATCGACTTTCCAGCAACTGTTATTGATGGATGAATCTACCGAACTGGTTGCAGCGGTCCGATCAACCGTGATCTCAATGTGCTTATTCAATGCACTCGCAGAGACGACATTAGTGCTATCGAAAGCAGAGTTTTTCGTGCCGACAACCGCCACATAACGTACGCTGACCACGCTTTTTACTGAGAATCCAGACGCCGCCGAATTAAGTACTGATAAAACAACATCTGAATGATATTCGTCGTCAAAAGATGCTGTTGATACTTGAGTGATCTCAAGCTGCTTCAGCGAAAGTTCGTTGCTTGTTGATTGCAGCACACTTCTTAGAATGCCAATCGGGAATAATTCGTCAACAGCAATTTTAATGTTTGAGTCTTGCAGACTTGTTAAACCGGCAACGTAGGTTTCAAGGTTACAAGCATCTGATAATAGCTTTTCTACAAGACAGAGTATTTTCTTGCCATGCGACGTCAATCGCGTTTTTCGGCCTTCTACCTTCAGTAAACTTACATTTAGCATCTCCTCTAGTTTATTTACTGAGTGATGTACTGAAGACGTACTCTTGAAAATTTTTTCACTAGCCTGAGCAAAGCCGCCATATTTTACGACCGCCTGGAACATATGCCATTGTTTAAGCGTTACTTTGTTCATAGCTTTACTCCTTAACCAGATGATAAAGCTTTAAGTGCTGTCGGCTTAATAGTTATCTCTGTGCATATTATCTTAACCACTACCGCGGGAAATGAGACCTATACATAAGCATAGTTTCGATGCTGTGGCGCTTGGTTTACTATTTTTTATCCTCTAACAAGGAAGAAAATAATGAGCAAACTCACCTCTGCTGTGGCGCGATATAGAGGCTTGTATGAAAACTAATCTCAGTACGCTGGTATACAGTGCTATTGGATTGCTATCAGCCCTGCTGCTAATCAGCGGCTGGGCGATAGGTTTTGCCGGTGGTTTGCATTACATCAGTGCTGCCAGTGTGAGTGTAGCTACCGTGCACAGCGGTGACTTTATCCAACGTGTCACCGGCTATGGCAGCTTGCAATCACAAAACCAGCGTTTGCTTACTGCCAGCAGTATGGCCACGGTGGATGAAATTAAGCTGCGCCCCGGCGCGGTGGTAGAACCCGACAGTATTATTCTTACCTTAAAAAATCCTGCTCTTGACGTGGCGGCACAACAAGCACTGGCAAACCTACATAATAAACGCAGCAATAGCCGCCGGCTGGCGTTAGAACAACAGCGTGAAATTTTAGAACAAACATCACGGCTGGCTGAGCTGAGATCCGACGCTGAGTTAGCTGCTTTGCAAGTTGAAGCCGAAGCGCCGCTGGCCGCTGCCGGTATTATCTCCGGTATGGATGCGCGTCGAAGCCGCGGCCGGGCCGAACAGCTCGCCGAGCGTTATCAGTTAGAGCAACAAAAACTGACCACCCTACAGGAAGTGCATCAGCAATATTTGCTGATCCAGCAAGAAGATGTGCAGCAAGCCGAAGCTGAATTAAATAATGCCACCTACCAGCTACAACAATTGATTATCCGCGCCGGGTTACGAGGGGTGCTACAGCGCTTGCCGGTCAGCCTTGGTCAAAGCGTTAACATTGGCGACGAGTTGGCGCTGGTGGGCAGCTTATCGCCCTTAGTAGCGGAAGTGAAAGTGCCACAAATGCAGGTGCGTTTGTTGCAAGTGGGTGCCAGTGCTGATGTAGATACCCGCCACGGCATCATCACTGGCCAGGTGGTACGTATTGATCCTGTCGTAGCCGATGGTGCGGTACAGGTAGATATTTTGCTGCCCGAGCAACTCTCCGCAGACATCCGGCCAATGCAAATGGTCGATGCCCGGATTCACGGCCAAAGCCGGGGTTTGGTGAATTTTGTCGACCGCCCGGCCGGGGTTGCCGAAGATTCGCGGGTAGAACTGTTTAAACTGGATGCGAAGCAACTGGCCAGCCGTATACCAGTGCAGTTTGGCAAAGCCTCTGGCCAGCAAATAGAAGTGATAGCAGGGCTTAATCCAGGTGACCGCATTATTATCAGTGACTTGCAGCTTGATAGCAGCGTGAAGCAACTTAGACTGACTCAGTAAGGAATTGGCGATGAAAACTGATGTATTAAAAGTCAAACAACTCAAAAAGGCATTTCAGTCGGGTCAGCAACAGCAAGCGGTACTTAATGGCGTAAGTTTTAGTGTGCATGAAGGCGAGTATGTGGCAATTTGCGGCCCTTCCGGTTGCGGTAAATCAACCTTGCTCAATATTCTGGGGCTGCTGGATACCCCTGATAGCGGCGAATACTACATCGATAATTTGTTGGTGTCGGATATGAATGCCGAACAGCGGGCGCAAATGCGTAGCCGCCGGATTGGTTTTGTATTTCAGGCCTTTAATCTGATTGATGAATATACGGTACTGGATAACGTGGCATTGCCATTGAAGTACCGGGGAGACAGCATCAAGCAACGCCACGCCAGAGCGCTGGAATGTTTAGAAAAAGTCGGCTTAGCCGACAAAGCAGCCTTGTTTCCCAATCAGTTATCGGGTGGTCAACAGCAACGGGTTTCAATAGCCCGGGCCCTCGCCGCCGATTCGGGCATTATGTTGGTGGATGAGCCCACAGGTAACCTCGATTCAAAAAATGGCGATGCAGTGATGGCACTGCTGGCCAATTTACATCAGCAAGGCACCACCATCATTCTGGTTACCCACGACCCTCGTTACGCCGATATGGCACACCGGCAAATCAATTTGCTGGACGGGCAGGTCGTTAGCAGCACCTCTCATGTAAAAACTCCGGAGCAAGAAGCATGAGCTGGAGCGTGATCTGGCGTGGCTTTCAACAAGCCCGGCAATATTATTTAACGGTGGTATTAAGCCTGGTATTTACCCTGACCTTGCTATTTAGTGTGCTGAGTCTGGTCAACATTACCTTTTTTGCTCCGCTGCCGTATAAAAATGATCAACAGCTGTATTACATAGGTGCTGAGCTGAATTATCAAGGCGCGGTAAGCCAATCCAGCAACGTGCAAACCCTGTTTGATTTGCAGCAAAAAAACCAGCTTATCGAACATATGGCGGTATATTTTAGCTCTCAAACCGACTATAAACTGCTGGATCACCCGACACGGCCGAAAGTACCCGTGCTGTTTGGCGCCCATGACATCTTTGATGTGATGGGGGTAGAACCCTTATTAGGTCGCCTGTTTAACGAGCAAGAGCAAGTAGGCAATAAGCACCCCTCAGTGGTGTTAAGTCAGCCCGTTTGGCAGCAGGTTTATCAAGGCCGCCCTGATATAGTGGGTCAGACGATTCAGCTTAATCAACGCCAGTTTACTGTGATCGGCGTATTAAAGCAGGTGTTGGAAATACCGAATTTTAATGATGCACATGAAGCGATTTGGCTGCCGCTGGATATGGATGAACTGATAGATATTCGCACCTTTAGCGGTTATTCCTCCGGTTTTGCTGCTTTGGGTCGGCTAAAGCCGGGCGTAAGCCAGCAAGAAGCCGATGCCGAAGCCTATCAGCTCGTCAAACAGTCTTATGTAGAGCGTCACCCTGAATTGCAAACGATGTTTGAGTACTATGGCAAGGTTGTACCCTTACGGCAGCAAATTCAGGGCGACTCCGGTCGTTTGGTGCTGATGCTGCTGACGGGAGTGTCCTTGCTTACGCTGATTGCATTGGTCAATTTGTCCAGTATGCAGCTGGCACGGGCCGTTAAACGCTTGCAACCCCTGGCTGTGTGTTATGCTTTTGGTGCAAGCAAAAAACAAATGTTTTATCAGGTATTTCGCCACAATGCTGCTTTGCTGGCGGGTGCCGGCCTACTGGCGCTGCTACTGACATGGCTTGGTTTTGGCGTGATAGCCGAAGTGGCAGCCGAACAGCTACCGCGTATCAGTGCGTTACGGATTGATGGCCTGATGTTAGTTCTTACCGCCCTGGTGTTAATGGTTATTGCGCTGTTGTTTAGTTGGATCGAACTCAGTGGCGTGCGCGAGCAGCAATTGATGGCCAGCCTACAGAGCAGCGGTAAAGGTGCCGGCAAACAATTACGCCAGGGCGTGGCACATAGCTTAATCGGGGTACAGTTATTGTTGTCCTTGTTGGTGTTACTGGCCACCGCCCATGTGTTTGTGGCGGCCTGGACAGAAGCCAACCGGCCCACCGGCATAGACAGCACCGATCTGTGGTCGGTAACCATTAATTACAGCGATTTAGATAACCGCGAGCAGCAGCAAAACAACCACCGGATCCTGCAGCAGAACCTTACTGCTATGCCCGGAGTACAACAAGTGACGGCGGTATCTGAACCCCGCGCGCTCAAAACCCGCAATCAGGGGGCATTAGGTAATGCCCAGGGTGATATTATTACTACAGCCCGGCTTATTGCAGTATTACCGGGTTATTTTGGGTTTTATGGGCTGGAGCTGACTGGGCAAGACTTTAACGCAGAACACCTTGATTTAGAGCATTATCCGCTGATTATCAATCAGCGCCTTGCTGATCGTATTGCCCGTTTAAGTGGTAAGCCTGCGCTGGGACAAACCGTATCGCTCAATAATGACAGTACACAACGGCCAATTATCGGCATAGTGGCCAATACCAACTTTCCCGGCAACCCTGGCTTTGAAGTAGACGAAGTGTTTTACCCGCGGAATACTATCGATCGGCGCGACTACAGTTATCTGTTAAAACTCAGCCCAGGCAGCTCACTGAGCGAAACCGCGCTGTTAGACATGCTGCGTGAGCAAGACCCACGCTTGGATCTGTCAGAACTTACCACAGTACAGGCCGCTTTCGATTATTTTACGCTGTCAAATCGGCTGGCAGCGGCATTAGCTGCCACGCTTGCCTTGATGAGCCTGCTAACGGTGCTGGCAGGTATTGCGGGTATAGTCAGTTATTTGGTGCAGGCACGACGCTATCAGCTCGGCGTAGAAATGGCGATGGGTGCCAGCTTAAAGCAATTACTTAAAGATAATCTGAGCAAGCTGGCGCAACCTATTGCCGCAGCCTTGTTACTGGGCTTTTGTTGCTTTTTCTTTGCCGCTGGCGTTAGCCGTACCCAGCCGGAGCTAATGTTTCAGGCGAATTGGGGGTTGGTGGCCGTCGTACTGGCAGTGCTGGCTTTTGCCGCCCTACTCTGCAGCTTTATTCCACTGCGTCGGGTACTGCAGACTGATCCGGTGAAAGCCTTACGAAATGAGTAATATATAAACCTTTCATTGTATATCAACCACAAATGGCATTTGGCATCTAATCTGTAACCAGACAAGCATTGGAAGTAGTAATTATATATGCAGTATTACGAAGGTATTTAATGGAGAATATATACAATAACTCAAAAATGCTGGCCAGCACTCTGGCATCGATGCTTTTTTGCTTCTCTTTTTCTGCCCACCCTGTAAACACAGTTTACCCGGTTATAGACCTTCGTCCTTTCGGTTGTCCGCCGTCAGATGAGGTGGCATGCATTAACACCGAGTATACTCAAATCGTCGTTGACGTCATTGATGATGGCACCGGCACTATTCAAACGTTCCCTTATCCAAGGGCGTTAAACATGTTTGAGAACGGACAATCCCCGATACTCGTTGCATTAGCGAATAAGAGATTGATGGAACAGGCAAATATTATTGAATTGTATTGTGCTGAGTTTTACTTAGTAAGTATGGAAACAGAAGCGCCCCTGGGGCGCAAAACAATCTCTTACCTCAGAGGGGCTGATGCCCAGAAAGAAATTGCAAGTTTTATTGCTGCCACACCATTTGAAGTAAATGATTATCATCAAATTATTATGTTACTAAAAGCCAACAGGCTAGATTACGTTATCATCCCACGTTATATGTATGAGCGCGAGGCTGGGGGTATTTTCAGCAATGCTAAGGTCCTCTCAAGGCATAAGCTGCCGATTGTGCTTTATGTAAACAAGAATGCGTCGCAGCATTTCGAAAGGATTAAAGAAGCGCTATCAAAGACCTCATTACCTGGCTCCGAGCGATATCACTACCTTTTTCCTTAATCTATCAAACTTGCTGCGCGTCCGTGTTGCAATAATGCTCCTGACGCAGCAACCATATCAAAATAGCTATAGGTACCAATAATGCCCAGAAACTTACAGCCACATAACAGAAACCGGCCACTATAGCGCCGATAGCAAAGGCGCTAATCGTCCATAAAGCTTTAGAGATCCTTACTTTAGTCGCAGTATCAGCTTTTCCTAAAATCAGCTCCATCGCATCAAGCACGATTTGCGTAACATTTCCTGTCATCATCGAAGTAGGCGCCAGGTGAGGCAACAGCAGACGGGTGTAAGCGCTGTGAGCGCCCATCGCCGCAGCCCCAAACATGCCACAGATAATAGCTGCTGTAGTTTGCTCCTTACCGATAGGAGAGGCATACAAGCCTGTTACCATGAACGCAACCAGCAAAACGAGCTGCAGCAAAACAGTCAGTTGGATTTGCAAATTTTGCTGATGTCTACTGTCAAGCCAAATAGTGATAATACGAATGGCCGCTATGCCCACAATAAAAGCCGGAAAAGCTAAAAACTTAATCAGCACACCGGAGCTGGAATCACTGACTAAACCCGCGCCTATCAGTATAAAGTTACCGGTAACAAGGGCTGTCATCAAACCAAACAAAGCGACAAAACCTAAGGTATTAACATAGCCAGCCAGAAAACCCAGGCTGATGGCCTGAAACCGATGTTGAGATTCGATATTCATAATATTGAGCCTTTTTTACCAATCTGTGTCAGGCTGTTGTAAAAAGCTGGGGTAGTTAGTTTCATTTGTTCCTCCTGTCCTTAGAACGCAAAACAGCTGCAACCTAACACACCCCAAAACGAGTTATGATCCGACACCGGCATAGTTGAGCGACGGGCCACATCATGCGAATGGCCATGCACACCACAGGAACCAGCACACTGATGCGGCACGTTGCTCATCTGCGGATGCACTCTGGCATGCCCGGGGTACATAGCTACCGGCGACCATTCAGGGATCACCGGAATAGGCGCAGGGCCGTGATCAGAGAAATCGCCAGCGGCGTAGACTACTTTACCATCGACTACCGTCATCACAGACTCAATGCCTTTAATCTCTTCTTCCTGCACAGTAAAAAAGTCAGACTCTAAAACCACTAAATCAGCCAGTTGCCCTGCTTTAATTCTGCCTTTTTTATCTGTTTCACCAGAAAACCACGCACTGCCAGCAGTCCATAGTTCCAAAGCCGTATCGCGGGGCAAACAGTCTTTATCCAGCTGCAACGGCATGCCGCCTACCGTTTTACCAGACACTAACCAATACAATGCTGTCCATGGGTTGTAGCTGGCCACCCGGGTAGCATCTGTACCACCACCAACAGGCACCCCCATTTCTAACATTTTTGCCACCGGAGGAGTATTCTGTGCCGCCAACTGACCATAACGCTGGACAAAATATTCTCCCTGGAACGCCATACGGTGCTGAATAGCGATACCACCACCTAAAGCACGCACCCGCTCAATGTTTTTCTCTGTAATGGTTTCGGCATGATCAAATAACCAACGCAAGCCATTAAATGGCGTGTCTTTGTTCACTTTCTCAAACACATCTAACATACGGCTGATCGATTCGTTATAGGTGGCATGTAAACGGAAAGGCCAGCGGTTCTCTACCAAATGACGGACAACCGGCTCTAGTTGTTGCTCCATCTCATCAGCCAGGTCAGGTCTGGGCTGGACAAAATCTTCAAAGTCCGCGGCAGAAAATACCAACATTTCACCTGCACCGTTATGACGGTAAAAGTCGTCCCCCTGCCCTGGAGTTACCGTTTTAGTCCACCTTTGGAAGTCTTCCAGCTCTTTGCCTTTGTTTTGCGTAAACAGGTTATAGGCGATACGCACAGTCAGTTGGTCATCTTTTGCCAGTCGATCTACCACTTCATAATCATCTGGATAATTCTGAAAGCCACCACCAGCGTCAATTACGCTGGTAACACCCAAACGATTAAGTTCACGCATAAACTGCCTGGTCGAATTAATTTGATGTGACAGTGGTAGCGTTGGCCCTTTCGCTAATGTTGCATAGAGGATCATTGCATTCGGCCGTGCGATTAACATCCCTGTTGGGTTGCCTCTGGCATCCCGCTGAATTTCACCGCCCGGCGGATTTGGCGTGTCTTTGGTATAACCCACTGCTTTTAACGCGGCGCGGTTTAATAATGCCCGGTCATAGAGGTGCAACAAAAAAACCGGCGTCTCTGGTGCAGCTTTGTTAATTTCATCTAACGTTGGCATACGTTTTTCAGCAAACTGAAACTCATTCCAGCCACCCACTACCCTTACCCATTGTGGATGAGGTGTACGATCAGCTTGATTACGAAGCATGGTAAGTGCGTCTGCAACTGACGGCACACCTTCCCAACGTAACTCAAGATTATAGTTTAGACCGCCTCGGATCAGGTGTATATGCGAGTCATTTAACCCCGGAATTACAGTATGATTTTTCAGGTCAATTACCCGGCTTTGTTCATTTTGATGGCGTAGCACGTCAGCTGTTGCGCCCACTTCCACAAATTTACCTTTGCGGATAAGTACCGCGGTAGCTTTTGGTTGCGCTTTATCCATGGTATGGAAGTGGCCATTGATCAAAATAAGATCCTGGTTTAAAGACGTGTCCATTAGTGAGACTCCGGTAGGGTTAGTATCGTGCCCACTTGCAGTGTAAGTGGCAGTGCATGGGCGATTAAGATTTTCTGACGTTCGAAGTTTGGTAAAGAATCACCAATTTGCATAGCTATACATACGGATAATGGTTAACGGCACAAAGCACTTCTACTATGTGAGCAGCTCTGACGATTTATTCAGACTAACGATGTAGCGGCCTGACAGCGATTACCCTGTAAACATGTTGGGCCCTTACACAATTTTACTGTGCAATTACGCCTTCGTTTTGAAGTTGTGTTTGCAGCAATAGGCTTATCAATCAGGCTCATTACCGGTATCTAATCGTATCGACATCGACCTAATATAAGGAATTAAATCGTGGCAAATCCTAAACTTGAAGTACTGACCCCACAAAACTGTCAGCTAATTTTTATCGACCACCAGCCGCAAATGGCTTTCGGCGTGCAGTCTATAGACCGACAAGTTCTGAAAAATAACACGGTAGGTTTGGCTAAAGCAGCAAAAGTTTTCAATATCCCAACTACGATCACCACAGTAGAAACACAAGGTTTCTCTGGCTACACCTATCCTGAGTTATTGGATGTATTTCCGGGTAAACCAATACTGGAACGCACCTCAATGAACTCTTGGGATGATCAGAAAGTGCGTGATGCGTTAGCCAAGAATGGTAAAAAGAAAGTTGTTGTCGCAGGTTTATGGACTGAGGTTTGTAATACTACTTTTGCATTGTGTGCCATGCTTGAAGGTGACTATGAAATTTATATGGTTGCAGACGCGTCTGGCGGCACAAGCAAAGATGCTCATGATTACGCAATGCAGCGCATGGTTCAGGCCGGTGTTGTTCCTGTAACCTGGCAGCAGGTGCTATTGGAATGGCAACGTGATTGGGCCCATAAAGATAGTTATGATGCTGTTATGACCCTCGTTAAAGAGCATTCTGGCGCTTACGGTATGGGAGTAGATTACGCCTACACCATGGTGCATAAAGCGCCACAACGCGCAGTCGGCACTCACGAAACTCTTGCTCCTGTAGCTGCTACTAAATAATTTTACTGTTTGCCTGATAATCCCACCTTTGGTGCACCGCAAAGGTGGGATTATCAGCTAATGAGACACCGTGTTCTGTTTTGGGTTATGTGTTCGATAGAACCGCATAAGCCGGGTTTCTCAGGCACTCATTTCAATGGAGTCTTGTATGAAATTATATCTACTGTCGCTGGGCGTCGGTTTGCTGGTTGGTATTATTTATTCCTTGTTGCAGGTGCGTTCGCCCGCTCCGCCAGTTATCGCTTTGCTGGGTCTGCTAGGCATGTTGATTGGTGAACAAATTGTGCCAGTATTTAAAAAATTGATCGTAGGCCAACCTTTGACTATGCTATGGTTCAAAACAGAATGTGTCCCTAAAATAACCGGAACGCCAAGTATATTGACCACGAAAAACACAACAGAAAAAGACAGCAGTCCCAAAGACAACGTCTGATACCTTATTCATTCGGCCGACGCTGAATAACAGCAATCAACTCAAGGCTTCGGACTCACAAGGATCCATGCTCGTCAGGAGTGTAGGAAGTTATAGGAGTCATATGCAGAAACTTGATGCTACAAGAGCTCAGATTGCAATTGTTGATGATGATTTTTCAGTCCGGGCTGCGTTAGGAAACTTATTACGTTCAGTTAATTATAAGACGCTGTTGTTTGAATCAGCCGAAGCCGTATTGCAAAGCAATGCTCTGCGTAACATCAGTTTTATGGTGCTTGACGTGAAGCTAAAGGGGATTAGTGGCATTGAGTTGTTTGAACAGTTACGTGCTATCGAAGTGAATATTCCTACTGCGTTTATTTCAGGCAATGCCAATCTGAATACCCAGTTGCGTATCGCCCGTGCCGGAGCTGTGCTATTTCTGTCAAAACCTGTGGATGTAGAACTTTTACTGAGAACGATAGACGATACACTAAAGGTCTGAATTTTTTACTTTAGCGCATCAGCTGCGAAAAGCTGTAGGGTACACGAACCGCCCGACGATAGTCGGACGGGCTCATGTGCTGATATTTGAAGAACACCCTGGCAAGTACCTGGCCGGACGAGTAGCCAATTTTAAAGGCTATCTCCGTGATGGGAAGGTCTGTTAGTGCAAGCAGCTCACAGGCTTTTTCCATCCGTAATTGAGTGAAGTAGACACGAGGTGGTACACCAACGCTTTGCTTGAACATCCGGGCGAAATGATAAGGCGACAGCTGTGCCTCGGCGGCCAGCTCGTCCAGGCTGATATCTTCTGACAACCGCGCGCGCATCAAGTCCTGACAACGCAGTGTTGTCCTCGGAGCAAGGCCGCCCGTTGTCGGCGCAAACGGAGCGCCACCCAGGCGACAAAGCTCTGCAAAAATCTCGCAGCCAGCAGCACGCGCCAGCAGGCGCGACGGCGCGCCCTCCTCTTTACATATAGCCCACAGGTTCCCGACCACCCGTCGGATGGCCGGTGAATCAAACACACGTCCGTAGATACAAAAATTCTCGAACGAGAACCGGCCGTCGGCTGCTTCGTCGAGCACACTTTGCCATTGCCTCACAGGAAACGCCAAGCTACGAAGCTGATGGTTAGCGTCGTTCATAACCGTAGCGGCGAAGTTTGGCGCAGCGACAGCAAGGTCGCCTTTCTTACTCCTCACATCAAAGCGCCCCCCTCCAAGGTCACCGCTGACCCGACCACCACCGAGCAAGTCTTCAAACAAGACAATATCTGTTACAGCAGGGCGAGACATATCCCCAGCCGGTCGCGCCACTTCAAGTAAATCAAGGATCCCGCCAGGGGATTTGCTTGTACGCACATAGGATGCCTGTTCGCCCATGCGGTGCCATTGGGTGAAAGACAAATCGGTAGGTTCGTTCATAACAGCAGGACCAAAAACAACGTTAGGTGCTAAAGCAAAACGGTGCACGGAACGCCCGACGATAGTCGGACGGGCTCATGTGCTGATATTTGAAGAACACCCTGGCAAGTACCTGGCTGGACGAGTAGCCAATTTTAAAGGCTATCTCTGTGATGGGAAGATCAGTTAGTGCAAGAAGCTCGCAGGCTTTCTCCATCCGTAATTGTGTGAAGTAGACACGGGGTGGCACACCAACGCTTTGCTTGAACATCCGGGCGAAATGATAAGGTGACAGTTGCGCCTCTGCGGCAAGCTCGTCCAGGCTGATATCTTCTGACAACCGCGCGCGCATCAATTCCTGACAACGCAGTGTTGTCCTCGGAGCAAGGCCGCCATTTGCAGAATCGAATGGTACCTCACTTAACAGACACAGCTCGGCCAATATCTCGCAACCTGCGGCCCGGGCTAACAGACGTGACGGTACCCCCTCTTCTTCAGATAACACCCACAATCTCCGTAGCGTTGATTGGATAACCGGCGAGTTAAATGATCCTCTGTAGAGTCGTAAGTTTTCCCACGATACCCCACCGCCTGCCGCTTCGTCGAGGACGCTTTGCCAGTGCGCCACGGGGAACGATAAGCTGTGTAGCTTATGATTGGCGCTGGCAATGACCGTATTGGCAAAGTTCGGTGCTGCCAGATAGAGAGACCCCTTCTCGCTCCTGACATCGAAAGCTCCGCCGCCTGCATCACCCCGGACACAGCCGCCACCTATCTGGTCCTGATACAAAACAAGCTCAGGCACCGCTGGACGAGACATATCTCCGGCTGGCCGCGCGACCTCGATCAGATCGAGGATGCCCCCCGGAGCCTTCCTCGCTCGCAGATAGGAAGCTTTTGGGCCCTCACAGTACCATTGGGTGAAAGTAAGTTTGTCAGGTTCGATCATTACGGTGCTTCCTGCAAACGCCATCACACGCTCAAATAAGGTGTTTCGGCGAGCCATGCGCAAATTAAGCGCTACTTGAGAAATCAATATTTTTAGTATAGCCAATATGCATTCAAGAACGCACTGCCCTTTCAGTTAGATTGGCGACTATTCCGCAAGATCTGCAACGTGACAGCAATTGCTGCGACGCACCATTTTTCACCTCCCGCTATAGTATTAAAGTAAGCGATAGCTGTTGCTCTCGCTTTAACTAGAACCTATGCACAATATGAATTAGGAGGGTGCCGTTGATGATGTTCATTGTGCACTGCCCCCGCTTTTCATACGAATTTGAGGGTAATTTATCCCGGACTTCTCTGTGCGAGCCTTTTAAACCCGAGCAATAACCAAGACGGAGGGAAGAAAACGTGAATAATCCCAATGGCAAGCCCGCAATCCAAACTAGCAGATGCCGCAGCATTGGCGCAGCAGCCTATACATTGGTGCTTGATGAAACCTAAAAAACTGCACATTTCTGATGATGCCAGTAGCCAGCATTTATCTGTTCTGCTCAACGCATCCAAAGCCATCTCAGAAGCAGTAGATTATGCAACGTTATTACAAGCGTTGTTAACTATTATTATTAAACATGCCGGCGCACAGCGGGTATTCCTGCTTAAATCACAAGGCGATAGCCTGATACTGGAAGCCAGAGCACAAACTAACACGAACGGTGTAATGGTTGAACATGTGCATTGTGAAGCCAATTGGGATGACCTACCCAAGTCATTTATTAGTAGCGCTATCCAGACAAAAAAACTGTTGTATGCCAACGTTGGCCAGCAAAGCACACCTTATGATCTTGACCCTTACTTTCAGCGTTTTTCCGTCTCAACTGCCATTTGCCTGCCAATAATCAAACAAAATCAGTTAATTGCAATTTTCTACATTGAACTATGGGAAAATGACGAGCTGTTCAGTGATGAGTACCTCAATGTACTGATGCTTCTGACAGCTCATGCGGCAACCACGATAGAAGCTGCCCGTTTACAAAATGCTATTGATGACGTGAACCAGCAGCGGCTGAAGTTAGAGCGCGCATTGCGACTGGCCGATACTTCGTTAGCTTTGGGTGAGCAAATCAGCAGAACCGGCAGTTGGCGCTGGGAACTACATAACAACACTTTAGTGTGCTCTGAAGAGTTTTGTAACATCTTAGATTTAGACCCGCAGCGTCGCACTATTTCATTTGCTGATTTTGCTGCCTGTATTCACCCGGACGATAAAAAGTCTGTATTAGACCGGATTCATTACGCAGTACAAATGGAAACAGCCATCAATGTGGAATACCGTGTTCTGAAAGCCGATGGTAGTGTTTTATACCTGACAGGACAAGGGTGTCCGGTATTTGACTCCGACAAACTCGTTGATTACGTTGGCACAGTAAATGATGTGACGGCAAGGCGTGCGTCGGAGAATGCGTTACGTGTTGCACAGGACGATTTAGCCCGGGTGTGTAGGATCACGACCATAGGACAATTGACATCGTCTATTGCTCATGAAATTAATCAGCCGTTAATGTCTATTGTGGCTAATGCCGGCGCAGGCTTGCGCTGGCTGCACCGCACCGCGCCAGACTTGCAACAAGTCAGTGCCAGTTTGCAGTCTATAGCAACCGAAGGACAAAGAGCAGGACAAATTGTACAAAGCCTGCGAACCTTGACTAAAAATACCAAAGCACTGCTAAGTGTGCTGGATATACATGATGTGCTGAAGTGTATTTTGGCCATTGCCCGCCGCGAAATTGAACGGCGCAACGTATCATTAGAATTACATCTGGATGCAAAGTTGTCACAAATTCGTGGTGATATGGTGCAATTACAACAGGTTATGTTAAACCTGGTCATGAATGCCATAGAAGCGATGAGCGAAATCAATAACAGGCCAAGGGTATTAACTATCTCTACTTTTACAAAAGAAGATCAGGTTATTTTTATCCAGGTTGAAGACACCGGGCCAGGTATTAGCGATGAGATAAAAGATCATTTGTTTGATGCCTTCTATACTACTAAGAAAGATGGTATGGGCATGGGGCTGGCTATTTGCCATTCTATTGTCGAGATGCATGGCGGCGAACTATCTGCAGTGCTACGTCAGCCTGTAGGGAGCATATTTTCATTCTCTATACCTTTAGTCAAAGACTAAAGGTATAGCGCTTACCCGGAGAAAACAAATGAGCGGCTTAGTGATAGTTGTCGAAGATGAGGCGCCAATACGCGCAGCCTTGGTCAGGCTGCTGCAGTCAGCTTGTTATACTGTACGTGCTTTTGCATCAGGTAAAGATTTTTTTAATAGCCCAATGCCCGACACGCCAGCGTGCTTGTTGCTGGATATGCAAATGCCGGATACAACAGGTATGGATATTATTAAAAAGCTGGCCAGTATTGAAGTAAGAATGCCGGTGATTTTTATCACCGGTTTTGGCTCTATCCCGATGAGTGTGCAGGCGATGAAGTCAGGCGCCAGGGAGTTTCTCACCAAACCCGTTTGTCCTGAAACCTTATTGTCTGCGGTGGCAGAAGCATTAGAATCCGATCAAGCTAATCTGCAACATCGTAACACGCAATGCGAGCTCACCGCCCGGTACAACTTGCTAACGCCACGTGAGCAACAGGTACTGGAGTTCATTATTGGCGGTTTGTTAATCAAACAAATTGCGGCAGAACTGGAAGTGAGTGAAATTACCATAAAAGTACATAAACGGCAGATAATGGAAAAAATGCAAACCAAATCAATTACCGATCTGGTTCGGATTACTGAACGTTTGCATATAAGTCAGGCCAGAGGTCGCTGAGGTATCTGGTTATTTAGCCGTTAGTGCCATGTTCCAGACTGCGCTCTATGCGCTGGTCTGGGATCAACCAAAGTATGGCAATACCGATGTAAAGCGCTAAAGCCAACCACTGAGAAACAAATGATAACAATATCCCTGACAGATAACACAGCATAGATAAGCGACCTTTCCAATCCTTTCCTACCGCGTATTTCAACCTCGATTGCTCACCTTGCGATACAATAATTCTATATTCCAGTATCCAATAAGCTAAAGAGGCCATCAGCAAGACAAAGCCATACAACGCTACCGGCTGAGCTGAGAAGCGGCTTTCCCCCATCCATGCGGTAGTGAATGGGATTAAAGATAACCAGAATAACAAATACAGATTGGCCCAAAGGATAGACCCCGTCACTTTGTCACAGACAGACAACATATAGTGATGGTTGTTCCAGTAAATACCCAGGTAGATAAAACTCATCACATAACTGAATAGGATTGGTGCCATAGGCCACAAAGCCTCAATGCTGTGGCCGGCCGGGCTGTGCATTTCCAACACCATAATAGTGATAACAATAGCAAGCACCCCATCAAACAGGGCTTCGAGTCTGTTTTTACCCATAAACCACGCTTTTCCTGTCAAACTGAGTCTCAGACTTACGCCTGAAAAGCACCGGATCCTGCACCTTTCACTCTACTTAAATTGGCCATTAAATGGACCTATACATAGGCATAGTATTTCCAGCTAAATACTCCAAATAGCAGCGCATTTAAGAAAGGAACTCAATCTGGTTTATTCAACCTGCAGTATTCTTTTATAAACTCCGACGCTGCTACTCCTCAGCCTTGGGTCGCGGTTTAAACAAAGGTCGAGGCTCTGGTGTCGCTAAATTGCCGCGGACGAATAAGCGCCCGTGTTCCAAGCCACCGATCAGCTCTAACTCCACCCGCTCTGCGTCACGGTGACGCACCTCACTAATTGCCTCCCTTGCCTGCTCCTCGTCAAAGCCCAGCCCCGTCAGCACGGCCTGACTGAATACCAAGGCCGATTCGAATGTCTCGCGGATCTGAAACGCTACACCGGCTTTGATTAGCTGTAATGAATGACCGCGATCGTATGAGCGGACGTAAAGCTTAGTCATCGGAAAAGCCGACTGGCATAGCTCGACAATCCGGTTGGCAGACTCCGGGTTGTCAACGCACACTACTATCGCCTCGGCTGTTTCTGCGCCCGATGCGTGTAACACATCAAGGCGCGTGCCATCGCCATAATGCACCTTGAAACCGAAGTTAGCAGCAGATCGGATCATGTCTACGTTGCTCTCGATCACAGAGAGTTCAACATGGCGCGCCAGCAACGCCTGGCTAGCCACCTGAGCGAACCGGCCAAAACCGATAAAGAGTACCTGTCCGCGCAGGCCGGCAGCTTCATCAATGCCACTAAGGTCGGTTATAGCCCCTCTGTTCATCCTCGCTTGAGCAATTAATACAAGGGGCGTGAGCGCCATCGAAATAATCACAATCGCGCTCATAATAGCTGAGGCGCGCACATCGAATATGCCCGCTGCCGTCGCGGCTGCATAAAGGACAAAAGCAAACTCGCCACCTTGGGCAAACAATGCCGTCCTTTTCATAGCGGTAGCATGGTTGGCTCGGGTCAAACGTGCGATAGCGTAAATGCCAATCCCCTTCACCAGCATAAAGACGATGACGCCGCCCAACACTATGCGCCACTCGTTGGCAACAATGTGCAGGTTTAGCGACATGCCGACACTCAGAAAAAATAAGCCGAGCAGGATGCCACGAAACGGCTCGATATCCGCCTCCAATTGATGCCGGAAGTTGGATTCAGCCAGCAGCACCCCTGCGATGAAGGCTCCCATCGCCATCGACAGACCAACACTTTCCATAAACACTGCCGAACCCAGCACTACCAGCAATGCCGCAGCGGTGAGCACTTCCCGTGCACCGGTGCGGGCGATGATCCTGAAAAACGGGTCAAGCAGCCAGTGCCCCGCTACCAACAATAACGCCAATCCCGCAACGGCGATGCCGGCAGATTGCCAAAATGGCGCGCTGTTCGCGTCTGCCGGATAGGCTAAAGTGCCCCATAGCGCGACCAGTGCCAACAAAGGTACAATCGCCAGATCCTCCAACAGCAGGATTGAAATTGAGCGCTGTCCTTCGGCAGAGGCTGTTTCACCCTGCTCTTGCAACAGTTGCATGATGACGGCGGTGGATGAAAGTACAAAACCCATGGCCCCGACCATGGCAACGGGAAATGCCCCCCCCGCCGCCATCGCCACCAGCGTCAGCAAAATACCGCAGGTGGTCACTTGTGCGACGCCAAGGCCGAATATCTGCCGCCGTAATGTCCATAACTTAGACGGCCGCATCTCCAGACCAATGATGAACAGGAACATGACAACACCTAATTCAGCGGTGTGCAGTAGCGTTTCGGGGCTGCTAATCAATCCCAAACCGAAAGGGCCCACTGCAAGCCCCGCAGCAAGATAGCCCAGCACGGAGCCAAGCCCCAGACGCCTGAACAGAGGTACGGCAATAGTTGCCGCCCCTAATAAGACAACCGCCTGGACCAGGCTAAAACCAGAAGTATCCACCCACAGCCTCCTTAAATGATCATTTAGACTTTAAACGCCAGGTGTGATGGCTTGTGCAATCCGGGACTTCGCCGTCGTTATAGCGATTTCACGTGCTTCAGGCCCGTGACCAATCTTTTCGGCATGAATAAAGGTGACATCAGTAATGCCGATAAAGCCCAACAGCGTCTTCAGATAGGGTTCCTGGAAATCCATCGCTTTGGTAGGCCCTTCTGAATAGAGCCCGCCCCGTGCTTCGATGACGATGGCTCGTATGCCCTGAAGCAACCCCTGCACAGACCCGTCTTTGTAGGCAAAGGTGACCCGTGGGCGCAGTACATGATCAAACCAGGCGCGTAATGAAGTCGGTATACTGAAGTTGTACATCGGAGCACCGATCACGACAACATCAGCGGCCTTTAATTCAGCGATCAGCTCGTCCGACAAGGCCTGCGCTGCCAATTCAGCGGGTGTTTCAGCAACAGCTCTGATCCCGGCAACGGTAGAGGAAGTAAGATGCGGTATGGGTGCATCCCCTACGTCACGATAGGTGACCACGGCATTGGGATTTACTGCTGTTAAACGCTGTACCGCGTTATCTACCAGAATTCGTGAAACCGACGTATCGCCTGAAAGGCTGCTGTTTATAACAAGAATATGATTCATGACCGGCTCTCCGCAGGATCGAACATAGGGATACCACCAAGGGCTGTTTCTACCGGCACTTCATTCTGCAGCACGTCCCAATGCTCGGCCAGTTTGCCGTGTTCAACCCGGAAAATATCAACGACCACCTGAGGCACGTCGGCCCAGCCACGGATACGGCCATGAATGGCAACAAGGTCGCCTTCAGCGATAATAAGCCCGGGCTCGTAGTAGACGTCTTGCGGTAAGTTGGCCACAATTGCCTGCAACGCGTCTTTACCTTGAGGAATGCCAGGATTATGCTGAATATAATTGTCAGCGTAGAGGCGGCCAACTGCCGATGTATCATGACGTTGGAACAGTGATGTCATTGCCTCAAGCACCAGAGCTTTGTTGCGCTTAGGACGCTCGTCAAACACTTCGTCAGCGGGCCGGGTCACTGTAAAGGGGCCTGTCATGCGCAGAAACTGACCATCTGGTAAGGTAGCGAACGAATGCACCAGAGCGCCATCGTAATCCTGAATATTGGTGACAGTTGCACCTTCTTTCTCTTGCCAGCTTACAGCAAAGATACTGTTACCAAGCGGGATGACCTGAATATCGACAATTTCGGTTCGGGCGAACGGACCTTCCTTGATCTCGAATTTCAATTGGCTATCGGATAATAGTGTCAGGCTAACCCGGAAGTTTGGGTAAGCGACATCCATTTGCTGCCCGACAGGAAAATTACTTTTTGACATGCTTGCAGTTCCTTTATTGGAGTATAAATAGCTCGGTTGCTCAGACTAAAAGCCATTAAACTGATAACGCCCGGGAATAACCTACCCGGGCGTTATTAGCTCAGCTCTTATTTCTTTACAGGGGTGTTGAGCAACTGCTGCTCCCATAGGAACGCAATACCACTGCCACCACTATGCTGCCTAATCACATCGATCACTTCGACGATGTGTTCGGTGCGGGCCCAGTCGCGCTGCCACTCAGATACCACTGCCAACCAGGTCATTACATTTACGCCTGCTGCAACCATGCGCTGAATGGCTACTTCATGGGACTCAACAGAGGTACCACCACAGGCATCTGTAACTATAGTGACGTCCCAGCCCTCTCCTACAGCCTGGATAGCTGGCATCGCCACACAGACTTCAGTCCACAGACCTGCGATGATCAGTTGCTTGCGGCCTGTCGCCTTAACTACATCAACTACCGCTGGGTCTTGCCAGGTGTTAATTAAAGTGCGGTCAATCACCTCTTGATCAGGGAACACCTCGGTGACCTGAGGGAAAATATACCCTCCCTGGGCTTGGACCACGCTTGTTAAAATAGTAGGAACGCCGAAAGCCTTGGCGGCTTTCGCCAAACCCGTTGTGTTATTGACGACCATCAGTGGTTCGTGGCTGTTTAGGTTAGCAAGCTGATAAGGTTGGTGGTCGATTAATACAAGTACCGAATCCTCAGGGCGAAGCAGTGAACTTAAGCCATTACGTAATTTCATGATGATGCCTCCAGATATATTAAGAAAGTTTGAATTGTCAGAAATGGGAGTCGATAACACTATTTTCTCGACAACAGCAGATTGCCATTTGAAACTTTGATGCGATAGTATCTATACATATAGTATCGATTCAGGACACGCTGCGTCGCACCAGAGGGAACACCAAGATGGACATCGAAGAGCTGCAAACCTTTATAGCCATCGCTGATGCCGGCGGGGTTTCACCCGCAGCACGCCGGCTTGGCGTTTCCAAATCAATTGTTAGCCGCCGCCTTTTGCGGCTTGAAACAGAACTGGGGGTTCAGCTTCTGACACGCACCAACCGGGGAGCCGCCCTGACGGAGGCAGGGGTTACATTCAGAGATTGTGCAGCAAAAGCGTGCGCCGAGATCGACTTAGCTAAAGAAACGATTTTGCCTAAAGGTGAGCTGCGCGGTAGGTTACGGATCGCGGCACCACTGTCTTTCGGCCCGACCCACCTAGCCCCCTTGCTGGCAGAAATGGCGCTCAGGCATCCGCTGCTTGATATCCATACCAGTTACAGTGACCGGGTCGTCGACCTCATTGCAGAGGGATATAATTGTGCTATCCGGCTTGGCTATCTTCCGGATTCTTACCAGCATGCCATACAAGTTGGTCCGGTTTATGGCACCGTCGTGGCAAGCCCGGATTACATAAAAACACATGGCGCGCCAGAAACACCGGAGGAACTTCTTGCCCATGAGGCCCTGATGCAAGGTTTAGAAAGCTGGCAATTCCTGGATGGTCATAAAATTATCACCGTTCGCCCGCATGGGCGCTTCAAAGCTGATAATGGCACTGCGCTGGTCGCCGCCGCCGTTGCCGGACTTGGCATAGCTATGGTTCCTGATGGACTTATTCATGAATATCTGGCCACTGGGGCGCTGGTTCCGGTTATGACGCGCTATCCGGTACGTCCAGGTGGCGCCTACGTCATTCACCCGCCTAGCTCACAGCCAGCACGAAAAATCCGGGTGCTCACTGAGCTATTGACAGAGCATTTCAACAACGCACCGCACTTTGCTAAAGCCACTTATGATAAGTTTCCAAAAGCAGTATAAGATCTTCTGCCCTGCTATACCCCGTGGCAAACACCGGAATATATGATGCATGGCACTGTTACATTCAACATTACCTGCCGACAATGCAAGCCGGCGCGCGAACGGCCCGACGATAATCGGTGGGGCTCATGTGCTGATGTTTGCTAAATACTCTGGCGAGTACCTGGTTAGATGAGTAGCCCACTTCAAAGGCAATCTCAATGATTGAAAGGTCCGTTTGTTGCAGAAGCTCGCAGGCTCTCTGCATCCTTAGTTGCGTCAGATAGACTCGTGGCGACACACCAACACTTTGCTTGAACATGCGTGCGAAGTGAAAAGGTGACAACTGCGCCTCAGCGGCCAGCTCGTCAAGGCTGATATCTTCCGACAGCCGTTCGCGCATTAATTCCTGACAACGCCGTTTTATCCACGGCGAAAGGCCGCCCTTCGCTGGCGTGAATGGAGTCTCGCTCAGCCGACACAGCTCAGCAAGGATCTCGCAACCTGCTGCACGAGCTAACAGGCGCGACGGCGCTCCTTCTTCCTGCTCACTCAGAGCCCAAAGATTCCGCAGTGATGATTCAATGGCAGGCGAATAAAATGCGCCTCTGCAGATCTGCATATTATTAAACGAGAGCTTGCCTTCAGTAGCTTCGTCCAGCACATTCTGCCATTGCGCGACAGGAAACGACAGACAGCGAAGCTGATGGCTGTTGTCAATCATAACGGTATTGGCAAAGTTCGGTGCAGTAAGATAAAGGCTGTTCTTCTTACTAATCTCGTTGTAATACCCCCCGCCCGAGTTACCAGAAACATGGGTACCACCACACATATCCTGAGTAAGAACGAGATCTGGCAGGGCTGGCCGAGACATATCCCCATCAGGTCGTGTTACCTCAAGCAAATCCAGTATGCTTCCGGGAGACTTCCTTGCGTTTACATAAGGTGCCTCTTTGATTTCAGAGTACCAGCGGGCGAAAGACGGATCGTCAGGTAAGGACATTACTGTGTCTCCTGTAAAATAGCTTTAGCATTCTTTCAGTCATGCTTCTTCGCCAGCCATGCGCCACCTAAGCGCTTACATACTACCATGCAGGATTATAGTGATTAGCTGCCAACAGGGAAAGTGTGTTGAGCGTTATCAGGGAGAGTGGTCCTTTTAGCTGTACGGATTACTGTGGCGTTCTCTCTATAAAGATTGGCAACTAAGCGAACCTGTACATAAGTATAAGTTATTTAACGGAGTTGATAATGTTATAATATAACATAACCATTCTGGTTATAGGTGTAGATTATGGATCCGAATTGCATGAAAAGGTTTACCAATCAAACTAAAGAGAAGCTAAGCGTTGTATCAATGGTATCAATGATAGCTATGTTACCCGCTCCCACGATAGCGCAGGAGATACCTGCCGAAAATAATGAATCAGAAAAAAGCGAAAAAGTGGAAGTGATCGTCGTTACCGCCCGATCGCTCAGCACGCCGGCAGTTCCTTCGGCTTTACCCATTCAGGTTCTGTCGGGGGAGGAACTTGTACATCGCCGCCAGGGAGGGCTGGGTGAAACGCTGGCAGGTCTTCCGGGCATTCACCTGGATAACTTCGGCGGCGGTGCCTCGCGTCCGGTCATACGAGGGCAGACAGTGCCGCGCATCGAGATTTTGTCAGATGGCGCAAATCTGTTCGATGTATCCTCTGTCTCTCCGGACCATGCCATTACGACAGATCCCTTACTGCTCGACGCAATCGAAATTCTGCGAGGGCCCGCGGCTACCAGATATGGCGGCAATGCCCTCAATGGTGCAATCAGCCTGATCGATAGCAAGGTGCCAAAGGCATTACCCGAGGGCAATCTCACAGGGGCGATGGAGATACGTTACGGCAGCGGAGATGAAGAGAAAACTACCGTCGGGCGCGTCACTGCAAGTAGCGGGCAGTTCGCGGTCCATGCCGAAGGTGCAAGACGCCACGCCGGGGATTATGCCGTACCAAACTCGTTTGGTTCGAACAGGCTTCATGACTCCTTCGCTGAAAGCTCCAGCTACAGTATTGGCGGCTCATGGATCACATCCAAGGGCTATATCGGTGCTGCATATTCTCAGGTGAAGAGTGAATATGGTTTACCCGGTCACACTCATGCGAATGGCGTTTGCCATCCACATGGCACCAGCCTGCATTGCGAAGCGCATGACGAATTTGACGATCCCTTCGGTTCACCCGACAGCGACACCGCCTATATTAATCTGCAAAGCGACCGGGTTGATATCCGTGGAGATTTTGTCGATCTTTTGCCCGGCTTTGAAAATGTCAGGATCAGAAGTTCCTACACCGACTACCAACATGACGAAATTGATGGTACATCACTGTTCGCACAATTCACTAACGAGGTCTATGACAGCCGCCTGGAACTGACCCACAAGCCATTGTTCGGTTTTACCGGTACGCTGGGTGCTCAATATACCGACGGTAAATTCGGTGGGCTGGACAACATCAGGATGCATCAGGGAGCAGAGAATAGCATTTCTTACCATACAGAAAATGTCGGGATTTTTCTTAATGAGCGCCGCGCATTTGGCGCATTCGACATAGAACTCGCCGCACGAAAGGACTGGCGCAACACCACTATACCGTTTCCGAACTATGCTTTAGATGACCTCCCACCAGATACTGTGGAATGGTACGAAGAGTTCTATGGACCAAATTGGCAAGAAATCCTTCATGAGCAACAGGTCGAGTCACACAACAGGGTTAATCTTCCTTATAAAGAGGCGCCATTTTCCGCCTCCATCAGCGGCACCTGGAATCTTGACGGTGGCTATTCAGCCGCGCTAACCCTTAGCAGAACCGAACGGACACCCAATATCCGGGAGCTTTACGCCGCCGGTAACAATCTGGCGACCAATAGCTATGAACTCGGACTTACAGCATTCTTCCGTTCATCAAGTCTTCCTGCACGCAGAAATGATGTTATTGAAAAAACAAATTCTATTGATCTGACGCTACGTAAAGTGGACGGGCCGCTCGAGTTCGAGGTTGGTGTATTTTATCAGAATGTTGATGACTATGTTTTTGCACGTCTGGTCGACATCGATAACGCAACCGGGTTTCAGCAAACTTTCCTGGTTTATACTGCCACCGATGCGCGTTTCGCCGGGATCGATGGACAAGTAAGCTACCGATTCAGCCCGGTATCACGTCTGATAGTGTTCGGTGACTATGTTGATGCCGAATTAAAGAACGAGAACGACAATATGCCGCGCATTCCGGCCGGCAGACTAGGAACTCGCTACGAATTCACCGCCGGAGCGGTGTCGGGCGATGTTGAATATTATCATACGTTCACACAGGACAAGTTCGCGTCCTACGAAACGCAGACATCGGGCTACGACATGCTCAACGCGACACTCGCATATCGCTTTGATCTGGGTGGTGCGAAAGACATGGAGCTCTATGTACGTGGCACAAATCTGCTTAACGAGCTGGCGTTCGCACATACATCGTTCGTGAAAGACCAGTCGCCACTGCGTGGGCGCAACATCGCCCTGGGAATGCGCTACCAATTCTAAAATTAGCCAGATCGTGATGGTCGAAGCCATCGCGATCTGGCAACAGCAGGAACCCAGGCTTTTATCTCCATACTCAGATTACTTCAGTAATAATCTGGGTCTCACTATGCATCATCAATTTATGGATCGGGCATTTACCTGCAATTTCAGCAAGTTTTTGCTTATCTTGCTCAGTTAGTTTGCCAAAGAATTTCAGCTTAACCTTGAGAATATATAGCCCTTTTGCTTCTTGAGCTGCGTCACGTTCGAGGTCAAGATCAACATACTCCAATGGAATATTTTTGTTTTTCGCATACATCATTACCGTGATTGCTTTACATGCAGCTAAAGAGGCGTCGTATAAATCATGAGGGTCCGGCGCAGTGTCGTTGCCGCCAATAGATTCTGCAATATCAGCGTAGAGGGTATGTTGTCTGATCCGAATAGTTTGACGGAACGTTCCGCTATCACTTTTTCTAAGCTCAATACCCATTAGTTTACTCCTGGTAAGGGAATAAATTCGTCTTCGTCACCGGGTACTTTTGGGAACTTTCCTTCAACCCAGTCACGCTTTGCCTGCTCAATGCGTTCTTTACGACTGGATACGAAATTCCATTCCATATAGCGCGTTGATATTTTCTCGCCACCGATCAGCACGATGGTTGTTGGTGTGATAGCGGTGACTGTAACGCCATCAGCATCAGACAGGACAATCATCTGCTTTTCAGAATATTGACGCTCTTTTATTCTTAACTCACCACTTGCTATATACACTCCCCGCTCAGTCTCATTAGGCAGTTCAAGTGTCTGACCAGGAAGAAGCTGCGCTTCTAAATACAAGGTTCTGTAAAACTCTTTTACCGGGGAGCTCACTCCATACGCGCGGCCAATAAGAACTCTGACAGGTACGCCATTTACTGCGACAGAAGGTATCTTTTCAGCTGGGTAATGGTGAAATTCCGGGTCTGTTTCCTCTAACGCTTCGGGTAACGCCATCCACAATTGCAAGCCATGAAGCACCCGCTCCCGCTGTGTTATCTCAACAGCTTCCCGCTCAGAATGCACAATACCTTTGCCTGCAACCATCAGGTTAACTGCACCGGGCGTTATCGTCTTAAAAGTACCCAAGGAATCCCGATGTAATACTTCACCTGCAAATAAGTAGGTAACTGTCGCTAAATTTACATGAGGATGAGGCCGAACATTAATGCCTGCCCCTGCCTGGAAGATTGCCGGCCCCATCTCATCAAAAAAAATCCACGGCCCTACGCTGCGCTTTTCCATCACAGGTAGGCAGCGGTTGACAGTGAAACCACCTAAATCTTTCGGCTTGGGGTGTATAACAAGCTCAATGGCATCACAGCTATCCACTGCCTGACATCGTGCTTCAAGTTCTAGTTGTTGAATACTCATAGCGTTTACCTCTTATTTACGGTGACGACTTAACAGGGACCTGCTCCCAGGTTACGCCCATTAAGCTGCTATTTTGGTGCCATGGCATTGAAACTCATTTCAATCAGCTGCGCTGGTTAACTTGTCAAAAAAGTTACTATGGTTTGGCATCATGCAGCCAGTAAGCCTTAGAAAGCACAGGTATTCAATTTACTAAACTTGGTTGCTAAGTAAACCTATACATAGGCATAGGTTTAGACCTTACTCAGTTGAAATCAGGTAAAATTTCTTTCGCCAGTCGTTTCAAAGTCAACTCAATGTCGGCCTTGTTAAAGCGAAGATTAAATGCCACATGGTTTATGCCAATATGCTGCAATTCCCTCAAATAAGAACGCAGACCATTAACACCAGAGCTAAAACCCAGGTGTATCGGGCGAGGCGCAGCATTGGGATCGTCCAGCAGGTCTATATAAAGCGACTGCATTGCCGGCTTATCTGCAATGCCGGCTTCGTTCATTCGCGTACGCCAGTCGGCGATAATAGCCGCCTGGGCGTCAATGCGTCGCGGGTATGTCATCCAGCCATCGCCGTTGCGGGCAAGCCAATCAGGGCTCTGCCGACTGGAGCCAGTAATCAATAGTGGCAACTTCCCCGAGGCTGGCTTGGGGATAAGGTCGATGCCGCTGCCAGGGCTCCCAAACGCGTTAGTGAAGCCCGGCTTGTTGCCCCAGGAAGCGCGAATATAATCAATGCTTAAGCGAAAGCTTTCTCCGCGGCTCTCAAACGGAAGGTTAAATGCAGGGTATTCTTCCGGACGATCACCGGACGCGACGCCCAATAATATGCGCCCACCCGACAGAACATCGGCACTGGCAGCAGACTTGGCCACGTGGGCTGGGTGTCGCAGCGGCAAGACGATACTTGACACGCCAAGTGCAATCCGGCTGGTGTTTCCCGCCAAATATCCCAGATATACAAAAGGATCGAATATTTGCCCTGCGTCACCAAACGTCGGGACGTTAAACGGCACGTCGCGCAGCCATACCGCGCTGAAGCCCAATTCTTCCGCCAATTGCACCCGCTGTAAATGATGCTGCATTGTCGGGACTGCATTATAAGCATGGTTTTCAATCGGAACGAAAATACCCAGGCTAAGACGCCCCGGCTTAAATGTTTCGCTATAGGCGTTATTGATTGCCTGAAAGCTCATACTGCCCTCCAATTACCATCATGCACAGAGACGCGGTCTTGTTAATAAAGCGTGCTGTTTCGCCATGTCTTCAGTTTGAAACATTGACCGCGTAAACATAAATTCCCAATGAACCCGGGGCGTCAATCATCGCAGGTTCAAATGTCGCTAATTTTTACTGCTTTTGTGCAGTTGCCAGCGCCAATAACGCCATTTTTACCTGGCCATGGCTGGTGGCAACTTTAGGGTCCCGATGCAAAGCATCGATATACTGCTGTCTGAAATCGATATTCTGCGCAGGTGCAGGACCGATCAATTTCTCTAAACTTTCTGTGAATGCACTAACATCTTCTGCCTCAATAGGCTCTTTTGATATTCTTGCTTCGTCCAGCCGAATGAGGAAATATGACAGCGATCTCAACCACCCGAAGTGCGGGTCGTCAGAAATAATTTTCAGCATCTCCAATGGACTCACTGTAGCCTCGGGGTCATCTTTAAAATAATCGGCTTTAGCATCATTTATCAGTGCAGCATGAAGCTCCCTAACTGCAGATGAGAGCAGCTTCAGTTCGGCTTTATAGAGATCTGTTTTATGTATTTTCATATTTTCAATATAAGACACATTGAGACACTAACAAATTTGAATAAATGGATCCTAACATTCGTTTATTCAGAAAGTTGACTATCGTCGAATGCTCAGGCAAACAGACTTGAAGCGGACAAAAAAATATGTCCGCTTAATCAGGTATTATCAGGAGACAATACATTTTCAGAGCTAAAAGCCCGATAACACGACCTTACCTATCGTCTTACCTGCTTCCAGCAGCTGATGTCCTTTTCTGATGCTTTCAGCGCTCATCGGCCCCAGAACTTCACTCACGGTAGGTGTTAGTTCCCCGGCGTCCACCAGCTCGCTGACCCTTTTTAACAATTCGTGTTGTTTAATCATGTCTTCAGTTTGGAACATAGACCGCGTAAACATAAATTCCCAATGAAAACTCAGTGATTTCAGTTTCATTTTCGAGATATCCAATACGCCTGGGTCGTCAATCATGGCGATTTGCCCCCTGGCTGGCAGCAACTCAACTAAAGGCTCAAAATGTAAATCTGAGCGTGTGATGGCTGCCGCATACTTTGGCGTTTTACCAAGCTGTACCAGTTGCTCTTTAAGAGAACGGTTATGATCAATGACTGCATCGGCCCCCATATCTAAGCACCATTGTTGTGTTTCAGGTCTTGAGGCGGTGGCGATGATATGCAGTTTGGTCAATTTCTTTGCCAGTTGGATCAGCGCAGAGCCAACACCACCTGCACCGCCAACCACCAGCAGGCTCTCACCTTCCCCACCGCCTTCAGGGATTTTAAAGCTGTCAAACAACATTTCCCAGGCCGTTATACTGGTCAACGGCAAAGACGCCGCCTCTTCAAACGAAAGACTCTTAGGCTTAGGGCCAACTATCCGCTCATCCACCAGATGAAACTCGGCATTTGTCCCCGGCCGGCTAATGTCTCCGGCGTAAAACACCTCGTCGCCGGGTTGAAACAGCGTCACCTCAGCCCCGACAGCTTCGACAACACCGGATGCATCATAACCAAGAATGCGATGGCCAGACGCCGGCGCACCGTTACGACGGACCTTAGTGTCAACCGGATTAATTGATACGGCTTTCACTGCCACCAACAGATCATGCGGGCCAGGTGTGGGTTTTGGCGTATCAAAGGCAACCAGCGCATCCTGCTGATCAGCAGGAAGATATGTTGAGAAACCTACGGCTTTCATTTTGCACCTCCAATTGATGCGGGTTCAGCATTGAAGTGAAAAACCTCCACTTCTCCGGTAAAGAACGGTACCAGCGCATTAATAAAAGTCTCATGCGCGGCACTGGGTTCAAACAGCTCTACATGATCTTCGTAGCTGCGCCATTGCACCAGCAAACTGATACGAGACGGATCTTCAATCTCCTGGCTAATAATGTGCGATTGATAACCTTCAGCTTGTTCAACATAGGCTTTTACCTCAGCAAAAGCCTCAAAGAAGCCTTTTTGTTGTTCAGGTGCGACGTGAAAACGGGCGATTTCAATAACCATTGATAATTCCTCCAAACCAATAACGTAATTAATATTTATATATCGATATATATAGATTTTCACAGCTCAAAAAAAGAGCTGCCTCACAACTCTTTACCAAGAAGCTCAAACCAACGCCTTCCTGGATGCTACCGACACACACACCATCCATAGTCACATCACCTTCATCCTGAGGCGGAAAATGCCTTTCCGGCTCGCGAAGGTTTTGCAGTATTGCTAATCGTGTTGGATTAGCTAAGGCTTTAAATGCTTCTGTTATGTTCATACGCATCATTATATCGCTATATCTAAAAATATCAATATTAATTTCATTGTTAAGCAGATACAGTCCTTTGCCGGAGAAAGCGATACTATTTTCGTATTCTATTTCTTCCAACTTATCCGGCGGTCCTGCTTGTCAGGAAAGGCGCGCTTTCTCAAAAGGATAGATCAGCGTGCCCGATGCTTTGTCTAGCGGGGAAACCACAATCTGCCGCGATCCGTTGCGGTACTGGTCCAAATCGTCGCCGCTGATGCCCTGAAATTGTACTTGAAGCACACGGGGGCTTTGCCATTCGCCCAGCTTACCAAAGGTCACATTTCCCATCACTGTCGAAAATGTCCCGCTGCGGGTGAAGTCGGACAAGATCTGGTCGTCAAGGCTTTGCGTTTTTTCGATCGCCTCTGCTACCACCTGCATCTGAGCATAAGCTAACGGCGCCATGTAGTGTCCCAATGCATCCACATCTGTATCCGCGCTGCGCTGCTTATAGGACGCCATCAGATCCGCCACCCCGTCAAACGCCATCGAAGGCGCAGGCACCCAGTATTCATAGTTCACTATACCGTTAAGCAGGTGACCGAGCGCCTTTTTAACTTGCGCACTCTGCGGCCCTATCATGGCCGCGCCGACCATTTTGGGTTTGTATGGGTGTTCCTGAATCGCCCGCACAAGGTCAATCGAATCCTGGAGGTAGGAGCAAAGAAACAGCAGGTCACCTCCGCTTTGCGCCACTGCGTCGAGATAGGGAATAAAGTCTGTGGTGCTAAGCGGATAGGTCGCTTCGTGGACCACCTTCAGCCCGTATTTCGCCGCATTGTCATGGGCACCCAGCACTGGATTACGTGAGAACACCGCATCCGCCGACAAGAGTGCGACGGTCTTTGGGCGGGGAGCTTGTCGCGCAGCGGTTTCAAAAAAACCTTCAGTCAGGGCGACATTGGGGTTCGGCCCGGTCGGGATCATGGCGAAATAGTTTCGATAATTCAGTTCGTTATTCGCGCCTAATCCCATCAGCCCGACAAAGAATCGCTTCCTCGCGATGATCTCAGGCATGGCGGACAGCAGGCTGTTGGTGCCGTAGCCTCCGATAACAACATCTACGCCTTCGTCGTCCATCAGGCGACTGTATAACGGCGCACCCAGGCTGGCGTCACCTTTATCATCAAGGCAGATCAGTTCTACCGGACGGCCCAGCAGGCCACCGCGGCGGTTCACGTCGTCACGCCAGATCTGGTGCGCTAATTGCGCCGACCGGCTGTTTTCGGCCAAGGGCCCGGTCAAAGACAGGCAATAACCGATGCGAATGGGAGACAGGGCCATGGTTCAGCTTCCTTCCTGGTCGACAAAGACATAAAGCGCGCGTATTTTTCCATCTTCAAAATGGGCAACATCGGTGCCGGTCACCACCACCGTGCCGTCAGACCTGCTAAGCCGCCACTGCAGTCGGGCGATATGATTCAGCGCCAGCGCAGGCCTTACGGCGGTAAAGGTGAATTCGGCCGGTATGTGTGACAGCAGTTCAGTCACGGCCTCATTTATCGGGTTGTGCCCCTTAGCCGATGCATGGGGTTCATACAGGTCCGCCGTCTCGGTATAAATCTCGCGGATAGCCTTGAGACGCAGAGCGGGATCACGCTGGCTAAAAACCTTTTCGAGATTTGTCTGCATGTGCTTTTCGTAATCCATCGTAATCTCCCGGAGCCGCAAATAGCGTGATTACAGAAAAGACTAAAATAAGCAGTTCAATTTCGAAACTATACCTACGTATAGCCAGCATTGCGGAAGATAGTAAGAATGGCGCGATGAGGCCGCCAGCGTGATAAAATCGGTTAAAAGTGTAGGAAAAATAATAGATACAGTTCAAAAAAGAGCTGTATCACAGCTCTTTGCCAAGAAGCTCAATCAGCTTTTTGATATTCGCTTCATTTCTTTTGTAGTAGGTCCATCCACCCATGCGCTTGGCGGTAACCAGTCCGGCACGTTGTAATGAGGCCAGGTACGTCGATGTCGTCGACTGGCTCAATCCAACGCCTTCCTGGATGCTACCGACACACACACCATCAATAGTCACATCACCTTCATCCTGAGGCGGAAAATGCTTTCCCGGCTCACGAAGGTTTTGCAGTATTGCTAATCGTGTGGGATTACCTAACACTTTAAATACTTCTACTATGTTCATGCTTATCACCATATCGCTATATCGAAAAATTGCAATTTTAATTGTAATCATTAATTAAATAAAAAGGAAGCGGTTAAACTCCCTTTTCTCAGAGTAAGTCCCGTCACGCGCCATTCAGGCTTCAGCAAACTCACGGACTATGCTGTTAATGGTGTCTTTTGCATCACCCAATACCATGCGGGTGTTGTCTTTAAAGAACAGCGGGTTGTCCACGCCGGCAAAACCAGCATCTGCAGAACGCTTCAATACAAAGACAGTTTTTGCCCGATACGCTTCAATCACCGGCATACCGTAAATCGGGCTGCCTTTCATTTCTTTCGCCGCAGGGTTCACCACGTCGTTCGCACCGATAACAATAACCACATCGTAGTTTTCCATACGTGGGTTTACGTCTTCCATTTCGTAAAGCTGATCGTAAGGCACATCGGCTTCGGCCAGCAGCACGTTCATATGCCCCGGCATACGCCCTGCCACCGCGTGGATAGCATAGTCTACCGTAGCACCATTCTCTTCAAGCAAGGATTGTAACTCGCGTACCGCATGCTGCGCCTGCGCTACGGCCATACCATACCCCGGTACCACCAATACTGCCTGTGCCGCTTCCAATACATAAAAAGCATCTTGTGCAGACAGCACTTTTATCTCACCTGCGATTTTTTCGCCTGCTGCAACAGGCTTAGCAAAACCTGACAGTAACACGTTGATTAATGAGCGGTTCATTGCTTTACACATAACGCTGGTCAGAATAAGCCCTGATGCACCAACAAGCAGACCCGTCACAACAAGAATCGTATTGCCCGTTGCCAAACCAGCAGCCGAGGCCGCAATGCCTGAGTAACTGTTCAGCAGCGCAATAACAACCGGCATGTCGGCACCACCAATTGAGATGGTCGCCCAAAGGCCAAAGCTCAATGCCAACGCAATGGCTAAGTAAAGCCAAAGGGAGGTGGATGGCGCCGTAACAAATAAATACCCCACCACCGCAATAGCCACCAGGTGTAGTACACTTAACTCGCGCAAGCCTTTGAAAATAAATGCCTTAGCTTTAATTTTCCCTGACAGCTTACCCCAGGCCACAACAGAACCTGAAAAAGTAATGCCGCCCACTAAAATGGTGAACAACAAGGTAACAAACACAAATGCACTTTCGGTTTGTAATGTGGGCAGATCCATGCCCGCAAACGTGGCCCAACCCAATACCAGCGAAGCTAAACCGCCAAAGCCGTTAAACAGCGACACCATTTCCGGCATGGCCGTCATCTGAATGGTTCTGGCTTTCCAGGCACCGATAGCACCGCCTATTACAAAACCCAGCACAATGTAGTGGTAGCTGATAATTTGTTGGTCCAGCAGCGTAATCAGCACGGCTAGCAGCATACCAAGCGCAGACACAAAGTTGCCTTTTCTGGCGGTATCAGGATGACTTAACAATTTAAGACCTATGATAAACAACGCCGCAGCGACAACATAGGTAAAGTTGATTATGGTTAGGATATCGTTCATTTTTGTACTCCTGGTTTCGCTTTTTTCTTGAACATGCCAAGCATGCGGTCGGTAACCCAATACCCTCCCACCACGTTTATGCTGGCCAGAGCGACTGCCGCCGTGCCCAAAATGGTAGTGAGTAAATTACTGTCACCGCCCGATGCTGCTAACGCACCGACCAGCGTGATGCCTGAAATGGCGTTAGAACCCGACATAAGTGGGGTGTGTAAGGTTGCAGGTACTTTTCGAATCAGTTCAACGCCAAGAAAAGCAGCCAGCAACACAACGAAAAGTAAGTAAATAATTTCCATGATCAGGCTCCTTTATAAGCGTTAAGTAACATGGCATTGGTGATCTTGCCGTCGTGTGCTATCACACAACCTGCAAGAATGTCGTCTTCTAAATTCAAACCAAAAGATTTGCTCTCATCGTCAAAGAACTCATCAATCAGGTTATAAATGTTATTGGCGTACATATCCGTCGCTGCTTTCGCAACGTATTGGCTCCAATAGCCATCACCAATCACTTTTACACCATTAATTTCAACGGTTTCACCCGCTACAGAGCCTTCAACATTACCGCCTGATGTCGCAGCCATATCTACTACCACGCTGCCAGGTTTCATTAACGCCAGGGTCTGTTTAGAAATAAGCACAGGGGGCTTACGGCCAAATAACTGTGCTGTTGTGATAACGATGTCTGATCCGGCAATCGCGTCTCGCTGCGCGTCTTGCTGCTTGGCTTTTTGCTCGTCAGTGAGTTCTTTGGCATAACCATCTTTGGTTTGCCCGGTCTCACCGAGATCAATTTTGAGGAATTTCCCGCCAAGAGACTCTACCTGTTCTGCCACCACAGGGCGCGTGTCGTACGCCAGCACATTGGCCCCCAAACGCTTTGCTGTAGCAATCGCCTGCAGACCAGCCACACCGGCGCCAATAACAAACACCTTGGCGGGCTTGATGGTGCCTGACGGCGTCATCATCATGGGTAATATTGACGGTAATTGGTTCACCGCCTGCATAACCATGACGTAACCCGCCAAACTGGCCTGTGAGCTCAGCGCATCCATCTTCTGGGCACGCGAAGAGCGCGGGATCATCTCTACCGAAATAGCCGTTAACCCTTTGTCAGCAATCGATTCAATCAGCGACTGCTGAAAAAAAGGGTCAAGGTGGCCAACCACTATGGCGCCCTTTTTCATCAAGGCTAATTGGTCTTCGGAAGGTTTATTGACCGCCACCAACATATCAACCGACGATAGTGCACTCTTTACATCATCGATAATTGTCACGCCAACCTCTGCGTATTCTTTGTCTGAATAACCAGCGGACTCACCTGCGCCTTGCTCAAGCAGCAAAGTCGCGCCTTTTTTTATCAGTCGCTGTGCACTGCCTGGCGTAACCGCAGATCGCTTTTCCACATGACTTAGCGGATCTGGCGCTTTAGATTCATTTAATATAATAATTTTCATACACTTTTCCTTACATCCCGACCACTTTGAACGGGGACCCTGTACAGGATCCCAAGCCATTCAATTCATCTGAGATTCAATTATGCGGTTACATCGATGGCAATTTTGCCGCGTAAACCATTGGATTTTTGCTCTAGCCTGGCATGCGCCTGCCCCACCTCTGATAGCGGATACACTGCACCAACAACTGGTTTCAGCTGGCCTCTTTCTACCAAACGCGATAAGTCATCTAACTTGCCCCGGTTTTGACGGGTGAACACAAAGTGATAACTGGCATTGCGTCCCCAGGCTTCAATCAGGTTTTGCGGGGTGGCAATGTCTACGATGCTGACCACACGCCCCAGTTGTGCCAGGACTAACGGGCTTTTCTGCAACGTATCGCCACCGACCGTATCCAGCACTACATCCACACCTTTGCCATCTGTTGCTTCAAGCACGGCCTCAATGTAATCGGTTTGCTTATAGTCAATGGTGACATCGGCGCCTAAGCCTTTTACAAACTCGGCGTTTTGTGAAGACACCGTGGTTATCACCCGCGCACCCGCCGCTTTAGCAATCTGAATGGCAATATGGCCCACACCACCGGCACCACCATGCACCAGAATGGTTTCACCCACCTGTAAATTAACCCGCGTAATCAGCGCCTCCCACACGGTACCGCCAACTAAGCTCAGTGCTGCAGCTTCAAGATGTGTCAGTGCTTTGGGCTTAAGGCCTACGATTGATTCATGGGCAACGTGGTATTCGGCATAGCTGCCCTGACCGACGAAAATTTCAGGGGTGTACCACACTTCATCACCTGGCTTGAACGCCGTCACACCCGGCCCCACTGCCTCAATCACGCCTGATACGTCGTGTCCCGTAATCGCCGGCAGCGGTACATAATCTTTATAGTCTCCGCGTCGAACCTGGTAGTCCAACGGGTTAACAGACGTGGCATGAACCTTGACTAAAACCTGCCCTTCACCCGCTACTGGCTTAGCCAGCACAACTTCACGAAAACTCTCTGGTCCACCAAAAGACTCTAAAATCATTGCTCTCATATTTTCACCCATTCATATATTTGCATATCGGTATATTTAGATATGTAAAGTTTAAAAAAAAGAGCTGTCTCACAACTCTTTGCCAAGGATCTCAGCTGCCAAAATGTTCATACATACGAACAAATCAATATATCGGTAAATCTCGATATATTGATATAATAAACTCATATCGAGAAATGTCAATATGCTTATGTGATATTTTTTATGCACCAGCTCACACTAGCCGACAGCGCGTTTTAACGTGCCCTTGCTCATATGTATGCCGGGCAATTGCAACCAGTTCAAGCCACATCACTATAACGGTGGTTTGCCCCAAACGAACCCGAGCGCAGATATTGGCTTAGCTATAAAGATGTGGCCAAAATTAATTGACCTCTACAGTAAACCTGTCTGATGTTTGATGATTGGATTTTTACTATGGAGCATGAGAGTTACCTTTGTCGTTTTGATTGAAGAGTCGCCCCCCACAATCAAAACTGGTAACTCTCACCTCTTCAAGACGATGTGTCAGGGCAAGTCGGGACTAATTTAAAGCACTGCAATAGCTTGGATTTCTACAAGTAGCTCTGGTAAACCTAAAGCCACAACCTGAACCAGAGTTTCCGATGGGCAATGGCCACCGAACTCGGTGGCTATAGCGTTTAGGTAATTCCGATGGTGCTTTATATCTTTTAGATAAACAGTTAGCGAGGCAATGTTTTGTAATTCACCGCCTGCGGCTCTGACTGCTTGACGAAGATTGCTAAAAACCTGCGCAAGTTGTGCATCAATATCTCCCTCACCGACTACTGCCCCTGCGGGGTCAATCGAAACCTGGCCTGAAATAAAAACCAACCCGGACGGTGTATTCGCCTTCACTACCTGACTAAACAGATAGGGAGAAGAATCCCACAAATTTGTTGGCTTAATAGATTCCAACTTCATAAGTTTCCTCTTAGTTTTTCTCAAATTCATCGTCACGGATATGAATATCAAATCCATGTTTAGAAACGGATAATCCTTCACGAAGAGTCAATGCCGGCATATCATAATCACCCGCATTCTGGTGCCTGAACGCAATCGGTTTATCAGTCTCCAGCGCATCAAGACGAGCCGCCAATGCCTCACACTCTTTAGAGAATCTGGTTTCATCAATCTTGCCGGTACGGTAAATAACATGCGGCGGTAATACTTCTATTCCGGGATAAAAAAGAATGCCGTGCTGGATAGGAAACAACAAATCATTCATAGATCCATTAACTCCTCTTTCGCTGTAGTGAGACTCCCAACCGCCAGCTGTTACAATGAGCATTGCTCTCTTGCCCACAAGCATGCCCTCTCCGAAACGATCTCCCCAGCGGGTGTCAGAGTGTTCACCGACACCATAAGCAAACCCGCATGCATAAACCCGCTCAAACCATCCTTTGAGAATTGCAGGCATCGAATACCACCATAATGGGAACTGCAAAATAACCATATCAGCCCACACTAACTTTTCCTGCTCTGAGGTTATGTCAGCAGTTTGCGTATGGTTTTGAAAAGCTGCCATCGATTCCATAGCAGGTTCAAAGCGGTCGGTTCTGGCTCGCACGGTGCTATCATTGGCATCAATAACGGCTTTCCAGCCCATACCGTATAAGTCAGATACTTGCACGGAGTGCCCGGCAGCTTGTAAATGCCGGACCGAGAAATCTTTAAGTGAGCCGTTTAGTGATTTCGGCTCGGGGTGAGCGTATACGATCAAAACATTCATTTAGCAATACTCCAATTAAACCAGGGAGCATGTTATGAACTATTCTGCTATATTAAAAATGAATTTCTGAAATTACTGGTATTTACATGACCAATACCTTAAGGCGGCTTGATTTAAATCTGCTGGTCACACTAGATGCGTTATTGCTCGAAAACAACGTTACACGGGCATCGGAACGTTTGCACTTATCACAGTCTGCTGTCAGTTTGCAGCTTGCGAAGCTGCGCGAATTTTTCGATGATCCTTTGTTATTGCCGGGACCGCGGGGAATGAAACCCACTTCGCGCGCGGATGAACTGCGCGAGCCACTGCGACAAGCACTTGCATCTCTGAGCGACGTTGTAATTCTGCAAGAGCCATTCAATGCTTTAGAAGCCACACAAACCTGGCGCGCAGCCGCATTTGATTACGGAGAATTCACAATTATTTTGCCCGCGCTCGCTAAACTGCGACAAGCGGCTCCTGATACACGCCTGGCTATCTTACAATGTGCACCAGCTTTAATAGCCAAAAAAGCTGAACAAGGAGAAATAGATATTGCATTTCTGGCGGCATATGAAGTCCCACAAGGGATGCGTTACCAATCTTTGTTTAAAGAAAATTATGTTTTAGCCGGACGTACTGACCATCCGCATTTGAAACAAAAACCCACACTAGCCGAATTCTGTGAACTGGAACATGTCATCGTCTCGCCTGATGGCGGCGGTTTTCTTGGCGTTACCGATGTTGCGTTAGCTCAGCTGCATTTAAAACGACGAACGGTGTTATCGATACCACACTTTTTATTTTTAACCTCAGTGCTGGAACACACCGATCTGGTTGCACTAGTACCGTCTCGTCTGGTTCAAGGAAAGGATGGGCTTAAAGTAGTTGAATCACCGCTGGAGGTACCTGGCTTCGAGATGGTTATGGTTTGGCCTGAACGAGTTCATCGTGAACCGGCTCATAAATGGCTGAGAGAACATATTATAAGTTCTATATAAAAAAGTTAGCTGCGGCCCACTTGTTCCATGCATCTACCTTAAAATTGTAATTGTCTAATGCTTGCGCAGTAGCATCCGCGATTAATGCATCGATTTTCTTAGCTGGCTGTCAATTCAGCCATATGCTGAAATTTCGAAGGCGAGGTGCCGGTGTAATTTGTAAATGCGAGACTAAAAGCACTGGCCGACCTATATCCAACTCGCTCAGCTATTTGCGCCATTGAGTACAATTGCGTCTTTAACAAGTCTTTTGCAATCGTCATGCGCCATGCCACCTGGTATTCCATAGGGGGGATCCCAACAGCCTGTTTAAACCGACAGAAAAATGCTGAGCGCGAAAGCGCTGCCACTTTAGCTAATTGCGCGACAGTTTTTGTCTGACTGATATCCTGATGTATTGCTCGTATGGCTTTTGAAATTCGTTCATCTGCTAGCCCCAGCAGCAGGCCCGGCACCGCCGGCGTATTAATTTTGGTTCTGAAGGCTTCAATCAGTAAAACTTCCAACAGGTGACCCACGACTTGTACATAGCCGGGTGGGCGGGCTAAAGATTCTTCTATCAGCATTTCTACCAGCCTGGTAAGCCTGGTCGCATTGCGGATATGCACTAACTTCGGCAGCAAAGCAACCAGGATCTTGGCGTCCAGCGAATCAAACCGACAATGCCCCACCAACAACTGCACATTCGCTGCTTGATCTTTGTCCCCTACCCTAAATCTGCCGGCTGAAATCGCTTCAGGCAGGGAATGTACGTCATCGCCTGCAGCAGGAGCTGTACTGCTAAACGTAAAATCGAAGGCTTCCGGTATCAGCACAAAATCGCCTGCGGTTAAATGACGTTACTTTCTGTTTATTCCGCCAGTAAAGCAGCGATAAATGCCTTTACCGAGTCCTTAGCTATTGAATTAGCGCAATTTAATATCCGCGTTAATCTGGTTTTACCCCGCCGTGCACCCGCAACCCGGTTCAGCGAAAACTCAAAATCCAGGATGGCCACCGCGATTCCGCAGCCCTATGCAGCATTTGCCCAATCCGTTTTTAAAGCAAGGAATGATAATCTCATTACTCACCCCGACGATGTCATCTGCGCCATATGGCAAGCAGCCAATGACAGCAGCAGCCCGCTGAAAATTCTAGCAGGCGAAGATGCGAAAGCATTAGCACGGAATAGCTGAAGCTGAACTGGCCTTAAGGGGCAGGTAGTGATGCGGCAGTATACGTTCAGATAATATCCATTTAGATAATATTCATTAAAGGACATTTTTTTTAGACTGCGGAAAACTCATATTCCGGAGAAAAACATGAAAGCCGTAATAATCGAGCAATTTGGCGCTTCAAACGTGATGAAACTGGTCGAGCAACCCACCCCTACCCCGGCAGACGATGAAGTCCTGGTCAGAGTAAAAGCGGCATCCGTAAACCCTGTTGATATACAGACCCGACGGGGAGATTATGCAAGCATTGTTGCATTACCGGCAAGACTGGGTGTTGATTGCGCTGGCATCATTGAGAAAGTTGGCAAAGATGTTGATGGTCTTCATGTAGGAGATGAAGTGTTCTATGTTCCGCGGCTACTTGAAAACGAAGGTAGCTATGCCACGCATCATGTCGAGAAAGCCTCCATAGTTGCCAGGAAACCTAAAAGCATTTCTTTTGAGCAAGCCGCCACTTTACCGTTAGCCGCGGGTACCGCATGGGAGTGTTTGATGGAAAGGGGCCGCTTAAAGGCGGGTGATACAGTCCTCATTCATGGCGGCGCCGGTGGTGTCGGTGTCTATGCAATTCAGATTGCAAAGTTCTTTGGTGCTCATGTCGTCACTACAGCAGGTCTGCATAACAAAGAGTTTGTGGCGATGCTGGGAGCAGATGTCAGTTACGATTACCGCCAAGCGTCGTTGTATGAAGATCTTCGCCGTGATTATGCCTCTGGTTTTGACATTATCCTCGATACCGTCGGCCAAAAAACAATAGAAAACAGTCTTTCCTTACTAGCGGCTTCAGGCAGAGTAGTGTCCATTGTCGATATGTCTGAACCTCAAAACCTGATTAATGGCTGGCAAGTAAACGCAGAGATCCATTTTGTTTTTACCACTCAGTCGGCGAAAAGGCTTACTGAACTTGCCAAAGTGGTCGATGCCGGTGGGGTAAAGCCTATTATTGAACGCGTTATGAAGTTAAGCGACATAGTGTCCGCTCATGACCTCATCGAGACAGGAAACAGAAAAGGCAAAATTGCAATCTCGGTAGATTAGCGATTAAAAGAGGTGAGTATGTTTATTGTAATCCCCGAAGAGACACCACAAGACGAAACGCGATATAGAGGAATCTCAATATGAGCAAGGCATCTGATCTATTCATCCAGTGTCTGGAAGAAGAGGAAGTGGAATATATTTTCGGGGTTCCCGGCGAGGAAAATCTCGACATGCTCGACAGCCTCAGCCGCTCAACCAGGATCCAGCTGATCCTTACCCGGCATGAGCAGGGCGCAGGCTTCATGGCTGCCACCTATGGCCGGCATACCGGCAAGGCTGGAGTGTGTATGGCGACGCTGGGGCCGGGCGCCACCAATCTGGTCACTGCCGCGGCCTATGCCCAGCTTGGCGGCATGCCGATCCTGATGGTCACCGGGCAAAAGCCTATCAAGAAATCTAAGCAAGGTCGCTTCCAAATCCTCGATGTGGTCGACATGATGAAGCCGCTAACCAAGTTCACCCACCAGCTCGCCAGTGCCGACAACCTCCCCAGCCGGGTGCGCGAGGCCTTTCGGCTAGCCGAAGAGGAGAAACCCGGCGCAACGCATATCGAGTTTCCCGAGGACATTGCCGCCGAGCAGACCGAATCGGTACCGCTCAAACGCAGCCACACGCGGCGGCCCAATGCCGATGTGAAGTCGATCCGCGCTGCGGTGCATGCGCTAGAAAAGGCCAAATCGCCAATCCTGGTGGTCGGCGCAGGCGCCAACCGCACCATGACCTGCCGAATGTTGCGGCAGTTCATCGAAAAAACCGGCATTCCCTTCCTTACCACTCAGCTCGGCAAGGGTGTGCTCGACGAACGGCACCCCAAATTTGTCGGCTGCGCGGCCCTGTCATCGGGTGACTTTGTTCACCGCGCGGTCGAGGCCGCTGACCTGATCGTCAATATTGGCCATGATGTGATCGAGAAGCCGCCTTTCTTTATGCAGGCGGGCAGCACGCCGGTCATCCACATCTCGACAAAAACCGCCGAGGTCGATCCCGTCTACTTTCCGCAGATCGAGGTTATCGGCGACATCGCCAACGCGATCTGGCAGATCAAGCAGGACATCGTTCCCAATGGCAGCTGGACGTTCGACGCGATGCTGGCGGCGCGCAAGGGGCAGGTCGCACACACCGCGTCTATCTCGGGCGATGCACGCTTCCCCATCTTCCCACCCTTTCTGGTCGCCCAGGTACGCGCGGCTATGCCCGAAGACAGTATTATCTGCCTCGACAACGGGGTGTACAAGATCTGGTTCGCGCGCGACTATCCGGCTTACCGCCCCAATACCGTGCTGCTCGACAATGCACTCGCCACAATGGGCGCGGGCCTGCCCTCAGCCATGGCCTCGGCGATGGTCTATCCCGAGCGCAAGGTGATGGCGATTTGCGGCGATGGCGGCTTTATGATGAACAGTCAGGAAATGGAAACCGCCGTTCGCTTAAAACTCAACATTACCGTGCTGATCTTGAATGACAACAGCTATGGAATGATCCGCTGGAAACAGGCAAACATGGGCTTCAAAGATTGGGGGCTAACCTATGGCAACCCCGATTTCGTCAAGTACGCGCAAAGTTATGGTGCGTTCGGCCATCGTGCCGAAAGCGCAGAGCATCTTAAGCAGTTGCTCGCGTATTGCCGCGACACGCCGGGCGTTCATCTGATCGACTGCCCGGTTGATTATTCTGAGAACGATCAGATCCTAAACATCGACATCAAGACGCTGTCGAAGAATTTGTAATTTTTGTCACTTTTCCCGGGAGTTTCGAATGACCATACTCAAGTCGATCTATCCGCTCTATCTCAACAACGTGGCGCAGCAGCCGAATACCGATCTTGCCGTAACCGACAAGTTCACTGGCGAGGTCGCGTTTCGCGTCGCTCAGGCTGATGCCGCGACGATCGATGCCGCAATAGCAGGTGCAGTCCGGGCGGCAGAACCTATGGCACGAATGGCGAGCTACGAGCGTCAGGCGGTACTCAACCATTGTGTGACCCGTTTCACCGAGCGCTTCGATGAGCTCGCGTACGCGCTGTGTGTCGAGGCTGGCAAACCGATTAAGGATAGCGAAGGTGAGGTTGGCAGGCTGATCGACACCTTCCGCATTGCCGCAGAGGAATCGGTACGGATGACCGGCGAGGTTCAGCCACTTGATATCTCGGCGCGCTCCAGAGGCTACCAGGGCATCTGGAAGCGCGTTCCCATCGGCCCCTGTTCATTCATCTCACCGTTCAACTTTCCGCTCAACCTGGCCGCGCACAAGATCGCCCCTGCACTTGCAGTGGGCTGCCCGTTCGTAATGAAACCGGCGAGCCGCACCCCGTTGGGCGCGATCATTATTGGCGAAGTGCTTGCCGAAACCAACCTGCCCAAAGGCGCATTCTCCATCCTGCCCGCCAGCCGTGATGGGGCAGACCTGTTTACCACCGACGAGCGACTTAAACTGCTTTCGTTCACTGGGTCGCCCGATGTTGGCTGGGACCTCAAGGCCCGCTGCGGCAAGAAAAAGGTGGTACTTGAGCTGGGCGGCAATGCTGCAGTGATAATCGATGCTGATGCCGATCTCGACGATGCGCTCGAACGCGTCATTTTCGGCACCTTCTACCAATCCGGGCAGAGCTGTATCGGGGTGCAGCGCATTATCATCCATGCCGATGTCTACAACCGCTTCCGCGATATGCTGGTTGCAAGAACCAAGACGCTGGTGGCTGGCGACCCCAAGCAGCGCAATACGTTCATCGGCCCGATGATCCATGCCAAGGAAGCAATGCGGCTCGAGACCTGGATCAACGAGGCAGTTACCGCCGGTGGTACTCTGCTCTGCGGTGGCAGCCGCGACGGCGCAATGCTTGATGCCACTTTGCTCGAAGCCGTTCCTGCCGATGCCAGAATCGTCACTGAAGAGGCGTTCGGCCCAATCGCTTTGCTGTCAAGTTTCACTGATTTTAATGCTGCTCTGGCCGAGGTCAACGCCTCCAAATTCGGTTTGCAAGCGGGCGTATTCACCCGCGATCTGTTCAAGGTGCTCGACGCCTGGGACCATCTCGATGTGGGAGGCGTGGTGATCAACGACGTGCCCAGCTACCGCGTCGACAATATGCCCTATGGCGGAGTCAAGGACTCAGGTCTGGGCCGCGAAGGCGTGCGTTTTGCCATGGAAGACATGACCGAAATCCGCAATCTGGTTATCCGACGGGCATGAAAAAGTGGAGTTTGTCGTTCAGCTCCAAGTCGTATATCCAGAAAAAAGTGGTTACCGCCTCACGCGCAGGCAGGGTTGATGATTAATTTGAACAATAAAAGTGTGACTTTATGAAAGCTAAAATATTGCAAGTAATCGTCATCGCAGCCATTAGCGGTTGTAGCATTCAGATGGATGCAACTAAGCACGGTCAACACAGCCGCATAGGTTTTTTTGATGAAAAGAACATGAACCTTTCGGTTTTAAATGAGGCTGATGGGAGTATTGAAACGTTAGTCCATATTGAAGACGCTGACAGCGGTTTATATCGTAGAACCGTGTGGAGTCCGGATGGTAAGCAATTTGCTTTTACAGGGATAGTGGACGGTGTTAATGGTACTTTTATTGCAGACGCGGATGGGAGTAACCGGCGGCTGGTTTTGAAACCGGAAGGACGGTCGCCTGAGGGCGTTTTAGATTGGCACAAAGATTTAAAACTCATTTTTGTGTTAAAAAATATTGATGGCAATGCTGAGATCTACAGTTTAGAAGACGGTTCAGATCTAAAAAACCTTACCAACTCACCAAGCTGGGAGATTTTCCCAACCGTTTTTCCTGACGGTAGAATCGCTTTTTTTTCCAATGTAGACGAGGACCTTGATGTTGCAAATTCAACTTTCAAAAATGTATATGTAATTGAGCCGGGCAGACCAGGTTACAAGTTTCTGTTGTCTATTGAAGGTATGAGTATGAAGAGTGTTTCAACCATTGGAATATTCCCCGATATTTCGCCTGATGGAACATTGATGTGTTTTGCATTAGATGGCGATATTTATACGATTGGTATTGACGGTAAGAATATGAGAAATATTACAAATTCGGCAGGCTTGACTGAGTTAACACCTTCATTTTCTTTAGATGGGGAATCAGTGGTTTACAGCGGAGCAAGTAAACCTGAGAGCGACATGTTATCCGGCAACAATCCAAATATGAATTTGTTCAAAATCAACCTTAAAACGCGAAAGAAAGAACAACTTACATTTGGCGAAGATAACTTTTTTACTCACCCTCTCTATCAACCCGAACTTCCCTTAAAGCACTAGACACGCCTTAGGTGTGTCCACGCCTGTTTAGCCGCATACCCCGGCAAAGGTAACCTGTTGGTATATTTACTGGTGCCGCAACATATCAACAGGTTATGGTCTTTTACCTCTTCCCCCACCGGTGCCTGCAGGGGTATGACCAGGCGGTTAGAGATTGCCCCATCACCGCCGTGATTGAGTTACTTTAAATTACGTAGCAGAAAATCTTTGATCACCGGAATGATCTCTGATTGGTGGGTCTCCAATGCAAAGTGGCCAGTATCAAAAAAGTGGATTTCAGCCTTAGGAATATCTCTCTTCCAGGCTTGCGCGCCTTCTGGTAAGAAGAAAGGATCATTCTTACCCCAAACGGCAAGCAGTGGCGGCTGGTATTTACGGAAATATGCCTGATATTGCGGATACTGCGCTACGTTGGATTTATAATCAAGTAACAAGTCCAACTGAATATCGGCCATGCCGGGCTTTGATACGTGTAATCCTTCCAGGGTGTAGCCATCAGGCGAAACTTTGGTTAAATCAGACACCCCTTCCACGTATTGCCACTTAATTGATTCCGGGGTTGGGAAATCGCTTAGGGCTTCTCTATTGTTGGTGGAAGGATCTTGCCAGTATTTTTTGATAGGTCCCCAGCCGTCGGCTAAACCTTCTTCGTAAGCATTGCCATTTTGAGAGATGATCGCTGTCACTTTACCAGGATTTTTCAGTGCTAAACGCCAACCGACGGGGGCTCCGTAATCGTGAACTGCAATGGCAAAAGAGGTAATGCCTTTTTGCTTGATAAATTTATCTACGGTATTTGCAAGGTTGGCAAACGTGTACTCATAGTTTTCTCTTGCAGGAGACTCCGTAAAGCCAAAAGCAGGCAAATCTAAAGCGATGACATGATAGTCATCAGATAATGCCTCGATGACATCACGCCACATAAAAGAAGACGCCGCATAGCCGTGTAACATAAGAATGGTTGGTGAATCTTTACTGCCAACCTCTCGGTAGAAAATATTGACATTTTCTACTTGCTCATAGCTAAAACGCACATTCGGCTTAGTAGCATTATTGCTCAGGTCAGCTACTGCCACACCACTAACCATGCCGCTAGCAAGTAACATCGCTGGAATTGTTTTTGATTTCATAAATAACCTCGTAACCATATAAATATTTATTTAGAGGTTACTCTAAACTTGATAACCTGTAAAGTCAACATATAGAGGTTACTTTTAAGTAAGTGTATTTAGAGGTAGGCATCGGTATGATGACGGGCTTGACTGCTTTACGCTTAACCCGCGCGTGGCGTTGATCAAATCCGCAACGCACTGAAATGACTTAACCATATGATCAATCCAGTCGTCCTCTGCTAAACCCATGGTATTGGCCAGCCAGCACCAACAAACACCCTATCAACATGATAAATAAAGATTTTTATAAATTTTTCTCCATTGGCATGACGTTTGCCTAGTTGTCCTTGTAGGTATCCAGTCGCTGTGTAAACAACGACACTAGCGCACTGATCTGGATATCGCGGCCCACAACCCATTGTTCAAAAACAGGATAACGATCATGAATACTTTTCCTCAAATAAAGTCTCTTGTTGCAGCATTAACGCTCAGCGCGTCCATTTTGATTGTCGCCCCTGCGGTAGCACAGTCGACCAGTGAAGCGCAGTCTGCTGCTTCACTCTCGGTTGTCATGGAATTCCTGGCCAATACTGCGCCAGATAAAGTTGAAGCTGCTGCACAGAGATTGGCTGCGCCAGACGCAACCTACGTTTCTCTCAACTTCGACAATCCGGAACTTCAGAAAATCCTGCCCTGGACCGGCACAAACAAGGGCCCAAAAGCGTTCAGCAGCTTATTCCTGCAGCTCGCGGATTACTGGAAGACCGAAGACTTCACCATCACTACTGAAATCGCCTCCGGCGAGGACGTTGCAATTTTTGGTACCTTCACCTATCGCTCCATAACGGTCGACCAGGTGTTCACCTCACCGTTTTCCATCCACGCCAAGGTTCGTGACGGCAAGATGATCTATTTCCAGTTTATGGAAGATACCTATGCGTCTGCCAGCTCATTCCGGCAGTCCGGCTCGTGGACTATGAAGACACCAGCGAACGCAGCCTCCTTTAAGGTCGGGGCAAAGTAACGGCCTCAATCGCGAGGGCTGAGCCCTCGCCGGCAGGAGGGAGAGCACATCACTGAGGTTATCGTTAACCAGAAGCGGTTGCTGCCACTGCCGCGTTATCGTTTCCTTGATACTCATCAATCGGAGCAAGACCCATGACTATGTTCACTACCAGCGATAACATCGCACTCTTCTACAAAGACTGGGGGACAGGCCAGCCAATTTTCTTTTCCCACGGTTGGCCGCTTTCATCTGATGCCTGGGATAGCCAGATGCTGTTCTTCGGTCAGCAAGGCTATCGGGTTATTGCCCATGATCGCCGGGGCCATGGCCGTTCGGAGCAGACCTGGTTTGGTAACAATATAGATCGTTATGCAGACGATCTTGCCGAGCTCTTCGAGCATCTTGATCTGCGCAATATCATCATGATTGGCCACTCCACCGGCGGCGGCGAGGTTGCGCACTATATCGGACGCCATGGTTCTGCGCGGGTGGCCAAAGCGGTCCTGGTTGGTGCTGTACCGCCTTTGATGCTGAAAACTGACAGCAACCCCAAGGGCATTCCGATGGCAGTATTTGACGGCATTCGAGCGGGCACCGCCTCGAACCGCTCGCAGTTTTTCCGCGATCTGACTGTGCCGTTTTACGGGTTCAACCGGCCAGGGGTCACAGTCAATGAGGGGCTGCAGCAGGCATTCTGGCTGCAAGGCATGCAAGGTGGCATCAAGTCGCACTATGACTGTATTCACGAGTTCTCCGAAGTCGATTATACGTCCGATCTGAAAGCCATTAACAAGCCGGTGCTGTTCATCCACGGTGATGATGACCAGATCGTCCCGCTCGCTGCGTCTGCAAAGTTGGCTGCAAGCATCGTCAAGGACGCCACCTTGAAAATTTACCCCGGCGGTTCGCACGGGCTTGCCCAGATTGATGCCGATCAATTCAATGCGGACGTGCTCGCGTTTATCCGTCGGTGACACCTCGGCGGCACCGGCCTGTGTGTTGTTGTGAGGATCATGAGTCGTTCGAAAAAACGAAATGATGTTTTGCTTTATTCAGCTTATGGAAGGGGGGTTCTTGCTCTATACTGCTTAAAAGTTTCCAGAGCTACTTTGCTCGCAGTTGCCATTGGCTTAATACCTGTATTAGCGTCTGACGGCAGACCAGAACACAATCGGGGCTTCCTTCATGACCACCAACTACACGCCTGAGCTTAAGTACTCCGACTACCAGGACCTGAGCGAACAGGTTCACTTTCAAAGCACAGAAGGCAAGATCTGGTTCGGTGAGCAGCGCATGCTGCTACTGCAGGTGTCGGCGATGGCCAACTTCCGGCGAGAACTCGTCAATAGCCTCGGTATCGAGCGTGCCAAGGGGTTCTTCCTGCGGCTTGGCTACCAATCCGGCCTTAAAGACGCCGAAATGGCACGCAAGCTCAGGCCCAATAGCCCGGATTCGGAAATGTTCCTGGTTGGCCCCCTACTGCACTCCCTGAAAGGTATGGTCAAGGTAAAGCCCATGCAGTTAGAGGTGGAGCAGGAGACCGGACATTTCTACTGCGAGTTTGAATGGATTGACTCCTTTGAAGTCGAGGCCTGCCAAACCGAACTAGGCCTGATGGAGGAGCCGGTTTGCTGGTCCTTGCTGGGCTACGCCTGTGCGTACACCTCATCCTTCATGCGACGTGAAATCATTATTCAGGAAATGAGCTGTCGTGGCTGCGGCGATGAGCGCTGTATTATTATTGGCAAGCCAGCTGAGGAATGGGAGAACGCCGCAGAATTCAAGCGGTACTTTCAAGCCGATCCCATCATTGAGGAGTTGTATGAATTGCAGTCGCAGGTCAGCTCACTGCGCAAGTGCCTGGAGAAGCAGGAAGGTCAGTATTACGGTATAGGGCAGTCCCCTGCGTACAAGAAGGTGTGCAAGACAATCGACAAGGCAGCACGGGGCAAGGTGTCGGTGCTGCTGCTTGGAGAAAGCGGTGTGGGTAAGGAAGTTATTGCACGCAGTGTGCATCTTCGCAGCGAGCGTGCCGACAAAGCCTTCGTTGCCTTGAACTGTGCCGCCATCCCGCCGGAGTTGATTGAGGCAGAATTATTTGGCGTCGAGAAAGGCGCTTATACCGGCGCAAATCAGACTCGGCTGGGGCGCTTCGAACGCGCCAATGGTGGCACCATTTTTCTGGATGAGGTGGTAGAACTGACGCCCAGAGCGCAGGCGACTCTGCTACGGGTATTGCAAGAGAGCGAACTCGAAAGAGTGGGCGATTCACGGACCCGCAAGATCGATGTGCGGGTAATCGCTGCCACCAATGAGAGCCTCGCCGACGCGGTTGAAGCGGGCAAGTTCCGCTCGGATCTTTACTACCGTTTGAATGTGTTCCCGGTGCAGATCCCCCCCCTGCGTGAGCGGCTTGAGGATTTGCCGCTGCTGGCCGAGCACTTTCTGCAAAAGTTCCACCTGCAATACCATAAACGTACCTTAGGTTTGTCAGACAAGGCTCTGGAACTGTGTCTACATTATGCCTGGCCCGGCAATATCCGTGAACTGGAGAATGTGATCGAGCGTGGCGTTATCCTGACCGACAGCAACGAAACCATAGCACAAGACGCACTGTTCGCGGTATTCCCAAAAACAGGCAATATGCGCGGTGATCGTCTCAACGCCGACGGTGCGCTGGTACAGGTCACGGACACGGAAACCAGCACCGGTTGGCTCACGCAGATATTTGACAAGAACGTAAGTCTGGACGCTGTGGAAGAACAGCTGATGCGACACGCGATGGAACTGGCTCAGCAAAATGTTTCGCAAGCCGCTCGCCTGCTCGGCCTGACCCGGCCTGCACTGGCTTACCGTCTGAAGAAAAGCGGTATCCTTGACTCCTCTGGCGCTGCCTGACATCAATCTGCTCCCTCCCGGGCGCTCCCTGCGAATTGTGGCCAGCCTGTCTTACCAGCTAGGTGCTATTGATTAAATCCTCAATGCACTGCCCCGCTTTACCAAATGATCAATCCAGTCTTGCTCCGCGAAACCCACGACATTGGCCATCCAGCACCAACATAAATACTATCTATTTGATAAATAAAGGTTTTTATAATTTATTCTGCATTGGCATGACGCTTGCCTAGGTAGCCTTGTAGGTATCCAGTCGCTTTGTCATGGACATGTGGAGCGGAACGTTTGTTCTGGTGGGGTGTTAGTTAAATTCATGGGTACAGACAATACTTCGGGTCGCAAACCGACCTTTAATCGTAAAGGAGAAGAAAAATGGGTATCGAATACAAGCGTTTGGATAAAAATAATGTGGCTCTGCTAATGGTAGATCATCAAGCCGGGTTGCTTTCCCTGGTGCGGGATTTTTCCCCTGATGAGTTTAAAAATAACGTTCTGGCTTTGGTAGACATCGCCAAGTTCTTCAATATGCCGACCATATTGACGACCAGCTTTGAAGACGGCCCGAATGGTCCCATGGTTCCGGAGATCAAAGCGGCGTTTCCGGATGCGCCTTACATTGCACGTCCGGGTCAGATAAACGCCTGGGACAACGAAGACTTCGTGAAGGCGGTAAAAGCGACGGGTAAAAAACAGCTGCTCATCGCTGGCGTTGTCACTGAAGTGTGTGTGGCATTCCCGGCTCTGTCTGCGATTGAAGAAGGTTTTGATGTGTTCGTCGTGACTGATGCTTCAGGTACCTTCAATCCAGTGACGCGGGATGGCGCATGGAGCAGGATGCAGGCTGCCGGAGTTCAACTTGTCAACTGGTTTGCCGTGGCAGGCGAATTACATCGCGATTGGCGCAACGATATCGAAGGCTTTGGTGGGATCCTGGCCAGCCACCTTCCGCATTACTCTAACTTGATGCAGAGCTTCAATTCGCAGCAAAAGTAACACTGGGTGCACGCTCTCGCACAGTGGGGGCGTGCTTTTGCTTAAGTATCCTTAGTCGCTTAGTAAACAATAGCTCTCATCGGTATATAACTGGTTATCACAGCCAGCAAACCGTTGTTCAAAAAAGGAGAAAGCTCATGAATAATACACCTGTTTTAAACTGGATCGACGGCCTGTGGCTGGACTCCAGTGTTTATAAAGATTCCATCAACCCGGCAACCTATCAGCAAATTGGCCAGTACGCTGAAGGTGGTTTGCAAGAAGCGCAACTGGGAATTAAAGCGGCTAAGCGTTCATTCGCCGAAACGCCCTGGAAAGATGATCGCAACTTGCGCGCTCAGGTGCTGCTGGAGTTGGCCGACGCCTTTGAGCGCAATGCGGACGAACTGATCGCCATGCTAACGTTGGAAAACGGCAAGATAAAACCCGAAGCCACGTTCGAGGTCGCTATGGTGCCCTCCAAATTACGCTACTACGCCGCTCTGGCTCGCGCTGAGTACGGCCGTGCAGCAGAGCCTAAGCCCGGCAAAATCTCGATGGTGATCCGTCAAGCAGTGGGTGTAGCTGGCATAATCGTGCCCTGGAACTCGCCAGTGATATTAATGATTCGCTCTTTAGCGCCCGCCCTGGCTGCCGGTTGTACCGCTGTTATCAAAATGCCCGGGCAAACAGCTCAAACTAATGCGTTGGTAGCCCGAATCATCAGCGAGTCAGTATCCTTGCCCCGTGGTGTTATCAATTTGTTTAGCGAGCTGGGCGCAGCTGGCTCTAAACATCTGGTAGAGTCTCCTCAGGTTCCGGTGATCAGTTTTACCGGCAGTACTCCAACAGGCCGTGCAATCTCCGCCGTTGGCGCGCAGTCACTGAAGCGCTTTAGCCTGGAACTGGGCGGAAAAACCCCCATGCTGGTGTTTAACGATGCCGACCTTGATGCAACAGTGCCAACACTTGAAAAAGCCCTGACCGTATTCGCTGGCCAGTTCTGTATGACGGGTTCGCGGGTGCTGGTACAGCGCGATATTGCTCCGGCGTTAATCGACCGTTTGGCCGCGCGGCTGCATGCTGTGCGCGTGGGGCCCGCTGCAGATCCTGGCAGCGAAATGGGGCCTTTGATTGATAAGCCTAATGTTAAGCGGGTTAACCAGGCAGTGGAAGAGGCTATTGCTGGCGGCGCAGAAGTAATAGTGCGTGGTGGTCCGGTCACCGATGGGCCTCTGGCCAGCGGAGCGTTCTACCGCCCAACCATGCTGCGGGTAACGGATCCCGAAATGCCCATTGTTCAGCAAGAGACCTTCGGTCCGGTGCTGACTCTACAGGTGTTTGATAGCGAAGCAGAGGCAATTGCATTGGCCAACAATAGCGAATTTGGCTTGGCTGCCAGTGTATGGACCCGCGATATCGATCGCTCTTTCCGGGTTGCCCGCGAGCTGGAGGTCGGTACTGTATGGGTCAATGATTGGGCAGTGGTATACGACGAGTTTGAGGAAGGTGGTTTCAAGCAGTCAGGCCAGGGACGTTTGAACGGTATGGCGGCAATGGATGATTTTGTTGAATACAAACACATCGCTCTCAATCCTGGCTTACGCCAACTTTAAATCCAATTCGCTCGCCTACGCACAGGGCTGCGTAGGCAAATACATGAGAACTGTTTTATGAATCGCATAAAAACATTGCAGCACCCCCTCTCCAACGCAGGTAACGACCATGAATAACGAAACGGGTGTTAGTGTGATTGTTCATGAAGTAAATTCGCAGCATCACGCGCTTTATAAACAATGGATGATTAAGGCTATTGAGGCTCATCGAAAATTCCCTGGCTATCTGGCCACGGATATTGTTAAACCAGTAGGACAGCAACTGCGCTACGTGATCATTCTGCGGTTTGACAGCAAAGATCACGTCTTGGCCTGGCTGCAGTCTGAAGTGCGCCAGTCTTTGTTGCGCGAAGCATTGCCATGGTTACGACAGGACTATTATCGTGCCGACGATGATTCGAAATTCTGGTTTGAGCCATTACAAAGCCGGGTAACTGTTGCCCGTTGGAAACAATGGCTGCTGTCCTGGGGGATCGTATTACCCTTGAGTATTTTTATCCCCTGGGCGCTATCAGCTTTTCTTGAGCTTATTCAGCTAAACCTGCCGGCCTGGTTGCTCAAAGTGCTGATTGCAGGCTTAGTGTCCATGACTATGGTTTATTGGCTGATGCCTTTAACGACACGCACCTTATCACGCTGGCTATTACGCTGAGGACTTATTGCGACTTATTCGCTGTTTCTTTTTCTAAACTGCGCAGCTTTAAACCGGTTACCACATGTTGCCATACTGCACCACCGCCGTTTGTGCGCTTTTGTCCGGTCATAAAACCACAAAATACAGTCCGGGTGTTCGCATTGCTTAATCAGGGCTGCGTCACCTTCAACCAACAACTGAGCAATGGCTTCTGCCACCTGCCCAAGCATAGAGACAGCAGTATCCCCACGTGAGATACGGGTGATTACCAGCTTACCATCACTGTCAGGTTTAAGATGCGGCGCGCTAACGTAGGTATGCAGGTAAGTATTTAACTCGCTGATGTTCTGAAGTTTTTCTTGTTTAAACCCTGTAATCAGCTGATGCGCAAGGGTTCTTAAAGCCTTAGCCTGTAACAGCAACTCGCCAACAGCCAATGAACTCTGTTTCACAGTAGGGGAAATCCCGCACTGCCACAGCCACCGCAGCACATCGGCATCACTGTTCCAGTACTCCACTACTTTATCGCCGCTACGGGCTTGAGTGTTAAGCAAGTCCATTGCAAGGTGATCCCCCAACATCGGGGCATGGGGCAGATTTTTGTCATCAGGCATTTCAAACATAAGCATAGGCAACCTTTAAAGAATGGTATGTAAAGAATGGTATGGCCGGTTACTTACACTGGGTTAGAAACAGCATAAGTAACCATATAAATAAAACTATACGGGTTACAAAAAGGGTTTGCCAGTCATTCTTGCAGAAATAGCCATGGAGATTTTGCCAGACCTAAAGCACTGCGCCCGGCGGGCCTTGTTCAAAAACCTGATTAGTTATGCCCGTAACCCCATTCACCCGACGTGCCAAGCGCGTCGATAAAGGCGCTGCGGCCACTTTCTGCCAGCCAGCGTTGAAACGTCCTTAGCTGCGGATTAATTTTCCTTAGCTGTTCCAGGTTTGCCGTGCCGGCCAGAATCCCGCTATCCAATAGCTCAGTGAGCTTGGCCAAAAATGCGTTATTGGCCAGTACATCATCATGAAATCTTGAATAACTGATCTGACGCCCTGCCATGTCACTAAATACCGCCTCAATATCCCGGCCGGTGACATTGTCACTTGCAACGGCAAGCGTTGTTCCGCCAAAGCGCTCAGGCTGCGCAAACACTGTGGCTACTATATGCCCGAGATCTTCAAGCGCCAGCAGTTGCATAGACTGTTCAGGCCGCATAAAAAAATTGAAGCGCCCTTCATCCAGCCCAAAACCTGGCATCAGTAACATTTCCATAAACGCTGCCGGGCGAATGATGGTGCTGCTAATAGGCAAGGCACGTACGTGCTTTTCAATACGCGCCTTGCTATCAAAATGCCCCATTCCGGTTGGTGTATCACCGATGGCGTCAGTTGAGCTATAAACCAGATGCTGCACACCACTTTCTACCGCTATATCTGCGATCTGAATACCATAATGCACCTCGTCTTCATCCCTCACGCCATACAGAGCCCCCTGCCCTGAGCTTGGCTGCACGCTGAATACGCCATAGGCTCCACTCATGGCTTCGCGTATCGTTTTCGGGTCATTCAGATCCCCTTTCACCAACTCGACCCCAGCGCTCTGCAGTGTAAGTGCCTTGTCAGAGTGAAGGTTGCGAACCAGCGCCCTAACCCGCCAACCACTACTGAGTAACGCTTTAGTTACCGAGCCACCTTGCTGCCCTGTGGCACCAAAAACCAGAATCGGCTGTTCAACTTTTGACATAGAATAATCCTCGTATCGACTTTATAATCAAAATTCTAAGCTTTTTAAACACAGCCCGGAAGACGGCACATTTTTGTGCCTGAGGCACACAGGTGATACCTTTGAGTAAATTTATTCATGGCCGCCCGTATCAGGAGACTGCTGCAGGGCCACAATTTAAACCCTGCGCTCCGCATAGCGTTCTCACCCGGCTTGGAGACAAGTGGACTATCCTCGTCATGTCACACCTTGCCGTTGCACCAGGTTTCAGGCTTCGTTTTTCAGAGTTGAAAAGGGGAATTGAAGGCATCACTCAACGGATGTTAACCCTGACAGTGCGCAATCTGGAGCGTGATGGTTTGCTGATCCGCCACTATTATGCTGAAGTGCCACCACGCGTTGAGTATGAATTGTCGACCATGGGGGCCAGCATGCTGCCCGCATTGGAAGGATTTACCTCATGGATAAGCAATAACTGGCAACAAATTGAGGAAAACAGACGCAACTTTGACGCGGGAGACTAATTCAAGTAACGAGCTCCATGCCAGAGCTCAATATCGCTGTTACCATGTACTACTTCATCTCAACTGCCTGCTGCAATATATAGCTCAGATTGCTTTTTGTTCTGATCAGCTCTAAGCAAGAACAAACAAATAATACCAACCCCAAGAATCAATGCTGTTCGCAGTATATCTACCTGTAGCTGAGGTAATTGCAGTTGCAGGTTCTCAACCAAACCCTGTTGAATGGAATTTACCGTGCCATGCGCCAAAGCTGCCGGCCAGAAACTGCCACTTTTGATTGTTAGCCAACCGAAAAATAACGATGCGCCAATCATTAACAGTGGGAACAAGATAAAAGAGCCGATGTAAGGATGCTCTGGAAAATTGTACCCCATCAATAAGGCAGGCAAATGCCATGCCCACCAAATTAGCGCAAGCAGCATAATGCCGGGCAATATGCCAAACTGGCGGGTGAGCTGCCCCTGCAAGAACCCACGCCATGCAAACTCCTCACCTGTAGCGGCGACCAGGCCCAATATAGAGAAGGCGATGGCGGTAATACTGATATTTATTAAAAAGAATACCCAGCTTTGCACCCCTTCACCAAGCAGCCACGCCGCTCCTGAAACGGCGACCCCTGTCGTTTGAAAGGTAAAATAGCCGGACGTCGCAAGCCCTGCAGCAATCAATACACCCACTACAGCAAAACCTATAGCGGTTTGCACCACTACACCTAGTGGCAAATAAACAAGCTTACCAAGACGCCAGAGGACCTGAGAGCGAACTGCCGGATTACGTATGATAAAAATGAGGGCAAGCAGTGACGGTGACCACATAATAAATATGAATATGTTGTTGATTACCGCGCTATCCAAACCAAATAGCATGATTGCAGGGATCTGAATACACCAACTCAGCGCTACGGCCAGTAAAACATATAAAGCAATGGCATTGCGGCTCATAATTCTCCTCGTAAGCTAAATTGATTTAAATATTGCCTTGTCAACAATAGTGAAGCTCTCAACAATAAAGGCTGTACGTCCAGTGGAAGGTATCCTTTTCCCTATGTTGGTCATCATGCATGAAAACATCACCTTAAAATGACAACACACCTGTCGTTCTTAAAAAAGCACTTTAGCGGTAAACTCAACATAATGAGTTGCGCCCCGGCTACCGGTTTGCCGCACGAGGGCGGCAGGATCAGAACGACCACCAGCCAGCGTTAATGTTGTCGATTTCGTTACACTAACCGCTGCGCTAAGGGAATACTCTGTCGCAACATATCGCCGGTCTGAAGCGCTATCTACGTTCAATAAGTTACCGCCCGGGCCATAAACGCCGTCATTAGTGGATAATCGCCAATAAAAATTAACGGCTGTAGTGACCTTAACCGCCGGATGTGGTTGAAAAGTGAGATAGGGTTGAATGTTATAGAAATTTCTCGGTCCCAGGAGCGCTAACTCCGAAAAATAATTCCCTCGGGGTAGCAGCGGATTAAAAGTCCCTAGTTTATTATCATCTGGATTTTTATCACCGCTAGCGACATTAGCTGAGACTCCTACACTGCTAAAGGGATAGCGACTTAGCGCATAACTCGTATCTGAAGCAATGGTCCAGGCCCTAATGTCCTGCTCATTGAACCGACCAAATTGCAGCGCCAGTTCCCAGTTTAACGTCAGCCCGCCGTGTGTTCCCCAAAATCTGCTGCCCAGAGTGTGCCGGAGCTCTTCACCACTGCCTTGCAAATAATTTGCTTCATTGTTTCTGTAGCCAAGGTAGTAAACATCAAATTTGGGCCAGGCGTCGTGACGGTTAACCGCGTAAAGCCCCCAAATAGCCTGATTATGATCCAATCGGTCATCAAAACTACCTTGCGACGTTTTCCAGGGACGGCCAATAAAAGTGTCCAGCTCCCAGGACTTAACCTGTGATGTCAGCCGTAATGCATCGTAGCGACGCCGGACGTTAGGCCCTTCCCTTGCGTCAACCAAACGACCTGAGCCCAAAGCAAGCTCTTGGCGCCCCAGTGTCATTTGCCAGTGTTCACCACCTGAGAACTGAAAGAACGCCTGCTGAAAACTTAGCCGGTTTTCATCTACCGGCGAGGGCCCCTGCTCCAAACCGGCCGACAACGCACTGTATAATTGCGTATATATCCGCAACGATGGTGAAAGACGCCAGTCTGCAAATACGACATAGCGTTGCAGAAAGGCTCCATCGCTACTATCGGTTGCATTCTGCCAGTTCGCACCATTCGTAACCGCATAGCGCCAACGGCCTTCCCCTCCGACACTAAGCAAGCCGTTCTTTGTCGGACGTAAACACTTGTATGCGTATTCATCGCTATCAAGGTTATCACGGCACCATTCAGACCAATTTTCATCCTGGCGCAGCCGTTCATAAGGTGGCGGCGTAGCTGCCGAAGCTACACCCGTGATTAACAGAGATAACATCAAGCCAAGCGTCAACCTCATTTTTTGCCCTCATGCTTTGCATGGCTGGCTGCTATGTAATGCTCTACAACAGGTTTAGGCCCCTGGTGGTATGACAGAACAATATCCTGCACATCAGCATCAGCATGCGTCACCCGTTCGTGCTGCCGCAGATGCTCAAGCCAGGACTCAACCATAAAGTATTCGATATAGCGGCCTGGCTTTGCTGTGTCCTCAAATAAGCCCCAGGTGTATGCGCCATCGCGGTATCGTTGTGCTTTTAACCTGGTTGCCGCAAGATAGAATGCCTGCTTGTCATCTGAATTGACGAAGTATTCCAGGGTGATCATCACAGGCCCCCGGTCTTGTTCAATATCAACCTCGACAATAGGTTGCGGCCAGTGCATTGAGGGCGAGAGATCCATGCTTGCACCCACTTGTAACTTAAAGCGCCATGTTAATGGAATGATTAATACCAGGGCTGCAGCCGCGCAGAAAAGCGCATTACTAATCCCAAACACACTGGAGAGCTGCCCCCAGAACAAACTCCCCAGGCTCATCGAACCAAACATTACGGTAATAAATACGGCGAGTCCGCGGGCACGTACCCATTCAGGTAATGCCACCTGTGCAGATACATTAAGACTGGTAAGCACAGCTATCCAGCATGCTCCGGCAAAAAAGCAGCTGACTATCGCCAGTACCTGACTGTAAGCGCTGGCCAATGCCAGCATACAAAGCGCTGTGCCTACTGATCCTATAGCAACCAGTGTATCTGCACCAAAGCGCTTTTTTAATTGCGGCAGAACAAAAGCGCTGGAAACCGCCCCGACACCGACCGCTGCCATCATTAAGCCATAAAGGGCTGCATCACCATTAAGCAGGTTCTTGGCAATAAGTGGAAGGAGCGCCCAATAAGCACTGGCAAACAGGAAAAATGACAAAGCCCTGGCCAGGGTCGCTTTCAAAGGATCACTATGTAACGTGTAGCGCACCCCCGCCTTTAGAGCGCCAAACAGATTCTCCGCCGGCAGCAAGCGAGGCGGTGTTGCTGCCGGTCGCCACCACAGCAGCGCACAAACAACCAACAAAAAGCTCAGACCATTAATTAAGAACGGAAGAGCAATTGAATAGCCAATAATAAAACCGCCAAGCGCCGGGCCAATGGCTCTGCTGATATTGATGCCAACACTGTTTATTGCCACCGCTTGTTGTAATGTGTTTCGCGGCACTAAGCCAGGTACAATCGCCTGCCAGGCGGGCGCAGCAAAGGCAGTGCCAATACCCAGCATAAAAGTGAACAATAGCAGCAACGTAGGCGTCGCATTACCATGGTATACCACATAGCCTAAAGTCAAAGCGGTGCCCGCCATTACAAGTTGAACACCAACCAGTACCTTTCTTTTATTGACGATATCGGCAAGCGCACCGGCTGGTAGCGCAAAGAGAAAAATAGGCAGTGTTGTTGCAGTTTGCACCAAAGCGACAAAAAGCGGCGAAGGTGAAAGCGACGTCATTAACCAACCGGCACTAACGTCGTGCATCCAGGTGCCAACATTCGACATCACAGTGGCTATCCATAACACCATAAAGTTGCGGGATGCAAAAGGCGCTAAAGCACCATTAGATTGACCATCTTGTGCTGTGTTGACAGAGGTACCAGTCATAAATGTTCTTACCCACCAGATTGATTAACCACGGACCATTTGTATCTATCAAACCTTTGGAGCAAATATTGGCCTAGCAGTGAGCGCTGTATTTAGCAGTACTTCATTCTGCAATACATCGCACTGGCCTGTGAGATTGCCATGCAAAATGGTGAAGCGATATTATCTATTTAGATAGTATCCCTTTATGGCACTCTGCTTAGCGAGAACAGGAACTGTAAATGGAGGCGAGCACGCATCGGTATTGCGACATGGATGTCGAAAATAATTAAGCCCCCTTATAGGGGGCCTACACAAAGCCACCGCCTATGGCGGTGGACTTTTACTGGTAAGACTATGTTTTTGAAGTCCTTACTGCTGAATTTTTGTCTGTATAAATCAGATCCGTTTGCCCTCGCTTCCGTGTTCTCATTCTTCGCTTATAACAATAAATGCTGTGCAGCGGTCAGGTAAAGCGCGCCACCAATGATACTGGCGGCTACCACAAAGCGTATAGCTCCGGCGACAAAACCGTCAGCGGTCTGAAATCTGTCCCATAGATCCAGGCGTTTTTGTAAGGCGCGCTCTTCGCCCGGCGTGAGTGTGGGGTAGCTGTGCGGAACCTGTGAACGTGCAGGTGCCGGCATGGCTGTTGTACCCGCTTTTGCCCACCCGGCCACCTGGGCTTCGCTTACCAGCAATTGCTCCAGCGCTACCTGACGCAAGGCACCGAGCCAGTCGAGGGTAGCATTTAACCAGCTATCTGAGGCGTTAAGCCAATCGCTGATGTTGTGCTTATCGGGTGCAACGAAAGTGAAATCACCAAGTGCGTTGGCCCAGTTTTCTATTTCGAGCCGCTGTTGTATGCCAGTGTCCAGCTGTACCTGGGCTGCATCGCGATAAACAATAGCGAGGGCACGAAAAACGTCCGTACCTGCTGCCACCAAACGCTTTAGTTCACGCGAGCTGACATTGCGATCTGCGGTAACAACAGCGTACACGTTGTTAAGTAGCGCACGGCTGTCGGCGATGTTGGCCTGCATATGATCGGCGTAATGCAACAGTGCCAGCAAACCGGCCAGATACTCATCCCAGCCTTGTCCGAGTTGCTCAGCAGCACGTTTGTGCGCTGTGCGACAGCGTTTATCGTGATTAAAAATCACTTCCTGTACGCCCGCGCATTCTATGCTGACCTCTTCAATCACTTTGGCTAATTCACGTTTTTTAATTTCATTACCGCGAAAGCGAATAACGCCATCTGGTGGTGTGTAAAAACCGTCGCGCAGTGCAATTAACAAATCACGCTCGCGTTCGAGGGTACGCAATTGCTCTAATTTGCCAGACAAATCCTCCGGGTAAAGCTCGCTTAACGTGCTGATGGCCGAGTCAATGTTGCTTTCATAAAGCACATCTGGTTTGGCGGCATGCCGCACAAATGAGCGCCCGAGGTAAGCGCCGCGATAGCGGCTATTTAAATATTCGCGGGCGTATACCTTATCTAACAGGCTGAAAATTTCTTCATCCGGCTTATATTCCACGTCAAAGCGGCTGAGCAGTGTGCTGGTGAACTTTTCCTTTAACGCTTGCGCATCGTCAAAAATAATCCAGCTGCTGCGGTCGTCGAGCACGCCAGGCACATAGATTTTTTTGGCGTTTTGTTCACGTTCATGGTTGTAAGGATGCGTGGCCCACATCCGTGGCGGCTGCGCGATATCCGCGGTAAATACCCGGTGTTGCTCGGGGTTACTGGCGGGTACCTGCGCCACACAGCCGTAGTCCGGATCGTTGAGAATACCGCTCATATGTTTGATCACACGCAGTTGCACGGCAAAAAGGTCTTTGCTGGCTTTACCTTCACGCACCTGATCATTTACAAAGCTTTGGGCGCGGTCCCAGGCTTCGTCGGCAGCTTGCAGTTTGTGTAGGGCGTGAATTAAGGCATCGCTACCGGTTACAGATACGGCGACTAAATCGGCTTGAAATTCCATTTCACGCGACAGGGCGCGCTGGGCCAGCAAAACCAGATTAAAAATGGTTTCCATGGTTGCGCGTAGCGACCACACAATTAAGCGTAAAATCCAGCCAAACCAGGCAACGCGTAAATCCACGTTCGACAAAAAGCGTAAAAAATTATCCAGGGCGTCGCGCTTGGCAATAATATGCGCGGCAATTTGCTGGGCAATATAAACCCAGTTACCAAGCGCCATACTGCGCTGGGCAAAGTGGCCGAACTCGTGGGCAAGCACGGCTTTTAATTCGCTGACGGTAAGGGCGTTGACCAACGGCAAACCAATTTCCAGATTTTTTTTCGATGGGAAGAAAAAATTCAGCAGCGATAAATCGTAAAACACGCAGGCGTTAACCCTTGGTGACAAAAATACCCGGTGCGGGCGTGGTGCGCCGGTTTCATCCGCCAATCTGAATAAAAACCTGAACAGTTGGGGTTCAGATTGCGCGGTAACTTCGTACTCCTGCTCAATGCTGCCTTTTTTGACAAACAGCAGTGCCTTAACCATAAACAGGGTTAAGAAACCCGCTGATAATGCCACCAGCCAGGTAAACAAATTGCCTTGGCCTGTGGTAATGCTGCTATAGATCAAGCTGTAGGACGACCAGCCAAACCAGACGGTTAATGACAGATATACCAGCACAAAGGTGATTAGACCAAGCACTGCCAACCAGACATGGCGTTTATGGGCCTTACTGGGTTTAGTCAGCTCGGGCGGAATATTGGTGGGGTTCGCAGGGTAAATACTGTCCATAACGCAATTCCTTTTTTTAACAGCGTGTAAGAGAGGATGTGTTGGGCATAGGAAATGCAACCTCCTATTTACCCTGACGCAAACTATCCTACCCGAAATCATTTACTGTTTAAATCCCGATAATAACGGTAACAATAGTTTGCGTAACAGCGGTGCGGCTGAAAACTGAATGAGTACGGCGCTTAGTGTCATCATGGCGCTGGCCAGATATTTGGCACGGCGCGGTACTATGCCATGTGCGCGCCAGGCTAATACCGGCGGCCCCAATCGCGCATGGGTTGGCAGCCACCACAATCCTGGCATAAGCATTATTCAGCTAAGCTTACATAAACTGTCTCATCTTTTCTGTAAACATTCAGTGAGCTTTACTCACGTTGCAATTAGCCGCTAACAGCGGTTAGTGTATCAGTTCAGCTGATAGTATAAATCAGGAAAATTCGACGTTCTTTAAATCCGGCCGCCAGGAGGAATACTGTGAAAGCATCCGACTTATTTGTAAAAGCATTGGAAAATGAGGGCGTTAAGTATATTTTTGGCGTGCCTGGTGAAGAAAACCTCGATTTTCTGAATTCATTGAGGAACTCCGGCATCCGCCTGGTGCTCACCCGCCATGAACAAGGCGCCGGATTTATGGCAGCCACTTATGGCCGTTTAACCGGACAGCCTGGTGTCTGTTTCGCCACGCTTGGGCCCGGTGCTACCAATCTTGTTACACCTGCCGCATTTGCCCAGCTAGGTGCTATGCCTATGCTGTTGATCACCGGGCAAAAACCTATCAAAACAAGTAAGCAAGGCCGGTTTCAAATTCTGGATGTAGTGGATTTAATGCGTCCGGTTACCAAGTTCACCAAACAGATTGTTAATGGCAATACCATTGCCCCGCTGGTACGCGAAGCCTTTCGTTTAGCCATTGAAGAACGCCCGGGAGCCGTGCATCTGGAATTACCGGAAGACATCGCGGCAGAGCAATGCGACAACACTATTTACCCGGTGATTGGCCATCAGCGCCCCCATGCAGCAACAGAGGTGCTGGACAAAGCCAGCGCCATGATAGAAGCTGCTACACGCCCACTGCTGCTTATTGGCGCCGGTGCTAACCGTAAAAGTGTCTGTGAGGCGCTAACCGCATTTGTTGACGCTACCGGCATTCCATTTTTTACCACGCAGATGGGTAAAGGGGTTGTTGATGAGCGCCATCCGCTCTACCTTGGTTCGGCCGCCCTGTCTGATCACGATTTTTTGCACTGCGCCATTGCTAAAGCAGACCTGATTATTAATGTCGGCCACGATGTGGTGGAGAAACCGCCATTTTTTATGGAGCATGGCGGCAAACAGGTTATTCATGTCAATTTCTTACCCGCTGCTGTCGATGCAGTATATTTCCCCCAACTTAACGTGGTCGGCGATATTGCTTTCTCTGTTGCACAGCTGGCGGCACTTATCCAAACCCAGCAACATTGGGATTTTTCCTATTTTAATACCATCAAAACAGAACTGCAGCAGCATCTGGCAAAGTACGCTGTTGATACCCGTTTTCCGATGTTGCCACAACGGCTGGTGCATCTGCTGCGACAACGCCTGGACGATAATGCCATTCTCAGCCTCGATAACGGCATATACAAATTATGGTTTGCCCGTAACTACCCCTGTTATTCAGCCAATACCATGCTGCTGGATAATGCTCTGGCATCAATGGGAGCTGGCTTGCCCAGTGCCATGATGGCTAAAATGCTGCAGCCTGAAACCCAAGTGGTGGCGGTATGTGGTGATGGTGGTTTTATGATGAACTCACAGGAATTGGAAACCGCCGTGCGTCTAAAACTGAACCTGGTGGTGATTATCCTCAATGACAACGGCTACGGGATGATCAAATGGAAACAGCAAGACATGGGTTTTGCCAATTTCGGCCTGGATTACGCTAACCCGGACTTTGTTGGCTATGCCCAAAGTTTCGGCGCCCACGGCTATCGCATCCAACACGATGAGCACTTCAGGCAAACGCTGAACAGTTGCCTGACGTCTGCCGGCGTACATGTTATCGACCTGCCGGTAGACTATTCACTCAACCACGACATACTCAACGTATTGCTAAAAGAAAAAACCTGTCAATTATGATTACAGCGCGTGGTGGCTGCCCTTGTGGCCAGACAAACTGAGTTTTAGCTGCCTGCTGTAGGTTCTGCTGACTTTCAGTGACTTACTATTCCCTAAAGTAAGGTTGTACTCTGAATTGATTAACGGTTCGAGTTTGACCACATGCTGCAGGTTAACAATGGTTGATTTATGAATACGCAAAAAGCCATCGGGCAGCACGTCGTTGATCAGGCTTTTTAATCTGGCCCGCATGACAAAGGTATCGTCCCGGGTGTGCACACACATATAGTCGCCGGCAGCATCTATCCATAAGATATCAGCATAAGGGATGAACTGCGCCGGGTGATGCCCATCCTGGATCACCAGCTTTTCCTGCTCAATGCGGTATGCACTGCCGAGATCGGTCTGGCGGGTGCTATTGCCATTTAGCAAGATGTCGCGCACCTCCAGCATCTGCTGTTTATTGCCAGGGCTATCAAGCCGGGATAACACTCTGGCAATGGCTTCAGCCAGACGCTCTTTTTTAACCGGTTTAAGTAAATAATCCAGTGCCCGCACTTCAAACGCTTTTACAGCATACTGATGAAAAGCAGTAACAAAAATAATCGCCGGGCAAGATTCCGGCTGCAGCTGCTTGATCAGCTCAAAGCCCGATTTACCGGGCATTTCGATATCGAGAAAAATTAAATCCGGCGCAGATTGACTGATTAATGCCATGGCCTCATCGACACTGGCGGCATGGCCAATAATGCTGATCTGTGAAAATGCCGCCAGCCGGATAGCCAGCCCTTCGATAGCACTGTATTCGTCATCTACCAGCAAGGTTTTCAGCTGCTTCATGTATTGCTCTCTGCCGCTTCCAGCGGGATTGACATATTGATCCAGGCGCCACCCTTTTCATCATTACCCAGATTAAACTGACTGCTGCCCGGATAAATCAGCTGCAATCGGTCCCGGCAGTTTTTCATACCGATACCATGCGAGGCCGGCTCTGCTAGGTTAAAACCGCTACCGCTATCGCTAACCCTGATATGCAACTGATTGTCATCGCAGCTAAAATTCACGGCAATAGCAATATTACTTTTTGGCCCGATACCGTGTTTCAAGGCATTTTCAACCAGCGGCTGCAACAATAACGATGGCATCAGTGCTGCTGTGCAGGCCGGGTCTGCACTAATAGCTACATTAAGCTTGCTTTGAAAGCGACACTGTTCAATATCAACATAGGTTTGCAGTAGTGCTATTTCTTCCTGCACGGTGATTTTTGCCAACGGATCGGTATATAAACTGTAGCGCAAAAAGTCACAGAGTTTTTCCAGCATCGTTACCGCATTGGCGTTGTGCTGTTTAAGAATAAGGGTACAGATAGCATTGATACTGTTAAACATAAAATGCGGGTTTAGCTGGTAGCGCAACATTTTAAGCTGCGACTCTTTTGCCAGATGCAGCGCTTCAGCGGCTTTATGCTTTTGCTCGGCATTATCCAGATAGATTTTTATACCATAGTAACCGGCAGTCCAGGTTGCCAGCATGGTTAACGACGCCGATGTCCAGGTGCCAAAGTCGAACCAGGTCATCTGCTGCCACCAACTGCCATAAAACCACTGCAAGCTATGCCATTTAAACTGGGTCCACAATAGTGAAGCCGCCAGTAAACAGATAATATGCAAGCAAATGCTTACGCCGGCCGGCTCCAGCCTGAACCAGGCATATAACCTCCTTAGCAGCAGGGTAATAAAAAAACCGCAGCAGGTATCCAGCAAAAGATGAGGCAGATGAATGGCCCAGGGCTCCTGGCCGGGCATTTTAATCATCAGTTCGGTAAGCAACGCATACGCTATCCAGCCACAATATTGGCATAACCAGAACAGCTGTGTTTTTGATTCTAACTTTATCAATTTACTTTCACTTCAATCACTTACTTCAGTATCACTTCGCTGCCTTAGCGCTGCTTAGCACTAAATATGGTGCCGGGCACAGGGCCTGCCCGACACCATATCAGCCTGATTACTGTGCGCAGTCAAGTAGCGCTGTGGTTTGCGCCACACTGTTAACCAGCGCTATATCAGCCAGCGCCAGGCTAAACGGCTGTGTTGTGCTTAGCCGCAGGGCATCTTCTGCTACTTGCGGTACCTTTGTGCCCTCGCAGTGCAGCGGTAAAGCGATAGTACGCCATTGGCCGCGCTCAAGGCCAGTTAACAGCGGCTGCAGCGACGCTGAACGCAAGCACAGCTTTTGCTGACACATCAGCTCAATTCTTACCTCTGCAGAGGGTGCTTGATCAAGGCGGATACTTATTTGCAAAAATTTACTGTCGCCAAGCTTAGTTAATGGCTGCGCTGCAATGTATCTCAGGCTGGCACTGGCACTGCCCCCCTCTGTTTGCCAGACAAACTTCCGGCCATCTTCCTGATAGGCTAAATTAACTGACTGCATAGATAAACTTTTACCATCGCCACTCAGCGCTGACGAGGCATTAACCGTTTTTTGCCCTGTTGTGCTGTCAGATAATGCCCAGCTCAGGCCATCGGCCAGATTTCTGACAAACAATGGCTGCTGTTCGCCACTGTGTTGTTTTGGCGCCGCGCGGGTCACTTCTGACAGCTGCGCCAGCATAGTCTTGTCGGCGTAAGTAAGGCCATAGCCATAAGCAAACAACGGTTCATACTGCGCATCTTTGACATTAAGCAGGTACTGATCATCATACTTTGGCCAGGAAAAGCTGAGCTTACCGCTAAAGTCGTACTGTATGTTGCCCTTGCTGTCGCTCAGTAACACATCGGCAATACCCTGGCCTTCAGAGCCGGGCAGCCAGGCTGCGACAAAGGCATCTGAAGCGTTCAGCTCTTTATTTACCCATAGCGGCCGGCCGGTTAAAAACACTGTTACCACAGGAATATTCTGCTGCTTTAAGCGTTGCAGCAGCGCCAAATCGCGCTTGTTGCCGTGCTGATATTCCAACTGCTGAATATCGCCAAACCATTCTGCATAAGGCTCTTCGCCAATCACCACTATGGCAATGTCGGGCTTATTGCGGTATTGGCCATCAACACTGAGTTCTACCGTACCGCCTGCGGCTGCAATTTGCTGGCGTAAGCCGGCATAAACTGACGTAGCATGGGGGAAATCAGCATTGGTGTTATCGGTGCCCTGCCAGGACACACTCCAGCCGCCGGCCTGTTTGGCGATATTGTTTGCACCGTCACCGGCTATCAATATCCGGCTTTTTGGCGAAATGGGCAGAATATTATGATTGTTTTTCAGCAGTACCAGCGATTTTCTTACTGCTTCTCTGGCCAACTCACGGTGCTCAGGCGCATTAAACCACTCTGGCTTTAAAGATTCCTGCCGGGTTGAGGGTTTACCACGGGTGAATACGCCCCAACGTATTTTGGCGCGCAAAAACCGCCGTACTGCATCATCCAGCCGTGCGGTAGCAATAACACCGTCTTTTACCTGCTGTACCGTATTATGGTAAAAGGCTTCAAAGTGCTCCGGCACCATCATGACATCCACACCGGCATTAAAGGCTGCGGCGCATTGCTCTAAATCACAACCATCGACAAATTTATGCGCATTCCAGTCGCTGATAACAAAACCATCAAAGCCCATTTGTTGTTTCAGCACTTCTGTCAGCAGGTAGTGATCACCATGCACCCGCTTGCCGTTCCAGCTGTTAAAGGATGCCATCACCGACTGCACCCCGGCGCTGATAGCGGTGTAATAACCGGCGGCATGAATATCACGCAGGCTTTGCTCATCTGTTACGGTATCGCCACGGTCAAGGCCATTCTTTGTGCCACCATCGCCGATAAAATGCTTGGCAGTGGCAATACGGTGATAAAAACTAAGAAAATCATCGCCAATATCACCTTGCACTCCGGTTACCATCGGCCCGGCATAGGCCGCGACAATCTCAGCATCTTCAGCGTAACTTTCATAGGTGCGGCCCCAGCGATCATCTCTTACCACCGCAACGGTGGGGGCAAACATCCACTCTATACCGGTGGCCGCCACTTCTTTGGCGGTAGCCCGGCCGATGCGGTGAATTAAATCAGCATCTCTGGCGGCGCCCAGGCCAATATTGTGCGGAAACAAGGTCGCACCAAACACATTGCTGTGGCCATGCATAGCGTCTGTACCCCAGATAGTGGGAATGCTGCTGCCATCTTCACTATCGTCAACCGAAGCGGCATACATTTCATCGGCATACTTAAGCCAGGTTTTGGCATCCGCCTGCTTCTGGCCATAGGGCGCAGTGTTGCCGCCATTGAGATAAGAGCCAAAGCCGTACTTGCGCATTTGCTCAACACTCAGATAACCAATCTCCGGTTGGACTATTTGCGCCACTTTTTGCTCTATGGTCATGCTTGCCAGCAAGGCATCCAGCTGTTGCTCTGTCGCCGGATCGATTTTTAACGCCGTGTCAGCTTTTGGCCAGCTGACTGTGGCAATATCTGGGGCTGTATCTGCTGCTGTATCTGCAGAGAGCCCGCTTAGCGGAAACAGCAGCGAGCCTAACAAAAAGGTGTTGCGAAGCGCTGCGTCTGATAATGAAAACATAATGGGATCCTTTGCATCTGACACGGCACTACATCGAAATTGCCGTGTCAGACACCTGCTCTTTAATGGGGAATATATTCAATGAAGTCGTAATAGGCCCAGGCGTTGCCACCAAAGTACTGGCCGGGAAAGTAAAAGCCATCCTGAGAGTTGTCACCGTGCCAGTGATTAAGCATAATTTTGGTATTATCTACCGGCCAGGCATAGGCAGGTATTTCATCAGCGGCCAGATAACCATCGCCATTATCTTTATAAACCGTTCTGATAGTTTGCTCATTACCCGCTGCATCAAATACATACCAGCGGATTTGAGTTGCACTCCAGTCAAAGCCAATAGTCAGCAGATTTTGCTGAATATTCAGCCCATACTGGCCAAGATCAATATCCAGCTCCCAGCTTTGATAAGTGCCGCCTTGTGGCTGATAAATCACGTTGGTGTGCACCACATTGCCAAGCGAGGGTAGAAATTCAATATCAATTTCCTGCCAGGCCCGGCCTGGCGCATCCCACCACGAGGTATAGGTAAAAATAGACGCCACGGTACCGGGGGTATTGCCGGTTTTCAGCGAGCCCTGCACTTTACCGTAGCGATAACTGTTGCGGCTTTGCAGCTCTGCGCAACTGCCCTGGCTTAATGCCAGCGTAATGCCGTGCGAGCTGGGTGAAACCATGCCCGGGGTGAAGGTACAACCAAAAGGCGAGCCGTTATCGCCACTTCTGGCAGACCACAAACTGCTGTTAAATCCCCAGCTAAAGTCATCTTTAAAATAGGCGGCCTGAACTGTAGTAATACTGCAAAAACAGCATGCGGCAAACATAACGGGTTTTACTATGTTTTTCATACTAATGTCCTGTCTGTTACTCGATGCTGCGCCCAGGCCAAAATACCAGTCCGGGCGCATAAATAGCGGCTGTTTAGAAATTAAAGCCAGCTCTGATGCCATAGTAACGTGGCATACCAAAGCTGCCTTTGTTGATGCCTTTGCCGGTGTTATTCCAGTACTGCACCATTTCATCAGTGGCATTATTAACAAACACTTCGGCGTACCAGCCCTGGCTTTGCGGTTCATATTTTAATGAGGCATTAACCATGGTATAGGCGTCACGTTTATCGGTAATGTACTGCGCGGCTTCATCACTTACCGCGAAGTCCATGTCATCCAGATGCTTATCCAGGTTCCAGACAGTGGTGTAAGATTTATCTTTCCAGCTCAGATTCAACCAGCTATGCACATAACCAAAACGGCCTAAATCAAAGCTGTGGGTATAGCTGACATTAGCGGTAAACCGTGGCGTCATGGCCAGATCATTGCCCTTAAGATTAGTTGTCAGCAGGGTATTTTCCGGATCGATTGATTCCTCATAGGATAAGTTAAACAAATACTCCGGATCGTAATCCCACTTGGTGATCCAGTCTTTTGTTACGCGGGCATGAGTCCAGGTGGCATAACCGGTGATTCGGCCATTTTGGTATGGCTTCCAGTCAAACTCAAACTCAACGCCTTTGATGGTTGAGCCCGGCACGTTTTGTGTGTAATACGCAATAACCGGCTGGTTTTGAAAATCCAGCACCGGCATGCCGTTTTCATCAAGGATCGGCGCGCCGTTTTCATCTTCAACCGGCGATAAACGCTCAACATTGCCAATTGAGCCGACAGAGGCATATTGCATATCGGTATAGTCGGTGTAGAAAAACGCCGCTTGCAGGTTTAGTGAGTTATTCAGGAAACTTGATTTAGCACCCAATTCTAACGTCAGTACTTTTTCCGGGTCAAACTGGGTTTCAAACCGGCTTACCTCACCTGTTCTGTCGTTCACCACTTCAAACACATCACCAATACCGCCGGCTTTAAAGCCTGATGCCAGATAGCTGTACAGCATGGTGTCCTGGCTCAGGTTGTAGTCCAGGCCGATTCTGAAGTCGTGATTACGCCACTGGCCTTTATTGTCATTTTCAAAATATGAAGCATACAGTGCCGGGTCGTTAAAATAATCTACCGGTAACTGATTAAGTTCAGTGCGGTTGAACCAACCCGGCGCACAGCCATCGGCGTTAGAGCAGCGATAAGTGCGGCCGCCCTTATCCTGCTTGGTTTCATGGCTGTAACGGTAGCCAAAGGTAGCGTGCAAGTCATCAGTAATATTGTAGGTTGCCTGGCCAAACAGCGCATAAGCTTTGGTGGAACGATCCGGCTGATCCCAAAATGCTTTGTCATCCATCGGGTTGTCGTAATAACCCAGTGTCGTTGTTTTTTCATAGAAGTAATTCACGCCGGTAATCCATATCAGATCGCCAAATTCGTTGGACTGGAGCTGAATTTCTGTCGAATAAGATGTTGCACCGGTACCTTTAAGGAAATAGATAGCGCCATCCCAGGGGTCAAGCCCGGTTTCACTGTCCTGGGCGGACGATCTGTCCATGTTCTCATAGCCCACCTGCCATACCAGGCTTAATTCATCGTTAAGACTGTAGTTCAGCGTGTTGCGCAGATAAGTGATATCCAGGTTCAGCTCACCCGGTACGTTAACTACAGCCTGATAAGTGTTGTCGCTGGGTAAAAACGATGAGCAATCGCCGCCATATTCGTCAGGCCGGCCACGCAGCTGATCGCAGTTAACCAAATCCAGCGTGCCAGCACTGTTGTTCACATATTGCTGAAACACGGTATGGTTGCTAAACAGCCCGTGTGCCGGTTGCCACAATGTACTAATGCGAAACGAGTGCTCATTGGCATTATTATAAAAGTCTTTCTTGCCGGCCGGGGTTAGCGCCCGAACCCGCTGCGCTTCAGGGTCGGTACCGGCACCGTCTATCCACCAGTTTTCGCGCTGTGTTACGGTAGAGCCAATGCCCTGGTAAGAGTCTTCAGAAATCACCGGCGCGTTCAGTACATCTTCGCTAAGGCGGCGTGTATCGTACTGGTTTGGGTCCCAGTAGCCTTCCAGGTAAGAGTCGCGTTTTAAGCCTTTTGCCGCAACCCGCACAGCAAACTCGTCACTTAGCGGTATATTGATAAAACCACCGAGATTTTTGCTGTTAAATCTGCCCGCTTCGGCATTAACATTACCGGCAACACCGCTAAAATCAGGTTTCGCTGAAATAACGTTGATACTGCCAACGGTGGAGTTACGGCCAAACAGGGTGCCTTGCGGCCCGCGCAGCGCTTCTACCCGCTCAACATCGTACATCAATGCCAGGGTGCCCTGCATCCGCGGCGAGTAAATGCCGTCCAGGTGCACGCCAACGGCAGGATCACCCAGCTCGGTAATATTGGTAGAACGCACACCGCGCATAGAAATAACCGGCGCCGCCTGATCGGTCGCGGTAGAAATATCCAGCCCCGGCACTAAATCGGCGATGTCTCTTACGTTATTAACCCCGCTTTGCCGCAGCTGCGCTTCACTTAATGCGGATATGGCAACAGGCGTTTCCATTAATCTGGTTTTACGCTTGGTGGCAGTAACCGAAATCACTTCAATTGCAGTATCGTTTTTTGCTGCTTGTTTTGCTGCATCGTCCGCTGCCGGCTCAGTTTCCTGCGCGGCCAGCGGTAATGAAAAAGCCATCACGATGGCCATGGTTATAGTATTAAGCTTTTGCATGTCTTATCCTCCCCGGATGTACTTAGTTTTTTGCAGGCACAACTACCCTGCTGTTGTTATTTTTTAAGCACTTTAGTCGGGGTATCTGAGCGAAGGCTATATCATTTCGGTAAAGCGAACCTCTGGTAATACAACCCGATATTTTGGCTATGGGAGGGAGTGATTCTAATCGGCAAGCACACAGCAATAAGTTCAGAAAAAACGCCCCTCATTGAGGAGCGTGTTGTTATTTATTACCCAATCTGTGTCAGCGCCCAGCGTAATATACGGGCATACATCCATTGCCTGGGCCCGCGCGGTTCTGCCAGCCCCATGCGGGATAGTGCTTCAGGTGCATCAGGGCCACCGCGCAGCAGCGCGCCCAGCGCTTGTAATTTTGTGTGTTTCAGCCGCTTCAGGCGCTGTAAAGCCGCCACCAGCTGTTGTTCCAGCTCAGTAAAATCACTGCCAAAAGGGTAACGGGGTAAATTGCCGGTTAATCGCAGCGCATTTAAACGTGCCTCGATGCTTGCAGGAGTATTTGCCGCCGCAGCAGCGGGAATAGTCCAGTTTGCATCCAGTTTACCGGCTGCCACCGCCTTACTTGTTAGTTGTTCCTGAAAACGGCTATCACTGACACAAATAAGCGCTTTTATGCACTCCTCGTCTGTCGCGCCACGTAAATCAGCAATACCGTATTCGGTAACAACAATATCCCGCAGGTGGCGTGGAATAGTGCAATGGGGATATTCCCAGACAATACCCGATGTTATCCCGCCACCACTTTGGCGGGTACTGCGCAGCATCAGGATCGAGCGCCCACCACGCATGGCATGTGCCATCGCAACAAAGTTGTATTGCCCGCCTACACCGGACACCAGCTGATGATCTTTGAGGCCATCAGACGTTGCCGCGCCGGTTAAACTCACCATCATACAGGTATTGATAAAGCGGGCTTTTTGCCGCTGTAACTTCTCCAGCGTCGGGTTGCCACCATATAACTGGTTGATCCGGCCGACCGAGCTCATGCGAAAACGTGGCCACTCTGGCTCAGTCAACTGACGTAACCAGCGGTAAAAATCCTCAGAGCCAAGAAAAAATGCGGCATCTAACAAGGCGCCACTGCCTTCGATACCGACCTGTTCACCAAGGCGCCCGGCATTGGCCAGCGTCTGCAAATGTTCATTGTCGAACACTTCCCGCTTAAGGATCCCGGCTTGGTACAAATGCATAAAACCATCGAGAAACATTTCACTGGCGCCATAAAGCCCGCAATCAAACCGGCCATAGCCGCCAACAGTTTCAATTAGCGGCTGGCCGGGCAAGCTCTGGTTAAAACAGGCCCGATAGGCCTCATTGTGGTGCTGGCGTTGGATTAAGCTGTACACCAGAGCGTCACTGAGCGAACCAATGCCAATTTGCAGCGTACCGTCGTCGGCCACCAGCGCGCTGGCGTTCATCCCGACAGCGTAATCCTGGATAGATACCGGGCTGCGGGGCAAAGCAAACAGCGGCTGCTCTGGATTATCGTTGATAATTTGGTGAAAAAAATCTTCGCTCACCACTGCATCGCCAGCCATAAAGGGCAGATCCGGATGCACCTGCGCCAACATCAGGCACTTTTTGTCAGGACGATGGCGCAGCTCCTCAACCAGATCCAGTGTAACATCAGGGTTGCTGCTCAGGCTGTACTCCCAGCCTGACGCAGTCGCCCGCCGCGCAACCAGTTGTAAGATCAGATTAACCCCGCGCTCAGCCAGATCCCGTGCAACATGGGTATAGTTACTGGACACATAATAGCGCTGCGCCTCAGCATTACCCAGCATGCTACCCGACTGAAAATAAAATTCGGTAACGGTAATATTGGCAGGTAGCTGCTGTGCAGCCAGCGCATCTGCATAAGCCAGCCGTGGATAGTCTTCACCAAAATGGCGTTTGACAAAGGGCTGCAAAAAACGCGCTTCCAGTTCGCTGCCAGGTTTAGGTGGATTAAGCGACAAGGCGGTGAAGATATCCAGGCGGATACTGGTGTCCTGGCAGGCCCTTTGGTAAAACGCATTGATTAAACGGTTAGGTTTACCCAGGCCAAGTGGCAAGCCAAGGACCACATGCTTGCCAATTTGAGCTAAAACCTGATCAACGATATCAGCATAATCATTATTGCTCATTGCTTTAACTCCATCTTCGTATTCTGTACCACAGCATTACTGCACTGTACTACATTAACCAAAAGATTGGGTTAACCAAAAGATTGCATTGCCCTACAGCGCTAACAACCAGATACTACCAAACATTAGCAGACAATATTCCCACCGGAAGGTACTGTTGATTATTCACTTGGATATCTCATTGTTTTTTCAAGCGAAATACGGTTAATAACGTCGTCATATTGGCTTAAATCAAGAAAGGCGATAACTTCAGTTGCGCGCAGATCATGCAGGCGGAAAATCCAGACAAAACTGTTGTTATAAGGCGCCCCGTCAGCGGCAACCCCTGCCCCATCCCAGTAAACAACAACGTCATTACCATCCGCCCAGATGTCGTTCACCGTTGGTTTAACAAACGAAGAAAGGCGTGCCGCGAATGGTGCTACTGCCTGCTGAATAAATACATCGCGGCCCCGGTAAGTGCCCGCTGCCGGGCTCGTTCCCTTGATAGTCCAAACTACGTCGGGTGACAGCACATCCTGAAAAAATGTCCCGCCACCGTCAGCCCAGTGCTGAAACGCTTGCGCAATAAACTGTCTGTTTCGTTCGGTTATTGCAGTATCAGGTTTAGCTAGTGCAAAATCACTGCCCGTCAAAGCTAAAACCAGCGCCACTGTGGTCATAAAGGGTCTTGGCATTGTCATATCGGTTCTCCTGTTGTTGAGTTTTGCGGCTGTTTCTCATTATGTTTTGTGCAAAACATAATTTGGCTCAGGAAGAACCGATAGCGATAGCATAAAAGTCTTAAGTTATTGCATGATTATCCGAGCTGGATTTTATTGCCGTAACGGTAAGCGTTGTGCCCGCTGCAGACGACCACGCCTGAACACCAGCACCATAATAAGCCCCAAAATAGCGGTGCCGGCACCAGCCAAAGGTACGGAGCTCAAGCTAAAACCGGTATTGATCATCGCTGCGCCAAGCATTGCACCTAAAGCATTACCAAGATTAAAAGCACCTATATTCATGGCCGACGCTAAACTTGGCGCCTCTTTCGCCTCTTGTACAACTAAAGACTGCAGTGGCGGCACCAGCGCAAAACTGGCGATACCCCATAAAAAGATTAACGGAGCGACAATTATCTTCGATGATACTGCAGCAGCAAAAACCACTAATAACAGCGCTACGGCTATTAAAGAAAATACCAGTGTTAAATCCAGCGAGCGATCGGCGAAGCGGCCGCCAAGATAATTACCAAGTGACAACCCCACACCGTATAAAACCAGCATCGCAGTAACAAAAACGGTCGAAGCCTGAGTTTCATCCTGTAAAATTGGCACTATGTATGTAAACACGGTGAACATGGCACTTGAGCTGACAACGGTTAATAACAGTGCGACAAGCACAGGCCCTTTAGTGAGTACCCGCAGTTCATCCCGCACATTCGCTTTGCGCTCATTAACAAGAGGCGGCAATGACATACGTAACGCCACCATAGTAATTACACCAATCACTGCCATAGCAAAAAAAGCAGGCCGCCAGCCAACTACTTCACCAATGTAAGCCGCCAGGGGCACACCGCCTATGGTGGCTATAGTTAGGCCGGAAAACATTGCCGCCACAGCACCGGCACGTTTTTCCGGCGGTACAACACTCATGGCAACAATAGCGCCCACACCAAAAAAAGCGCCGTGATTAAACGAAGTAATAATACGCCCCAGCAATAACACGTTGTAACTGTCGGCCACGGCCGAGATCAAATTACCTACGGTGAAAATTGCCATCGACAATAACAGCAAGTTCCGCCGGGCCATATTGGCAAACACTAAGGTCATAAAAGGTGCACCAACCAGCACACCAAAAGCATAGGCGCTGATTAACATCCCAGCGGTGGGAATAGACACCGCTAAATCATTGGCAATAACAGGTAACATTCCCATGGGAGAAAATTCCGTCACACCAATGCCAAAGGCGCCAAGCGCCAGCGCAAGCAAAGGAATATTGATTTTCATATAAACTCTCGTTAATTTGTGATGCAAGAGAATATAACCAATGGCAAACTCTTGAAAAAGTAGTGCTGGATATATTCAGTTTTGCATTGGAGTCACAAATGAGCCACGGAAAAACCGATAGAACAGCTGAAATGGAAACCTTTTTGTGCGTGGCCTGCACCGGTAGTTTAAGTGCTGCCGCCCGTGAACTGGAGCTTACCCCTTCGGCAGTCAGCCGGATTATGACCCGGCTTGAAAAGCGCCTGGGTGTCAGGCTAATTGTCCGCAGTACCCGCCGTTTGCGTTTAACCAGCGAAGGTGAATCTTATGCGCTTGCCGCCCGGCGGATTTTAAAAGATTTAGACGATACCGAAACGGCTATTGCCAACCGTGGCAGCCCAAGTGGCAATATTAAAGTTAGTACTGCAACAGCACACAGCCGCCTGACAATAGTGCCGTTGATAAAAGAATTTCTGCAGCGCTACCCTGACATCACCGTTGAAATAGATGTGTCAGATCAAATCCGCGATGTCAGCGCAGGCCATGTCGATGTTGCGATCCGCTTTGGTCAACTGGCAGATAACGGCCTGCACGCCCGGCGCCTTGGCGAAACCGGAAGAGTTGTGGTGGCTTCACCTGAATATCTGGCAAACGCCGGTGTACCGCAAATACCGGCTGATTTAGCCCGGCATAATTGCTTAGATTTTAGCTTTCGCCGTTTAGAACCGGGCTGGCCGTTTCGTGAAAATGGCCGCGATTTTATCCTCGCCATCACCGGCAACGTGCTGGCAAATAATGGCGAAACACTGGTAGAACTGGCACTGCAAGGCGTGGGCATTACCAGAGTAGGCAGTTTTCATGTGCAGCAGGCACTGGCAAGCGGCCAACTGGTGCCGTTACTGGAAGAATACAACCCGCAAGACCGCGAAGCCATTCATGCGGTTTTTATTGGTGGTAAAAATATCCCGGCTAGAATAAGGGTATTTGTTGATTATTTAGTTGAAAAGATGATAAATGCTCAATAATAACAGTCAGATACACTAAATCTGCGGCACATAAAGTGATCGGAAAAACCATAATCATCAACTGATCGACAATGTAATCACTGGCCTCAGTAAAGACAAATCAACTGGCACTCGCACCGCTGAGAAACTATAAGGTACGCACTATCCACCCCATAATTATACTCCTACATAGCACTTAATGATTTTCTGAATCGTTGCAGTGAAAAACTAAACAGCAGAGTAGCAATCAGCAGCAAAGCCAGCATCTGCGGCCAAACCACACTCAGCCCCGCTCCACGGTACAAAATAGCCTGAGAAGCTGATACAAAGTGCGTATTGGGCGCAGCCAGCATAATAATTTGAATAAGGTCGGGCATACTTTCTCTGGGCGTCATACCGCCGGATAATAATTGCAGCGGCAATAACACCAGAATAAGCAACAAGCCAAATTGCGGCATAGAGCGCGCAACTGTCGCCATAAAAATGCCCATAGAGGTAGTGGCAAACAGCTGCAAAGCTGTACAGAGCAAAAACAGCAGCACAGAACCTTCCACCGGCACAGCCAACACAATTTTAATCATTACCATTAAAGAAAACGCTGTAGCCACCAGCACCACCAGGCCCATAGACAGAATTTTCGATAACATAATCTCCCCTGGCGTGACCGGCATCACCAGTAAATGTTCGATAGTGCCATGTTCACGTTCGCGAATAAGAGCCGCGCCCGTCAGGATAATGGAAATCATCGTGACACCGTTGACAACTTCCATTAAGGAACCAAACCAACTGGCGGTTAAGTTAGGGTTAAAGCTGGCTCTAAGTACTAAATCCACCGGTAAGCTGCTATTCAAGCGTTGCCTTTGGCTGAATTCACTGATTTCGCTGCTGACAATTTGCTCTATATAACCACTGCCACTAAAAGCCTGGCTGATGCGCGTAGCGTCAACACTCAATTGCACTTTGGGCGAGCGTCCTGCCAGGGTATCCTGCTCAAAAGCGGGCGGAATATTCAGCACAAAACTGTAGACTCCGGCATCCAAAGCCGCATCTACTTCCGACAAACTAATCAGCTGGGGTGGTATAAAATAAGGCAGATAAAAAGCGGAGATGATGCGGCTGGATAAGCCGGATTGATCTTCATCCACCACTGCTATCGGCGCTTTATGTAAAGTTTCAGGCATAGAAGTGCCTGCTATATATATGTTGGCGCTAAAGGAATATAAAATCAGCAGCAACATCATAGGGTCACGCCACAGGCTCCAGAGCTCTTTTACACCCAACCGGTAAACATTCGCCAGTTTATGCTGCATGCTTAACGCTCCTGTTTTTTCAGCAACAGCGCTGAAGCCAAAATAATTACAGGTACTGCTAATGCCATATGCAGCACAGCCGGGTATACGTCAGACAGCTGTAAAGCTTTACTGAATACGCCCCTGCTGATGGTCAGAAAAAAGCTGGCTGGATGAATTTCACCAATAAGGCGGCCTGCCCCTTCCAAAGCTGACACCGGCGTAATCATGCCGGCAAACTGTACTGCGGGAATAATGGTGCCAAGCACTGACACTAAAATGGCAGCGATCTGACTTTTGGTAAAAGTGGATGCAAATAAACCAAAGCCGGTAGAAAACAACACAAACACCAAAGCACTTAAACTTAAGGCCCAAAAACTGCCAGTCAACGGCACGTTAAACAAGGTGATAGCGGTAACTAACATCAGTAAAAAGTTAATAAAAGCCAAAGCTATATAAGGCAGTTGTTTACCCAGTAAAAACTCCAACCTGCTGACCGGAGTAACATATAAATTAATAATGGATCCCAGTTCTTTTTCCCGCACTACTGACAAGGCAGTTAATACTGCGGGGATCATCAGCAATAGCAAAGGGATCACAGCGGGCACCATAGCGACCAGACTTTTTACATCAGGGTTATAACGAAAACGCGTTTCAACGGCTGAGCTCAGGCTGCTGGCATCGGTGCCCAGGGTTTCAGTCGCCTGTATTCTGAGCCAGTGCAAGTGCATGCCCTGCACATAACCCTTGATGGTTTCAGCACGGTTTGGCATAGAGCCATCCACCCAGGCAGCGACAGACACTTGCTGGCCACGCGATAAATCGCGGCCAAAACCATGCGGAATTTCTATCGCAAGGGTGATATCACCACTGCGCATACGCTGGTCTATCTCGTGCTGGCTCTTTAAGGGCGGTTTCTCTATAAAATAACGGGAACCGGATAAATTCAGCACATAATTCTGGCTGAGGACAGACTGGTCCTGATCCAATACGGCAAAGGTCAAATCTTCTACATCCATGGTAATGCCATAGCCAATAAACAACATCAGTACCAGACTACCCAGCAGTGCCAACGCAGAGCGGATAGGGTCGCGCCTAAGCTCCAGGCTTTCCCGTTGGGTAAAGCTCCAGAGTCGCTGCCAGCTAAAACCTTTTTTAACCGGCTCTGCTGTCTTTGCCGGGGCTAAATTAATGTCGCCCTCCGTACTGTTATCTCTGCCACCAGCCTGCTCAAGATAACGAATAAAAGCCTGCTCCAGATTATCTGCCTGCTGATTGGCAACAATTTGCGCCGGGGTATCACTGACCAGCACTTTGCCTGCATGCATCAACGAAATCCGATCACAACGTTCGGCTTCGTTCATAAAGTGGGTAGAGATAAAAATGGTCACCCGATCCTGCCGCGCTAAGTCAATCATCAGCTGCCAGAAGTTGTCGCGGGCTATAGGATCGACACCAGAAGTCGGCTCATCCAGAATAAGCAGCTCAGGCTGATGCACCATAGCCACAGCCAGTGATAAACGCTGTCGCATGCCAAGCGGCAAATTATCAGGCAATAAAGCGGCCACCTGTTGCAAGCCAAAACGTTGGCTCATTTCAGCGACACGGTCGCTAATTTGCCCTGCTGGCACATGAAACAATCGGGCGTGTAATTCAAGATTTTGTTGTACCGTCAGTTCTGAGTATAAAGAAAAGGCCTGCGACATATAACCGACTCTTTTGCGGGTAGAAATATCGTCCGGGTTTAACGTCTGGCCAAATAGCAAAGCCTGACCTGACGTAGCGGGAAGCAAGCCAGTTAGCATTTTCATAGTGGTAGATTTGCCACACCCATTGGAGCCGAGAAAACCAAAAATCTCGCCTTTTTTTATCTGAAAACTGACGTTATCTACCGCTTTAAAATCACCAAACACCATGCTTAAGCCAGCGGCCTCGATGGCTATGCTATTGTCGCCATCCACCAAAGGTGGCACTACAACAGCCTGGTAGTCTTGTTTGGCCGATTCTGGTAGCAACTGAATAAAAGCCGCTTCCAGGCTTTGAGTTTGGGTCTGTTGATGTAATTCGGCCGGACTGCCGCTAGCCAGCACCTGGCCTGCATTCATGGCAATCAGCCAGTCAAAACCTTCGGCTTCATCCATATAGGCCGTGGCAACTATTACGCTCATCTGCGGCGAGTTTTGACGTATCTTCTGTATTAATTGCCAGAACTGACTACGTGCCAGCGGGTCAACCCCCGTGGTGGGTTCGTCAAGGATCAACAATTTAGGATCGTGAATTAAAGCGCAGCATAAGCCCAGTTTTTGCTTCATACCACCGGATAACTTACCGGCTGGCCGCTGCAAAAATTTATACAAGCCTGTGGCTTTGGTTAGCTCGTCAATACGACGCCGCCGCTCTGCAGTTTTATGGCCAAATAAACGGGCGAAAAACTGCAGGTTTTCCTCCACCGACAAGGTCAGATAAAGATTTTTACCTAGCCCCTGGGGCATATACGCAATATCGGCGCACACTGCATCGCGGTGGCTACTACTGGCCATATCACCGCCCAGTACCTGCACTGTGCCTTGCTGAATAACACGGGCCCCGGACAATAAAGACAATAAGCTGGACTTACCCACCCCATCAGGCCCGATTAATCCCACCATCACACCGGCAGGAATTGCCAAAGAAATACCATCCAGCGCTTTGGTTTTACCGTAGCTAAGTTGCACCTGCTGTAGCCGTGCAATAGTTGCTGGCTCTTTTGCTACAAGCTCGCAAGTCACTGCACCAGCTCCGGTAAAAAGTCAGGCCAGGGTTGGCTGCTATCCAGACGCAGATAAGCTACGCCCGGCAAACCGGTTTTCACTTTAGTTTTATGCTTAAACAGCAATTCAGGGTTAATTTTAGCTTTAACTCTGAACATCAGCTTTTCACGTTCACTGGCAGTTTCTACAGTTTTGGGGGTAAACTGCGCCACATCAGCTACATAAGACACTTCTGCCGGTATAGACACATTCGGTACTGCATCCAACACCACCCGTACTTCACTGCCTACTTCAATCCGGCCAGCTAAAGCTGAAGGTAGAAAGAAGGTCATATGTACATCTGTAACATCAATAAGGCTTAACACTTTGCCACCTGCAGCAACAATTTCGCCGGTCTGGGCTATGCGGTACTGAATACGGCCCGATCGCGGCGCTTTTAGTTGATTGTCGGTCAACTCAGACTGCACCCGCGCTACCGTAGCGCGGGCGGCATCCACAGCAGAAGCTGCTGAATTAATTTGTGCTTCGGCCGAAGCAATACCGGCAACAGCGGCGTCGATCTGAGCTTTGGCCGAACTGACAGCCGTTTTAGCACTGGTGACTAAAGTATCGTTATCTTCGGCTAGCTGCTTAGACACAGAACCCGTTTCAGCCAGAGTGCCGGTGCGGTTGGCTCGGCTTCTGGCTGCGACCAGCTCAGCATTACGCTGGATTAATAACGCTTCCAGCGCGGCCTTTTCGCTTTTGCGTTGCAATAACTGACTTTCTGCCGTCACTGTGGCACTTTGCGCCTGACGCAATTGGGCCTCTGCTTGGTGCAACTGTGCCACCAGAGAGTCAGATTCTACTGTGGCAACCAACTGGCCTGCTTCAACAAAATCCCCTTCGTCTACCAACAGCTCTTTAATCCGACCCGCAGTTTTGCTGGCAACGGCAATTTCAGTGGCTTCAATACGGCCATTACTTTTCAGCAAATTATCTGTTTCATCTCCTGTAAAATTCAGGTAATACAACACCAGAGCCACGCTAAAGGCCCCTGCGGCCAACAGTACTTTTGTTTGTATTCCAGTCATCATCCGTTTTACCTTAGAACGTGTTAGTTAAACCGGCCTGCAATTGCAATAAAGCCATGTTTGCTGCCTAAGCTACAACATCACTCTACGCCACTTTATGATCAACTTCTTTGATTCAAACCAAGTTCAAGCCAGCTTTAAGCCATCAATGCCGGTAACCAAAGCGGCAATAACAATTCATTGCCCGTTACACCAGCGATGGTTAACATGATAGCTGGCCGACGGAGACAGTGTATGCAATGGAAACAAACAGTAACGGGAGTATTAATACTCGTGGCGACAGCCTGGGGTTGTCTGGCATTGTGGTTTCAACAACCCCAGCAGTTTAGCGCTCTGGGTTTGGCAGTATTGGCCGTGTGGGGCCTGCTGGGCGCTATTTCTGTTGTTACGCTGTTGTGGTGTTACCAATGGCGCTACCGCCGTAGTTTACTTGGCGCTTATATGCTGTCGGCGGCACTGTTGCTGGTCTGGTGGCTCAACATTACCCCGTCGCATGAGCGGGATTGGGCCGATGATGTGGCTTATCTGCTGCAACCCGAAATACAGGGCGACCAGGTTACGCTGCACAATGTACGTAATTTCGAATGGCGTACTGAAACGGATTACACACCTAACTGGGAAACCCGCAGTTACGACTTAAACCAGCTGGTTTCTGCCGATTTGGTTCTCTCTTACTGGATGGGGCCGCACATTGCGCATACGCTGGTTTCATTCGGCTTTGCCGATGGCCAGCAACTGGTATTTTCGCTGGAGATACGTAAAGAACGCCATGAGTCGTTTTCGGCCATCGGTGGTTTTTTCCGCCAATTTGAGCAAGTGCTCATCGCCGCAGACGAACGGGACCTTATCCGCACCCGCAGTAATGCCCGCGGTGAGGACGTCTATCTGTATAGTCTGGCCATTCCACCAGAGCAACTGCGCACGCTGTTTCTGGGTTACTTAGAGGCTGCTGAGACGCTGCGCACCACACCTGATTTCTACAATAGCTTAACCAGCAACTGCACAACGATAGTGTTTGATTTAGCCCGCCACATAGCGCCGGGGATCCCGCTGGATTACCGTCTGGTGTTGTCAGGCCACTTTGCCGAATATGCTTACGATTTGGGCGCTCTGGTGCCGGAACACAGCTATAGGCAATTACAGGAACTGGGTTATATCAATGCCCGCGCCAAAGACAGTGATACCCATGATAAACACGACTTTTCCCGCATCATCCGCCTGGGAGTGCCGGGGGCGTCTGTGAAGAACACCCCATGAGTTCAGCCTGACGTTTTGGTTTATAACCGCTTACCTCAATACCTCACCGGCAGATAACGTTATTTCTGTAATGGCTTTACCAGCGATAGCTGGTACACATCATGACGCCGGTCTTTCATCGTATGCACACTGCCATGGCTGTGCAGCTCTTTGAGTAAGTCGATATTTACATCTACTATCAACAGCATTTCTGAATTAGGTGTAGCTTCAGCTTTAATACCGGTGGTAGGAAACGCAAAGTCTGACGGGGTAAACAATGCCGACTGTGCATACTGAATATCCATATTATTTACCCGCGCCAGGTTACCTACAGCCCCGGCGATAGCAACATAACATTCGTTTTCAATAGCACGCGCCATAGCACAGTGGCGTACACGGGTGTAACCGTTTTGCGTATCGGTTAAAAACGGCACAAACAAAATGTTCATGCCCTGATCGGACAACAAGCGGGCGTATTCCGGGAATTCCACATCGTAGCAAATCATAATGCCGATTTTGCCGCAATCGGTATCAAATACCTCAACCTTATTGCCGCCGGTCATCGCCCAGTTACGCTTTTCTGCCGGGGTAACATGCACTTTGTCGTACTGCTCCCAGGTGCCGTCGCGGCGGCATAAAAAGCCACTGTTATATAGCTTGCCATCAACCAGATACGGCATGCTGCCGGTAATAATGTTGATATTGTAAGCAATAGCAAACTCAACAAACTTATCGCGGATAGCTTCAGTGTATTTTGCCAGCTGGCGAATACTTTCGGTTACGCTTAAATGGTTGTAATGCGCCATTAACGGCGCAGCAAACAGTTCGGGAAACAAAATAAAATCGCTTTTGTAATCCGATACCGCATCAACAAAAAACTCCATCTGTTCAAATAACTGTTCAATCCCGGCCATGCTGCGCATTTGCCATTGCACTAACCCCAGCCGCACTTCCGCTTTAGGCGCATTAATCAGTTTTACTGATTTGGTGTAGTAAATATTGGCCCACTCCAGCAAGGTGGCATATTCCTGTGATTCGATATCACCGCGTAAATAGCCTTTAAGCAACTTGCGTACATGAAAGCCGTTAGCCAGCTGAAAACTCAGCACCGGGTCGTGCACTTCTTTGCCTTTAACCTTCTCAATATATTGCTTGGCACTAAGCTCGCCAGCGTGCTGGTTATAGTTCGGCATACGCCCGCCTGCCATAATGGCGCGTAAATTCAGGTTTTCGCACAGCTCTTTGCGGGCATCGTATAAACGGCGCGCCAAACGCAGGCCGCGATAATCCGGGTGAATAAACACCTCTATGCCGTACAGCACATCGCCATTAGGATCATGATTTTTAAAAGAAAAGCCGGTAACAATTTGCTCATAGGTGTGCTCATCACTAAATTTGCTGTAATCGATAATAAGCGAAAAGGCACAGCCGACCACTTTGCCGTCGACACATACACAAAGCTGGCCGTCAGGAAATTTAGTAAGCAGTGTATCTACTACCGGTGCTGTCCAGCTCAATAAAGGGCCAGCCTGATAAACCTGCTCGGATGCTTCACGCAGCTCCGTCATATCCTCACGGGTAAGGTGGCGCACTTCAACATGATTGGCTTCCATAAGCTCTCCTGTAATTGCTGTGTTGTATTAAGGGTAACACAACCTGATGCAACACGGTTGTATTCACAGCCTGGGGCCGCTGCAGGCACTGATAACAGAGCGACTGGGTTTACAAATTGACCAGCAGGTCTAAGCACTGCCAAGCTGCGGCTGCTGATAGATCAGCAAAGCCTTACGCAAAGTGCGTTTTAAGCAGGAAACAGGCGGTAAATCGCTGGTATCGAAAATACTCAGCGGCAAGTGCGTATTTCGGTTTGTCCGGCCACCTGTTCCGGTTTCATCCGGCCAGGCGTTTCGGTGTGATCCGGCCAGCATGATCTGACCTTCGTTTATGCTCTCTTTTTACCCGACTTCTTCACCCTGAACCA